>Ga0164243_10000227_pt1 | contig 125982 bp, 112 predicted proteins | sample OricompcompostOP_FD_108781 | JGI IMG/M metagenome (GOLD analysis project Ga0164243, IMG submission 108781) | Organic Plus compost microbial communities from Emeryville, California, USA - Original compost - Organic plus compost (OP) | ecosystem: Engineered > Solid waste > Mixed feedstock >...
CCGGTTCGATGGCAATGGCGCGCATTTCGTCGGGGGCACGGCCGGATGGGCGCATGGGGCAATGACTTTCGAGAGGGAGTGGAAGGGGCGTTCGCGTCCCTTTAGGTCAGTCGGTCGGCCACTGGCAAGGCGACTTCGCGCGGGCCGGCGCGGCGGCGGTCATACCAGCGGGAAATGACCTTTCGCGCCGGGCCCTCGACATAGCGCCATGTGAAGGTGGCGACGATCAGCACCATGGTCACGCCGCCGATCATGACGACGGCGCGGGCCGGCGCGGGTCCGATGCCGAGCTTGGCCAGGATGGCGCCCATGATGACGCACCAGCTCGGCAGCAGCACGACATGGACGAGATAGATGGAATAGGAGACCTCGCCCAGCCAGCGGAGCGGCGTCCAGGCCAGCGGACGCGCCAGCCAGCCGCGGTCGGGCCATGTGGCGGCGATGAGCAGCACGAAGCCGGGGATGGCGAGCACGTCGTTGAGCCCGAGCAGGGGCACGCCGAGCGCGATGGCGAGGCCGAAGGCCTGCGCGATGCCCAGCGTCGCATCCCGCAGCCGGTCGATCCGGTCCCGCGCCCGGCAGATGATCATGCCGAGCGAGAAGCCGGCAAGGCAGCGGACGATGGCGAGGCCGATCACGATGTTGAGATCGCCGCTGGTGAAGCCGACCCAGGCATAGAAGGCGCCCGCGCCAGCCAGCAGGAGGACGATGGCCGCCCGCCCGCCGCGCGCCATGAAGGCGGCCAGCGCGGGGAAGAGCAGATAGGCGAACATCTCCGCGCTGATCGACCAGCTCGGGATGTTCCAGCCGACCCGGCCCGTGATGCCCCATGCATTGAGCAGCAGAAGCTGCTCGACGAAATTGAGCATCGAGTCGCGCGTCCAGAGGCCGGGATTGCCGACCTTGAGACTCGTCGCCTGACCGATCGCGAAGAGGCTGGCCTGGATCGCCAGGAGGGCAAGCAGGCAGACCAGGTGCAGCGGATAGATGCGGGCGAAACGGGCGAGCCAGAAATCCCTGATCTGCGCTCCGTCATAAGGCGCGCGCTCGTCCGCGCGGGCGGAATAGGCGATGACGAAGCCGGAGAGGATGAAGAAGAGGTCGACCCAGAGATAGCCCCTGGCGAAGAAGGGCGTGGCGGTCTCCCAGCCGAAACGATAGGCCGCGCCGAACTGGAGATGGTAGAAGACGACCAGAAGGGCCGCGATGCCGCGCAGGGCCGTGTGTGACACAATGTAGCGGCGGCGCATGTCCGTTCCCATCCAGCCCGGTCGAGCTATTCATTGTCCCGCCCGGGACGCATTGAACGCCTGTTGGGCCTGAAAATCAACCGAAGGCAGGGGTCTCGCTTGGCCGGGGCCGCACTTGTGCCTACATAGGACGCCATGTCCGGTACGGCCATCGACCTGCTCAGCGATCGCGCGCGCGATATTTTCCGGCTCGTCGTCGAGTCCTATCTGGGCTCGGGCGTGCCGGTCGGCTCGCGCACGCTGAGCCGGCTGCCCGGCCTCAATCTCTCGCCCGCCTCCATCCGCAACGTCATGCAGGATCTGGAGGAAGCCGGGCTGCTTGCCGCGCCGCACATCTCCGCCGGGCGGATGCCGACCCAGGCCGGGCTGCGCCTGTTCGTCGATGCGATGATGCAGGCCGGCGTGCCGCATGACGAGGACAAGCGCGCGATCGAGCGCGAGCTGTCCGGCGAGGGCCCCATCGAGGACGCGCTCAACACGGCTTCCGTCCTGCTTTCGGGCCTGTCGGCCTGCGCGGGGCTGGTCATGGTGCCGCGTCGCGAGACGGTGGTGCGTCAGTTCGGCTTCGCCTGGCTGTCCCCGGCGCAGGCGCTGGCGGTGCTGGTGGGCGCGGACGGGACGGTCGAGAACCGCATCATCGATCTGCCGCCCGGCACGACCCCGGGCATGCTGCTGGAAGCCGCCAATTACCTCTCCGCCCATGTCGGCGGGCGCACGCTGGCCGAGGCGCAGGCGCTGCTGGCCCACGAGATCGCGCAGGGGCGCAGCGCGCTCGACGAGGCCTCACGCGATCTGGTGGCGCGTGGTCTCGCCGCCTGGAGCCGCGACCCGGAGGACAGGCCCGTGCTCATCGTGCGCGGCCAGGCCAATCTGATCGACGAGGCGGCCGCCGAGGATCTGGAACGGGTGCGCCAGCTGCTCGACGAGCTGGAGGGCAAGAGCGAGATCGCGCGGCTGCTCGACAGCGCGCGCGACGGCGCCGCGACGAAGATCTTCATCGGATCGGAGAACAAGCTCTTTTCCCTGAGCGGTTCTTCGGTCATAGCCGCGCCCTACCGTGGTCCCGGTGGCCAGGTGGTGGGCGTGGTCGGCGTGATCGGCCCCACCCGGTTGAACTATGCGCGTGTCGTCCCCATGGTGGATTTCACGGCACAAACGCTCACCAAATTGATGCAATGACGGAAAGCCATGACTGAAGACAGGAAGAACGAGAACGAGACGCTGGCGGCCGACATCGCCGAGAATGTCGAGGCCGCCGCCGAGGACAGCGCCGCCGCGCGCATTGCCGCGCTGGAAGGCGAGCTGGCGGCCGCGAAGCAGGAGACGCTCTACGCGGTCGCCGACACGCAGAATGTGCGCCGGCGGCTGGAGAAGGAACTGGCCGATGCCCGCGCCTATGCCGCGACGGCCTTCGCGCGCGACATCCTCTCCGTGGCGGACAATCTGTCGCGCGCGCTGGACTCCATTCCCGCCGAGCTGCGCGAGGACGAGAAGCTCAAGGGCCTCATCACCGGCCTCGAAGCGACCGGCAAGGAGCTGGAGAGCGTGTTCCGCAAGCATGGCGTCGAGAAGTTCAGCGCCGTCGGGGAGGCGCTCGACCCGAACAAGCATCAGGCGATGATCGAGATCCCGCATGCGGAGGCCGAGCCCGGCACGATCGTGCAGGAGCTTCAGGCCGGCTATCTCATCAAGGACCGGCTGCTGCGCCCGGCGCTGGTCGGCGTCGCCCGCAAGGCGGACTGAACCGATGCTGTCGCGCGCAGCCGGGGCCTTGCTGGCGGGTCTGGTGCTCGCATCTGCGATCGCCAGCCCGGCCGCCGCCGCCGAGCCGACGACAGCACAGCTCGCCGAAGCGTTGCGGGCCTTCGGCGCCGGCACCTTCGCCCCCGGGGATCTGCGGGCGATCGCCTGCGAAGCCAATGCGCAGGAGCCCACCGAATTCAATTGCCGCTGGGAGCAGCGCGCGGGCGGCGACTGGACCGCCTATTCGACCTGGCTGGCGGTGCAGGGCAGCGGCTGGGTGCTGATCGATGATCCCTTGCCCGAACCGAAAGGGCGCAATCGAATGCTCGAGGAGGAGCGCCAGCGCGTTTCGGGCTGAGCCGGACCGTCCTTCGACCGATGCGCCGGCAGACATGATCGGATGGCGCGCGGATGACGGCAAGTGGTGGAAACCGGTCAGGCCGGTTTCAGGCACTTGCGGAGGAAAATGCGGACATTGTCGCGGGGAGATTTATCGAGCGTCCCAAACACCTCGTATCCGAGCTTCTCGTAGAACTCGCGTGCCTGGAACGTAAAGGTGGTCAACCATGACCCAACGCACCCACGCTCAAGCGCAATCTTTTCCGCCGACGCCATCAACTGAGCGCCAAAGTCCTGTCTCCGTAAAGAGGGCGGCACAAAAAGATAATCGACGAATAGCCAATCATAGACAGTCTTGCCCCAAAGCCCTCCAATGACTGCACCGTCGTCATTGGTCAGGGTGATAGCAACAGGTTTCGGATCAGCAGGATAGCCATTTTCGGCATTAAACTCTGCTAAAGGCTTCAGGATAGCATCTCGGATCGCGTCCGCGGCTGTGTCACATACGATTAAAGCGGCTTTCATGTTGATCCTATTTATCGGGTGGTGGAACAGGCATCGCAGCGATACTTAGCTGACCTCTTCCACTTCTTGGATGATGGTCGGCGAATTGATCACGGGAAAGTTCACCGAACGAGCAATGAAGCACATGCTATGGGCTTGTCGGTGAAGCTCCGTCGCTTTGGCCTCATCCGAGGTGGCTGAAATCGTCACACGGGGACGCAGAACGACGGACGTGAACTGCCCAGCGCCGTTCGCTTCCTCGACCATGCTCCCTTCGGCCGCGTCCTCATACGCCGTCACCACGACGCCAGCTTCCGCGCAAAGGCCAAGATACCACAATTTGTGGCAGGCCGAGAGGGACGCTACCAATAACTCTTCTGGATTCCAGCGCGTGCTATCGCCTCGAAATGATGGGTCAGAAGAGCCGACGATCGTCGGTTTTTCGTGCGCCGATATGTCGTGTGCTCGCTCATAGCTTCGATACGATGCTGTCCCGGTCCCGCTGTTCCCGGTCCAAATAACCTGCACCGTGTATCGGTGCTGCTTCTCGGCCATTGCTATCCCTCCATTCGCCGGTCAGCGATGTCCGGTTTCAGCTCTGATCGCAACGATCATGAGCGTCCGCTCCTGCTCGAAACCGGACCTTGCCAATCCGCTTCCCGGCAGGAAAGAGCTTCCCCTCAGCCCCGGCCGATGAACGGCATGGCGCTCGGCATGACGGTGAGGAACTGCGCGTTCACGTCCGGCGGCAGGCTGTCCATATAGGCGATGGTCTCGCCCACCACGCTGGCGTCCATCACCGGCTCGGGCACCAGCCGTCCGTCCGCCTGCGGCACCCCGCGCGCGAAGGCGGCGGAGAAGGCGCTGGCGGCATTGCCGATGTCGATCTGGCCGACCGCGATGCCGTGCCGCCGTCCCTCGAGCGATCCGGCCTTGGTGAGGCCCGAGACGCCGTGCTTGCTGGCGCAATAGGCGACCGTGTCCGGGCGCGGGCTGTATGCGGAGATGGAGCCGTTGTTGATGATGCGCCCGCCGCGCGGCGCCTGTGCCTTCATCACGCGGAACGCCGCCTGCATGCAGAGGAAGGCGCCCGTCAGGTTGATGTCCACCACCTGCCGGAAGCTGTCGAGATCCATGTCCTCGATGGCGAAGCGGCCGCCATTGACCCCGGCATTGTTGAACAGCAGGTCGAGCCGGCCGAAGGTGGCGGCCGTCCGGTCGAACAGGGCGGTGACGGAGGCCGCGTCCGTCACGTCGGTCGGCACGCACAGGATCGGGTCCGGCGATCCGGTGGCGAGCGCGGCGGTCTCCTCCAGCGCTTCGGCGCGGCGGCCGGCCAGCGCGAGGCGATAGCCCTTGCCGGCGAGCGTGATGGCGACGGCGCGGCCGATGCCGCTGCCCGCGCCGGTGATGATGGCGATGCGTCCCGTCATGTCTCCGCTCAGACGGAGACGGCGGTGCCGGTCGCGGACACCATGAGCATCGAGCCGCTGCCGCCGATCACCTCATAATCGAGATCGACGCCGATCACGGCATTGGCGCCCAGCGCCGCCGCGCGCGTCCGCATCTCCGCGAGCGCTTCCTCGCGGGCACGCCCCAGCACTTCCTCATAGGCGCCCGAGCGGCCGCCCACGATGTCCCGCACGCTGGCGAAGATGTCGCGGAAGAGATTGGCGCCGACGATCACCTCGCCGGTCACGATCCCGCAATAGCGCTGCACCGGGCGCCCGTCGACGCCATGGGTGGTGGTGACGATCATCTCGCTCGGGGCGCCGCCCCAGGGACCATCGGACATTCAGCCTCTCCTCTCGATGCGGGCCCACCGGCGACTCTCCGATAGCAGGAAAGGGCCCCGGGCCGACAGGGTTTTCGGACCCGGGGCCCGGCTGTCCCGCTTCTCGGCTATTCGAGGCCGAGCGCGGCCTTGTAGGTCTCCAGCAGCGCCTCGGCTTCCTGCCGGACATGCTTCTCCATCTTCCGCAGCCGCACGATCGAGCGCATGGTCTTCACGTCATAGCCGGTGGACTTCGCCTCCAGATAGACATCCTTGATGTCGTCGGCGATGCCCTTCTTCTCTTCTTCGAGGCGCTCGATGCGCTCGATGAACAGGCGCAGCTGGTCGGCGGCAACATTGTCGCTCATGATGATGTGGATCTCCGGATGATAAAGGTCAGAATCGGAACGAAGGGGCGTCCTAGTCCCGGGCGCGGGGGACTGTCCAGCCGGGAGAGGGGATGTGCATGAGGGTGTCCACAGATTTTTTGCGGCCGGATGTCACAGGCGCGCGCCTTCCCTCGTCATGTCGGCGCAACCCAGGACCAAGGAGCCGATCCATGACCGAAAGACCCGATCCCTATGCCGCCTCGCCCGCGCTCATGAAGAGCTGGACCGCGCTCGCCATGACGGTGAATGCCAGTCTGGAGGCGCGCCTCGTCGAGCTGGTGAAGATCCGTGCCTCGCAGATCAACCAGTGTGCCAACTGCATCAACATGCACAGTGCCGACGCGCGCCAGCAGGGTGAGGGCGAACAGCGCCTCTATCTGCTCCCCGCGTGGCGCGAGGCGCCCTGCTACACCGATCGCGAGCGGGCCGCGCTGGCCTGGACGGAAGCGCTGACCCGGCTCTCCCAGGACCATGCCGGGCTGGATGCGGTCCATGCCGGTCTCGCCGCGCAGTTCACGCCGGAGGAGCAGGCCAATCTCACGCTGCTCATCATCGTCATCAATGGCTGGAATCGCCTCGCGGTCGGCTTCTCCATGTGGATGGAGACGCCCGCCACGCGCCGGCTGGCGGCGGCGGCATGACGGCGCCGGGCCGGCCGGCGGAGGCAGCGGCATCGTTCGATCCGCTGCGTCCGCGGCTGGTCCGGGTGGCCTATCGCATGCTCGGCTCGCTCGCCGATGCCGAGGATGTGGTGCAGGAGGCTTTCATCCGCTGGCTCGGCACGGATCGGGCCGTGGTGCGCGAGCCCGAGGCGTTCCTGCGCCGCGTGGTGACGCGCCTCTGCCTCGACCAGCTCAGGTCCGCCCGTCGCCGGCGGGAGACCTATATCGGCCCCTGGCTGCCCGATCCCCTCGTCGAGGAGGCGGACGAGCCGGACGATGTGACGCTGCCGCTGATGCTGGCGCTGGAGCGGCTCTCGCCGCTGGAGCGCGCGGCCTTCCTGCTGCACGACGTGTTCGGGCTCGGTTTCGGGGAGATCGGCGTGACGATCGGGCGCGATGCCGCCGCCTGCCGGCAGCTCGCGGCGCGGGCGCGCGCCCATGTCCGCGCGGGTCGTCCGCGCTACGCGGTGGAGCAGGCGCGCGGGCTGGAGATCGCACAGGCCTTCTTCGCCGCCTCGCGCAGCGGCGACATGACGGCCCTGCGCGCCATGCTCCGCGCCGATGTCAGCCTCCATTCCGATGGCGGGGGCAAGCGGCCGGCCGCAATGGCCGTCGTGCTCGGCCTGCGTCATGTGCTGCAGGTCCACAAGGCACTGGGCGTCCTGTTCCGCAAACATGGCTCGCGGCTCGTGCGCACCTGCCGGATCAACGGCCTGCCCGGCTTCGTGACGCTGGAGGCGGACGGGGAATATCAGACCACGGCGCTGGACATCGAGGAGGACCGGATCGCGGCCATCTATGTGATGCGCAATCCGGACAAGCTGCGCCATCTGCACTGACCGTCCGCCGGACCAGGCCTCACCTTCTGCGCAGGTGCAACAAGGCGCAAAACGGCGATCCTGAGGCGGCTCCATGAAAATAATCGGTTTATTCTAGAGGTTTGGTATTTCCCGGGCGTGAAAGATTGTTTCCCGAGCACCATTGACTCGGCGCTGCAGCAACGTAAAGATTTCGTTAACGCGATCCGGAACGGACCGTGGCAGTGGGGTTGATCTTGGTGGGGCCAGGGGAGACAGACATGCAAAAGCTCAGGACGGCAGTAACCGCACTCGCACTCGCCATGACCGGTGTGTCAGGCGGGGCATTCGCGACGACGACGACCTTTTCCGATGGCGACGAAGGCTGGACGGGCAATGCCTATGTCGACGACAGTGTCGGCGCGCCCGCGCCGGGCTTCCACACCACGCCCGATGTCATCATCTACGGCCTCTCGTGGCGCAACGAGAACAACCCGGCCTTCATCGGGGATTATACCAGCTCTTCGAGCGTGACGATCAGCCTCGACGTGCTGACCAACTCGATCGTCTATCTGGGCACATTCACGGAAGTGCCGCGCAACCTGTTCGTGAAGCTGACGGATGTGGGCGATCCGGACGATTTCACCGATAATGTGAGCCTCTACTATCAGCTCGGCACGATCGCGGCATCGCCGGACTGGCAGCATCTGTCGGTGACGATCGGCGACACCAGCGCGACCGGCCTGCCGGACGGCTGGATCGGCGTGGACGGCGATGGCAACACCACGCTGCCGCCGGACCGCAGCTTCACCGATATTCTGGCGCATGTCGGCACGATCGAGTTCACCACGTTCGAGCCGGAAATGTTCTACGGGGATACGCTGTTCGACGTGATCGGCGACAATTTCACCGTCACGCGGGGCGACGCCGGCGCGGTGCCGGAGCCGGCGAGCTGGGCGATGATGATCTTCGGTCTGGGTGCCGTGGGCGCCAGTTTGCGCCGTCGTCGAACGAGCGTCGCTTTCGCGCGCTGACGCATGACGGCTGGCCCTGGCCCATCGGCCGGATGTCGATGCCGGGACCAGGGAAAGGGGTCGGCCGTGGGAGGGCCGGCCCCTTTTTTTATTGAATGGTCGGGGTCCGCTCGCGCCGTCCCGATGCGGTGCCTTTCGGCACGCGGGGGCAGCGGTTCAGCGGGGATGAGGGCGGAAGCGTCGCGCCACGTCCGGCGGGTCCCGGTCCGCAGGTTCCGCTGCGTGCGGGATGAGGCCGGCGCGGACGCGGCTCAGCCGTTGCGGCCCGCCCGGCTCCGTCCGCCGCCCTGTCCCTTGGGGCGCGGATTGCCGCCACCACCGCCACCGCCACCGCCACCGCCACCGCCGAAGCGGCGCGGACGGCCCTGGCCGCGATCGCGGCGCTCGTCCTTGTCCGTCACGGTCGCCGCATGGGGCGCGGGGCGGGCACCCTCGCGCATGCGCTTGGGCAGCACCTCGCCGTCCCGCGCGGGGCGGGCGCCGGGCTCGCCATAGACGGCGAGCGGATCATAGCGCGGGCGGTCCTGCCGGGGGCCGCGCTGATCGGCGCGCGCACCGCCGTGCGGCCCCTTGTTGCGATCCGGGTTGTTGCGATCCGGGCGCGCCATGTCGCGGCGTTCGCCCTGGGCGGGCCGGCGATCGTCCCGCCGTCCCCGCTCTGCCCGATCCTCGGGGAAAGGCCGGTCGCGTCCCGGCGTCCGCATGTCGCGCCCGCCGGCCCCGGCCTCGCGCCCGCCATGCCGCGCGCCGCGTTCCGCATGCGCCTCGCGCTCGTTCATCCGCGCGCCGCGCTCGCCGGGGCGCGGGCCGCGTGCGGGGCGCTCGCCTTCGGTCCGCTCCGCGCGGCGTGGCCGGTCGTCGCGGGCGGTGTCGCGATCACGGGGACGCCGGTCGGCGGCCCTGGGCTTGCGGTGCGGCTGGGCTTCGCCCGTCGCCTCGGCGATCGCCGCCTTGGAAGGCAGCGGCAGGCGCGCCGCCTCGGTCAGGAAATTCTCGGGCAGCGGCAGGGCGCCGAGCTTCACGCGCGTCAGCTTCTCGATGTCGCGCAGATAGGCCTTCTCGTCCGGCGCGACGAAGCTCATCGCGATGCCGTCCGCGCCGGCGCGCGCGGTGCGGCCGATGCGGTGGACATATTGCTCGGGCACATTGGGCAGCTCGAAGTTGAAGACATGGCTGACGCCCGAGACGTCGATGCCGCGCGCCGCGATGTCGGTCGCGACCAGCACCTGCACCGAGCCCTCGCGGAAGCCCTTGAGCGCGGCGGTGCGCTGGCCCTGGCTCTTGTTGCCATGGATGGCCGCCGCGCCGATCTTCACGGCGACGAGATGCCGCGCGACGCGATCGGCGCCATGCTTGGTGCGCGTGAAGACCAGTGCCCGGTCGAGCGCGCCGGAAGCGATGGCCTCACGCAGCCGCAGCGTCAGCAGCGCCTGCTTCTCCTTCTGGTTGACGAAGGTCGCATATTGCTCGACTCGCTCGGCGGTCGTGGCCTGCGGCGTCACCTCGACCTTCACCGGGTCCTGGATGAACTGCCGGCCCAGCTCCGCGATGGCCTGCGGCATGGTGGCCGAGAAGAACAGGCTTTGCCGGTCCCGCGGCAGCAGCGCGGCGATGCGCTTGAGCGGATGGATGAAGCCCAGGTCCATCATCTGGTCGGCCTCGTCGAGCACGAAGATCTCGACATGGCGCAGCGTGAGGGCGCGCTGGTCGATCAGGTCGAGCAGGCGGCCGGGCGTGGCGACCAGAATGTCGCAGCCCTTGGTGAGCATCCGTGCCTGCTTGCTGACGGGCACGCCGCCGAACACGCACTGGATGGACAGATCGAGATAGCGGGCATAGCCGCGCATATTCTCGGCGATCTGCGCGGCCAGCTCGCGCGTGGGCGAGAGGACGAGCATGCGGCACGCGGCCGGGTTGCGCCATTTGGGATCGCTCGCGAGGCGGTGCAGCGAGGGGAGGGAGAAGGCCGCCGTCTTGCCGGTGCCGGTCTGGGCGATGCCCAGCAGGTCGCGCCCTTCCATGAGCGCGGGAATGGCCTGGCGCTGGATCGGCGTCGGGTCGGCATAGCCGCGCGCATCGAGCGCGCGGAGAATGGGTTCGGCGAGGCCGAGGTCTGAGAAATAGGTCATGAAAACTCGCAATAGAGCGCACGCGCACGCTTTTCCGTCAGCGCGCGGCGGGCAGGGTTTCGGTCAAATGCCGCCCTGCGTGAGAAAGGAAGCTCGGAATATCTGGTCGCATCCGTCCATCCCGGCGGCCCTCATGCTTGACAAAGCGGGACCTCACGCTTGCGCGGAATTGCGGCGGATCGATAGTCCGCGCGCCGGATGCTGCGCCGCACATAAGGGATCGGCGGGATAAAGGCAAGAGGGCGCCCGGACGCCGCCGCGCGGGCCGGCTTCCTTGCCCGGAGGGTGTCGCGGGGCGATCATCGTCCTTTTTCCGTCACTTGCCGGAACGAACATGGCCGTGCGGAATTATGCTCACTTAATCTCATGGGATGGAAGGAGAGGGATATGCGCAACGCAAAGCTCATCCTGCTGGGCGCGACAGCGGCGCTCGCGGCCTGCGGCGGGAACGCGCCGACGGCGCAGAATGGCGCGGCATCCGGGGCGCCGGTCAACAATGCCGTCGCCCCGCCGGCGACAGGCACCGCCATCGCCGTCCTGACAACGGCGGACGGCCAGCCGGCCGGCACGGCGCGCGTCACCCAGGCGGACGGGGCGCTGCGGGTCTCGGTGGAGGCGCAAGCGCTTCCGCCCGGCGAGCATGGCGTCCATATCCACATGACCGGCAAATGCGACGCGCCCGAATTCATGTCCGCGGGGGGGCACTGGAATCCCGACAGCAAGCATCACGGGCTGGACAATCCCGAGGGCCAGCATGCCGGCGACATGCCCAACCTGACGATCGGCGCGGACGGCAAGGGCACGCTCGACTATGAACTGAAGGGCGGCACGCTGGCCGGGCTGTTCGACGATGACGGGTCCGCCTTCGTCGTCCATGCCGGCCAGGACGATCAGAAGAGCGACCCCGCCGGGAACAGCGGCGCGCGGATCGCCTGCGGCGTCTTCCGCACGGGCTGAGCCGGGCCGGGGCGCGAGGTTGGGGCGGGCGGCGCGATCAGGCCCGCCCGCAGAGCACCTCGCCGATCTGCACGGCGTTGAGCGCCGCGCCCTTGCGCAGATTGTCGCCCACCACGAACAGGGCGAGGCCATGCGCGACCGTGCGATCCGGGCGCACGCGGCCGACGAAGACGGGGTCCGCGCCCGTGGCGTCCAGCGCGTTGGGCACTTCGCTCACCACCACGCCCGGCGCCTTGCCGAGCAGGGCGAGCGCCGTGTCCACGTCGATCGGCCGCTCGAACTCGGCATTGATCGACAGGCCATGGCCGGTGAACACCGGCACGCGCACGCAGGTGCCCGAGACCGGGAGGTCGGGGATTTCAAGGATCTTGCGGCTCTCGTCGCGCAGCTTCAGCTCTTCCTCGGTATAGCCGTCCTCGCCCAGCACATAGTTCAGCGGAACCATGTTGTTGGCGATCGGCACGGCCCACTTCTCGGGCGCGGGCACGAAATCGGCATGGCCGTCGAAGGCGAGGGCCGGGCCCTTGTCGCCGATCGCGGCGATCTGGCGCGCCAGCACGTCGATGCCTTCCATGCCGCCGCCCGACACTGCCTGATAGGTGGCGACGATCAGCCGTTTGAGGCCCGCCGCTTCATGCAGGGGCTTGAGCACCGGCATGGCGGCCATGGTGGTGCAGTTGGGGTTGGCGACGATCCCCCTGGGGATGCTGGCCAGCGCATGCGGGTTCACTTCGGAGACGACCAGCGGCACTTCGGGGTCCGATCGCCAGGCGGAGCTGTTGTCGACCACGATGGCGCCCGCGGCCGCCACCTTCGGGGCGATCGCCTTGCTGGTCGCGCCGCCGGCGGAGAAGAAGGCGATGTCCAGCCCGGAGAAGTCGGCGGTGGCGGCATCCTCCACCGTGATCGCCTGCCCCTTGAAATCGACCTGCGTGCCGGCCGAGCGGGCGGAGGCGAACAGGCGCAGATTGCCCACGGGAAAATCGCGCTCGGCGAGCAACTGGCGCATCATCGATCCCACAAGGCCGGTCGCGCCGACCACGGCGACGTTCAGGCGGGCATCGGGGGCGAAACGGGCAACCATCAGTGCATTGACTCCTTGCTGGCGGATCGGATCGTACAATCCCGACCCTGTATCGGGAATCATCGTTCCCGCGGATCACGGCCGCCGCCTAGCGCCCGAAAGCGCCTTGGCCAAGCCCCTTGCGCCGGGACGGGCCTGCCGGGCGCGCGCCGGCCCGGCCCGGTCAATCGAATTTATAGGTCTCCGTGACCGACTTTAATCGCTGTCCCGCCTTTGCCGCCTCCTTTATCCTCGCCGTCGAGCCAAGCCTGCTTAGGAGAGTTCAAATGGACGCCAAGACGACCGGCGACCCGCTGGGTTGCCCGATGAAGAAGCCCGCCGCCATCCGGGCCCTGCTCGGCCGGACCAACCGGGACTGGTGGCCCAATCAGCTTTCGCTGGACATCCTGCCGCAATATGGCCTTTCGGGCGATCCGCATGGGGACGGGTTCGATTATGCGCAGGCCTTCCGGTCGCTCGACTATGCGGCCGTGAAGCGCGACCTCACCGCCCTGATGACCGACAGCCAGCCCTGGTGGCCGGCGGACTATGGCCATTACGGCCCTTTCTTCATCCGCATGGCCTGGCACTCGGCGGGCACCTATCGCACCGGGGACGGGCGCGGCGGCGCCAATTCGGGCCAGCAGCGCTTCGCGCCGCTCAATAGCTGGCCGGACAATGGCAATCTCGACAAGGCGCGCCGGCTATTGTGGCCGATCAAGCAGAAATATGGCGCGAAGCTGAGCTGGGCGGACCTGATGATCATGGCCGGCAATGTCGCCATCGAATCGATGGGCGGCCCCATCTTCGGCTTCGGCGGCGGCCGCGCGGACGTCTATGAGCCCGAGCGCGACGTCTATTGGGGCACGGAGGAGCAGTGGGTCGGCCAGGAAGGCAATGAGACCCGCATCCAGCCCGAGCGCGAGATGGCGCTGGAGGAACCGCTCGCGGCGATCCAGATGGGCCTCATCTATGTGAATCCGGAAGGGCCGGGCGGCAATCCCGATCCCATCCAGTCCGGCCGCGACATCCGCGAGACGTTCAAGCGCATGGGCATGGACGATGAGGAGACCGTGGCGCTCACGGCCGGCGGCCACACCTTCGGCAAGGCGCATGGCGCGGGCGATGCCTCGAAAGTCGGCCGCGAGCCGGAAGGCGCGGACATCGCCATGCAGGGCCTGGGCTGGATCAGCAGCCATGGCAGCGGCATCGGCGACGATGCCATCACCAGCGGCATCGAAGGCGCCTGGACGCCCACGCCGATCACATGGGACAACAGCTATTTCCACATGCTGTTCGACTATGAATATGAACTGGTGAGGAGCCCGGCGGGCGCGAAGCAGTGGCAGCCGGTGGGTCAGAAGCCCGAGGACATGGCGCCCGGCGCGCACAGTCCGGACCGCAAGGTGCCGACCATGATGACCACGGCGGACATGGCGATGCGCGAGGACCCGATCTACCGGGAAATCTCGCTGCGCTTCCGGGCCGATCCGGCGGCCTTCGCCGATGCCTTCGCGCGGGCCTGGTTCAAGCTCACCCATCGCGACATGGGCCCCAAGGCGCGCTATCTGGGGCCGGAGGTGCCGGCCGAGGATCTGATCTGGCAGGACCCGCTGCCGGTGCGCGATCATGCGCTGGTCGATGCGGCGGACATTGCGAGCCTCAAGCAGAAGATCGCCGCTTCCGGCCTCACGGTCGCCGAGCTGGTGGCGACGGCCTGGGCCTCGGCATCGACATGGCGCGGGTCGGACCATCGCGGCGGCGCCAATGGCGCGCGCATCCGCCTGGCCCCGCAGAAGGACTGGGAGGTGAACGAGCCCGCGCGACTGGCGAAAGTGCTTGCCGTCCATGAAGGCATCAAGGCGGAGTTCGACGGCGCGGCCGCGGGCGGGAAGAAGGTCTCCATCGCCGACCTGATCGTGCTCGGCGGTAGTGTCGGCATCGAGAAGGCGGCGGCGGACGCGGGTTACCGGATCGAGGTGCCGTTCACGCCCGGCCGGGTGGACGCGAGCGCCGGACAGACCGATGTGGAAAGCTTCGAAGTGCTGGAACCGCGCGTCGACGGTTTCCGCAACTATCTGCAGGTGGCCTTCAACGTGCCGACCGAGGAACTGCTGATCGACCGGGCCCAGCTCCTGCGGCTGAGCGCGCCGGAAATGACCGTGCTGGTCGGCGGCCTGCGGGTGCTCGGCGCCAATCATGGCGGCTCGAAACATGGCGTGCTGACGGACCGGCCCGGGCAGCTCACCAACGACTTCTTCGTCAACCTGCTCGACATGGGGACGGCCTGGAAGCAGGTGGACGACGAGGCGGACGAGGTCTTCGTCGGCACGGATCGCGCGAGCGATGCAAAAAAGTGGACGGCGACGCGGACCGATCTGGTGTTCGGCTCCAATTCCCAATTGCGCGCCCTGAGCGAAGTCTATGCCGCGCGCGATGCGGGCGAGATGTTCGTCAATGATTTCGTCGCGGCCTGGACCAAGGTGATGAATGCCGATCGCTACGATCTGGCCTGATCGCGCCGGCTGAAACGACCCGCCCCGCCATGGCCTTCTGGGCCGGGCGGGGCGGGTTGTTTTCGATTATCACATCGCCCGTTAGTACTCCTGCGAAAGCAGGAGCCCAGAACCAGCCGCACCGCCCTTGCGCCCTGGGCTCCTGCCTTCGCAGGAGCACGGGTCGTACATGACGGAAAGGAGCCTACAGCTTCGCCGTCAGCTCCGGCACGGCTTTGAACAGGTCCGCGACCAGCCCGATGTCGGCGACCTGGAAGATGGGCGCATCCTCGTCCTTGTTGATGGCGATGATGGTCTTGGAGTCCTTCATGCCGGCGAGATGCTGGATGGCGCCCGAGATGCCGATGGCGATATAGACGTCCGGCGCGACGATCTTGCCGGTCTGGCCGACCTGATAGTCGTTGGGCACGAAGCCCGCGTCCACCGCCGCGCGGGAGGCGCCGGTGGCGGCGCCGAGCTTGTCGGCCAGCGGATCGATGATCGCGTGATAATTCTCGCCGCTGCCAAGGCCCCGGCCGCCCGAGACGATCACCTTGGCGCTGGTCAGTTCCGGCCGTTCGGACGGCGCCAGTTCCTCCGAGACGAAGCTGGAGAGCCCGCTCTCGCCCGCGCCGCTCACGGCCTCGACCGTGCCGGAACCGCCCTCGACCGCCGCCTTGTCGAACGCCGTGCCGCGCACGGTGATGACCAGCTTCGTGTCGCTCGTCTTCACCTTCGCGATGGCATTGCCGGCATAGATGGGGCGCGTGAAGCTGTCCGGCCCGTCGACCGCGATGATGTCGCTGATCTGCATGACATCGAGCAGCGCGGCGACGCGCGGGGCGATGTTCTTGCCGGTCGTGGTCGCCGCGGCGAGGAAGGCGTCGTGATGATCCATGAGGCTCACGACCAGCGGCGCGACATTCTCGGGCAACTGATGCGCATAGGCGGCATCGTCGGCCAGATGCACCTTGGCGACGCCCGCGATTCCGGCGGCGGCATCGGCCACGGCGGCGCATCCCGCGCCCGCGACCAGCAGATGCACCTCGCCCAGCTTGGCGGCGGCGCTCACCGTGTGGAGCGTCGCATCCTTCACGCTTGCATTGTCATGCTCGACCAGAACCAGCGTTTTCATCGTTTCAAATCTCTCTCAGTTCATCCGTGCGTCCCGAGCGAAGCCGAAGGCTTCATCTCTTCCTGTTCTTCTCCGCGGCCTCTGCGCCTCTGCGCGAATCCAGTTTTTCTCGCGCGGAGGCGCAGAGATCGCAAGGAAGAGAAGGACTCTCAGGCTACGCCCAGCGCCTTCAGCTTCCCGACCAGCGCGTCCACGTCCGGCACCTTGATGCCGGCCTGCCGTTTGGGCGGCTCCGAAACGTTCAGCGTCGTGAGGCGCGGGGTCATGTCCACGCCATAGTCGGCCGGCGTCCTGGTCGCGAGCGGCTTGGACTTGGCCTTCATGATGTTGGGCAGGGAGGCATAGCGCGGCTCGTTCAACCGCAGGTCCGTGGTGACGATCGCCGGCAGCTTGAGCGCCACCGTCTCCAGTCCGCCATCGACTTCGCGCGTCACATTGACCGTCTCGCCGGCGATCTCCACCTTGCTGGCGAAGGTGCCCTGCGACCAGCCGAGCAGCGCGGCGAGCATCTGGCCGGTCTGGTTGCTGTCGTCGTCGATCGCCTGCTTGCCCAGGATCACCATGCCCGGCTGTTCCTCGTCGACGATCGCCTTGAGGATCTTCGCGACCGCCAGCGGCTCGGTCACGCCGTCATGCGTGACGAGGATCGCGCGGTCCGCTCCCATGGCCAGCGCCGTGCGCAGCGTCTCCTGCGCCTTCGCCTCGCCGATCGAGACGGCGACGATCTCGCTGACCGCGCCCTTCTCCTTGAGGCGAATGGCTTCCTCGACCGCGATCTCGTCGAACGGGTTCATGCTCTGCTTGACATTGGCGAGGTCCACCCCGCTGCCGTCCGCCTTCACACGCGGCTTGAGATTATAGTCGAGCACCCGCTTCACGGGGACCAGGACTTTCATGTCGGCGCTCTCCTTTCGGCTAGCCAGGGGCCTTACTTTACGTTCACGTTAACGTCAATCCGATCCTCCCCGGAACGGGAAGGTGGCAGCCCATGGGGCTGACGGAGGGGTTTGGGACATCGCATCGTGCCGCACCCCTCCACCGCCTTTGGCGGTCCTCCTCCCCGTGCCGGGGAGGATGGGCGTCACGCGACCTTCTTCACTTCCGCCACGATCTTGCGGGCGGCGTCGCCCAGATCGTCGGCCGGCACGATGGCGAGGCCGCTATTGGCGAGGATCGCCTTGCCCTCGGCCACGTTCGTGCCTTCGAGGCGGACGACCAGCGGCACGGCCAGGTTCACTTCCTTCGCCGCCGCGACGATGCCCTCGGCAATGATGTCGCAGCGCATGATGCCGCCGAAGATGTTGACGAGAATGCCCTTCACGGCCGGGTCCGAGAGGATGATCTTGAACGCCGCCGTCACCTTCTCCTTGGAGGCGCCGCCGCCCACGTCGAGGAAGTTGGCCGGGAACATGCCGTTCAACTTGATGATGTCCATCGTCGCCATGGCGAGGCCTGCGCCGTTCACCATGCAGCCGATGTCGCCATCCAGCTTGATATAGGCAAGGTCGTACTTGCTCGCCTCCAGCTCCATCGGGTCCTCCTCGGTCTCGTCGCGCAGGGCGGCGAGGTCCGGGTGGCGGAACATGGCATTGCCGTCGAAGCCCACCTTGGCGTCCAGCACCTGGATCTTGCCGCCCGCGATGGCGAGGGGGTTGATCTCGATCTGGCTCGCGTCGGTGCCCAGGAAGGCATTGTACAGCGAGAGCGCCACCTTGCCGGCCTGCTTGGCGAGATCGCCGGTCAGCTCGAGCGCATGGGCCACGCGGCGGCCATGGTGCGGCTGGAAGCCGGTGGCGGGGTCGATGGTGATGGTGTGGATCTTCTCGGGCGTCGCGTGCGCCACTTCCTCGATGTCCATGCCGCCCTCAGTCGAGGCGACCATGGCGATGCGGCCCGACGCGCGGTCGACCAGCAAGGCGAGGTAGAATTCCTTGTCGATGTCCACGCCGTCCGTGACGTAGAGGCGGTTGACCTGCTTGCCGGCCGGGCCGGTCTGCACGGTGACGAGCGTGTTGCCGAGCATGTCGCGCGCATTGGCCTCGACCTCTTCGAGCGTCCTGGCCAGCCGCACGCCGCCCTTGGCGTCGGGGCCCAGTTCCTTGAACTTGCCCTTGCCGCGACCGCCGGCATGGATCTGCGCCTTCACCACATAGAGCGGCCCGGGCAGCTTCTTCGCCGCCTCGACGGCTTCCTCGACGGTCAGCGCCGGATAGCCGGCGGGGACGGGGGCGCCGAACCTGGCGAGCAGTTCCTTGGCCTGATATTCATGGATGTTCATTGAAGAGATGCCTTCCGCTTTGAGCCGGGATTGCCCGCGCCTTTAGCGCAGGCGATGCGCCGGCGGTTTGCAAAGTTGCGAAATTACGGCTGTCGGGCCGCTCAGCCCAGCGTGCAGCGCACCGCCGCCCCGGCGGTCACGCGCAGGATTTCCGGATCGCCCAGCGCGCGGATGCCGTGCATGAGTTCCTCATAGCTGGTGCGCTGCGGGTCGAAGTCCCTCGCACGCGCCAGCGCGCGCAGCTTCCTGAGCTGATCGACGCTGAGGCGGCTCGCCATATGGCTGGCCAGGCATCCCGCCATCGGCTCGTCCACCCCGGCATTGACCAGTCCCCGGTGCAGGCGCGCTTCGGGCGTCGCACAGCCGGCGAGGAGCAGCAGGAGCGGCGGGACGAAGGCGGCGAGGGACCGCGCGGGAATGAGGGCCATGGCGCTCATGATAGCGGGCGGCCGATGGGCTCGCCAGCCTTTCATGCGATCCCCGAGGGTGGCGGGACATGAAGGCTGGACAGGACGGGGCCTTGACTGGCACTCTCGCGGGCAGGCGGGGGAGGGGGCGATCCAAGAGCAGGGAGAGAGAAGATGAGCTCGATTGCACGCGTTACCGAAGTCATCGCATCGTCCACCGTCAGCATCGAGGATGCGGTCAAGCAGGGCGTCGCGCGCGCCAGCAAGACGCTGGACGAGGTGCAGAGCGTCTGGGTGAAGGACATCAAGGCGACCGTGGCCGAGGGGGCCGTCGCCGAATGGCGCGTCGTGCTCAAGATCACCTTCGTGCTCACCGACTGAGCGGATCGACCGGGCGATTGACTGCGCGGGCGGGTCGGCGCATCGCAGGACTTGCCCGCGCGGCGCCGCGAGTGTGACGGACCGGCCGCCCGGACGGAGCGCGCGACCTCATGGATCAGTTCTTCACACGTTTCTCCAGCCGCATGGCCAATCTGGCCGGCCAGCCGGTCACGTTCATCCTCGCGATCGCCGTCATCGTCGTCTGGGCGATCAGCGGGCCGATCTTCCAATGGTCGGACACCTGGCAGCTCGTCATCAACACCGGGACGACGATCATCACCTTCGTCATGGTGTTCCTCATCCAGAACGCGCAGAATCGCGATGCGAGCGCGATGCAGGTGAAGCTGGATGAACTGATCCGCGCGGTGGAGGCCGCCCGCAACGACTATATCGGCATCGAGCATCTCACGGACCTGGAGATTTGCACCATTCGCGAGGCGCTGGAGGCGGACGAGGGAATCGAGCCGAAGCTGCGGCTGCGCTACAGCGACAATCTCGGCCGATTCCTGCGGCGGCGCTGAACGGCCCTTCCACTCATCACTTGTTCATTGATCGTGCGGCAGGATCGTGCGCGGCATCGACCCGGCCGGCGCGCGCCCGCGAAGCGTGGGATGTCGCGGGCAGCGCCCGCGGGCCGATGCCATCAGGCCTCCCGCCGCGCGGGCCGCATCGCGCTCTCATGATGGGGCGGGGCGGCGGGAGGGCCTGGGCAAAGAGTCTGCCGCCCATCTCCCGCCCTCCCTTTTCGGTGCCGGTCGCTCAAAGCGCCCGTGCGTCCGCCGGCCATGGCGCGGCGGCCGCCGGGCGGGAGACCGTATCGGACGGGCCGATGCGGTAGGCCGCGCTGGCGCGCGGGGGCTTGCCGGGCCGGCTGGGGCCGCCGGGCGCGCTCTCCTTTCCGGCACGGCGCGTGCCCGCCGCTTCGCGCAGATGGGCCAGCCCCTCGCGCGCCTTCTCCTTGAGCGGGTCGAGCCGCCCCTCGCGATTGGCCTTGAACAGGCCTGCGCCGACCAGCGATGCGGCGGCGCCGAACATGAGCGTCTTCAGCATGGGATGCCTCCTTCGTCCTTGCATGATCCCCGAAGGGATCGCCTGCCCGAAAAACGGGCCGGCATCCTCCGGGGTTCCGCAAGCGAAGGCCGTCCGCCTCAGCGGCAGCGCACCTCGCCGCGATCGATCGCGCGTCCGGCGACGGCGCCGCCGACGGCGCCGATGATCGTGCCGAGCGTCTTGCTGCCGTCGGGCGCGATCACATTGCCGAGCACGCCGCCCGCAAGGCCGCCGACGATGGTGCCGGTGGTGCCGTCCGGCTTCTTGCAATAATAGCGGCCGTCATGGTCGCGATAGATATGATCGTTGCGGCCCAGGCGATATTCGCCGTTCCGGCCGCGATCATGCGCGTAGCCCGGCCGCCCGCTTCCATAGTCGTCCGTGCAGGCCGCCAGGGGAAGAACGCTGGCGGTGAGTGCGGCGATGATCAGCTTCTGCATGATTCCTGTCCTTTTTCTTATGACCGGGCCACATGTCGGGCGCCCGTCATGGCCAAACGGCCGGGAATGGCCCCGGGTTCCATCGGGTGCCTGTCGCTGGCGGGATCATGCGGCTATTCGAGCGTCCAGTCGAGCGTGATTTCCGCGTCGAGCAGCTTGGAGACCGGACAGTTCCGCTCCGCGCCTTCGGCCAGCTTGCCGAACTGCTCGTGGCTGATGCCGGGGATCGCGGCCTTGAGCGTGAGGGCCGAGCGGGTGATGGTGAAGCCATCGCCATCCGGCTCCAGCGTGATCGCGGCTTTCGTCTCCAGCGTGCCTTCCTCGAAGCCGGCGCGGGCAAGCGCGAAGGAAAGCGCCATGGTGAAGCAGCCGGCATGGGCGGCGGCGATCAGCTCCTCGGGATTGGTGCCCGGCTCGTCGCCGAAGCGGGTGTTGAAGCCATAGAGCGTGTCCGAAAGGATGCCGGACTGGGTGGTGAGATGGCCCTGGCCGGCCTTGCCCATGCCGACATAGCGGGCGATGGCGGTGCGCGTGGTCATGTGAGGGGTCCTCCTGCCTCGGATTGCGGGACCCGCGATATGGGGCCTGTGCGTGACAATGAAAGGACGGGGCGGGCGCGCCGGACGGCCGCGCGCGCCTATGCCCGCAAGATCGCCTGCCCCGTGCGCGGATCGGCGAGGGTGACATTCTCGATCGCCGCAAAGCGCCAGCCGTCCCCGGCCGGCGTCAGGACGGCGAGGATGAGCGTATCGACATCGTGCGCGCCGGCCGGATGGGCCGGTCCGGTGGACAGGCGGCTCCAGAAATGGACGATCGCGGCTTGCCCGCCGGCCATGCGGCAATCGATCAGTGCGTTGGCGAGCGTCGAATCCCGGTAGATGGTCTCGTGGATCGGGCGGTGGAGCGCCACGATCTCCGCGACACCGCGCACATAATGGCCGAACCGGTTCACGAAGGTCGCGTCCTCGTGGAAAAGCGCGCCCAGCGCCGCCATGTCATGAGCGTTCCACGCGGACTGGAACGCGCCCGGCGCATCCTCGGGGCGCGGGATGGCCGTCGCGCCGCCGCCGGTCCCGTTTGTCGAGCGGTCGGTCATGTCCGGCAGCGCACCCGGCGGGCGCCGTCGAGCGTGAGCACGTCGCCGCCGCCGGAGAGCGCAAGGGTCGAGGTGCGCGTCCAGCTCTCGCCTTCGCCGCTATAGCTCGCGGTCACGCGCAGCCGGTCGCCGGGCAGGCTGTCGACGCGCGTCACATGGCCTTCGCTCTCGTAGAAGACGAGGCTGTCCGCCGTCACCTGCAGGCGCATGTCGTCCCCCTCGCGCGCGCAGGCCGCGGCCGATCCGGCCCAGCGGCCCCGATAGGCGGCAGGCACGGTGCGCACGGCCGCCGCCGCCTCGCCGGGCGGCGTGACGCGCACGGTGCCGCGCGGCTGGAAGCCGGCGTCGGCGATCAGCCAGGGCAATTGCCCGGCCTCGCCCTTCTGCCCGTCGGGATTGCGGGCCAGCGTCATCGCGCCGATGAGGTTGAAGGGGCGGCCGTCCGCGCGGGCGCGGCCGTAGATCTGCACCGGCACGCGCGCGGTCTGCGTCCCGCCCGCCTCCGGACGGCCGACGAGGACATGGATCTCCGAATAGCGGCGCCAGTCGGCGGCATCGGCGGCCTTGCTGGCGCTTCCCCGGCGCCAGAGCCGCGCCGCGTCGTCATAGCGGCCCTCGGACAGCGCCAGGCCCCAGCGTTCGACGATCATGCCCGATGCCTCCACGCTCGTGGGGATGCGCGCCGCCGCCTCGTCGAGCGGCGCGCGATCGTCGGGCAGGCCGCCCGGCTCTCCCGGCGCGGGGGGAATCAGCGCGCCCTCGTTCGCGCCCGCGCCGCCGCCTTCGTCCGGCACGCTGAGCGCTTCGTTCAGCGCGTTGTCGGCTTCCTCGGGCGTCATGACCGAGGACTGGTTGCTGGTGGGGCCGCCGCGATCGCAGCCCGCCAGGAGCAGGGGAAGCAACGCCGCAAAGGGCAGGCTCCGGCGCATTCGCATGATGGTTCTCCAGTCAGGCACCGAGTCGGCTATCGGACCGAATATGGGGCCAGAACGCGCCACCGCGCCAGCGGGTTGCCGGCATTTGCGCGACTCCCCATGCATGCTATGGGAAGCGCCCTCCGTTTGACAGGACCTTTGGATGAACGACCTCACCCAGACTCCGGAAATGCTCATCGCGATGATGGGCGCGCGCGCGCGCCGGGCGTCGGCGGCGCTGATGCAGGCGCCGGGTGCGGCCAAGGCCGCCGCGCTCGTCGCGGCCGCGCGCAGCCTGCGCGAGGCGAAGGGGCGGATCATCCTCGCCAACCGCGCCGACATGGAGCGCGGCATGGCCAATGGCCTGTCCTCCGCGATGCTGGACCGGCTGCGGCTCGATGATGCGCGGATCGCCGCCATGGCCGATGCGGTCGATCAGGTCGCCGCGCTGCCCGATCCGGTGGGCGAGGTGATCGAGGAGATCGAGCGGCCCAACGGGCTGCGGCTCCAGCGCCGGCGGGTGCCGCTGGGCGTGGTCGGCATCATCTATGAAAGCCGGCCCAATGTGACGGCGGACGCCGCCGCCCTCTGCCTGCGCGCGGGCAACGCGGTGATCCTGCGCGGCGGTTCGGAAGCGATCGAGAGTAATCGCGCCATCCATGCCGCGATGATCCGCGGGATCAGCGAAGCCGGCCTGCCCGCCGAGGCCGTCCAGCTCGTGCCGACCACGGACCGGGCGGTGGTGGGCGCCATGCTGCGCGCCGTGGGGCTCATCGACATCATCGTGCCGCGCGGCGGCAAGAGCCTCGTCGCGCGCGTGCAGGAGGAGGCGCGGGTGCCGGTGCTCGCGCATCTCGACGGCATCAATCACAGCTATGTCCATGCCGCGGCCGATCCGGCCATGGCGCGCGCCGTCGTGGTCAACGCCAAGATGCGCCGCACCGGCGTGTGCGGCGCGATGGAGACCTTGCTGATCGACCGCGCCTTTCCGGAACCGGAGACGCTGGTCGCGGCGCTGCTCGATGCGCGCTGCGACGTGCGGGGCGACGAGGCGGTGCGGGCGCTCGACGATCGGGTCGAGCCCGCGCAGCCGGGCGACTGGGATACCGAATATCTGGATGCGGTCGCCTCCGTGCGGATGGTCGGCGGGCTGGACGAAGCCCTCGCCCATATCGCCGCCCATGGCAGCCATCATACCGATGCGATCATCACGCAGGACGGGGCGGTGGCCGAGCAGTTCCTCGACCGCTGCGACAGCGCCATCGTGATGTGGAACGCGTCCAGCCAGTTCGCCGATGGCGGCGAGTTCGGCCTCGGCGCGGAGATCGGCATCTCGACCGGGCGGATGCACGCGCGCGGGCCGGTCGCGCTGGAGGGGCTGACGACCTATAAATGGATCGTGCGCGGCACCGGGCAGGTGCGGCCTTGAGACAGACCATGGCCAAGGCGCACCGCATCATGACCTCGCCGTCCCGACAGGCTCGATCAGGCGGTCGTGCATCCCTCGCCACGGGCGCCGCGCGCATGCTCGGCCTGGCAGCCATGGTCGCGCTCGCCGGGTGCCAGGCCATCCCCCGCGCCGAACCGCCGCGGGCCCAGACGCCCGCACCGGCGCCGGCTCCCGGGCCCGTCGCGCCGCCGCCCGCCCCGCTGCCGCCGCCGGCGCAGGATCTGAGCTGGGAGCAGGCGCCGGCCACGCCGGGCGACTGGCATTATCGGCAGGGCGGCGCGGGCAGCGTGGCGACCTTCGGCAGCGATCCCTCGGCGCCCCGCCTCAGCTTCACCTGCAACAGCGCGGCGCGCGAGATCGTCATCGCCATGGCCGGCGCGGTCGGCGGCGCGCGCACGCTGGTGGTGCGGACCTCGGGCGGGGACCTGCAATGGGCGACGCGCGGCGGAGATCGGGTGGAGGTGCGGCGGCCGGCCGGCGACCCCGGCTTCGACTGGATCGCCTATTCGCGCGGCCGCATTGCCGTCGAGGTGCCGGGCGTCACGCGGCTCATCGTGCCGCAATGGCCGGAAATCGGGCGGGTGATCGAGGATTGCCGGGGTTGACTGCCATATCTTGTGTCTGGCGACGCGGCGCGGACGCAGGATTATGATTCGAAAAAAGATAAATACAAGTCTTGTTCGCGCGCGCGGAATGAATCACAACTTGAGGCATCGAAGGGACAAGGGCTTTCAGCCGCCGCCCTGAGAGAGAGTTTCAACGCAAGCGAAAGGAGGTGATCCGATGTCTCATGGTTCAGCAATGGGGTCGGTCAAGTCCGTTCGGGGAGCCTGCCGCTAAGGCATTGGCGGCGGGTCGCGCGAGGTTCGGTGAGCCGAGCCGGAACGCGGCGTAAATCCCCGGGTGGCGGCACTTCCGGCCGCTGACCATGCATGATGGGCCGCTCGGCGCTTCCCGATGAGGGGAGTTCCGGCGGCCCCTCTCATTTTGGTTCCGGCGGAGGCTGGCCGGCGGCGGACGGCGCCGGATGGACAGGCCGTGAAACGCGCGCCGTGGGCCATGGATTCGCGGATGATCGTGCCGTCGAAGCTCCCTTCTCGCGCCTGATCGCGCCTCCTTCTCCATCTGCCATGAGAGAGGAGAGGTCCGTGGCGCCCGCCCGGTCCCGTGGAGCCGGGCGGGCGCGGCGCGCTCTTTCATATTTGGTCTTCCGTGCTCCTGCGCAGGCAGGAACCATGGCCCGACGGGGGTGCATCGCTGCCCTGGGCTCGAGAGTTTCCGACCAAGATGGATGCAGTGCTCCTGCGAAAGCAGGAGCCCCGGGCGCATGGGCAGTCCGCTACCGCCCTGGGCTCCTGCTTTCGCAGGAGCACTTGGACTGATTCAATCTAATGTCATAACTCACGAAAAAGCAGAGTTGATCCGATTCCATCTGAAGCGGATCGACTCCAGGCGCACGAGGTTGTTTCGGAAGGGGAGGGCTCTCCTACGGGCCGAAACGCGCTCCGGATTCGTCGTGACGTCACTCCTTCGGCCACCGCCCGCCGCCGGCAGGACCTCGCGCCGCTCAGTCGCGCATGGTCGCGTCCGCGACCTGCGTGCCGGCGGGGACGGACATGCGCCGGCCGGACGTGATGATGACTTCGGTGCCGAGGCGGGCTTGCGCGTAGAGCAGTTTGGCGAATTCCAGCGGCACGCCGATGCAGCCATGGGTCGCATTGCCCCAGGCCACGCTGCTCGCATGGATGGCGACGCCGTCATTGGTGAGGCGCATCGTATAGGGCATGGGCGCGTCATAGAGGCTGGAGACATGGTCCACATCCTTTTCCAGAATGTGGAAGGTGCCGAGCGGCGTCGGCTTGTCGTTCGCGCCATAGATGATGACCGCCGCGCCGATCTGGTAGCCGGCGCGGAACACGGCGATGGTCTGCGCTTCCAGGTCGATGGTGACGATCAGGCGGCCGGCCGGCACGCCATCGGCATCCCAGACATAGTCGCCATGGCGGAACGGCCCGTCGACCTTGAGCACGCGGCGCAGCGTCATGCCGTCGTCATTGGCCGGGACCGGCTGCGGCGCCGGGTTGGCGACAGGCGCGGGCGTGGAGTGGGACGCGGGCGCTTGCGGGCGGGCCTTCCGCGCGAGGGCGGCGGGATCGACGTCCGGTCGCGGCGCGCTGTCCCGCGCGCGCACCATCGGCACGATGCTCACCAGCAGGATGGCGAGGACGAGCAGTCCGGCCAGGCCGATGCCGATGCGGATCATCCAGAGCTTCGGAGTCGTCGTCATGGGCTATGAGTAGGATGTCCCTCCCGGCCCGCGCAATCCCCGATTTCCGGCCGTTTCCCGATGAGACACAAGCCTATGAATAACTTAACGGGTTAATGCGCCCGCCTGGGCAGCGCGCGCGTCCTCCTCCCGGTGGAAGAGGATTTCGTTGCGGATGCGCACGGCCCGCGCGCTCAGGCGCGTCTCGATGATGAAGATCGCGAAGCCCGTGCCGATCGACAGCATCGAGCCGATGAACAGCAGCGCGATCACCGTGCCGAGATTCACCGCCGCGAGATTGGACGCGAACAGCAGCACCACCACCGCGCAGATGAGCAGCGCCGCCAGAACGGAGAGGAAGATGGACGAATTGACCACGCCCATGCGCCGGTCGAGGATGCGGATCTCGTTGATGATCCGGTCATGCTCGTCGCCGCGCGACTCCGGCACCTGCTTCTCGAGAACGCGGGCGCGGTCGATGATCCGCGCCAGCCGGCCCGCGCACACGTTGAGAAAGGCGCCGATGCCCGCAAGCAGGAACACCGGCGCGACGGCAAGCTGGATGGTGTGGGCGACGAGGCTGACCTCCGGCGCGGCGGTCAGCGCATCGAGCCCGTTCACACGGCTTCCTTTGCCGCGGGCGTGTTGATGCCCATCGACTGGAGATAGCGCTTCACGTTGCGCGCGGCCTGGCGCAGCCGCTGCTCGTTCTCCACCATGGCGATGCGCACATAGCCCTCGCCATCCTCGCCATAGCCGACGCCCGGCGCCACCGCGACCTTGGCCTGGGTGAGGAGCTGCTTGGAGAATTCCAGGCTGCCCATCTCCCGGAGCGCGGGCGGCAGCGGCGCCCAGCAGAACATCGAGGCGCGCGCGGGCGGGATGTCCCAGCCGGCCCGGCCGAAGCTCTCCACCAGCACGTCGCGGCGGCGATGATAGAGCTGGCGGTTCTTCTCGACGATGTCCTGCGGCCCGTTGAGCGCCGCGCAGGCTGCGGCCTGGATGGGCGTGAAAGCGCCATAGTCGAGATAGGATTTCACCCGCGTCATCGCCGCGATCAGCCGCTTGTTGCCGACCGCGAAGCCCATGCGCCAGCCGGCCATGGAGTAGGTCTTGGACATGGAGGTGAACTCGACCGCGACATCCTTGGCGCCCGGCACCTGCAGGATGGAGGGGGTCGGGTTGCCGTCATAATAAAGCTCGGAATAGGCAAGGTCGGACAGGATCCAGACCTCGTTCTCCCGCGCCCAGGCGACGAGCCGCTCGTAGAAGGCGAGGTCCACCGTCTCGGCCGTGGGGTTGGACGGATAATTGACGACGAGGATGCTCGGGCGCGGCACGGTGAAGTGCATCGCCCGCTCCAGCGCGCGGAAATAATTCTCGTCCGGCGTGGTCGGCACCGAGCGGATCGTCGCGCCCGCGATGATGAAGCCGAAGGTGTGGATGGGATAGCTGGGGTTGGGCGCCAGCACGACATCGCCCGGCGCCGTGATCGCCGTGGCGAGGCTGGCGAGGCCCTCCTTGGAGCCCATGGTCACGACGACCTCGGTCTCGGGATCGAGCTCCACGCCGAAGCGGCGCGCATAATAATTGGCCTGGGCGCGGCGCAGCCCGGGAATGCCCTTGGACTGGGAATAGCCGTGCGCGTCCGGCTTCTGCGCCACTTCGCAGAGCTTGTCGATGACGTGCTGGGGCGGGGGCAGATCGGGATTGCCCATGCCGAGGTCGATGATGTCCTCGCCCGCCGCGCGCGCCGCGGCCCGCATCGCATTCACTTCGGCGATGACATAGGGCGGCAGCCGCTTGATGCGGTAGAACTCCTCGGACATGGTGAAATCTTGCTCCTCATGGGTCGGGCCGGGGATGCGCGGGATTGCGACCTCCGAACCGTCAGCCCATATAGCTCGCGCGGGATTCCGGTGCTACCAAAACAACAGGCTGAGGATCGATGGACGATAATGTGATGGAAATGCCCAGCCTCGCCCAGATGCAGCACTGGACGCGGGTCGTCGGGCTTGCCCAGCAGCTCATCCTGGAACGCAGCACCGATCTCGCCGATCGTGCGCTCAGCACGAACCGCTTCGAGGCGCACCCCAATCTCGAGCGCATCGCGACCATCCAGGCGGACATGGCGAGCCGCGGCATGGCGATCTGGGAAGGCTTCCTGACCCGTTCGGCGGGAGAGGACGAGGCTGCGGCGCGGCCCGCGACCCCGGCCGATCACGATCGCCGCTTCGCCGATCCGCGCTGGCGGGACAATCCCGTGTTCGATCTCATCCGGCAGATGTACCTGCTGGCCAGCGACTATCTGCTGCAGCTCGCGGACAGCGTCGACGGGCTCGATCCGCACGGCAAGCAGAAGCTGCGCTTCGCGACGCAGCGCTTCGTGGAGGCGGCGAGCCCCAGCAACTTCCCCTTCACCAATCCGCTCGTCATCGAGAAGACCATCGAGACGCAGGGGCAGAATCTGCTCACCGGCCTTGAACATCTGCTCGCGGACCTGGATCGCGGCCAGCTCACCCACACGGACGGCTCCGCCTTCGAGGTCGGCCGCAACATCGCGGCCACGCCGGGCAAGGTGATCCACGAGACGCCGCTTTACCAGCTCATCCAGTATGAGCCGACGACGCCCGATGTGCTGGCGACGCCGCTGCTCATCTTCCCGCCCTGGATCAACCGCTTCTACATCCTCGATCTCAACCCGGCGAAGAGCTTCGTCAAATGGGCGGTGGATCAGGGCATCAGCGTCTTCATGGTGAGCTGGAAGTCCGCCGATGCCAGGATGGCCGATGTCGGCCTCGACGATTATGTGCTGCGCGGCCAGATCGACGCGATCGACACGGTGCGCGACCTGCTCGGCGTGCCGGCCGTGCATGCCATCGGCTATTGCGTCGCCGGCACGACCCTGGCGGTGACGCTCGCCCTGCTCGCCGCGCGGGGCGAGGCGCACAAGGTGGCGAGCGCCACCTTCCTCACCGCGCAGGTGGATTTCAGCGAGGCGGGCGACCTCTCGCTGTTCGTCGACGATGAGCAGATCAACCTGCTCGGCAGCCTCGTGACGGACGGCTATCTGGACGGGCGGTACATGGCGGCGACGTTCAACCTGCTGCGCGGGCAGGATCTCATCTGGAACTATGTCGTCGACAATTATCTGCTGGGGAAGGGCTATCCCCAGTTCGACCTGCTCTACTGGAACGGCGATACGACCAACCTGCCGGCGAAATGGCATCACGCCTATCTGTGCGACTTCTATCGCGACAACCGGCTGGTGCAGCCGGGCAGCCTGTCCGTCGACGGCACGGCGATCGACCTGCGGAAGATCATGACGCCCAGCTATATCCAGGCGGGCGTCGAGGATCATATCGCGCCGGCCGCCAGCGTCTGGAAGCTGATGGATCATCTCGCCGGGCCGAAACGCTTCATGCTCGCCGGCTCGGGCCATATCGCGGGCGTCATCAACCCGCCGGCCGCGCGCAAATATCAATATTGGACGCTCGAGGGCGCGATGCCGGCACCCGATCTCGCGACCTTCCGCGCGATGGCGCGCGAGACGCCGGGGAGCTGGTGGCCCGACTGGCTCGACTGGCTGAAGGCGCTGTCCGACGAGGCGGTGGAGGCGGACGGCGCGCGCAGGCCCGGCAAGGGCAGGCTGCCCGCGATCGAGGATGCGCCGGGGCGCTACGTTCGCGCGCGCTGAACCGCGCCGCAAGCCGGGATGCGACGAGCCGCACCGCTTGCGGGACGGTTTTGTTGCAGTGCATCATTCTCACTTGAATTGCGCGGCGCGACCGTCTATGTTGCAATGCAACAAAGACTCAGGAGGTCGTTGTGTCCACGTCATCCAAGCCCGCAGGGCGGAAACCCGCCGCGCGCAAGGCACCGGTCGCCAAGCCAGCAGCCAAGGTCGTGTCGAAAGCTGTCAAGGCCGGGCCGGGGAAGCCCGTGGCCGCCAGGCCTGCCGAAGCTTCGAAGCCTGCCGAAGCGGTCGTCCGGACTCCGGTCAAGGCGACTGCCGCAATGGCGGACGTCGCCAAGGCGGCGGTCGAGACCGGCGCTGAAACCGTGAAGGCCATCGCGCAGGCAAGCCGCACGGCCGTCGAAACCGCTGCTCGGGCAGCGGCGGATGCCATCGAAGAAACGCCTCCTGCCGGCGCGGCCGTTCCCGAGACGATGCCGCCGCCTGAAACCCCCGAACCGGCGCGCGCGCCCGATCCTGTCCCGGTCGCGCCTGTCATCACCCCGAAAGGCCCGACTACAATGACCGATGCAATGGAAACCGCGAAGACCTATGCCGAGGAGGCCAAGACCCGTATCCAGGGCGCCATGGCCGAGATGAACGACAAGACCAAGGCCGCCATGGAGAAGTCCGCCAAGGCGCTCGAGGAACTGGGCGATCTCACCAAGGGCAATCTGGAAGCGATCGTCGAATCCTCGAAGATCGCCGCCAAGGGCGTCGAGACGCTGAGCCAGGACGCCGCCGAGTTCGGCCGCAAGTCGTTCGAGAAGACCAGCGCGACGCTCAAGAGCTTCGCCGCCGTCAAGACTCCGGCCGAGTTCTTCCAGCTTCAGAGCGAGCTGCTGAGCTCGACCTTCGACGCTTTCGCGGCGGAAGCCTCGAAGACCAGCGAAGCCATGCTCAAGCTCGCCGGCGACGTGAGCCAGCCGATCAGCAGCCGCGTTTCGGTCGTCACCGACAAGATCAAGTCGCTCGCTGCCTGATTTCGGGCATCGCGTGACGAAGCGGAAAGGGCGGGGTGCTCCGGCACACCGCCTTTTTTGTGCGTCGCGGCCCCCGGGGTCTTGCGCGGCACCCCGGCCATGCCCTATTTTTCCGGCATGACGATAGCGGGCGTTGCATGTGACCGGCCGACCATGGCCGCCGGACAGGACGACGAGGGCCCGGGCGGCCCCGGTCTCGGCATCGCCACGCGCACCCGCACGCGCACCAAGAAGCCGACACCCTACAAGGTGCTGATGCTCAACGACGATTACACGCCGATGGAATTCGTCGTGGATGTGCTCCAGCGCTTCTTCCGCATGGACCTCGAGCAGGCGACGCGGGTGATGCTCCATGTCCACCAGCGCGGCGTGGGCATCTGCGGGGTGTACAGCTATGAAGTGGCGGAGACCAAGGTCAATCAGGTGATGGACTTCGCCCGCCAGAACCAGCATCCGCTGCAATGCACGCTGGAGCATGCCTGAGCGCTCCGGCCGGGCGGCGCGCGCCTGCGTCTTCCCCTTCTCTCCATGATCGCCCTTTGATGATGCCCGCCTCCGCTTGACGCGCTGCCCGGCCGCTGCGAAGGATGCCGGGTCGAGGTTCTCCGACCGCCCTGCCGGGCGCCGGAGCTAAGACGGGAAGCCGGTGCGAGACCGGCGCTGCCCCCGCAACTGTAAGCGGCGAGCGATGGCCCGAACATGCCACTGGCGAGCGATCTCGCCGGGAAGGCCGGGCCCGAGCATGGACCCGCGAGCCAGGAGACCTGCCCCGGCGCCATGACGACCACCGGCGGGGTGTCCGGTCGGGCCGCTGCGATCGTCGCGTCCGCCCGGATCGGGCGGCGACCGCTTGTGCCTGCCGTGCCCGCGTCACAAGTTCGGATCGAGGACGATGAGCGACGAGCGCAGCAGAAGCAACGATGGACAGGCCGGCCGGCAGGGCGCCGCCGTTCAACTGATCGACATGATTTTCCCCGGCGACACCAATCATCACGGGACGCTCTTCGGCGGCGTCGCGCTGGCGCATATGGACAAGGTCGCCTTTCTCGCGGCCACGCGCCACGGCCGGGCGCCCTTCGTGACGGCGGCGTCCGACAGGATCGATTTCGAGGCGCCGGGGCGCGCGGGCGAGATGATCGAGGCGACGGGGCAGGTCGTGCGCGTGGGCCGGCGCTCGCTCGATGTGGAGGTGGAGCTGGTTGCCGAGGCGCCGGTGAGCGGGGAGCGGCGCCGCTGCACGCGCGGGCGCTTCACGCTCGTCGCCGCGCAGGATACCGATCCCGCGCGCCTGCCCCTGCCGCCGCTCGCGCCGGCCGCGGCGGCGCGCCCGGACGGCGGGCGGCTGCACATGGTGGACATCGTCTTCCCTTCGCAGACCAACCATTACGGCACGCTCTATGGCGGCGACGCGCTCAAGATGATGGGCAAGGCGGCGTTCATTGCGGCGACGCGTCATGCGCGCGCGGTCATCGTCATGGCCGCATCCGAGCGCATCGATTTCCTCTCGCCGATCCGCGAGGGCGAGATGATCGAGCTGGTGACGCAGGTGCGCGGCACGGGCCGCAGTTCCGTGCGCATCGGCGTGGAACTGTGGGCGGAGGATCTGCTCACGGGCGAGCGCCGCCATGCCGCGACGGCCGGGTTCACCATGGTCGCGGTCGATCATGTCGGCCGGCCGGTGGCGCATGGCGCGGGGAACTGACGGGCGGGCGTGGAACGCTCTTGACCGACTCCTCGCTGCAATGCAGCATGGCCCTCATGGCATCCGCCCGGCCGCCCATTTCGCAGAACCCGGACATCCGCTATCTCGGGCGGCTGCTGGGGGACGTGATCCGCACCTATGGCGGCGAGCGGCTCTACCGGCAGACCGAATATATCCGCTCCGCCTCGGTCGACCGGGCGCGCGGCGTCGCGCCGAGCGAGGGCGTCGATAACGGGCTTTCCGCCCTGACGCTCGACGACACGCTCGATTTCGTGCGCGGCTTCATGCTGTTCTCGATGCTCGCCAATCTGGCCGAGGACCGGCAGGGCATCGCGGCCGAACCGGGCGCGGACGTGGCGAGCGCGGTGGCGAAGCTCAGGCAGGACGGGATCGCGCCCGAGGCGATCGTCGCCCTGCTGGAGAAGGCGCTGGTCGTGCCCGTGCTCACGGCGCACCCGACCGAGGTGCGCCGCAAGAGCATGATCGACCATCGCAACGTCATCGCGGACCTGATGGCGCTGCGCGACGCGGGCGCGCGCGAGACGCCGCAGGGCGAACTGATCGACGATGCGATCAGCCGGCAGATCGCGCTGCTCTGGCAGACGCGGCCGCTGCGCCGCGAGCGGCTGTTCGTGCGCGACGAGATCGACAATGCGCTTTCCTATTTCCGCGACATCTTCATGCCCGTGCTGCCAGGCCTTTATGCGCGCTGGGACCGGGTGCTGGGCCAGCGCGTGCCGGGCTTCCTGCGGCTGGGCACATGGATCGGCGGGGACCGGGACGGCAATCCCTTCGTGCAGGCCGAGCAGCTTCGCCTCGCGCTGGAGCGGGCGAGCGGATCGGCGCTGCGCGCCTATCTGGACATGCTTCACGAACTGGGCGCGCAGCTTTCCATCTCCAGCGAGCTGGCCGCCGTGCCCGGCCCGGTCAAGGCGCTGGCGGCGGCGAGCGGGGACGACTCCGCCAGCCGGCGCGACGAGCCCTATCGCCGCGCCATCTCCGGCATCTATGCGCGGGTCGCGGCGACCTACGAGGCGCTGATGGGCCGCCCGCCGCCGCGCCCCTCGCGGCTGGCCGGCGAACCCTATGCCGACCCCGCCGCCCTGCGCGCCGATCTCGCGACGCTGGGGCGCGGCCTTTCCATGGAAGGCAATGGCGTGCTGGCGGCGGGGGGCGGCCTCGCCCGGCTCATCCGCGCGGTCGAGCTGTTCGGCTTCCATCTGGCGACGCTCGACATGCGCCAGAACAGCGCCGTGCATGAGCGCGTCGTGGCCGAACTGCTCAGGGTGGCGGGTGTCGAGCCGGACTATCTCGCGCTGGACGAGGATGCGCGCGTTTCGCTGCTGCGTCGCGAACTGGCGAACAACCGCCCGCTCGGCTCGCGCTTCGTGACCTATAGCGAGGAGACGGCGAGCGAGCTGGCGATCGTCGAGGCGGCAGCCCAGGCGCTGGAGCGCTATGGCCCGGACGCGATCCGCCACTATCTCATTTCCAAGGCCGAAAGCGTGTCGGACATGCTGGAGGTCAACATCCTGCTCAAGGAAGCCGGGCTGTGGCGCGCGGCGGAGGGCGAGGCGCCGCCGCGCGCGCCGATCATGGTCGTGCCGCTGTTCGAGACCATTGCCGACCTTGAACTCGCGCCGAGGGTGATGGGCGACTATTTCGCGCTGCCGGAAATCGGCGCGCTGGTCCGCGCGCGCGGCCATCAGGAAGTGATGATCGGCTATTCCGACTCCAACAAGGATGGCGGTTATCTCACCTCGACCTGGAGCCTCTACGAAGCGAGCAAGGCGCTGGCGCCGATCTTCGCGCAGGCGGGCGTCTCCATGCAGCTCTTCCATGGCCGGGGCGGCGCGGTCGGGCGTGGGGGCGGTTCCTCCTTCGCGGCGATCCAGGCACAGCCGGCGGGCACGGTGCAGGGCCGCATCCGCATCACCGAGCAGGGCGAGGTCATCGCCGCCAAATATGGCACGCCGGACAGCGCCCGCATCAATCTGGAAGCCATGACCAGCGCGGCGCTGCTCGCCAGTCTGGAGCCCGAGCCGCTGTCCGCCGAACATGATGCGCGCTTCATGGCGGCGATGGGGCGGATTTCCGGCCTCGCCTTCCGCGCCTATCGCGAGCTGGTCTATGAGACGCCCGGTTTCCGCGACTTCTTCCGCGAGATGACGCCCATCCAGGAGATCAGCGGCCTCAAGATCGGATCGCGCCCGGCGAGCCGCACGAAGAGCAACCGCATCGAGGATCTGCGCGCCATTCCCTGGGTGTTCTCCTGGGCGCAGGCGCGCGTCATGCTGCCCGGCTGGTACGGCGTGGGGCAGGCGCTGAGGGACTTCGGCGACGACGGGATGCTGCGCGAGATGGCGCGGGGCTGGCCCTTCTTCCGTGCTTCCATGGCGAACATGGAGATGGTGCTTGCCAAGTCCGATCTGGAGATTGCGAGCCATTATCTGCCGCTGGTCGGGGATCGCGCCGCCGGCGAGGCGATCTTCGCGCGCATCCGCGAGGGCTGGCGGATGGCGCATGACATGCTGCTCGCCGCCACGGGCCAGCCGCATCTGCTCGCGGACAATCCCGCGCTCGACGCCTCCATCCGCCTGCGCCTGCCCTATATCGCGCCGCTCAACCATCTGCAGGTCGAGCTGCTCAAGCGTCACCGCGCCGGCGAGACCGATCCGCGCATCCGCGAAGGCATCGAACTGTCGATCAACGCCATCGCGACGGCGCTGCGCAACAGCGGGTAAACCGCCGGACTCCCGTCGATCGGACCGGCGCACCGGCGGGCGCGCCCAGGGCCGGGAAGACCATCGATCCTCTGCCCGGCGGTCCGGAGGCCCCGCGTCGAATCCGTCCAATCTCCGGCGGCCGCAATCCCATATGTCTGCGGCGCCGTCATCCGGTGCGCAGGGGGCGTGCCGGCGGCTCTGATCCGGGAAGGCTGGGACAGGCCATGGGGATTGAATCCGTATCTCGTCGCGTCGTGAAGACCATCGTCGCCACATCGCTGTTCGCGCTGGTCGCGGCGCCGGCGGCCACGCAGCAGAACCAGCAGGTGTTTCCGCCGATCGCGCGCTACACGGTGGACGCCGGCACCATGTCCGGCATGGCCGCGATGGCCGGCGGGGGCATGAGCGCGATGGCGATGATGCGCGGCGGCCCGCCGAGCGCCGCGCACGAGCTGTATCTGCGCATCGGCTCGACCCGCTCGCCCACCGGCGCGCCCACCGCCGGGCATTTCATGCCCGCCGGCGCGCAGCTCGGCGAATCGGTGGACCTGGTCACGCCCACGCCGCGCCCTTCGGAGGAGCATCGCCCCGAAGGCGAGCTGCCGACCGGCCGGCTGCTCATCTATTGGGGCTGCGGCCCGCATGCCGGCGCCGGCCAGCCGGTCGTCATCGATTTCGCGAAGGTCGCGCGCGGCCAGATTCCGCCCGGTCTCTACATGAATGCGATGCACGTCCCCGGTGAATGGGAGATCACGCAGGCGAACAGCACCACTTATGGCGAATGGCCCAATGCGCGCGACAACAAGGCGGTGCGTCCCGGTTCCTCGCTGCTCGGCGCCCACCGCATCGCCAGCTCCTATGCGCCGGAGATCAATTTCACGCTGGCGCAGGATTTCATGCCGGCCCTCAATGCCCGCACCGCCGAGCAGCCGGGCGGCTCGATCATGCTCAACTGGAACGGACTGGCGCCGGCGACAGGCTATTATGCCTGGGCCTTCTCGGCCAAGAGCCGCGGGCGCGGGCAACCGCAGGAGCTGGTCTGGTGGGCCTCCTCCGCCCAGCAGGCGTTCGGCGGGCCGCTCTGGACCTGGCTCTCGCCCGCGGCCGTGCGCCAGCTCGTCCAGCAGCGCACGGTGATGCCGCCCAGCCAGACGCGCTGCGAGATTCCGGCCGAGTTCAGGCAATCCGCCGGGACCGATCCCATCATGGGCAGCGTCTATGCCTATGGCCCCGAGCAGCATTTCGCCTATCCGCCGCGCCCGGCCAATGTGCGCGAGCCCTGGCGGCCGGACTGGACCGCGCGCGTGCGCTTCCGTTCGAACACCATGTTCATGGTCGGGATGGACATGCCCGGAATGAGTGGCGGCGCGGGTGCGGGCGCGGCAGCGAATGGCGAGGGCGAACAGCAACAGCAGCCGCGCAAGCCAAGGTGCCGGGGGCTTTCCGGCATCGCCCAGCGCGCGGCGGGACTCTGCGAATAGGCTGTCGGAAGGGGAGGGGATGACGGGCGCTTCCCCTTCGCTGTCGCACGATCTTCGCCGCCGGAATCAAAAAAAAGGACGGCCGGGGTGCTGGCCCCGGCCGTCCCGTCCGATCCCGAGGGGGGGGGAGGGATCAGAATTTGGCGACGATGCCGGCCATCGGGCGGAAGGAATGGAAATCGCCCCGCGTGTCGACCTGCGCGCGGAACCGGATGTTGCTGCGGTCCGCCTGCGAACCGAGATCGGCCAGCGAGACTTCCGTGCCGAAGCCGTAGGTCACGCCGTCATAGGCCTTGTCGGTGTCCACGACGGGGCGCGCCGAATCGGCGAACTGCGTCCACTGATAGCCGACCTTGGCAAAGAACATGCTGTCCTTGCCCGCGCGCACGCCCAGTCGGCCGGCCGCGCCATATTCCCAGTCGATATCCTTGTCGATGCCCTTGGCGAGACTGCCTTCGGCGCCGATCACCACCGGGCCGACATTGTAGTTCACGCCCGCGACGCCTTCGACCAGCCAGCCGCGATAGCCGCTCGGCGGCGCGCCCTTATACTGGTCGTTGTCGAAATCGTGCAGACCGCCCATCACGCCCACATAGGGCTCGAGGCGATTGGTCTGGCCGTCCTGCGCCAGCGCCGGGGCGGCCATCAGGCCGAGCGGCAGCGTCAGGGCGAGTGCGGTGAGGGGGAACGTCTTCATAGTCTCTGAACCTTCTACAATGTGATGCATGACAGATGTTCATGCATTGGCGACCGGTCTGCGCCGATCGTCCCTGTAGAATGCCTTTCCAGCCTGAACCGTTCCCGAATAGACTGTGGTCGAAACAGGGAATGATTGTGGCGACCGATCATCAAATCGCCACAATCCCGTTCATATTTGTATCATTGATCTTGAGATGAACGCGGGATGAACGTAATCTGATCCATCCTTGTCGTCCACTTGTCTTGAATGCCGCTCAGTTCACCGTGGCCTTGATGATCTTGCCGGGCTTGGCGGGCGGTTCACCCTTGGGGAGGGCATCGACATGTTCCATGCCCGAGGTGACGACGCCCCAGACCGTATATTGCCGGTCGAGGAAGGTCGCGTCGTCGAAGCAGATGAAGAACTGGCTGTTCGCGCTGTTCGGGTTGCTGGAGCGGGCCATCGAGCAGACGCCGCGCACATGCGGCTCGGCGTTGAACTCGGCCTTGAGGTCGGGCAGCTTCGAGCCGCCCATGCCGGTGCCGGTCGGATCGCCGCCCTGCGCCATGAAGCCGGGGATCACGCGGTGGAACACCACGCCATCATAGAAGCCGTCCTTCGCGAGCTGCACGATGCGCTCGACATGGCCGGGGGCGAGATCGGGGCGGAGCTGGATGACGACGTCGCCGCCCGAATCCAGCGTGAAGGTGAGGGTATCGTCGGCCATGGGGAAACTCCTTGTCTTGCCTGTCGTCCTGCCGGCCCGCCGCGCGCGCTCTGGCATGCGCCGCCCCTATAGGCAGCGGCTCGCCAAGGAAAGTCCGACGCTCATTGCATTTGCGAAACGCTTGGGCAAAAGGGGAGCGCAGGTGGCGTGGCCATGATGGCCCAGTGAGCGGAAAGGGAGGCGCTGCATGAGCGAGACCGATACCGCAGCCCGCCGCCACGACGAGGAGCCGGAGCTGGAGCCCGTCGTCGAGACCAGTCTCGACGAGGATGACCGGCTGAAGCCCGAATTCGTCACCCGGGTGCTCGCCGCGGTCGAGGAGGGCGACAACGAGAGGGCGCGCGTGCTGGTCGAGCCGCTGCACCCGGCCGACATCGCCGACCTGCTCGAACTGACGCCCGAGGACCGCCGTGCCGAGGTCGCCGCCGCGCTCGGCGATCTGGTGGGCGCCGAAGTGCTCTCCGAGCTCAACGACTATGTGCGCGACACGGTGGTCGAGGCGCTGGAGCCCGAGCAGCTCGCCGAGCTGGCCGCCGAACTGGATACCGACGACGCCGTCGCGATCATCGAGGATCTGGACGAGGAGGACCAGCAGGCCGTCCTCGACGCGATGGAGCCGGAGGATCGCGCCGCGATCGAGACCGCGCTTTCCTATCCCGAGGAATCCGCCGGCCGACTCATGCAGCGCGATCTGGTCGCGGTGCCCGAGCACTGGACGGTCGGCCAGACCATCGACTATCTGCGCGAGACGAGCGACCTGACGGCCGATTTCTGGGAAATCTTCGTGGTCGATGCGCATCACAGGCCGATCGGCACCTGCCAGCTTTCCTGGGTGCTGCGCTGCCCGCGCGACATCGCCATCGCCGATGTGATGAAGCGCGAGCAGACGCTCATCCCGGTCGACATGGATCAGGAGGAGCTGGCGCTGCGCTTCCAGAAATATGCGCTCATCTCCGCGGCGGTGGTCGATCATGGCGGCCGGCTGGTCGGCATGATCACCGTCGACGACGTGGTGCACATCATCCAGGAAGAGGCCGGCGAGGACATATTGCGCCTGTCCGGCGCCGGCGACGGCGACATCAACCAGCCGATCCTGATGACCGTGCGCACGCGCCTCTTCTGGCTGTGCATCAATCTGCCGACCGCGATGCTGGCGGCTTCCGTGGTCAATCTGTTCGACGACGAGATCGCCAAGTTCGCGGTGCTCGCGGTGCTGATGGGCATCGTCTCGGGCATGGGCGGCAATGCCGGCACGCAGACGCTGGCCGTGGTCGTGCGCGCCATCGCCACCAATCAGCTCACCAGTTCCAACACCATGCGGGTGCTGCTCCGCGAATTCCGCATCGCCGCGACCAACGGCGTCTCGCTGGGCGTGCTCATCGGCATCGGCTCCTATCTCATATGGGGCAATCCCACGCTGTCGCTGGTGTTCGGGATGGCGATCTTCACCAACAATATCGTGGCGGGGCTGGCCGGCGTGTTCGTGCCCGCCACGCTCGACCGGCTGAATGTCGATCCGGCCGTCTCGTCGGCCGTGTTCGTCACCATGTGCACGGACTGCATGGGCTTCCTGAGCTTCCTCGGGCTGGCCACATTGTTCGGCCTGGGGCGTTGAGCGCCGGCATGCCGCTGCACATGACCAAGATCGCCTTCGGGGCGGAAAGCGCGGACACGCTGCGCGCCTGGCTGGAGAGCCATGCCGGCGCGGGCGAGGCGCGGATGACCACGCGCTACATGCCCAGGCGCCATGAGGAGATGGCGGGCGGCTCGCTCTACTGGATCCTGGGCGGCCAGATCATCGGCCGCAGCCCGCTGCTCGGCTTTGCGGAGCGGGACGACGGCAAGCACTGGATCCGGCTCGAACCGCGCCTCATCCCCGTGGTCCCGCGCCCCCGGCGCGCTCATCAGGGCTGGCGCTATCTCGCCGCGGAGGAGGCGCCGCCCGATCTCGGCGCGGATGGCGATGGCGAGGCGCTGCCCGGCGGCATGGCGGCCGAACTGGGCAAACTGGGGCTGCTGTAGGTCGGGTTGCGCGCCGCGCGGTCGCCGCTCAGGCGATCATGTCGTGCAGCATCCTTGGCGCGCGGATCACCAGCGCCTGTTCGTCGCGGGAGATGATGCCGCGCCGGACCAGCGCGGCGAGGGCGCGGGAAGCGGATTCGCGCGTCGTGTTGGCGCTGAGCGCGAGCGCGGTCACCTGCGGCGGCGGCGCGATGCTGTTGTCCTTGTCGGCAAGGTCGAGCAGCCGCGCATAGACGCGGCCGGCGGCGCTGTAGGTGGTGCGCGCCAGCATGCGGTCGAGCGCGCGGTCGAGCTGCCGGGCCAGCAGGATCGCCAGGGCCGCCCCGATCGGCGCCTGTTGCGCCGCCAGCGCCGCAAGCTGCTGCGCGTCCGCCTGGAACAGATGGGTATCGTCGAGCGCGAGGATCTCGCCCCGCAGCGCGACGGGCTCGGGATAGGCGCCGAACATTTCGCCCGGGCCATGCTGGGCGAGCTGCTGGCGCTGGCCGTCCACGCTGATCGCCTGGATGCGCACCGACCCGTCGATCACCAGCCAGCACAGGCCGGACAGGTCGCCCTGGCGCCCCAGCAATTGCTTGGCGCCGACGAACCGATAGCGCAGCGCATGCCGGAGCAGCAGTTGCGCCAGCGCCTCGTCGGAACGGAAAATTGCCCGCACGGCTGTAATTTGCTCGTCAAACTCCAACGGCGACGATCCCCAAGTTCGAATATTATTCGGCGATTCATCCGGCACAGCGCACCGATCATCGCGTCAGGAGCCGGTGAAAACCTGGTTTCCGGCTCGAAACCATGATGGCGTGATCCCCGTCACACGCGCTTGTCTCCGACTCCTGCTACTCCCTTGGCTGCGACCCGAGGCGGCCTTTGGCCGTCATCCTGGCCCGGCGGTTTCGGCCGCCGGGCCTTTTTTCATGGCACGCCGGCCGGGTGCGCACAACAGGATTGGCGATCCTCCCGCCGGCCGCGCGCGGCGCTTCCCGCCGCTCTCCCGCAAGGGCGCGCCGGGGCGATGAAGCGTGACTTTACGGCTCCCAGCGGAAACTCGCCGGCGCGGCGTGGAGACTCCCCTTGCTTTGGCAGGGCCGCGCCCTAAGTGCTGGAGATCAGCATCGCGGCCGGGCCTTCGCGCCGGGCCGCCCGTCCCAGCAGAGTCGAAAGGGCTTTCCATGACCGCCACGCACAGTTCGCGCATGATCATCCTTGGGTCGGGGCCGGCGGGCCTCTCCGCGGCGATCTATGCGGCGCGGGCGGGCATGGCGCCGATCGTCATCCAGGGCATCCAGCCGGGCGGCCAGCTCACCATCACCACGGATGTGGAGAACTATCCCGGGTTCCGCGACGTCATCCAGGGCCCCTGGCTGATGGAGGAGATGCAGGCGCAGGCCGAGCATGTCGGCGCGCAGATGATGTATGACCATATCATCGACATCGATCTCTCCGAGCGGCCGTTCAGGCTGACGGGCGACAGCGGCGCGCGCTATTATGGCGACACGCTGGTCATCGCGACCGGCGCGCAGGCGAAGTGGCTCGGGCTGGAGAGCGAGCATCTGCTGCAGGGCAAGGGCGTCAGCGCCTGCGCGACCTGCGACGGCTTCTTCTACCGCGGCAAGAAGGTGGTCGTGATCGGCGGCGGCAACACGGCGGTGGAGGAAGCGCTCTACCTCACCAATCACAGCCATGACGTCACCATCATCCACCGGCGCGACAGCTTCCGGGCGGAGAAGATCCTGCAGGACCGGCTCTTCGCCCATCCCAATGTGAAGGTGCTGTGGAACAAGAGCGTCGAGCGCTTCGTGGGCGGCGGCGATCCCGAGGGGCTGGTCAGCGTCGATCTGGTCGATACCGTGACCGGGGCGAAAAGCCACATCACGGCGGACGGCGCCTTCGTCGCCATCGGCCACAAGCCGGCGACCGAGCTGTTCGAGGGCAAGCTGCCGCTCGACGAGGGCTATCTGGTGGTCGAGAAGGGCACCAGCCGCACCAATATTCCCGGTGTGTTCGCGGCCGGTGACGTGACCGACAAGATCTACCGGCAGGCCGTCACCGCCGCCGGCATGGGCTGCATGGCCGCGCTCGATGCCGAGCGCTTCCTCGCCGAAGCCGATTTCGAGGCGATGGCGCACGCCTGATCGGCGCGCGGCGCATGAACGAACGGCCGGTCTCCGCTGGGGAAACCGGCCGTCCCTGTTCCGGCCGGAGCCTGTCCTGATCGGGTTGAAACGCGGCCATTTCTGGCCCGTTCGCCCTGAGCTTGTCGAAGGGTCGTCCTTCTCTTGCAGGGCTGTGCGAAGAGGAAGAGCAGCCCCCTTGGGAACTGTCCGTTCCGGATGGACCCGGCTCACTGATGCCGTTTGACCCGGATCGACTCCAAGGGGATGTCGAGGCAGGGGAGTTCACCTGCCGCCTCGGAAATCGCCGCAAGCAAATGACGATCCGGACTCGTTCCCGCTCAGCTTGAACAGGAACGAGTCTGGCGGATCAGTGCGCGCTGGCGAGATCGGTCGTCGCTTCGGCCGGCTTCGACTTGACGCGGAACGAGACCGGGATGCCATTGGCCTCGCCCGTCACCCAGTTGCCGCTCACGACGAGACGGAAAGGCTCGCCCGGGGTCGCTTCGCCCTCGATGATGCGGCGATTGCCGACCTGCTCGACGGTATAGGTGTAGGAAACGCCATCCCGCTCGAAGGTGACGGGCTCGCTGGCGAAGGCGGGTGAGATCGCGGTGGCCGCCAGAGCGACCGGGAGCAGTTTGATCAGTTTCATGAACAGTCTCCTTTGTTGTGCAAAAGAGCCTCGTTCAGCATCCTTCTTGTCTTCCGGAACCGAGACTGTTGCAGAGCGAACGATTCCGCAAACGCAAAAAATGTTTTCGCACATGCACAAATTGCATCAGGTGAAATGCAGCCGGCCATGGACGGGAAAGGCAGGATTTCGGGCGGGAAAGGGCGCGCGCTCGGTCAGGAGGGCGATCGACGGCCGTTCATCTCATCCCCCCGCATTTGCGAAGAGCGGCCTGAACGGCCTCTCCGTCGCGCGGCGGGGCGGGTCAGGGCGCGCCGTTTTCCAGCTTGCGGGCCAGAAACGCGGCGAGGGCGCCGAATGTCTCGAAGGTCTCGGCATCGATTTCATCATCGTCGATGATGATGCCGAGCCGGTCTTCCAGATCGGTGAGGACCGTCGCGACGGCCATGGAATCAAGCTCGGGCAGGGCGCCGAACAGGGGCGTTCCGGCATCGAATGCCGCGACGCGCGTTTCGGTCAGGCCGAGTGTCTCGCGCAGGCTGGCGCGCAGGGCCTGATCGGCGGCGACGGACTCTTTGTGCGGGTGCGTACGCATGATCGCCGCGCCTAGCGGTTTCGGCCCGCGTTGAAAAGCGCCGATGCGCATTTGCTCAGCGGCGCGCCCGGTCCCCCGCCGCGAGCATGGCGCGCCGTCCCTTCCCGGCCTTGCGCGCGCCGGGCATGCCTTCGTCGTCCGGCTGCGTGATGGCGGAAAGATGCGCGCCGATCGCCGCCTTCCAGCTTGCCGGCCGGCTGAGGTCGAAGGCGTCGATCTGCCGCATGGGCACCGAATCCGGCATCCAGTTGGCCTTGTAGTCATTGTCGCCCGTGCCGAAATCGATCGTCCCGACCCTGTCCCGGTCGATCGCATGGCGGAACATGGCGTGGCTGAGCTGGGTGCCGGGCGACTGGTCCGCGGCGGTCTCGTCGAAGGCCAGCTTGTGGATATAGGCCGTGCCGCGCTCGACCGTCCAGAGTTCGACCGCGACCGGCCGCTCGCCCAGACGGGCGAGGCCGAGCCGCAGCCGGCCCGCCGCCGCTTCCGCGCCGGCAAAGCCGCGCAGGAACGGAAAGTCGTCGCCATGCGGCTTCCAGCTCGCGGCGAACACCGCTTGCAGATCATGCCAGAGCGCATCGTCGACATGGTCGTGGATGGTGATGGCGAGCGGATGGCGCTGCTGCTTGCGGCGCAGGGTCGCGCGCAGTTCGCCCGGCCGCGCCGCCCAGTAATCCGCGAAGGCGGCGCCGGGCGTCAGATGGAGCAGGCGCTTGCGGGCCATGGCGCGCGTCACGACATGCCAGCCGCCGGCACGCAGTCCCTCGGCGATCAGCGCGGCGGTCGCCGTCTCGTCGTCGACGATCGGGTGGAAACGCAGCCGGTTGCCATGCCCCTTCAGCGCGCGGGCCATGGCGGCGAGCAGGTCGCGCTTCGCCGCATCGTCGGGTGCGCCATGGAATTGCGGGCGGAAGGTGAAGCTGTACCAGTTGGCGATGCCGGTGATGGCGCCTGTTCCCTGCTCGGCGAGGAACAGCCAGCCATGCGCATCGCCCCGTCGCGCATGGAGCAGGCGCGGCCGCGCGTCCGGGAAGGCGCGCGCATGCAACGCCTCGAACCAGCCAAGCCGGTCGAACGGACCCGGCTGCGCGCCGGCGTCGAGCCGCCCTTCCGCCTGCGCGCGCACCCGCGCGAAGCTGTCCGTGCAGTCGACCTGGATGGGATCGCCTTCCATGTGGATCAAATGGCAAAGTAGCTCACAATTTCCATCCATCATGTTAATGGCGGCGCTGTGATCAAGCCCCTCGATCATCTTCCGCTATTCGGAGCACCGGATGCGCCTGCGCTCGACGGACGGGCGGGCATGGTGGATTTCGCGACGCTGGAGGCGATGACGGGCCGGCTCGCGCACTGGCTGTCGGCGCAGGGCGTCGGCGCGGGGGAGCGGGTAGCGGCCTGGCTCGCCAAGGGCGTCGCCGCGGCGGTCCTGCCCCTCGCCGTGGCGCGGGCGGGCGGTGTCTACGTGCCGGTCAATCCGCTGCTCAAGCGCGCGCAGGTCGCCCATATCCTCGCCGACAGCGGCGCGGCGATGCTGATCGGCACGGCGGCGCGCCTCGCGACGCTCGAGGCCGGGGATGCACGGGGCGTGAGGCGGCGCGTCGAGGAAAGCGCGGTCGAGGCGGTCGCCCATGCGGCCGATGCGCAGCGCTCCGGCCCGAGCGCCGCCGATCCCGCCGCGCTGGTCGAGATCCTCTATACGTCGGGCTCGACCGGCCGGCCCAAGGGCGTGATGCTGAGCCATGCCAATCTGATGATCGGCGCGCGCGCGGTCGCCGCCTATCTCGGCCTGGCGGCGGACGACCGGACGCTCGCTGTCCTGCCGCTCAGCTTCGATTATGGCCAGAACCAGCTCTTCTCGACCTGGTGGGCGGGCGGCTGCGTGGTGCCGCTCGACTATCTGACCGCGCGGGACGTGGTGAAGGCCTGCGCGGCGCAGCGCATCACCACGCTGGCGGGCGTGCCGCCGCTCTGGGTGCAGCTTGTCGAGGCGGACTGGCCGGCCGGGGGGGCCGCCTCGCTGCGCCGGATCACCAACAGCGGCGGCGCGCTCACCCGCCCGCTGATCGCCCGGCTGCGCGCGACATTTCCCGGCACGGACATCGTCGCCATGTATGGCCTCACCGAGGCGTTCCGCTCGACCTGGCTGCCGCCCGCGCTGCTGGCGACGCATCCGGACAGCATCGGGCGGGCCATCCCGGATGCGGAAATCCTCGTCGTGCGGCCGGACGGGACGATCACGGCCGATGACGAGCCGGGCGAGCTGGTTCATTGCGGCCCGCTGGTCGCGCAGGGCTACTGGCGCGATCCGGCGCGCACGGCCGAGCGGTTCCGCCCCGCGCCGGCCGCTTCGGTCCATGGGGGCACCGCCGTCTGGTCGGGCGACACGGTGGTGCGCGAGGCCGGCGGGCTGCTCCGCTTCGTGGGGCGCGACGATGCCATGATCAAGAGCGCCGGCAACCGGATCAGCCCGACCGAGATCGAGGACGCGGCGCTCGCCGTGCCCGGCATTGCGGAGGCCTGCGCGCTCGGCCGGCCGGACGCGCGGCTGGGGCAGGCGATCATCCTGTTCGCCCGCACCGACGCCGCGCTTTGCGCGCGGGAGCAGGCGGCGATCCTGGAGAATCTGCACGGAGGCCTGCGCCGGACGCTGCCCAATTTCATGCAGCCGGCCGAGATCCGCCTGCTCGACGCGCTGCCGCGCAACCCCAATGGCAAGATCGACCGCACCGCGCTCGCGGCGCTTGCGCTGGAGCCGGCGGCATGAGCGAGATCGGGATCAAGGTAAAGCCCATGGGTGCCGTCCCGCCGGATTTCGGGAGTGAGGCCGGCATGCTGCTGATCGGCGGCCGGGGCGCCGCCGGGCTGGCCGACGAGGCGGGCGACACGCCGCTGTTCGTCTATGATGCCGGGATCGTTCGCGCGCGGGTGGCGGCCTTGCGCGCGGCGATGCCCGCCGGGCTGGGCGTCCATTATGCCATGAAGGCCAATCCCTTCCCGCCGCTGCTGGCGCTGATGGGCGGGCTTGTCGACGGGTTCGACGTGGCCTCGGCGGGCGAGGCATCGGCGGCGCTCGCGGCCGGCGTTCCGCCCCATGCCATCAGCTTTGCCGGTCCCGGCAAGCGCGACGAGGAGCTGGACCTCGCCATCGCTTCCGGAATCACCGTCAATCTCGAATCGGAAGGCGAGGGCGCGCGCGCGCTCGCCATCGCCGCCCGGCGCGGGGTGCGCCCCCGGCTGGCGGTGCGCGTCAACCCGGACTTCGAGCTCAAGGGATCGGGCATGCGCATGGGGGGCGGCGCGCGGCCCTTCGGCGTCGATGCGGACCGCGCGGCGGCCTTGGCACGCCAACTGATCGACACCGGCGCGGAATGGCGCGGCTGGCACATCTTCGCGGGCTCGCAGGCGCTCGATGCGGAGGCGATCATCGCCGCGCAGGCGGCGACGGTGGCGCTCGCGGCTCGCCTGTCCACGGCGGCGGGCGCCGCGCCGCCGCTGGTCAATCTGGGCGGCGGCTTCGGCATTCCCTATTTCGCGGGCGATGCGCCTCTCGACATCGCCGCGATCGGCGCGGCGCTCGGGCGCGTGCTGGCCGCGCGCCCGCCCATCCTGCGGGAGAGCGGCTTCTGCATCGAACTGGGGCGCTGGCTGGTGGGGGAAGCGGGCGTCTATCTCACCCGCGTCGTCGACGTGAAGGAAAGCCAGGGCGAGCGCTTCGCCATCGTCGACGGCGGCCTGCATCACCAGCTTGCCGCGAGCGGCAATTTCGGCACCGTCATCCGCCGCAACTATCCGGCGCGCCTCGCCAATCGCATGGATGCGCCGCCCGATCCGCGCCCCACCACCATCGCCGGCTGCCTCTGCACGCCGCTCGACCGGCTGGGGGACGCGCTGGCGCTGCCTGCGCCCGTGCGGGGGGATCTGGTCGCCATCTTCCTCGCCGGCGCCTATGGTGCGAGCGCGAGTCCGTCGGCGTTTCTGGGGCATGGACCGGCGCGGGAGATGCTGGTGGGGGAGGATTGAGGGGAGAGCATCGCGGAGGACCGGAAGCGGCCATGTTTTCCTAACAGATATTTCACCCTTTTCGGCCATAGCCGGCTCCTGCTGGAGCCATGCCGGCCACGCACCGCCCGCGCGTTCGCGCGCGGCTCAGGCGAAGGAAGAGAAGGTAGTCACGATGCGCGTCAAGCGGACTTTCCGGGCTTTCATGCTGGCCCTGCCGGTTGGCACGATGATGCTGGCCGGCTGTGCGGGCACCGGCGCGCCCGGCGGCTCGGAACTTCCCCCCGCGGCATTCGTCTCCAACACCGAGGGACCGGGCGAGGATTATGTCATCGGCCCGATGGACGAGCTGACCATCTTCGTGTGGCGCAATCCGGAACTCGGCGCCAAGGTGCAGGTCCGCCCGGACGGGCGCATCACGACGCCGCTCATCACCGACATGCCGGCCGTGGGCAAGACGCCGGCCATGCTCGCCGACGACATCAAGCTCCAGCTTTCGCAATATATCGAGAACCCGATCGTCTCGGTGATCGTCAACAATTTCGCCGGCACCTATTCGCAGCAGATCCGCATCGTCGGCGCGACCGAGAAGCCGGCCTCCATTCCCTATCGCGCCAACATGACCCTGCTGGACGCGATGATCGCGGTCGGCGGCCTTTCCGAATATGCGGCGGGGAACCGGGCGCGGCTGGTGCGCTATGATCGCGCGACAGGGCAGCAGCGCGAGTATCGCGTGCGCCTGGGCGATCTGCTCAAGCGGGGCGATTCCCGCGCCAATGTGCGTCTTGCGCCGGGCGATGTGATCATCATCCCCGAAAGCATGTTCTAGGGGCCGGACGGTGCGGGGGCACGCAGCGCGATGACGAACATCCTCGAGGAACTGCAGGTCATCCTTCACGGCATCTGGCAGCGCCGCTGGCTGGCGCTCGCCGTGGCGTGGGGCGTGTGCCTGTTCGGCTGGCTGGCGGTCTCGCTCGTCCCCAACGTGTACATGTCCCATGCGCGCGTGTTCGTGCAGTCGCAGAGCGTGCTGCCCGGCGCGGGTCCGGCGAGCCCCCTCGATGCGCAGAAGGCGATCGATCAGGTGCGCCAGACCATGACCAGCGCGGCCGTGCTGGAGCGCGTGGTGCGGATCACCGATCTCGGCAAGGGCCTCAATGATGCCGAGATCGCCGGGAAGGCCGCGGCCCTGCGCGGCAATCTCCATGTCGTCTCGCAGCAGGACAATCTCTTCGAGATCAGCGCGGCATCGTCCGACCCGACCCTGACCGGGCAGGAAAACGGCCGCATCGCGGCGCAGATGGTCGCGGGGCTCATCCAGGCCTTTCAGGAAACCAGCCTGGCCGGCGGCCGGGAGGAGACGAGCCAGTCGCTCAAGTTCCTCGACCAGCAGATCGCCGAGCAGGCGCGCGCGCTGGAGGCGGCCGAGCAGAAGCGCGTCGACTTCGAGCAGCGCAACGGCACGGGCCTGCCCGGCGGCGGCACGATCGAGGACCGCATGACCGCGATGCGCACCGAGATGGCGCAGATCGATTCCCAGCTCCTCTCCGCCCAGAGCGCGCTCGCCGGCATCAACGGCCAGCTTGCCGCCACCGCGCCGGACATCGTGACGGTCGGCGGCCCGGGTGGCAACGCCGCGCTGGCGCAGGCCGAGACGCAGCTCGCCCAGGCCCGCGCCAATGGCTGGACGGACAGTCATCCCGACGTGCAGGCGCTCAAGCGCCAGATCGAGACGCTGCGCCGGCTCGGCAACAGCGGCGGCGCGGCGGGGTCGCGCTCGCCCAATCCGGCCTATGCCTCGCTGCGGTCCATGCAGGCCGAGCGCGCCGCGACCGTCTCCGCGCTGCAGGCCCGCAAGAGCCAGATCCAGGGCGATCTCGCCGCCATCGCGCAGCGCCAGGCGCAGAATCCGGGCCTCGTCGCCGAGCAGGACCGGCTCAATCGCGATTATGACGCGGTCAAGCAGCAATATGACAAGCTGGTGGGCGACCGCGAGACGGTGCGCCTGCGCGGCGATGCCCAGAATCAGGGCGGCATCGTGCAGTTCCGCGTGATCGATCCGCCGTCCATGTCGGGCAATCCCGCCTCGCCCAATCGGCCGATGCTGCTGTTCGCGGTGCTGGTGGCGGGCGTGGGCGCGGGCATCGGCGCGGCCTTCGCGCTCAGCCAGTTGCGCACCACCTATGCGACCACGGGCCGGCTGGAACGCGCGACGGGCCTGCCGGTGATCGGCGGCATCACCGAGGTCTCGACTCCGGCGCGGATCGCGCAGCGCCGCAGGCAGGCGCGTTATTTCTACGCCGGCTGCGGCGGCCTTGCGGGGCTCTGCGTCCTGCTGCTGGCGGTCGAGTTCATCCAGCGCGGGATGAGCGCATGAGCGAGGACGATAAACCCATGAACGGCCCGTCCTCCGACAGGAAGCGCCCCTCGCTCATCGAGCGCGCCGCCGATGTCTATGATTTCGACGCGGCCCTGCGCGGCGCCGGGCGCGCGCCCGTGCCTGCGCCGCCGCCGACATCAGGCGAACCGGAGAGCGCGCAGCCGTCCCCGCTTCCCGTCCCGTCGCCGCCGGTTCCCGCCGCGCTTGGGCCGGGCGCCTTCGTGCCGCCCGTCGCCGCATGGTCGGGTCTCGCGCTGCCGGTCGATCGCGAGAGGCTGAGCGAGGAAGGCATCATCCAGCCCGAGGGCGACGTCACCGGCACGAGCGAGGAGTTCCGCATCGTCAAGCGCCGCGTGCTCTCGGCGGCGTTCGGCGCGGACGGCAAGCCCGAGGCGCGCGGCAACTTCGTGCTGGTCAGCTCCGCCCATGCCGGCGAAGGCAAGACCTGGTGCGCGATCAATCTCGCCATTTCGCTCGCCGCCGAGCAGGACATGGATGTGCTGCTGGTCGACGCCGATTTCGGCAAGCCGGGCATCTGCGCGCGGCTGGGCCTGCCGGAAGGGCCGGGCCTGATGGATGCGCTGGTCGATCCGCAGATGGCGGTCGAGCAGGCCGTGCTGCGGACCGACATTCCCGGCCTCAGCGTGCTGCCCGCCGGCCGGCAGGTGCGCAACGATACCGAGTTCGTCGCCTCGGACCGCACGCGCCTGGTGCTCGACCGGCTGGACAATCGCGAGGGCCGCCGGATCATCATCTTCGATTCGCCGCCCGCGCTCGCCGCCTCGCCGGTGGCGGAGCTGGCGCGTCATGTCGGCCAGATCCTGTTCGTCGTGCGGGCAGACCGCACCACGGAGGCCGCGCTGCGCGACAGCCTCAACCTGCTCAGCGCCTGCCCGGTCATCCGCCTGCTGCTGAACGGCGTCAAATTCTCGTCGAGCGGCCGCCAGTTCGGCAATTATTACGGCAAGGCGATGCCGTGAGGGCGAGCCGGTCCCTGCGTCCCGCCGCGCTGCTGGCCGGCCTGCTGCTTGCGGCCATGCCCGCCCATGCGCAGCTCGGCGACATGCTGGGGGACAGCGATGTCACCGGCGGCAGCGGATCGGGCATGCCGGGCGATCGCCGCGCGGCCGGGGAGCGGCGCGCGGATCGCCGGGAGCCGCGCGAGCGCACCGTGAGGATCGCGCCCTATCTGGAGCTGGACCAGACCGCGCTCGTCAACCTGAAGGGCGGCGATGGCGATGTGCTCACCTACACCACCGTCGCGGCGGGCGTGCAGGCGAATGTCGAGACGCACACCGTCCAGATCGGCGCGGACCTGCGCTATGCGCATCTTTTCTCCTGGAACGACGATTTCCCCGATCAGGACGTCATCAGCGGCATCGCGACCGGCCGCGTCGAGCTGGTACGTGACCGGCTGAGTCTGGAAGCGGGCGGCCTGGCCACCCGCGTGCGCGCCGACGGGCTCACGGGCGCCAACGGGTCGCTGATCGGCGCGGGCTACACCAATCAGGTCTATTCGGCCTATGTCGGCCCTAATCTCACCGTGCCGCTGGGCGATGTGCAGCTCAACGGCTTCTACCGTCTGGGCTACAACCGCGTCGACCAGGACAACGACCTGCCGCCGGACATCGCGCTGCCGGCCAGTTCTTTCGACGAAAGCTGGTTCCACCATGCCTTCGCCTCGGTGGGGCAGCAGCCGAACCGGGGCCTGCTGCCGTTCGGCTGGTCCGTGGGCGCGGGCTATCTGCGCGAGAATGCCTCGCAGCTCTCGCAGCATTTTATCGACAAATATGTGCGCGCGGACATCACCGTGCCGGTCTCGCCCTATGTCGCGCTGCTCGGCGGCGTCGGCTATGAGGACATCAAGATCAGCAACAGGGATGCGCTGCGCGACGCGAACGGCGATCCGGTGCGCGACGCCGGCGGGCGCTTCGTCACCGATCCCGCCTCGCCGCGCCGCCTGTCCTACGATCAGGACGGGCTCATCTGGGATGTCGGCGTGCTCTGGCGGCCCAATCCGCGCCTGTCCGCCGAGTTCCGGCTCGGCCATCGCTATGGCTCGATGAGCTATACCGGCACGCTCGTCTGGCAGCCGACCAGGCGCACCTCGCTCAGCGTCGTGCTGTTCGACAGCATCGACAGTTTCGGGCGGATGCTGAACAGCTCGCTCGCCAATCTCGGCACGAATTTCTACGTCATCCGCAATCCCTTCTCGGGCGATCTTGGCGGCTGCGTGTTCAACAACGGGCAGGCCGGCGGCGCCTGCTTCAACGACACGCTGAGCGGGATCAGCGCCGCCAATTTCCGCAATCGCGGCCTCTTCGCGCAATTCGCGCGGATCACCGATCCCTGGGCGGTCACCGCCGCGCTCGGCTATTCGCGCCGCAAGTTCATCGGCGATGACGCGTCCGTCCTCGCCGCTTTCGATGGGCTCAGCGACGACAATTATTTCGCCTATTTCGGCATCTCGCGCCAGCTTGCCGCAAATTCGGCGATCGATGCCAGCGCCTATGCTAATTATTTCGACTCGGGGCTCTCGGACTTCGGGGATGTGTTCAACATCGGTGCGAACGTCGCTTATCGCCGCCTGCTGATGCGGCGGCTGACCGCCACGGCGGCACTTGGTATCGATTCGGTGGATCGGGAGCGACAGGAAGCGTTCATCAGCCTGCTCGCACAGATCGGGCTGCGTTATCAATTCTGACCACCTTCCGGAGATCAGACAGGGATATGTACGACCAATATTATCACTTCGCCGGGCGGCCGTTCCAGCTCACGCCCGATCCGCAATTCTATTTCGAGAGCCTGACGCATCGCAAGGCGATGTCCTATCTCGGCTATGGAATGGCGCAGGGCGAGGGCTTCATCGTCATCACCGGCGAGATCGGCGCGGGCAAGACGACGCTGGTCGGGCACCTCATGGCGACGATCGATCCGCAGCGCCTCACGGCCGTCAAGATCGTCTCGACGCAGGTCGGCGGGGACGACATGCTGCGGCTCGCGGCGCAGGCCTTCGGCATCGCCACCGACCATGTCGACAAGGCGCATGTGCTGAGCCGCATCGAGGCGTTCCTGCATCATCAGGCGCGAGCGGGCCGGCGCACGCTGCTGATCGTCGACGAGGCGCAGAATCTCCAGCCCGAAGCGCTGGAAGAGCTGCGCATGCTCTCCAACTTCCAGCTCGGCGGCCAGTCGCTGCTGCAGATCTTCCTGCTCGGCCAGCCCGAGTTCCGCGACCGGCTGAACGGCTCGGAGGGGCTGGAGCAGCTCCGCCAGCGCATCATCGCGACGCATCATCTCGAGCCCATGCAGGCCGATGAGGTCGGCCCCTATATCGAGCATCGCCTGAAGGTTGTCGGCTGGACCGGCAAGCCGCGCTTCACGCCGCAGGCCTATGCGCTGCTCGCCCAGGCGAGCGGCTGCGTGCCGCGCCGGCTCAATGCGCTGGTGAGCCGCGTGCTGCTGCTGGGCGCGATCGACCAGCTCGACATCATCGACGAGCGCGTGGTGGAAGCGGTCGTGGCCGATATGGGCATCGACCAGCTCAACGCCGGGGTGGAGGAGGAGGCCGCGACGGCCCCGTCGCCCGCGCCGGTCGCGCCGCCCGCGTTCGCGGACGTGACGCCGGCGCCGCAGGCGGAACCGGCGCCCCCGCCGGAGGACGCGGCCCAGGTCGAGGCGCTGCAGGCGATCAAGGCCGAGGTCCAGTCGCTCAATGCCGCGATCGCCCATGGCGCCCGCAACGAGCCGGAACCGCTCGATCTCGGCGCGGTTGGCCAGCGGGACGAGTCCTACGTCGCGGCGCTGGAGGAGCGGCTCGCCCGGGCCGAACAGCGGCTCGACGAGCAGGACGAAGTGCTGCGCCGCATTCTCGCCAAGCTGATCGAGTGGGTCGAGCGGGATGCGCGCAACGGTCCGTTCACCAGCCGCGTGGCCTGAGGTCAGGCGCGGGGATGCTCGCGAACCGGGAGATGACGCGTGCTCAGTGGGTTGTCGGTCGACATTGAGGACTGGTTTCAGGTGGGGGCCTTCGAGACCTGCATCGACCGGGCCGACTGGGACCGTTGCGAGAGCCGCGTCGAGCGCAACACGCAGGCCGTGCTGGACATGTTCGCGCAAGCGGGCGCCACCGGCACCTTCTTCACGCTGGGCTGGGTGGCGGAGCGTCATCCGGCGCTGATCCGCCGCATCGTGGCGGAAGGGCATGAGCTGGCCAGTCATGGCTATGACCACAAGCGCGTGTTCCGCATGGAGCCGGCCGAGTTCCGCGCCGATCTCGCCCGCGCGCGTGACCTGCTGGAGCAGGCCGGCGGGGTGCGGGTGACGGGTTATCGCGCGCCGAGCTTCTCGATCGACAGGCGCACGCCCTGGGCGCATGAAGCGCTGGCCGAGGCCGGCTATGCCTATTCGAGCAGCGTCGCGCCGATCCGGCACGATCATTATGGCTGGCCCGAGGCGCCGCGCTTTGCCTTCCTGCCGGTCGCGGACAGCGATCTGGTCGAGCTGCCCGTGACGACGGCGCGGCTGGGCGGGAAGATTCTGCCGGCGGGGGGCGGCGGCTTCTTCCGCCTGCTGCCCTATGGCGTCTCGCGCTGGGCCCTGCGCCAGGTGACGCAGGCGGACGCGCGGCCCGCCATCCTCTATTTCCATCCCTGGGAAATCGATCCGGCGCAGCCGCGTGTTCGCGAGGCGCCGTTGCGCTCCAGGATGCGCCATTACACCAATCTCTCAACCATGGCCGGCAAACTCAGGCGATTGCTGGATGATTTCCGGTGGACGCGGATCGACGCACTCGTCGATCAGGAGCGCGCGCGCGCCATGCCCTTCGGAGCCGCGGCATGATGACCGCGCCGGTCCTGCCCGGTCAGCTCGCCGTGATCGAGGCCGATCTGGCCGATCCGGCCGCCTGCGCGCGGATCGAGCACTGGCTGGCGGATCGCGCCGATGCGACGCCCTTCCATCGCCCGGCCTGGATCAAGGCGGTCGCGCGGGGCAATCGCCAGAGCGCGCACATGCTGCTGGTCGAGAATGCCGCCGGCGGGATCGCGGGACTGCTGCCGCTCAACCTGATCCACAGTCCGCTGTTCGGCCGCGCACTGGTCTCGTCCGGCTTCGCGGTGGATGGCGGCATCCTCGCCGACGACGCGCTGGTGGCCGATGCGCTGGCCGCCCGGGCGATCGCGCTGGCGCGAAGCTGGAGCGCCCCGACTCTCGAACTGCGCGGCGGCCGCGCGCCGTCGAGCGGCTTCGTCACGAAGACCGGCGCCTATCTGGGCTTCACGCGCGCGCTGGCCGGCGATGACGAGGCCGAACTGCGCGCCATCCCGCGCAAGCACCGCGCCGAGCTCCGCAAGGGCCTCGCCCATGATTTCGAGTTCCGCATCGGCAGCGATCCGGCCCTGCGCGACCATTTCCATGCGCTTTACTGCCGCAGCGTCCATAATCTGGGCACGCCGGTCTTTCCGCGCGCCATGTTCGAGGCGGTGCTCGATGCCTTCGGCGCGGACGCCGAGATCGGCGCGGTCTATCATGAAGGCCGGCCGCTCTCCGCGATCCTCAGCCTTGTCCATGGCCGCGCCTACATGCCCTACTGGCAGGGCGCGGACACCGAGGCGCGGCAGGCGCGGGCCAATGAGGTCGCCTATTTCCGGCTGATGGGTCGCGCGCGCGCGCGGGGCTGCACGCTGTTCGACTTCGGCCGCTCCAAGGTCGGCACCGGGCCGGCGCTGTGGAAGAAGAGCTGGGGCTTCGAGGGCGCGCCGCTCGCCTATCATGTCCATGCCGCGCCCGGCCATGAGCCGCGCGACATCAATCCGCTCTCGCCGCAATATCGGCGCAAGATCGCGCTGTGGAAGGCGCTGCCCGATGCGGTGGCCGACCGCCTCGGCCCCTGGATCGCGCGGGGGCTGGGCTGATGGGGGCCATGCGCGGCGAAATCCTGTTCCTCAGTCACCGCATCCCCTGGCCGCCGGACCGGGGCGACAAGATCCGCTCGCATCATGAGCTGCGCGCGCTGGCGCGGCTCGCCCCGGTGCATGTCGCCTGCTTCGCGGACGACGCGCGGGACGAGCGCTTCGCGGACGAGATGGCGCAGATTACGGCCAGCCAGTGCGTGCTGAGGCGGACCAGTGCGCGGATCGCCACCGGCGTCACCGGGCTGGTCAAGGGTGCGCCGCTGTCGGTCAAGCTGTTCGAGGATCCCGCGATCCATGCCTATGTCCGCCGGACGCTGGCGGAGCGGCCCATCGCCGCGGTTTTCGCCTTTTCCGGACAGATGGCGCAATATTGCCTCGATCTGCCCGAGGGCTGCCGGTTCGTCATGGACATGGTGGACATCGATTCCGCCAAGTTCAGCGCCTATGGCATGGCGAAAGGCGGCCCGATGGGCTGGGTTTACCGGCGCGAGGGCCGCGTGCTGGCGGATTTCGAGCGGCAGGTCGCGCAGATCGCGGACCTCACCCTGTTCGTCAGCGAGGCGGAGGCGGCGCTGTTCCGCGAGACGCACGGATTGGCGCGGGCACGCGTGCGCGCGCTCGATAATGGCGTCGCGCTCGATCATTATGCCCCGTCCGCCGGTTTCACGCCGTTGCTGCCGGGCGAGCGTGGCGCGGGCCCGCTGATCGTCTTCACCGGGCAGATGGATTATCGCCCGAATGTCGAGGCGGTGATCGATTTCGCGCAGCGCAGCCTGCCGCAGATCCGCAAGGTGCATGGCGATGCGCGCTTCGCCATCGTCGGGCGCGGTCCGACGGCGGCGGTGCGTGCGCTGTGCGGTCAACCCGGCATCGTCGTGACCGGCGCGGTCGAGGATGTGCGGCCCTGGCTGGCGGCGGCCGATCTGGTGGTCGCGCCGCTGCGTATCGCGCGCGGCGTCCAGAACAAGGTGCTGGAGGCCATGGCCATGGCGCGCCCGGTGCTCGCCTCGCGGCAGGCGGCCGAGGGCATCGCGGGGGTGGACGGGCGCGATCTGGTGGTCGCGCCGGCGCCTGCGGACGAGGCGGCGCTTGCCCTGTCGCTCATCGATGATCCGGCGCGCGCCGCCGCCATCGGCGCGGCAGGCCGGCGGCAGGTGGAAGCGCGCTATGGCTGGGCCGCCGCGCTCGCTCCCCTGGAATCGCTGCTGTTCGGCGATCCCGTCGCGGCCGCGGCATGAGCACGCTGCCCGCGCGCGCGCCGGCGCAGGACGATGCGCGCACCGCACGGGATGACGGCTGGCGACCGGCCCTCATGCGGCTCGGCCTGCTGGCGGTCGCATGGCTGCTCATCTTCCATGCCGATCTGGCCGATCTGGTGCGGGTCTGGTGGGTCAGCACGCCTTATGGCCATTGCCTTTTCATTCCGCCCATTCTGGCCTGGCTGGTCTGGCAGCGGCGCGCGGGGCTCGCCCGGCTGAGGCCGCGCGCCTGGGCGCCGGCGCTTCTCTGGCTGGCGTTCGGCGCGCTGCTCTGGCTGCTCGGCTGGGCCAGTGACGTCGCCCTCTTCCGCCATGCCGCGCTGATCGTCATGGCGCGGGGCATCGTGCTGCTGACGCTCGGGCCCGCGATCGGCCGCGCGCTCGCCTTTCCGCTCTTCTATGCCGTCTTCATGATCCCGGTCGGCACGGAAGCCGAGCCGGTGATGCAGCTTCTCACGGCGCGCATGGCGATCGGCCTGCTCTGGCTCGCCGGCGTGCCCGCCGCCATCTCCGGCATCTTCATCACGACCTCGAACGGCTATTTCCGCGTGGCGGAGGCCTGCAGCGGCACCGGCTTCCTGATTGCCATGGCGGCCTTCTCGGTGCTTGCCGCGCATGTCTGCTTCCGGCGCTGGGGACGGCGCATCCTGTTCGTCGCGGGCGCGATGCTGGCCTGCGTCCTCGCCAATGGCGTGCGCGCCTTCGGCATCATCCTCGTAGCCTATCACAGCAGCGTCGACGCGGCCGTGGTGGTGGATCATGTCGTCTATGGCTGGCTCTTCTTCGCAGGCGTGATCCTGCTGGTCATGCTCGTGGCGCGGCGCTGGTTCGATCGTTCGCCCGACGATCCCTGGTTCGATCCCGAGCGGCTGAGGGGCGCGGACGCGCCGCCGGGCGCCGGGCGGACCGCGCTGGTCGGCGCGGCGCTGCTCGTCATGGCCGCGCCGCTGCTCTGGACCTTCGCCGGCAAGGCCCTGGCGCTGCCTTTGCCGCCCGATGCTCCGATCCCTGCGGTTGCTGGCTGGACCCGCGTTTCAGCAGCCGGGGAGACGCCATGGGTTCCGCATTATGAGGGCGCGGACCGGCTCGTCGTCGCCCATTATGCGGATGCGCGTGGGCGGCGCGTGGACCTCGCGCTCGCGCTGTTCGCGCGGCAGGCGGACGGCAAGGAACTGGTCGGTTTCGGTCAGGGCGCGGCGGGGCCGGACGGCGCGGGCGACTGGACCTGGTCGGCCCCGGCCGATGCGCCCGCGCCCGCCCGGGGCGAGTGGCTCGCCGGACCGGATGCGCGCGCCCGCCTCGCCTGGACCTGGTATCGGCTGGACGGCACGCTCACCGGCCGGGCGGGCCGGGTCAAGCTCGCCACGATGATCGCGCGGCTGCGCGGCGGCGACCAGCGCGCCATGGCGCTCATCCTGAGCGCGCCCGTGCCGGAAGGGCAGGGCGGACGCGCCCGGGCGGCGGCGGCGCTGCGGGATTTCCTCGCCGCCATGCCGCCCGTCGAACAGGTGGCTGACCGCAGCCTCGGCATCCGCTAGGGCCTGTTCCGATGGGATTGAATCGGAACAGGCTCTGTTTTTCCCTGTTTTCCGGGATTTCCGAGTCGTCGGATGTTCCATCCGCCTCGAAATCGCTCTAGAGCGGCGCCGGGCAACGGATCGGGCGCATGTGCGGCATAGCGGGCATTTTCCATATCGAGACCGCCAAGCCGGTCGATGAGGCGCGGGTGCGCGTCATGCTGGCGCCGATGGCGCATCGCGGGCCGGACGGGTCGGGCGCGTGGACGGCGCCGGGCGTGGGGCTCGGGCATCTGCGCCTGTCGATCATCGATCTGGAAGGCGGCGCCCAGCCCATGGCGACGAGCGAAGGCGACATCGTCACCATCTTCAACGGCGAGATCTACAATTTCGCCGCGCTTCGCGCCGAGCTGGAAGCGCGGGGCCACCGCTTCCTGACGCACAGCGACACCGAGGTGATCCTCCACGGCTGGCGGCAATGGGGCGAGGGCGTGGTCGAGCGGCTGCACGGCATGTTCGCCATCGCCCTGTTCGATGCGCGCACCCAGTCGCTCTGGCTGGCGCGCGACCGGCTGGGCGTGAAGCCGCTTCATTATGCGCGGCTGGCAGACGGGAGCCTGATCTTCGCCTCGGAACTGAAGGGCCTGCTCGCGCATCCCGGGCTGCGCCGGGTGCCGGTGCTGAGCGCGGTCGAGGATTATCTCGCCTATGGCTATGTGCCCGACGACACGTCGATCGTGCAGGGCGTGCGCAAGCTGGGCGCGGGCGAGACGCTGCTCGCCATTCGGGGCAGGCCGCTGCCCGAGCCGCGCCGCTACTGGGACGTGAGCTTCGCCGATCGCGAGCGGGCGAGCCAGCATGATCTGGAAGACATGCTGCTCGAGAAGCTGCGCGAGGCGGTGCGCTCGCGCATGGTCGCGGACGTGCCGCTCGGCGCCTTCCTCTCGGGCGGGGTGGACAGCAGCACGGTGGTCGCGCTGATGGCCGAGGCGAGCCCGCAGCCGGTGCGGACCTGCACCATCGGCTTCGACGTCGCGGCGCTCGACGAGACCGACCATGCCGAGCGGATTGCCCGGCGTTTCGGCACCGATCACCGCACCCGCATCGTCTCGCCGGACGATTATGGGCTGATCGACACGCTGGCCCGCCATTTCGACGAGCCCTTCGCCGATGCCTCGGCCTTGCCGACCTACCGGGTCTGCGAGCTGGCGCGGGAGACGGTGACGGTGGCGCTGTCCGGCGACGGCGCGGACGAGGCGTTCGCGGGCTATCGCCGGCATCTCTTCCAGCATCGCGAGGAAAGCGTGCGGCGCTTCCTTCCCGGGCCGGTGCGCCATGGCCTGTTCGGCACGCTGGGCGCCCTCTATCCCAAGGCGGACTGGGCGCCGCGCGTGCTGCGCGCCAGATCGACGCTGCTCGGCCTCGCGGCGGACGGCGCGGAGGCCTATGCCGCCTCGGTCGGCATCAATCCCGCGCCGCTGCGCGCGCGCCTGTTCAGCGAGGAAGCACGCGCCGCGCTCGCCGGCTATCGCGCCGAGGATCGCTATGTCGCGGCCATGCGCGCGGCGCCGGCGCGCAATCCCATCGACCGGGCGCAATATGCCGATCTCAAGATCTGGCTGCCCGGCGACATCCTCACCAAGACCGACCGGATGAGCATGGCTGTCAGTCTCGAAGCGCGCGAACCGCTGCTCGACCATCGGCTGGTGGAATTCGCGGCGCGGCTGCCGGTGCGCCAGCGCATCCGCGGCCGGTCGGGCAAATATCTGCTCAAGCGGACGATGGAGCATCTGTTGCCGCTCGACATCCTCTATCGTCCGAAAATGGGTTTCGTGACCCCGGTCAGCGCCTGGTTCCGCGGCGCGCTCGCGAGCGAGGCGCGGGCGGTATCGGGCGGATCGGCGCTGGCGCGCACCGGCTGGTTCGACATGCAGCGCATCGCCCGGCTCGCGGAGGCGCATCGCGGCGGCGCGGCGGACCATGGCCGGCTGCTCTGGCAGCTCGTCATGCTGGAGAAATCGCTCGCGCGGCTGTTCAGCCTGGGCTGAACGGGCGGGGTCGCGGCGCGGCGAGGCGGGGGTAGAGGTCCCGCTCCTCGCGCTCGATACGCAAGGCGAGCAGGTCCAGTATCTCCACGGTGCGGGCCCGGAAGGCGGGCCACTCGCGCGCGATGCGCGTGCCCGGCCAGTCGGTCATATAGGCCTGCCAGCAGGCGGCCAGACCGCCCATCTCCTGTTCATAGGCGATGGCGAGCGCGGCCGTTTCCCGTTCCGGATCGGCCTTCATGCGCGGATAGAGATGGCGGTCCTCCCGGGCGAGATGCGCGAGCAGGACGCGGCTGAAGCGCCAGCGAAGACCGGCGAGGTCGGCGTGCGGGGAAGGTGCGTCCACCACCAGCGCCAGCAGTTCCGCGCGCAGGGCCTGAAGCGCGGCATGTTCCTGCCTGAGCGATTCGATGTCCAAGAGGCACGATCTCCTTGACGGCCGGCCTCGGCGCCGACCTTCCATCACCGGTTTATTTGTCAGACATTACGAATGTCTTAGAGTCGATCCGGGTCAAGCGGCATCCGTGCTCCCGCGAAAGCAGGAGCCCAGGGCGCAAGGGCACTTCGGCTGGGCCCTGGGCTCCTGCCTCCGCAGGAGCACGAGCTGGATCTGTCTGGAACGGATAGCCCCCAAGGTCGCCCGGACAAATTCGGGCCATGGGCTGCGCCGTTGATTTCCGGCGTTCTCGACAGCCGTCTCGACACGCGCGACGGCCGCTCGAACCGAACGGCCGGCTATGAGGAAAAACGCCCTTCACTGGCCCACGCGGACATCACGGCAACCGGGGCAACGCGTCTGGCGCGTCGTCCTGCGCATAGGTCGCGCCCACGAAATAGAGCCCGTCCGGCGGGGCATTGTGGCCGAGCGCATTGCGGTCCCGTGCATCCAGCGCCGCCTTCATGTCCGCGATGGACCAGTGTCCCGTGCCCACGAGGCCGAGGCAGCCCACCATCGAGCGGACCTGATGATGGAGGAAGCTGCGCGCGGCGGCATGGACGGTGATGCGCGCGCCGTCCTGAACCACGTCCAGCCGGTCGAGCGTGCGGACGGGGCTCTCCGCCTGGCAATGGGCCGAGCGGAAGGTGGTGAAGTCGTGCCGGCCGACGAGCTGCTGGGCGGCCGCGTGCATCGCCCGCGCGTCCAGCGCCTGCGGCACGCGCCAGACCAGTCCCCGCTCGAAGGTGAGCGGCGCGCGCCGGTTGAGAATGCGATATTCGTAGGACCGGCCCAGGCAGGAGAAGCGCGCGTGCCAGTCGTCCGCCACCGCCGCGCAGGCGAGGATGGCGATCGGCTCCGGGCGCAGATGCGCGTTCATCGCCTCCATGAGCCGGAACGGCGCGATGCGCGTCTCCAGATCGGCATGGGCACGCATGGCGAGCGCGTGCACCCCGGCATCGGTGCGCCCCGCGCAATGGACGACCGGCGCGGCGCCCACGATCCGTCCCAGCGCTTCCTCCACATGCTGCTGCACGCTGGGTCCGTGCGCCTGCCGCTGCCAGCCCATATAGGGGCGGCCGTCATATTCGATGGTGAAGGCGAAGCGCGTCATTCCAGCAGCGTGCCGGCGGGAACGGGGAAGCCGCGCAGCAGGTCGGCCGTGGCCATGGCGCCCTTGCCCGCGCGCTGGACGAGGGTGGGGCGGATCGATCCCGCCGTGCCGCAGGCGATGAGCAGCGCGTCGTCCAGCACCAGTCCCGGCTCGGCGCCGCGCGCCTCGATGGTGGCGGCGAGCACCTTGATGCGCTCCTCGCGGAACCGGAACCAGGCGCCGGGCGCGGGATTGAAGGCGCGCACCTGCCGCTCCGCCGCGACCGGCCCCGCGGCGAAATCCAGCCGCGCCTCGATCTTGTCGATCTTCTCGGCATAGGTCACGCCGTCCTCCGGCTGCGCGCGCGGCGGATAGGCGCCCACGTCCGCCAGCACCTGCACCATCAGCGCCGCGCCCTTGCGGGCCAGCTCATCGGTCAGCGCGCCGGCGGTCTTGCCGTCGACGGGAGTGTGGATGCTGGCGAGCATCGGGCCGGTGTCCAGCCCCTTGCCCATCGCCATGATGGTGACGCCGGTCTCCGCGTCGCCCGCCAGGATGGCGCGGTGAATGGGCGCGGCTCCGCGCCAGCGCGGCAGCAGCGAGGCATGGACGTTGAGGCAGCCGAGGCGCGGCGCATGCAGGATGGGCAGCGGCAGGATGAGGCCATAGGCGGCGACCACCGCGACATCGGCCTCCAGATCGTCGAAAGCGACCTGCTCGGCGGGCTCCCGAAGGCTTGGCGGCGCGCGCACCGGCAATCCCAGCGCGTCCGCGCGCGCCTGCACCGGGCTGGGGCGCGGCGCCTTTCCGCGCCCGGCGGGGCGGGGCGGCTGGGTATAGACGGCGGCGATCTCATGACCGGCGGCGATCAGGGCGTCGAGCGTCGGCACGGCGAAATCCGGCGTGCCCATGAAGATGATGCGCATGTGCGCTTCTCAAGCCCGTGAGGGCGCATGGCGCAAGGGATTATTGGCGGGGGGGCTCCGGCGTGGTTCCGTATCTGGCCTGTCGCACGGCTTCCGGCGCCGGGGTTCGGCATGATGGGTTCGGGGACGGTCGCCCGGCGATACGGGGCGCTGGTCCGACGCGGCCGGGGGCAGGTGGTCTGCTCCCGGCCGCGTGGATCTCACTGGCCGTCGACGGCCTTGCTGACGAGGATGTTCACCGACACGCGGCGATTCTGGGCCCTGCCGCTGGCTGTCGTGTTGTCCGCCAGCGGGTCCGCTTCGGCCATGCCGGTGGGCGTCAGCATGCGATAGGGCGCCCAGTGGCAATGCTGCTGGAGATAATTGACGACGCGGCCGGCGCGCCGCTCGCTGAGCGTCTGGTTATAGTCCTCATCGCCCACCGAGTCGGTGTAGCCGACGACGAGGAGCAGGGCATTGTCCATTGCGGCGGCCTGCTGCGCCACCGCGCAAAGGTCGCTCTCGGCGGCCGCCGAGAGGCGCCATTTGCCCGTGTCGAAATAGACGTTCGTCGTGCCCTTGAGATTATATTTGTCGATGTCGCCCATGCGGCCGCGCAGCGCCTCGGTGGCCGCGGCGTTGCGGTCGATCGCCGCGCCCTGCTCGGAAAAGCGCTGGGCCGTGCCGTTGCGGATCATGCCCGCCGTGGCGAGATCGTCATTCTTGAAACGGATCCGGCTTGCGACGAGGCCATCGTTCCACTGCACCGTCTCGACCGTCACGGGCAGGCCGTTGAGCAGCGCATCCGCCGCGGCGGAGGTGCGGCCAAGGCCGAGGAAGCCGCCCTTGCCCTTGATTTCCGTGCCGTCGCTGAGGAGGACGGTCGTGCTGGTGCCGTCATTGCCCGTGATCTGCATCTCCGCGCCGTTGCGCGCGGCGATGAAGCCATCGAGTTCGGGGCCGGCGGTGAGGCCGGACAGATCGGCCGGCGGCGATCCATGGACGGTAACCGGGTCCTCCTGCCCGGGCTGACCGGGCTGTCCGGGCGGGGTCATGTCCTCCTGCGCGGCGGCCGGGGCGGCCACGGCGGTCAACAGGAAGAACAGTGCGGACCCTCTCGACATGATGTTCATTGTATTGCTCCTTCAAAAGCAGGACAGCCGGCGCGCCGGTTCACGACGTTCCACTCACCGCCGCCCTGGCGGCGCGTCCGGCTGTTCAAAAACGCTTTCATCTCACTAGACAGGCTGTGCGGCTTGCACATTTGATCGGGAATGCTGCGTCGCCTGACTGTTCAGGCCAACCTTTCTCTCACATGAACATTTCTCGCACCATCGGCAATTCTGCGGGCGATTGGAGCGCATCGTGCGGCGAACGGTTGGCGCCCCGGGCGGCGGGCGCCGCGCATCGACCCTGGCGCACGCATGGCCGGCGGGGGCCGCAACGCCGCCAGCGGCATCCATCCCGCTTCCCAAATCCGTGCATCCGCCCTATCTCCACGCTATGTCCTCCCCCGAGATCGACGCGCTGACGCAGGCGCTCTCCCGGTTGCCCGGCCTCGGCCCGCGCTCGGCGCGGCGTGCGGTGCTGCATCTGCTCCAGCGGCGCGACGCGGCGATGATGCCGCTGCTGCGGGCGCTGGAAAGCGTGAGCGAACGCATGGTGCATTGCTCCATCTGCGGGAATGTCGACACGATCGACCCTTGCGGCATCTGCGCCGATCCGCGCCGCGACGCCCGCGCGCTGTGCGTGGTGGAGGATGTGGCGGACCTGTGGGCGCTGGAGAAATCGCGGCTGTTCCCGGGCCGCTTCCATGTGCTGGGCGGCCGGCTGTCCGCGCTCGATGGCGTGCGGCCGGAGGATCTGTCCATCGCTTCGCTGATCGACCGGGTGGCGGCCGGCGGCATCGACGAAGTCGTGCTCGCCATGAACGCCACGCTGGAGGGGCAGACCACCGCCCATTACATCGCCGAGCGGCTGGAGCCCTGGCCGGTGCGCCTGACGCAACTCGCGCATGGCGTGCCCGTGGGCGGAGAGCTGGACTATCTGGACGAAGGCACGCTGGCGCAGGCGCTGCGCGCGCGGCGGCCGATCGGCTGAGGGCATGACCGTGCGTTCGCTGCTTCTCCCGCTGCTCGCCGCGCTGCTGCTCGGCAACGATGCGCCCACGCTCTCGCTCGATGCGCTGAAGCAGGGCGATACGGCCGCGCTCGCCGCCCGGCTGCTGCCGCCGGAGATGGCGGGGCAGGCATTCGCGCACGAGATCCTGCCGCCCTATCTGTCGCTGGGACCGCCGGCGGGCATCCGCTTTTTCGGGCATGCGCAGGCCTCGGGCGATCATCTCTGCGCGCGCACCGTCTTTCTGGTGCCGCTGCGCTGGGCCAGCAACGCGGATGGCGAACCGATCCCCGACGTGCTGGAAGCGGCCGCGCCCGCGACGGCGCGCGACCAGATCGCGCTCGGCGACTCCTGCGCGGCGGAGGCCGGCCTGCGCTATGCGGACATTCGCGCGATGAGTGCCGGCGAGGCGGCGACGCTGCTGCATGGACTCATTGCCCTGCAGGCCGCGCTGAAGGCGGGGCGCGCGCCGTCCGTCCCCGTCCGGTGCCGTTCGGATCTGGCGATGGGCGCGTGCGATCCCGACGCGGCCAGGGTGTTCGCCGGCCTCCCGCTGGACGCGATGGCGAGCCTCGATCGGCCGGAGACAGGGGAGCGGCCCTGGCGGGTCATCATCGCGGACGGTCCCGAGGGCGCGCCGGTCTGGATGGTCGACGTGCTGGGCGCGCCCGGGGCGCCGAGCGCCATCGCGCTCGCCCGGACGCAGCATTTCTGATCGCGCGGGCCGATCAGGGGGATCGGAACAAAGCACCAACGCTTCCGCTTGATATCGCGGCGCGGCTCTCATATCTCCCGACCATGGCCATCAGACCGATCATCGAGACTCCGGACCCGATCCTGCGCACCATCTCGACACCCGTCGAGACGATCGACGAGGCGTTGCAGACGCTGATCGACGACATGTTCGAGACCATGTATGCGGCGCCCGGCATCGGCCTTGCGGCGATCCAGGTCGGCGTGCCCAAACGTGTGCTGGTGATCGACCTGCAGGAACCGGAATCGGAGGAGGAAGGCGCCCCGCCGGTCAGGAATCCGCTGGTGTTCATCAATCCGCAGATCCTCGAAGGGTCGGACGACCTGTCCGTCTATAATGAGGGCTGCCTCTCCGTGCCCGACCAATATGCCGAGGTGGAGCGCCCCGCGACCATCCGCGCGAGCTGGATGGACCGGCAGGGCCGCATCCATGAGGAGGAACTGGAGGGGCTGCTCGCCACCTGCCTCCAGCATGAGATGGACCATCTCGAAGGCATTCTCTTCATCGACCATCTCTCGCGCCTGAAGCGCGACATGCTGCTCAAGAAACTGGCGAAGAGCCGCAAGGCGGCCTGAACCGGCGCGCCCTCTGGAGAGTTTCCGACCAGGATGGATGCAATGCTCCTGCGAAAGCAGGAGCCCCGGGCGCATGGGCAGTCCGCTACCGCCCTCGGCTCCTGCTTTCGCGGGAGCACCTGGATTGGTTCAATCAAGGCCGGAAAACCTCTAGCGCGGCGCCATGGCGGGCCGGGCCTGGGTCCGGCCCGCGCCTATGCGCATCATCATGCCGCTGGCCGGCTGATCCCGCAATGATATTACGCCCGGTGCCGCCCTGGCGGAATTAACCGATTCATCGGACTGTCATCCGGCCGTCACGAAAGCATCATCCTTCCCCCTCATGAGCGCGCCGGAACGGAGGCGCGCCAACGCGCCCCGTCCGATCCGACAGATAATCCCAGGGGAACCCGACCGATGAAGTTCAGGTTGATGGCCGGCGCGGCCATGCTTTGCCATGCCTCCATGCTCTGCGCGCAGACGCCCGACGAGGCCGATGGCGAGGCCATCGTCGTCACCGGCCAGCGCGCGCAGCAGGAGCGCTCGATCGAGGCCAAGCGCGATGCCATCGGCGTGATGGACGTGGCGGCGGCCGACGACATCGGCCGGCTGCCGGACCGCAACGTCGCCGAAGTGCTGGATCGCGTGTCGGGTGTCGGCGTGCTCTATGACCAGGGCGAGGGCCGCTATGTCTCGATCCGCGGCATCCCCGCCGAGCTGAACGGATATACGGTCAACGGGTTCGAGATCGGCAATCCCGATCCTTCCACGCGCGCCCTGCCGCTCGACGTCATCAGCGGCCAGCTTCTCAACCGGGTCGAGGTGGTGAAGCTCAAGACGGCCGATCTGGACGGGCAGGGCATTGGCGGCACGACCAATCTCGTCACCAACACCGCCTTCGACTATCGCAATCCCTTCGTGCTGCAGGCCTCGGGGCAGGCGGGCTACCAGACGCTCAACGAGAAGGTGGCGACACGCGGCGACATGAGCGTGGGCGGCCGGTTCGGCGCGGGCGAGCAGTTCGGCCTGCTGCTCGGCGTCAGCTATTCGGACCGGCCTTTCCGCAGCTACGGCTTCTTCCCGGACGACTGGGCGGAGAATGACGATGCCGCCCGCGGCGGCGCGCCGATCAACATCAAATATTCCGAATATGATGTCGATCGCGCCCGCAACGGGGCGACCGGGTCGTTCGACTGGCGGCCGGACGACGACACGCAGGTCTATGTGCGCGGCATCTACAGCAAGGTCATCGAGGACGAGAATCGCCAGCGCTACCGGCTCGATTTCAACAACATGACCTTCAATGCCGACGGGCTGACCGGCACGGCGACCGACACCGAACGCCGGCAGGACCTGCGCGTCGATCATAACAGCAAGTCCGTGCTGGTCGGCATGATCGGCGCGCGCAAGACCATCGATGCGCTGACCTTCGACCTGGGCGTGGCGCGCATCCGCAACATCTACAACGAGCGCGACCGGGTCTGGCAGTTCCGGGGCAATCCGGGCGACGCGACCTTCGACTTCACGAACAAGGTCTACAGCGCCGCGCCCGTCACCGAACTGACGCCCGACGGCCTGCAGTTCCGCCAGTTCACCGATACGACCGCGCGCGCGGAGGAGAACAGCTTCGAAGCGCGGTTCGACGCGACCTATCAGATGCCGGATGGCGACAGCTTCCTGAAGGCCGGCTTCAAATATCGCTCGACCGACAAGGATTATGGCTATGACCAGTCGCGCTACGATCGCGGTTCTTCCGGCAACCGCTTCACGCTGGGCGACTATGACCTGCAGGGCGATCCGCTCACCGTCTATCCGGTGAAGGGCCGCGCCTATCTGAACAGTCCGACGATCGATACCGATGCGATGGAGGCCTTCACCGACCAGTATCTGGGCAGCGATCTCATGGTGCTCAACAGCAGCGCCACCCTCGCCAACGATACGGTCTCGGACTTCGCGCTGACCGAGGAGGTCACGGCCGCCTATGCCTATGGCAATATCGTGCTGGGGCAGGTGACGGTCACGCCGGGCCTGCGCTTCGAGCACACCGCGCTCGACATCGCCGGCTTCCAGCTCCAGGACGGGACCAGCGTGGTGCCCGTCACCGGCAAGGGCAGCTATGACAACTGGCTGCCGAGCCTGGTGGTGCGCATCGCGCCGCGCGACGATGTCGTGCTGCGCCTGGGCTATTCGCGCGCGGTGGGCCGGCCCCAATATGCCGATCTCTCGCCGGGCTCGACGCTCAGCACCGAGGATGACGCCGTCTCGCTCGGCAATCCCGGGCTCAAGCCCTATGTGGCGGACTCGGTGGACGCCACGGCGGAATGGTATTTCGCGCGCGGTGGCCTCGTCTCGGTCGCGGTCTTCGCCAAGTGGATCAAGAACCCGATCTTCACGAGCAGCTATTATGTCGACGACACGACCTATGCCGGCGTGCATTTCGACCGGCTGACCTTCACCCAGCCGCTCAATGCGGACAAGGGCCATATCTACGGCATCGAGGCGAGCTACCAGCAGCAGTTCACCTTCCTGCCCGGGCTGCTCGCGGGGCTGGGCATCAATCTCAACCTCACGCTGACCGACGGTGCGCTGAAGGTGCCCGGCCGGACGGAGGACTCGACCTTCCCCAACCAGTCGGACTTCATCTACGGCGCGCAACTCTTCTACCAGCGCGGCAAGGTGGAGGCGTCCATCGCCTTCCACAATACCGGCCGCTCGCTGCTGGCGCTGGGCGATATTCCGCTCAACGACCAGTATAGCGATGATTATCGCCGGCTCGACGCCAAGCTGAGCTATGCGGTCACGGACAATATCCACGTCTTCGCCGAGGGGCAGAATCTGACCGACGAACCCACCCGCCAGTATCAGGCCGGCATCCGCGACTGGACCATCCAGAACGAGCGCTATGGCCGCAGCTTCTATCTCGGCGCATCGGTCCGCTTCTGATGCGGGTTCTGGCGGCCATCCTGCTCGCGGCGTCGGTGGCGCCGCGGGCCAGTGCCGGCCCGGCGGACGCGCCGGTCCGGCGCATCGCCGCGCCGGAGGCCAATCAGGGCGTCGCGGCGGGCCGGCGCCATGTCTATGCCATCTCCAACCACGAGATCGGCAAATATGACCGGCGCACCGGACGGCGCGTCGACCATTGGGAGGGCGATCCGGCGCATTTCAGGCATATGAACAGTTGCACGCTGGTCGCGCGCGACCTGGTCTGCGCCGCCTCCAACTATCCTGAGACGCCCCAGCGCTCGATGGTCGAGATTTTCGGCACCGCGCCGCTCGGCCACAAGCGGACCATCCCGCTGGACGGCTTCCCCGGATCGCTCACCGTGCTCACGCGCCATGGCGGCCACTGGTGGGCCGTTTTCGCCAATTATGACGGGCGCGGCGGGGACGCGGGGCGCGATCACCGCGACACGCTGCTGGTGGAGCTGGACGGGAACTTCCATGAAGTGCGGCGCTTCCATTTCCCCGACAGCGTGCTGGCGCGCCTTGCGCCGCGGAGCTGCTCGGGCGCGCAATGGGGGCGGGACGGCCTGCTCTATGTGACCGGCCACGACCGGCCGGAAATCTACGCGTTGCGCGTGCCCGCCACGGGCACGACGCTCACCCATGTCGCCACCTATGCCATGGCGACCAACGGCCAGGCGATCGACTGGGACCCGGCAGAGCCCGGCCTGCTCTGGTCGATCGAGCGCAGCAGGCGGGAGATGGTGGCGGCGCGCGTGGATCTCGCCCATCCGGTTGCGCCGTAAGTCGGGGGATTTCCGGGGCGGGCGAGCAGGGTATGGGATGACCGTGCCCGATCTGGGCGGTGGGTTTTAAGGCACCGGAACCTCCCCGGGCCGGGAGGGAGGCCGCCGGCGCAGCCGCTGATGGAGGGGAATAATCCCGATGTTCCGTCGAGCCGCGCGGCTCACCCGCCGATGTCCGGGAAAGAGCGCGTCTCGCCCGACTCTTCCCGGGGCGGGTTCAGGCCATGTCCTTTGCCCGAGCGTTGGAGTCGATCCGCGTAAAACGGAAATCCGTGCTCCTGCGCAGGCAGGAGCCCATGGCCCAGCCAAAGTGCCCTTGCGCCCTGGGCTCCTGCCTGCCCAGGAGCACAAGCCGGGTCTATCCCGAACGGATGAGAACGAACCCTAAGGCGCCTGTGCCCGTCTGCGTGTGACCGTGTGCAGGCGTCGATCCGGCGTCGCTGTCGACGCTGCGCTTTGCCGCTCCCCATTGTCCCTGCATTCCGCCCGGCAACGGAAAGGGCAGGCGAACCGGGATTCGCCTGCCCTCCTGTTTGCCTGTCCGCTTTCGGGCGGGTCGCTTCAGCGCTTGTCCATCGGCACATAGTCGCGCATCGGCTCGCCGGTGTAGAGCTGGCGCGGGCGGCCGATCTTCTGCTCGGGGTCCGAGATCATCTCGTTCCACTGGGCGACCCAGCCCACGGTGCGGGCGAGGGCGAAGAGCACGGTGAACATGTCGGTCGGGAAGCCGATCGCCGAGAGGATGACGCCGGAATAGAAGTCCACGTTCGGATAGAGCTTCTTCTCGATGAAATATTCGTCGTGGAGCGCGATCTGCTCCAGCTCGCGGGCGACGTCGAAGATGGGGTCGGACACGCCGAGCTTGTCGAGCACTTCCCTGGCGGTCGCCTGCATGACCTTGGCGCGCGGATCGTAATTCTTGTAGACGCGATGGCCGAAGCCCATCAGGCGGAACGGATCGTCCTTGTTCTTGGCGCGCGCGATATAGGCCGGGATGCGGTCCGGCGTGCCGATCTCGCGCAGCATGTTGAGCGCGGCCTCGTTGGCGCCGCCATGCGCCGGGCCCCACAGGCAGGCGATGCCCGCCGCGATGCAGGCGAAGGGATTGGCGCCCGAGGAGCCGGCGAGGCGCACGGTCGAGGTCGAGGCGTTCTGCTCATGGTCGGCATGGAGGATGAAGATCTTGTCCATCGCCGCCTCGATCACCGGATCGACGACATAATCCTCGGCCGGGACCGAGAAGGTCATGCGCAGGAAATTGGCGGTGTAGGAGAGGTCGTTCTGCGGATAGACGAAGGGCTGGCCGACCGAATATTTGTACGCCATGGCCGCGAGCGTCGGCATCTTGGCGATCAGGCGGTGGCTCGCGATCATGCGCTGCTGCGGATCGGTGATGTCCGTCGAGTCGTGATAGAAGGCGCTGAGCGCGCCGACCACGCCGCACATGATCGCCATCGGGTGCGCGTCGCGCCGGAAGCCGCGGAAGAAGGCCATGAGCTGCTCATGCACCATGGTGTGGCGCGTGATGGTGCGCTCGAACGTCTCGAACTCTTCCTTGCCGGGCAGCTCGCCGCGCAGGAGGAGATAGGCGACTTCCATGAAGCTCGACTGTTCGGCGAGCTGGTCGATCGGGTAGCCGCGGTGAAGCAGGACGCCGGCATCGCCGTCGATATAGGTCAGCGCGGAATCGCAGCTCGCGGTGGAGGTGAAGCCGGGATCGTAGGTGAAGAGGCCAGTCTGCGCGTAGAGCTTGCGGATGTCGATGACCTTGGGCCCGACCGAGCCTTCCAGAATGGCGTATTCCAGATCCTTGCCGTCGATGCCGATTTTGGCCTTGCTGTCGGTCATAATGTCACCTCTTGTCCTTCATTGGCGTCCCGCTCACTGCGATATCTGATCTCTCAGACGTCCGATGGTCTCGTCACGTCCCAGGTGAAAAAGCACGTCGAAAATGCCGGGCGAGGTCGTCTGGCCGGTCAAGGCGGCGCGCAGGGGCTGGGCTACCTTGCCGAGACCGAGTCCGGCTTCCTCCGCCACGGCCCGCACCACGGTCTCGATCCCCTCGAGCGTCCAGTCGGGCAGCGCATCGAGCCGATCGGCCACGGTTCCAAGCAGGGTCCGCGCGGGAGCGTCTAGCAACTTTGCAGCGGCCTCGTCGACAGGAATCGGCCGCGCCGCGAACAGGAACGCGGCATTGGCGGCAAGCTCCACGATGGTCTTCGCGCGGGGCTTGAGCGCGGGCATGATCGCGGCCAGCCTGTGCAGCCGGGCCTGCGCGGCGACATCGTCGGCGAGCGGCGTCATCCGCTCGGCCGCGAGCAGGGCGAGGCGGCCGTCATCGGCCTCGCGGATATAATGGCCGTTGAGGTTCTCGAGCTTCTTGAGATCGAAGCGCGAGGGCGAGCGGCCCACGCCCGGCAGGTCGAACAGGTCGATCGCGCGGGCGCGGTCGATGATCTCCTCGTCGCCATGGCCCCAGCCGAGACGAAGGAGATAATTGTTCACCGCCTCGGGCAGCATGCCCAGTTCATCGCGATAGGCGTCCACGCCCATGGCGCCGTGGCGCTTGGAGAGCTTGGCGCCGTCGGGACCGTGGATAAGCGGGATATGGGCATAGACCGGATCGGGCCAGCCGCCCTCCACCGCGTCCATCGCGCGGATGATGACGAGCTGGCGGAAGGCGTTGTTGAGATGATCGTCGCCGCGGATCACATGGGTGACGCCCATGTCCCGGTCGTCGACCACCACGGCCAGCATATAGGTGGGCGTGCCGTCCGAGCGGAGCAGGATCATGTCGTCCAGCTCGGCATTCTGCACGACCACGCGGCCCTGCACCTCGTCCTCGATCACCGTCTCGCCCGTGCGCGGGGCCTTGATACGGATGACATAGGGCTTGTCGCCGCCCTCGGCGGGATCGCGGTCGCGCCAGCGGCCGTCATAGCGCAGCGGCTGCTTGGCGGCGCGCTGCTGCTCGCGCAACCGGGCAAGCTCCTCGGCCGTGGCGAAGCATTTATAGGCATGGCCCGCCGCGAGCAGCTTGTGCGCCACTTCGGCATGGCGCGCGGCGCGGGCGAACTGGAAGACCGGCTCCTCGTCACCCTCCAGCCCGAGCCAGCCCAGCCCGTCGAAGATCGCCTCGATCGCCGCCTCGGTCGAGCGGGCGCGGTCCGTATCCTCGATGCGCAGCAGGAACCTGCCGCCATGATGGCGGGCATAGAGATAGTTGAACAGCGCCGTGCGCGCGCCCCCGATATGCAGATAGCCGGTGGGAGAGGGAGCGAAACGCGTCACGACCATGGGGCTTTGTCCGCTGGGGGATGACACGCTATGCCTCTTTTCCGGGTGAAACAGGGGGTGGGGAACTTGAGCGACGACGCCCCTAGCATGGCTTTCGAGGCGGGACAAATAGGAGCCGCACAGGCGCCTTCGCGCGCGCTGGATACCCTGCGCGGGCGCGTTGAAACCTGGCTGGAAAGCGAACGCGCGCAACTGCCGCTCTGGGCGCCGGTGGCGCTTGGCGCGGGGATTTGCGCCTGGTTCGCGCTGCCGGCGCCGGCCCAGTGGATCGGCTGGACGATCGGCTGGCTGGGGCTGGCGCTCGCACTCGCCGCGATCGGGCGCGGCGGGCGACTCGGCCATGGACTCGCGCTCGGCGCGCTGCTGCTGGCGGCCGGCTGCCTGCTGCCCTGGGCCAAGGCGCTGCTGGTGGGGGCGCCGCCCCTCGCCCGGGCGGCGATGGTGGCGATGGCGGCCGATGTGCGCGCGGTCGATCCGCTGGAGGCGCGCGGGCTGGTGCGGCTCGATCTGGCGCCGGTGGCCCGGCCGGACCTGCCGCGCCGCGTGCGTGTGAATGTTCCGCCGGACAGGCTGCCGGACGGTCTGGCGCCCGGCGATCGCGTCAGCCTGCGCGCCTGGCTGATGCCGCCCGCCCCGGCCGCGCTGCCCGGCGCCTATGATTATGCGCAGCGCGCCTATTTCCTCGGAATCGGCGCGGGCGGGCGCGTGCTGGGCGAGATGCGCATCGTGCGCGCGGGCGGCGGCGGACCGGGCTTGCGCGCGCGCATCGCGGCGCATGTCGCGGCGCGCCTGCCCGGTCCCGAGGGCGCGATCGCCGTCACGCTGGCGACCGGCGAGCGCTCGGGCATCAGCGAGGCGGATGCGGAAGCCATGCGGCGCAGCGGCCTTGCCCATCTCCTCTCGATCAGCGGCATCCATGTGACGGCGCTGATCGGCGGCGTCATGCTGATCGTCTATCGGCTGCTGGCGCTCTCGCCGGCGCTGGCGCTGCGGGCGCCGCTCATCCTCGTCGCGGCCTGCTGCGGCGCGGGCGCGGGCCTGTTCTACACGCTGCTGACCGGCGCGGAGGTGCCCACGATCCGGTCCTGCGTCGCGGCGCTACTGGTGATCGCGGGGCTGGCGCTGGGACGCGAGGCGATCAGTCTGCGGCTCATCGCCTGCGGAGCGCTGTTCGTGATGCTCTTCTGGCCGGAATCGGTGGTGGGGCCCAGCTTCCAGATGAGCTTCGCGGCGGTGACCGCCATCGTGGCGCTCTATGAGCACCCGCGCGCCCGCGCGCTGTTCGAGCGGCGCGAGGAAAGGCGGGGCAGGCGGCTGCTGCGGAGCCTTGCGGCGCTGTTCGTCACCGGACTGCTGGTGGAGATCGTGCTCGCGCCCATCGCGCTTGCCCATTTCCACCGGGCCGGCCTGCTCGGTTCGCTTGCCAACATGATCGCGATTCCGCTGACGAGCTTCGTCATCATGCCGGCGGAGGCGGCGGCGCTGCTGCTCGATCTGGCCGGGCTGGGCGCGCCCGCCTGGGCGGTCGCGGGCGCGGCGCTGCGGCTGCTGCTCGGCGTCGCGCATTTCGTGGCGGGCCAGCCCTTCGCGACCATGGTGCTGCCGGCCGGTCATGCCGCGATCTTCCCCGTGACCATGGTCGCGATCCTGTGGATGCTGCTCTGGCGCGGCCGCATGCGATGGCTCGGCGCGCCCGTCGCGCTCGCGGGGCTGGCGATGAGCCTGTTCGCGCCGCCGCCGGACCTGCTCGTCACGGCCGATGGCCGCCATGTCGCGGTGCGGACCGATCAGGGCATGGCGCTGCTGCGCGAACGGGCGGGCGATTATGTCCGCACGATGCTTGCCGAAACGGCGGCTTTCGAGGGCGATTTCACCGCGCTGGCGGACATGCCGGGCGCGGACTGCTCGCCGGACCTGTGCGCGGTCGATCTGCCGGTTCCCGCTGGCAGGCCGGCGCGGCTGCTGGTGACGCGCTCCACGCTGCTGGTGCCCTGGCGCGCGATGATCGACGCCTGCGCGCGGGTCGATCTGGTCATCGCCGACCGCATGCTCCCGCGCGCCTGCACGCCGCGCTGGGCGAAGCTCGACCGGCCGGCGCTGACCGCCATGGGCGGCGCGCGCATCGATCTTGCCGCGCGGCGCATCGTGAGCGGCCATGATCCGGCGGACCGGCATCCCTGGATTCCGCAGGCCGGGCGGGCGCGCACCGGACCCTGACGCGCGGGACGTCAGTGAAGATGCAGGCGGATATATGCGGCGAGGAGAACGACCCGGAGTGATTTCGAGGCGGACGGAGCCATCCGCCGGCTCGGACATCACGGCAAACAAACGGACAAACGGAGTCGGTCCGCGCAAAACGGACTCAGTGCTCCTGCGCAGGCAGGAGCCCAGGGCGCAAGGGCACTGCGGCTGGGTCCTGGGCTCCTGCTTTCGCAGGAGCACAAGCTGGGTCTATTCGGAACGGATGGGCCCTGATCCTTCCCGGCACGGGGAGGGGAACCGCCGCCACAGGTGGTGGGCGGTGGTGGAGGGGAGCAGGCGCAACGTCGCGCCAACACCGTCCACGATCCTGCCCATTGCCCTCCCGGCCCTCGGGAGGATCGGGCAACACCTCACCTCCATATCTTCATACCCGCATATTCCTGTCAGCCGCCCGACGGTTCGCGTCCCGTCCTCGACCCGATCCATTCCCGCTCCGCCCGGTGCCCGGCCGCATCCTTCCACGGCCCGGGCGTGCGGACAGGGCTCAGTTGTAGCGTCGCAGCAGCCCCGCGAGCCGGCCCTGGATGCGGACCTGATGGGCGTCATAGACCTGCGGCTCATAGTCCGCATTGGCCGGATCGAGCCGGACCCGGCGGCCATCCTGATGGAAATATTTGAGCGTCGCCTCGGCCTCGTCGATCAGCGCGACGACGATCTGGCCTTCGCGGGCCGTCTCGGTCCGCTGGATGAGCGCATAGTCGCCGTCGAAAATGCCGGCCTCGATCATGGAATCGCCGGAGACTTCCAGCGCATAATGATCGCCCGCGCCGAGCAGGGCGGCGGGCACCGGCAGCATGCGGTCGCTCTCCAGCGCTTCCACCGGAAGGCCGGCGGCGATGCGGCCGTGCAGCGGGATCTCGATCACGTCATTGGCGGCGATCGGCGTCGCGCGGGGCGGCAGGGATGGCGATGCGCCGGCTGCGGGCTTGCGCAGCGGCACGACCGTTTCCGCGCTCGCCGCCCTGGCCGGGGCCATGCCGTCGGGCAGCTTCACGATCTCCAGCGCGCGCGCCCGGTTGGGCAGGCGGCGGATGAAGCCGCGCTCCTCCAGCGCGCTGATGAGGCGGTGAATGCCGGACTTGGACTTGAGGTCCAGCGCTTCCTTCATTTCCTCGAAGCTGGGCGAGACGCCGCCCTGATCCAGATGCTGCTTGATGTAGCTCAGCAGTTGCTGTTGCTTGGCGGTCAGCATAAAGGCTCCCCGAAATGGAACGGACAGGGAACGTTTAGGAAACGAATCGCGGCGCGTCAAGAGTCTCGCGCCCCGCGGGCTTTGAACGCAAGCGGCGGGAAGCGCGCGGGGCGGCTGGCGGGCATCCCTGCCGGCAGGACGGAACAAGGAGTCTCATCGATGGCATTGGCATTCCGCACATTCGCCTCGCCGCTCGGGCCGCTGAAGCTGGTGGCCGGCGGCGACGCGCTGGTCGCGATCCTCTGGGCGCAGGACGATCCCGCGCGCGTGCCGCTCGGGCCGATGGCGGGGGACGAGAGCCACCCGGTGCTGGCCGAGGCGGCGCGCCAGCTCGGGGAGTATTTCGCCGGCGCGCGGCGCGTCTTCGACCTGCCGCTCGCTTTCCGGGGCACGGATTTCCAGAAGCAGGTCTGGGCGGCCCTGCGCGCCATCCCCCATGGCGAGACGCGCAGCTATGGCGACATCGCCCGCGCGATCGGGCGGCCGTCCGCCGTGCGCGCGGTCGGCGCCGCCAATGGCCGCAATCCCATCTCCATCGTCGCGCCCTGCCACCGCGTGATCGGGACGAACGGCGCGCTCACCGGCTTTGCCGGCGGGCTGGAGGCCAAGCGCTTCCTGCTGCGGCTGGAGCGCGGGGATGCGGGAGAGACTGTGGTGAGCCCAGCTGGGTTCGAACCAGCGACCTACTGATTAAAAGTCAGTTGCTCTACCGACTGAGCTATGGGCCCATGCCAAGTGGCGGGTCGTTGCCCCCTAGTGCGGCCGGGGGGCGGGGTCAACGGGCGGGTTGCGGCCGGTCGAGGCGGGCGGCGAGCTGGCGGACGGTGAGGCCGCTGCCGGGCACGCGCCAGCCGGGCGCGATCTCGCGCAACGGGCGCAGCACGAAGGCGCGATCCGCGAGCGCGGCGTGGGGAATGGTGAGATTCCGCCCCCGCATGGCGCCGCCGGACCAGAGCAGCAGGTCGAGGTCCAGCGTGCGCGCGCCCCAACGGCGATGCCGCTTGCGGCCGAAGCGGCGCTCGATCGCCTGGAGATGGTCCAGCATCGCGAGCGGCGGGAGCGGCGCGGCGACGATCGCGGCGGCATTGGCATAGGTGCGGCGCGAGGGGCCGAGCGGCCGGCTGGCGACGACATGCGAGCGCCGCACGAGGCGGAGCGGCGCTTCGTCCAGCGCGGCGAAGGCGGCGGCGAGGATGCCCGCCGGGCCCAGCATGCGCGAGAGCGCCCGGTTGGCGCCGAGCCCGATGGCATAGAGATGGACCGGGCCGCCCTCGGCCGCGCGGCTTGCGCTGCTCATGCGCATGCGCCTATCGTGGTTCGATGGCGCTGAACAGCCCCGCCGCCAATCCCGTCATCAGCCCCGTGCCGCAGGCCGAGCCGCCGCGCGACTGCCCGCTCTGCCCGCGCCTCGTCGCGCTGCGCATGGCCTGCCGCGCCGAGCATCCGGACTGGTGGAACGGCCCGGTGAGCGCCTGGGGCGATCCTGCGGCGCGCATCGTGCTCATCGGTCTCGCGCCCGGCAAGCAGGGCGCGAACCGCACGGGCCGGCCGTTCACCGGCGATTATGCGGGCGACCTGCTGTTCGCCACGCTCGCCAGGGCGGGGCTTACGCGCGGCCATGAGCGCGGGCGGGTGGACGACGGGTTCGAGCTGGTCGATTGCGCGATCCTCAATGCGGTCAAGTGCCTGCCGCCACAGAACAAGCCGCTGCCGGCCGAGATCGCCACCTGCCGGCGGTTCCTCGCGCTCGGCCTCGCGGCGATGCGGCGCGCGCGCGTCTATATCGCGCTCGGCCGGATCGCGCATGACAGCGCCGTGAAGCTGCTCGGCGGCCGCCCCTCGGCGATGCGCTTCGGTCACGGCGCCGAACATGCGCTGGCGGACGGACGCGTGCTGATCGACAGCTATCATTGCTCCCGGTACAACCAGAATACCGGGCGCCTGACATCGACGATGTTCGAGGCCGTGTTCGACCGGGCCGTCGCGATCGCGCGGGGAACCGCGCCCGCGGGGTGACGGGGCCGTCTTCCCGTCGCCTTCATGCAATGACGGTTTGCCCTTCGACCGTTCGGCGTTATCAGGATGCGGGGGAAGGGGAAGCCGGGGCAATGTCTCTCCAGCTCGATTATGCCGTGCCCGGTCCCGCCATGGCGGACTATGTGACGGTGTTCTACTGGTTCCGCGCGGACGTTCCCGTGCTGGACGATGTCGAGCGGGCGGACCATGCGCAGATCCGGTTCCGCCTGACGCCCGGCGGGGGCGCCTATCGCTTCGTGGACGGCACGCGGCACCAGGTCGCCGACGCGCATGTCGTGGGGCCGACGACGGGCGCCTTTCAGGTGAAGGCGGCGGGGCCGGTGGAGGTGTTCGGCGCGGGACTGACCCCGGCGGGCTGGGCGGCTCTGGTCGGTAGCGACGCCTCGGCGATGATGAACCGCGCGGTCGATCTGGTCGAGCTGTTCGGGGCCGGAGCCTCCGATGCGATTGCCGCGCTGCAGGCCGCGCCGGACCTGGCGTCCAAGACCGTGGCCTGCGAAGCGATTCTGGACCGGCTGATGCGGGCCGGGCGCGCCGATGTGCTCGCCTTCGTCGGCTGTGTCGATCGCTGGCTGACTTCCGGCCCGTCGCCGCAGGTCGATGCGCTGGTCGCCGCGACCGGCCTTTCGCGGCGCCAGGTCGAGCGCAAGTGCCGGGCGCTCTATGGCGCGCCGCCCAAGCTGCTGTCGCGCAAATACCGCGCGCTGCGCGCCGCCGTGGCGATCCATGCCGGGGAGATGAGCCTCGACGAGGCGATCGGCCTCGGCTTCTACGACCAGCCGCACATGAATCGCGAGATCAAGCAGTTCACCGGCCTCACGCCGGGCCAGATGCGCCACGAACCGGGCGCGCTCGCGCAACTCACCGTGGCCGGGCGTTATGCGCTGGGTGGCCGGGTCCACCCGATCATCAGCGAGACCTGAGGGACAGGGTGCCTGCCTGCCGCTTGCGATCCGGTGCCAGTGCCCGTGCATGATCCGCCCGGTTCGGGCGGATCATGCCCGTGGGCTTCAGGCCTTCAGATAATCATAATAGGCGCCGTCCGGCGGGCCGCCGGCGGCGTCCTGCACGCGGGCGAGCGCGCTGCCGGGCAGGGCGTCGAGCGCCTTGGCGTGATGCTCCTCGCTCGTCCACTTCTCGATGAAGATGAAGCGATGCTCGTTGCCCATGTCGCGCAGCACTTCCACGCCCTCGCTGCCATCCGCCTGCGCGACGGTCTCGGACAGCTCGATGAGGGCCTCCTCCATTTCGGCGCTTTTGCCCTCCGCGGCCGGGATGATGTAAAGTCGGGCAACGGTCATGTGCAGCTCTCCTGAATGGGCCGGGTATGCTGGCAAGCGCCCGGCGAGTGAGTCCGAATCTGGTCCGTCCATTCTCCTAGAGTCGATCCGCGTCAAAGGAAATCAGTGCTCCTGCGAAAGCAGGAAGCCAGGGCCCAGCCGCAGTGCCCTTGCGCCCTGGGCTCCTGCTTTCGCAGGAGCCCAAGCCGGTTCTATCTGAAACGGACGGCCCCTAGAGTGATTTCGAGGCAGGTGGAATCACGCTGACTCGGAAATCGCGGCAAATGAATGAAAAGCCGGAAGCGCCGGGGCCGCAACGCAACCTTGAGGATCGGGGGTGCCGGCTCCCGATCGTCTTCCGGTGGTTCGGGGCGCGCAGAGAGGGCCTGTCCGCTCCGGCACGGGGAGGGAGCCGACGGCATGGCCGCTGGCGGCGCGGCAACGTCGCCCCGAAGCCTTCCATCTCCTGTCCTGCGGGCGCGGGGACTCCCATCCGCGTGCGGGCGCGGGTTTCAGATATCCTCGGCGAGCCGGCGGTACAGATCGGGCCGGCGATCGCGGAAGAAGCCCATGCCGGCGCGGTGCGCGCGCGCGGCCTCCAGATCGAGCGTGGCGACCAGCGCGCCGGTCTGCCAGTCTTCCACCTCGGCGGCCAGATCGCCCCATTCGTCGCTGATGAAGCTGTGCCCATAGAAGCGCTGCGGGCCGGCGCTGCCGGGCATCTGCTCCTCGCCGATGCGGTTGGCCGCGATCACCGGCATGCAGTTGGAGACCGCATGGCCCTGCATCGCCCGGCGCCACATCCGGCTGGTGTCGAGGCTCGCATCATAGGGCTCGGAGCCGATCGCGGTGGGATAGAAGAGCAGTTCGGCGCCCATCAGCGCCATGGCCCTGGCCGTCTCGGGATACCACTGGTCCCAGCAGATGCCGACGCCGATGGTCCCGTAGCGGGTCTTCCACACCTTGAACCCGGTATTGCCGGGGCGGAAATAATATTTCTCCTCATAGCCCGGTCCGTCCGGGATATGGCTCTTGCGATAGATGCCCATGATCTCGCCGGCATCGTCGATCATGGCGAGCGAGTTGTAATGATGGGGGCCATCGCGCTCGAAGAAGCTGGTGGGGATGTAGACGCCCTGATCCTTCGCCACGCGCTGCATGGCGAGGACGGCGGGATGCTCGCCGACCGGGCGGGCGCGGGCGAACAGCGCCTCATCCTCGACCGTGCAGAAATAGGGGCCCTCGAACAGCTCGGGCGGCAGGACGATCTTCGCGCCGCGCGCCGCGGCCTTCGCCACATGATCCGCGACCAGCGCGATATTCTCCGCCTCGTCGTCCGAGAAGGTGAGCTGGAGCGCGGCGACGGTGAGCTTGGTCATGAACGGAACGGTCCTGCAATGGAATCAGCGCGCGGCGGGCAGATGCTGGCTCATGCAGTGGAAGCTGCCCCCGCCGCGCAATATGGCATCGCTGGGCAGGCCGACAAGATCGCGGCCGGGGAAGAAGGGGCGCAGGGCTTCCAGCGCCGCGGCATCGTTCGGCGCGCCATATTGCGGCACGATGACGGCGCCGTTGGTGATGCAGAAGTTCATGTAGCTGGCCGGGACGATCGCACCGTCGATCAGATAGCGGCCGACCGAGGGCATGGGCGCGACCTCCAGGCCGAAGGCGCGCGCGCGCGCGGCGGCGTCGGCATAGATGGCGGCATTGGGATCATCCTCGTGCGTTGCCCGCGGCACGGCGAGCACACCGGGCGCGACGAAGCGGGCGAGATTGTCGACATGGCCGTCCGTATGATCGTGCAGCAATCCCTCGCCCAGCCAGAGCATGGCCGAAAGGCCGAGCGCGCCGGCGAGGATCGTCTCGATCTGCCGCCGGTCGAGCGCCGGGTTGCGATTCGGGTTGAGCAGGCATTGCTCGGTGGTGACGAACAGGCCGGTCCCGTCCGTATCGACCGCGCCGCCCTCGAAGACGATCGGCACATGGCGACGGGGCAGGCCGGTCGTCGCGACGAGCCGGGCGCCGATGTCCGCATCCCCCGGCATGTCGAACTTGCCGCCCCAGCCGTTGAAATCGAAATCCGCCAGCGCCCGGGCGCCGTCCGCGCCGACCACGCCGATCGGCCCGGTATCGCGCAGCCAGATGTCGCCGAATGGCATGTGCGCCACCTCGACGGCGGGGGCGGCGAGGGCGCGGGCGAGGGCGGCATCCCCGGCGGTGCGGGCGAGGAGCAGCGCGGGCTCCCCGTGCTGGGCAACGGCGGAGGCAAATGCGGCGGCCTGCTTTTGGGCATGCGCCAGCCCATGCGGCCATTCGGCGGGATCGCCGGGAAAACCGATCCAAAGGCGCTCCTGCGGCGCCCATTCGGCGTGAAGAATATGGGGCATCGAAACTCCAGCGAATGGAGCGGCGGACCTTTTTTCCGGAGGTGGAAAATGGCGTCGCCGGAAGTCAACGGGGAGACTTGCGTCCTTATTTCCAAACTCCGCCCGTGTCTCGCCCCTTCTGTGCCGCCCGTTCCCTTGACGAACTGCCTTCCGTGCAGCGCGACCAGCGGAGACCGGACGTCGTTGAGACGAATGGTCAATGGTCCGGCCTGCTTTTGCATTGCAAAACTGCCATTCCATCGTAATGCAACGAGCGTGATCGTCGCAACGAGACAGAATTCGCCCATATCATGCTGAACCGCACCTCGAGTCTTTCCGAAACTGAGGCAGCGGAGGGGGCTCGGCCCGCTGCCGGACATTCCTCCCTTCTTGCCAGGGCGACAGAGCGGGTTCGCAAGCTCGGTCCGCTGTTTTTCTGCGTGGTCATCGTGCCCACGCTTCTGGCGACGATCTATTACGGGCTGTTCGCCTCGGACATCTATGTATCGGAATCGCGCTTTGTCGTGCGTGCGCCGGAGCGGCCGAGCAGTGTCGGCAGTCTGGGTATCCTGCTTCGTTCGGCGGGCTGGGGCAGCGCCGGGGCGGAGGTCTATGCCGCGCGCGATTACATCCTGTCGCGCGACGCGCTCGATCAGCTCAACCAGGGCAATGCCGTGGCGAAGGCATATGGCAGCCCCACGGTTTCGATTTTCGATCGGTTCGATCCGCTGGGCCTGAATGGCTCGAAGGAAAGCCTGTATCAATATTATCTGGGCAAGGTCTCGGTCGGTCACGATGCGACATCGTCCATCGTGACCCTGCAGGTGCGTGCCTATACGCCACAGGCGGCGCATCGCTTCAATACGATCCTGCTCGCGCGCGCCGAGCGCCTCGTCAACGGCCTGAACGTGCGTGCCCAGGCGGATCTGATGCGTCTGGCCCAGTCCGAAGTGGACAAGGCGCAGAAGAAGGTGACCGATACCGCATTGGCACTGGCGCGGTTTCGCGACCGTAGCGGCGTCGTGGATCCCGACCAGCAGGCATCGGTTCAGCTTCAGATGATTTCCAAGCTGCAGGACGAGTTGATCGCGACCCGGATGCGCCTGGTCCAGCTGAGGCGACTGGCGGCGGACAATCCCCAGATTCCGATCATGGAGGCCGGCATCGCCAGCCTGCAAGGGGAAATTGAAGAGGAGACGTCCAAGATCGTCGGTGGACGCGAATCGCTCGCCGGTTCGTCCGTGCAATATCAGCGCGTGCTTCTCGACAATCAATTTGCCGAGAAGCAATTGGCGGCAGCCATGGCGGCCTTCGAGGAGGCGCGTTCGGAGGGCCAGCGCAAGCAGGCCTATGTCGAGCGGATCGTCGAACCGAGCATGCCCGACGAAGCGCTGGAGCCGCGACGGCTACGGGGCATTCTGACGGCATTCGTGGTGGGACTGGTTGCATGGGGTGTGATCTCCATGCTGATTGCGGGCGTGCGGGAACATCGTGACTGAGGAGCGCGCGGTGAGGGCGGAGTTTCCGCTGGCGGACAGCCTGCGGATTCAGGGCCGCGTGATCGCCGCGCTATGCCTGCGCGAAGTGATCACCCGCTATGGTCGGCATAATATCGGTTTCCTCTGGCTCTTCGTGGAACCGATGATGTTCACGCTCGGCGTGACGGCCTTGTGGACGGCTCTTCAACGCTATCATGGCTCGTCGCTTCCTATAGTGGCCTTCGCGTTGACAGGTTATTCCACCGTGCTTCTGTGGCGGAACATGCCGGCGCGATGCATCGGCGCCGTTCGGCCCAATTTCAGCCTGCTTCATCATCGCTATGTCAAGGTCATCGACATTTTCCTGTCGAGGATATTGGTGGAAGGCATAGGGGCAACGCTTTCATTCGTGACTCTGTCGATTTTTTTCATGGGGATCGGTTGGATCGACCTTCCCGAGGATATTCTCACGATCGTGGTGGCATGGTTCCTTCTCGCCCTGTTCGGCGCTTCCCTGGCGATTATCCTGGGTTCGCTCAACGAGCGGAGCGAACTTGTCGATAAGTTCTGGCACCCTATGTCCTACATACTCTTTCCGCTTTCCGGCGCAGCCTTTTCCGTGGACGCGCTTCCGGCGGGTGCCCAGAAGATCGTTTTGTGGTTTCCCATGGTTAATGCGGTGGAGATGGTTCGGGAGGGCTATTTCGGATCGCAATATCGCGCTCATTATGATCTCCCCTATCTGATGAGCGTTACATTGGTCATGGCGCTTCTCGCGCTTATATTGGTCCGCTCGGCATCTCGGGACTTGAAACAGGAATGATCCGCCTCGAGAACGTTACCAAGGATTATGCGACCCGGCAGGGCCGGATTCGCATCCTGTCCGACGTCAATCTGACAATCGGACCTGGTGAGAAGATCGGCATCCTGGGCGGGAACGGGGCCGGCAAATCCACACTTATCCGGCTGATCTCGGGCGCGGAAACCCCGACCAGCGGGCGCATCGCGCGGAGGATGACGACGTCCTGGCCGCTGGCCTTTTCCGGCGGCTTCCAAGGCGCCTTGACCGGCCTGGACAATCTCCGCTTTATCTGCCGCATCTATGGCGTGTCGACGGAAGACAAGATCGCGCCGGTCGAGGAGTTCGCGGAACTGGGCCGCTATATGCGGGAACCTGTCCGCACCTACTCGTCAGGCATGCGGGCCCGTTTGGCCTTCGCGATTTCGATGGTCATCGAGTTCGACTGTTTCCTGATCGACGAGGTCGTGGCGGTGGGCGATACCCGCTTCCGAGCTAAGTGCGAACAGGAACTGTTCGGAAAGCGATCCGATCGGGCGATGATCATCGTGTCCCATAGCGCAAACTATATACGAAAGCATTGTGACAGGGCGGCGGTTCTCGATCATGGTGTTTTGCACCACTTTGACGATATCGGCAGAGCCTATAAATATTATGATAAGATAATGAAATTAAATTCTCATTTAGAAATTTAATTATCAGAATTAAGATAATATATCCTAGGAGTGATATGAGAATCGGATCAAATTTATTGATTAATGGATTTATCAAATTTAATTCTATTAAATCAAGGTCGATTCGATCTTATTCAAAGATTCGGATCAAAATCCAGGATTCCGGATTGTTCGATGCTCAATTTTATCGGGAAAAATATCCCGATAAAGTTCCATCCGGCATAGATGCTCTGGAACATTATATTGAAATCGGGGCTCGGGATGGATTTGCACCGAACCCATGGTTCGACACGGACTTTTATCTGACCAATAATCCCGATGTCAAAGATGCTGGTTTGAATCCGCTTCTGCATTTTGCGCAGCATGGCTGGAAAGAATTAAGAGCGCCATCTAGCCGTTACGATCTTATCTGGCACTGGATCATTGATAACAAAGCCGATTTCGACACCGAAAATCCCATGGTGCGGCATTGTACGCAATATGCGATTGCTCCGGGCGAAGTTGTCGTGCGGGCGGCAGGTCCTTTGTCTGTCGACGAGAAGATACTGTTCAGCGATGCTTGTCGCTCAGTGCTGTCGGAGCAGGATCTTCCCGAAAGCGCATTGTGTCTCATTGCCGACTATGCCGCGCGAAATGGCTTGTGGACGACGGCGGAGGAGGTGTTCCACGTCCTGATCCTGAAAAGGCCGGATAATCTCGATTATAGACGGTCACTTGCCGACATTCTGGAGCGGCAGGGGCGCATCTGGCAGGTGATTGACGTGCTGGAGGAAGCGGCCGTGCAAGGAGTGGCCAGCGCCGACCTTCTGTTTCGCCTAGGGGAGATGCAGGAAAGGCAGAAGCGTTATGAGGAGGCTGCGTCGGCATTTGGGCAGGCCCTGGCGCTCAAGGAGGGAGATGCTGCCTACTGGCACTATCGTCACGGCTACGCTCTGGAGCGGGCAGGGAAGGAACTGCCTGCCCGGCGCGCCTATGATGCAGCAAGACAAGCGGACAATAAGCATGACTCCGCTCGTTTCGGTGTCGGGATATGGCATCAGAATCGAGGTCTGTGGAAAGAGGCCGCGTCTGCCTATACCGCTACGGCTGCACAGCAGCCCACCGATGCCGAACTATGGTACAAGCTCGGGTTCGCGCATGATCGCTGCTATGAATGGGAGCAGGCGCAGCATGCCTATGTGACGGCCTTGTCCCTGGAGTTGACGCGACCCTATTGGCATTACCGGCTCGGTCTCGTGCTCGAACGGCAGGAAAAATGGCGTGAAGCCGCCGGCGCCTATTACACCGCTGCGAATTTGGAGGCGGAGCATCGCGCATATTGGTATTATCGCTGTGGATATGTCCTTGAAAAAGCGGAGGCCTATGCCGAGGCGTGCGCGGCCTATCTGTTGATCGGCAAGACGTGCTGGAGTGCGTTCAAGGAGGCAGGTTCGGCCGTCTATGCGGGGTGGTTCCCGCGCGATGCCGGCATGGGCGATCACATGGGCGCTCCGGTCAGTGGGAGTGCTGCCGCGCTCACGACGACGCTGGCGAGCATGGCCGACGACCATCTGGCTACAATCTCTGATGTGCGTGGCCAGGCGTTTGTTCATCGCAGCCCCGATCATGCGCATATGATGGCGCGAATGATGGAGCAGGGCGGGCAACTGGAAGCCGCGGTTGAAGCTTATCGATGGGCGCTTGACTTGAATCCGAGGCATATGCCCGCCTGGCATTGGGATTTGGGCAGAGTTCTCACGCAATTGGGGCGATATGACGAGGCGTGCGAGACGTTTCGAAATTCTCGGATCTTGAGGCGTCCATTTGGCGTCGATATTGCCAAATATGAAGCCGATAAGAAGAATAGGCCGTTGATGGAATATCGGGAATATTCCGAAACGATGCCACTCGCGGAAAAGACAATTTTCTATGAAAGCTTTCTTGGCGCTTCCATCGGATGCAATCCCTACGCAATTTTCAGATATATTATCGACCGTCCTGAATTTTCGGGATGGAGGCATATATGGGTTATAAATGATAAGAAGGAAATACCTGAAGAATATCTTCATAGGGATAATGTAATATTTATCCCGAGAAATTGTGATGCATATAGCCGATATCTGGCGACATCGGAATATGTCATCAACAATGTGACTTTCCCATACTGGTTTTCGCGCCGAGAGGGTCAGAAATATCTGAACACCTGGCACGGTACGCCGCTCAAAGCTCTCGGCAAGGATATGAAGGCTGAGTTCATGGCGCATGGCAATGTGACGAGAAACTTCCTGCATGCCACGCATCTGCTAAGCCCCAATACACATACCAGCGATGTCATGATGAAGGGGTATGACGTTGCGGGCATATATGCGGGGAAATTCGCGGAGACGGGCTATCCACGCATCGATCATCTGGTCAATGCGGATACCGGACATAAAGCACAGCTTTTGAATGAGCTGGGCCTGGAGCCTGGTAAGCCAGTCGTCCTCTATGCGCCGACATGGCGCGGCGCGCAGGGCAAGCCGGAGGTCGATCGGGAGAGAGTTGTTGCGGATGTGTCCGCGATGGTGGGCGAGGGCTACCAGTTGGTGTTCCGCGGTCATCATTTCATGGAATCGGCCCTGGCCGGGCTGGATATTCCCGTCCGCCTGGCACCGCAGCGCATGGATACATGCGATTTGCTGTCGATCGTCGATGTGCTGGTCACGGACTATTCCAGCATTCTGTTCGATTTCATGCCCAGCGGCCGGCCGATCATCTATTATGCCTATGATCTGGAGGAATATGCCGAAGGGCGCGGCTTTTATTTTGACATGGCCGAACTGCCCGGTCGGCTGTGCCGGGAAATGGAAGAGGTTCTTGCGGCCATTGCCGGGAGCCTGGGCACGTCCACCCGGGACGATGCCGTTTATCAGCAGGCGCTGGCGCGCTTCTGTCCGTTCGAGGACGGCCACGCCACCCGGCGCGCCGTGGCGTTCCTGTTTCACGACTCCGAAGAGTCGATGGTCCATCGCTATGACGATCCGTGCCAGTCGATCATCATGTATAACGGCATGTTTCCCGCCAACGGCATTACCGCATCCTTCCTCAATCTGCTGCGTAGTCTGGAGAAGGAGGATATTCAGATTTCGGTTCTGGTCGATCCGGCTAGGATCAAGATCGATCCGGTGCGTGTGCAGAAATTCGAGGCAATACCGGACTATGTCAAATGCCTCGCACCCACCGGCAATTTGGTGCTGACGCCGGAGGAAAGCTGGATCATCAGTAGATATAATACCCGAAACACCCTAGAAACCGGGGAGATGTGGGGTGTTCTTTGGCAAGCATATCGGCATGAATATCGCCGCATGTTCGGTGAAATGAAGCACGATGCCTTTGTGAATTTCGAAGGCTACAATGCCCTTATGGCTGCCATCGGCGCGGCGGCTCCCGAAAACGTCCGTAAGACCATATATCTGCATAACGATATGATTGGCGAAAGAGATGTGAAATTACCCTATCTGGATAGGGTTTTTGGAACATATAGCCGCTACGATCACCTTATTTCGGTTTCTAAGACAATGAATAAGGTGAATTTGGGAAAGGTCGGGCACGAGTTTCATCTGGATCGAAACAAATTTACCAGTTGTGACAACACCGTGGATATCGATAGCATCGTTTCAATGGCACAAGAGCCGCTGGACGAAGACCTCCGCTCTTGGTTTGGTGGCGGCAGGACATTTGTGTGCCTGGGGAGGATGTCGCCTGAGAAGGATCATGCCAAATTGCTTCGGGCATTTTCCGGTGTTTTGCGGCAATGCCCGAATGCGAAGCTGGTGGTTCTAGGCGATGGTCCGCTGTGGCAGGATTTGAACCGGCTCGTGAACGAACTGGGTATCGGCAAGAGCGTGAAATTTGCGGGCTTGCGCATGAACCCATTCCCTGCGCTGAAAGCCGGCGATTGCTTTGTCTTGCCGTCGAACCATGAAGGTCAGCCCATGGTCCTGCTGGAAGCCATGGTCCTGGCCAAGCCGATTATCGCGACCGATATCGACGGCAATCGCGGCGTGTTGGGTGATGACTATGGCGAACTCGTCGAAAACAGCGAGGAAGGCCTGCGACTGGGCATGCTGGCCGTGCTCGAAAGGGGTCCAAGGTCCTATGCCTTCAATGCGGCCGAGTATCAGCACAATGCGGTCATGAATTTCCGGAGTATCATATCGGCCTGAATGTCTGGTCCGCTGTATGATGCGGCCTTGATGGCAAAGGCGCCAAGGTTGGATTGTAAGCGGTGAATTCTCCCCACATTTTCGGCGCTGAGGCGGTCGCTATGATGCCGGCATGGTGTCGGGGTGTAATCAGCGATGAGCGATGTAACGAGTTTCGAAACGAGCTTCGAAACTCCGCCTCATGCGGGCACGCAGCGGATGGACGTGATCCCGGCAGGCCCGGCGCGGCGCCACTGGCCCGAGGAGACGCGGGCCAGGATCGTCGCAGAGAGCATGGAGCCCGGCGCCAACGTGTCCGAGGTGGCGCGGCGCAACGATATCCTGCCGCAGCAGCTCTACGCCTGGCGCCGCACCGCGAAGGAGCGGATGGAGAGCGCCGGCCGGGCAGCGTTCGTGCCGGCGGTCGTCGAGGAGCCGCGGCCGGCGAGTTGCCCGACGACGGCCGGCGGTGCAGAGATCCGGATCGAGGTCGCCGGCATGATCGTGCGCGTGCCGGACGGCGCCAGCGCCGACCATATCGAGCGGGTGCTGCTGGCGGTGCAGGTCGCGTCATGATCATCCCGCAGGGCCCCTTGAAGGTGCTGGTGGCGGTGAAGCCCGTCGACTTCCGCAAGGGCATGGTGGGGCTCGCCTCGCTGGTCCAGCACGAGCTCAAACGCGATCCCTTCTCCGGGATCATGTTCGTGGCCGCGCTGAAGGCGATCATCGTCGCCGAGCGTGCCCGTTCCGCCCGGCTCCAGCACCTGCTCGACGTCCTCAACCGCATGCACTTCGGCAAGCGCTCGGAGAAGATCAGCGGCGATCAGCTGCACCTGACGTTCGAGGATACCGACATCGCCATGGGCGAGGTCGAGCTCATCCAGGAGCTGAGCGAAGAGGCGCTTGACGCTGCGAGCGGCAACCGACCCCGGAAGCGGGCGGCCGATGCGCCGCGGCCCTCGTTGCCTCCACACCTGCCGCGCCACGAGATCGAGATCGCGCCGAAGGAGACCTGCTGCAAGGGCTGCGGCGGCGCGTTGCACCGCATCGGCGAGGACCGCGCCGAGCGGCTCGACATCATCCCCGCGCAATATCGCGTGATCGTGACGGTGCGGCCGCGGATGGGCTGCCGCTCGTGCGGCGATGGCGTCGCCCAGGCGCCGGCGCCGAAGCACGTCGTGCCGGGCGGGTTGCCGAGCGAGGCGCTGGTCGCCGACGTGCTGGTGAAGAAATACGCCGACCACCTGCCGCTCTACCGGCAGGCGCAGATACTCGCCCGCCAAGGCATCACGATCGATCGCGCGACGCTCGCCAACTGGGTCGGCCGCGCCGCGGGCTACCTGAAGCCACTGGTTGACCTGCAGCGTGCCGAGCTGCTTGCCAGCGACCGGCTGTTCGTCGACGAGACCACTGCCAAGGTGCTGGCGCCGCGGACCGGCAAGACGAAGACGGGATACATGTGGGCAATCGTCCGTGACGATCGGCCGCATGGCGGCGCTGACCCGCCTGCCATCGTCTACACCTACATGCCGGGCCGGGGCGGCATGTGGGCGGCGAAGCTCCTCGGCGACTATCGCGGCATCCTCCAGGTCGACGGCTATGAGGCCTACGGCCAGTTCGGCAAGCCCGACCGTCCCGGCGGACCGGCGATGCTCGCCTACTGCTGGGCGCATGTGCGCCGCGGCTTCTTCGACGCGACCAAGGGTAGCGCGGCGGCGCCGATCGCCGACGAGGCGCTGCGCCGGATCGGCGTGCTCTACGAGATCGAGCGCGAGATCCGCGGTCGCGCTCCCGATGATCGTCGTGCCGAACGGCAGGCCCGCGCCAGGCCGCTGGTCGAGGAGCTGCACGGCTGGCTCGAGGAGAAGCGCCGGCGCATGTTCAGCGGCTCGCCGACGCTCAGCGCGATCAACTATGCGCTGAAGCACTGGCATGGCCTGGTGCGCTACCTCAACGATGGTCGCATCGAGATCGACAACAACGCGGTCGAGCGCTCGATGCGGCCGATGGCCCTGCAACGGAAGAATGCGCTATTCGCCGGCCACGAGCTCGGCGCGGAGAACTGGGCGGCGATCGCTAGCCTGGTCGAGAGCTGCAAGCTGATCGGCCACAATCCACATGCCTACCTTGCCGACGTGCTCGCCCGCATCGTCACCCGCAGCGAGGGCGATCTGCTCGACGACCTGCTGCCGGGCCGATGGGTCGATATGAAAGCTGCCGAAACTACGTTCGAAAGCAGCTTCATCGCCAAGGCCGCCTGAGCCCCCAACGATCAATCGTAGAACCAATCGTGCGATCAAGACGCCACAGAGGCGTGGGTGTAACTTAGCGCTTACGTTGGATTTGATCTCCGGAAGGCTTCTTCAGCTAAGACGGGAGCCTGATCGCCTTGGCGCCGTACCAGAGCAAGTCCGTGCCACAAGATGAGGCTCATTTTTTGATCGGCAGCACCCAGGTCAATATATTTCTCAGGAATTTCGATACAAATATTCTGGAAACGCGTTTGCAATTTTCCGAATTGCGTCCTGATCCGGAAAATCCTTGTAGATACCTATATTCTTACTGGAGGCCGAAGCGTCAAATGCCACCGTGCCTGATCGCTTCACTGGATCGATATGAAGATCAAGGAGGATTTTCTCCCGAACTGATGCATCCAGAACGAAATCCTCAAATTTAATATCCATGATGTAATCGTGGAGATCAAGCGCGTTTACTACGCGCTCGAGATCGTGATAGCGTGTCTGAAGCAAATCGATGAACGCATCCGCTGAAAGCACGTCATTCGCTGGCGCTTCGTAATAACGTGCTACAAACTGGTCGCGCGGATCACGCCTGACTACAATATTGACCGCCCCCGGAAACAGCGTCATGTTCCGCATATTGTGACAAGGGATGCAGTTACTGAATATGACGCATTGACTATCCTTCGGCCCTAATGCGCGCATGGCATTACCAGCGAATGATGCCAGGCCACGCATCATCTGGTCATGCGCGCGTTGCGGATTATCGCCAGTGACATCATCCAAGCTTCCGATTAAGTCATTGCATGCCCGCATCAACGCAGATCGGCCATTTTTTGCATCCAGATTTGCTTTGAACAAACTTTTGTTACGCCAGCCGGCGGCATTGGTTTCCGGCAAATACAACCCCAACACCGCGGGCCCGAGCAGGAACTCCATGAACGTCTGCGCGTCTACCGTCCCTCGCACGCCATCAAATATGCTGGTTAGCGAAGGAAACCCTGTGGTTCCCCTGAAAAGCGCCAGCTCACGCCCGCACCCCCCCAGGCTGCCACCCTCATGTCCATAAAGAAAATCAACCACGGCACCTGATCCGGACCACCCGAACCCGGCCGCGAATACAAGTTTTGCTGAATCATTCCCTGGAAGTTCGCTGCGATATTTTCGATAGTTCAGGTATGGATCTGTGCTCAGGCCGGCAATGGCCATGGCATCGGGCAATCGCAATGCTGCCTGATAAGCACTGCAAATCAACGTCTCCAACTCATCATGCTGATACAGATCAGTCTGCCCCGCTTCGCGCAAACATGCGCTGACAACAGGTATCACCTCACCCACTTCTCGACCGGATTTGACAAAGTCACGAATACGCCTGGTTTGGTCGATCGACGTCAGGCGCGATTCTATCTCCAGTATCCGTTTACGCTCCGTCGCTACAGACGCAATCACCCCCTGATCTTCATCCTTCAGGGTGGATATCAGTCTCTTTGACTCTTGTATGTCGCCTTTCAAACCTTTCAAGCGCAAGAGACGGACAATCCCCACAATCGCATCCACACGATAGGCCGAATGCATCGGGTTCTGTGTCGGCAGGCCGCCGTCATCGATCCAGGCAAGCAAATCTTTCCAATATGTCAATGCTTCAGGATTATTCTTACGGCCTTCCGCAAGAAGCGCCATGCACCACGTCGCCTCCAGACGGCAAGGTGCGGATGCCAACAATGGCTGCAATTCCTGCTGCAGGTCAGACAGCTTCACTTGCCAGGCATTTCGGTCCGCCTCGCTTTTCGGCGCCGGTTCCCGAATTGCCGCCTCCGCGCGCGCAATGACTTCCCGCGCCTGGGGGGCAACCCCATCGATATTGTCCACCACATGCATTCCGCCTGGCATGGGCATGCCATAAAACAGCATGTTCATTGCCATGACGGCCACATTCAGCGTTTTCGGACTGACATCCGGGTGCACCTTGATATCCGGGTGCAAGCTGTTGAAGAATGCGATGCGGTCATTCAACGCCTTGCCGAGCACGCTGGTGATATAAGGGAACTGCGGCGACCTTTGCGAGCAAATGATGACTGTTGGCGCGATGCTCTCAGGATCGATCGCCGCCGAGAGTTCCCTGAACTTGTCCAGCTTGTCCTTCGGGAATACCCCAATCGTGAAATGGGAATCCCGGTGCATTTTAACGTAATGCTCATCCGCCAGGATCGGATCAACGGCAACGACCCGGTACTTCCCCTGCAGCCCATGGTAAAGCGCGGCCGAGGCCCCTTTTGAAACACCATAGAAGACCACGTCGTCCGGGGAAATGCCTGCCCGGTCGATTATACGCTCGATCAATGCCCTCACATTTGCTTCATTGTCAGGCAGCCCGTGCGTGTTCATATACCATCCGCCGACAACGCCACCCAAGTCCGCGATACGTAGCACCGCAGTACCTGCCGGCATGTATTTCTGCACAGTCGAAAAATTCTGCTCGAAGTGCCTCATCATGCTGGCCGTGTATATTGTTGCCGCCATGGAAGAAAACACCACGAGAAGATGTTTGACGGGATGGTCATTCAACGCCTTCTCGAAACTGTAGATCAGGCCGTTCTGATCGACCTCGCAATCGCCATCCTTAACCTTGTTCCACAGCGTAGGAAGACGCTTATAATGCACGAATGATGTCGTCCCCTCACGCAATGCGTATGCCATGAATCCACGATTGGCCAATGCAACAATAATGTCCTTGGCCTGCGCATCCCTGCGAGCGATCTCGATAAAATTCTGCCCCGGCTGCCCGGCTCCGGAATGGTCTACATGAACGAACTGAAGTTCATCCCCGTCCGGAAAGGTCGATAGAGGATTTTCGTCGCCTGGTGTGAAAATGGTGTAAAGAACTGTCTTGGTCGATTTATTTTCATTCATATCTTTATCGGCCTGATTATTTAGGGAGTTCTCAAAAATATTGATCATTTTAGATAATATCTTCGACATATCAAGAACTCGGTAGTTTGGGCAAGTTCGAGCCGGTATCGGTCTGTCGCGAGCCAGGCCAATCGGAGAAAGCTGCTGGCAAGCCGGTCATATCCAGATGGGGGGACTGGTTGCTCATAAGACTCTTGTTTGCATCGGTTATCGGTGAAAGAGCAATGTGGAGCGGCTTAACTCCATCCCGGGGCAAGTGGCAACGGCTTGTGAGCCAGATGTGAGGAATGACAGAGTGAAATCAGTTTATATCGGCATGAGCGCGGATCTGGTGCATCCGGGGCATATGAACGTGATCCGGCACGCCTCCGGGCTTGGGGAACTGACCGTGGGCCTTCTGACGGACGAGGCCATTGCAAGCTACAAGCGCCTGCCGTTCATGAGCTGGCAGCAGCGCGCGGATGTGGTCGGCCAGATCAAGGGCGTGAGCCGCGTCGTGCCGCAGGCGACGCTCGATTATGTTCCCAACCTCCGGAAATACCGGCCCGATATCGTCGTCCATGGCGACGATTGGAGAGAGGGCGTGCAGGCGGGCACGCGTCAGGCGGTGATCGATGCACTGGCCGAGTGGGGCGGGAAACTGGTCGAGGTGCCCTATACGCCCGGCATTTCCTCGACAAAGCTGCACAATGCCATGCGGGAAATCGGGACCACCCCGGATATCCGGCGCGCGAGCTTGCGCCGGTTGCTGAATGCCCGGCCCATCGTCCGCTTTCTCGACCTGCACAATGCGCTGAGCGGCCTGATCATCGAAAAGACGGGCATCCCGACGCCGACGGGGCGGAAGGAATTCGATGGCATGTGGGCCTCCTCGCTCACGGATTCCACCGCCAAGGGAAAGCCCGATATCGAAGCTGTCGACACGTCGGCGCGCATGACCACGCTCAATGAAGTGCTCGAGGTCACGACGAAGCCAGTGATCTATGATGGCGATACGGGCGGGAAGCCGGAGCATTTCCAGTTCACCGTGCGCACGTTGGAGCGTCTCGGTGTCTCGGCCGTCATCATCGAGGACAAGACCGGCCTGAAGAAGAATTCGCTGTTCGGCACGGACGTCGAGCAGACGCTCGACAGTATCGAGGCGTTTTCGACCAAAATCCAGATGGGCAAGGCTGCTCAGCAGACGGATGATTTCATGATCATCGCTCGCCTTGAAAGTCTTATCCTGGGATTGGGCGTGGACCACGCCATGGAACGTGCGCAGGCATTCCTGGCGGCGGGTGCCGATGGCATCATGATCCATTCGCGCGACAAGACGCCCGACGAGGTCTTCGCATTCTGCGCACGGTACAACGAGCTTCCCAATCGCAAGACTCTGGTCGCCGTCCCTTCCAGCTACAATAGCGTGACGGAAGACGAACTGGCCGAGCACGGCGTCAATGTCGTGATCTATGCGAACCAGTTGCTCCGCTCCGCCTATCCCGCGATGGCGGAAACGGCGCTGTCCATCCTGGAGCACGGGCGCTCTGCGGAATGCGACGCCCGCATGATGCCGATCAAGGACATTCTCGAACTGATCCCGGGGACCAAATGACGATCTCGCCAAAGGCATTTTACGAGGCGCTGGCCGCCGAGGGTGTGGAGTTTCTGGCCGGCGTGCCGGACTCGTTGTTGAAGGAGTTCTGCGCATATGTAGATGCTGTCCTCCCACCGGAGCAGCATATCATTTCCGCGAACGAGGGCTCAGCGGTCGGTCTGGCGGCCGGGCATTATCTGGCCACGGGTCATGTGCCTCTGGTGTATATGCAGAATTCGGGTGTCGGTAACGCCGTCAACCCGCTCCTGTCCCTTGCGGACCGGGAGGTTTATGGCGTGCCGGCCGTCATCATGATCGGCTGGCGCGGGGCGCCTGGTGTCAAGGACGAGCCCCAGCATGTGAAGCAGGGTCGTGTCACGCCGGCCCTGTTGAGCGCCATGGAATATCCCGTCCGGGTTCTGGAGGGCGATGAAGGCGAGGCGATAGAAGCCGCGCGCTGGGCCGTGCGGACAGCGCGGAAAACGAGTGCTCCGGTTGTATTGCTGGTGCAGAAGGGCGCTTTTGGAAAGGCCGAGGCGAAGCGGCCCACGCGGGAGGTGCCAGCCTCATGGCTGACGCGTGAGGCGGCCATTGCGCTCATCGCGGGGTCGCTTCCGAAATCGGTCATTATCGTTGCCACGACAGGGATGATTTCGCGTGAGTTGTACGAGCAACGCATCGGTCTGGAACAAGACCGTTCAGGCGATTTTCTTACGGTCGGCTCGATGGGGCATGCCTCGCAGATTGCGCTGGGTATCGCGTCATCCCGGGAGGATCTGCAGGTGGTCTGCCTTGACGGTGACGGCGCGGTTCTGATGCATATGGGCGGGCTGGCCTCGATCGGCGCATCCGATCGCGGCAATATCCTGCATGTCGTTCTGAACAATGGAGCGCATGACAGCGTCGGTGGTCAACCGACCGTGGCTTTCCAGATTTCCTTGACTGGGATCGCCAAGGCTTGCGGCTATGACATGGTCGAAGGTCCGCTGGAGACGGATGCCGATATTCGTCAGGCTGTACAGGCGATGACGCAGCGGCCGGGGCGGCACTTTCTGGAAGTTCGCGTCCAGCCCGGATCGCGCGCCGATCTGGGGCGCCCCAAAAGCACGCCCGCCGAAAACAAGGCATTGTTCATGAATCGTTTGAAAGCGTGAGAGGATGAACGGCTGGAACTTTCATAATCCGGTACGGATCCGGTTCGGGGCGGGAAGTCGTGAGGCGCTCCAGCCGCGCCTCATGGGCCAGCGGGTCTTGATCGTCTCCACGGGCCGTGGTCGCCGGCAGTTCGAGGCGGACATGCTACTGCCCTCGGCGCTTGCATCCGCCACCTCCGTCTCATGGGTGGATGATATAGCCCAGAATCCGGGTTTGCAGGAAACTCAAAGGACGATCGACGCGCTGTCGGACATAGATATCGATGTCGTTTTGGCGTTTGGCGGCGGCTCGGCGATGGATGCCGCCAAGGCGCTCGCCGCGTCGCTGGCGCGCCCTCGAACGGAACGGGATCTGGGATCGTTGATTGCCGACCCCGCGCGGTATCTGACAAGTGCGGTGCCGATCATAGCCTTGCCCACGACTGCCGGGACTGGCTCTGAAGTGACGCCCTTCGCTACCATCTGGAACCATCAGGCAAGAAAGAAGCTTTCGCTTGCCAGTGCTCATCTTTTTCCGGAAATGGCGATTGTCGATCCAGCGTTGACATTCGACCTGCCTCGAGAGGCGACATTTTCAACCGGGCTTGATGCGTTGAACCAGGCGTTCGAAGCCGTCTGGAACCGCCATTCCTCGCCGATAACGCGAGGCTTCGCGGGGCATGCCATTGGCTTGGCGCTGAAGGGGCTGCCCCGTCTTCACAAGTCCCTCGGGGATCAGGGTGCGCGCGAGATGCTCGCCGAGACCAGCCTCCTTGCTGGCTTGTCCATCAGTCACACGCGCACGGCGATTTGCCATGCAATGTCCTATCCGCTGACGGCGCATTTCGGGCTGGCGCACGGCTGGGCCTGCGCGGTGACAATGGGGGCGGTGGCTCGTGAAGTCTTTGAAAAGAGACCGGAGGTTTTCGAGTCCATTGCGCCTCTGGCGGGCTTTGCGGCCGGAAGCGACCTTCTAAACGCGTTGGAGGGAGTTCTAGAGACACTTTTGGTTCGAGATGTGGCCCGAAGAGCCATAGGGGATGTAGAAGCCATCAGGACGCTGATCCCGCAGATGGTCACACCCGGGCGCAGCGACAATTTCATACTCCCGGTAGATGATAGCAAGCTTGCGCAGATCGTTTCCGCCTCCCTTTGATTGTGGGGGCAATGGGAAATGGAGTATCTTGCTGGCGAAAATGTGGGGACAAGCTATCGGATCTTGAAATGATCCCGCCCTCCTGAACAGGTTTGCGACTCGTTTGAGCCATGCCCGGTTATCGTTCATGTGATCACCCACTCCTCAACCGAAGCTTCTCCTCGGGGCAGCCAAGGCGCGGAGTTGAAGTTGTCATAGACCTTTTGCTGGGAAGGTCGGCCCCGTACTCTTGGGCATATTGCAGCCGATATAGCTCTATGTTCTTACGCCCATGGCAACGACTTTTTCCTTGAGAAGACTTGTGGAAACGCCGGGGGTTCTTGGAAGATACATGACTTCACAATAGGGCTTCAAAAAGTCAAAATGGCCTACCCAGTCATCGCCTATGACAAAGATATCGATGCCATATTTGATAACGTCAGGTATTTTCTGATCCCAATCCTCTTCCATGAAGACAACATCGACGAAAAAGAGGGACTCCAGAACGCATTTCCGATCCTCATAGGCAAGAACGGAAGTCTTATTTTTGCCGATGTTGAATTCATCGCTCGATAGGCCGACATAAAGCTCGTCGCCCAAGGCTTTCGCCCGTTTCAGCAAATTGATATGACCCCGATGTAGCACATCGAATGTACCGTATGTAATGACCTTAGTCATTTCTTACTCCCTGTCCGAGCAAATTTTTGACTCTCCTTACCGCCCGATCGGAGTTTCCATCGTCCGTGAATGCGAAGAAGAGGCGTTTCTTCCATGCGTGCGCGGGGTCACCGTTTCGGAAGTCTCGTGTGGCTGCTCGTTCCAATGCATCGATGACATCGTCAAATTTCCAACAAATATCTCCGGGAAAACAGAAGTCAAGATCGTAGAATGTACCGCGCTCGTTGCCTTCATAGCTCTCTAGATCGTAGGCAAAGCTGATTTCATGATGGTCGGTCAGCATATAATCTACGAAGGAGCTCGAATAGTCCGTCACTAGACAAGATGAAGCGCGATATAATATCTCGATATTCGGATACATGGCGGACGAAATGTCGAGAATGTTCTCGCCCTGCAGTTGCGCGGAATAGAGTTGGTGCCGGTCCGCCATATGCTCTCGGATGCCCAGCGCGGCGTTGTTCTCGGCCAGCCAGGTGTGTAGCCTCCGCTTCTCCTCGTCCGTGAAAAGGTAGCCGGTGCCGTTCCGTCCATTGCGGAAGGTCGGGCAGAACAGGATCAGGCGCCGATTTCCCAATGCATGCCGAAGCTGGTGCTCTTCTTCCTGAAGATCCTGCGGCAATTTCTCGAACGAGCATGTAATGAAATCGTTGCGGGGAAGCCCTGTCATCCAGATGTCATTATAGCTCAGCGGATAAAATGCCGCAGCCATCGCCATGGTGTCGACTTTCGACGAGCTGATCACGGCGGTGAATTTCCCATGTTCCCGGATCAGGATATCCTTGTCCTCCGGGGCGTCCAGCGAGGCATATCCGATGCGCTTGAGCGGGATGCCATGCCATAATCCGATGAAATGATGATGTTCACCGGAAAGGGGGTACAAGGCATTATTGATCGGTGTGTGCTTGATGAAGATCACCTTGGATCTCAGCAGGGCCTGTTGTCCCTCCAGGCTTCTCAGCGGATAGATTTCCACATTCTCGCCATCCAGCGAGACGTGCCGGCTGCGCGTCAGGATGATCTTCTTGATCGCGGGGTCGTATCGCACCGCCTCGAAAACGGCGCGCTCATTGCCGGCGAAGCTGTGGTCGTAGGCGCAGACGGGGAAGGCCCACCAATTGTCGTGCTTGGGTGTCGAAAGGTCCAGCGCGGCCATGTCCGCATCGCTCAGCAATTGCGGATAGACGGGGTTGAAGGCGGCATCCCTTCGAACGCGAAAATTCTGGTAGAGCCGTTCGTTATCGGAAACGCGAAGGATGTTTCGTTCGATCACATCCACGCTGGCCCCGGGCGCGGCCTGGGCCAGTCGCTCCTTCCAGTCTCCCAGATTTTCTATGCAGTAATTATTGTCAGAAACCGTCAACCTCTTGAAAAGCGGGAATCCGCTTTTAATCAAATCGAAAATCGTCTCGCAATAAATGGGGTGGATTGGATACAATTTCTCCAGAAATGTTTCGAAGCGATAGCCATTTTCGTTCAGGAAACGAAACAGGCCGATCTCATATTTCCGAATGATCTGAAGCTTGTTTTCCTGAGCTGAGATGCTGTTTATGTAATTCTGGAATTCCTCGTCCAGAAGGATGTTTTTCCGATAGACGGTGAAATACGATCCGATGAAGAAATTATAGTTATAATCTTGCTCGAATATCTGCAGATAGTCGCGCTTCACGATATCCATGGGGATGGGGGCCGGGTAGCGCTTGCGCTCTTCCACGCGCGTGTCGAGCAGGCCCTTGGTGGCCTGCAGGCCCCACCAATCCGCGGCAAGGGCATCCATTCTCCGGAAAACCGGGCCTAGCGGCTTGACAAGGTAGCAGCTGTCATTGGCGAAGATGAGTTCGTCATATCGGGCGATCGTCTCCCATCCCACGAGGTCGCGGGCCAGACGGGCGTAGGAACCGAAATCATATTCGCCATGACGGCTATGCCAGGCCTGTTTGACGATGCCGTCCAGCCTGGCCATTTCACCGGGCTGCATCCGGCAGTCGGCAAGATAGAATATGTCCGCGAATTTTGAAAGTTCTCTCAAATATTCAAGGACATATTCATCGATCATGCCGTGCGGGTCATAACCGGCGAACAGGCATATCCTCTTGATGCGCTGGCCTTCCCCATACTGCATCGCGCTGTCACGGCGGATTTTCGGGCCGCTCGATTTCGTTTCGAGCCCCAGGTCCCGTCCGACCAGCGCATAGTGAAGCAGCGGGTCGATCGTTGCGTGTCCGGGATCCAGATTTTCGCGCCAATACCACCACGGGTCGAAATCCGGGTTGGGCTTCAGAAGGTTCTTCCACCCCTGCGTGCAATAATGCTCCACCGGGTCGATGCCGGATCGGCTGAGATCCGCATTGTTATCGAGATAATATTGCCTGTCCAACAGATCGTGGACCGCAGCCATATGCAGCGTCAATGCGCTGCCGTCGGCCGGGAGGATGGGCTCGGGGTCGGGGCCCGCGATCGCCTCGGATATGATGTCCTGCGCGAGCCGATCGATGTCGGTGGTCGCCGACAATCTCGCCTCATCGGCGTGACGCAGGGCGATGTAGCGCCGCATGGCCGCGATATGATCCACGTCCTTCGCGGGCCTGAAAGGCCGCGGCATGCTGTAAGGCGCCAGGGCGCGCCCCTCCTCTCGACCATGCTGGATATAGTGGAGCAGGGGGTTTGTGCCTGCTGCTGCGACATCGCGATGCAGGGCCAGATAGGATGCGGTGGAGAACCATGGAGAGGGGTCCCGGCCTTCCCGCCAGCCATCGAGCAAATAATGAACGAGCGGATCGACGCGCTGATCCGCCACATCGGGATAGGTTGCGTTGTAGAACGCCGAGTCTATATATGGCCGGAGCTTCCTGAACTTATAAGCAACTTTCAGATGACTCAATTTCCGGGCCAAGGGCACGATGTCTCCATGAAGCTATCCGTCCAGCGGGATCGCAAGGGGATATAAGATATGGATTTCCGCCGCAATCCGGCATGACATTTTTATGACACGGGTGGTCGCCGCGCGAATGATGGCCTGGGGCAAGGCCTGATGTGCCGCGCCGGTTGGACTGCGTCGAAAAGTGCGGGCGAAGCGCGTACGCCTTATTCCTGATGATGGGGCACGGGCCTATATGCGGCCATAAAGATGACGACTCTCGCGGCCACGCATGTTGGGATACCCGAGAGGCCGAAGCCGGATTTCATGAGAACCCCATGCCAAGAACAGCCGTTTTTACGATAGTTTCCAATAACTACCTGGCCTATGCCCGCACGCTGATCGACTCGCTGGCGAAGAGCAACCCGTCATTCGAGAGATTCGTCTGTCTCGTCGACGTTCCGGAGGATGGGTCTGTCGCAGGGCCCGCGCGGATCGTCGAGGCATCGGCCATCGGGGTGCCGCATTTCTCCGACATGGCCTTTCGTTATGACGTGATGGAGCTCAACACGGCGATCAAGCCATTCATGTTCCGCTGGCTGCTCGAACAGCAAGGTTTCGAACGGGCGGTCTATCTCGATCCCGATATCTTCGTGTACCGGCCGCTGGCGGAGGTCGAAACGCTGCTCGACGGCGGCGCTTCCGCGATTCTGACGCCGCATGTCATGCGGCCGCTGGAGGATGGCGGCCAGCCCGATGATCACGACATTCTCCAGTCCGGTGTCTATAATCTGGGCTTCGCCGCGATGACACGCGATCCGGAAGCGCTGGACTTCCTGGCCTGGTGGGGGCGGCGCTTGCAGTTCCAATGCTATTCGGATGTGGCGAGCAATCTGTTCACCGACCAGCGCTGGTGCGATTTCGCACCGAGCTTCATGGCGAAGCTCGCGATCCTCCGCCATCAGGGCTACAATGTCGCTTACTGGAATCTGGCCCATCGCAGGATCGGAATCGGCGCGGACGGCGCGGCGACGTCGAATGGCGAGCCGCTCGTCTTCTTCCATTTCAGCGGCCTGCGCCATGAGGAGCCCAGGCTCGTCTCCAAGCATCAGCAGCGCCTCAAATGGACCGATCTGGGCGATGCCGAGGCGTTGTTCTCGGCCTATCGCCAGGCCTTGCGGGACAATGGCTGGGCCGACACCCGAAGCCGGCCCTATGCCTACGACGAGGTGGAAGGCATCCGGTTGTCCGGGCCGATCCGCGGACTGTATCGCAAGCGCTATCCGCGACATGTTCCCGCGGAAAGCCGGCTGGACGGGGACTTCATCTTCCGCATGTGCAACCAGCGCGTCGATCTGCCGGCGGCCCGGGGCCAGGTCATCGTGACGGAACTGATGAAGCATGTTCACGAAACCCGCGCCGATCTGCGGGCAGCGTTCAGCCTGGAGACGCGGGAGGGCGTCCTGGCCTTTGCGCGCTGGTTCGAGGCGACGCCCTGCCGCGAATATGGCCTGGACCCCCGCTTCACCCGCCAGGCGCTGATCGGCCAGTCCCGCGTCGCGCCTCTGGCCGACGCCGCGCGCGATCCGGTGCCGAACGAGGGACGCAGTCTGCCCTATCGCCTTTGGCGAAAAGCCCGTAAGCGCATGCTGGGTCTGGGGGTCAGATAGTCTCGGTCTTATGCGGGGCGATTCTGCTGGGACGACAGGGTTTGGAACACGGGCTGATATGCCGATAGACAGTATTCATGCGCCCGCGGGTCTGCCCCCGACAGTCAGGGGCGAAGCGATCAGCAACCTCATGCACCTGATCTGGCGTTCGCGTCAGGATCTTCAGGAGGTGTTCGACCTGCGGGATGAGAAGGGCCGGGAGGCGTTCATCCGCTGGTATCGTGCTGCCGCGCCCCGCGAGTTCCGCATGCCTGCCCTCATCCCGGTGGATGGCCGGGTGCCTTCCGCGCCATCCAGCCTGCTCTATGACATGAAGGCGCTGGCGGAGCGCGCATCCCGGTTCGGCCAGTGGCTCCCCTTGTCCGCGCGACGCAGGCTTTTGCGCGGCTGGACGCGGACCGCCATTCTTCTTTCCGCCCGAGGGGCCGGGCAGGGCAGGAAGGCAGCGTCGCCGCCGCCGGAGCCGGGGGTCAATCTCGTCGGCTATGCCAATGGATTGCTCAGCCTGGGCGAGCATATGCGGGTCACGGCGCGTGCGTTCGAGACGACGCGCTGCGATTTCGCCTTCGTCGATTATCGCAACGGCGCACGGGACCGGCAGCAGGTGGCGTCCGAGCGCGTTGTCCTGGCCGAGAGCAACCGTTTCTCGGTCAATCTGTTCCACATCAATGCGGACCAGATGCTCAACGCCTATTGCCATTTCGGGCATGGTTTCTTCCAGCAGCGCTACAATATCGGCTTCTGGGCCTGGGAACTGGAGATTTTCCCGGACGGCTGGGTGCCGGCCATCGATCTGCTCGACGAGATCTGGGCGCCGTCCCGTTTCGTGCAGCAGGCGCTGGCCAGCGTCACGGACCGCCCGGTGACGCTGATGCCGCAGTGCGTGGAACTGCCCCCGTTCGCGCCGCGCAGCCGCGCGCATTTCGGGCTGCCGGACGACCATTATCTCTTCATCTACGCCTTCGATTTCCTGTCCTATATCGACAGGAAAAATCCGATCGCCGCCGTCCGGGCTTTCAAGACCGCCTTTCCGCAGGGGACGGAAAAGGCTGGCCTCGTGGTCAAGGTGATGCATGCCGTGGAGAGCGATCCGCGCTGGCGCGCGATGCTGGAAGAAATCGCCGGAGATGGCCGGATCGTCGTCATCAACGAGGCGATGAGCCGCGCGGAGTCCCTTGCCCTGATGGCGTGCTGCGATGCCTTCCTGTCGCTGCATCGGTCCGAGGGGTTCGGACGTGGGCCCGCGGAGGCCATGGCGCTCGGTAAGCCTGTCGTCGTGACGGGCTACTCCGGCAACATGGACTTCACCTTGCCCGACAACAGTCTGCTGGTGGACTACAGGCTGGTGCCGGTGGAACCGGGCCAATATGTATTTGGCGAGGGGCAGGTCTGGGCGGAGCCGGATGTCGCTCATGCTGCCCGTCACATGCGGGCGCTGTTCGAGAACCGGGACATGGCGCGCGCCGTGGCGGAGCGCGGCCAGGCGCATGTGCGTCAGGCCTTGTCCGCGCGCAGCATCGGCGCGCTGATGGTTCAGAGACTGGAGATGCTCGACCTGCCGGGTGGGCCATTGCAAGCCACTCCATGATCGACGCCGATCAGACCCCCGTCCTGCGTGACGTGACCTTGTGCGCGGTGACGGGGCGTCTCGTCCCGCAGACGCTGGCCGCCATGGAAAGGGCGCGGGCGTGCGCGACGTTCGGCGACATGCTCTTCGTGACCGACCAGCCCGGCTCGCCGGGCGTGCCGCAGGACATGCGCGTGGTGAAGGTTCCCGACCTGCAATCGCGCGAGAATTATTCGCTGGTGCTGCAGCGTGCCCTTGTGCCGCATGTGCGCACGGCCTTCGTCATGATCGTTCAATGGGACGGCTATCCTGTGCGCCCCGCCAACTGGACGGATCATTTCCTCGACTATGACTATATCGGCGCGCCCTGGCCGCAGTTCGCGCCGCCGCGCGCCGTGGGCAATGGCGGCTTTTCGCTTCGGTCGCGGCGGCTGCTGGAGGCGTGCCTCGATCCGCGCTTCGCGCTCGAGCATCCCGAGGACATCAACATCTGTCACCGCAACCGGGATTTGCTGGAGGGCACCCATGGGCTGCGCTTCGCCCCGGTCGGGCTGGCCGCGCGCTTTTCATACGAGCGCTCGGGCGTCGCGGCCGAGTCATTTGGCTTCCACGGCGCTTTCAACATGCCGGCCGAGATGGGCGTGAGCGCCTTTCTCGCCCTGTTCCGCACGCTTGACCTCGCCTCCGTCGGCTCGCGCGAACTGTGCGATCTGCGGCAGGCTCTCCTTTTGGCGGGCACGACGGAAAGTCGCGCGATGGCCAGGCATATCCTGCGCTTCCTGCTACGCTTCCGCTGGCGGGAACCGCTGGTGCTCCGCCTGCTGGGCCAACAGATGATCGCGCCGCATCGTGCCCCCCACTCGTGAACGAAAGCGCCGGCAGCACCGCGCGGAGATTTGCCGGGTGACAGGCGTCCGTTGTGAGGATAGACGCACATCATCAGCTGTCCGTGCTGGGGCGCGGCCCTCGATCAGACGATGGTCCGGGGCGATTCGATGACTGAAAAGAAAGTTCCTCGGGCATTCCGAATGACACAATCCACATTTCTTCCGGGGTTCAGACCGGTCCGTCGTCTTGCCATGTCGGCTATGCTGGCCGGGATCGCCTTGCAGCTCGGGGCCTGTGCGGCCCTGCCCGCTGCCGGTCCCAAGTCCGGCAGGATCAACGCGCTCGCGGATGAGCAGACCGATCCTTCCGTTCCGCCGGTGCAGGTCGTCGATGTGAACGCAACGGTCGCGGCGCGGGTCAAGGCAGCGGAGCCCCCCCAATCCTTCGCCGTGAGCCTGGGCGATGCGGTGCCTTATGGCAGTGTGGTGGGACGGGGCGATGTGCTCGCCATTCAGGTCTGGGAAGCGCCGCCGGCGGTGCTCTTCGGCGCATCGAGCGCGTTGGGCCTGGGCACCGAGGGCGCGCAGGTGCAGTCCGCCGGCCTGCCCGAGCAGCTGGTCAATCAGGACGGCACCATCAGCATGCCCTTTGCGGGCACCGTGCAGGCCGCCGGACGCACGCCCGAAGCCATCGCGCGCGATATACGGAGGCGTCTGACTGGCAAGGCCCATGATCCCCAGGTGATCGTTCGCATCGTGCGCAATGCCACGGCGAACGTCACGGTGGTCGGCGAAGTCGCGACCAGCATGCGCATGCCCCTGACACCCAGGGGAGAGCGCCTGCTGGATGCGCTGGCCAGTGCCGGCGGGACGCGGCAGCCGGTCGGCAAGACGACGATCCAGGTGACGCGGGGCTCGACGGTGGCGGCCATGGCGCTGTCCGATGTCGTGAGCGATCCGCGCGAAAATATTCGACTCGCGGCCGACGACATCGTGACGGCGCTTTTCCAGCCTTACAGCTTCACGGTGCTGGGTGCGGCGGGGCGGAACGAGGAAGTGCCGTTCGAGCGCACGGGGCTGGTGCTCTCCCAGGCGCTGGGCCGTATCGGCGGTCTGCAGGATCAGCAGGCCAATGCGCGTGGCGTGTTCATCTTCCGTTTCGAGGATGCCCAGCTCTTCAGGCGCGATGGCCAGTTGACGGCGGGCACGACTCCCGACGGCAAGGTGCCGGTCATCTATCGCGTGGACATGAAGGACCCGATGACGCTGTTCGCCGCGCAATCCTTTCCCATTCGCGACAAGGATGTGATCTATGTGACCAACGCGCCGTTGGCGGACTTCCAGAAGTTCCTGCGGGCGGTCTCCCAGGTCGTCTATCCGATCGTCGCGGTTCAGAATGCCACGAACTTCTGACGACAGGCCGATTCTTCTCGACATAAGCCGGCTCTTGTGGCGCGCATGGAGCCGGCGCCTGCCAACCGGGATCGACCGGACCTGCCTGGCTTATGTCAGCCATTTCCGGGCGCGCGCGCGAGCCGTGGTGCAGCGGCAGGGAATGACGCGAGTGTTGCCGATGTCGCTTTCGCGGCGCCTGTTCGACCTGTTGCTGGCGCCGCCCCGGGATTTGCGCCGTGAGTTGATGCAAGTGGCCATGCCTGGTCTTGTGACTCGCCGCGACGTATCGCTGGCCGGCAGCTTCTATCTCAATGTCGGCCACACCGGGCTGGACAAGCCCGGCCATGCGGCGTGGGTCCGGCGGACGCAGGTGCGGGCCGTTTATTTCCTTCACGATCTCATTCCGCTTACCCATCCGGAATATTGTCGCCCGGGCGAGCCGGACAAGCATCGGGAGCGGATGCGGTCGCTGCTGTCGCTGGGACAGGGCGTCATCGCAAACAGCCAGCAAACGCTCGCCGAGCTGGCGCGCTTCGCAAATTCGACAGGTCACGATGTCATGGCGCCATCGCTGGTTGCGCCGCTGGGGATTGACGCCGTGGCGGAGGGCAGCGCCGAGTCGCCCTCCGCCACGCCCTATTTCGTCACCGTCGGCACCATTGAAGGCCGCAAGAACCACCTGCTGCTGCTCAATCTCTGGGCTGATCTTGCCCGCACTCTGGGGCCGCTCTGTCCAAGGCTCGTCATCATTGGGCAGCGCGGCTGGGAGTGCGAGCAGGCGATCGACATGATCGAGCGATGCGCTGCGATCCAGGGCCATGTCGTCGAGCTGCCGCAGTGCCCGGATGCGGAACTGGTGACTTATATGCGCGGCGCCCGGGCGCTGCTTTTCCCCTCCTTCGTCGAGGGCTACGGCCTGCCGCTGGTCGAGGCGCTGGCTTGCGGCACGCCGGTCATCGCCAGCGACCTGGGCGTGTTCCGGGAGCTGGCGGGGAACATTCCCGATTATCTCTCGCCGCTCGACGGCCTCGGCTGGCGAGATCGCGTCCTGGACTATGCGGCGCCGGACAGCGCCTTACGCGCCGCCCAGCTCGCGCGGCTGGAGGGCTGGGTGCCGCCCACCTGGGAAGCGCATTTCAGCCTTGTCGATCACTGGCTTGCGCGAATGCCGGAATAGGCGGGGCCGGTGACGAGCGCCAGTGACTGGCCGTGTCTCCGATCAGGCGCTCCACGGCCGAGTCGACGAGCGTGCCGGTGGCCGATTCGCTCGCCAGGCCGCCATAGATCAGGCAGCGGTCGTAGAGCACGCGCCGAAACGCATCATAGACACCGCGATCGGGCGCCTGCGGGCGCATCCAGAAATCGTCGAGCCGGCCCTGGTGCGTAATGCCGGGCATATTGTAGATGGCTTTGCCCAGCGCCATGGTCGGCACGCCGGCGCCCAGCGAGATGGTCGCCGATGTGCTGTTGACGGTGACAAGGCCCCGGCATGTGGCGGCCAGTTCGTCCAGATTGCCGCCCGCGATGTGAATCACCCGGTCGGCAATGCCCAGGCTCTGCGCGCGCCGCTGCACGAAACGCCGCCAACTGACGAAGCTGGCATCGAGCGGATGCTCCTTGGTGACGAGCAGCGTATCGACCGGCGCGCGCCGCGCGAAGCTGTAGAGGACATAGTCGACCGCCTCGGCCATGCTCTGGAACGGCGAATGCTCGCGGATCTGGAAGTCGTTCGAGAGCTGCATGGGGAAGAGGAAGAAGGGGCTGTCCGCCAGCCGGGCCAGCGCCTGATCGCACCGGCGCGCCGTCACGTTGCGCAGCAGATATTTGCGCGTCCAGCCCAGGCCTTCCCGCATGATCGAGGCTTCCCGGTGCGAGCGGTAGAAGGGATAGAGCGGCGTGCCCAGGAGCACCCTGCCATAATAATGGAAGGCGTCGCGCGCGCGGCGCCTGAAGCTCGCGGTGATGCCCGGCCGGTCGGGCAGGGGCGGCAGGTTCCTGGCCTCGCGCAGATACCATTGGGGATCGCGCGGGAGCGAGGAATAGCCGTTCACCCCGCTCGGTTCCAGCGTCAGCCAGTCCGGCCGGATATAGCCTTCCTCGAAGACATGGACCTCGATCTTGCGCAGTTGCGCCATCCGGTGCGCCGCGAGATGGAGCGGGCGGCAGTCGCCGAACAGCACCAGGTCGGTGATGGCATTCTCGCTGAGGAAGCGGTCGATGAACAGCGTCCACTTGCGGCGGGAGCCGCGATAGTCGACGCTCTCGCCCGGCCAGTCGGCCTTGTCGCCCAGGTTGAGGTTGATGCGGCGCGTGTTGCAGCCGATGGCGCGCAGACGCTCCGACAGCAGCCAGAAAAACGGTCCCGGCGGCCCCTGGAGAAACAGAAAATTCCGATACGCGATCGGATCGAATTTCATCGCGCACCTGTGATTTGGCTGACAAGCAGCGTAAGCCTTCCCTGCATCCTACGCAACCGCACAAGCAGACCATTCTGGCGCTGAATGCCGGAGATGAGTTGCTGAACAAGAACTTCGGCTGTGCATGGCAGACCTGTCACCGGATCGAGATAACGGGGATATTGCAGAAGGGTTGCCACAATGAGTTCTTCGAGCGTGTGATCTACGTCACGCCGTGTCGGAATTGCGGCGAGATTTTGCGTCAGGCCCCAGCCCGCGAAGAAAGGCACGCCATGGGTCGCGACCCTCTTGCGCTGCATCAGGGCCTCGAATCCCGCGAGGGACGTGATGACATGCACCTCGTCGACCATGGCGATGAGCGCGCTGATCGGGCTGGCCGCGTCGATGCTGTCGGCATGGCGGAGCGCCACATCGGCCGGAATCGCGCCGCGCCGATGCCCGGCCTCCACATCGGGATGGGGGCGATAGATGATGAAGGCGTCCGGCGCGCCGGCGCGCACGCGCCGCAGCAGGTCCAGATTGGACCGGACATCGGTGCTGCCATAGCGGACGGAGCGATCGTCCTCCACCTGGCCGACCACCAGGATATGGCGGCGGTCTCCGGCGGGCCGGGGCAGGGCGGCATGCGCGCCCACGCCATATTTGCCGACGCCTTCCCGCACCAGCCATTCGCGCAGCCGCGCGGCGCGCGCCAGCATCGCGGCGTCGAATTGCCCCTCCCTCAGCATCCGCTCGAGCCGGCTCGGGCGATGCCAGTCATAATGGATGCCGATATCGTCGACCACGATGGAGAGGGGCGGCACGCAGTCTGCGCCGAGGCCGACCGAGCGGATGAACCCGTCCTCCACCTCCATCACGCGCCAGCGGCCGCTTTCCAGCCGCTCCAGAAAATCATCGGGCACGCGCGCCTTCCAGACGGCGATCGTCGCGCCTTGCGGCAGCCGCTCGAGCGCGGCGATGCGCGCGGGACGGAAGGGCACGGGCCGGCCGCCCCAGAGCAGCGGCGCGACCGTGTCGCGCTTCCAGCGGGCAAAGCCGAAGGCGGCGGCGATCGGGCGATTGGCCGCGACCAGATCGCGCCAGTCCGCAAGGATCGCGATCAGCCCGGCCGGGGCGATCGGCGCGCCCGTGAAGGGATCATGATAGGCAAGGTCGCGCAGCAGCCGGCGGTCCACATCGGTGCGCAGGGCGGCCTCGGCGGCCGCATCGCCGGGATGCGAAAGCCGGTGGGCCAGCGTCCCGATCGCCGAATGCCGCCGTGCCGCGCCCTCATTGTCCGCCTGCCAGAAGCCGGGCGTGAGGCGATGCGCGCGCCAGGCATCGATCAGCGCTTCCGGCGTGCCGTCCGCGCGATGGCCCGGTTTCGCGCGCACGGCGCGATGCGGCCGGGCTCCCGGGAAGGGCGGAAGCGCGAACAGGCGGCGGGCGTCCTGGCTCATCGCGTCGGACGGCCCGTCCATCGGGCTGCCCGGATGCCCGGCCGGCATGCGTCCGCCTGCACCGGCCGTCCCCTCGCCGGTTGATCGTCCCAACGCGTCATCATGCTTCTTTAGGCCGTGCCGCGCCGGCTGAATATCCCTTCCACGAGCGGAATGTCGGTCGGGTTGTTCACCTCGACGATCGGATAGCCGGTTTCCTCGAACGTCAGCACGTCGACCGGCGTGCCGCCGACCAGGAAGCGGAGCTGCTCCAGGCCCTCGACCGTCTCCAGCGTCGTCACACCCGTCGCGGCATAGCGCTCCAGCGCGGCGCGGCGATAGGCATAGAGGCCGAGATGGAGCAGCACCGGCATGTCCGCGTCCGGCATCCGGCCCTCGGGGAGATAGGGGAGGATGCGCTTGGAGAAGTAGAGCGCGCGTCCGGCCGCATCGAGCACGACGGTGGTGCCGCCCACCCGGCCCGCGGCGGCGTCATCGGCGAGGTGGCGATAGGTCTCCGCCGAGGCGCGGACCGCGGCCGTGGCGACCTGTGCTTCCGGCTGCGCGCGCATATGGGCGCGCAGGGCCGTGATGAAGGCGGGGGGCGTGAGCAGCGCATCGCCCTGCACGTTGACGACGATGTCGGTGCCTTCGAGCCGGTCGAGGCAGGCGGCGATGCGCTCCGTCCCGTTGCGGCAGGCGGGACCGGTCATCAGCACCGCGCCGCCGAAGGCCCGCACGGCGTCCGCGATGCGCGCGTCGTCCGTGGCGACGAACACGCGGTCCCCGTCCGCCGCCGCCGTCGCGGCGCGCCAGGTCCATTCGATCAGCGGCCGGCGCGCGCCGCCCGGTCCCAGGATCGGCGCCAGCGGCTTGCCGGGGAAGCGGCTCGATTCATAGCGGGCGGGAATGACGAGCGCGCAGGTCGCGGTCGTCATGGCCAGCGCCTTTCCCGCGCGGACGCGGGGCGCGAAAGGCAGGCCGGTCCGTTCAGAGCACGAGGTCGTGGATATGCGCGATGCCGATCGGCCGGCGCGGATTGCCCGGCTCCGTCACGAACACGACCGTGATCTTGGCCTCGTTCATGATGCCGAGCACGTCTTCCACCGGCATGCCGCGCGGCACGGTGATCGGGTCGGGCGTCATGATGTCGCGCGCGTGGGCGATGAGCACCTGGTCGAAGGCGCGGCGCAGGTCGCCGTCGGTCACGATGCCGATCAGCGCGCCATCGCCGTCCACCACGCCGGTCACGCCCTTGCCGGCCGAGGTCATCTCGAGCACGACGCTGCGCATCGGCGCGTCGCCGCGCACCAGCGGCAGCGGATCGTTGCAGTCGATGACGTCGCCCACGGGCGCGAGCCGGGAGCCGATGGTGCCGCCCGGATGCCACTGGGCGAGATCGCGGCGCGTCAGCCCGCGACGCCGCATGGTGGTCACGGCGAGCGCATCGCCCAGCGCGAGCATCATGGTCGTCGAGGTCGTCGGGGCGATCCGCGCCGGGCAGGCCTCCGCCGCCTCGGGCAGCGCCAGCACGATGTCGGCCGCATGGGCGAGCGGCGAGCGGAGATTGGAGACGATCGCGATGGCCGGCACGCCCAGATGCCGCGCATGGGCCAGCAGCGGGCCGAGTTCCCGCGAATTGCCGCTGTTCGAGAGGACGAGCAGCACATCGCCGCGCGCGATCATCCCCAGGTCGCCATGCGAGGCTTCGCCGGCATGGAGGAAGAAGGACACCGTGCCCGTCGCGGCGAAGGTCGCGGCGATCTTGCGCCCGACATGCCCCGACTTGCCGACGCCGGAGACGATGACGCGTCCCCCGGCCCGGAAGATCTCGTCGACCGCGCAATCGAAATTCCGGTCCAGCGTCTCGGCAAGCAGGTTGAGCGCGGCCGCTTCGTGCCGGATCACCGTTTTTCCGCTTTCGAGTGCGTTCAGCCTGTCGGCTGCGGTCCGGGCCACCATGTCCTGGTTGCGCCGCGCCATATGTCCCTTCCCTGGCTGCCTTTTTTGCAACTCACCCTTTCCTACGCCCGTTTGCGAGCGTCAAGCCGCATTTCGCGGTGCAGCATCCCGGCGCGCAAACGCCACGGCCCGCCTTGCCTTTTTGTTGCGGGCGGGACGCAGCAGCATGAGCCGCATGCCGGCCCCTCTCATTCCGCCGCCGCGCGACTCCGGTCGCGGGCCGCGCGGAATTCCGCGTCCGGATACCAGTTGGGCCACAGGTCGCTCATCGCCAGCTCGCGGCCGATGCGGTAATAGAGCTGCAGGTCCTGCACGGCGCCGGCCCAGTTCCAGTTCGGATCATATTCGTCCTGCGGCTTGTGATAGCGGTTGGTCGTATAATCCTCCGCCGCGGCGCGGCCAGCCGCGATGCCGCCGTCGATCATGTCCTCGCCGCTGTCGGCATAGAGCATCGGCACGCCCAGCTTGGCGAAGCTGAAATGGTCGGAGCGGTAGAAGCTGCCCTTTTCCGGCGTCGCCTCCGGCACGATGACGCGGCCCTGATCCTTCACGGCGCGGGCGAGGAAGGCCTCCAGCTCCGATTTGCCGCCGCCCACCACCACGACGTCGCGTGTGGGGCCGAAGATGTTGAGCCCGTCCATGTTCACGCCGCCGACCGTGCGGGCAAGCGGATAGACCGGGTTCTCGGCATAGTAGCGCGATCCGAGCAGGCCGCTTTCCTCCGCCGTCACCGCGAGAAAGACCATGCTGCGGTTCGCCGCGCCCGCGCGCGCTTGCGCCTGGGCGAGCGCGATCAGGCCGGCGGTGCCGGAAGCATTGTCCAGCGCGCCGTTGCAGATGCCGTCGCCATTGACCGGCTCGCAATGGCCCAGATGATCCCAGTGCGCGGAGTAGAGCACATATTCGTCCGGATGCGTGCGGCCCGGCAGGATGCCGATCACGTTGCGCGAGGCCTGCCGGCGGATGCTGTTGGTGAAGGAGAGGCTGGCCGTGAGGCCCAGCGGCACGGCGTGGAAGCCCGGGCGCTTGGCCGCGGCGACGAGCGCGTCGAAATCCTTGCCGGCCGCCGCGAAGGTCGCCCGGGCCGCCTCCAGCGTGATCCAGCCGACCGCCTGGGACTGGTCCATATGGTTGTCCGGCTGGTCGAGTTCGAGCTGCGGCCCGGTCCAGGAGGAGACCACCACGCCCCAGGGATAGGCGGCCGGAAACGTGTCGTGGACGATGATGGCGGCCGCCGCGCCCTGCCGGGCGGCTTCCTCGAACTTGTAGGTCCAGCGGCCATAATAGGTCATGGCCCGCCCGCCGAAGGGGCCGTCCAGCCCCTGCATCTCATAATCGGGATCGTTGATGAGGATGACCACCGTCTTGCCGTGCACGTCGATGCCGGCATAGTCGTTCCACCCCTTCTCGGGCGCGTTGATGCCATAGCCCACGAACACCATCTCGCTGTTCGCGATGTCGACGCGCGGCACGACGCGATAGGTGCCGGCGACCAGATCGGTCTTGTAGGCGAAGCGCAGCGGGGTGCTGCCCCCGGCGATGGTCAGCGCCATGTCCGGGGAGGCGGTCATCTCGACCATGGGCACGTCCTGCGTCCAGCTTCCGTGATTGCCCGGCTTCAGCCCCGCGCGGCGCATCTGCTGGATGAGATAGGGAATGGTCTTCGCCTCGCCCGCCGTGGTCGGCGCGCGCCCCTCGAACGCATCCGAGGAAAGGGTGCGCGTCACCGTCTTCAGCGTGGTGACCGGGATGGCCGGCGCCTGAACCGGCGGCGGGAGCGCGATGGCGGCGGCGGGCGCGGGCGCGGGCGTGGCCTCCGGCGCCTGCGTCGTCCCGGCGAGAGCGGGGCCGGCAAGCAACAGGCCGAACGAAATCAGCGAACGAATAGCGGAACGCACCAAAACCCCCTCATCTCCGATTGCGGAGGCCCTTGTTGCAGCGATATGTCCCGATGGACAAGGGTGGATGCATCGGGGGGACCTCCGGTGGCGATCGTCCTTGACCTGTGTTGCCGGGGAGGATCGGGTGGGACATTTCGTGCGTTTGTTTGTCATTGCCGGCGCGCTCGCTTCGGGGCTGTCGTCCACGACCGTCCTCGCCCAGAGCGCGGACATCGCCGCCAAGGCCGCCATGTTCGGCGCGCGGCCGCGAGTCGAAAATGCCAGCCTGTCGCCGGACGGGCGGCAGATCGTGGTGATCCAGCCGACCGCGGGGCAGGGCTCGGCCGTGCTCGTCTCGGCGACGGAAGGCAGCGCCGGCTTCCGGCCGATCCTCACGGCGAGCGGCAATCCGGAGCGGCTGGACTGGTGTCGTTGGACGAGCAATTCGCGCCTGCTGTGCGACATCTATGGCATCACGAAGGTGGAAGGGTCGCAGATCGTCTATTTCTCGCGCCTCGTCGCGCTCGATTCGGACGGATCGCATGTCCAGGTTCTGCGGACGGACCGCACGGGCGGGGTCTCGCTGGGCTATAATCTCTACGGCGGATCGGTGGTCGACTGGAATCCGGGGCAGGACGGCCATTTCCTGATGCTGAAGCCCTATGTGCCCGAGCGCGACATCGGCACGCGCCTCGCCCAGACCAAGAGCGGGCTGGCGCTGGAGAATATCGACAGCAGCACGCTGCGCGGAGCCATCGTCGAATCGCCCGACCAGACGGTCTCGGGCTATATCAGCGACGGCCATGGCAATGTGCGCATCCGCTATGCGCGCCAGCAGAGCACGTCCCAGGGTTTCGACTCGCCTTATGTCAAATATCTCTATCGCCTGCCCGGCGAGCGTGGCTGGCACGATCTGAGCACGGTCGATACCGTGCAGAAGCAGGGCTTCGATCCCTATGTCGTCGATCCCGCGACCAATGCCGCCTTCGGGCTCGAGAAGCTGAACGGCCGTTACGCCGCCTATGCGGTGTCCCTGGACGGCAGCCTGACCAGGACGCTGCTCTATGCCAATCCGGACGTGGACGTGGCGGGTTTCGTGCAGATCGGCCGTTCGCAGCGGGTCATCGGCGTCCAGTATGTCACGGACAAGCGCTATGTCATCTATACCGATCCGGCGTTCGACAAGCTTGCCAAGGCGCTGGGGCGCGCGCTGCCCAATCTGCCGCAAATCGATTTCATCGATGCGAGCCAGGACGAGAACCGCCTCCTGCTGCGCGCGAGCAGCGATGTCGATCCCGGGCGCTTCTACGTGTTCGATCGCACGACGCACAGCCTCAACGAGGTGATGCTCGCCCAGCCTGAACTGGAAGGCGTCACCCTCGCTCCGCAGCGGCCGATCACCTACACCGCGAAGGACGGGACGCAGATCCCCGGCTATCTCACCATGCCGCCGGGGCGGGAAAATGCGAAAGGCCTGCCCGCCATCGTCATGCCGCACGGCGGGCCGAGCGCGCGCGACGAATGGGGCTATGACTGGCTCGTCCAGTTCTGGGCGAGCCTGGGCTATGCCGTGCTCCAGCCCAATTATCGCGGGTCGGAGGGCTATGGCGAACAGTGGTTCGAGGATCAGGGCTTCCGCCAGTGGCGCGTCGCCATCGGCGATGTCAACGATGCGGGCGAGTGGCTGATCCGCGAGGGTATTGCCGATCCCGACAAACTGGCCATTTTCGGCTGGTCCTATGGCGGCTATGCGGCCCTGCAGTCGGCGGTGGTCGATCCGGGGCTGTTCAAGGCCATTATCGCGGTTGCGCCGGTCACGGACCTCCAGAAGCTGAAGAACGACCAGGCCTTCTTCACCAACGAGTTCCTCGTCCGGGATTTCGTGGGCTCCGGCCCCGAGGTCGAGGCGGGCTCGCCGGACAAGCATGCCAGCCAGATCATGGCGCCCGTGCTGCTGTTCCACGGCACGGACGACCGCAATGTGGACGTGGGCCACAGCCGCGCGATGGACAGTGCGCTGCGCGGGGCGGGCCGGCAGTCGCAACTGGTCATCTACGATCATTACGACCATTATCTCGAGGACAGCGCGATCCGCCGCGACATGCTGACGCGGTCGGCGACATTCCTGGCGAACCGCTTCGGGCTCTAGCGACGGCACGGCGGCGCCGGGGCGCAAGGGGAGGACAAGCCCATGTGCGACAAGGACATCCATCCCGGTCTCATCGAGGACTGGACGCTCAGCCGGCGGGGCTTCGTCGCCTCCGGCATGGTCATGGCGGGGCTCGCGGGCACGGCGGCCTGCGCCTCTCCGGCCGAGGATGCGGTGATCGAGCGGGACGTCGCCATCACCACGCCGGACGGACAGGCGGATGCTGCGCTGTTCCTGCCCGCCGAGCAGGGCCATTGGCCCGCCGTGCTGGTCTGGCCGGACATCATGGGGCTGCGGCCGGTGTTCCGCGCCATGGGCCGACGGCTCGCGGCGCAGGGCTATGTCGTGCTCGTGCCCAATCCCTTCTATCGCAGCAAGCGCGCGCCGGTGCTGGAAGGCGCGATCGATTTCTCGGACCCGCAGACGCGCCAGACCCTGTTCGGCTATCGCGCGGCGATGACGGACGAGGGCGTGGACGGGGACGCGGTCGCCTTCCTGGCCTTCCTCGACGCGCAGCCGCAGACCGACAAGGCGAAGCGGGCCGGCGTGCAGGGCTATTGCATGGGCGGCCCGCTGGCCTTCCGCACGGCCGCCGCCGTCCCGGCGCGGATCGGCGCGGTGGGCAGCTTCCATGGCGGCGGGCTGGTGACCGACCAGCCGGACAGCCCGCACCGCCTCATCCCGAAGACCCGGGCGAGCTTCCTCGTCGCCATCGCGCGCAACGACGATGCGCGCCAGCCCGAGGCGAAGGACGTGCTGAAACGGGCCTTCGCCGATGCCCGCCGCGCGTCCACGGTGGAGGTCTATCCCGCCGACCATGGCTGGTGCGTGCCGGGCAGCCAGGTCTATGACGAGGCGTCGGCGGAAAAGGCCTGGAGCGCGCTGCTGGATCTCTATCGCACCGCTCTGGTCTGACGGCGCGCGCGCCTTCCGCGTGAGGGCGCGGAGGCTCGCTGCCGATTCGTCGGCCGGGCGGCGCGGTCATGCGGGTCGGGGCCGCCTCATTGTCTGCGAGGTCGTCGCTGCGCGGCGGGCGCGGACGGGAAACGGCAGGCGCAGCAAAGTTAAACTTTATTAAGTTTTGTTTCTCGTCAAAAATGGTTAACGGGACCTCAAATGATAAGACCGGGTCGCAAAATCTGTGGGAGTTTATGCGATGAAAAATCTATCTGTGTTGGTCAGCGCCGTGGCGCTGTCGTGCCTGTGCGCGCCCGTTCAGGCCAGTGTGATCGTACCGGGTTTCGATACGAACAGCTTTCCGGCCAATGACGATGGCGCGACCGACGCCATCAGCCTCGGCTTCACCGTGAATTTTTTCGGGGTGACGCGGGATTCGACCTTTGTCAGCAACAATGGCTATGTGACCTTCGACGAAGGGCAGGGCACCTTCACCCCGACCGGCCTCGGCGCGGACTATAGCGGCCAGCCGATCATTGCGCCTTTCTTCGCCGACGTGGATACGCGCGGCGATGGCAGCGGCCTCACCACCTATGGCAGCGGCATGTTCGACGGTCACACCGCGTTCGGCGCCACCTGGGTCGATGTCGGCTATTATGGCAGCCATACCGACAAGCTGAACAGCTTCCAGGTGCTGCTGGTCGACCGCAGCGACATCGCCAGCGGCGATTTCGACATCTATTTCAACTATGACAAGATCCAGTGGGAAACCGGCGACGCGAGCGGCGGCAGCGATGGTCTCGGCGGCACGTCGGCCGCAGTCGGCTACAATGCCGGCACCGGCGAGGACGGCACCTATTATGAGCTTCCCGGCTCGCTGGTGAACGGCGCCTTCCTGGATGGCGGGCCGGATTCGCTGGTCGCCGGCAGCAATATCGGCGTGGCCGGTCGCTATCTGTTCAATGTGCGCAACGGCCAGGTGACGCCGCCCCCGCCCGGCGGCGTGCCCGAGCCGGCGACCTGGGCGATGATGATCGCCGGTTTCGGCGCGGTCGGCGTCATGATGCGCCGGCGCGCGTCGGTGCGGGTCAGCTTCGTCTGATCCATCCCTGTCGAATGCCATGAGGCCCGGGCCGCCGGATCGCGGCGCGGGCCCCATGAATCGCGCGGAAGGCGGCGTGGTCCTGTGACCGCGCCGCCTCTGTGCGCTTTGGAGGGCGATGCCGGCAGACCTGTGCGCCTGCGAAAGCCGGCGGCCGGGCGGTGATGCGCAATCGAGTCCGTGCGGACGGGCGCCGGCACGCGCGGCATGGCCCATGGAAAAGGGCGGCCCGTCGCCGGACCGCCCTTTCCTGAAACTCTGTCGGCTTGTGGCTGCCGCCGGATCAGCGCGAGTAGAACTCGACGACCAGATTGGGCTCCATCTTCACCGGATAGGGCACTTCGTCCAGCGTCGGCACGCGGGTGTAGGTCACCTTCGCGGCGCCATCGGGGGCGATATAGTCGGGGATGTCGCGCTCGGCGAGGCTCTGCGCTTCCATCACCAGTGCCATTTCCTGCGCCTTCTTGCCCAGCGTCACTTCGTCGCCCGGCTTCACCAGACGCGAGGCGATGTTGCACTTCACGCCGTTCACATAGATGTGGCCATGGCTGACGAGCTGGCGGGCCGAGAAGATGGTCGGCGCGAACTTGGCGCGATAGACCACCGCGTCCAGGCGGCGCTCGAGCAGGCCGATCAGATTCTGGCCGGTGTCGCCCTTCATGCGGCTCGCCTCGATATAGTTCTTCTTGAACTGCTTCTCGGTCACGTCGCCATAATAGCCCTTGAGCTTCTGCTTGGCGCGGAGCTGGATGCCGAAGTCGGACATCTTGCCCTTGCGGCGCTGGCCGTGCTGGCCGGGGCCATATTCACGCTTGTTGACCGGGCTCTTGGGGCGACCCCAGATATTCTCGCCCATGCGGCGGTCGAGCTTGTACTTGGCGCTCGTGCGCTTCGTCATTTGTCCTGTTCCTTCAATTGCGTACAACGTCTGCCATGCCCTGGAAGGGCGCGGCGTCGATCCCGGTCTTTCGCCTGTATCCCATGTTTCGGGGGCAGGACCGCCGCTTCACCGGGGGTGCGGGGCCAATCGCGAAGGCGCGCCTATGGCGAGGGACGCGCGGAAAGTCAAGGCGCGCGCGGGCTCAGGAGAATTGCGGCCGGGCCCGCGCGCCCGGTTCGGCCGGCGGCACGGGCCGCGCCGGCATCCGCACCCCGTCGAACATCAGCCGCAGCGTCGGGAAGCGCAGGACGAGCTGCCAGGCCGCGCAGGAAAGCGCCAGCGTCGCCAGCATGACGAGCAGCGCCTTGGCCGTGACGGGCATGCCGACATGCCGGCCCAGCAGCACCAGCCCGGTGATGATCGGCAGATGGACGAGATAGATGACGAAGGAGGCGGGCACGAGCGCCTGCACGATCCGGTTCGGCCGGTCGGCGACATGGCATAGCGCCGCCACGAGCATCTGCGTGAGGGCCACCGCCGCGATCGCTTCCACGAAGCGGCCGGCCGCCGGATGCAGCATCGGCCCGAGCGCATAATGCGCCATGAGCGCGACAAGGCCCATCATGGCGACTTCGGCGGAGGGGCGATACAGCGCCGCGCGGAAGGCCGGCGCCCGCGCGATCAGCCAGCCGCCGGCGAACCATGGCGCGAACTCGATGAGCTGGTCGAGCCGCAGGACCTGCTGGAGCAGATTGGTGGCGAGGCCGCCCATGTAGAACAGCTCGATGGCGACGGCTTCCCACAGGCCGATGGCCCCGGCCGCGATCAGCAGGGTCAGCGGCACGTTGCGCGCCCAGGCCGCGTCGCGCGCGGGCGGCGCCGTGGCGAGCCCCGTGCGCGGGCGGAACCGGCAGAGCAGCGCCGCGCCGGCGGAGAGATAGAGCAGCACGATGATGAACCAGAGATGCCGCACCCAGTATCCGCCCGAGGTCGCGCTGTTGTGCTGCCAGGAGGCGAGCGCGGGGCGCCAGCCGAGATTGGAAAGCTCGCAGAACAGGTTGAGCAGCGGATTGAGCGTGAGCAGCACGGCGAGGAAGGGAATGCCGAGCCGCGTCAGGCGCGCCGCGAACCACGGGCCCGGCGCCCGGCGCGCCAGCAGCAGCGCCGCGAAATAGCCCGCGATCAGGAAGAAGGCATCCATGCGGAAGAGATGGATGAAATCGGCCAGCAGGGTGAAGAAGCGTGTGCCTTCGCCCGCATTGACGATCCACACGTCGTCGGCGCGATAGGCCATGGCGACATGATAGGGGATGCCCAGCAGCATGAGCAGCGCCCGGCAGGCATCCCAGTGATGTTCTCTCCCGCGCGCGGGACCGTCCGTCATGTCGTTGCGACCCATGATGGTGAGCCAAGCCTTCCTGTGATGAGCCAAGCCCTGTCGCGGCGGAGGGTTCCCGTCAAATGCGATCACCCGCGCCGCGCGCGGGACTGGCGGAGTTGTCTTGCTTTCGCGCGCGCGCCGGGCTTTACGGGCTGCCTGGGCGCTTGCCCCGGGGCGGAGACACGGAAATGACGGCCAGGACGGTGACTATCGGCGCGGCGCGGTTCGGCAATGATCTGCCGTTCGGGCTCATCGCGGGCCCATGCCAGCTCGAGACGCTCGATCATGCCCGCATGATCGCCGGCCGGCTTGCCGCGCTGTGCGGACGGCTGGGCATCCCTTTCGTCTTCAAGGCGAGCTACGACAAGGCCAATCGCACCTCGCTCGGCGGCAAGCGCGGCATCGGCATGGATAAGGGGCTGGAGATGCTCGGGCGCATCCGCGAGGAGTTCGGCTGCCCGGTGCTGACCGATGTGCACGAGCCGGCCCATTGCGCCATCGCGGCGCAGGTCTGCGATGTCCTCCAGATCCCCGCCTTCCTCTCCCGCCAGACCGACCTGCTGCTCGCCGCGGGCGCGACGGGCCGGGCGATCAACGTCAAGAAAGGCCAGTTCCTCGCGCCATGGGACATGGCCAATGTGGCCGCCAAGATCGCCTCCACCGGCAATGAGTCGATCATGCTGTGCGAGCGCGGCGCGTCCTTCGGCTATAATATGCTGGTCTCGGACATGCGCGCGCTGCCGATCATGGCGGGGACCGGCTATCCGGTGATCTTCGACGCCACCCATTCGGTGCAACTGCCCGGCGGGCAGGGGCTCGCCTCCGGCGGCCAGCGCGAATTCGTGCCGCCGCTGGCGCGCGCCGCCATCGCGGTGGGCTGCGCGGGCCTCTTCATCGAGACGCATGAAGACCCCGACAATGCGCCCTCCGACGGCCCGAACATGGTGCCGCTCGACCAGATGGAAGCGCTGCTGACGACGCTGGTGGCATTCGACCGGCTGGCGAAGGGACTGTAGAGAGCGGCCAGCGCCCTTCAGAAGGGCAGCGCGGCGAGGTCCGGCGCCACCCAGTCCCGCCGCGCGGCCGGGCTGAACAGTCGTTCGCGGCTCCAGTGCGCCAGCAGCCAGTCGGGATGGCCCTGCGCCGAAGCCATGAGCGAGCCGAGCACGGCGTGAAGCGGCGCATCCGCGCCATGCCCGCGCAGATGATGGGCCGCCGCCCGCATCGACGCGAGCGTGATGCTGTGATGATAGCCGCCGCTGTCCGTGTTCGGCGTGTCGGTGGCCTCGTTATAGGCGATGATGAGCTCGCGGATCCGCTCGGGCGTCGTCAGGTCGGGCCGATGTCGATACAGCCAGAGCGCCGCCGCGAAATGGCCTTCATGCGTCCATTCGGCCTTGGGCAGGCTGCGATCCAGGAAGGCGCGCGCCAGCCGGTCGATGGCGAGATCGTCCGTGAATGTCATCCTGGGAGGTCCTTTCGAGAAGGCCCGACCGGCATGAAAAACCCCGCCGATCGGGCGGGGTGACAGGCGTGCGGTCGGGTGGTCCGGACCTATTCCGGCGATCGACCGCGGACGCTCGTGACGGCCGCCGCGCGCAGGCGGTCTTGTTGAATGGCGGAGTCGCGGGCGGTCCTCATGCGCGCTGCCTATCAGCGCCGCCTGGAGGTGACAAGCGCGGCGCGGCACGGGGTTGCGCCCGATCAGCGCGCCCGCGGATTCGCCAGCGCCGCCAGCACGCCGCGCAGGGTGCGCACTTCGAGATGGTTCCAGCCCGGCTTGGTCAGCAGCGTGCGCAGCGTCCGCTTGGTTGCCGGCACGCGGCTGGGCGGGAAGAAATAGCCCGCCGCGTCCAGCATGGTTTCGAGCTGATCGATCATGCCGTCCAGTTCCGCCTGCGGGGCGGGCTCCAGCAGGTCGGTCACGGTCGGCTGGGCGAGCGCGGCCTGCCTGGACCATTCATAGGCGCACAGGATGACCGCCTGCGCCAGATTGAGCGAGGCGAAGTCGGGATTGATCGGCACGGTGAGGATCGTGCGGGCGAGCGCCACCTCGTCCGTCTCCAGCCCCGAGCGCTCGGGCCCGAACACGATGGCGCTGCGCCCGGGCGCGGCATGGATGGCGCGTGCGGCCTCGTCCGGCGCCATCACCGGCTTGGTCACCCCGCGCTTGCGCACCGTGGTCGCATAGACATGCGCGCAGTCGGCCACGGCCTGCGCCAGCGTGTCGAACACCGCCGCATTGGCCAGCACCATGTCCGCCCCGGCCGCCGAGGGGCCCGCATCGGGATTGGGCCAGCCGTCGCGCGGCGCGACGAGACGCATCTCGGCCAGCCCGAAATTCAGCATCGCCCGCGCTGCCTTGCCGATATTCTCGCCGAGCTGCGGGCGCACGAGGACGATGACCGGGGGCGGAGCGGGGGCCGGCGCGGCAGCCATGTCGGCCGCTTCCTGAAGCGCGTCTCCCCGTTCGCTTCGAGCGGTCGTCAAGCGAAGTCGAGACGATTGTCGAGAAGCCTCGCTCGCGCCCTTCACGGCCGCGAAGTCATTCCGGAATAGCGCTTCCTTCTTCTTGCGGGACCAGTCCTTGATCTGTCTCTCCCGTTCCAGCGCGTCGATCCGGTCCGTGAAGGTTTCGCTGAAGACGAGTTCGACCGGGCGGCGGTCATGCGTGTAGCCGGGCAGCGCCCCGGCCTGGTGCTGCGCGACCCGCTTCTCCAGATCGTCGGTATGGCCGGTATAATAGCTGCCGTCCGCGCAACGCAGTATATAGACCCAGAAGCTCATGCAGGCATCTCACTGATGGGGTTCTCGACATTTGTCTCGACTGCGCTCGACAAAGGCTCGAACCGAACGGAGGCAGGGGGCCGAAAGATGCGGGAGGAACACCGGGCCGCCGGCCTATTCCCCGCCCACTTCCCGGATGCTGCCGGCGAAGTCCTCGAAATCCTTCGCCTCGTTGAAATCCTTGTAGACGCTCGCGAAGCGGATATAGGCCACGCTGTCCAGCCCCTTGAGCCCGTCCATCACCAGCGAGCCGATTCTGGACGAGGCGATCTCGCTGTCGCCGCTCGTCTCGATCTGGCGCTGGATGCCCGAGACCAGCCGCTCGATGCGCAGCGGTTCGATGGTGCGCTTGCGGCAGGCGATGCCGATCGAGCGGGCCAGCTTGTCGCGGTCGAAAGGCTCGGTCGAGCCGTCCGATTTCACCACATTGACCTCGCGAAGCTGGATGCGCTCGAAGGTCGTGAAGCGCGCGCCGCAGCCCTCGCACTGGCGGCGGCGGCGGATCGCGCCGGCATCCTCCGTGGGCCGGCTGTCCTTGACCTGGCTGTCTTCATGTCCGCAATAGGGGCAGCGCATCGGGCCTCTTTACTTCTTCACGCGCGACCAGAGCGCGATGCCCGCGCCCGCGACGAGCCCCAGCGGCAGCGTCACCACCGGCAGCACGAGGCCCGCGACCGCGCCGATCGCGGCGCCGGTCAGCACCGGCCTGGTCGAAGGATGCGCCATGCCTTCCTTCGCCATGCCGGAGACTTCGGTCTTCACCCGGTCGAACAGATCATTGGAGTCACTCAAGGCGCTGTTTCCTGCTGTTCAGTAGATGGGGAACTGTGCGGTGAGGGATTTGACCTTGTCGCGGACATGGGCTTCGACCTGGCCGTCGCCCTGATCGCCATTGGACCGGATGCC
>Ga0164243_10000228_pt1 | contig 123936 bp, 117 predicted proteins | sample OricompcompostOP_FD_108781 | JGI IMG/M metagenome (GOLD analysis project Ga0164243, IMG submission 108781) | Organic Plus compost microbial communities from Emeryville, California, USA - Original compost - Organic plus compost (OP) | ecosystem: Engineered > Solid waste > Mixed feedstock >...
ACGTCGGTGAGCTGCCGGTCGGTGCAGCGGGAGTAGTCGGCGCGGGTCAACTTGGCTTGCTTGGCGACGGCGGCGGTGATCAGGGCTTGGAGTGCGATCGGATCGTCGGGCAGCACCATTGTGTTGGTGTCGTCGATGCTGGTCGTCATCGCGTGGTCACCTCCCCCGAAGTGCTGTGCCCTGTCTTACTGGTTCAACGATGATGTGATGTGTTCTGTTCCCATATCGCCTAAATGTTCGACTTCTTTTCTTGAGTTCAGAGTACGACTGACCTCCGACATCCTTACGGCGGTCGTGGTTCTTTGCGGCGGATGGTCGGAATTCCGCGCGCTGACCGGCCGAGAAGCACCAGAGCTGCAGGTGCAGGATGCTGGGGAGATGGTCGTCGGGCTCAGTCTGCCGGCCGGGAGTGCGTCGGTGGCGTCGATCAGGCGCCGCTCCCGTTCGAGGGCGAGGGTGGACTGGGCGAGTTCCTGGTCGGTGCAGCCGGTGTAGTCGGCGCGAGTGAACCGGGCCGGTGTCGCCGCGACAGCCGCAGCGAGGGCGTCGAGCGCTATCGGATCATCGGGCAGCACCAGCGTGCCGGTGTCGTCGATGCTGGTCGTCATACGTACCCCCCGAAGTGCCGGTATCGACTATCTCGTTGTGCGTTTCCGGACCGAGTCTTCGCCGGTGCAGATTCACCTTCTCACCTGGCGAAACAGCTCGATCCGATGTCTTGAGTTCAGAGTACGACCGACCTCTGACATTGATAGAGGCATCACCCCGGTGCTTCAGCTCGGGGCTTCGGAGCGGCGATACCGGCAGGGGGAACCGGCCTACTCCAGGACAGACCTCACCGACAGGGCAGTACCCCACGGACACGGCAGATCCAGCGCCGACATCGCTAACCGGAGAAGTAGTAGACCTGTCCGAGGTTGGTGGCCACGGCCACCGAACCCGACGCGGAGACGGCGACCCCGGTGGTGAATCCGACGGCGTCGGGCAGTGGCAGCGAGCGCTTGGTGGCGCCGTCCTTGGTCGACACCTCGGTGAGCACCAGGTGCTGATCGTCACCCTCGCGGAGCACGGTCCACGCGGTGCCGGCCGTGGTCTGCGCGGCCAGGCCCACCGTCTGCACATCGGTGCGGCGGGTCACCAGTTCGGCCTTGTCGCCGTCATCCTTGAGGATCGTCAGCGGGCCGCCCAGAGTGCTGGTCGGGATGATCAGCCCGTCCGGCGACACCGACAGCGTGGCGAAGCCGAAACCGCCGAGATCGTAGTGCCACTTGACCTCTCCGGAGTCCGCGGCGAGCGCGAACAGGGAGCCGGACCGGCTGAAGGCGTACACGGTCTGACCGTCGTGTGAGAGCGCCGGCGGACCCATCACCCCGCCGGGCAGTTCGGCCGACCAGTTGGCGCCGAGGGCGCCGCTCTCGGCGTTGCTGCCCACGCGGTAGCTCATCGCCTGCACCTGCGAGACCTTCGCGCCCTGCGGAACGAAGTTCAGGAAGAACCGGTGCCGCTGCGGGTCGACGGCCGGCGGTGCGGACACCGCGCAGGCGGGCCCGCCGTTCACGCAGTCGCCGAGACCGTTGAGCGGATCGGCCGGATCGACGTCGGGCCACAGCCGCAGCTCGGGCGCCTGGAAGTCGCCGGTCTGCGCGTTCAGCAACAGCACCTGGCCGCGCTGGGTGACGGTCAGAACGGTGCCCGGGGCGGCGAACTTGGCCGACACCGGCACCCCGACCACCGGCATCCGCCACCGGATGGCGCCGCCGCCGTTGAAGGAGAGGAAGGTGGTCTCCTCGCCGATGAACGGCTGACTGTACTGATCGAAGGCCAGTGCATTGAACTGCACGCCCTCGCGCATCGCCTTGCAGAAGTTCTTACGTCCGCTGTCGTGCGCGAAGACGAAGGTATTGCAGCCGTTCGGGGTCTTCGCGGTCACACCGACGTCGCCGCTGGCGTTGAGGGTCAGCGGCGCGGTGATCGGGCCGCCGGTGGGCCGGGTCCACGAGAGTTCGAGGCCGTCCGGGACCTGCGCATGGCTGAAGTTGGCGTTGCCCTCGTTGCCGCCGTACATCGGCCAGCCGGCCGCGGGCTGCGAACGCACGTCGGTGTGTCCGTCCGAGCAGGCGGCGACTAACAGCAGCACCACGGCGGTCAGGAGGGCCGGCAGTAGCGCCCTGCGGGGACGACCACCGGGGCGACGACGACCGGGACGACGACCGGAGCCGGACTGGGCGTGCTGCATTCTGCGTCACTGGCCTTTCTTCAGGTTCGCGGAAGACTCTATCGTGCCCGGAAAATCGGTCGATTAGGGTTTGTCCCCATGACCACGATGTGGAACGCCTCGTATCGTTCGCGCTGGCGCGCCGGACTGCGCCGCCGGGATCCCGCGCAGGCCCGTTTTCTGACCCTGGACTCGCTGCGCTGGATCAAACGCAACCGGGCCTGGAGCCTCTGGTATCTGGTGCGTTACTACCGGCTGCTGCGCTTCCGGCTGGCCAATCCGCACATCGTGCTGCGCGGCATGGTCTTCCTCGGGAAGAACGTCGAGATCCACGCCACTCCGCAGCTCGCGCGCATGGAGATCGGCCGCTGGGTGCACATCGGCGACGGGAACTCGCTGCGCTGCCACGAGGGGAGCCTGCGGATCGGGGACAAGACGGTCTTCGGCTGCAACAACGTGGTCAACGCTTATCTCGACATCGAGATCGGCGGCTCCACCCTGGTCGCGGACTGGTGCTATATCTGCGACTTCGACCACGTCACCGAGCACATCGACATCCCGATCAAGGACCAGGGGATCGTCAAGAGCCCGGTGCGCATCGGCGCCGACACCTGGGTGGCCGCCAAGGTGACCGTGCTGCGCGGCACGATCGTCGGTCGCGGCAGCGTGCTCGGCGCGCATTCGGTGGTGCGCGGAGTGCTGCCGGACTACGCGATCGCCGTCGGCGCGCCGGCCCGGCAGGTGAAGAACCGCAAGGAGGCCTGGGAGCTCGGCGCCGCGGCGCGGGCCGAACACGAGCGGGCCCTGGCCGACATCGAACGCAAGAAGACCCGCGCGGCCGGCGACGCCGGCTGAACCGGCGGCGAGGGTCAACGGATGTCGACCCGCGCCATCAGTGCGTCGATCTCCCCGGCCAGCTCCTGCGGCCGGGACTGCAGGGTGGCCGCCATCGCCGTCATCAGGCAGAGGCCCGCGCTGCTGGCGATCAGATAGGGCACGGCCGCGTGATCGGCCGCATCGTCGCGGTGCGCGAGGATCCCGGCGCACGAGCGCACGATGTCTTGCATCTTCACCAGATAGGCCCCCCGCAGCGAGGGATGCTCGGCCACGATCGCGTCGAGCCGCAGGGAGGTGGCGCGCCGGGACGGATCGGCGTAATGCTCGACGACGACGTCGAAGCTGCGCCGCATGGCGGTCCATGCCGGCTCGGCGGCCGGCCGGGCCCGCAGCGCCTCGACGACGTCGCGTCCGATCAGCTCCCACTTGGACATGATCAGCTCGTCCTTGGAGGCGAAGTACCGGAAGAAGGTGCGGCGCGACATGCCCGCGGCCTCGGCGAGCTGATCCACCGTGACCGCGTCATAGCCGTGCTCGGCGAACAGTTCGAGCCCGGTCGCCGTCGCCTCCCGCTGTACCGCCAGCCGCTTCTGATCCCGCAACGTCGTCACGGGTCCGATCCTAGCAGTGTTGACACCAAGTGCCATGGCGGGCACTGTGTGTCACAAGCACTGCACTCGACCCAAGGAGCCGGCATGACCGAGCGTCGCTACTACCGGGACCAGAACGCCTGGCGCCAACTGCAGGAGTTCCTGCCGCCACGACTGCGGCTGACCGATGAGACCGCACCCGAGGAGGACTTCTGGGACTGGAACGGTCACACCGTCCACCTGGATCGATACCGCAAGCCGGAGGCGACGGCGCGCGTGGTGCTGCTGCACGGCGTCGGGACCAACGGCCGGCAGATGTCGCTGATCCTCGGCGCCCCACTGGCCGCGCTCGGCGTGGAGACCGTGGCCGTGGACAACCTCGGCTACGGGATGACGGCGGTCGCCGCCGGCACCAACCCCACCTACGCGGACTGGGTGCGGCTGATCGTCGACTTCCTCGCCGCCGAGAACGCCCGCGACCCCAAGCCGACCGTGCTCTACGGCCTCAGCGCCGGCGGCATGCTCGCCTACCACGCGGCCGCCGCCTCACCGCGGGACGCGGTGCGCGGCATCGTCGGCATGACCTTCCTGGACCAGCGCGACCGCCAGGTGCGCGACGAGACCGCGCACGACCGCTTCGCTTCCCGGGTGGGCGTCCCGCTCATGGGCCTGGTCGCCGGTACACCGCTGGGCAGGCTGCGCTACTCGATGCGCCTCGCCTCGAAGATGTCGGCGCTGGCCAACGACGACGACGCCCTGCGCGTCTTCTACCGCGACCGCACCTCGGCCGGGAACTCCATGTCGCTGGCCTTCCTCGACAGCTACATGACCTATCCGCCGGCGATCGAGCCGGCCGATTTCGACCGGTGCCCGGTACTGCTCACCCAGCCGGAGCGGGACCGCTGGACGCCGCGGCACCTGAGCAACCCGGTGCTCTCGAAGATCCACTGGGTACCCGTCTCCGAGACGGTTCTGCAGAACGCCGGGCACTATCCGCTCGAAGACCCCGGACTGGCGCAGCTGGTCGATCGGGTCGCGGCCTTCGTATCCGAGGTGACCGCCTGATCGCCCGGTCGCGGACCGTCGATCGCGCCGGAGCCGGACCGCACGCCGGGCAGGCCTGAGCGCCGGGCGGACTGGAGCGCCGGTCAGGCCTGGACGTCGGCCACCGGATTGGCCGGATCGCGATGCGGCAGCGGCCGCAGCGGGATCTCCGGCCGGGCCAGCGGCCGGTGCGGACGCCGGACCGAGGCGGCGTAGACGGCGGCGGTCCGCTCGGCGACCGCCTGCCAGGTGAACTCCTCGGTGAGCAGGGCCCGTGCCCGGCGGGCGCGGGCGGCCGCGGCGGCCGGATCGTCGAGCGTGGCGATCACCGCCGCCGCCAGGTCGGGCGCCTGCGCCGGGGGGAAGGTCAGTCCGGTGGTCCCGTCGTGCACGGCCTCGCCGAGGCCGCCGGCCGTCGAGGTGACCAACGGGATCCCCGAGGCGGCCGCCTCCAGCGCGATGATGCCGAAGGGCTCGTAGCGGCTCGGGAGCACGATCGCCTCGCAGCGGCGCATCAGCCGCACCAGAGCGTCGTGATCCTGATTGCCGAGGAAGGTGACCGCATCGGCCACCCGGTGGTTGACGGCCAGCCCGGCCAGCCACTCGCGCTGGGTGCCCTCACCGGCGACGGTCAGGGTAGTGCCCGGATGCCGCCGCCGGATGAGCGGCAGCGCGGTGATCAGATCCTGCACGCCCTTCTCGTACTCCAGGCGCCCGGCGAAGAGCAGTTCGGCAGGCCCCACGGCCCGGCGCCGTTCGGCGAACTCCCACGCCGTCAGATCGATGCCGTTGTGGATGACGGTGACGTCGGTGTCCGGGCCGGGGGAGAAGAGCTCGATCACCTCGTCGCGCATCGACGACGAACAGGTGATCAGGGTGTCCGCTTCGTTGGCCAGCCACCACTCCACCGAATGCACCTGCCGATTGATGTGCCCGGCCACCCAGCCGCTGTGCCGGCCCGCCTCGGTGGCGTGCAGGGTGGCCACCAGCGGCACGTCGAAGAACTCGGCCAGCGCGATCGCCGGATGCGCCACCAGCCAGTCGTGGGCATGCACCACATCGGGTCGCCAATCGCGCAGATGCGCCAGCCCCGCCCGCAGGAAGCTGTGGCCCATCGCCAGCGTCCAGGCCATCATGTCCACCCCGAAGTCGAACTCCGGGGGATCCTCGGCGACGGCGATCACCCGCACCCCCTCCACCACGGTGTCGGTGGTCGGATGGGTGCTCGGGTCGGTGCCGGATGGGCGCCGGCTCAGCACCGTCACCTCGTGGCCGAGGCCGGTGAGGGCCTCGGCCAGATTGTGGACGTGCCGGCCCAGCCCGCCGACGACCACCGGCGGATACTCCCAGGAGACCAGCAGGATGCGCCGGCGCACGCCGCTCATCGCCGCCCCCCGTCGCCGCCGTGCCGGTCCGGCAGCCGCCGGGCGTCGAGCGCGCCGAACAGGTTGTCGGCGCGGCGCCAGCCGGCGGCCAGCTCACCCGCCCGGTTGTCTCTGCCGGCGTCGGCCGCCGCGCAGATCTCCCGGGTGGCGTGCGCGTGCTTGTAGGCGCGGTCCTGGGCGTAGCCGGCCGCGGTGTCCTTGGACACCATGAACGGCCAGTCGGACTGCACCGTCAGCAGCGTCTCCCGCAGGATCTGATCGGCCACCGGGTCGCGATGGCCGGGGTCGCGGTGTTCGCCGCGCTTGTCCAGGCTGTCGAGCGCGGTGGCGGTCACCTCGCTGTTCAGCTGCACCAGATGTTCCACCTGCGGCCCCTCCCAGACCCGCCAGTCCTTACCCGAACCCCACGACGAATCACCGAGCTCCACCGGCTCGCCCACATAGCCGCCGGCCCGCGCGGAGGCCAGGGTGCCGACGCTGACACCGGCCTGAGGCAGGGTGCGCAGCACCTTCTCCAGCCACGCCGGGCCCTCATGCCACCAGTGCCCGAAGAGCTCGGTGTCGAAGCCGGCCACCACCAGGGCCGGACGGCCGATCCGCTCGGATTCGGCGATCAGCCGCTCGCGCACACAGGCGACGAAGTCGTCGACGTGCTTGTCGACGACCGCGGCCGTGGCCTCCGGAAGGTACGGCTTCTTGGCCTCACCGGGCACGTTCTTGCCGGTCACCCGCACCGGTTTGAAGCCCGTCCGGTGGTCGTAGGTGTGGAAGTCGCGGTAGGCGGCGTGACCGGGATAGCCGGACTTGGGCGACCACACCCGGTAGCTGACCGTCAGATCCCGGCCGAAGGCCACCACATCGCTGCCGGCCACCGGCCGGCCGAGCGCGGTGTCGCCGCGCAGGGTGGGGCCGTCGACCATGAAGTGTCCCACGCCGGCCGCCGCGTACTCGGCCTCCATACCCGGGGTGTAGGCGCACTCCGGCGCCCAGATCCCGGTGGGCCGGTGGCCCCAGCGCAGCGCCGCGTCGGCCAGCCCCTCACGCAGCGACAGGCGGCGCAGCCGCGGGTCGAGCAGCGGCTGGAACGGGTGGGCCAGCGGGCCGCCGAGCAGTTCGAACACCCCGGAGTCGAGCAGGCCGCGGATCTGGCTGCTGCCGCCGTGCCGCCAGTGCGTCTCGAAGTCCTCCAGGGCCGCCTTGGCGGCGCGGAACTCCCGGTGGCCCAGGGCGATCCGGTCGCGATCGTCGTCCATGGCCGCCTCGACCGCCCGCAGCTGCCAGTCGGCGAGCCACTCGTACATCGACGCCGCGCAGTGCGGGTCGTCGAGCTGGGCGGCCAGCACCGGGGTGATGCCCAGCGAGAGCTGATCGGTGTAGCCGTCGGCGGCCAGCCGTCGCAGCATGGCGTACAGCGGCTGATAGCTGTGCGCCCACGACTGATACAGCCATTCCTCGCCCACCGGCCAGCGGCCGTGATTGGCCAGCCACGGCAGATGCGAGTGCAGGACCAGGGTGAACTGTCCGGGGACCGCGCTGCTCATCGGGCGCCCGTCACGCCTCGCCCGGGGCGGTGGCCAGCGCCAGCAGATCCAGGCTGTCGTCGATGTTCCGGTCGGCGGCGTCGACGATCTCGAAGTCGGCGGCGCTGATCCCGGCCACGTCGGCCACCAGCTCGTCGGGCCAGGGCTGCCCGGCCAGTGCGCGCTCGATCTGCGCGTCGATCAGCGAGCCGCCCCACTTGGCGTCCAGTTCGGCCAGCCGCGGGCCGTGGAAGACGCCGAGCACGGCGGTCACGGTGAATCCGGCGCCGGTGAGCAGCTCGGTGAGCTCGGCGGCGTCGAGCTCGCGGGTGTGGAAGGGGTTGAGCGGGGTGTCCCGGCCGGGGGAGAAGGTGATGCGGTTGGGGGTGCTCATCGCCAGCAGCCCCGCCGGGGTCAGCACCCGTCGGCATTCCGCGGCGAAGGCAGGCTGATCCCAGAGGTGTTCGATCACCTGAAAGTTCACCACCGCGTCGACGGCGCCGTCGGCCTGCGGCAGATCGATGAGATTGCCTTGCGTCACAGTCACTTCCGGATACCGGCGCCGGGTGTGCGCCACCGCCTGCTCGTCGTAGTCGACGCAGTCGACCGACGCGGCGGTCCGGGCGATCATCGCCGCTCCGTAACCCTCGCCGGAGCCGGCCTCGAGAACCCGCAGCCCGGCGCAGCGCGGGGCGATGAACTCGTAGGCGATCTCGTGCCGGCGGAACCAGTAGTTCTCGGCGGGGATGCCCGGCACGGTGCGCTCGCCCGTCAGGGCGAGCGTCACGTCGATCGGCACCTGTGCCGGATCGGTCGCGGCGGGGACGGCGGTGTGGTCGGTGGCGCCCGTCGGATCGGTCATTGGACCGAGACTAGTCGCCGCCGAATCTGTGACACAGGTCAAGGCAGGTTAGTTGCCGCCCGCCTTACGCCGGTGGTGTCTGGGCAGCTAGAGTAACTATGACCCATGGCCTTACCGGCCGGTAAGTTGCCGAACCCGATGCAGGAGGTCGACGTAGACCCATGACGAACGTTGTTGTTCTGATCAAGCACGTGCCCGACTACGCCGCCGAGTGGGAACTCTCGGCCGACGATTACACGCTGGACCGTGCGGCCGTTGACGGCCTGATCGACGAGATCAATGAGCGCGCCGTCGAAGAGGCGCTGCAGATCAAGGAAGCCACCGGCGGCGAGGTGACCATCCTCTGTGCCGGCCCGGACAAGGCCACCGACGCCATCCGCAAGGCGCTGTCGATGGGCGCCGACAAGGCGATCCACATCAACGACCCCGCCATGCACGGCTCCGACGCCATCCAGACCGCCTACGCGCTGGCCACCGCCCTCGGCACCGTCGAGGGCGTCGAGCTGGTCATCGCCGGCAACGAGGCCACCGACGGCCGGGCCGGTGCCGTTCCGGCCATGATCGCCGAGTACCTGGAGCTGCCGCACCTGACCCACCTGCGCAAGCTGGAGGTCGACGGCGAGACCCTGCGCGGCGAGCGCGAGACCGACGAGGGCATCTACAACGTGGAGGCCACCCTGCCGGCCATCGTCTCGGTGAACGAGAAGATCAACGAGCCGCGCTTCCCGTCCTTCAAGGGCATCATGGCCGCCAAGAAGAAGACCCCCGAGGTCCTCACCATGGCCGAACTGGGCATCGAGGACGGCACCGTGGGCCTGGAGAACGCTGCCAGCCAGGTCACCGGGGTCACCCCGAAGCCGCCGCGTGCCGCGGGCGAGCGGGTCACCGACGAGGGTGACGGCGGTGTGAAGGTCGCCGAGTACCTGTCCGGTCAGAAGATCATCTGATCCCACCCGTACACACACCCGCGAGAAGCAAAGACATTCAGGAGAGAGAACATGGCTGAAGTACTCGTGCTCGTCGAGCAGGATGCCGAGGGTGGGCTGAAGAAGGTCACCAACGAACTGATCACCGCCGCCCGTGCGCTGGGCACCCCGGCCGCCGTCGTTGTGGGCAAGCCCGGTGGCGCCGACGCGATCGCGTCCGACCTGGCCGCGGCCGGCGCCGAGAAGATCTACGTCGCCGAATCCGACGACGCCACCGGCTACCTGGTGAGCCCCAAGGTGGACGTCCTCGCCTCGCTCGCCGAGGAGAACGGTGCCGCCGGCGTGCTGGTGGCCGCCAACGCCGAGGGCAAAGAGGTCGCCGGCCGGGTGGCCGTGCGGCTGGGCTCGGGCCTGCTGACCGACGTCATCGAGGTCAAGGAGGGCGGCGCGGCCGTCATGTCCATCCGCGGTGGCGCCTACACCGTGGACGTGCAGGCCGGCGGCGACGCCCCGGTCATCTCGGTCCGCCCGGGTGCCGTCGAGGCGGCCCCGGCCGCCGGCGCCGGTGAGCGCGTCGAGGTAGCGGTGCCCGAGCAGGCCGAGAACGCCGTCAAGGTGACCGGCTTCGCGCCGAACGTGGGCGGCGACCGTCCCGAGCTCACCGAGGCGTCGATCGTCGTCTCCGGTGGCCGCGGTGTGGGCAGTGCCGAGAAGTTCTCGGTGGTCGAGGAACTCGCCGATTCGCTCGGCGCCGCCGTGGGCGCCTCGCGTGCCGCGGTCGACTCCGGCTACTACCCGGGCCAGTTCCAGGTGGGCCAGACCGGCAAGACCGTGTCGCCGCAGCTGTACATCGCGCTGGGCATCTCCGGCGCCATCCAGCACCGTGCCGGCATGCAGACCTCGAAGACCATCGTGGCCGTCAACAAGGACGAAGAGGCCCCGATCTTCGAGATCAGCGACTTCGGTGTGGTCGGCGACCTGTTCGACGTCGCCCCGCAGCTGACCGAAGAGATCAAGAAGCGCAAGTAACCGTTCTGGCGGACGGTTCCCGGCCGCGCCCCCGCAGTCCCCGGTGGACTGCGGGGGCGCCGTCGTCGGCACCACCGCCGATCCGCATTGGTATCGGGGGCCGGGCCGCGGCTATCCTGGACGACGATCATGTCTGTCTACCTCGACAACGCCGCCTCCACCGCACTGGTCCCGCAGGCCAGGGCGGCCGTGACCGATGCCTGGCGGCTGCCCGGCAACCCGATGTCGCTGCACGGCGCCGGCCGGCAGGCGCGCCGCCTCCTCGAGGAGTCCCGCGAGACCATCGCACGCTGCGTGGGCGCTCGGCCGTCCGAGGTGATCTTCACCTCAGGCGGCACCGAGGCCGACAACCTGGCCGTCAAAGGCATCTACCGGGCCCGGCGCGCCGCCGACGACCGGTGCCGCCGGATCGTGATCTCGGCCGTCGAACACCACGCCGTACTCGACCCCGCCCAGTACCTGGCCGACCGGGAGGGGGCCGAACTCGTGCTGCTGCCAGTGGACGCGGCCGGCCGGGCGAGTGTCGAGGCGCTGCGCCGCGAACTGAGCGAGCACGCCGGCGAGGTGGCTGTGGTCTCGGTGATGTGGGCCAACAACGAAGTGGGCACGGTGCAGCCGATCGCCGAGATCGCCGCCCTCGGCGCCGACTACGGGGTGCCGGTGCACAGCGATGCCATCTCCGCGGTCGGCCACCTGCCCGTCGATTTCGCGGCCTCCGGACTGAGCGCCCTGAGCCTGGCCGCCCACAAGTTCGGCGGCCCGACCGGTGCCGGGGCGCTGCTGCTGGGCCGCGACGTGAGCGTCGCACCGCTGCTGCACGGCGGCGGCCACGAGCGCGACGTCCGCTCGGGCACGCAGGACGTGGCGGGTGCGGCCGGGATGGCGGCCGCCCTCGACCACGCGGTGCGCAGCATCGACCAGCACACCGCCCACCTGCTCGGCCTGCGTGAGCGGCTGCTGCGCGGACTCGGCGAGCTGGGCGGGATCACCGTGAACTCGCAGCCGGACGGGCTGCCGGGCATCGTGCACGCCACCTTCGACCACTGCGAGGGCGATGCGCTGCTGATGCTCCTCGACGCCAGGGGCGTCGAATGCTCCACCGGCTCGGCCTGCACCGCCGGCGTCGCCTCGGCCAGCCACGTCCTGCTGGCGATGGGCCTGGACCGGGCCGCGGCCCGCGGCTCGCTGCGCTTCTCGATGGGCCCGGACAACACCGACGCCGACATCGAGTACCTGCTCTCGGTGCTCGACGAGGTGCTCGACCGCGCCCGGGCCGCCGGCATGTCGTCACGGGCGGCGGTGCTGTAGATGCGGGTACTGGTGGCGATGAGCGGGGGCGTGGACTCCTCGGTGGCCGCGGCGCGGGCGGTGGACGCCGGACACGACGTGGTCGGCGTGCACCTGGCCCTCTCGACCGCGCCCGGTGCCCTGCGCACCGGCTCGCGCGGCTGCTGCTCGCGGGAAGACGCCGACGACGCCCGCCGGGTGGCCGACGTGCTGGGCATCCCGTTCTACGTGTGGGATTTCGCGGACCGGTTCAAAGAGGACGTCATCGACGAATTCGTCGCGGCCTACGCGGCCGGTGAAACGCCCAACCCGTGCCTGTCGTGCAACGAGAAGATCAAGTTCGCGGCGCTCGCCGAACGTGCCGTCGCCCTCGGCTTCGATGCGCTGGCCACCGGCCACTACGCACGGCTGTCCGACGGGCAGCTGCGGCGCGCGGTGGACGCCGACAAGGACCAGTCCTATGTGCTGGCCGTCCTCGACCACGCGCAGCTGGGCCGGGCGATGTTCCCGGTGGGCGACACCGCCAAGCCGCAGATCCGCGACGAGGCCGCCGCACGCGGTCTGCTGGTGGCCGACAAGCCCGACTCTCACGACATCTGCTTCATCCCGACCGGCAACACCCAGGCCTTCCTCGGCGAACGCATCGGGGTGCGGCCGGGTGCCGTGGTGGACGCGGCGACCGGTGAGCAGCTCGCCGAACACGACGGTGTGCACGGCTTCACCATCGGTCAGCGCAAGGGGCTGGGCATCGCCGGACCCGGCGCCGACGGCGCACCGCGCTATGTGACCTCCATCGACCCGGACACCGCGACGGTCACCGTGGGCGCGGCCGCCGACCTGGACATCGCCCAGATCGTGGCCACCCGCGCCGTCTGGTCGTCCGGCGAGATCCCGGACGGCCCGGTGGACTGCCAGGTGCAGGTCCGCGCACACGGAGGGCTGGCCCCGGCCGTCGCCACCCCGATCGTGGTCGACGGCGTCGACGGCATCCGCATCGATCTGCTCCGGCCGCTGCGCGGGGTGGCCCGCGGACAGGCCGCGGTGCTGTACCTGCCCGACGGCGACCGCGGCGACCTGGTGCTGGGCTCGGGCCGCATCGCCGAGACCCGGGCGACCGCCCCGGTCGCGTGAGCACCGCCGTCCCGGCCGGTGTCGCCACCGGAATCGGGTCGATGCCGGGCACCGATCCGCAGGAGGCGGCCCGCATCGCCGTCGGCGAGACGGCGCTGCCGTTCCTGCCGGAGCTCCCGGCCCGCGGCCCGGGCGCGGACCTGGTGGGACGCACCGCAGCCCTGCTGATCGACGTCCCGATGGACTACGTGCACCGCACCTACCGGCTGTGCACTGCCCCCGGCTCGCTGATGCGCACCGCCCGGGACCATCTGCGCTGGGACCTCGACGCCCTCGAAGAGCAGTGGGAACGGGCAGGCAGCGGTGCGCCCGCGCTCAAGGTGCAGGCCTGCGGGCCGTTCACGCTGGCCGCCGAGGTGGAGCTGCGCGGCGGTCACCGCATCGCCCGCGATCGCGGGGCGGTGGCCGACGTCGCCGCCTCGCTGGCGGCGGGGCTGGCCGAGCACACCGAGCAGCTCGAGCGGCGGCTCGGCACGACGGTGCTGGTGCAGCTGGACGAGCCGTCGATCGGGGCGGTGCTCGACGGGACCGTCACCCCGCTCACCCGGATGGATCCGATTCGGCCGATCCCGGCGGCCGAGGCGGCGCAGACCCTGCAGTCGATGGCGGCGACCATCGGCCGGCCGATGCTGCTGCACAGTTGCGCGCCGCCGCGCTGGGAGCTGCTCGAGCTGCTCGACGGCTTCACGTTGTCCCTGGACATGAGCACGATCGGGGAACCCGACTTCGACGCGCTCGGCGGCTACCTCGACGGCGGCGGGATGCTGGCCGCCGGGATCGTCCCGGCGCGCGACACGGCGCGCCCACTCGATCCCGAGCAGCCGGCGCTGGCGCTGGCCCGGCTGATCGACCGGATCGGCCTGCCGCGCCGGGTGCTCGCCGAGAACCTGCTGGTCACACCCGCGTGCGGGCTGGCCGGCGTCGGCGCCACCGGAGCGGCCGCCGCATTGCGTACGGCCTCGGGTGCGGCCCGGCTGCTCGGCGACCTGTCGACCGACTGACCCCGATACCGCGGAATCGCCGTCGCAGGGGCAGAATCGTCACGCAGCACCACCGAGGGAGAGGTCCGCGCACCATGAACCAGAACGCAGCAGGATCCGGCGAGCCCGACGAGGTGCCGGACAGCGGTGCGGGGGACAGCAGCCCGACGGACAGCAGCGCGACGGACAGCGGCGCCTACGAGCCGACGCAGATCGCGCCGGTCTCCGATCCGCGTGCACAGCAGCCCGCACCCGATTCGTCGGCCACCCGCGAGATTCCGGGTGCGCAGGGAGCCGCCGACCCGAATCCGTACGGTGCTCACAATCCGTACGCGGGCCAGAACCCCTACGGCGCCCAGTATCCGTATCCGGCCCAGAATCCGTACGGCGCCCAGAACCCCTATCCGGCCCAGTACCCCTATTCGGCCAATAATCCCTATCCGGCCCAGAATCCCTACAGCCCGCAGCAGCCGTATGCGGCTCAGCCTCAGTACGGGGCGCCGGGCCCGTACGGCGGTGCCCAGTACGGGACGGGCGGGCGCGGCGGCGGCTCCGGTACGGCGGTCGCGGTGCTCATCGGCCTGGCGGTGATCGTCGCCGTCGTCGTGGCGCTCGTCCTCACCCTCGGCTCCGATGACGACGACTCATCGTCGACGCCGGCGATGCATTCCTCGCCGGCGACCCTCGTCAGCCCGTCCACCGAGGAACCCACCTGGACCACCAGCACCCCGACCACCACCGACTACACCGGCTCCGGCTGGATCGGGACCTTCGTCGGGACGGTACCGGCCGCGGGCGGCGACGCAGCCGGCGACACCCACACCTACATCTTCACCGACGACGATCCGATCGACGGCCGGATGATCATCACCGGGGCGATCGGCGGTTCCTGCGAGTACTCGCTCAGCCAGAACAGCAGGACCGATGCGACCACCGCCTCGCTGCATCTGACCCTGATCAACGGGGACGGCTGCCGTAGCACCGACGCTGAAGCCACTCTGACCGGCGACACCATCACCCTGCCGTTCCAGGGCTACACCCTCATCCTGGAGCGGCGGTGATCTCGCAGACGCAGGCCGTCGGCGCGGTGGCATAGGATTTTTCCGTGACCTCACCACAGCAGCAATGGTCTGAACTGGCCGACGAGATCCGCGAGCACCAGTTCCGGTACTACGTCAACGATGCGCCGGTGATCAGCGACGCCGAGTTCGACCGGCTGCTGCGCCGGCTGCAGGACCTCGAGGAGGCGCACCCGGAGCTGGCGGCGGCCGATTCGCCGACCAAACTGGTCGGCGGCGGCTTCTCCACCGCGTTCACCCCGGTCGACCACCTCGAGCGGATGCTCTCCCTGGACAATGTCTTCGATTCCGGCGAGCTCGCCGACTGGGTCGCCAAGACCGAGGGCGAGGCGGGGGCGGGCATCGAGTTCCTGTGCGAGCTGAAGATCGACGGCGTCGCGCTGTCGCTGGTGTACGAGAACGGCAGGCTGGTGCGCGGGGTGACCCGCGGCGACGGCCGCACCGGTGAGGACGTCACCCTCAACGCCCGCACCATCGACGGTGTCCCGCACCAGCTGACCGGCACCGCCGAGCGACCGGTCCCGGCGCTGCTGGAGGTCCGCGGCGAGGTCTTCTTCCGGATCGAGGACTTCGAGAACCTGAACGCCTCGCTGGTCGAGGCGGGCAAGCCGCCGTTCGCCAATCCGCGCAACTCGGCGGCGGGGTCGCTGCGGCAGAAGGATCCGCGGGTCACCGCCGGCCGGCATCTGCGGATGATCTGTCACGGGGTGGGCCGCACCGAGGGCTGGCGTCCGGACTCGCTGCACGAGGCCTACCTGGCGCTCGGCGACTGGGGGCTGCCGGTGTCGGCGCACACCCGCACCGTGACCGGCGCGAAGGCCGTCGCCGACGCGGTCCGATACTGGGGCGAGAACCGGCATTCGGTGGAACACGAGATCGACGGCCTGGTGGTCAAGGTGAACCGGGTGGATCTGCAGCGCCGGCTCGGCTCCACCTCCCGGGCCCCGCGCTGGGCGATCGCCTACAAGTATCCGCCGGAGGAGGTGACCACCGTGCTGCGCGACATCATGGTCGGCGTCGGCCGCACCGGCCGGGTCACCCCGTGGGCGCTGATGGAACCGGTGCTGGTGGCCGGTTCGACGGTCTCGCGCGCCACCCTGCACAACGCCTCAGAGGTGCGGCGCAAGGGCGTGCTGATCGGCGACACCGTCACCATCCGCAAGGCCGGCGACGTGATCCCGGAGGTCCTCGGGCCGGTGGTGGATCTGCGCGACGGCTCCGAGCGCGCCTTCGTCATGCCCACCCACTGCCCGGAATGCGGGGCGCAGCTGCGGCCGGAGAAGGAGAGCGACGTCGACATCCGCTGCCCCAATGCGCAGCATTGTCCGGCGCAGCTGCGCGAGCGGCTCTTCCATCTGGCCGGCCGCGGCGCCTTCGACATCGAGGCACTCGGTTACGAGGGCGCCACCGCACTGCTCACCGGCGGCATCATCGCCGACGAGGGCGACCTGTTCGACCTGACCGCCGACGACCTGGTGAAGACCGCGTTCTACACCACCACCAAGGGCGAGCTGTCGGCCAACGGCCGCAAGCTGCTCGAGAATCTGGCCGGTGCGGCGCAGGCACCGCTGTGGCGGGTCCTCGTCGCACTCTCGATCCGGCACGTCGGGCCCACCGCCGCCCGGTCGCTGGCCACCCACTTCGGCTCGCTGCAGGCCATCGAGGAGGCCTCGGCCGAGGACCTGGCGCAGGTCGACGGGCTGGGGGAGACCCTGGCCACCAGCATCCGCGACTGGTTCGCGGTGGACTGGCACCGGCAGATCGTCGCCAAGTGGCGGGCCGCCGGGGTGTCGATGGCCGACGAACGCGACGAGTCCATCGCCCGCACCCTGGAGGGCAAGACCGTGGTGGTGACCGGTTCGCTGGTCGACTTCACCCGGGACGGCGCCAAGGAGGCGATCATCGCCCGCGGCGGCAAGGCCTCGGGCTCGGTGTCGAAGAAGACCGACTACGTGGTGGTCGGCGATGCCCCCGGTTCCAAGGCCGCCAAGGCCGAACAGCTCGGGGTGCCGATCATCGACGAGGACGGCTTCAAGACGCTGCTGGCGACCGGGGAGGCCTGACCGGCGACGCGGCGGCGCGACACGCGCCGACGAGTGAGGGAACCGGATCGGGGTCCGCTGCGTCCAATCCGGTGTGGACCACAGCTGCGGAATCTTCACCCGGCGGGAACTGCTGGCGCTCGGCTATGACGACGGTGCGATCCGCCGGGCCTGCGAGGCCGGCGATCTGATCCGGCTGCGTTCGGGCTGGTACGCGATCCGGACCCACGATCCGCAGGCCGCCGTCGCGGTCCGGGCCGGTGGCGCGCTGAGCTGTGTCTCGGCCCTGCAGCATCACGGCCTGTGGGTGCCGCCCGGTTATTCGGACGTGCATGTGCGGCGGAGTAAGGCGAAGTCGTCGGCCGGCGAGAGCTGCCGGGCCTTCGGCGGTCCCCGGCCGGTCCGGTCCGCCGTCGATCCGGTGCCGGTGGCCCTGGCCTGTGCGGCCCGCTGCATGAGCACTGAGGACTGGGTGGCGGTCTGCGACTCCTGGTTCAACAGCACCGGTTCCCGGGCGGGCGACCTGCGGGCGGCGCTGGGCGATCTCGGCCCCCGGGTCGAGGAACTGCTCGCACGGACCGACTGGCGGTCCCAGTCCGGCACCGAGTCGATCTGCCGGGTCCGGCTGCGCGCGCTGGGCTTCCACGTGGTGGTCCAGCCGCAGATCGCCGGAGTGGGGCGGGCGGATCTGCGGGTCGGGCGGCTGATCCTCGAATGCGACAGCCGGCTCTACCACTCGGATGCGCGGGCCTACCGCAACGACCGGCGGCGCGACCGCCGGGCCACCGTCGACGGCTGGCTCACCATGCGGCTGACCTTTGACGACGTGCTGTTCGGGTGGGCGGACACGCTCGGCGACATCCGCGGGGTCACCGCACCGGACCGGCACCGGATCCGCAGCGACCGATCACGGCGAGCGGTGCAAAGATCGTCCGCTCTGGAGGCCGCCGAGGGCAATATGCCCTCGGAGTGGCTGTGAGCGGACGATCTTTGCCGAAGCGGCGCGCTATTTCCGGATCAGCGTGGAGATGATGCCGGTCAGGTAGCCGAGCCGGGCCACCTCGCTGGGCCGGAACTCCGGTCCGCCGGTGCGCCCGAGCAGCAGGGCCTTGCCGCCGTCGCCGATCGGGGCCGCGGCCAGGCTGGTGTCGAGCTCGCGCCACGGCCCGGGAACCCAGTCCGCGTCCGTCTCGAACAGCCGGGCCCGCGGCAACGGCAGCCAGTCGGCCTGGACCAGCGGCGTCTCCGGGGCGCCGCTGCTGCCCGCCAGCACCACCACCTCGCTGGCCGGCCGGGACACCACGCTGGCCCAGGAGACGTTCAGCGAGCGGGGCGCCTGGTCGGCGAGCACCTGCAGCCGGTCCGCGCCGCGGGCGGCCACCGCATCGATCAGCTCGAGTTCCCGATGGATGTCGAGCATGCCGCCGAACGGCCGCAGCGAATCCACGTGCACCCCGTCGACGGCCTCGGCCGCCGTGATCAGCGTGTCCGGCAGCGCGCCGTGCGGCAGCTCCACCACGATGTCGTCGACCGCATAGTCGTCGCCGCGTTCGACCACCTCGAGGGAGCGGATGTCGGCGCCCACCGCGCCCAGTTCGACGGCCAGCAGCCCGAGACTGCCGGGCCGGTCTTCCAAGGTCACGCGCAACAGGAATGGCACGACTCCATTATTCCGAAGCACATTTCCCCCGTGTTACCCGATGGTGACGGCGCCAGGTCTGCCGCCCGGTCCTGCCCGGATCGGGAGCGGCAGACCCGCGGTTCACTGCGGTTGGCCCGGGTACTGCGGCTGTCCCGGCGCCGGCTGCGGCGGCGCGGCCTGCTGGGCCATCTGCTGCTGAGCCTGGGGATTGAGCGGGGTCGCGCCCACCGCGGTGCCGTAGGCGCACACCTCCACACCGCTGCCCGCGTACTCGGTGGTCTCGAAGCGGAAGGCCACCACCGCGTTGGCGCCGCGGTTCTGAGCCTCGGCGGCCAGCCGGGAGAGCGCCTCCTGCCGGCATTCGTGCAGCAGCGTGGTGATGCCGCGCAGCTCGCCGCCGGCCAGCGACTTCAAGCCGGCGCCGATGTTGGAGCCCAGGTGGCGGGAACGGACCGTCAGACCGAAGACCTCGCCGAAGGTGTAGTCGATCCGGTAGCCGGGCAGTTCGTTGGTGGTCACGATGATCATGGACTTCACGCTACTTCTCGCAGCGGTCCCCGTCACCACCCCAGGTCATCCCTTCGGCGGACCGGGGACATAGGCTAAGAGGGCTGCCCACCACGAGAGGAATGGACCCTTGCCGGAGTCACAGTCCACCCAGAACCAGCCGGCGATCAGCCGCGCCGAGGTCGCCCATCTGGCGCGCCTGTCGCGCCTGGCGCTCAGCGACGAGGAGCTCGACACCTACGCCGGGCAGCTCGACACGATCCTGGGCCATGTGGCGCAGGTCGCCGAGGTCGCGGCCGACGACGTGCCGCCCACCGCGCACCCGGCCGACCTGCGCGATGTGACCCGGCCCGACACCGTGGTGCCGGGTCTGACCCCGGCGCAGGCGCTCTCCGGGGCGCCGGCCGTCGAACAGGGCCGTTTCGCCGTTCCGCAGATCCTCGGGGAGGAAGAGTGACCAGCATCGACACCCGGGCCGCCGGAGAGATCACCGGCCGCACCGCGGCACAGCTCGCCGAGGCCATCGCCGCCCGCGAACTGTCCTCGGTGGAGGTGACCCAGGCGCACCTGGACCGCATCGCCGAGGTCGACGACCGGCTCGGCGCCTTCCTGCACGTGGGCGCCGACGAGGCGCTGGCCGCCGCCCGGGCCGCCGACGAGGCGATCGCCGCCGGCGATGCGCCGTCCGCCCTGGCCGGCGTGCCGCTGGCCCTCAAGGACGTCTTCACCACCGTCGACGCCCCCACCACCTGCGGCTCCAAGATCCTCGAAGGCTGGACCTCGCCGTACGACGCGACGCTGACCACCCGGCTGCGTGAGGCCGGGATCCCGATCCTGGGCAAGACCAACATGGACGAGTTCGCGATGGGCAGCTCCACCGAGAACTCCGCCTACCAGGTGACCCGCAATCCGTGGGACGTCGAGCGCATTCCGGGAGGTTCCGGCGGCGGCAGCGCCGCGGCGCTCGCCTCCTACCAGGCTCCGCTGGCCATCGGCACCGACACCGGCGGCTCCATCCGGCAGCCCGCCGCGGTCACCGCGACCGTGGGCGTCAAGCCCACGTACGGCACCGTCTCCCGGTACGGCCTAATCGCCTGCGCGTCGTCGCTCGATCAGGGCGGGCCGTGCGGGCGCACCGTCCTCGACACCGCACTGCTGCACGAGGTGATCGCCGGTCACGATCCGCGCGATGCCACCTCGCTGCCGGTGCCGGTCTCCGACGTGGTGGCCGCCGCGCGGGCCGGTGCCGAGCAGGACCTCACCGGTGTGCGCATCGGTGTGGTCCGCCAGCTGCAGGGGGAGGGCTACCAGGCCGGGGTGCTCGAATCCTTCCAGCAGGCCTGCGCGGTGCTCACCGAGCGCGGCGCCACCATCGTCGAGGTGGACTGCCCGCACTTCAGCTACGCCCTGGGCGCCTACTACCTGATCCTGCCGTCCGAGGTGTCGAGCAACCTGGCCCGCTTCGACGCCATGCGCTACGGGCTGCGGGCCGGCGACGACGGCACGCACAGCGCCGACGAGGTGATGGCGCTGACCCGTGAGGCCGGTTTCGGCCCCGAGGTCAAGCGCCGCATCATGATCGGCACCTATGCGCTCAGCGCCGGCTACTACGACGCCTACTACGGGCAGGCGCAGAAGGTGCGCACGCTGATCGCGCGCGACTTCGCCGCCGCCTACGAGCAGGTGGACGTGCTGATCTCGCCGACCACCCCGACCACGGCATTCAAACTGGGCGAGAAGGTCGACGATCCGCTGTCGATGTACCTGTTCGACCTGTGCACGCTGCCGGTGAACCTGGCCGGCAACGCGGCCATGTCGGTGCCGTCGGGGACCGCCGCCGAGGACGGTCTTCCGGTGGGCCTGCAGATCATGGCGCCGGCGTTGGCCGACGACCGGCTCTACCGGGTGGGCGCGGCCTACGAGGCGGCCCGCGGACCGATCGCCGGCTGACACCGGTCCGGGTCGGGCACCGCCCGGCCCTGCTCGGTTCCGTAGCGGTGACCGTGCCCGACCGGCACGTGCAGGGCGTCGAGCAGGTCCAGGCCCCGGGCCAGGAACGAGAGTCCGGGCAGCCACGGCGGCTGCGGTGATGCGCTGCGCGTGAGTCCGGCGCGGGCGGGCGGCGACGGCGGCCGCCAGAGCAGTGACGGCGCCAGCGCGGCGACCGGATCCGAGGCATTGGTCAGCACCAGCGGATCCCCGCAGCCGTCGGGCGCGGGCCCGCCGCCGGGTACCCCGGCGAGCACGGTACCGGCGACCGGGACACCGTGATCGTGGGCCCACCGGCGGGCGTGTTCGGCGCCGGTCGCGCCGAGCGACTGACCGTAGAGGTAGATCGCCGGGCGCTCGGCCGCCGGCCGCTGGGCGAGCCGCGCGGACAGTTCCGCCAGCAGGGCCACCGCGCCGGCACCGGCCTGGCCCGAGTCGGTGAGCCAGGCCTGCCAGGACGGCACGTCCGCGTACTGGACGGCCACGGTGCGGACCGAGCCGTCGAAACGGTCGCGGAAGCCGTCGAGTGCGGCGCCGTCCACCCAACCCGATCCGGTGGGCACCGCCAGCACCACGGCCCGGCGGTCCAGGCCCCCGTGTGCGGACCACCGGCGCACGGCGACCTGCGCCCGGCCGGCGGCATCGGGCGCATCCGAGAGTGCGCCGTAGTCCAGGATCTCGTGCTCGTGCCGGGCCGCGGCGGTCTGGCCGTGCGCCGGCGCCGGGAGAGCGCCGGTGCTCGCCAGCAGGCCTGCGCTCACCGCCCCGGCAGCCCACAGCCGCCCCGGCACCGCCAGCACGACGGCCGGCACCAGTGTGGCGGCGACGGTGGCCGCCACCCACAGCGGGCTCACCGGCGCCATGCCCATCGCGGCCCGCAGCTGCTGCTGCCACCACACGCTGCCGGCCAGGCACGCCGCGCCGACGGCCAGACCGGCGGCGATCAGGGCCCGCGGCGGGCGCAGCGAGCGCCGGGTGACCGCGGCCAGCGCCAGGCCCAGCGTCATTCCGAGCAGGCCGGCGACCGCCACCGACAGGGCCGACACCGGCAGCGACCGGGGCACGGCGCCGGGCGTCAGGGCGGCGATCGCGCCGAGACCGCCGCCGATCAGGGCCGCCGGCCGCCGCGACGGCTGCGGGCGGGCGGTCACCGCGAGGCTCCGGGACCGGGCGTCACCGGTGCGGTGAGCACGCTGGCCAGGATCGTCCAGCCGCTCTCCGGTACGGGCGGCCCACCGCGCTGCCGCCAGGTGTTCACGGCGAGTCCGGCCCGGCCGGCTTCGGCCGCGAGATGACAGAGCGGGTTGCTGCAGGACCGGTGCATGGCGCGGACCAGGGCGGCGTCGAGCCGGCTGCGGGCGCCCGCTTTCACCGGTGCCCCGCGCAGGGCGGCGTAGCGCAGGACGTCGTAGCCGAAGTCGTGGCTGCGGCACAGCGGTTCGAACCGCCCCGGCAGGGGGACCGGTGACGAGCAGCCGCCGCCGGGATGGATCGGCCGGCCTGCGCTGATCACCGGCCGGTAGCCCATCAGCGCGGGGAAGTCCGCCGGCAGTAGGCGCAGCGCCGACTCCGGGTGCGCTCCGGTGAGCCGGTCGATCACCGCATCGGGTGCCGAGCGGGCCGGGCCGGACTCGGCCACGGCGGCGGTGGCCTGGCCGGCGGCGCCGAAGGCGGGCAGTGCGCTCAATCCGACGGCGGCCAGGACGGCGATGAGCAGTCGTCGCGGCGGGCGCCGCACGGGTTCGGGGGAACGTGTCAGGATCATGAAATCGACGCTAAGAACGGCTACCACCTGCGCGGATCGCCCGGAACGGGGATTGTCCGGTCGGCGTCGCGGGGGAGTGGACGGCTTCGCCTCACCCGTGAGAACCAGACGCGAATCCCCCGGCAGGGGCAGGCGTCCGGCGTCGGCGGGCCCTAGCGTGGACGGGGTGAGACGACCTTTCCGCCGGCTGGCGGCCCAGGTCCGGGCGGACACCGAGCGGATTCCGGACCCGGCCCTGCGCGACTACCTCGGGCGCGGCCGCAACTGGTGCGCACTGCTGCTGGCCCTGATCATGCTGGCCGTCACCTGGCCGCTGCTCGGCCAGTCGCTGAGCGTGCCGGCCTACCTGCTGCCGATCCTGGCCGTCGCGACGGTCGCTCCGCTGGCGCTGATCGGCGTCGACGGCGAGCCGCGCTGGTGGGCGTGGGCGACGGTCGTCGTCACCTGCCTGGTGACCGCGCTGCTGCCGGCGGCCGACGGTTACGACTGGCCGATCGCCATCCCGCAGTTCCTGGTCCTGTTCGTGATGACGATCGCCGTACTGCTGACCGCCCCGCCGTCGCGGCTGCCGGTGGCCTGGCTGGTGACCGCGCTGACCCTGCTGGTGGTGGTGCCGCAGGCGCTCTCCGGCGGCTGGATCTCCGGGCTCACCGTAGTGACCATCGGTATCGCCTTCGTCCGGTACTGGCGCCGTTCCCGCCTGCAGATCGCCGAGCAGACCGAGCAGACAGAACTGGCGCAGGCTCAGAGCGCGGTGCTGGCCGAACGGTCCCGGATCGCCCGCGACCTGCACGACGTGGTGGCGCACCAGATGTCCATGGTGGTGGTGATGGCGCAGACCGCCCGCTACCGGCTGGCCGCGGCCGATCCGCCGGAGCAGGTGCCCGAGGCGGTGGCCGAGGAGTTCGAGGCGATCGCCGGGACGGCCCGCGAGGCGCTCGAGGAGGTGCGCGGTCTGCTCGGCGTGCTGCGGACCGCGGCCGAGCCGGAGTTGCAGCCCGCGCCGGGTCTGGCCGATCTGCCGCAGCTCGCCGAGGTGGTGCACCGCTCCGGCGGGACCGTCGAGCTGACCGACGAACTCGACCACGAGGTGTTCGGCCCGGTCGCGGCGATGGCGATCTACCGGATCGTGCAGGAGTCGCTGACCAACGCCGCCCGGCACGCGCCGGGTGCGGCGGTGCGGGTGGGACTGTCGATGTCCGGTCCGGCCGCGGCCGCGCTGGAGATCGTCAACGGTCCGTCGCAGGCTCCGACGGTCCCCGCGACCGGCGACAGCGGCGGTTTCGGCGTGCCCGGCATGACCGAGCGCGCGGCCGCCGCCGGCGGTGACCTGCACGCCGCGCCTACGGCCGACGGCGGCTTCACGGTCACTGCGCGCATACCGGCCGGTCCGGCCCGGCGTTAGGCTGACGGTCGTGCCGACAAGCGTGGTGATCGTCGACGATCAAGCGATGGTGCGGGCCGGTTTCGCGGCGCTGCTGGCCGCCTCGGAGGGCATCTCCGTCCTCGGCGAGGCCGCCGACGGACAGGAGGGGCTGGACCTGGTGCGCCGGCTGCGGCCCGACGTGGTGCTGCTGGACGTGCGGATGCCCGGCCGCGACGGGCTGTGGACGGCCCGGCAGATCGCGCAGGCCGGTCTGGCCACCCGGGTGCTCATGCTGACCACCTTCGACGTCGACGACTACGTCTATGCGGCCCTGGCGGCCGGGGCGTCCGGCTTCCTGCTCAAGGATGCGCCCGCCGACGAATTGGTGCGGGCGGTGCGGGTGGTCGCGGCCGGGGAGTCGCTGCTGGCGCCGACGGTGACCCGGCGGCTGATCGCCGAGGTGGTGTCCCGGCGTCCCCGCCCGGCGAGTAGCGCCGCGGACGTGCTGACCCCGCGGGAACGGGAGGTGCTGACCGTGGTGGCCGACGGGAAGTCGAACGCCGAGATCGCCGCCGAACTGTACGTCTCCGAGCAGACGGTCAAGACCCATGTCAGTGCGGTGCTGAGCAAGCTGGGCCTGCGCGATCGCGCGCAGGCGGTGGTCTTCGCCTACGAGAACGGGCTCAAGTAGACCTGTCTGCGCCTCCAGCGAACGTGCCTCACGTGGATGCGTCTGCGCCCCACGGGGGCTCGCCGATCCGCGCCGCGGACGACCGCGCGCGTTCGCCTCGCCGCATGCGGGCGCGCGTGATGAGATGGAGTCCGCAGCACGCACCGTCGACGGAGGGACTCGCATCGCCATGACTCGCTACGGAATTCTCACCTCGGGCGGCGACTGCCCCGGCCTGAACGCGGTGATCCGCGGCATCGTGCTCGACCGGGAGGCCGAACAGCACGAGTACGTCGGCTTCCTCGACGGCTTCAAGGGCCTCGTCTACGGCGATGTGATGACTCTGGACCGTTCGGTGGTGCGCGGTATCGCCAAGGAGGGCGGCACCATCCTGCGGACCAGCCGATTCGGTCCGTACAGCGAACCCGACGGCGGCCCGGAGAACATCAAGAAGGTGCTCGACCGGCTCGGGGTCGAGGGCGTGGTCTGCATCGGCGGCGACGGCACGATGGCCGCGGCCAACCGGCTCTACGAGGACGGCATCCCGACGGTCGGCGTGCCCAAGACCATCGACAACGATCTCGAGGCCACGGACTACACCTTCGGCTTCAACACCGCCGTCGAGATCGCCACCGAGGCCGTCGACCGGCTGCGCACCACCGGCAATTCGCACAGCCGCTGCATGGTCCTCGAGGTGATGGGCCGGCACGCGGGCTGGATCGCGCTCTATGCGGGCCTGGCCGGCGGCGCGCACGCCATCCTCATCCCGGAGGCACCGGAGTCCATCGAGCAGGTGTGCGCGTGGGTGGAGAGCGTCCGGGACCGCGGCCGCGCACCGATGGTGGTCGTCGCCGAGGGCTTCACCCTGCCGGATATGACCGAGGCGTACAGCGACAAGGGGCTCGACGGTTTCAACCGGCCCCGGTTGGGCGGCATCGGCGAGATCCTGGCGCCGATCATCGAGGAGCGCACCGGCATCGAGACCCGGGCCACGGTGCTCGGGCACATTCAGCGTGGCGGCGTGCCGAGCGCCTGGGACCGGGTGCTGGGCACCCGTTTCGGGTTCGCGGTGCCGGAGATGCTCGACGACGGCTGCTGGGGGCAGATGCTGGCGCTGCGCGGCATGGACATCGTGCGGGTGCCGTTCGCCGATGCCGTCGGCCACACCAAGAACGTCTCGATGGATCTCTACCGCGAGGCCCGCGGCGCCTTCGGCTGAGGGGATCGCAGGCGCGGCCCGGGCGGCCCGAGTCAGCGGGCCTTCGGCATGATCAGCCAGAGCAGCAGGTAGGCGAGCACCTGCGGCCCGGGCAGCACGATCGACACCGCGAAGACCAGGCGCACCAGCGCCGGATCCCAGCCGAAGTAGTCGGCGATGCCGCCGCACACGCCGCCGATCCACCGGTCGTCGCGGGAGCGGGCCAGTCGGCGCGGCGCAGGGCGGGGATCGTCTCCGGCGGTGCCCGGGGTGGGGACGGCGTTCATGGCTCTGGCCTCCTGTGCGGGATCGGTCCTGATCTGACACCTTCGACGCTAGGCGCGGCCCGCGGTACCGCCATCGGGACAAACCCGGAGATCGTCCCCCAGATACGATGATGGGCATGAGTGTGGCTACCGACGACCTGATGGACTTCGACGACGTCATCGCACGCTTCGACCCGGTGATGGGCATGGAGGTGCACGTGGAACTGGGCACCGCGACCAAGATGTTCTGCGGCTGCCCGTCGAGCTTCGGCGGCGACCCGAATTCGCAGGTCTGCCCGGCCTGTCTGGGGCTGCCCGGCTCGCTGCCGGTGGTCAACGGCCAGGCCGTCGAATCGGCGATCCGCATCGGTCTGGCGCTGAACTGCTCGATCCGCGAATCGAGCGTCTTCGCCCGGAAGAACTACTTCTACCCGGATCAGCCGAAGAACTACCAGATCAGCCAGTACGACGAGCCGATCGCGTACGACGGCTACCTGGACGTGCAGCTCGAGGACGGCACCACCTGGCGGGTGGAGATCGAACGCGCCCACATGGAGGAGGACACCGGCAAGTCGCTGCACATCGGCGGTGCCACCGGCCGGATCCACGGCGCCAGCCACTCGCTGCTCGACTACAACCGTGCCGGGGTGCCGCTGGTGGAGATCGTCACCCGGCCGATCGAAGGCGCCGGGGAGCGGGCCCCGGAGGTGGCGCGGGCCTATGTGACCGCGCTGCGCGATCTGCTGCGCTCGCTCGACGTCTCCGACGTGCGGATGGATCAGGGCTCCATGCGCTGCGATGTGAACCTGTCGCTGATGGACAAGGGCGCCGCCGAGTTCGGCACCCGCACCGAGACCAAGAACGTCAACTCGCTCAAGAGCGTCGAGGCGGCCGTCCGCTACGAGATGGGCCGTCAGGGCGCCGTGCTCGCCGCCGGCGGAGAGATCGTGCAGGAGACGCGGCACTTCCACGAAGCCGACGGCACCACCTCGGCCGGGCGCCGCAAGGAGACCGCCGAGGACTACCGCTACTTCCCGGAGCCGGATCTGCCGCCGGTGATCGCCGAGCCCGCCCGGGTCGAGGAACTGCGCGCGACCCTGCCGGAGCTGCCGTGGGTGCGCCGGGCCCGGATCCAGGAGCAGTGGGGCGTCTCCGACGAGGTGATGCGCGACCTGGTGAACGTGGGCGCCGTGGAGCTGATCATCGCGACCGCCGACGCCGGCGCCTCCCCGGAGGCGGCGCGCAGCTGGTGGGTCTCGTTCCTCGCCCAGCAGGCCAACACCCGCGAGGTGGAGCTGGCCGAGCTGGCCATCAGCCCGGCGCAGGTGGCCGAGGTCATCGGCCTGGTCGACGAGGGCAAGCTCACCAACAAGCTCGCCCAGCAGGTGGTCGTCGCGGTGCTCGACGGCGAGGGCGAGCCCGCACAGATCGTCGCCGACCGCGGCCTGGAAGTGGTGCGCGACGATTCGGCGCTGCAGAAGGCCGTCGACGAGGCGCTCGCCGCCAACCCGGACATCGCCGAGAAGATCCGCGGGGGCAAGGTGGCCGCGGCCGGAAAGATCGTCGGCGACGTCATGAAGGCCACCCGCGGCCAGGCCGACCCGGCCCGGGTCAAGGAACTGGTGCTGGCCGCCTGCCAGTAGCAGCCTGCCGGTAGCCGGGGTGCGGTGACCCCTCTCGGTCACCCCTCCCCGGTCACACAGGATCGCTCACATCCGGTCGTCGCCGCTGGCGCCGCTGGGGCTGATGATCGCCACCCGGTCGTTGGTCGACGCGGCCGGCGCCCCGGGCACCGATTTGTTGACCGTCGCCAGCTGCACGGCCGAGCCGAGGCTGGTGAGCCGGCCCACCGCGCCGTACTGCTTCTTCATGTCGCTCTCCTGCGGCTCGCCGACCGTCGGGTCGGTGTTCGTGGGTGCGCGCAGCAGCTCCAGCCGGAACTTGGTGGCCATCGAGACGGTGATGGTGCCGCCGCTGACCGCGCAGCCGGTCAGACCCGGTCGCGCTCCCCAGCTCCACAGCTTCTTCAGGCCGCCGGCCTCCACCTGGAGCAGCCGGTCGCCGGCCGCGCCCGAGTCGGCGAGGTAGAGAGCGCCGTCCTCCGGCGACGGGCACAGCGAGACGTTCGAGCCCAGTCCGGAGGCGACGATCCGCGGCCGTCCGCCCGCCACGTTGGGATCGATGGTCAGCAGCTTGCCGGCCAGCGAGCCCGGATTCTCGGCGGCGGCCGGATCGCCGGCGTCGCCGGTGGCCACCCGCAGTTCGGTGGGGGAGGCGAAGCTGATCGACCCCATGTTGCCGGTGGCGCCCTTGGGGATGCCGGTCAGGATCGGCTTGACCGAGTTCCCCGGGGCGATCCGCACCACGCGGTTGTCCGCGCCGGTGCTGATCAACGCGTAGATGAGCTGATCCTGCTGATAGCCGGGGGAGAGCTCGAAGTCGATGAGCCCGCCGTCGCCCGAACCGTCCACCGGCACCGTCGCGATGACCCGCTGCGGCCCGTACCGCTTGGAGATGATGATGTTGCCGGTGGTCCGCTCGGCCACGTAGGTGGACTTGCCGTCCGCCGAGGCGGGGCGCACCCCGCTGGTGGTGCCCAGGCAGGTGGCGATCACCGCCGGGTTCTTGTCCACGCACGGACCGGTCGGCGGGTCCTGCTCGTCCTGGCTGGTGTCCGGCGGCTCGGTCGGCGGATTCTGCGGCCCTTCGGCCGCGGAGCTGAACGCGCCGGCGTGCGCGGACTCGTCCTGCTGACTGAAGTCGGCGCAGCCGCCCACCAGCGCAGTGGCGACGACGACGGCGCCGGCCGCCGTGAGGCGGCCGAGGAGCGGACTCGAGTGCATGTCACAACAGTATGCGATCGTTACCAAATCGTCGGGTGCCGAACCCCGAGGCGGTGCATAACCACGCTTACCCTCGTAAGCGTGAGTAGTTCAGACGACAACGGTCCGGTTCGGCGTCCCCGCCGGCCGCAGCCCGACCACGACAGCTTCATCGACAGGCACGGCCGCCGGCCGGCTCCGATGGTGGTCTCCGAAGTCGGCGACGAGTTGCCGGAGGCCGTTGTGCTGCCGTCCGGATCCGGAAGCCCCCGGTCCGATCAGGCGCCCACGGACTCCGCGTCCGAGCAGGGAGAACAGGTGCCGAGGAACCAGGATCAGCCGACGGTGGAGCTGAGTGCAGCCGGATCGGCCGACGCGCCCACGCGGACCGATGTCCGCAGCGACGACGAGACGGTGGTGACGCAGCCGTTCACCGAAACCGACGAGCCGGGCCGGGACGAGCCCACCGCGGCGGAGAACCGCCGGACCGCCGAACATCTGACCGAGGATCCGCTGCCCTACATCGAGCCGCAGCAGACGCTGATCCTCGATCGCGGGGAGCCGGTGCCGCCGATCGCCGACGAGCCGCCGCCGGCCCCGCACTACGACGAGCCAGACGAGGAGCCGGCCGCGCTCGATCCGCGGCGCGGCACCCTGGATCTGGGTCTGCTGGTGATCCGGGTGATCATCGGCCTGGTGTTCACCCTGCACGGTCTGCAGAAGCTCACCGGATGGTGGGGCGGGCCGGGTGTCGACGGCTTCGCCGCCTTCCTGGCCAATGCCGACGCCCCCGATCTCGGCTTCACCTCGGATGCGACCACCACCCTGGCCTATGTGGCCGGCTTCTCGGAGACCATCGGCGGAATCCTGTTGATCCTGGGTCTGCTGGCGCCGATCGCCGGTTCGGCGGTGCTCGGGGTGATCCTGGTGGCCGCGGCCTACAAGGCGACGCTGGCCGGCGGGGTGTGGTTCTTCACCCCGGACGGCAACGGTTCGGGACTCGAGTTCGAACTGACGCTGGCCCTGGTGGCCGCCGGCCTGATCCTCACCGGCCCGGGCCGCTACTCGTTCGACCGCCGCTGGGGCTGGTCGCACCGGCCCGCCTGGGGCTCGTTCCTCTGGCTGCTGGTCGGCATCGGCGGCGCGGCGGCGATCTGGTTCATCTTCAACGGGGCCAATCCGTTCGCCACCCGCTGACTGTCTCCACACACGGACGACGCCGTCCCGCTCCTCTGAAGGAGCGGGACGGCGTCGTCTGTGTGGTGGACGCGCGCCGGGTCAGTCGACGATGCGCACGGCGCCCTTGTCGGCCGAGGACGCCATCTTGGCGTACGCCCGCAGCGCCTTGCTCACCGGCCGCTGCCGGTCCTTGGGCTGCCACGGGTGCTCGGAGGCCTCCATCTTGGCGCGGCGCTCCTGCAGCTCCTCGTCGTCGACGAGCACTTTGAGGGTCCGGCTGTGGACGTCGATCAGGATCTGATCGCCGTTCTCCACCAGGCCGATCGTGCCGCCGTCGGCGGCCTCCGGGGAGGCGTGGCCGATGACCAGGCCGGAGGAGCCTCCGGAGAACCGGCCGTCGGTGACTAGGCCGCACTTCTTGCCCATGCCGGTGCCCTTCATGAACGCCGTCGGGTGCAGCATCTCCTGCATGCCCGGGCCTCCGGAGGGGCCCTCGTAGCGGATCACCAGGACCTCGCCGGCCTGCAGCTCCTTGGAGAGGATGGCGTGGACGGCGTCCTCCTGACTCTCGACCACGCGGGCAGGACCCTGGAAGTGCCACAGTTCCTCGTCCACGCCGGCGGTCTTGAGCACGGCGCCGTCCTCGGCCAGATTGCCGCGCAGCACGCACAGGCCGCCTTCGACGGTGTAGGCGTGCTCGAGGTCGCGGATGCATCCATCGGCGGCGTCGGTGTCGAGGGAGTCCCACCGGTTGGCGGTGGAGAACGGCTCGGTGGTGCGCACCCCGCCGGGGGCGGCGTGGAAGAGTTCGACGGCCTCCTCCGTGGGGCTGCCGCCGCGGATGTCCCAGTCGGCCAGGTACTGCTCGATGGACGGCGCGTGGATCGGCCGGACGTCGGTGTTCAGCAGACCGGCGCGGTTGAGCTCACCGAGGATGGCGGGGATGCCGCCCGCACGGTGGACGTGCTCCATGTAGTACTTGGGGGAGTTCGGGGCCACCTTGGCCAGGCAGGGCACGTTGCGCGAAATGCGGTCGATGTCGTGCAGGTCGAACTTCAGCTCGCCCTCCTGGGCGGCGGCCAGGATGTGCAGCACGGTGTTGGTGGAGCCGCCCATCGCCACGTCCAGGGCCATCGCGTTCTCGAAGGCCTCGCGGGTGGCGATGTTGCGCGGCAGCACCGACTCGTCGTCGTCGGCGTAGTACTGCTTGGCGATCTGGACGATCAGCTCGCCGGCCTTGGTGAACAGATTCCGGCGGGCCACCTGGGTGGCCAGGGTCGAGCCGTTGCCGGGCAGCGACAGGCCCAGCGCCTCGGTCAGGCAGTTCATCGAGTTGGCGGTGAACATGCCCGAACAGGAACCGCAGGTGGGACAGGCGGACTGTTCGACGGTGAGCAGCTCCTCATCGTTCACCGAGGAGTCGGCGGACGCGGTGATCGCGTCCACCAGGTCCAGGCCCGGATGGACCACGCCGTTGACCACCACGGACTGTCCGGACTCCATCGGCCCGCCGGAGACGAAGACGGTGGGGATGTTCAGCCGCATGGCGGCGTTGAGCATTCCGGGCGTGATCTTGTCGCAGTTGGAGATGCAGACCAGGGCGTCGGCGGTGTGCGCGTTCACCATGTACTCGACCGAGTCGGCGATGATCTCGCGGGAGGGGAGCGAGTAGAGCATGCCGCCGTGGCCCATCGCGATGCCGTCGTCGACGGCGATGGTGTTGAATTCGCGGGCCACACCGCCGGCGGCGGTCACCGCCTCGGCCACGATGTCGCCGACGTTCTTCAGGTGCACGTGGCCGGGGACGAACTGGGTGTACGAGTTCGCGATGGCGACGATCGGCTTGCCGAAGTCGTCGTCGGTCATGCCGGTGGCACGCCACAGGGAACGTGCACCGGCGGCTTCCCGGCCGAAGGTGGTGGTGCGTGACCGCAGGGCTGGCATGAATTCCTCGCTCAACGTTGGGCTACGGCCGACGTTCGGGGCTGGACGAACGCCGGCGAAATCATCGAAATACTGCAGGTAATTCTACGCCCCCGGCGCCACCGGATATTCCCGCCTCGGTTCGGGGGCGCACCGGGCCGCCGGTTCGGGCGCTCGGTCGCACCGCCGCAACACTTGAAGTCGTCGTCAACTTCAAGTTAGTGTGTGTGGCGAGGGACACCGTGACGGCCGGCACATGAGCGGGCCGGTTCGGTGCCGGGGCCGATGTACGCACACCCGCAGAACCCGCTTCCTGAACGAGGAGAGAAGTCCATGTCGATGTTCGATGTGTCCGAGCGCGCCCAGCAGATCCAGCAGCAGCTGGTCGAGTTCATGGACGCCCACGTCTATCCCGCCGAGCCGGTGTACGAGGAGCAGATGCGCGAGCTGGGGAACCCGCACGCGCAGCCGGCGATCCTCGAGGAGCTCAAGGCCAAGGCCAAGGCCGCGGGGCTGTGGAACCTCTTCCACCCGCACCCGGGCACCGGCGCCGGGCTGACGAACCTCGAGTACGCGCCGATGGCTGAGATCATGGGCCGCTGTCACTTCGCGTCCGAGGTCTTCAACTGCAACGCCCCGGACACCGGCAACATGGAGGTCCTCGAGCTCTTCGGCACCGACGAACACCGGGAGAAGTACCTCATCCCGCTGCTCGAGGGCACCATGGCCTCGGCCTTCGCGATGACCGAGCCGGAGGTGGCCAGCTCGGATGCGACCAACGTGGAGATGTCGATGGTCCGTGACGGCGACGTCTACGTGCTCAACGGCCGCAAATGGTTCGCCTCCAACGCCCTGCACCCCAACTGCAAGGTGATGATCGTGATGGGCAAGACCGACCCCGAGGCCGCTCCGCATCGGCAGCAGTCGATGATGGTGGTCCCGATCGACGCGCCCGGCGTCACCGTGGTGCGCAACCTGCCCGTCTTCGGCTACCACGACCGCGAGGGGCACGCCGAGATCCTGTTCGAGGACGTCCGGGTGCCGGTCACCGACATCCTCAAGGGAGAGGGCGAGGGCTTCGCGATCAGCCAGGCCCGGCTCGGACCCGGCCGGATCCACCACTGCATGCGTTCGATCGGCGCCGCCGAACGCGCCCTGGAGCTGCTGTGCAAGCGCGCCCAGTCCCGGGTCACCTTCGGCAAGCCGATCGCCGACAACGCCAACATCCAGGACTGGATCGCGCAGGCCCGGATCGACATCGAGATGATCCGGCTGCTCACCCTCAAGGCCGCGTACCTGATGGACACCGTCGGCAACAAGGAGGCGCGCACCGAGATCGCGGCCATCAAGGTGGCCGGGCCCAACATCGCCCTGCAGATCGTCGACCGCGCCATCCAGGTGCACGGCGGCGGCGGTGTCACCGACGACTTCCCGCTGGCCATGATGTACGCCCACCTGCGGACGCTGCGGCTGGCCGACGGGCCCGACGAAGTGCACAAGCGCGCCATCGCCCGTGACGAACTGCGACGGTACCGGGACTACCGGCCCGCCACCGGTGCCTGAGCCGACGAGCCGAGGAGGAGAAGTCGCCATGCCGACCCTGAACACCGTCCGCGGCGCCGTGGACACCGCAGAGATAGGCCGCACCCTGATGCACGAGCACATCTTCGTGCTCGGCACCGAGATGCAGCAGAACTACGCCGACTACCCGAACGCCTGGGACGAGGAGGCCCGGATCGCCGACGCCGTTGCGAAGCTGCACGAGTGTCGGGAACGGGGCATCGACACCATCGTCGATCCGACCGTGATCGGCCTCGGCCGCTACATCCCGCGCATCGAACGCATCGCCGCCCAGGTGGACCTCAACATCGTCGTCGCGACCGGCGTTTACACGTACAACGACATTCCGTTCCAGTTCCACTACACCGGGCCCGGGCTGCTCTTCGACGTTCCCGAGCCGATGGTCGAGCTGTTCGTCAAGGACATCCGCACCGGCATCGCCGGAACCGGGGTCAAGGCGGGCCTGCTCAAGTGCGCCATCGAGGAGCCGGGCCTGACGCCCGGCGTGGAGCGGGTCATGCGGGCCGTGGGCCAGACGCATGTGGAGACCGGTACGCCGATCACCGTGCACACCAACCCGCACACCGGTTCGGGCCTGGTGGCCCAGCGGGTGCTGGCGTCCGAGGGCGTGGACCTGAGCAAGGTGGTCATCGGGCACTCCGGTGACAGCACCGACCTGGACTACCTGTGCGCCGTCGCCGATGCGGGCTCGTATCTGGGCATGGACCGCTTCGGGCTGGACGTGCTGCTGCCCTTCGAGGAGCGGGTCGGCACCGTCGCCGAACTGGTCCGCCGCGGCTATGCCGAGCGGATGGTCCTGGCCCACGACGCGGCCTGCTTCATCGACTGGTTCGAGGAGGGCGCCAAGAAGGAGGCCGTGCCGAACTGGAACTTCGTGCACATCAGCGATGATGTGATCCCGGCGTTGCTCGAGAGGGGCGTCACCGAGGACCAGATCACCACGATGCTGGTGGAGAATCCGCGCCGCTACTTCGAGGCGGCCCAGTGAGTATGGAACCCCCAGTGAGCGCGGAACCCACGGTGGGCGGGGAGAAGGTCTGGCTGCGGCAGTATGCGGCGGGTGAGCCGAGTGAGATGACCAACGAGTTCGCCACCGCCCTGGACATGGTGACCGCATCGGTGCAGGCCGCCCCCGACGCTGTGGCCATCCGCTACTTCGATGCGGTGATCGACTACCGCGAACTCGACCGCCTCTCCGATGCCTTCGCGGTCGCCCTGCAGGAGCGCGGCGTGACACACGGCGACCGCATCGCTCTGGTGCTGCAGAACATCCCGCAGTTCCTGATCGCGGTGGTGGGCATCTGGAAGGCCGGCGCCGTGGTGGTGCCGATCAATCCGATGTACCGCGGCCGCGAGCTGCAGGCCGTGCTCGCCGACAGCGGCGCCCGGCTGGTGGTGTGCCTCGAATCGGTGGCACAGGAGGTTCACCGCGTGGAGGGGACCGCCGTCGAGGAGGTGATCACCACCTCCGAACTGGACTTCCAGAGCCGCGGCGACGAACGCATCTTCGGCGGTTCCCGGCGTCGGCGGTACGAGGGGGATGCCGATCTCCTCGAACTCCTCGGCGGGCTCGACGGGCGCACTCCGGAGCCGGTGGCGCTGCGTCCCGGCGACATCGCCTACCTGCCGTACACCTCGGGTACCACCGGTCCGCCGAAGGGGTCGATGAGCACCCACGCGAACGTGGTCTTCGCCGCACAGGTCTACCGGGACTGGACGCATCTCGACGCATCGACGCGGTACTTCGCCGTCGCCCCGCTGTTCCACATCACCGGCCTGATCGCGAACATCGCCGCCCCGCTGCTCGCCGGGGGATCGGTCATCCTGACCTGCCGCTTCCAGCCGTCGGTGGCCGCCGAGGCGATCGCCGAGCATCAGGCGACGGCGACGATCGGCGCGATCACCGTGTTCATCGCGTGGACCAACGACGACGGCGTGACCCCCGACCAACTCGCGTCGATGACCTCGATCTACTCGGGCGGCGCCGCGATCCCGGCCGCCGCACTGGAGGCCTTCCGGGCCAAGTTCGGCCACTACGTGCACAACGGTTACGGGCTCACCGAGACCAACAGTCCGGCGATCGTGGTGCCGTCCGGGGTGACGGCGCCCGTGGACCGGGGGTCCGGCGCGGTCTCGATCGGCGTGCCGGTCTACAGCACCACCGCCGAGATCGTCGACGACGACGGCGCGTCGCTGGGCGTCGGCGAGGTCGGCGAGATCGTGATCTCCGGCCCGCAGGTGTCGGCCGGCTACTGGCGCAAGCCGGAGGAGACCGAGCACGCCATGCCCGGCGGCCGGTTCCACACCGGCGATGTGGGCTTCATGGACGCCGACGGCTGGTTCTACGTCGTCGACCGCAAGAAGGATCAGATCAACGCCTCCGGCTTCAAGGTCTGGCCGCGCGAGGTCGAGGACGTGCTCTACGAGCACCCGGCAGTACGCGAGGCCGCCGTGGTGGGCGTCCTCGATCCGTACCGCGGCGAGACGGTCAAAGCGGTGGTCTCGCTCAAGCGGGCGGGCGCGGCGACCGCCGAGGAGCTCACCGCGTTCTGCAAGGAGCGGCTCGCGGCGTACAAGTACCCGCGCATCGTCGAGATCATCGAGGATCTGCCGAAGACGGTGAGCGGAAAGATCCTCCGCCGCGAACTCCGGGACCGCTGACCGCGGCCGGCATTGCTATAACTGTGACCATGCGAGCAGCGGAGACGGGTGCGGCCGGCGGACAGCCGTCGGCCGCACCCGATCCGGCGCCGCCGGCCCGGGAGCTGCCGCTCACCGAACGCGGGATGCGCACCCGTGCGGCCCTGATCGCCGCGGCCCGCACCGTCTTCGAGACCAAGGGCTTCCTGGATGCGCGGCTGATCGACATCACCACCGAGGCGCAGTGCGCGGCCGGCACCTTCTACACCTACTTCTCCAGCAAGGAGGAGATCTTCGCGGCGGTGCTCGAGCAGGCCAAGGAGGACATGCTGCACCCGGGCACCGAGCGGGTCGACGCCGACTCGGATCCGGTCGCGATCATCACCGCGAGCAACCGCGCCTATCTCGAGGCCTACCGGCGCAATGCGAAGCTGATGGGCCTGATGGAACAGGTCGCCAGCATCGATCCGGGCTTCCGGGAACTGCGGGAGCGGCGCGGCAACGCCTTCGTCGAACGCAACGCCCGCAGCATCGCCGACCTGCAGCGGCGCGGACTGGCCGACACCGGACTCGATCCGCTGCTGGCCGCGCGGGCGCTGTCGGGCATGATCAGCCGGTTGGCCTTCGAGTACTTCGTCACCGGCAGTTACGTCGCCGCCGGCGGGGCGCAGGAGCAGTACGGCTTCGACGAACTGGTGCAGACGGCGTCCCGGCTGTGGACCAACGCCCTGCAGATTCCCCGGGCCGGCTGACCGGGCGGCCCGTCGTAGCGGGTCAGATCCCGAGAACCGCCTTGGCGATCATGAAGTAGACGATCAGACCCGTCGCATCGCAGAAGGTGGAGATGAAGGGCGTGGAGAAGACCGCCGGATCCACTCGCACCAGTTTGGCGATCAACGGCATCAGGCCGCCGACGCTGGCGGCCATGGTGCACACCGAGACGATGGTCAGGCCGATCACCGCGCCGATGTCGAACTCGTAGGCGGCCCAGGCGACCAGGAAGCCGACGATGCCCAGGGTGGCGCCGAGCGTCAGACCCACCCGGACCTCCTTGCCGAGCACCCGGCCGGCGTCGCGCGGGGTCACCTCGTCCACGGCCAGCGCGCGGGTGACGGTGGTCGCCGCCTGCGAGCCGGTGTTGCCGCCGATGCCGGTGAGCAACGGGATGAACAGCGCCAGCGCCACCTTCTGCTCGAGGGTGCCCTCGAAGATCTCCAGCACGTTGACGGTCAGGATGGCCGAGATGGCCAGCACGAACAGCCACACCACCCGGGCCCGGGTGATCGCGAAGATCGACGCCTGCAGATACGGGGTCTTGAGCGGTTCGCGGGCACCGGCGCGCGCCTCGTCCTCGTCGCGGGCCGCATCGACCACCTCGATCGCATCGTCGAGGGTGAGCACACCCACCAGCCGGTCCTCCCGGTCGACGACGGGCATCGCGAGAATGCCGCGGTCCACGCAGCGCTGCGCGGTGGGCTCGGCGTCGTCGTCGACGACGGCGAAGATGGGCCGCTTGGCCAGCGGACCCACCGGATCGTCCGGCTCGCACAGCAGCAGATCGCGCAGGCTCACCACACCGAGCAGCCGGCGCGAATGGCTCACCACCGGCACCGTGTAGATGGTCGACGCCTGATGGCCGCGGGCCTTGACCCGATCGAGCGCCTCCCCGGCCGTGTCGTCGTCGAAGGCGTGCACGAACTCCGGGCTCATCCGGCGGCCGACACTGCCGCGCGGGAAGCCCAGCACCACCGCGGTGGCCTCGCGCTGTTCGCGCGGGAGGGTGCGGATCAGTTCCTTGGCCACCGACGCCGGCAGCTCGTCGATCAGTTCGGCGCGGTCGTCGGGCTCGAGGGCGTTGAGCGCATCGGCCACCTCGGCGGTGCCGAGCGCCTCGATCAGCTCGGCCTGGGCGGCCGACGGCAGATCGTCGAAGACCTTCACCGCCTGATCCTTCGCCAGCAGCCGGAAACCGATACTCCGGAGCCGTGGGCTGAGCTGCTCGAGCATGGCTGCGACGTCCTGGGGCGCCGAGTCGCTCAGGATCGCGGATGCTTCGGAGAGCCGGTTGCCGTCGAGGGCCTGATCGAGTTCACGCGTCAGCGAAGCGGACATGAGGCGATTCTCGCATCGCGGGGCGGGCGGCGCGCAGTCGCGGGGCGGGCGGCCCCGGGGCAAAGGACGCGGTTCACGCGCCGTTCACTGAGGGGCCCGGTCGGCCGGCGTCGGGGTCAGTTCTCGGCCGCGGCCCGACGGGCCTCGCGGGCGGCGGCGTACGGGTCCGGGATCCGGCCGCCGCTGGCCGCCGACAGACGCGGCAGCTGCTGAAATCCCACCGCGGGCAACGAGACTCGGCTGCCGTCGGTGCGCACCGCGCACACCGAACGCCACTTGGGGAAGGCCAGCCCGTCGATCTCGTCCCAGCCCAGGCGCACGGTGCCGAAGGTGTGCACCGCGGTGATCCCGTCCTCGTCGACGATGGTGCGCAGCCGGTGGATCCACCAGATCTGCGCAATGGGCACGATCACCGTCCAGCTCAGCCAGGTCAGCGAGACGCCCATGAACATGATGACGACCAGGATCGTCATCAGCACAGTCAGATAGGCGAGCCCGTTGATGGTGAACACGGCGGGCCCGGCTGTCGCGGGCTTTCCGGTGGAATCGGGTTTCGGCACGTGGCCCATTGTGGCACGTAGAGGGGATTTGACGCGGCTCGGACCACTGCCTTACCGTGGACCGGTGATGAACTCGAAGCTCCTCGTAGTAATCGGTCGGCGCGTCCACGCCTGATCGGTCACTTCACAGACCTTTCGAACTCCATCGACGCGCCCTCGACCAGCTCCGCTGTCGGGGGTTTTTTCTTGCCAGGACTAGAGGAACAGGATCGTGCAGTGAGCACACCAACAGCACGCGGGTCGTCGCGGCCGCAGTCGCCGTCGACCGAATCTCTGCGCTCGGGTGCCACGGTGGCCCCGGAACGGGTCACCGGCGCCCAGTCGGTCGTCCGGACGCTCGAGGAACTCGGCGTCGAGATCGTCTTCGGCATTCCCGGCGGCGCAGTGCTTCCGGTGTACGACCCGCTGCTCGACTCGCAGAAGGTCCGTCACGTCCTGGTCCGTCACGAGCAGGGTGCCGGCCACGCCGCCACCGGGTACGCACAGGTCGCCGGCCGTGCCGGCGTCATGATGGCGACCTCCGGTCCGGGTGCGACCAACCTGGTCACCCCACTGGCCGATGCCCAGATGGACTCCGTTCCGGTGGTCGCGATCACCGGTCAGGTGGGTCGTGCGCTGATCGGCACCGACGCCTTCCAGGAGGCCGACATCTCCGGCATCACCATGCCGGTCACCAAGCACAACTTCTTGGTCAGTGTCGCCGCCGACATCCCGCGAGTGATCGCCGAGGCCTTCTACATCGCCGAGTCGGGCCGTCCGGGCGCCGTGCTGGTGGACATCCCCAAGGACATCCTGCAGGCGCAGACCACCTTCTCCTGGCCGCCGCAGATCGACCTGCCCGGCTACCGTCCGGTCACCAAGCCGCACGGCAAGCAGGTCCGCGAGGCCGCCCGGCTGATCCACCGGGCCAAGCGGCCGGTGCTCTACGTGGGCGGCGGCGTCATCAAGGCCGATGCCGCTCCGCAACTGCTGGAGCTGGCCGAGCTGACCGGTATCCCGGTGGTCACCACCCTGATGGCCCGCGGCGCCTTCCCGGACAGCCACGAACTGCATATGGGCATGCCCGGCATGCACGGTGCGGTCGGCGCCGTCGGCGCGCTGCAGCGTTCAGATCTGCTGATCACCCTCGGCGCGCGCTTCGACGACCGCGTCACCGGACAGCTCTCCTCCTTCGCCCCGGACGCCAAGGTCATCCACGCCGACATCGACCCGGCCGAGATCGGCAAGAACCGCGAGGTGGACGTTCCGATCGTCGGCGACGTGGCCAATGTGATCGCCGAGCTCATCGAGGAGCTCCGCAACGACACCGCGGCCGGCGGAACCAGCGCCGACCTGTCCGAGTGGTGGGCCTACCTGAACGAGCTGCGTTCGACCTACCCGCTGTCCTATGACGGTCAGTCCGACGGCTCGCTGTCGCCGGAGTTCGTCATCGAGCAGCTCGGCGCCGCCGCCGGTCCGGACGCGGTGTACGTGGCCGGTGTCGGCCAGCACCAGATGTGGGCCGCGCAGTTCGTCAAGTACGAGAAGCCGCGCACCTGGCTGAACTCGGGCGGTCTGGGCACCATGGGCTATTCGATCCCAGCCGCGATGGGCGCCAAGGCCGCCGCACCCGAGTCGGAGGTCTGGGCGATCGACGGCGACGGCTGCTTCCAGATGACCAACCAGGAACTCGCCACCTGCGCCATCGAGGGCATCCCCATCAAGGTCGCGCTGATCAACAACGGCAACCTGGGTATGGTCCGGCAGTGGCAGACGCTCTTCTACGACGAGCGCTACTCCAACACCGATCTGGCGACGCATTCGCGGATGATCCCGGACTTCGTCAAGCTCGGTGAGGCGCTCGGCTGTGTGGCCATCCGCGTCGACAAGGAAGAGGATGTGGCCTCGGCGATCGCCCGCGCCCGGGAGATCAACGACCGCCCGGTGCTGATCGACTTCATCGTCGGCAAGGACGCTCAGGTGTGGCCGATGGTCGCGGCCGGCTGCGGCAACGACGAGATCATGGCGGCCCGGGACATCCGGCCGCTGTTCGACGACGAAGAGTCGGCCGGCGACACCCCGGCCGACATCCACGACACCATCGCCCGCCCGCAGGGCGATGACGAAGGGGAGGCCTCGCTGTGAGCACCCATACGCTGAGCGTTCTGGTCGAGGACCGGCCGGGCGTGCTGGCCCGCGTCTCGGCGCTGTTCTCGCGCCGCGGCTTCAACATCGAGTCACTGGCCGTGGGCCCCACCGAGCTCAAGGGCATCTCGCGGATGACGATCATGGTCTCCGTCGACGACTTCCCGCTCGAGCAGGTGACCAAGCAGCTCAACAAGCTGATCAATGTCATCAAGATCGTGGAGCAGGAGCCGGACCACTCGGTCTCGCGGGAACTGCTGCTGGTCAAGGTGCGGTCGGATCAGACCAACCGCGGCGAGATCATCGACGTGGTCAATCTGTTCCGTGCCAAGGTGATCGACGTCGCTCCCGAGTCGGTGACGGTGGAGGCCACCGGCACCTCGGACAAGCTCGAAGCCCTGCTGCGGATGCTGGACCCATACGGTATCCGGGAGATCGCCCAGTCCGGTGGCGTCACCCTCGGCCGGGGACCCAAGAGCATGTCGGCCAACCGCTGACGCGACAATAGAACTCAATACGAACTCCAATCCGCTGTACCCGCCGCCGTGTGCGGCACCATCCGAAGGGAATTAATTGTGGCGATCGAGCTTTTCTACGACGACGACGCTGATCTGTCGATCATTCAGGGCCGCAAGGTCGCGGTGATCGGCTACGGCAGCCAGGGCCACGCGCACTCGCTGTCGCTGCGTGACTCGGGCGTCGAGGTGGCGATCGGTCTGCGCGAGGGCTCCAAGTCCCGCGAGAAGGCCGCCGAGCAGGGGCTGACCGTGATGACCGCCGCCGAGGCCGCTGCCTGGGCCGATGTGGTCATGCTGCTGGCCCCGGACACCAGCCAGGCCACCATCTTCACCGAGGACATCGCCCCGAACCTCAAGGACGGCGACGCACTCTTCTTCGGCCACGGCCTGAATATCCACTTCGACCTGATCAAGGCGCCGGAGAATGTCACCGTCGCGATGGTCGCACCGAAGGGCCCGGGCCACCTGGTCCGCCGCCAGTTCGTCGACGGCAAGGGCGTGCCCTGCCTGATCGCGGTCGATCAGGACCCGAAGGGCGAGGGCCAGGCGCTGGCGCTGTCGTACGCCTCGGCCATCGGCGGCGGCCGGGCCGGCGTCATCAAGACCACCTTCAAGGAAGAGACCGAGACCGACCTCTTCGGCGAGCAGGCCGTGCTGTGCGGCGGCACCGAAGAACTGGTCAAGACCGGCTTCGAGGTGCTGATCGAGGCCGGTTACGCGCCGGAGATGGCCTACTTCGAGTGCCTGCACGAGCTGAAGCTGATCGTCGACCTCATGTACGAGGGCGGCATCGCGCGGATGAACTACTCGGTCTCGGACACCGCGGAGTTCGGCGGCTACCTGTCCGGCCCGCGGGTGATCGACGCCGACACCAAGAAGCGGATGCAGGACATCCTGACCGACATCCAGGACGGCACCTTCGTCAAGCGTCTGGTCGCCAACGTCGAGGGCGGCAACAAGGAGCTCGAGGCGCTGCGCAAGGAGAACGCCGAGCACCCGATCGAGGTCACCGGCAAGAAGCTGCGCGACCTGATGAGCTGGGTGGATCGCCCGATCACCGAGACCGCCTGAGTCCGGCCGCAGACACACCGCTGCGAGCGCCGTCCGGGAGCAACCCCGGACGGCGCTCGCCGCATCGGCACCCCCGGCCCGCTGCCCGGGTGGGTAGACTCCTCGGCGCATCGGGTGCGCCGGGCAGCGTGCTGCCGGACCCCGGACGACGTCGACACCACGAGGAGATCTGATGTCCGAAGTCCGCCACACGGCGACGATGAAGGGCTCGCGCGAAGCGGCCTTCGCCTACGTCAACGACTACCGCAACGTGCCCGAGTACATGTTCGGAGTCAGCAGCTTCACCCCGACCACCGAGCGCACCAGCGGCCTCGGCTCGACATTCGTCACGAAGATCAAGGTCGGTCCCAAGACGCTCGAGTCGACGGTCGAATGCACCGAGTACGCCGAGAACGAACTGCTGAAGATGGAGTCGGTCAAGGGTTTCGGGGCCACCAGCATCTGGCGCTTCGCCGACGGCGACGAGCCGGGCACGGTGGCCGTCGACGTGGAGTTCGACTACGTGCTGCCCGGCGGGGTGGCCGGCCGGGTCCTGGGCGGGCTGATGGGACCGTTCGTCGCGCAGGCGATCAAGCACACCGATGCGGTGATCCGCAGCCGCGTGGAAGGCACGTAGCGGCGCGCCGACGCGCAACGCACCGACGGCGGCGGCCCGGGAGAAGACTTCCCGGGCCGCCGCCGTTTCGTGAAGAGGTGGTGGCGCAGGCCTACACCGGCTTGAAGCCCGTGTAGCCCCAGCGGGCCAGCCGCTTGAGGATCGGGCCCATGCTGGTCCCGGTCTCCGGGCCGATGCAGGAGACGAAGTAGTAGGCGTTGACCATGCCGACGAGGGTGTCGCCGACGACCACCGGGCTGCCCGAGTCGCCTTCGATCACGCACATCTGCGAGAAGTGCGAGGCGCCGTCGGAGAACCAGGTGACACCGCAGGTGTGACCGGTGGTGCGGCCCTCCTTGCACAGGATGGTGGGGAAATTGACCGGCTTGGTGCTGATCCGCTTGATGGTGACGCCGCGGACGGTGCGCACCGGGCGGACCACGTTCGCGTCGAGTTCGATCACGGCGACGTCGATGTCCGAGGCCGACCGGGTGACCTTGCCGATGACGCCGCGGTTCTGGGCCCGCTCGGAGAGAACGCTCTGTCCGGGGACGCCGCAGTGTCCCGCGGTCACCGCGATCAGCCGGCCGCGGTCGTCCCGGCCGACGGTGGTCACGGTGCAGGCCGAGGCCGAGTTTCCGCCCTTGAGGACGAGAATCCCGGAACCGCCGCCGATGGCCACCTTGGGGGCGGCCTGGGTCTGACCCACGCCGACGCCCGTCAGCGCCAGGACCGAAGCCACGATGGCAGCGAAAACCACTGTCATCTTCTTCATCTACATACTCCGCTCATTGCTTCCTGCCTCCGGTCCCGGACGGCAGCGGTGCCCACTGTATCCGCCGGACGGCCCGGTACCGGGCCGCTTGCGCCGTCCCGGTGCAGACGTGACGCAACTGAGACAACGGATCCCCGGCGTGTCCGGGCACAGCCATGAAGGTACCCGGGCGCCCGTGTTCCGCGCCACATTCGCAGGTGGGCGGGTATCGGCTCCGGGGGCGCCGGGCATTACAGTAGTCGCGTCAGCTGCCGCTCTTAACGCGCGCGGGTCCATATCCGTGCACCGAGGAAACCTGGAGATAACTAGTGACCGCTTCCAGCCGTCCCGTCGTGTTGATCGCCGACAAACTCGCCCCGTCCACCGTGGAGGCCCTCGGCGACGGCGTCGAGGTGCGCTGGGTGGACGGTCCGGACCGTCCCAAGCTGCTTGAGGCGGTCGTCGACGCCGACGCCCTGCTGGTGCGTTCGGCCACCACCGTCGACGCCGAGGTGCTCGCGGCCGGTCCGCAGCTCAAGATCATCGCCCGGGCCGGCGTCGGCCTGGACAACGTGGACGTCTCGGCCGCCACCGAGCGCGGCGTGATGGTGGTCAACGCGCCCACCTCCAACATCCACTCGGCCGCCGAGCACGCCGTCGCACTGCTGATGTCGGCCGCACGCCAGGTGCCGGCCGCCGACGCCACCCTCAAGGACCACACCTGGAAGCGGTCGTCGTTCTCCGGCGTCGAGCTCTTCGACAAGACCGTCGGCGTGGTGGGTCTGGGCCGGATCGGCCAACTGGTGGCCTCGCGCCTGGCCGCCTTCGAGACCCACATCATCGCCTACGACCCCTACGTCTCGCCGGCCCGCGCCGCCCAGCTGGGCATCGAGCTGGTCAGCCTCGACGAGCTCCTCGAGCGCGCCGACTTCGTCACCGTGCACCTGCCCAAGACCCCGGAGACCGCCGGCCTGATCGGCGCCGAGCAGCTGGCCCGGACCAAGAAGGGCGTGATCATCGTCAACGCCGCCCGCGGCGGACTGATCGACGAGCAGGCCCTGGCCAACGCCATCAAGGACGGCCACGTGCGTTCGGCCGCCCTGGACGTCTTCAACTCCGAGCCGTGCACCGACTCGCCGCTGTTCGAACTCGACGAGGTGGTGGTGACCCCGCACCTGGGTGCCTCCACCGCCGAGGCGCAGGACCGGGCCGGCACCGATGTGGCCAAGAGCGTGCTGCTGGCCCTGGACGGGCAGTTCGTGCCGGACGCGGTGAACATCACCGGCGGACCGGTCGACGACGAGGTGGCCCCCTGGCTCGAGCTCACCCGCAAGCTCGGCGTTCTGGTCGGCGCGGTGGCCGACGGCATGCCGACCGCCATCACCGTCGAGATCCGCGGCGAGCTGGCCTCGCTGCCGGTGGACGTGCTCGGCCTGTCGGCGGTGCGCGGCCTGTTCTCGGCCGTCGTCGACGAGCCGGTCACCTTTGTCAACGCCCCGTCGGTGGCCGCCGAGCGCGGCGTGAGCCACGAGGTGGTCACCGCCAGCGAGAGCCCCAACCACCGTTCCATGGTGGACGTGCGGGCCGTCTTCGGCGACGGATCGACCGTGAACGTGGCCGGCACCCTCACCGAGCCGCGCGAGGTGGAGAAGATCGTCAACATCAACGGCCGGAACTTCGATCTGCGCGCCGAGGGCCGCAACCTGATCGTCAGCTACGCCGATCAGCCGGGTTCGCTGGGCAAGATCGGCACCCTGCTCGGCAATGCCGGCGTCGACATCGCCGCCGCCGGTCTGGCCCAGGATCTGGAGGGCCCCGGCGCCACCATGATGCTGCGGGTCAACGGCGAGGTCAGCGACGAGGTCCTGGCCTCCGTCGGCGAGGCGGTCTCGGCCACCCTGATCAAGCAGGTGGACTTCTCGTGAAGCTCGCAGTGATTCCCGGCGACGGGATCGGCCCGGAGGTCATCGACCAGGCCGTGCGGGTGCTGCGCACGCTGCACCCGGAGGTGACCACCACCGAATACGACTTCGGCGCCCGTCGCTACCACAGCACCGGTGAATTGCTCACCGACGCCGACGTGGCCTCGCTGCGCGAGCACGACGCCATCCTGCTCGGCGCCATCGGCGATCCGTCGGTGCCGTCCGGGGTGCTCGAACGCGGTTTCCTGCTCAAGCTCCGGTTCATCCTCGATCACCACGTCAACCTGCGGCCGTCGATCCTCTTCGAGGGCGTCGACTCGCCGCTGGCCGGCGACCCGACGATCGACTTCGTGGTGGTCCGCGAGGGCACGGAGGGCCCGTACACCGGCAACGGCGGCGCCATCCGGGTGGGCACCCCGCACGAGGTGGCCACCGAGGTCAGCGTGAACACCCGCTTCGGCATCGAGCGCGTCGTCCGCGACGCCTTCGCGCGGGCGCAGGCCCGCCGCAAGAAGCTGACGCTGGTGCACAAGACCAATGTGCTGACCTTCGCCGGCTCGATGTGGGCCCGCACCGTCGAGGAGGTGGCCGCCGAGTTCCCGGACGTGGCCACCGACTACTGCCACATCGACGCGGCCACCATCTACATGGTGACCGATCCGGTCCGCTTCGACGTGATCGTCACCGACAACCTGTTCGGCGACATCATCACCGACCTGGCCGCCGCGGTCAGCGGCGGCATCGGGCTGGCGGCCTCGGGCAACATCGATGCCACCCGCGCCAATCCGTCGATGTTCGAGCCGGTGCACGGCAGCGCCCCGGACATCGCCGGGCAGAACCTGGCCGATCCGACCGCCGCGATCCTGTCGGTGGCCCTGCTGCTGCGCCACCTCGGCGACGATGCGGGCGCCGAGCGGATCGAGGCGGCGGTGGCCGCCGATGTGGCCGGCCGGGGTGACGAGCGCGGCACCACCTCGCAGGTGGGCGATCGCATCCTCGAACGGCTCTGACCGCCGCACTCGGGTACTTTCCGCCGAGCGCCGCCGACCACCGGTCGGCGGCGCTCGCGGCATCGGGGCGCCCGGGCAGCGAACTCATGCGGTGACGGGCATGATAGGCAGGGAAGCACCGTGATCGATCACACCAGAGCAGCGGAACCAAGGAGTCCATCGAAATGAGTCAGACGGTCAAAGGGGTCATCGCCCGCGCCAAGGGCGCTCCGGTCGAGACGGTGAACATCGTCGTCCCGGATCCGGGGCCGGGAGAGGCCGTGGTGACGATCTCCTCGTGCGGCGTCTGCCACACGGACCTGCACTACCGCGAGGGCGGGATCAACGACGAGTTCCCGTTCCTGCTCGGTCACGAGGCGGCCGGCATCGTCGAGGCGGTCGGTGACGACGTGACCGAGGTGGCCCCGGGCGACTTCGTGATCCTCAACTGGCGCGCCGTCTGCGGAGAGTGCCGGGCCTGTAAGCGCGGCGACCTGCAGTACTGCTTCGATTCGAAGAACGCCACCCAGAAGATGACCATCGCCGACGGCGACGACGCCGGCACCGAGCTCACCCCGGCCCTGGGCATCGGCGCCTTCGCCGAGAAGACTCTGGTCGCGGCCGGCCAGTGCACCAAGGTCGATCCGCAGGCCCGGCCGGCGGCCGTCGGCCTGCTCGGCTGCGGGGTGATGGCCGGGCTGGGTGCGGCGATCAACACCGGCGGCGCCACCCGCGGCAAGTCGCTGGCCGTGATCGGCTGCGGCGGCGTGGGGGTGGCGGCCGTCGCCGGCGGTGCGCTGGCCGGCGCGATGCCGATCATCGCGGTCGACATCGATGCCAAGAAGCTCGAGGCGGCCACCGCCCTGGGCGCCACGCACACCGTCGACTCGTCGAAGGTCGATCCGGTCGAGGCGATCGCCGAGATCTGCGACCGGTACTACGCCGGTGCCGAGGGCGCCGACGTGGTGGTCGAGGCGGTGGGCCGTCCCGAGACCTGGAAGCAGGGCTTCTACGCCCGCGACCTGGCGGGCACGCTGGTCCTGGTCGGCGTCCCGAACCCGGAGATGACGGTCCCCGAGCTGCCGCTGAGCGACGTCTTCGGTCGCGGCGGCGCCCTCAAGTCCAGCTGGTACGGCGACTGCCTGCCCAACCGGGACTTCCCGATGCTAGTCGATCTGTACCGCAACGGCCGGCTCGACCTCGACGCCTTCGTCACCGAGGAGATCGGGATCGACGACGTGGAGGCCGCCTTCGCCAAGATGCACCACGGCGACGTGCTGCGCTCGGTGGTGGTGATCGGATGACCGCCCGCGTCGACCACACCGTCACCTCGGGCACCTTCAGCCTCGACGGACAGACCTTCGACGTCGACAACAACGTCTGGGTGATCGGCGACGACACCGAATGCATCGTCCTCGACGCCCCGCATTCGGTGGAGGCCATCACCGACCTGGTCGGCGACCGGAAGGTCATCGCCGTCGTCTGCACTCATGCGCACGACGATCACGTCCGCGTCGCTCCCGAGCTGGCGGCGGCCACCGGGGCGCCCATCTGGCTCCATCCCGCCGACGCGCCGCTGTGGGAGCTCACCCATCCGGACCGGCCGTGGGACGCCGATCTGGCCGACGGTCAGCAGATCGAGGTGGGCGGCACCACGCTGACGGTGATCCACACGCCCGGCCACGCCCCCGGCGGGGTGTGCCTGTACGCGCCCGAACTCGGCTGCGTGTTCACCGGCGACACCCTGTTCTGCGGCGGGCCCGGCGCCACCGGTCGGTCCTTCTCCAGCCGCGAGCTGCTCGAGGACTCGATCCGTTCGCGGCTCTACGATCTGCCCGACGAGACCGTCGTGCACACCGGCCACGGCGAGGACACCACCATCGGGGCGGAGAAGGCCGCGCTGGGCTGAGCACCGCGGTTCTACGTGCGCAGACGTGACCGGTCCGTGCCCCGGGCCGGTCACGTCTCGTCGAGCACCGGCTCCTCGCGGCCCTGCCACGGACGGTCGCGGGGGATCAGCGGCAGCGCCAGCACCGGTGCCAGCGCGGTGATCGCGAACGCCGCCGGATAACCGGTGGCGGCGATCAGCCGGCCCAGCAGCGGAGTGCTGGCCGCGACGGCCACGTACTGCGCGGTGTTCTGCACGCCCAGGGCCCGGCCGCTCCACGCCGGTCCGGCGGTCTCGGCGATGGCGGTGAACGCCAGCCCGTTGTCGGCGACGGTGGCCACCGCGGCCACCACCATCACCGCGGCGGCCGCCGCCGAGGTGCCCAGCCAGTCGGTCAGGGCGAGCGCGCCCATGGCCAGCGCCGCCACCAGTGCGATCACCCGCACCGGCCGCATCCGCGAACGCCGGCGGTCCGAGATCCGGCCGGCCGCGATCCGTCCGAAGGCGCCGAGCACCTGGGTCACCGTCACCAGCAGACCGGCGGAGAAGGCCGACCAGTGGTGGGCGATCATCAGCCAGGCCGGGACGAAGGTCCAGATCAGCGATTGACCGATCACCAGCAGCACGCTGAAGGCGTGGATCCGCCACAGGTACGCGTCCTGCCGGTACGGATTGGCCGCGGCCGGCGCCGGTGCTCCCGGCCCGCCCGCGCCGGTCTGCGGGTCGGTGATGCCGACCACGACCGCCACCAGGCCGATCGCCGTCACCACCGCCGGGACCGCCATCGCGGCGCCGATCCCCGCGACCTCGGCCAGCACCGGCATGGTCAGCGCGCACAGGGCGATGCCCAGCGGCTGTGCCATCTGCCGGATCCCCATCGCGGTTCCGCGCAGCTCGGCCGGGAACCAGCCGACCACGATGCGCCCGCTCGCACCGTTCGCGGCACCCGAGCCGATGCCGCCGATCAGCAGCATCGCCGCCAGCACCGGAGTGGCGGTGCCGGTGCCGGCGGCCAGCGCCGCACCGACGGTGCCGGCCAGGGTGACGGTCATCGAGATCAGCAGCACCCGGCGTTCGCCGAACCGGTCCAGGGCCGCACCCCAGGCGATGATGGCCACGGTGATGCCGACGGTCGGCACCGCCGCCAGCGCCGACGCGGTGGCCAGGCTCATGCCGTCTCGGTGCAGCGCCGGGATCACATAGGCGAAGCCGGACAGCGCCGTCGTCGTGGTCATCGCGGCGATCAGCGCACAGCCGAGCACCGTCCACCGGCGCAGGGACCCGGCCTGTTCATCGGGTGCGTCGCCGTCGGCCATCGTCACTCCCTTTCCGGTTCCGATTGAGTCTCATATAGTGAAACTACAGTTCCATATTCTAGAACACGGCGGCGTGCGCGGGCGAGTCCGGGCTGCGCTAACGTGGCAACCATGAAATTGGGTCGTGTAGCCAGTCCGGACGGCGTCGCCTTCGTCGCCATCGAGGGCGAGGACGGGGCGCAGACCGCCCGCGAGATCGCCGAGCACCCCTTCGGGGAGCCCACCTTCACCGGCCGCAGCTGGCCGCTCGAGCAGGTGCGGCTGCTGGCGCCGATCCTGGCCTCCAAGGTGGTGGCCATCGGCAAGAACTACGCCGAGCACGCCGCCGAGATGGGTTCGCAGGCGCCGGAGGATCCGCTGATCTTCCTCAAGCCCAACACCTCCATCATCGGTCCAGGCGCACCGATCGTGCGGCCCCCGTCGTCGCAGCGGGTGGACTACGAGGGGGAGCTGGCGGTGGTCATCGGCCGGCCCTGCAAGGATGTGGCGGCCGCGCAGGCGGGCAGCGTGATCCTCGGCTACACGGTGGCCAACGACGTCACCGCCCGCGACCAGCAGAAGGCCGACGGCCAGTGGACCCGGGGCAAGGGCTACGACACCTTCTGCCCGCTCGGCCCGTGGATCGAGACCGCGCTCGACCCCGCGGATCTGGCGATCGGCACCACCCTCGACGGGGTCAGCGTGCAGTCGAGCCGCACCTCGCTCATGCTGCACGGCATCGGCGAGATCATCGAATGGGTCTCCCGCGTGATGACCCTGCTGCCCGGCGACGTGATCCTCACCGGCACCCCGGCCGGAATCGGCCCGATGGAGGCCGGACAGACGGTCGCGGTGAGCGTGGAGGGCATCGGGACCCTCAGCAATCCCGTCGTCGACAAGTGAGCACCGCAGCAGTGAGGAGATCACCCGCATGACCCGCCCGGCTCCCGCCCGCCCGCAGACCGCCGAGCTGAACTCGATCACGCTCTCGTACACCGATGCCGGCTCGGGTCCGCTGGTGGTGATGATCATGGGCACCGGCAGTCCCGGCCGGGTGTGGCACGCCCACCAGCAGCCCGCGCTGCTGGCCGCCGGCTACCGGGTGGTGACCTTCGACAACCGGGGGATCGCCCCGAGCAGCGAGAGCGCCGACGGCTTCACCATGGCCGACATGGTCGCCGACACGGCGGCGCTGATCGAGCACCTGGGCGGCCCGGCCCGGGTGGTGGGCACCTCGCTGGGCGCCCGGATCGCCCAGGAGCTCACCCTGGCCCGGCCCGACCTGGTCGTGGGTGCCGCCATGCTCGCCACCTACGGCCGGATCACCCCGCTGGTGGCCGCCTTCTCCGCCGGCGAACTCGAGCTCATCGACGCGGGTACCACCCTGCCCGACGGCTACTACGCCGCGATCACCGCCGAATCGAATCTGTCGCCGGCCTCGCTCCGCGACGACCGGGCCGCGCGGGACTGGCTCGACATCATCGGCTTCTCCGGTCAGCAGCGCACAGCCGGCGTGCGGGCGCAGATGGCGCTGCCCGAACGCGACGAGAACCGGCTGGCCGCCTACCGGGCGATCAGCCGCCCGGCGATGGTGGTGGGCTTCGCCGACGACCGGACGCTGCCGGTGCACCTGGCCCGCGAGGTGGCCGAGGCGATTCCGGGCGCCCGCTACGAGGAGATCCCCGATGCGGGGCACTGGGGCTATCTGGAGCAGCCCGAACAGGTCAACGCTCTGCTGGTGGACTTCCTCGGTTCCCTGCCCCGCTGAGCGGGGACGGCGCTCAGCCGGGCGGACGGAGGCCGCTGCCGTGCGGGTCGGCGCCGGGATCATCGTCCGGCCGGCGCTCGGCGAGCGCGGTGAGCAGGGCGGCGGCGCCGACGGCATCGTCGACGGTCACCACGAACCGGCGGCCGCTGCGCCGCAGCACCTCCAGTGCCGGGCCGCGCCGGACGATGATCCCGGTGACGCCGGGACGCAGCCGGATGCCGTAGCCGCCGAAGTCGGCGTTGGGACTCACCTGAATCAGCCGCACCTGCTCGACGTCGTCGATCGGCACCGTGAAGCGCGGCCGGCCGGCGAGGGAAGCCACCTGCACGCCGTCCTCGTCCACCCGCACCCGGAAGGCCAGAGTGACGGTGGCCGCCACGGTGATCAGGACGGTGAGCACGGCGCCGCCGACCACGGTGCCGGTGCCCGCATCGGAGAGCCACAGATAGCAGGTGCTGACCAGCATGACGGCGAAGACGCCGACGGTCACCGCGACCATCCCGCGGCCGGCGGTGGCGGTGCGCAGCCACACGGGCCGCTCGCCGGGCGCGAGCGCATGTGCGGGGACCGGCAGTGAGTTCTCGGGCGGGCGCTGCTGTTCCGGCTGGATCCACCAGGCCGCGGCGCCCACGGCGACGGCGGCGAGGGTGGCGGCGAGGAGGAGTCCTTCGATGGGGACCTGATCGCCGGCGACGCCCCGGTCGCCTGTCTGGTACCAGAGCGCGCCGGTCGCCGGCACCACGGTGAAGGCGGCCAGGCCGGCGGACAGGGCGGCGAGGAGCCGGTAGCTGGGGCCGCGGTCGCCGTCGCGCAGCGCGGGCAGGGCGGGAACGGCGAGCAGCCCGGAGACGATGAGCACGACGACGGCGGTCAGCAGCGGCGAGGTCCAGCCCGGCAGCCAGCCGTCCGGCCGGCCGTCGACGGACCAGTGCACGGCGACGCGGTCGGGCAGCCGGGACAGCAGGACCACCTGGACGATCACCGCGGCGAGCATGAGTACCAGCGGAATCACCAGTGCCGCACCGATGAATGCGGGCAGCGGTCGGCTCAGGCGCGTCCGCAGTCCGGCGGGCGGATCGGTCGTCATCGTCGGCGGACCTTTCGGGGTCGTCCTCCCGGGGCAGTGGTTCCCGGGGTCGTTCTCCTCAGGATAGTGAGCGCCGCCGCGGCCGCGGAGGGGGTGTCCTGCCTGTTCCGGGCGCAGCCCGGCCGACTAGTCTGACCTGCATGACCGTCCGTGTTCGCTTCTGCCCGTCGCCCACCGGAACCCCGCATGTCGGCCTGGCCCGCACCGCGCTGTTCAACTTCGCTCACGCCCGCCACACCGGCGGCACCTTCGTGTTCCGGATCGAGGACACCGACGCCGCGCGCGACAGCCAGGAGAGCTACGAGGCCATCCTCGATGCGTTGCGCTGGCTGGGGCTGGACTGGGACGAGGGGCCCGAGGTGGGCGGTCCGTACGGTCCGTACCGGCAGTCCGAGCGCAAGGAGATCCACCTCGGCGTCGTCGACCGGCTGCTCGAGGCGGGGCTGGCTTACGAGTCGTACTCGACGCCCGAGGAGGTGGAGGAGCGGCACAAGGCGGCCGGCCGCAATCCCAAACTCGGCTACGACAACTTCGACCGGGATCTGACCGACGAGCAGCGGGCCGGTTTCCGGGAGGCCGGACGCGGCCCGGTGGTCCGGCTGCGGATGCCCGACGAGGACATCACCTGGGACGACCTGGTGCGCGGTGAGACCACCATCAAGGCGGGCACGGTACCCGACTTCGCGCTCACCCGCGGCACCGGTGATCCGCTGTACACCCTGGTCAATCCGGTCGACGACGCGATGATGAAGATCACGCACGTGCTGCGCGGCGAGGATCTGCTCTCGTCGACTCCGCGGCAGATCGCGCTGTACCGGGCGCTGAAAGAGCTCGGCATCGCCGACGGGGTGCCCGAGTTCGGCCATCTGCCGTTCGTGATGGGGGAGGGCAACAAGAAGCTGTCCAAGCGTGATCCGGAGTCCAGTCTGTTCCATCACCGGGACCGCGGTTTCATCCCGGAGGGGCTGCTGAACTATCTGGCGCTGCTCGGCTGGGGCATCTCGTCCGACAACGACATCTTCAGCCTGGACGAGATGATCGAGGCCTTCGACGTGCGGACGGTGAACGCCAATCCGGCGCGGTTCGACCAGAAGAAGGCTGATTCGATCAACGCCGAACACATCCGCCGGCTGGATCCGGTGGACTTCGCGGGTCGGCTGCGCCGTTTCCTGGTCGAGGCCGGGCACCTGGCCGAGCCCGTGGACGACGCACTGTTCGTGCCGCTGGCCGAGCTGGTGCAGACCCGTATTCAGGTGCTCAGCGATGCCTGGCCGCTGATCCGCTTCGCCTATGTCGCGGAGGAGGATTTCGAGTTCGACGAGAAGTCGGCGGCGAAGAACCTGAATGCGGCGGCGGTGCCGGTGCTGCAGGCAGCGATCGCGGCCTGCGAGGGCGTCGGGGAGTGGACGACGGCGAATATCGAGGCGGCGCTGCACCGGGCGCTGGTCGAGGAACTCGAACTCAAGCCGCGCAAGGCCTACGGTCCGGTGCGAGTGGGGGTGACCGGTGCCGCGGTGAGTCCGCCGCTGTTCGAGTCGATGGAGCTGCTGGGTGCGCAGGCCTCGATCGGCCGGCTGCGCAAGGCCCTCGCAGTCGCCGAGAATGCCTCCTGACCATACGATTTGTGGTTTAGGGGGGTAGTCTTGGTAATCTACTTCCCGGCCGGAAAACGGTGGTGAACTTCTCGGAGAGCGCCGCGGTGGTCCGGAAAAACCTTGGGGTATGGTGTAATTGGCAACACAGCGGTTTCTGGTACCGCCATTCTAGGTTCGAGTCCTGGTACCCCAGCGAGTTACCCAGGGATACCTGTGTGCCTCATAACTGAACAGATTGTTCTAGGGCCCCGTCGTCTAGCGGCCTAGGACGCCGCCCTCTCAAGGCGGTAGCGCGGGTTCGAATCCCGTCGGGGCTACAGAGAATGTGGAACGACCCCGATCACGCACAGCGTGGTCGGGGTTTTTCAGCGCCACCGCGACACCGAGGCCGGAACGCGACCGTGCACACAGTCGCGTTCCGGCTCCGGTGTCGCGTTCGCCTGGACGTGGGCCGCGAGGGGCGCCGCGGTGGCGGGGACTTTGCCGGATCGAGTGCGGTTGTTAGGCTAGCCTAAGTCTGTTCGGGGCCCGCGGCAGCCGGCCGCTTCCGCCCGGACAACTGGGAAGGCGGCATGCCGGTACAGCGCAACACGATCGCTCAAGGCCTCTACGAACTGGCGTATTCGCCGCGGCGGCATGAACTCTATGTCGCCTCCTCCGGTGGCCGCGGCGCAGATGCCGATCCCGGTCGGCTGGTGGTGGTGGACCCGGACACTCTCGAGGAGATCCGGTCGGTGGCACTGCCGGGCGTCGGCTTCGGACTCGCGCTCGACGACGCGGCGGGCCGGGTGTACGTCGGCGACGGAATGAACGGCGCCGTGTACGTCGTCGACCTCACCGCGGAGTCGAGTCCGGTGACGACGCTCCACCTGGGCGGCGAGAAGGTCGTCCGCAACGGGATCGAGCAGTACGAGCTGCAGATCCGCAAGCTCGCCGTCGACCCGCAGCGGCACCGGCTCTACGTTCCGGCGCTGGCCTTCGAGGACAGTGTGCTGATCGTCGTGGACACCCGCGACGGGAGCGTCGAGAAGCGGCTCCCGGGCTTCGGCTTCGTGACCGCCGGAATCGTCGTCGATCCGGAGCGTCCGCGCCTGTGGATCAGCAACACCCGCGGTCAGGTCTTCACCGTCGACGCCGACACCCTCACTGTCACCGAGGTCGTCGAGGCGGCCGGCGATCAGTTGCTGAACATCGCCTACGACGCCTCCGGTGATCGCCTCTTCGCCACAGATCAGGGGCACCCCCTGTTCCTGCAGTTCTGGCAGCAGTGGCTGCCCGACTACGAGCCTCGCGGCGAGGGGAATCAGGTGGTGGAGATCTCGGCTGCGGACGGGTCGCCGTTGCGCACCATCGCCACCGGAGCGGGGCCGCTGGACCTGCTCTTCGACGGCGAGCGGAACCGGTTGTACGTCAGCATCCGCGAAGCCGGCGAGGTGGTGGTGATCGACCCGTCGAGCGGTGAGATCGCGCGCCGGATCGAGATCCCGGCGCACCCCAACTCCCTCGCCGTGGATCCGGCGACGGGAACGGTCTTCGTCACGGTCAAGAACGGCGCCGACGCGCAGCCGGGCTCGCCCGACGCCCTCGCGCGCATCGACCCGGCCTAGTCAGGGGCCCGGTGGAACCGGGCCGTCGACCCGGCGAGCGGCATCTCCGGCAGGCCGAGCTTGCGGTGGTCCCAGGAGCGCCGCCGGTCGGCGACCAGGCGCACGGCGACCCGCTTGTGCATCATCGCCTCGACGGCCGGACGGAGGTCGTCGCTGTACGGGCCGTTGTAGCGTTCCCAGACGCCGATGCCCACCCGCAGGCAGGTCTGTTCGTCGTCGTGGATCTCGGCGCGGCCCTCCAGGGAGACCCCGCGCAGGGTGTCGTAGGTGAGTCCGTCCTCGACCAGGGCGGTCACCCGGGGGTCGCGGCGCAGGTTGAGTGCCTTCTGGGATTTGGCCTTGGTCTCGAACCAGAGCTCGGGCCGGCCGTCCGGGCCGTCGAGCACCGCGTACCACATGGCCACCAGGTGGGGTGTGCCGTCGCGGCCGAGGGTGGCGAGGGTGGCGGTGCGCTGCCGCCGGAGGAAGGACTCGACCTCGTCGTCGGTCATGACGATCTGACTGCGCTGATTGGTGCCCATGATGCGACGGTAGCCGGGCCGGACCGGGATGCGGGCTAGATGCGTTCGGTGATCTCGGCGGCGGCGGCGATCAAGTCGTCGGCCCAGCGGTCGCCGGGGCGGCGGCCGAGGCGTTCGATGGGCCCGGACACGGAGACGGCGGCGACCACGGTGCCGTCGCGATCGTGCACCGGGGCGGAGATGCTGGCGACGCCGGCCGCGCGTTCGGCGGCGCTGTGCGCCCAGCCCCGCCGGCGGACCTCGGCGAGGGATTTGGCGGTGTAGGCGGCTCCGTCGAGGAGCCGCTCGCGGGTCTCGTCGTCGGCGAAGGCGGCTAGGACGCTGGCGGCCGAGCCCGCACTCATCGGCAGCCGGGTGCCGACGGGCACGGTGTCGCGCAGTCCGGCCGGTGGTTCGGCGGCGGCCACGCAGACGCGTTCGGCGCCCTCCCGGCGGTAGAGCTGAACGGATTCGCCGGTGGCATCGCGCAGGCGGGGGAGGACCAGCAGGGCGGCTTCGCGGAGGTCGTCGCGGGCCGAGGTGGCCAGCTGGGCCAGGGCCGGACCGGGCACCCAGCGCCCGGTGCCGTCGCGGCTGAGGAGCTGATGAGTCTCCAGCCCGACGGCCAGCCGGTGGGCGGTGGCCCGGGCCAGGCCGGTGGCGGCGGTGAGCTCGGCGAGGTTGCACGGCCGCTCGGCGGCGGTCCGCAGAACCAGCACGGATTTGTCCAGCACGCCGATTCCGCTATCATTTCCCATAGGACGATATTAACTGTCCACATACTGAGATTGCCAGTCGACGCGGCGGGAACAGCCCACAGCCCACGGACTCCGCCCGCGGCCGGCCGAACGAGGCGAATGCGAGTGTGCACATGACTACTGCAGCCGATCAGCAGCCGGGGCGCCGGCCGCGCACCCTGGCCGAGAAGGTCTGGGACGACCACGTGGTGGTTCCGGGCAAGACCGATGACAGCGGCAACCAGGACCCCGACCTGATCTACATCGACCTGCACCTCGTGCACGAGGTGACCAGCCCGCAGGCCTTCGACGGCCTCCGGATGGCCGGCCGGCAGCTGCGCCGCCCCGACCTGACCATCGCCACCGAGGACCACAACGTGCCCACCGTGGACATCTTCAGCCCGATCGCCGACCAGGTGTCGGCGCTGCAGGTGGAGACGCTGCGGCGCAACTGTGAGGAGTTCGGCGTCCGGCTGTACCCGATGGGCGACGACGAGCAGGGCATCGTGCACGTGGTGGGTCCGCAGCTCGGCCTCACCCAGCCGGGTATGACCGTGGTGTGCGGCGACAGCCACACGTCCACCCACGGCGCCTTCGGTGCCATCGCGATGGGTATCGGCACCTCCGAGGTGGAGCACGTGATGGCCACCCAGACGCTGTCGCTGCGGCCCTTCAAGACGATGGCCATCAACGTCGACGGCGAACTGCCGCCCGGGGTCACCGGCAAGGACCTGATTCTGGCGATCATCGCCGAGATCGGCACCGGCGGCGGTCAGGGGCACGTGCTCGAGTACCGCGGCCCGGCCATCGAGAAGCTGTCGATGGAGTCGCGGATGACCATCTGCAACATGTCCATCGAGGCAGGGGCCCGGGCCGGGATGATCGCCCCGGACCAGATCACCTACGACTACCTGAAGGGCCGCCCGCACGCCCCGCAGGGGGCCGACTGGGATGCGGCGGTGGCCTACTGGGACAGCCTGCGCACCGACGAGGACGCCGTCTTCGACCGCGAGGTGCACATCAACGCCGCGGAACTGACCCCGTTCGTCACCTGGGGCACCAACCCGGGGCAGGGGCTGCCGCTGGGGGCGCGGGTGCCCGATCCGGAGCAGATCGCCGACGAGACCGAGTCGCTGGCGGCGGCCCGGGCCCTGGAGTACATGGATCTGACCCCGGGCACCCCGCTGCGCGAGGTGAAGGTGGACACCGTCTTCGTCGGATCCTGCACCAACGGCCGGATCGAGGATCTGCGGGCGGTGGCCGACATCCTCAAGGGCCGCACGGTGGCCGACGGCATGCGGATGCTGATCGTGCCCGGCTCGATGAAGGTCCGGGCCCAGGCCGACGAGGAGGGACTCGGCGACATCTTCACCGCCGCCGGCGCGGAGTGGCGGATGGCCGGGTGCTCGATGTGTCTGGGCATGAACCCGGACCAGCTCTCCCCCGGGGAGCGCTGCGCGTCGACCTCCAACCGCAACTTCGAAGGACGGCAGGGCAAGGGCGGCCGGACCCATCTGGTCTCCCCGGCGGTCGCGGCCGCGACCGCGGTGCGCGGCACCCTCGCTTCCCCGGCTGACCTGGACTGATCCGGCCCGCGCCGACGACGACTTCACGGAGAACTCTCATGGAACCTTTCATCACTCACACCGGCGTCGGAGTTCCGTTGCAGCGCAGCAACGTTGACACCGACCAGATCATCCCGGCCGTCTACCTCAAGCGCGTGACCCGCACGGGCTTCGAGGACGGGCTGTTCGCGGCCTGGCGCGGCGACCCCGATTTCATCCTGAACAACGAGCCCTGGAAGCACGGTTCGGTGCTGGTGGCCGGCCCGGACTTCGGTACCGGATCGTCGCGCGAGCACGCGGTCTGGGCGCTGATGGACTTCGGCTTCCGGGTGGTGATCTCGTCTCGGTTCGCCGACATCTTCCGCGGCAACTCCGGCAAGGCCGGACTGGTCGCCGCTCAGGTGGATCAGAGCGATGTGGAACTGCTCTGGAAGCGGCTCGACGCCGAGCCGGGGCTGGAACTGACGGTGGACCTCGAGGCCAAGACGGTCACCGCGGGCGACCTGGTGGTGCCCCTGCAGATCGACGACTACACGCGGTGGCGGTTGATGGAGGGGCTCGACGACATCGGACTGACTCTGCGCGAGACCGATGCGATCTCGGCCTACGAGGCGCGCCGCCCGGCGTTCAAACCGACGACTCTTCCCTGAGAATTTCTCCGGCGCCGACGACGCCGGAGACGGTAGTGTAAGGACTCCGACCTGGGGCGGATTCTCTTGTGTCCGAAGAGAATCCGCCCTTCTGTCTGCGTGTGACGGGGCCGCACAGGCGGCCTGAGAGGCCGTCAGGCCCGCTGCCTGGGAAAACGACACGCGGGGGCCGAAATGCTTGTTGCGGAGAATTATTCACTCTTCGGCGTTTACCGTGAGAAATTAGCTGGCCGGTCCGTCAGCTCAACCCACGCGGAGGAACGCATGAACAAGGCAGAACTCATCGAGGAACTGACCAAACGCATCGACGCCGATCGCAAGACCGCCGCCGAAGCGGTCGAGGCCGTGGTCGACACCATCGTGCGCGCGGTCAACAAGGGCGAGAGCGTCACCATCACCGGATTCGGGGTCTTCGAGAAGCGCCGCCGGGCGCCGCGTGTGGCGCGCAATCCGCGGACCGGTGACACCGTCAAGGTGCGCGCGACCTCGGTGCCCGCATTCCGGCCGGGCGCCCAGTTCAAGGCCATCGTCGCCGGAAAGCAGAAACTCAAGGCAGGGCAGCCCGCGGTCAAGCGGGTGAGCGCCGAATCGGCCGCTCCGGCCAAGGCTTCGACAAGCGCAACCCAGCGGAAGACCGCTGCGGCGAAGAAGACCACCGCGGCGAAGAAGACCACTGCGGCGAAGAAGACGACCGCGGCCAAGAAGACGACTGCGAAGAAGACCACGGCGGCCAAGGCTTCGACAAGCTCAACCCAGCGGAAGACGACCGCGGCCAAGAAGACCACGCCGGCGAAGAAGACCACCACGGCGAAGAAGACGACGCCGGCGAAGAAGACCACGGCGGCCAAGGCTTCGACAAGCTCAACCCAGCGGAAGACGACCGCGGCCAAGAAGACGACCGCGGCAAAGAAGACCACCGCGGCAAAGAAGACCACCGCGGCAAAGAAGACCACCGCGGCGAAGAAGACCACGCCGGCCAAGAAGACCACCGCGGCGAAGAAGACCACGCCGGCGAAGAAGACCACGCCGGCGAAGAAGACCACGCCGGCGAAGAAGACGACGCCGGCGAAGGCTTCGACAAGCTCAACCCAGCGGAAGACGACGGCGGCGAAGAAGACCACCGCCGCAAAGGCTTCGACAAGCTCAACCCAGCGGAAGACCACCGCGGCGAAGCGGAAGAAGTAACCGCAGCACCACCGACCTGTGGGCCCGCACCGACCATCGGTGCGGGCCTGCGGTCGTCAGAACCGGATCTGCGGTCGGGGCCGGGCCTGCGGTCGGGACCGGGTCAGTCGTCCTCGCCCGGAATGGGGCTGGGCAGATGGTCGAGGGCCACGAGCTGGTCGCCGCGCATGGTGAGGATCCAGACGCTGCCCTTGCGGTTGTGCGATGCCGGCAGCTCCAGCAGCGATTCGCGGCTCCACTGTTCGAGCAGCGGCGCGATCGCCTTGCCCTGGCTGCACACCGCGCGCACCGGCAGGCCGGCCGCGGCCAGGGTGCGCAGCCGGGCGAACGCGGCCACCGGGTCGGCGGCGTAGGCCTCCTCGGTGAGACTCGGCTCCACGGCGATCTCGGTGCGCAGCGCCTCGGCCGTGGGCTCGAGGGTCTGTACGCAGCGCAACCGGTCGGCCGCATGCAGACTGTGGGCGCCGTACAGGCCCAGCACGTCCACGAGCGCAAGCGCCTGCCGCCGGCCGTGCTTGTCCAGCGGGCGCTGCCGGTCGGGACCTTCGAAACGACTGCGGCTGCCCGCCTTGGCGTGCCGGATCAGCAGACAGGTGTGCAGTTCGCGTACCGGTTCGGCGGTGAAGTCCGCCAGCACCTTCCGGTCCGCCGAATAGCTCAGCAGGGCCGCGGCGTCGGGTATCGACAGCCAGCGCAGTTCGTCGGTCTCGTGGTTCGCGGTGAACGCGCCGTGCAGCGCCTCCATCGACCAGTAGGTGACCTTCTTGTCCACCCCCGGCTTGAGCGGATAGCCCACCGTGCGCAGCCGCTGACCCACCCGCGCCTCGAAACCGGTCTCCTCGGCGATCTCCCGGGCAGCGGTCTGCACCAGCAGCTCGCCGTCCTCGGCCTTGCCCTTGGGCAGCGACCAGTCGTCGTAACGGGGCCGATGCACCAGGGCCACCTGTACCTCGCGGTCGCCGACGGGACGCCACAGCACCCCGCCGCCGGCCCACACCGTCCGCGAGCCCGAACTCACAGTCCGCCCCCCGCGGGCTCGGAGTACCGGCGGGATCGGGTCATCATCTGCCGCTGATGATCACGCACCTGTTCGCCCTCGGCCGGGGACGCCGTCCACGAGCCGTCGGACTGCAGGACCCAGCAGCGGGTGCGCGGATCGAGCGCCGAATCGAAGATGTCCTGCAGGTCGGCCGCCAGCCGACGATCACGGACCTGCACCATCACCTCGACCCGGCGGTCGAGGTTGCGGTGCATCATGTCGGCGCTGCCGATCCAGTACTCGCCGGCGCTGCCGAAGGTGAAGATCCGCGAATGCTCCAGGAACTGGCCCAGGATCGAGCGCACCTGGATGTTCTCGCTCAGCCCGGGGACTCCCGGCCGCAGCGCGCAGATGCCGCGGACGACGATGTCCACCGGCACCCCGGCCTGCGAGGCCCGGTACAGCGCGTCGATCACCTGCTCGTCGACGAGCGCATTGGCCTTGACCTGCACGCGTGCCCGTTCGTCGCCGGCCCGATGGGCGGCCACCTCGGCCTGGATGCGTTCGATGATCCCGGTGCGGATGCCGTGCGGGGCCACCAGCAGGTTCCGGTATTCGGTCTTGCGGGAGTAGCCGGTCAGGGTGTTGAACAGATCCGTCAGATCCGCGCCGATCTCCGGCGCGGCCGTGAGCAGGCCCACGTCCTCGTAGAGGCGGGCGGTCTTCGGATTGTAGTTGCCGGTGCCGATGTGGCAGTAGCGCCGGATGGTCGAGCCCTCGCGGCGCACCACCAGACAGGTCTTGCAGTGCGTCTTCAGACCCACCAGGCCGTACACCACGTGCACGCCGGACTGTTCGAGCTTGCGCGCCCACTTGATGTTGGCCTGCTCGTCGAAGCGCGCTTTGAGCTCGACCAGCGCCACCACCTGCTTGCCGGCGGCCGCCGCATCGATCAGGGCGTCGACGATGGGGGAGTCGCCGGAAGTGCGGTAGAGGGTCTGCTTGATGGCCAGCACGTGCGGGTCGGCGGCGGCCTGCTCGATGAAGCGCTGCACACTCGTCGAGAACGAGTCGTAGGGGTGGTGCACCAGCACGTCGCCCTCGCGCAGCGTGGTGAAGATGCTCTTGGGCGTCTCCCGTTCGGCGAACGCCGGATGTGTCTTGGGCACGAAGGGCCGTTCCTTCAGGGACGGCCGGTCCACCCCGTACACCTCGAACAGCGAGGTCAGGTCCAGCAGTCCGGGCAGGGCGACGACGTCGGCGCGGTCCACGTCCAGTTCGCGCAGCAGCAGCTCGAGCATGTGCTCGGTCATGTCCTCGCCCACTTCCAGGCGCACCGGCGAACCGAACCGGCGCCGGGCCAGCTCCCGTTCGAGGGCCTGCAGCAGATCCTCGTCGCGGTCCTCGTCGACCTCGAAGTCGGCGTTGCGGGTGATCCGGAAGACGTGGTGTTCCACCACCTCCATCCCCGGGAAGAGGAATTCCAGGTTGGCGGCGATCAGGTTCTCCAGCGGGAGGAAGAGCGCCGGCGGTGTCTCGTCGTCGTCGTAGTCGGCGGGAATGAGCTTGTCCACCCGGATGAACCGGCTGATGTTGTTGGGCACCTTGACCCGGGCGAAGTGCTCGCCGCCCTCGGCGGCATCGCGGACGGTCACCGCCAGGTTCAGGCTCAGCCCGCTGATGTAGGGGAACGGGTGCGCCGGATCCACCGCGAGCGGAGTCAGGATGGGGAAGAGCTCGTTGTGGAAGAACTCGCGCAGCCGGACCTGCTGGGTGTGGGTGAGGTCCTCCCAGCCGATGATCGAGATGCCCTCGGCGGCCAGCTCGGGCAGGACCGCGTCACCGAAGACCCGGGCGTGCCGGACGGCGATCTTGCGGCCGCGGGTGGCGATCATGTGCAGCTGTTCGCGCGGCGACCGGCCGTCGGCCGAGCGCACCGAGAGTCCGGTCTCGTCGCGGCGTTTGAGGCCGGCCACCCGGACCATGAAGAACTCGTCGAGGTTCGACGCGAAGATCGCCAGGAACTTGGCCCGTTCGAGCAGCGGCAGCGAGGTGTCCTCGGCCAGGGCGAGCACTCGCGAATTGAAGTCGAGCCAGCTCAGCTCCCGGTTGAAATAGCGCTGCGCCGGCAGGTCGGCACCCTCGTCGGGATCGATCGTCTCGGCCGGCAGGGCGCTGGGCAGGGTGGTGGTCTCCTCGGGGTCGTCCTCGGTCGCGGTCACCGTTGCATCAGTCACCGCTCCATTCTGTCCCATCGCCGGACTTCGTGTGCAGTGTGCTGCCCGAGTCCGAGCCGGCGGGCCTGCGCGAGATCGGCGACGGTGTCGACGTCGGTCCGCAGATCCGGCCAGCGCCGTGCCGCGCGATCGAGTTCCACCGCACCGGAATCCCGGTGCGCGGTGGCCGAACCGGCGCCGAAAGCCGGTGTGAGCCCCGGCGCGCCGGTCAGCAGCACGGTGCCGGTGCCGTCCCGGTCGGCGACGAAGGCGGCCCGGTGCGGTGCCGCGGCGCTCAGTGCGCCGACCAGCGAATCGGTGCGCAGTGCGGGCAGATCCGCCTGCAGGAAGGCGACGCGGGCGATCGGGAGGCGCGCGTAGGCGGCGGCCGCACCGGCGACCAGCGCGGCATTGAGGCCGTCACCCGGATCGTCGACGATCAGCGCGCCCAGTTCCGCCGCACGTGAACGCAGTGCCGGGTCCGGACTTACCACCGCGATCACCGCGGGTCCGGCGGCGCGCACCGCCTCGACGGTGTCGGCGAACATCGCCGCGACCAGCGCCGGCCGCTCGTGCGGGGGCACGTCCCGGCCGGTGAGCCGGGATTTCGCGTGAGCCAGTTCCTTGACCGCCAGCACCACGGCGAGCGGTTCGGTGCGCGGCGGCGCGGACTCGGCCATGGCACCTATCGTGCACCACCGGCACGGACCGGTATTTCACTGACCCCGGTGCGTGCGGCGACTAGGCTGGAGCGACGAACGACGGTCGCCACCGGGCGAGCGCGGCGGGAGGAGCAGGACAGTGCGTGCAACGGTGATGGGATCGGGCTCGTGGGGTACGGCGGTGGCCAAGATCCTCGTCGACGCCGGCAACGACGTCACCATCTGGGCGCGCCGGCCCGAGCTGGCCGAACAGATCAACAGCGGACACGAGAACCGCGACTATCTGCCCGGCATCACTCTGCCCGAGGGGCTGCGTGCGGTGTCCTCGGTGCCGGAGGCGCTGGCCGGCGCCGAACTGGTGGTGTGCGCGGTGCCCTCGCAGAGCCTGCGCGAGAACCTGGCGACCTGGCGTGAGGACCTGCCCGGCACGGCGGTGCTGCTGTCGCTGGCCAAAGGCGTGGAGGTGACCTCCGGCAAGCGGATGAGCCAGGTGATCAAGGAGGTCACCGGGGTTCCCGACGAGCGGGTCGCCGTGCTCTCCGGACCCAATCTGGCACGAGAGATCGCCGAGGAGCAGCCCGCGGCCACCGTCATCGCCTGCACCGACGAATCCGTCGCCACTGCGCTGCAGCAGGCGTTCGCGGCCCCGTACTTCCGGCCGTACACCAACACCGACGTGGTGGGCTGTGAGATCGGCGGTGCCGCCAAGAATGTGATCGCGCTGGCCTGCGGCATGGCCTCGGGCATGGGCTTCGGCGAGAACACCCTGGCCACCCTGATCACCCGGGGCCTGGCCGAGACCATCCGCCTGGGCATGGCGCTCGGCGCCGACATCACCACCCTGGCGGGGCTGGCCGGCATCGGCGACCTGGTGGCGACCTGCTCGTCGCCGCTCTCACGGAACCGGACCTTCGGTCATCGGCTCGGTGAGGGCGCCACCCTCGAGGAGGCGCAGGCGGCCACCAACGGCCAGGTGGCCGAGGGCGTCAAGTCGTGCCGGTCGGTGCGTGCGCTGGCCGCCGAGAGCGGGGTGGAGATGCCGCTCACCGAGGCCGTCTACCGGGTGTGCCACGAGGGGCTGCCGGTGGCCGAGATGGTGGATCTGCTGCTCGGCCGCACCCCCAAACCCGAGGTGTACGGCGCCCGGCCGGAGCCTGCCGGGAACTGAGCGCGGCGGCCGCCCGCGGCGTCAGCCGAAGTCGAGCGGGGCGGCCGGCAACTGCTCGTCGATCGCCGCGGAGATGTCGGTGATGGCGCCGCTGCCCGCCCCGGCCGGCAGCCACACCGCGATGTACGGCCGGTGATCGACCGCCACATAGGCCTGGCCGACGCCCTCCTGGGTGTCGGTGATGAACCACTGCACGGGGTGGATCACCTGCAGCGCACTGGTGGGGGCCAGCGCCGTCGGGCGGGCCACTCCGCAGCGCAGCACCACCTGGCGGTTCTCGTCGTCGGTCCACCGGACGGTGTCGCCGTCGCGCTTCTTGTCGGTGAACTCGTCGTACGAGCGGGGCAGCGAGTCCAGGAAGTCCCCGCACTTGTCGGCATCCTGGGCGATGGTGGCGTACGAGTCGATCGGCACCTCGGTGTCGGCGTTCGATTTGAGGACGGCGACCGTGATGAAACCGGCGATCACCATCACCGGGATGGCCACCAGGGTGGCGATCAGGGCGGGGGAGAGCCGTCCCTGGTCGTCGCGGCCGCGGCGGGTGGGGGACGGCTGGGGGTCGGACTCGCTCATGATCCTCTGATTTTAGGCGGCGGCCGGCGCCGACGGCCCACCGCCCGCCGGTGCGGCACCTGTGTAGTGTCGGCGCCGTGACGACGGTAGGCGAGATCGGGGAGCGGGCCCTCATCGCGCGGATGACGGCCGCGGCCGGCCGCGGCGGCGGCGACGTGGTGATCGGCGCCGGCGACGATGCCGCCGTTCTGCGCGCCGCCGGACCGGTGGTGGTGAGCACCGACACCGCGGTGGCCGGACGGCATTTCCGCTTCGACTGGTCGACCCCCGAGCAGATCGGCGCCCGGGCGGTGGTGGCCGCCGCCGCCGACATCTCGGCGATGGGCGGGGTGCTGACCGGGGTGGTGGTCTCGCTCGGCTGCCCGGCGCACACCCCGGTCGATCAGCTGCTGGCGGTCAACGCCGGTCTGGTCGGGCAGACGCACCGGTACGGCGCCCGGGTGCTCGGCGGGGATCTGGTGTCGGCGCCGGCGATGATCCTGACCGTCACCGCGATCGGGATGCTCGACGGCGACGAGGCGGTGACCCTGTCCGGGGCCCGGCCCGGCGACGTCCTGGCCGTGAGCGGACCGCTCGGCGGCGCGGCGGCCGGTCTGGCGCTGCTCTCGGCGGCCGCGACCGGCGCCGATCCGGTGCTGACGCAACGCTATTCGTCGCTGGTGACCCGGTTCGCCCTGCCGCAGCCGGATCCGCAGCAGGGACCGCTGGCCGCCCGCGCGGGCGCCCACGCCATGACCGACGTCTCCGACGCGCTCATCGAGGAACTGATCACCATGTCCACCGCCGGCGGTGCGGTGCTCGACGTGGATGTGGCGGCGGTGCCCCGGCCGGCCGGACTCGCGGCGGCGGCCGCCGCCCTGGGCGTCGACCCGGATCGCTGGGTGCTCACCGGCGGTGAGGACCACGAACTGCTCGCCGCGCTCGATCCGGCGGCCGTCCCCGACGGCTGGACCGTGATCGGCCGGGTGCGCGCCGGCGGCCCCGCGGTCCTGGCCGACGGCCGGCCGATCGGCGATCTGCACGGCTGGCAGTCGTTCACCCCCACCGACTTTGCTTAAATCGACGCATGGCTGTTTATGCGCTCGGTGAGCGGGAACCCGTTCTGGGGAAGGACGTCTACGTCCACCCGGACGCCACGGTGATCGGCGCGGTCACCCTCGCCGACGGGGTGTCGGTGTGGCCCGGGGCGGTGTTGCGCGGCGACTACGGCACCATCTCGGTGGGCGAGCGCAGCAATATCCAGGACGGCACCGTCATCCACTGCACGGTGGTCGATGCGACGGTGATCGGCGCCCGCTGCGTGGTGGGCCACAATGCGCACATCGAAGGCGCCACGATCGGCGACGACGTGCTGGTGGCCTCCGGCTCGGTGGTGCTCAACGGTTCGGTGATCGGCTCCGGCTCGGTGATCGGTGCCGGTGCGGTGGTGCCCTACGGGGCGCAGATCCCGGAGCGGTCGATGGCGCTCGGCGTCCCGGCCAAGGTGCGCGAGGGGCACGTGGTGAAGGAGGGTCACCTCGACCTGAACGTGGACCTGTACGCGGAGAACGCCAAGTACTACGCGCAGAACCTGCGGCGGCTGGACTGATGGCGGCTCCGCTGGCGGATCTGATCGATCCGGGCTGGGCGCGGGCGCTGGCCCCGGTGGAGGCGCAGATCGCCGCGATGGGTGACTTCCTGCGTGCCGAACTGGCGGCCGGCCGCCGCTATCTGCCGGCCGGGCAGCATGTGCTGCGCGCCTTCACCCGGCCCTTCGATCAGGTGCGGGTGCTGATCGTCGGCCAGGATCCGTATCCCACCCCCGGCCATGCGGTGGGTCTGAGTTTTTCGGTGGCGCCCGAGGTGACGCCGGTGCCGCGTTCGCTGCAGAACATCTACACCGAGTACTCCGAGGATCTGGGACTGCCGCGGCCGCGCACCGGCGATCTGACGCCGTGGGCCGACCAGGGGGTGCTGCTGCTCAACCGGGTGCTCACGGTGGCGCCCGGGGAGGCCGGCTCGCACCGCGGCAAGGGCTGGGAGGCGGTCACCGAATGCGCCATCAAAGCCCTCGCCGCCCGGGACGAGCCGTTGGTGGCGATCCTGTGGGGCAACGACGCCCGGCGACTGCAGCAGTGGCTGCCGGACGTGCCGGTGATCGCCTCGCCGCATCCGTCGCCGCTGTCGGCCTCGCGCGGCTTCTTCGGGTCCAAGCCGTTCAGCCGGGCCAACGAGGAACTCGCCGACCTCGGCTGCGAGCCGGTGGACTGGCGCCTGCCCTGAGCCCCGCCGGCTCCCCGGCCGGGAACCGGCGTCAGCGCACGCCGCGGAAGTCCGGGGCGCGTTTGGCGACGAAGGCGTCCACGCCTTCGCGGCCCTCGGCGCTGATGCCCAGCTGCGAGATCGACTCGGCCTCCGCGTCGAGCTGGTCGCGCAGGGTGGCGGTCGCGGAGTCGAAGAGCAGCGAGCGGATGGCCGAGATCGATCCGCGCGGCCCGTCGGCCAGCTGCCGGGCGGCTTCCCGGGCGGCCGCCTCGACGTCGGCGTCGTCGTCGGTGACCTGCGCCAGGATGCCCAGGTCGAGCGCGGTCTGAGCGTCCAGGGTCTGGTCGGTCATGATGATGGTGCGGGCCCTGCCCAGGCCCACGATCCGGGGCAGCATCCACGACATCCCGCCGTCCGGCGAGAGGCCGATACCCGGATACGCCGGCCGCATCTTGGTCGACGGTCCCCCGATCGCCAGGTCGGCGTGCAGCACCAGGCTCATGCCGGCGCCGGCCGCCCAGCCCTTGGCCTCGACGACCACCGGCAGCCGGGTGTCGTACAGGGTGCCGAGCAGGGCGTGCAGATCATCGGCGAGCCCACGCAGATAGGCGCGGCGGTCCGGTGCCCCGGCGAACTTCGCGACGTTCCCGCCGGCACAGAAGTTCTTGCCGGCACCGCGCAGCAGCACCGCACCCACGTCGTCGCCGCCGCGCATCACCGCCTGCAGCCGCTCCTGTGCGGCGAGCACCGCCTCGTGGTCGAGGGCGGTGCCGTTCTCGGCGGTGGAGATGGCGATGGACAGCACGCCGTCCGGGTGCAGGGTGATCAGCTCGTCGGTCATGTACGCGAGTCTAGAAGGCGCCCCGGATGCGCCGATCGCCGCCCGGTGAGAACCGGACGGCGATCGGTGAAGTACTGCTGGTGCGGCGGCTCAGACCAGGGCGGTCTTGCCGGCCTTGAGGCACGAGGTGCACACGTTCTTGCGCTTGCGGTTACCCGGTGCCACCTCGACGCGCACGGACTGGATGTTCGGGTTCCAGCGGCGGTTGGTGCGCCGGTGCGAGTGCGAGACCGACTTGCCGAAACCGGGGCCCTTGCCGCAGATGTCACAAACGGCAGCCATGTCGAACTCCCTTGGTTGAAGTGTTGGTCGTCTGTCCTGCCGGTCCCCGGCGCGCAACGATGCCACCCGGGACAGGCAACCTGACAAGGGTAACCGCCGCGCACGCGCCGCGCCAAATCGTCCCGTCGACCGTGGTGGGTGCGTCGGGCCCGCCGGGTAGTCTGCAGACTAGTCGACGGTGAGTCACAGGCGATGGACGTCAGTCACAGGCGACGGACGAGCATCGGCGAGACACCGCCAGGGCGAACGGGCAGAGAGGGGCGCCGGAGTGACACGGACGGGTGGCGCGGGTACCGCGGTCAATCCGGCGCTGATCCGTGACTGGGCGGGCGCCTGCTCGACCGGACTGGCCGAGATGCGCGGCGAGATCAACGACCTCAACGTCTTCCCGATCCCGGACGCCGACACCGGCTCCAATATGGCGTTCACCATGGCCGGGGCCGCCGCGGCGCTCGACGAGCTGCCGCCGGACGCGACGCTGCCGGTGCTGATGCGGGCGATGGCCGACGGTGCGGTGGCCAGCGCCCGCGGGAACTCCGGCATCATCGTCTCGCAGATCCTGATCGGCTTCGCGGACGCGGTCGATCTGGCCGTGGCCGACGGCGACGGCAGCTTCAACCGGATGTACGCGAGCGGACTGCGGCTGGCCGCGCTCGGCGCCCGGCGGGCGGTGAGCCAGCCTCGCGAGGGCACGGTGCTGACGCTGCTGACCGTGGCCGCAGACACCGCCGCCGCGCAGGTCTCCGGTTCGGCGGCCGATCTGGTGCGCGCGGTGGCCGACGACTGCGCCGAAGCCCTCGAGCGCACCCCCGAGCAGATGATCGAGCTGGCCAACGCCGGTGTGGTCGATGCCGGGGCGCGGGGGTTCCTGGTGATGGCCGACGCACTGGTGCTGGTACTCACCGGGGTGGCCAACCGCCGCCGCATCTACCGCGGCACCCTCACCGATTCGGTGGCCGACGCGCACGGCGAGTGCTCGGGGGCCGGCGACACCGACTTCGAGGTGATGTACCAGCTGTCGGCGGCCGACGGCACCCGCATCGGCGAGCTGCGCGAGCGACTCACCGGACTGGGCGATTCGGTGGTGATCGTCGGCGACAGCTCCACCGACTCCGAACGGTTCTCGGTGCACGTGCACACCGACGTTCCCGGGGAGGCGGTCGAGGCCGGGCTCGAACTCGGCCGGCTCAGCGACATCCGCATCAGCTGCTTCCTGCTCGACGAGATGCGCTCGGCGCCCGGCGCCAACGAGCCGCCGCCCCGCTTCAAGCGTTCGGTCCTGGTGCTGGCGCAGGGAGAGGGCGCCGAGGAGATCTTCACCGAGGCCGGCGCGGTGGTGGTGCGCGCCGATCACGGTCTGCACCCGGCCACCCTGGCCAAGGCGGTGCGCGGCACCGACAGTGCGCACACCGTGGTGATGGGCAACGGCATGGTGTCCTCGCAGGATCTGGTGTCGGTGGGGGCCGAGGCGCGGTCGGCGCAGCGCTCGCTGGTCTTCCTGCCCACCCTGTCGATGGCGCAGTGCCTGGCGGCGATGGCCGTGCACGATCCGGGGGCCTCCGCCGACGTGGACGCCTTCGCGATGGCGGCGGCGGCGGCCGCCACCCGGTGGGGTTCGCTGCAGCGGTCGATGAGCAAGATGATGACGCTGGCCGGGACCTGCGAGATCGGCGACACCCTGGGGCTGGTGGGTTCGGATGTGCTGGTGATCGCGCCGCAGCAGGCCGGGGCGGCCACGGCACTGATCGATCTGCTGCTGGCCACCGGCGGCGAGATGGTGACCATCCTGGCCGGTGCCGGACTCGACGACCAGGCCCGCGAGGCGATCGCCCAACATCTGCGTTCGAGCTATCCGGGTATCGAGCTGGCGATGTACGAGGGCGGACAGTCCTGCGATCTGCTGCAGATCGGCGTCGAATAGTCATGGCCCGCGACGACGATCAGCGCATCGCGGTGATCACCTACGGGACCGAGCTGAGCCAGACCCGGCTCGAACCGGCGCTGGTCGGCAAGCTGGCCGGGCTGGAGCTGCGCACGGTCGGAGACCTGCTCCGCTATGTGCCGCGCCGCTATGTGCGTCACGGTCAGAGCGGCTCGGACGAGCTGCCGGCCGAGGGCGACTACCTGACGGTGGTCGGTCAGGTGATGCGCACCGAGGTGGTGCCGATGAAGAAGCGCAGCGGCCGGTTCCTCAAGGTCCAGGTGTCCGACGGCCAGCGCACGTACTCGGCCAGCTTCTTCAACTCCGCCAAGTGGATGGCCGGGAAGTTCCCGGCCGGGACCCGGGTGGTGCTGGCCGGCACCGTCAAGATCTTCCGCGGCCAGATCCAGCTGTCCCATCCGGACTGGCTGATCCTGCCCGACAACGGCGGGGACCGGGTGGTGGGCAGCGGCATGCTCACCGACATGTACGACGAGGAGGGGTTCACCGGCGGCGACGAGTCCGCCGAGGACGCCAACAGCTATCTGCGCGAGATCGTGCCGATGTACCCGGCCACCAAGGATGTGCAGACCTGGCAGATCTGGCGGGCGGTGCGCACCGTACTCAAAGACCTCGCCCCGATCCCCGACGCGCTCAGCGAACAGCAGCGCCGCGACCGCGGCCTGATCACCAGCGACGAGGCGATCACGCGCATCCATCTGCCCGAGAGCCAGCAGGACATCGACGATGCCGCGGCCCGGCTGAAGTTCGACGAGGCGCTGGCGGTGCAGACCGCGCTCGCCCAGAACCGGGTGGCGGCCGGCACCGAGTCGGCGCACGCCTGCCCGCACGTGCCCGGTGGGCTCGAGGACCAGTTGGCGGCCGCACTGCCCTTCGAACTGACCGCGGGCCAGCGGCGGGTGATCGACGAGATCGGCGCGGACATCGGCACCGAGCACCCGATGAACCGGCTGCTGCAGGGCGAGGTGGGTTCGGGTAAGACGCTGGTCTCGCTGCTGGCCATGCTGCGGGTGGTCGACAACGGGCACCAGTGCGCCATTCTGGCGCCCACCGAGGTGCTCGCCGCCCAGCACTACCGCACCGTGATGACCATGCTCGGCGACCTGGCCCGCGGCGGGGAGCTCGGCGCCCCGGACGGGGCGACCTCGGCGGTGCTGCTGACCGGCTCGATGAAGACCGCGGGCAAGAAGCAGACACTGCTCGACATCGTCACCGGCCAGGCCGGCATCGTCGTCGGCACGCACGCCCTGCTCGAGGACAACGTGGACTTCTTCGACCTGGGTATGGTGGTCGTCGACGAGCAGCACCGGTTCGGCGTGGAGCAACGGGATGTGTTGCGCGCCAAGGGAAGGCTCAACCGGCCGCACTTCCTGGTGATGACCGCCACGCCCATCCCGCGGACCGTCGCGATGATCACCTTCGGCGACCTGGAGACCTCCGCTCTCACCGAGCTGCCGCGCGGCCGGCAGCCCATCGCCACCAGCGTGGTGCCGATGGGCAAGCAGGCCTGGATGCGCCGGGTGTGGGAGCGCTCCCGCGAGGAGATCGACGCCGGCCGGCAGGTGTACGTGGTGTGCCCGCGGATCGGCGACGAGAAGAACGAGCCGGAGCAGGAGATGGCTGCGGTCCTCGACACCTGGCAGGAACTGTCCACCGGCGAACTCGCCGACTACCGGGTGGACTACCTGCACGGCCGGCTTCCCGCCGACGAGAAGAACGAGGTGATGGACCGGTTCTCTGCCGGGGAACTGGACGTACTGGTGGCCACCACCGTCATCGAGGTGGGTGTGGACGTGCCCAACGCCACCACCATGGTGATCATGAACGCCGAACGTTTCGGCGTGAGTCAGCTGCACCAGTTGCGCGGCCGCGTGGGCCGCGGTGCGCACGCCGGGCTGTGCCTGCTGGTCACCGCCGCGGGGGAGGGGTCGAATGCGCGGGCCCGCCTGGATGCGGTGGCCGCCACCAACGACGGTTTCGAACTGGCCCGGGTCGACCTGATGCAGCGACGGGAGGGCGACGTGCTCGGCGCCGCGCAGTCCGGCGGCGCCTCGTCGCTGCACTTCCTGTCCCTGCTCGACGACGCCGACGTGATCGCCGACGCCCGTGAGCTGGCCACCGCGATCGTCACCGAGGACCTGACGCTGATCAGTCATCCCGCGCTGGCCGATCTGGTGGACTCGATCCTGCTGCCCTCCAAGGTGGGCTATCTGGAGAAGTCCTGACCGCTGCGCCGAAGTGCACCGGGACGACGGCACGGTCGAGGCCGTCACCGGCAGCACCCCGCACGAGCCGGTCGCGCTGAGCCGACCGTCCGTCAGATCCAGCCGCGTTCGCGGGCCAGCCGGGCGGCCTCGGCGCGGGTGCCGGCCCCGGTCTTGCCGATGGCTGACGAGAGATGGTTGCGCACCGTGCCCGGCGACAGATGCACCTGCGCGGCGACGGCGGCCACCGTCGCACCGGACAGCGCGGCGCGCAGGACCTCGGATTCGCGTGGGGTGAGCGGTGATTCGCCGGTCGCCAGGCTCTCGGTGGCCAGCGTCGGATCGATCACCCGCAGCCCGGCGTGCACCCGGCGGACCGCTTCGGCGAGCTCGTCGGCCGGGGTGTCCTTGACCACGAAGCCCGAGGCGCCGGCCTCGATCGCGCGGCGCAGATAGCCGGGCCGGCCGAAGGTGGTGACGATCAGGCTGCGCACCTCGGGCAGCGCCGCGTGCAGCGCGGCTGCGGCGTCGATGCCGTCGGCGCCGGGCATCTCGATGTCGAGCAGGCACACCTGGGCGCCGGCGGCGCGGGCCGCGTCGACCACCTCGTCGCCGCGGCCCACCTGCGCCACGACGCTCAGATCGTTCTCCAGATCCAGCAGGGCGGCCAGGGCGCCGCGCACCAGGGCCTGATCGTCGGCCAGCAGCAGCCGGATGGGTTCGCTCACGCGTCGTCTCCCGTCTCGTCCGGGGCGGTGGCGGTGATGGTCGTTCCGCCTGCGCCGGAGGCGATCTCCAGCCGGCCGCCGGCGTCGCCGACGCGTTCGCGCAGCCCCTGCAGGCCGTTGCCGGTCCGTTCCGGGTCCATGCCGCGGCCGTCGTCGGCGATCCGGATGCGTCCGGCCGTCACGGTCACCGTGCACCGGCTCGCACCGGAGTGGCGGACCACATTGGTGACCGCTTCGCGCAGGACCCAGGCGAACAGGTCGTCGTGCGGTCCGCCGGGGGCGGCGGGCGGAAGGTCGGCGGTGACACCGGCGGCGCGCAGGGCGCTTTCGGCGGCGGCGAGCCCGCTGGGCAGGTCGGGGCTGCGCAGCTGGCCCACGGTGGCGCGGACCTGGGCGAGGGATTCGCGGGCGAGCTGATTCACCTCCGCCAGTTCGGTGCGGGCGCGCTGCGGGTCGCGGTCGAGGAGCTTCCCGGCCAGTTCGCTCTTGACGCTGATCACGGTGAGCGAGTGCCCCAGGATGTCGTGTACGTCGCGGGCCACCCGCTCGCGTTCGGCGACCAGCGCGAGCCGGGCGTTCAACTCGCGCTGCCGCTTCTCGGCGTACTCCCGGTCCTGTTCGCGCTGCGCCATCGCGCGGAAGCCCAGCAGGGTGAAGCCCACGCACACCAGGATCACCAGCACCGACAGGTCCAGCTCCCAGTCGCTGACGGCGGGCAGCAGCACCGAGAGCACGATGATCGCCGCGACGGTCACCGCCGCCCACAGTGTCGGGAAGGTGAAGGCGGCCACCGCCATCAGGAACGGTCCCAGGCCGAAGGCGTTCTCGCCGATGATCGGCAGCATGGCCCCGGTCAGCACCACCAGCGGCAGGATCACCCAGGCGTTGCGGCCGGTGATCTCCGCCCGCGGATTGATCACGTAGACGCTGAGCAGCAGGTAGACGACGGCGAAGACGGCGAGAATCAGAAAGCCGAGCGCCTTGACCTCAGGTGGCCGGTCGGCGGTGGCCACCGAGCTGATCGGATATGCCAGGAACAGCAGCCAGATGGCCGAGTACAGCCAGCGCAGGTCGCGCCACTGCGCCCACCGCACCTCGGGGGCGGTGGGCGACGGCGGGGCGGGCTGCGGGTCGATGACGGGATCCTCCGGAATCGTCGGGGCGCGGTGGGCCGGTGCGGTCACTGCCGGCTCGTACTGCGACGGTAGGCGATCGCGGCGCCGGCCACGAACAGGCCGGCCCAGACGATCAGATTCAGGATCGGCACCCACAGGGCGACGTGCTCGTCGTAGGCGGTGTCGCCGTGGTCGAGCGGGTAGCGGGCCAGCGTCACCACCCCGAACATCGGGGTGAACTGGGCGAAGACCAGCATGGCGCCGCGCACCGGGACGAAGACGTTGCCGGCGAAGGCCAGCAGGGTGAGGATGCCGCCCATCGCCTGCAGGGCGCCGTCCGAGCGCAGCAGCGAGCCGACCAGCAGACCGAACGCGGCGAAGATGCTCGAGGCCAGCCAGCCGATCAGCAGGCAGCCCACCCAGACGGCGAGCGGCGCGTGCGCCCCGGTCGCGGCGCCCACGGCGGTGAGCACCAGCATCGGCAGCAGACTCACCGTCAGTGCCACCGCCAGCTTGGTGAGCACGTATCCGGTGGGGGAGAGCGGGGTCATCAGCAGGGTGCGGGTCCAGCCGGCCTGCTGTTCGATGGCCACCGAGGCGGCGTTGGACGCGGCGGCCATCACGGTGCCGTAGACGGCCATGCCGACGAGCACGTAGAAGGCGACGTTGCCCTCGCCGGCCCGGTCGTCGGTGTTCTGGGTGGCCCCGAAGATCAGGTACATCACGCCGGGCATGATCACGGTGAACAGCAGCGCCCGGCGGTTGCGCAGTACGCGCCGGACGTCCAGGCGCAGATAGGTGCGCGCGGGCAGGGCGGCCGTGGGCCGGGCGGCCTGGGCGAGCGGGGCGGTGGGGGAGGCGGTCATGACGGTCCTTTCCAGGGATACGGTTCGCGGTGGGTCAGACGGGGTGCCGGTCGGGCAGGTGCTGGTCGGGCGGGGTGTCAGACCGAGGTGAGGGCGACGAAGGCGTCCTCGAGGTCGGGTGCGGCGATCTCCACCTCGCGGGCGGCGGTGGCGGTCAGCAGGGTGCGGGCGAGGGCGTCGGAGTCGTCGGCCATCAGGTAGCTGCGGCCGCCGCGCCGTTCCAGGACCCGGGTGCCGGGCAGTGCCGCGCAGACCGCGGTGAGGCCGTCGTCGTCGACGATCGCCGAGACCACGCGGGCGCCGGCGAGGGTGCGGATCTGGGCGGTGGGTCCGTCGGCGACGATCCGGCCGCCGGCGATCATCACGATGCGGTCGGCGAAGGCGTCGGCCTCTTCGAGGTAGTGGGTGGCGAACAGGACGGTGCGGCCGGCGTCGGCGTCGGCGCGCATGGCGTGCCAGAAGGAGCGCCGCGATTCGACGTCCATGCCGGCGGTGGGCTCGTCGAGGATGATCAGATCCGGGTCGGAGAGGGTGGCGATCGCGAACTTGAGGCGCTGCTGCTCACCGCCCGAGCAGCGGGAGACGCGGCGGCCGGCCAGGTCGGCGATCCCGGCCCGCTGCAGCACCGGGCCGGTCCGCTCGGGGCAGCCGTGCAGTGAGGCGACGATCTGCACGGACTCCTCGACGGTGAAGTCCGGCAGCAGCCCGCCGGTCTGCGCGATGAGCGCCATGCTGCCCGACGCGGCGGCGGCCCGGGGCTCGCGGCCGTAGACCTCGACCCGCCCGGAGTCGGGGCGGGTGAAGCCGGCGATCATGTCGATGGTGGTGGTCTTGCCGGCCCCGTTCGGACCGAGGAAGGCGACGACCTCACCGGGCTGGACGGTCAGCGACAGACCGTCGACGGCGGTGACCCGGCCTCCGCCGGAGTCGCGGAAGGATTTGACGAGATTCTCGGCGTGCAGGGCGGCGGTGGGCGCGGTGTTCGTGGTCATGCTTCGACGATCCCGTGATCGGCGGCGGCGGACCCAGCGCAGATGTCATCGATCGCCCATGACCTTTGTCATGGGTCCAGGGCGTGCGGGCCGTCGTTCGGGCGTCGTCACCTCCCCGAGCGCACCGAACCTCCCCGAGCTCACCCATGTCGTCGACAGCACCGGGCCATCGTTCTGACGTTCTAACCCATGCGTGCCCCGGATGTTCGCACGAGCGTTCGGGTAAACGTGCCTCTGGTGCGCGCGCGAGCGAAGAACGCGCAGGTCACAGCGGTATGGAACCCGATCGTGAGGGGCTGCGTCTAATAGGGTGGAGGAGAACGAATGAGGATCAGGACGCGCCTGCTGCTCCGGTGGCGGGAGTGGGAGCTGCGCCGACGCCCGGGCCGGAGCCGGCTCACCGGGACGCACTGGGCGGTGCTCGCCGGGTTCGCCGCCACCGCGGTCTTCGTGGCATCGGCCCTCGGCCCGCCCGAGCCGCCGTCGCCGGTCGATCCGGGGCTGGTGAGCACCGCCCGGCAACGGCTGTCGGTGGTGCCGGTGCTGCCGAGCCGGCCGGCGCACCGCAGCGACTACCGGCGTGAGGCCTTCGGGCAGGCCTGGACCGACGACGCGGGGATCAGCGGCTCGGGCAACGGCTGCGACACCCGCAACGACGTCCTCGCCCGGGATCTGCAGGTCACGGCCCGCACGCCGACGTCCTCGTGCCCGACCGCGGTGGCCGCAGGCCGGCTGCGCAGCCCGTACACCGGCGCCGACCTGGTATTCCGGCGCGGACGCGGCTCGGCGGCGGTCCAGATCGACCATGTGGTGCCGCTGTCGTACGCCTGGGACATGGGCGCCTGGTCGTGGACCGCGGCCACCCGCACCGCGCTGGCCAACGATCCGGCCAATCTGCTCGCCGTGGACGCGGCCAGCAACCAGGCCAAATCCGATGCCGAACCCGCACGCTGGATGCCTGCGCTGCGCGGTTTCCGCTGCCCGTACTCCGTGCAGTTCGTCGCTGTCCTCAGCGCTTACCGGCTGCCCGTCGACGAACCCTCGCGGCGGGTGCTGGCCTCGGCGCTCGAACGCTGCTGAGTCCGCGCGGGACGGTCGGGGCCGTTGGGTGACCGCGCCGCATCCCGGCGTGAGTAACCTGGAGGCCATGAGTGCTCCCACCACCCAGGCGCCGGTGACTGCGACGGACGACGCCGCCATCACCGCGACCGTCACCGAGCAGGCCCGGGCCGGTAAGCGGGCGGCCCGCCGGCTGGCCACCCTGACCACCGATCAGAAGAACAAGGTGCTGCTGGCCGCGGCCGACGCGATCGACGCCGCCGCCGACACCGTGCTGGCCGCCAACGCCGAGGACGTGGCCCGCGCCGAGGACGCCGGCACCGAGGCCAGCCTCGTCGACCGGCTGCGGCTCACCGGAGCCCGGATCGCCGGTATCACCGGGGGACTGCGCCAGGTGGCCGCACTCCCGGATCCGATCGGGGAGGTCGTCCAGGGCAAGACCCTGCCGAACGGCCTGGAGCTGCGGCAGTTGCGGGTGCCGCTGGGCGTGGTGGGCTTCGTCTACGAGGCCCGGCCCAATGTGACGGTCGACGGCTTCGGCATCTCCTTCAAGTCCGGCAACGCGGTGCTGCTGCGCGGTTCGTCGTCGGCGGCCGCATCCAACGCCGCCCTGGTGGAGATCCTGCGCTCGGTGCTCAGCAAGCACGGGCTGGATCCGGACGTGGTCAACCTGCTGCCCAGCGAATCCCGGACCAGCGTCACCGCGCTCATTCAGGCCCGCGGGCTGGTGGACGTGGTGATCCCGCGCGGCGGCGCCGGCCTGATCGCCACCGTCGTGGAGAACGCCACCGTGCCCACCATCGAGACCGGCACCGGCAACTGCCACATCTACGTGCACTCCGCCGCCGACGTCGACACCGCCACCCGGGTGATCGTCAACGCCAAGACCCGCCGGCCCAGCGTCTGCAACACCGTCGAGACGGTGCTCGTCGACCGGGCCGTCGCCGGCGCCGCACTCGAGCCGATCACCTCGGCCCTGCAGGCCGAGGGCGTGGTGCTGCACGGCGAGGAGGCGGGCATGCTGCCGGCCACCGAGGACGACTGGCATGCGGAGTACCTGTCGCTGGACCTCGCGGTGAAGGTGGTCGACGGACTCGACGCCGCGATCGACCACATCGACACCTACGGCACCGGACACACCGAGGCCATCATCACCGGCGACCTGGCGGCCGCCCGCGAGTTCACCACCCGGGTCGACGCCGCGGCCGTGATGGTCAACGCCTCCACCGCCTTCACCGACGGCGAGCAGTTCGGTTTCGGCGCGGAGATCGGCATCTCCACCCAGAAGCTGCACGCCCGTGGGCCGATGGGACTGCCCGAACTCACCTCCACCAAATGGGTGGCGTGGGGCGACGGACAGGTGCGTCCCCGGTGACCGCGCCCGTCGAGCCGAGCTTCAGCTCCGCTGCCGACGTCACCGAGAAGCTCGCCACCACCGGCTATCTGGCCGACGAGGCGACCGCCACGGCCACCTTCCTCGCCGACCGCCTCGGCAAGCCGATGCTGGTGGAGGGCCCGGCCGGGGTCGGCAAGACCGAACTGGCCCGGGCCGTGGCCGGCGCCACCGGCGCCGAGCTGGTCCGGCTCCAGTGCTACGAGGGCATCGACGAGGCCCGAGCCCTGTACGAGTGGAATCACGCCAAGCAGATCCTGGCCATTCAGGCCGGGCGGCAACAGGATTGGGACGCCACCAAGCAGAACATCTTCTCCGAGGAGTTCCTGCTGGCCCGGCCGCTGCTCACCGCCATCTCCCGCACCGAACCCACGGTGCTGCTGATCGACGAGATCGACAAGGCCGACGTCGACATCGAAGGCCTGCTGCTCGAGGTGCTCAGCGACTTCGCCATCACCATCCCGGAGATGGGCACCGTCGTCGCTCAGCGCCGCCCCATCGTGGTGCTCACCTCCAACGCGAATCGTGAACTCTCCGAGGCGCTCAAACGTCGCTGCCTCTACCTGTACATCGACTTCCCGGACGCGACCCTCGAACGCGAGATCCTCGGATCCCGGGTGCCGGAGCTGCCGCAGTCGCTGGCCACCGAGCTGGTGCGGATCGTCGGCGTGCTGCGCGGTCTGGACGTGCGCAAGAAGCCGTCGGTCGCCGAGACCATCGACTGGGGCAATACGCTGCTGGCGATGACCGGCGGCGACGCCGCCCGGGCGCTCACTCGCGGCAAACTCGACGAGGACCTCATCGCCCGCACCCTCGGTGTGGTCCTCAAGCACCGTCCCGACGTGAAAACCGCTCTGCGCGAACTGAAACTGGGCTGAGCCGTGGCCGCGGACCAGTTGGTGGACAACCTCACCGGCTTTGTCGAGGACCTGCGGTCGCGCGGCATCACCGTGGGGCCGTCCCAGCTGATCGACGCCGGGCAGGCGATGACGGTGCTCGATCTGCTCGACCGCACCAGTCTGCGTGAGGGACTGGCCGCGACCCTGCTGTCCGACCATCTGCACCGGGACACCTTCGACCTGTGCTTCGAACTCTGGTTCCCGCTGGGCGGCACCGCCCGCCGGGAGGCCTTCGAGGTGCCGCGCACCCCCGACGGGAAGGTGGACGTCCCGGCGCTGCGCGAGCTGGCCGCCGACATCCTCGCCGACCCGGAGTCGCAGACCGACGGCCGCTTCGAGCAGCTGGTCGCCTCCATCGTGCAGGAGGTGGGCCGCTACGAGGGCGCTCGCGGTGAGGCCTTCTCGATGTATCAGGCCACCACCGCGGTGTCCCCGCAGACGCTGATCGCCCGGATCGCCGCCGGGATGGCGGCCGGAGTGGACAGCGGCGACCAGCGGCCCGGCACCGACGCACTCACCCGGCGTGCCGCAGGCGAGGCCGCCGAGCGGCTGCGCTCGGCGATCGAGACCGAGGTGCAGCGCCGGATGGCGGCGCTGCGCGGTCGGGAGGAGGTGGGTGCCTACGCGGTGCCGAAGCTGCCCGAGCAGATCGACTTCTTCTCCGCCAACCCACAGGACCTGGCCAAGATGCGCCGCACCATCGACCCGATCGCCCGGCTGCTCGCCGCCAAACTCGAATTCCGCCGGCGCCGCAACAACCACGGTGCGGTCGATGTGCGGTCGACGCTGCGGGCGTCGATGTCCACCGGCGGCGTGCCGATCGACCTGCGCTACCGCAAGCCGCGGCCCGGCAAACCGGAACTCGTGGTGATCTGCGATGTCTCCGGCTCGGTCGCCGGCTTCTCCAGCTTCACCCTGCAGCTGGTGTACGCCCTGCGCCAACAGTTCTCCAACGTCCGGGTGTTCGCCTTCGTCGACACCGTCGACGAGGTGACCGACTACTTCGACCGGTCCAGCGCCGACGACCAGTTCGGCGAGCGCATGCGCACCATGCTGACCCAGGCCCGGATCAGCACCCGCGACGGGCATTCGGACTACGGCCACATGCTGCGGGGCTTCGCCGAGAACTATCTCGATTCGCTCACCCACCGCGGGGCGCTGCTGATCCTCGGCGACGCCCGCAACAACTACGCGCGCGCCAGCACCGACGCACTCGCCAGCCTGCGCGACCGGGTGCGCAACGCCTACTGGCTCAACCCGGAGCGGCGCGAGCACTGGGACACCGGCGACTCGATCGCCGGCCGCTACGCCGACGTGATCGAGATGTTCGAGTGCCGCAACGCCGACCAGCTGGCCTCGGTGATCTCTGAGCTGCTGCCGGTCTGAGACCGTCCGGGCCGGAGCGCCGAAGCGGCCGGGTACCGGCCGGGTAGAGTCAGACGACATGTCCGGAGAAGGTGTCCCCACCGCAGACCGGTCGACGTCGCCGCGCCGCAGACGCCGACTCGGCATCATGGGCGGCACCTTCGATCCCATTCACAACGGGCACCTGGTGGCCGCCAGCGAGGTGGCCGACCAGCTGCGCCTCGACGAGGTCATCTTCGTGCCCACCGGACGGCCCTGGCAGAAGGAGGGCGGCGCGGACGGCAGCCGCACGGTGAGCCCGGCCGAGCATCGCTACCTGATGACGGTCATCGCCACCGCCTCCAACCCGCAGTTCACCGTCAGCCGGGTCGACATCGACCGCGAGGGCGTCACCTACACCGTCGACACCCTGCGCGACATGCGCACCGTCTTCCCCGACGACGAACTGTTCTTCATCACCGGCGCCGATGCGCTCGAAACCATCCTCTCCTGGCAGGATTGGCAGGAACTGTTCGAGCTCGCGAACTTCGTCGGCGTCACCCGGCCCGGCTACGAGCTCGACGCCACCCATCTGGCCGGGGTGCTGGCCACCAAACCGCCCGAGGCGCTGCAGATGCTCGAGATCCCGGCCCTGGCGATCTCGTCGACGGACTGCCGCCGCCGTGCCCGCGCGGGCCGGCCGGTCTGGTATCTGGTGCCCGAAGGGGTGGTGCAGTACATCAGCAAACACGGGCTGTACCGGACCGAACCCGAACGCCGGGATCCCGTGTCGAGAAAGGACCCTCAAGAGTGACCGCAACCGACGAGGCGGCCGCCGCAGCGGCCGTCGCCGCCCACGCCGCCGCCGACCTGAAGGCCACCGACGTGGTGGCCATCGACGTCTCCGAACCGCTGGCGATCACCGACGTCTTCGTCATCGCCTCGGCCGACAACGAGCGTCAGGTCAACGCCATCACCGAAGAGGTCGAAGACAAGATGCGCGAGGCCGGTCATCAGCCGCTGCGCCGCGAGGGCGTCCGCGACGGCCGCTGGGCGCTGCTGGACTACGGCGACGTGGTGGTGCACGTGCAGCACGACGAGGACCGCGGCTTCTACGGCCTCGAACGGCTCTGGAAGGACTGCCCGCAGCTCGAGATCGACGGGCTGCCGAATGCGGATCGTCCGGCCGGCGACGACGAGTCGGACGGAACCGGCGCCGGCCCGGCATGACCTTCGAACCGGATCAGGGCGACACCAGCGTCGAACGGCTCACACCGGTCGTGCGCCGTCTGGTGCTGCTGCGGCACGGTCAGACCGGCTACAACGCCGCCCGCCGGATGCAGGGCCAGCTCGACACCGAACTCTCCGAACTGGGCCGCAGTCAGGCGCAGGTGGCGGGCCGGGCACTGGCCACCCGGGCCCCGCGGCTGATCGTCTCGTCGGATCTTCAACGGGCCCACCACACCGCGCTGGCGCTCGGCGAGGCCGCCGGGCTGCCGGTGGGCGTCGACGAGCGGCTGCGCGAGACCCATCTCGGGCAGTGGCAGGGGATGACCCATCTCGAGGTCGATCAGGCCGCGCCCGGCGCCCGCCGGCACTGGCGCGACGACGCGGGCTGGGCGCCGCCCGGCGGCGAGAGCCGCGTCGAGGTGGCGGCCCGCACCGTGCCGGTGGTCACCGAACTCGTCGAGCAGCAGGACGACTGGGGCCAGGGCGAGCATCCGGAGGCCCCGGTGGTGCTGGTCTCGCACGGCGGTGCCATCGCCGCCCTCACCGCGGGCCTGCTCGGCCTGCCGGTGGCCAACTGGCCGATCTTCGGCGGGCTGGCCAACACCAGCTGGGTCCAGCTGTCCGGGCACAGCCTGCCCGGTGAGCAGCCGGTGTGGCGGCTCGACGTGTGGAACGCCTCCGCCGAATCCGCCGACGAAGGAGTCCAGTAGTGAGCGTGCAGCCCGCGGCGGACGGCCGCGGCACCGGCACGGTGCTGGTGCTCGCCGACTCGCTGTCGTTCTACGGGCCGCGCGGCGGACTGCCCGCCGACGACCCGCAGATCTGGCCCAACCGGGTCGGCGCGGCCGTGGGCCGGCCCGTCGACATGTTCGCCCGCATCGGCTGGACCAGCCGGGACATCTGGTGGGCGGTCACCCAGGATCCGCGGATCTGGGCGGCGCTGCCGCACGCCGACGTGGTGGTGCTGGCCTACGGCGGCATGGATTCGCTGCCCTCGCCGCTGCCGACCGCGCTGCGCGAACAGATCCGCTACCTGCGGCCGTCCGGACTGCGCCGGCGGGTCCGCGGGGTCTACGGCTGGCTGCAGCCGCGGCTGTCGCCGCTGGGCTGGCCGCTGGCGCTGCCGCCGCAGGTGAGCGTGCGGTACTACGAGAAGGTGCGCAGCGCGATCGCCCAGCTGCGGCCCGGGCTGCCGATCGTGGTGGCGCTGCCGCCCACCCACGCCAGCCCGTACTACGGTTTCGCCCACCCGGGCCGGATCCCCACCACCGCGGCGATCGCCGAATGGGCCGCCGCACATGGGCTGCCGACCGTCGACTTCTATCCGATCACCGCCGAGCACTTCAGCGATCCCGGCACCGAGATGAACCCGGACGGCATCCACTGGGGGCTGCGGACGCATGCCGCCATCGCCGACGCGGTGGCGCCGGTCGTCGGCGATCAGCTGCGCTGACCGCGGGGCGGTCGGCCCGGTTCAGTCGAGGGGTTCGAGGCCGCGGCCCACGGTCACACCCACCGCGCCCGGGCCCACGTGCACGCCGAGCACCGGCCCCAGATCCACGATCAGCGACGAGGTGACGTGGGGGAGTCGTTCGAGCGCACCGGCGTGCACCTCGGCCGCCAGCTCCGGAGCCTGGCAGTGCTGCACGGCCAGGGTCACCTCGTCGTCGCCGACGTGCTCGGCGAGCGTGTCGAGCATCCGGTTCACGGCCCGGGTCATGGTGCGCTGACGTTCCTGCAGCGCGAGCACGCCGTCGGCGATGTTGAGGATCGGTTTGATCGCCAGCGCGGAGCCGAGCAGCCGGCTGGCCGCCGAGATGCGGCCGCTGGTGCGCAGATTCTCCAGGGTCTGAACGCAGAGCATCGATTCGGCGGTGGCCGCGGCCCGGATGGCGGCCTCGTAGACGTCGTCGCGGCTCGCACCGGCGTCGGCGGCCTGGGCGGCGGCCAGTGCGGTGAGCCCCACCGAGATTCCGGCGGCACGCGAATCGACCACGCGCAGCTTCTCGCCGAGCTCCTCGGCGACGAGCCGGGCGGCGGCCCAGGTGCCCGAGAGGCGGCGTGACATGTGGACGGCCACCACGCCGTCGCCCTCGCTGCGCTCGATGGCCTCCTGGTACACCTCGATCAGGTCCTGCGGGTTGGCGCCGGAGGTGGTGATGTCCGGCTCCGAGATCACCTGCGGCGGGATGTCGTCGACGCCCTCGAGATACTCGGTGCCGTCCGGCAGCGAGAGGTGCAGCGGAACTTGCACGATGGAGTACCGGTCGGCGACGGTGGCGGGCAGCCGTGCAGACGAATCGGTGACGACGATGACAGGCACCCCTACAACTTAGCTAACACCACACTCGGCCAGTGCAGGGCCGTCGGTCGTCTGATCTCCGCGATTCGGCACCCATCTGTGGACAACTCCGGATCATCCACAGCGCGGCCGCGGTCGGGGTGGTGCCGGACGTGCCGGCTTCCTAGCGTCACAGACATGGCCAGGAGATCGAGTCACCGCAGTTCAGAGGCCGGACCGGCCGATCCGCTCCAGCGTCTCGCCGCGCCGGCCGAGTCCGGCGACGGCTGGGGCGGCGTCGCCATTCCGGACTGGCTGCGGACCGACGCCGGCCGGGCCGCCTGGACCCGGCACACCGACGACGACGGCGAGGCCGGGTTCGCCGAGGTGCTCGAGCAGGATCGGCCGACCGCCGACGACTGGGACCGGACACTCGACCGCGGGCCCGACTGGGCGCAGGAGCATCACCGGGCCGGGGAACAGCACTGGAACGACGAGCCGGAGGGGGAGGGCGGAAGCGACTGGGGCGAGGAGACCGGCTGGGATGAGGAGAGTGGCTGGGACGAGGACGATCCGGAGGCCGCGGACGAGTCCGGCGACGGCTGGCCGGGACCGCGCCGGCGACTGGCCATGCTGCCGCCGGCCGCCATCGGGCTGATCGTGATCGGCGTACTGGCCTGCGTCTTCGCCGGATACACACTGCTCAAACGCGGTGAACCGGCGGCCCCGGCGGTCGCCTTCCCGGCGTCGGCGGGCATGCCGGTCACAGCGAGTCCGGGGGCGCTGCCGGAGAGTTCGGCGGTGCCGGCGCAGATCGTGGTGAGCGTGGCCGGACTGGTGCACACCCCCGGACTGGTGAGGCTCGCACCCGATGCGCGGGTGGCCGATGCGCTCGAACGGGCCGGCGGGGCCGTCGACGGCGCCGACGTGCTCAGCCTGAACCTGGCGCAGCCGCTGCACGACGGCGATCAGGTGCTGGTGGGCAAGGCGGGAAAGGACTCGGTGCGCAGCGCCGTGGTGCCCGCCGGAGAGTCGGCGGGCGGTGCGGGCGGATCGACGACCGCCGGCGGCGGGGGCGGCGGCTCGTCGCCGGCGGGCAAACCCGATCTGAACACCGCGAGCTCCGCCGAACTCGAGGCGCTGCCCGGGGTGGGGCCGGTGACCGCGCAGAGCATCATCGCGTGGCGGGAGGCGCACGGCCGGTTCACCTCGGTGGATCAGCTCGGCGAGGTGGACGGGATCGGGCCGGCGAAGCTGGCCAGGCTGCGCGATCTGGTGACCGTCGGCTGACCGGGCCGGCCGGAGACGGCGGTGGCGGGGCAACGGTGACGGGGGAACGGTGACGAGGGATCTGCGGCTGCTGATGCCGGCGGCCGCCGGCTGGCTGACGGTGACGCTGGTGCTGATCGCACCGACGGCGCTCGGCGTATCGCTGACCGGGGCGCTGACGGCGGGGGCCGCGGTGGGGCTGGCCGTGATGACGCGTCCGGGCCGGCGGACGGTGGCGGCGACGCTGGCCGGGGCGTGCGGGTTGTGCGCGGCGGCCGGGGCGGTCACCGTGCTGCGGGTCGTGGCGGCCGAGCAGTCACCGGTGCGGGAGATCGCCGGCAAGACGGCGGTCACCGTCCGGGTGACCGGGGACCCGCTGTACTTCGGCGGTCCGGGTGAGTCCGGCGGACGGTTGCGGCTGCCGGTGCGCATCGAGGCGGTGGCCGGACGGGCGGTGACCGGGGTGCCGGCGAGCCTGCAGGCCGCGGCCGACGAGTTGCCCGATCCGCTTCCGGGCCAGCGGCTTTCGGCGGTGGTCCGGGTCCGCCCGCCGGACGGTGGAGCGGCGCAGCGGCTGCAGGCGGCCCGGCTGACCGTGGCCGGTCCGGTGCGGGTGGCCGGGGCGGCCCCGGTGTGGCAGCGCGCTGCCGGGGCCGTGCGGGCGCGGCTGGTGCGGACTGCGGCGGTCGCGCTCGGCGAGAGGGAGGCGGGGCTGCTGCCCGGGCTGGTGCTGGGGGACACGTCCGGGCTGGATCCGGTGCTGCGCGAACATTTCCGGGCGGCCGGTCTGACGCACCTGACGGCGGTGTCCGGGGCGAACTTCTCGCTGGTGATCGGGGCGGTGGTGCTGGGGCTGCGGCTGTGCGGGGCGTCGACGCGGGTGACGGTGGTGCTGGGGCTGATCGCGGTGGCCGGGTTCGTGGTGCTGGTGCGGCCGACCGATTCGGTGTTGCGGGCGGCGGTGATGGGGTCGGTGGGGCTGCTCGGTGCGTTGGCGCAGCGCCGGTCTCAGGCGTTGCCGGCCCTCGGGGCGGCGATCGCCGCGATCATGCTGGTGTGGCCGCAGATGGCGTTGACGCCGGGGTTCGCGTTGTCGGTGGTGGCCACGCTCGGGTTGGTGCTGTGGGCGGCGCCGATCCGGCGGTGGCTCACGCGCCGCCGGCTACCCGAACCGCTGGCGGTGCTGGTCGCGATGGCCCTGGCTGCTCAGATCCTCACCACGCCGTTGATCATCGCGATCTCTGATCGGGTTTCGCTGGTCTCGCTGCCGGCCAATCTTCTGGTGGCGCCGGTGGTGGGGATCATCGGGTTGCTCGGCACACTGGCGGCGGTGCTCGGGCCACTCGGCCCGCCGACCGGGTTGCCGTCGTTGGTGGCAGAGCTGTTGCTGCGCGCTGCCGGTCCGGAGATGTGGTGGCTGGTCGAGTGCGCGCAGCGGCTCGGCTCACCGGGCTGGGCGGCACCGGAGGTACCGGGCTGGCAGGCGGCCGGTGTGCTGACCCTGGCCGGTCTCGCCGGCTGGGCTGCGTGGCGATCGCATGTGAGTCGAGCGGATTCGCGAGCTGATAGGTCCTGATCTCCGCGAATTGTCGGCGCGCGAAGGCCGGGTTTGTCGGTGGGGGTGGGTGCGTCCGTCGCCTTTCACTGCCCCGACCGACTCCTGCACCCAATCGAGAAGGGCATCCGCGGCTCGCCGCCGCCAAGTCCGCGCGTAGTCCGAACGAACGGATCGGGCCACGTCGACCACCAGGTGCCCGCGGCCACTGCGCCGCGGGCCGCCACACACGCGCTAAGCGCCGGCCTTGGTCGCACCGTACTCGGCCTGCTCGGCCGTGGAGCCCTCGAACTGGAGCTGCTCGACCAGACCCGAGTGCGAGAACGGCGACAGGTCCAGGTAGTCCTTCCCCTTGCGGGCCGCCTGCTCATTCCAGTCGACGTCCAGGTTGTTCACCGCCTGCGTCGCCGCACCGGTGGAGTACCCCTCGAACTCGAGCTGCTCGATCAGGCCGCTGCGCGAGAACCCGGACATCTCCAGATAGTTCTCGGCCTGGCGCTGGGCGTTGGACTTCACAAGTGGCGTGGTCCGGGGTGTGGTCCTGCGGGCGGTCGTCGTCGACGTCGTCGTCTCGTCTGCGGCCTCGATGGGCGCCGTGGCGGTGGCCGACGGCCGCGCGGTCACGGTCTCGGTGACCACGCTCGGGGCTGCGGCCTGTGTGTCGGCGCTCTTCTCCGGCTCACCGCTCTCCGTGACGCCTGCGACGATTCCGATGACGACGAATGCCGCGAGCACACCGCCGACGATCCACGGCCACTTCTTCCGGGGTGCCGGGCCGGGAGGAGGAGCAGGGGTCGGCTCCGGCAGGGGTGCGGTGGGGTAGGCCATGGTTGCGGTCTCTCGCTTTCCGTCGTGAATGACGGATGAACGCGAACTGCCGCAGATGGTGTTTTCGCCCGGATCAAGGGGAGTTCGGATGTTCGTACCAGCGGGACTCACGCCGGCCCGAGGACCGTCTGTTCCGGCCGGTCCGCGCGGCGCGGCGTCGGCAGGGCGTGGCACGATGGTCGTCGTGAGTGACCGGCTTTATCTCCTGCTCGGCGACGACGACTTCCTGACCGGTCGCGTCATCAAAGAGGTGGCCGCTGCGCGGTCGAAGGAGGCGGGGGAGGACGTGCCGGTCACCCGGGTGCGGGCCGGCGACGTGACGGTGCCCGAACTGGCCGAACTGCTCAGTCCGTCGCTGTTCGCCGAAGAGCGCATCGTGGTCATCGAGTCGGCGGCCGACGCCGGCAAGGAGCCCGCCTCGCTGATCACCGCCACCGCCCGCGCACTGCCCGAGGGCATCACCATGATGGTGATCCACACCGGCGGCGGCCGCCAGAAGGCGATGGTCGGCGAGCTGAAGAAGGCCGGGGCGCAGGAGTTCGAGACCGCCGCCCCCAAATGGCCGAGCGACCGCGTCGACTTCGTCCGCAAGGAGTTCCGGTCCCTGGGTGTGCGGGTGAGCCCGGCCGTGGTCGAACTCGTCGCCGAACTCGTCGGCTCGGAGCTGCGGGAACTCTCCGCCGCCTGTCATCAGTTGGTCGCCGACACCGGCGGCAAGGTCGACGAGACCGCCGTACGCACCTATTACGTCGGACGGCCCGAGGTGACGGGCTTCGAGGTGGCCGACCGGGCCGTCACCGGAGACCTGTCCGGGGCCCTCGAATCACTGGCCTGGGCACACCATCACGGCACCGCCCGCGTGCTGCTCGCCGACGCGCTCGCCGAAGCGGTGCATTCGATCGCCCGGGTCCGCACCATGGGTTCGGTCGACAAGTTCACCGCCGCCCGTGAACTGGGCATGCCGCCCGGCCGGGTGAACAAGCTGCAGGGGCAGGCCCGCGGCTGGGACAGCGACTCCATCGCCGAGGCGGTGCTGGTGGTCACCGAGCTCAACGGGGCGGTCAAGGGCAGAGCCGCCGACCCCGACTACGCCCTCGAGCACGCCGTCACCCGCGTCGCCCAGCTCCGGCCGCGCCGCGGCCGCTGACCCCGAAAGCCTGACGCCGAAAAACCCTGGCCCCGAAAAACCCTGACCCGAACCGGTGCCGCCGCACCACGACCCGCACACAGATTTCACCCCGACGATGGCGTGGACACCGTCGGGGTGAAACGAAAGAACTATGGTCACACGGGCCGGAGCCCGAGTGGGAGAGTCAGAGCTTGTTGACCGAGAGAGCCATGGCCGACTTCTTGTTGGCGGCCTGGTTCTTGTGGATGACGCCCTTGCTCACGGCCTTGTCCAGCTGACGGCTGGTGCTGTGCAGCAGCTCGCCGGCCTTCTCCTTGTCGCCGGCGGCGACGGTCTCACGGAAGTGCCGCAGCGAGGTACGCAGGGCCGAACGGATCGACTGGTTGCGCTGACGGCGCACCTCATTGGTCTTGTTCCGCTTGATCTGCGACTTGATGTTTGCCACGCGAAGTCCTCTACATCCTCGTTTGCGGCCGCCCGTGCGGCCAGTGATCGTCTGTGTACTCTTGCGGTTCGCGGTCGCCGAACGACCTGCGTATTCGCAACAGCAGTCAAGATTACCAGTGCCGGGGCATCCGCCCAAATCGCTGCCGGCACTGCGGTCCGGCACCGCCCCGCTCGACTAGGGTTGAGACATTATGTCGACCGTTTTCGTTCACGTCGGACTGCCCAAAACCGGGACCACCCACCTGCAGGACCGGCTGTGGCGCAACCGCGACCTCGCCCTCGAACGCTCGAATCTGCTCTACCCGGGTGTGCTGATGGAGGACCACTTCCACGCCGCCGCACATCTGCAGGCCGACCGCTACCTCGACTGGGCCGACCCCGCGCACGCCGACGCCTGGCCCACCATGCTCGCCCAGATGAAGGCCTGGCCGGGCGCCTCGCTGTACTCGCACGAACTCCTCGCCACCGCCCGCCCGGAGCACGTGCGGTCCCTGCTCGACGACCTGTCCTTCGCCGACGAGGTGCACGTCATCCTCACCCTGCGCGACCTGGCCCGCCAGCTACCGTCGGTGTGGCAGGAGAACGTCAAGAACCAGCGGCCGGCGTCCTTCGACGAGTTCCTCGCCTCGGTGGCCAACTACGCACCCGGCGGGCCGCACGACCAGAGCGTCTCGCGGCAGCCGTTCTGGGAGTTCCAGGACTATCCGCGGGTGCTGCGCACCTGGGCCGAGGAGATCCCCACCGACCGGATCCACGTGGTGACCGTGCCTGCCAAGGGGACCGCCGCCCCCGGCGACGGACTGTGGGAGCGCTTCCTGTCGGTACTCGGCGCGGACCCGGCGGACCTGCCGATCACCGGCAACCGCGACAACAGCTCACTGACCGCCGCACAGACCGAGTTCCTGCGCCGGCTCAACTCGCGCATCCAGCCCACCGACATCGAATGGCGGCGCTACGAACGCATCGTCAAGCACCAGTTCATCGGGCAGGCGCTGCGGCACACCGGCGAGGGCAAACCGCTCGGACTGACCGCCGAGCAACGCACCTGGGCCGCCGAACAGTCCACCGCCCTGGCCGCCGCCGTCGTCGACGGCGGGTACGCCGTGACCGGCACACTCGACGACCTGCAAGTCTCCCTCGACGCCGACGCGACGGAGTCGCGTGTGCCCGGTACCGACGAGACCCTCGACGCCGGACTCGACGCCCTCGCCTACTGGATCAAGAACATGCCGATGCCCGACGACCGGCGCGCGATCACCACCCGCGCCGCCGATCTGGCCCGCCGCGCCAAACGCCGGGCCAAGGGGTTGCTCCGTTGACCGCACGTCGGCCGGCGCTGAGCTGAACCGCACCCCGCCGCTTCACCGCAGGCCGTGTTTTCATGGACGCACTGTACGAGCAGGTCGAGCGATCCGGCGTGACGCGCCGGCGCGCGTGACTGACCTGGTGGGTTCGGCGCGAGCCGGCGGTGACGGAAGGGTGGAAGTGAGCGATTCTCAGCGGCAGGTCCGGCGCGGCCCTGACACGCATCCGACGGGCGACTTCGCGCGGCAGATCGTGTACGCGCCGAACCTGGACGGGGACGCCGACCCGGGCGAGATCGTGTGGACCTGGGTGCCGTTCGAGGACGATCCCGAACAGGGCAAAGACCGGCCGGTGCTGGTGGTGGGCCGGCACTCCCGGCTGCTGCTGGGCCTGATGCTCTCGAGCCGGGACTATCACCGCGACGATCCGGAATGGCTGTCGATCGGCACCGGTACCTGGGACACGAAGAACCGGGAGAGCTTCGTGCGGCTGGACCGGGTGCTGGTGGTGCAGGAGAAGGGGATCCGCCGGGAAGGGGCGATCTTCGACCGGCGCCGCTTCGAGGAGGTCGCCGACCACCTGCGCAGCGGGTACGGCTGGCGCTGACCCTCAGTCCGGCAGCAGATACTGCGCCACGGCGGCGGCGGTCAGTGCGGCGACGCCGCTGCGCTCGGGTCTGAGACTGTGATCGGCCTTGTCCACCTCCACGACGTGCACCGGCCCGCCGAACAGGGTTGCGGCCGCGGCCATCTCGTCGGAGGTCCCGAAGGCATCGCTGCGGCCGTGCACGATCACCGTGGGGATCGTGATGCCGGGGAGATGCTCGGTGCGCATCCGCTCGGGTTTGCCCGGCGGGTGCAGCGGGTACGAGGTGAGCAGCAGTCCGTCGGCGAACTCCGGATTCTCGGCGACCAGCATCGACGCCTGCCGACCGCCGTACGAGTGACCGCCGACGATCAGCGGTCCGGGCACCTGCTCGCGCAGCACGGTGCAGGCGGCGGCGATCCCGTCGCGGTCGACGGCGGCGCGCGACGGACTCGGCGGTCCCTTGGGCCGCTGCTGCCGGTAGGGCAGATCGATCCGGGCCACCGCGAGCCCGATCCCGGTCAGCGATCCGGCCAGTGCGACCAGGATCGGGGCGTTCCGGTCGCCGCCCGCCCCGTGGGCGAGAACCACCAGTCCGGTCGGCCGATCGGGGCCGGTCACGGTGGCGACCACCCCGTCACCGGTGATCTCGCGGGTCTGCATCGCCTGCTCGCTCATGGCTTTCACGGTAGCCGGGAAACTTCGGTGCAGAAGTGTGGCTGTGGTGCGTACTCGAGTGCCGAAGTTCTCGGCCGGAGGCGCTAGCTGCGGGTGGCCAGCGCCGAACAGAGTTCGGAGACGGCCTGCTCCGGCTGGTAGCGGATCTTCGACCAGGAGAACGGCAGGATCAGCCAGCCCGCAGCCGCCAGGGCCGCCGCCTTGGCCTGGTCGGCGGTCATCCGTTCGTGCCGGTTGTGCCACTGCCAGCCCTGGATCTCCACGGACACCCGGTGATCGGGCCAGGCGAAGTCGAGTACCCAGCGCCCGAACCTCAGCTGTTGCACCCACCCGGTGATCCGGTGCTCGCGCAGCAGCGCCGCCCAGTGCCTCTCGGCCACCGACTGGCTCCCGCCGTCGAGGACTGCGAGCAGCTCGCGGCCCACCTGCAGGCCGTGCATACCGGTGTTGCGCTCGGCGGCCCTGTGCAGGGCGGGGACGGTGACCGCCCCGATCTGCAACTGCCGGTCGAACAGTCCGATGCCGTCTGCCACCTCGGCCGCCGCAGCCAGCACGGTGAGCGGCCGCCGGGTGACCGGCACATCGCGGATCACCTCGACGTCCTCGGCCGGGTAGCTGCGCCGGACCACATCGGTGAGCAGGGCGGACGAGCGGGCGCCGTGAGCGGTGCGCGGCACACTCACGGTGATCGCCGGCGGCAGCTCGTCGAGCATGCCGTGCCACCAGGCGGCGCTGGTGCGGTCGGCGACACCGTGCTGGAGGGCCACCGCGGCCCGGAATCGAGCAGCCTCGGTGAGGTGATGGTCGGCGCACAGGTACACCCCGCGCCCCACCGCCTGCCAGTGGCCGGAGGTGATCCGGTGCCGGATCTGATCCCGGCTCAGACCGCAGCGTCGGGCCTGCGCCGTGGTGATGATCCCGTCGTGGTCGGCGATGAATGCGTCGAGCGGTTCCATTCCGGTTAGACGCACGCGGCGGTGATCCGGTTCCACCCGGTGCGTCCCGGGCGATCCGTTGACGCGAGAACTTCGGCACAGAAGTGTGGCCGTGGTGCGCACAAGAGTGCCGAAGAATCCGGTCATTCGGACGGCTGAGGAAGCGCCGCCGGTGCCGCCGAGCGGCGTTACGGTGCCTGCATGCAGCAGAGGGACATCGCCGCGGACATCGACCGCGACACCGAGATCGAGCGATACGTGACGGTCGGCGGTGCGCAGCTGCTGGTCGGCGGTCTGGCACTGGCGGCGGCGGTCTGGTGGCTGATCTCGGAAACCGAGCAGCCCGAGTACTCGGTGAGCACGGACACCGGCTGGATCCTGCAGCTGATGCTCGGGCTGATCGGTCTGGCGATCTTCACCGCCGGGGTGCAGCGGTTCGGCAGGGGACTGCGCGCCCGCAGCCGGGCGCTCCGGGAGGACTCTGCGCGGCTGTGGCTCGACGACAACGGCCGGCTGATCCGCGGGACCGTGGACTGCGTGGAGCACACCGGTGGGGTGACCGACCTGGTGGTGATCTACGACGACCCGGAGTCCGGCCTGCGCCACCGCTTCCGGCATCGGCTCGGGGCGGAGTCGCCGATGCGTTCGGGTGAATCGGTGGACCTGCTGGTGGACGCGGAGTTCCGCCGCTACCGGGTGTTCGCTCCGTGACCCCGCCCGGCCGGGGCCGGGCCGCAGCCTGCGGACCTCCAGGTGGAAGGCTGCGTGGTCGTCGACCACGGCCGCGGCGGTCCGCCGTCGCAGCCGCTCCAGACGTTCGTGAGAGACTGTAGGGAACCACTCGCGTCAAGGAGCAGTAGAGATTTCCACCTTCGCTGACACCACGTTCACGGATCCCCAGCGGATCCGTAACTTCTGCATCATCGCGCACATCGATCACGGCAAGTCCACTCTGGCCGACCGGATGCTGCAGCTGACCGGTGTGGTCGCCGAACGCGACATGCGGGCGCAGTACCTGGACCGGATGGACATCGAACGCGAGCGCGGCATCACCATCAAGGCGCAGAACGTGCGTCTGCCGTGGAAGGCGGACGGCCCGGACGGTCCGCAGACCGACTACGTGCTGCACCTGATCGACACCCCCGGTCACGTCGACTTCACCTACGAGGTCTCGCGCGCGCTGGAGGCCTGCGAGGGCGCGATCCTGCTGGTCGACGCCGCTCAGGGCATCGAGGCGCAGACGCTGGCCAATCTGTACCTGGCCATGGAGAACGACCTGGTCATCATCCCGGTCCTGAACAAGATCGACCTGCCGGCCGCCGACCCGGACCGGTACGCGGCCGAGCTCGCGCACATCGTCGGCTGCGAACCCGAGGACGTGCTGCGGGTGTCCGGCAAGACCGGCGAGGGCGTCCCGGCCCTGATCGACGAGGTGATCCGTCTGGTCCCGCCCCCGGTCGGCGACCCGGAGGCGCCCGCCCGGGCGATGATCTTCGACTCGGTCTACGACACCTACCGCGGCGTGGTGACCTATGTGCGAGTGGTGGACGGGCGGATCGTGCCGCGCGAGAAGATCGCGATGATGTCCACCGGCACCACGCACGAGCTGCTCGAGGTGGGCATCGTCTCGCCGGAGCCCAAGGCCGCGAAGGGCCTGGGCGTGGGCGAGGTGGGCTACCTGATCACCGGCGTGAAGGACGTCCGGCAGTCCAAGGTCGGTGACACCGTGACCACCGCCAAGGGCGGCGCCGCCGAGGCGCTCACCGGCTACCGGGAGCCGCGGCCGATGGTCTACTCCGGCATGTACCCGGTGGACGGCTCCGACTACCCGGTGCTCCGCGAGGCGCTGGAGAAGCTGCAGCTCAACGATGCGGCGCTGACCTTCGAGCCGGAGACCTCGGTGGCGCTCGGCTTCGGTTTCCGCTGCGGCTTCCTCGGCCTGCTGCATATGGAGATCACCCGCGAGCGTCTCGAGCGCGAGTTCGACCTCAACCTGATCTCCACCGCACCCAACGTGGTCTACCGGGTGGTGATGGACGACGGCACCGAGCATGTGGTGACCAACCCGTCGGACTGGCCGGAGGGCAAGACCCGGCACATCTTCGAGCCGATCGTGAAGACGACGATCATCGCGCCGAGCGAGTTCATCGGCGCCATCATGGAGCTCTGCCAGTCGCGGCGCGGCGAACTCGGCGGCATGGACTACCTGTCCGAGACCCGCGTGGAGCTGCGGTACACCATGCCGATGGCGGAGATCATCTTCGACTTCTTCGACGCCCTCAAATCCCGCACCCGCGGCTACGCGAGCCTCGACTACGAGGAGGCCGGCGAGGCCGAGGCCGAGCTGGTGAAGGTGGACATCCTGCTGCAGGGCGAGGCCGTCGACGCCTTCAGCGCCATCGTGCACAAGGACGCCGCCTACGCCTACGGCAACAAGATGGCTCTCAAGCTCAAGGAGCTCATCCCGCGGCAGCAGTTCGAGGTGCCGATCCAGGCGGCCGTCGGCTCGAAGATCATCGCCCGCGAGAACATCCGGGCGATCCGCAAGGACGTGCTCGCCAAGTGCTACGGCGGTGACATCAGCCGTAAGCGCAAACTGCTGGAGAAGCAGAAGGAGGGCAAGAAGCGGATGAAGACGATCGGCCGCGTCGACGTCCCGCAGGAGGCCTTCGTGGCGGCCCTGAGTACGGAGACGGGCGACAAGCCGAAGGGGAAGTAACCGTGTCGGACAATCCCGTGCTGGCCGAATCCGGCCTGCCGTACGACCTTCCGGACTTCGCCGCGATCAGCGACGACGACTTCCTGCCCGCGTACGACATCGCCCTGCCCGCGCACCGCGCCGAGGTGGCCGCGATCGCCCAGAACCCGGAGCCGCCGACCTTCGAGAACACCGTCGCCGCGCTCGAAGCGTCCGGCCGGCTCCTCGCCCGCGCCAACGGGATCTTCTTCAATCTCGAAGGCGCCGACAGCAATCCGCGCCGCTCGGAGATCGCGACCGAGCTCGCGGTCCGGCTCACCGAACACCAGAACGCGATCCTCATGGATCCGGTGCTGTTCGCCCGGATCGACGAGTTGTACCGGCGCCGCCGCGAGCTGGACCTGACCGGGCCGCAGCTGCGGCTGCTCGAACGCCGGTACCGCGACGCGGTGCGCGCCGGGGCCGGCCTCGACGCCGACGGTCAGCAGCAGATGCGCGAGATCTCGGCCCGGCTGGCCACGTTGACCACCGAGTTCTCCCAGAAGCTGCTCGCCGACACCAACGCCTCGGCGGTGCTGCTGACCGAGCCGGCCGAGCTCGACGGCCTCTCGGACGGCGAGATCGCCGCCGCCGCGCGGGCGGCGTCCGAGGCCGGGCACGAGGCCGGCTGGCTGATCGCCCTGGAGCTGCCGACCAGCCAGTCCACCGTCGCCAAGATCACCGATCCGGTTGTGCGGCAGCGGATCTTCGACGCGTCGATCAACCGCTGCGCCCGCGGCAACGAGTTCGACACCCGGGACATGCTGCGCGAGATCGTCGCCCTGCGGGCCCGCCGGGCCGTGCTGCTGGGCTATGCCGATCACGCCGAGTACGTGATCGACGAGGAGACCGCACCCGATCCCGGGGCGGTGGCCGAGCTGCTCGCCGAACTCGGCGGGGCCGCCATGGCCGCCGCCGACCGGGAGATCGCGAGGCTGTCGGCGGCCACCGGCCTGGAGCCGGGACCGGCGGACGTCACCTACGCACTCGGCATCGAGGAGCGCAGCCCGGCCGGCGAGGACGGGACCGGGGACGCCGGGGCCGTCGACCGGTTCGAGGAGTACTGCGAACTCGACGCCGTCTACCGCGACGGGGTGTTCGCCGCGGCACAGCGGCTGTACGGCCTGCGCTTCGTCGAGCGGCCGGATCTGGCGGGCTATCACCCGGATGTGCGGGTCTGGGAGGTCTTCGCCGGCGCCCAGGACGATCAGGACACCACCGGCACCGCCGGCGGGGACGGTATCGGACTGTTCCTCGGGGACTTCTTCGCCCGCCCGTCCAAGCGCGGCGGAGCGTGGATGAACTCCATCGTGGATCAGTCCGCGCAGCTCGGCACCCGGCCGGTGGTGGTCAACGTGCTCAACCTGACCAAGCCGGCGCCGGGGGAGAAGTGCCTGCTCTCGCTGGACCAGCTGACTACCGCCTTCCACGAGTTCGGGCACGCGCTGCACGGTCTGCTCTCGGAGGTCGACTACGTCTCCCAGTCGGGCACCTCGGTGCCCCGCGACTTCGTGGAGTTCCCGTCACAGGTCAACGAGATGTGGGCGCTGCACCCGCAGGTGGCGCCCGGCTACGCCCGGCACCATCGCACCGGCGAGCCGGCTCCGGCGGAGCTGCTCGCGGCGGTGCGCGCGGCCGGCGACACCGAGAGCGCGCACTCGACCGTCGAATACCTGGCGGCCGCCGCCCTCGACCTGGCGTGGCACCGGCTCACCGAGGACCAGATTCCCGAGGACGTCGCGGCCTTCGAGCAGCACGCCCTCGAGCAGGCCGGGCTGGCCCATCCGCTGATCCCGCCGCGCTACCGGAGCAGTTACTTCAACCACATCTTCGGCGGCGGCTACTCGTCGGCGTACTACAGCTACATCTGGTCGGAGATCCTCGACGCGGAGACCGAGCAGTGGTTCCTGCGGTCCGGGGGATTGCGCCGCGACCAGGGCCGGGCCTTCGCCGAGGCGGTGCTCAGCCGCGGCGACAGCGTCGATCCGGTGGCCGCACACCAGAGCATGCTGGGCCGGCCCGCGCAGATCACGCCGCTGCTGCGGCGTCGCGGGCTGCTCCCGGACGGCGGGTAGCCTTGGTTAAAGTCAGCGTGAGAATAACCGGCCGACGGCGAGGAGGTGTCCGGTGAACGGCTTCCTGGCCTGGTGGGATTCGGTGGAGGAATGGCTCACCGGACTGTCCTTCGTGCCGCAGCTGCTGGTGGTCCTCGCCGTGCTGATTCCCCTGGCCACCGGCGTGGCCTGGGTGCTGAACTTCCTGGTCGGCCGACTGTTTTCACTGGTCGGTCGGGGCCGGGTCCGCGACGATCACGGAATGGGGATCTAGGGCAGTGTTCCGCTCTCGTGTCACCTGGGCGCTGATCGCCCTGCTGGTCCTGGTGCTCGTCGCCTGGCTGATCACCCGATAGCACACGGGCGGGCCGTCGGAGAAGTCGTTCGGCGCACCCTGATTCAGTGCGTTGGCGGTCCGCGGCCGGATTGTTAGCGTTTTGTCCGTGCAATCATTCAGCCCTCGTGCCGGCGTCCGGCGACTCGCCGCCGCCGCAGTCGCCGCGCTGGTGGTCGTCTCCACCGCCGCGTGCGGTGGGGGATCCACCGACGAACCCGGTGGCCAGGACATCTCGTCGGGAGACCGGCATGTGAACCTGGTGGCCTATGCGACCCCCAAACCCGGTTTCGACATCGTCATCCCCGCCTTCCGGGACACCCCGGAAGGCCACGGGATCGGCTTCTCCCAGTCCTACGGCGCCTCCGGCGACCAGTCGCGCAAGGTGGCCCGCGGGCTGCCCGCGGACGTCGTCAACTTCTCGGTGGCCCCGGACATCACCCGGCTCGTCAAGGCCGGCGTGGTGGACGAGGACTGGGAGGATCAGGCGCCCAACGACAGCGTCCCGTTCGGCTCGGTGGTGGCCCTGGTCGTGCGGCAGGGCAACCCCAAGAACATCCACACCTGGGACGATCTGCTGCGCCCGGGGGTCTCGGTGATCACGCCCAACCCGGGCAGCTCCGGATCGGCCAAGTGGAATCTGCTGGCGCCGTACTCGGCCGAGAGCCAGGGCGGGAAGAACCCGCAGGCCGGCCTGGACTATGTGCGCGCACTGGTCCGCGACCACGTGCGGGTGCTGCCCAAGTCGGGCCGCGAGGCGACCACGGCCTTCGAGCAGGGGCAGGGCGACGTGCTGATCAGCTATGAGAACGAGGCGATCATGCTGTCCCGGCAGAACGCCGACGTCCCGCAGAATCAGCGCGTGGACTACGTCCTCCCGGAGCAGACCTTCAAGATCGAGAATCCGGTGGCCGTGGTCAACACCAGCAAGGACAAGGCGGCCGCGGAGACCTTTGTGAACTATCTGTTCAGTGCGCCGGCCCAGCGGCTGTGGGCGCAGGCCGGCTTCCGCCCGGTCAACCCCGAGGTGATCGAGGAGACCGCCGCCGACTTCCCCGGCGACATCGCCAAACTGTGGACCGTCGCCGATCTGGGCGGCTGGAAACAGGTCGACTCCGAGTTGTTCGGCAGCAAGGGCGCCATCAGCAAGATCTATGACGAGGAGGCCGGCCGATGAGCACGACGACCACGACGCCGACGTCGACGCCGCCGGTTCCCGAACCGGTCCGGGGGCGGCGCTGGCGGGCCGACAGCCCGCTGAGCCTGGGCGTCGCCGGACTGTGGCTGAGCCTGATCGTGCTGCTGCCGCTGGCGGCCATCGCCACCGATGCGTTCAAGGACGGCTTCGGCGGCTTCTGGGACGCGATCACCACTGCCGGTGCGCTCGACTCGCTGCGCATCACGGTGCTCTTCTCCCTGGCCGTGGCCCTGATCAACGTGCTCTTCGGCACCATCATCGCCTGGGTGCTGGTGCGCGACGACTTCTGGGGCAAGGGCTTCGTCAATGCGATCATCGACCTCCCGTTCGCGCTGCCGACGATCGTCGCCTCGCTGGTGCTGCTGTCGCTGTACGGACCCAACAGCCCGATCGGCATCCATCTGGCCGCGACCGAACCGGGCGTCATCATCGCCCTCACCTTCGTCACGCTGCCGTTCGTGGTGCGGCAGGTGCAGCCGGTGCTGATGGAACTCGACACCGACGTGGAGGAGGCGGCCGCGGTCCTCGGGGCCCGCAACGGCCTGATCTTCCTCAAGATCGTGCTGCCCTCCCTGGTTCCGGCGATCCTCACCGGTGCCGGTCTGGCCTTCACCCGCGCCATCGGCGAATTCGGGTCGGTGGTGCTGATCGGCGGCAACATCCCGGACAAGACCCAGGTGGCCTCGCAGTACATCCAGCAGCAGATCGAGGTCGACGCCCCCGTGGACGCCGCCGCGGTCTCGGTGGCGCTGCTGCTGATCGCCTTCGTCGTGCTGCTGGTGCTGCGTGTCGGTTCGGGCCTGAGCCGCCGGCGCGAGGAGGTCTGAGCGCATGCACATCTCCAATCCCACCCGCTACGGCCTGCGCGCCGTCGCCCTGATCTACCTGTTCATCCTGCTGATCGTTCCGGTGGGGCTGATCTTCTGGCGCTCCTTCGAACACGGTCTGGGCCAATTCTGGGACTGGATCACCACCCCGGCCGCCATCTCGGCGCTGCAGCTGTCGCTGATCATCGTGGCCATCGTGGTGCCGCTCAATGTGGTCTTCGGCGTGATCACCGCCCTGGCGCTGGCCCGCGGCCGGTTCCGCGGCAAGGGCCTGCTGCAGGCCGTCGTCGACCTCCCGTTCGCCGTCTCGCCGGTGGTCGCCGGTGTCGCGCTGATCGCCCTGTGGGGTACGCACGGATGGTTCGGCGGCATCGAGTCGCTCGGCTTCCGGGTGATCTTCGGCGTGCCGGGCATGGTGCTGGCGACGATCTTCGTGACCCTGCCCTTCGTGGTGCGCGAGGTGGAGCCGGTGCTCCACGAGATCGGCACCGAGCAGGAGGAGGCCGCGGCCACACTCGGTGCGAGCGGTCTGCAGACCTTCTGGCGCATCACGCTGCCGGCCATCCGCTGGGGCCTGACCTACGGTGTGGTCCTGACCGTGGCGCGCGCACTCGGTGAATACGGCGCGGTCACCATGGTCTCGTCCAACTTCCCGGGCGTCTCGCAGACCCTGACCCTGCTGGTCCATTCGCGCTACACCGACGACTACAACGAGTACGGTGCCTATGCAGCGGCCACGCTGCTCATGCTGGTGGCGATCCTGGTGCTGGTGGTGATGTCGCTGATCGAGCGGCGCGCCAAGGGCCGGGTGCGCCAGGCGAGCAGTTCCATCGTCGACGCCGCCGATCCGGTCGAGGAGACCGGTGCCGACCTCGCCGCCGTCGGCGAAGTGCCGGCGGCCTTCGACCCCATCGACACGTCCCGTGTGGCTGAATCCGAGGAGAAGTAGCCGTGTCCATTTCCGTCATCGGAGCCAACAAGCGGTACGGCGAGTTCGCCGCGCTCGACGATGTGTCGATCGAGATCCCGGAGGGCTCGCTCACCTCCCTGCTCGGCCCCTCGGGTTCGGGTAAGTCGACGCTGCTGCGGGCCATCGCCGGTCTGGACACGCTCGACTCGGGCACCGTCAAGATCAACGACCGGGACGTGTCGAAGGCATCGCCGCAGCAGCGCGACATCGGCTTCGTGTTCCAGCACTACGCGGCGTTCAAGCACATGACCGTGCGCGAGAACATCGCCTTCGGCCTGAAGATCCGCAAGCGGTCCAAGGCCGAGATCAACGCCAAGGTCGACGAGCTGCTCGAGATCGTCGGACTCGAGGTGTTCCAGAAGCGTTATCCGGCGCAGCTGTCCGGTGGTCAGCGGCAGCGCATGGCTCTGGCGCGGGCGCTGGCGGTGGACCCCAAGGTGCTGCTGCTCGACGAGCCGTTCGGCGCCCTGGACGCCAAGGTGCGCGACGATCTGCGGCGCTGGCTGCGCAAGCTGCACGAGGAGGTCCACGTGACCACCGTGCTGGTGACCCACGACCAGGCCGAGGCGCTGGACGTGAGCGACCGGATCGCGGTGCTCAACAAGGGCCGCATCGAGCAGGTGGGCACCCCGGACGATCTCTACGACCGGCCCGACAACGTCTTCGTCGCGTCGTTCCTGGGATCGGTGTCCCGGCTCAACGGCGAGCTGGTCCGCCCGCACGACATCCGCATCGGCCGCACCCCGGAGATGACCTATCCGCCGGCCGACGCCGGTCTGGACACCGGCGTGATCCGGGCGACCGTGGAGCGCGTGGTGAACCTGGGCTTCGAGACCCGGGTGGAGCTGGTCGGGGACGCCACCGGCGAGCAGTTCCTGGCGCAGATAACCCGCGGCGACCAGAACGCCCTGCATCTGGAGCCCGGGCAGACGGTGTACGCCCGCGCCACCAAGGTGCCGCAGCTCGACGGGGAGTAGCTCCTCGAAACACCGCAGTTGTGGTCGCTGGGCGACCACAACTGCGGAGGGACGGGCCGGCGGACTACCCGGCCGCCGCGGCGCGGTCGCGGCGCAGGGCGTGCAGCAGCGGCAGTCCGAAGCAGACCGAGACGATCATCGCGGCGAACGAGAACCAGGTCAGCGAGCTGTAGCCGGCCTGCTGAGCCAGAAACGAGGGCACGATCGCACCGATGATCGCGCCGGCGGCGACCCCGGAGTTGAACAGTCCCATCGCGGCCCCCTGACCACCGGGCGCGAGCCGGGCGGCCAGCAGGGTGGCGCCGATGTACTGGAACGGATAGAAGCTCGCGATCACGATCAGGCAGATGCCGCCGAGCGCGGCGCCGAGCGTGCCGTGGTTCAGGGTGGCCAGCGCGAGCACCAGGAAGGCGACGAGGGTGGCGGCGATGCCGACGGCGAGCAGCCGGGCGGGACCGTGCCGCCAGGCCAGTTCACCGCATGCCGGATAGAGGATCGCGCCGATCGCCGAACCGACCAGGAAGACGATGGACGTGGTCCGCGGATCCACGCCGAAGCTGTCACGCAGTACCAGCGGCACCACGTTGTAGAAGGTCATCAGGCCGAGCATGGCGAAGAACCAGCAGCCCAGAAAGACGCCGAAGCGGCTGGCGAAGAGCGGTTTGAGGCTGCTGCGCCGCCGGCGTGGTTTCCGGGGTGCGGCGGGCGCCGCGTCCGATCGGGTCCGAGTCAGGTGCGGCAGCTTGATCCAGCCCAGGCCGGTACCGATCACCATGATCACACCCACCACGATCCAGCCGGTCTCCAGCCGGTGCGAGAAGTAGGCCGAGACGGCCAGTCCGAGGACCTGACCGGTGCCGAAGGCCAGCCGCATCCAGCCCATCCGGGTGTCCCACTGGTTGCGCGGACGGCCCTCGACGATGAACATGCTCGCGGTGGTCTGGGCGGCGCCCGCACCGGCGCCGACGACGAAGATACACAGGAACATCTGCCAGGTCTGGTCGGCGAAGCCGAACAGGATCGCACCGGCCGCCGTGACCGGGAAGCTGCCCAGGAACACCCAGCGCTGGGTGCCGGTGCGGTCGGCCAGCGAACCGAAGAGCGGGGCGATCAGCATGCCCAGATAGAAGGCGGCCACCACCAGCCCGACGGCGAACATGCCGTGCGGGTCCGCGCTGAGCGGCAGCAGCACCGGGACGATGCCGCTGACCACCAGACCGACGAGGGCGTACCCGGACAGCCACGGGCCGAGATAGCCGCGCCGGAACGGCGTGATGATGTCGCGCCCGATCCGGTCGTAGAGTCGCACGATCATCGCCCCCCCTGACGTCACAGATGCCGCCGCAGCGGCTGTGGCGGCGGGGCCGCCCCCACGGTAACCGACGACGCCGCGTGATGCCGGACGGTTCAGACCAGCGCGGGCAGCGACGCGTGGTAGAGCCGGGAGACGGCGGCGATGAGCGACGGATGCGCGCCGATCGGGCCGGCCACCAGCGAGCCGGGTGCGCAGCGGTCCAGGACGCGCTCGACGCGTTCGGTGAGCAGTCCGGCCGAGAGGAACAGCGGGCTGGCCGCGATCCGGGAGACGCCTTCGGCGCGCAACTCGTCCACGGCGGCGGTCACTGCCGCGCCGTCGCTGCCGAGCCGGGTGGCGAAGACGGTGCGCACCGGAACCCCCAGCGCCCCGGCCAGTTCCGCGCCGCGCTCACGCACCGACGCATCCGAACCCGGATCGCTGGAGCCGACCGCGTACAGCAGTACCCCGGTGCGCCCGTCGGCGACGAAGCCGGCCTCGGTCAGCCGGTCGGTGAGCGCTGGGACGGGGGAGTAGCGGCCGACGATCGGGGTCTGCGTCACCCGCAGTCCCGGGTCGACGGCGCGGGCGGCGGCCAGCATCGCCGGCAGGTCGATCTTGCTGTGGTAGCCGTCGCCGAAGAGCAACGGCAGCACCGTGACCCGGCCGGACAGCCCGGCCAGAGCCTCGTCGACCAGCGGTGCGTTCAGATCGAGGAAGCCCAGTTCCACGCGTACCCCTCGCAGTGCTGCCGCGGTGGCGGCGGCGATCCGGCGGGCGGTGGCCTCGAACCGGACGTCGCGGCTGCCGTGTGCGGTCAGCACCAGCGTGGGACGGGGCAGCTCGATCATGGGAGACGCCTCAGACCAGCGCGGCCTGCGCCAGATTCAGGCTCTCGAGCGCGTCGCCGATCAGGCCGGCGCCGAGCGTGTTGCCGCCCTGCGGGTCGATCAGCAGGAAGCTGCCGGTCTCCCGGTTGGTCTGGTAGTCGTCGGCGGCGATCGGCTCGGCCGTGGTCAGCGCGATCCGGCCGATCTGGTTGAGCTCGATGGTGTCCGGGCCCTCGACCAGGGCCAGGTTCTGCTCGTCGAAGAGCGTGTCGAGCCCGCCGATGATCACCGGGGTGGTCTTGGTGCCGTGCTTGAGCAGGAGCCGGGCGCCCGGCCGCAGCGGCTTGTCGGCCAGCCAGCAGACGGTGGCGGTGAACTGCTGGGCCGGCTCCGGAGCATCCTCGATCGCCGCGATCAGGTCGCCGCGCGAGATGTCGATGTCGTCGGCCAGCAGCAGGGTGACGCTGCGGCCGGTGTGCGCGGTGGGCAGTTCGCCGTCGGCGGTGTCGATCTTGGCGATCGTCGACCGCTGGCCGGACGGCTGCACCACGATCTCGTCGCCCACGGAGACCCGGCCGGCCGCGACCTGGCCGGCGTAGCCGCGGTAGTCGGGGTAGTCGGCCGTGCGCGGGCGGATCACGTACTGCACCGGGAAGCGCAGGCCCACATGCTTGCGGTCCGGCTCGTTCGGCACCGTCTCGAGATGCTCGATGAGGGTGGGGCCGTCGTAGAACGGGGTGGTCTCCGACCGGACGGCGATGTTGTCGCCGTGCAGCGCCGAGACCGGGATCTCCACGACCTGATCCGAGGAGTAGCCCAGCGCCCGGGTGAGCGCGTTGAACTCGGCGGAGATCTCCCCGAAGACGGACGCGGCGTCGTCGACCAGGTCGATCTTGTTGACGGCCAGCACCAGTCGCGGCACCCCGAGCAGGGCCATCACGGCCGCATGCCGGCGAGTCTGGGCGACGACCCCGTTGCGGGCGTCCACCAGCAGGATCACCAGCTGCGCGGTGGACGCGCCGGAGACGGTGTTGCGGGTGTACTGCACATGGCCGGGGGTGTCGGCGAGCACGAACGAGCGCGCCGGGGTGGCGAAGTAGCGGTAGGCCACGTCGATGGTGATGCCCTGCTCGCGCTCGGCGCGCAGACCGTCGACGAGCAGGGACAGATCGGGGGTGTCCATGCCGCGGTCCACCGAGGCGCGGGTCACCGCGTCGATCTGGTCGGCGAGCACCGACTTGGTGTCGTACAGCAGCCGGCCCACCAGGGTGGACTTACCGTCGTCGACGCTGCCGGCGGTGGCGATCCGCAGCAGGTCGGGGGCGGGCGCAACGCCCGGGGTGGTCTCGCTCATCTCAGAAATATCCTTCGCGCTTGCGGTCTTCCATGGCGGCCTCGGAGACGCGGTCGTCGCCACGGGTGGCGCCGCGCTCGGTGAGCCGGGACGCGGCCACCTCGGCCAGCACGGCCTCGTTGTCGGTGGCATCGGAGAGCACCGCACCGGTGGTGGAGCCGTCGCCGACGGTGCGGTAGCGCACCATCCGGGTCTCGACCACCTCGTCCTCAGCCGGGCCGCCCCACGGACCGGAGGTCATCCACATGCCGTCGCGCGAGTACACCTCGCGCTCGTGCGCGTAGTACAGCGGAGCCAGCAGCACCTGTTCGCGGGCGATGTACCGCCACACGTCCAGCTCGGTCCAGTTGCTCAGCGGGAAGACGCGCACATGCTCGCCCGGGGCGTGCCGGCCGTTGTACAGGTTCCACAGCTCGGGGCGCTGGCGCTTGGGGTCCCACTGACCGAAGGCGTTGCGCAGCGAGAAGATCCGCTCCTTGGCGCGGGCCCGCTCCTCGTCGCGGCGGGCGCCGCCGAAGACCGCGTCGAAGCGGTTCTCGGTGATCCCGTCGAGCAGCGGAATGGTCTGCAGCGGATTGCGGATGCCGTCCGGGCGTTCGGTGAGCCGGCCGTCGGCGAGGTAGTCCTCCACCTTGGCCACGTGCAGCCGCAGATTGTGCCGCTCGACGATCTCGTCGCGGAACTGAATGATCTCGGGCAAGTTGTGGCCGGTGTCCACGTGCAGCAGCGAGAACGGCAGCGGCGCCGGCCAGAAGGCCTTGAGCGCCAGGTGCAGCAGCAGCGTGGAGTCCTTGCCGCCGGAGAACAGGATCACCGGCCGCTCGAACTCGCCGGCCACCTCGCGGAAGATGTGGATCGACTCGGACTCGAGCGCGTCGAGCGTCGAGAAGTCGTCGGCCGCAAGGTTTTCGATGGGGGACTCAGTGATGCTCATGAGACGTGCAACCCGCATTCTGTCTTGGCGCTGCCGGCCCAGCGGCCGCTGCGCGGATCGGATCCCGGTGCCGGTTTGGCGGTGCACGGTTGGCACCCGATCGAGGGATACCCCTCGTCGACCAGCGGATTCACCAGGACGCCATTGGTGTCGATGTACTCCTGGAATTCCTCATCGGTCCAGGCGGCGAGGGGATTGATCTTCACCAGACCGAATCCCTCGTCGAAGGAGATGAGCGGCGCGTTGGCCCGGGTGGGGGCCTCCACACGCCGGATTCCCGTCACCCACGCCCGGTACGGCGCGAGTGAAGCCTTGAGCGGGACCACTTTCCGGAGCCGGCAGCATTCTGCGGCGTTCCGGGCGAAGAGGTCCTTGCCGAGCAGCCGGTCCTGCTCCTCGACGGTGTGCTCGGGGGTCACGTTGATCAGCTCGAGGTCGTAGACGTCGACCACCGCGTCCCGGGTGCCGAGGGTCTCCACGAAGTGGTAGCCGGTGTCGAGGAACAGGGCTTTGAGCTTGGCGCCGTGCAGGTCGGCCGGATCGATCGCCTTCTTCGCGACGTCGATCAGCACCGCATCCTGCATGTTGGCCGCGATCACGAAATCGTCGCCGAAGGTGCGGGCGGTCCACTGCAGCAGCTGCTCGGCGGTCGCCTCCGGACCGAGCTCGGCGGCACCTGCCTCGGCGATCTCCCGCAGATGCGCGGTGTTGAGGGTGGTTGTCATGTCGCTCATCGCCTCACTGCAGCTCCGCGTCGTCGGCCCGCATGGCCCATTCGGCGAAACGCTCTTCCGGATTGCGGCCGGCGATGAAGTTGCGGACCAGACGCTCGATGTAGTCGTTCGCCTCGTGGGCGTAGATCTTGTGCTGGCGCAGCTTGCGGCCGAAGCCGACGTCCAGGCCCAGGCTGCCGCCCAGGTGCACCTGGAAGCCCTCGATGGGGTGCCCGTCACCGTCGTCGATCAGCTGGCCCTTGAGGCCGATGTCGGCCACCTGCACGCGGGCGCAGGAGTTGGGGCAGCCGTTGAAGTTGATCGTGATCGGCACGTCGAGCTGATCGTTCAGCTCGGCCAGGCGCGCCTCGAGTTCGGGCACGAGTTGCTGTGAGCGGCTGCGGGTCTCGGTGAACGAGAGCTTGCAGTACTCCAGGCCGGTGCAGGCGATCAGGTTGCGGCGCCAGCGCGACGGCCGGGACTGCAGACCCACCGCGGCCAGGTCCTCGTCGAGTGCGGCGATCTTGTCCTTGGGGACGTCCACCACCACGAGCTTCTGGTACGGGGTGAGCCGGACGCTCTCGGCACCGGCCTTCTCGGCGGCGTCGGCGATGGCGTCGAGCACGGTGTCCGAGAGCCGGCCGGAGACGGCCGAGAAGCCGACGGCGTAGTTGCCGTTCTTCAGCTCGGTGACGCCGACGTGGTCGATCGGGTGCTTGGGCGGCTCGGGGGCCGGGCCGTCGATCAGCTTGCGGTGCAGGTACTCGTCCTCGAGGACCTGGCGGAACTTCTCCGGGCCCCAGTCCTTGAGCAGGAACTTCAGCCGGGCCTTGGAGCGCAGCCGGCGGTAGCCGTAGTCGCGGAAGATGCTGACCACGCCCTCCCAGACGTCGGGCACCTCGTCGAGCGGCACCCACACGCCCAGCCGCTGGGCCAGCATCGGGTTGGTCGACAGGCCGCCGCCCACCCACAGGTCCAGGCCGGGGCCGTGCTCGGGGTGCTCGACGCCGATGAACGAGACGTCGTTGATCTCGTGCACCACGTCCTGCAGACCGGAGATGGCGGTCTTGAACTTGCGCGGCAGGTTGGAGAACTCCGGGTTGCCGATGTAGCGGCGCTTGATCTCGGCGAGCGCCGGGCTGGCGTCGAGGACCTCGTGCACCGACAGACCGGCCAGGGGGGAGCCGAGCATGCCGCGCGGGCAGTCGCCGCAGGCCTCGGTGGTCTCCATGCCGACCGCTTCGAGGCGGCGCCAGATCTCCGGCACGTTCTCGATCTCGATCCAGTGGTACTGGATGTTCTGCCGGTCGGTGACGTCGGCGGTGCCGCGGGCGAAGTCGCGGGAGATCCCGGCGAGGGTCCGCACCTGCGGGATGGTCAGCGAGCCGCCGTCGGTACGCACCCGCATCATGAAGTACGGAGCCTCGATGATGTCGATGTTGTCGTCGTGGCTGTAGGTGCCGTCGTAGCCCTCGGCGCGCTGGGTGTACAGGCCCATCCACCGGAAACGGCCGCGCAGGTCGGCCTTGTCGATCCCGTCGAAACCGACCTTCGAGTAGATGTCGAGGATGCGTCGGCGCACGTTGAGCGGGTTGTCGTCCTTCTTGGACTGCTCGTTGGCGTTCAGCGGTTCCCGGTAGCCCAGGGCCCACTGGCCTTCGGAGCGGCGCTTGGTGGGCCGGGTCTTCTTACGCGGTGCGGCACCGTCGCGGGCCGGACGTTCGGCGCGGGCGGGACGCTCGGTGCGGGTGGGCCGTTCGGCGCGGGCCGGGGTCGTCGTATCGCCGGCCGGAGTGGGCTCGGCGGGCTTGTCGACGGACTCGGGAGTCGTCAGCGTCATCGGTTCTCCTCACGCATCGCGACGCGATGCGTCATGGGGCTGGGCATGAAAAAGTGACGAGAATTCGGTATCCGGATCCGGCGCGGGCTGATGCGACCGGAGAGAACGGACTACTCGGGACCGAACCGTCGGTCAGCGCAGACAGTTCGCGCTGTCGCAGCGCATGAGGTCGATGTGTCGCCGCGAGATGAGGCGCACGCCTGGAGTAGTCACGCTGCCAATAGTGCCACGGATGACCGTCCGCGTCTAACCGTGACGCGTCTACGTGCAAAGAATTAAAACCACTGTGAGGTTAATAAACGGCTGTGGTCCTGCTCGGTGCTGCCGCGAGCGGCCGATCCGGGCGTGGTGAGAGATGAGCCACATGTGCGGTCGTGTCCGGGGCGCGGCGTCGATGAGACGCGCGGGGAGGGCCGCGGTATCACCGGTGTCCCGCTGCTGGTGAGAGTGGCGGGTTGCCCGGCCGCCGGACGCCGGCGCCGATGTCGTACCTGCATGCCATGGTGCGGGCATGTACGACGGACTCGACATCGACGGCGACCTGCTGGTGCGACGGCGCCGTTCCGGTGCGCCCCGACTTCCCACCGAGGAACAGGTCCGCGCTCCGGTGCACATCGCCGTGGTGTCCTGGAATGCGCTGACCGGAGATGCGACCTGGCCGCGCCGTCTCCATTGGCTGGTGGTGGTGTCGGACCTCGCCCGGGATGCGGGGCGGCCCGCGGTGCACCGTCATCGCCTCGACCGCGAAGACGGCGTCGGCTGGCCCAAGGTCATCGCCTCGGTGCGTGCTCAACTCGATCCTGAGCGGGCGGCGTGGGTCGCGCTGCCGACAAGGTGCGTCGCCACGGCCTACGTGCTTCACCGGCAGGGCCTGCCAGTCTCTTTCGGGCTGGACGGCAACCGTGCGGCGTCGCGGGCGATCGAAGTGATGCAGGACTGCCGGCGTCATGATGCGCTCTTGGCGATATCGAGCGGCACCGACCGTGAGCGCTCCGACGAGGTGGACGGCGCCGCCGTCGGTGCGGACGTGGTGACCGAGGAAGCACAGGAGGCGCAGTGGTTCCCGACGCTCGATCCCCCGTCCGGTTCTCGACCGATCGATTCCCTGATCGTCGCCACCGATGCGTCGGTGGACCGGACTCTGGCGGTCTCGGCGGCGGTGAGCGTGAACGGGGCTCTGGCTCTTGAATCGACCGCCCCGGAGCTCTCCTCGGGGGAGGCCGAACTGAATGCTGTCAGCCTCGCACTCGAGAGATTCGGGCCGGATGTGACCGACGAGATCTGCGTGCTGTCCGATTCGGTGGACGCCGTTGTCGTGGCGCGGGCGCTTGCCGACAACAGAGTCCCGACCGAGGGCTTTCGCGGAATGTGCGACGACGTGCTCGACCGCTTCGAAGACGCATGGGACCGGTTGCGTTGTGTGCCGCGGTTCGTACACGTCAAAGGGCACGTCGGTCACCGATTGAATGAGGCGGCGGACGAGCTCGCCACCATCGGGCGCCTGTCCGGGCGGTATCCGCAGGCTCACGTCGATCGTGAGCTGCAGCAGCGGTCGGAGGCGATCGCCTCGATGGTCCGGCGCTGCGCCGCCCTCGAGGTCACCGTGCCTGAGCTCGACTTCGCCATGCAGGCGGGCATGCCGCTCATGCATTCAGTGGGCAGCGCCATGGCCTCAACCGCGTGATCCGCCCCGGGGCGGGCGCCGGGCCGCAGTGCGGCATCATGGTGTGGTGAGTACCCGCACCGCACCGACACCGCTCGACGAGGCGGCACTGCGTCGGCTGCGCGAGGTGGACGCCGGCCGGCCGTTCGGGCTGTATCTGCACGTCCCGTTCTGCGCGAGCCGCTGCGGGTACTGCGACTTCAACACCTACACCGCCGGCGAGCTGGGCTCGTCGAGCTCGCCGGAGTCGTGGTTCGAGGCGGTCCGGATCGAGCTGGCGCAGGCGGCGCGGCTGCTGTCCCCGGCCCGGCCGGTGTCGACGATCTTCGTCGGCGGCGGCACCCCGTCGCTGCTCGGTGCCGACGGTCTGGCCCATCTGCTGGCCGCGGTGCGCGCCGAATTCGACCTCGCGCCCGGGGTGGAGGTGACCACCGAATCGAATCCGGAGTCCACCTCGCCGGAGTTCTTCGAGCGGCTGCGCGGCGCCGGCTACACCAGGATCTCGCTGGGCATGCAGTCCGCGGCCGAGCACGTCCTGGCCGTCCTCGAGCGCCGGCACACCCCGGGCCGGGCGCTCGCCGCCGCCCGGGAGGCCGCCGCGGCCGGCTTCGAGCACCTGAACCTGGATCTGATCTACGGCACGCCGGGGGAGAGCGACGACGATCTGGCGCGTTCGCTGGACGCGGTCCTGTCGGTGCCCGTCGACCACGTCTCCGCCTATGCGCTGATCGTCGAGGACGGCACCGCCTTCGCCCGCAAGGTGCGCCGCGGGGAGGTCCCGATGCCCGACGACGACGTTCTCGCCGCCCGGTACGAGATGCTCGACGCACGGCTCAGCGAGGCCGGTCTGACCTGGTACGAGGTGTCGAACTGGGCGGCCGCCGATGCCGCCGGACTGCCGCGGGCCGAGGCCGCGTGCCGGCACAACGAGGCCTACTGGCGCAGTGACGACTGGTGGGGGATCGGCCCCGGCGCGCATTCGCATGTGGGCGGGGTGCGCTGGTGGAACCAGAAGCATCCGGCCACCTACGCCGCCTCGCTGGCCGACGGCGCACTGCCGATCGGCGGCAGCGAGATCCTCAGCGACGACGACCGGCACACCGAGACCGTGATGCTGGCGCTGCGGATGCGCGAAGGGCTGCCCGCGGCGGCCCTGACCGCCGCCGAACGGGCGCGGGCCGAGCTGGTGATCGCCGACGGGCTGCTCACCCGGGCCGGGCAGCGCTACGTGCTCACCGACCGCGGCCGGCTGCTGGCCGACGGGGTGATCCGCGACATCCTCGTCGACTGACGATCGGAGAACGCCGTCGACTGACGATCGGAGAACGCCGTCGACTGACGATCGGAGAACGCCGTCGACTGACGATCGGGAGAGCCCGCAGCTCAGCCGTCGGCGCGGTGGGCGCCGGAACTCCGGGCGATCCGCCGGGGATCGGCGGTGCGCATGGCGATCGGCGGCAGCTGATCGGTCACGTCCACCCCGCCTGCGACGCCGTCGCGGTTCTCCTGCGCCGCATCCAGATCCAGCAGCCGGGCGTGGATGACGGTGCGGTTGCGCAGGGCCGACCGGACCGCCCGGTGGAGCCCGTCCTCGAGGTACAGCTCGCCCTGAAAGCGCACCACATGTGCGAAGAGGTCGCCGTAGAAGGTGGAGTCCTCGGAGAGCAGCTTGTCCAGGGCCAGCACCGTCGTCACCGTCGTCAACTGGTCCAGCCGGAACTGCCGGGGCGGGATCTTGGCCCAGTCGCGGGCGGCGAGACCGTGGTCGGCGTACGGCTTGCCCTCCGTCACGCCCTTGAAGATCATCTGTCCGGTCTTCCCATCGCTTCACCTAGAATGGTCTTCACCCACTGTAAGGCGCTGCGATCGAGGGAGGTGACGATGTCGACCACTGATGACCGCAGATTCGAGATCCTGCGGGCCATTGTGACCGACTTCGTCGCCACGCAGGAGCCCATCGGGTCCAAGGCCCTCGTCGAACGGCACCACCTGGGCGTGTCGAGCGCCACCGTCCGCAACGACATGGCGGTGCTGGAGGCCGAGGGCTACATCGCGCAGCCGCACACCAGCTCGGGGCGGGTGCCCACCGACAAGGGCTACCGGCTCTTCGTCGACCGCATCAGCGAGGTCAAGCCGCTGTCGTCGGCCGAACGCAAAGCCATCCTGAGCTTCCTGGACAACGCCGTCGATCTCGACGACGTGCTGCGCCGCTCGGTCAAGCTGCTCGCGCAGCTCACCCGGCAGGTCGCGGTGATCCAGTACCCGGTGCTCTCCACCGCCCGCGTGCGCCACCTCGAGGTGGTCTCGCTCAGCCCGGAACGGTTGTTGCTGGTGGTGATCACCGACACCGGCCGGGTGGAGCAGCGGATGGTCTCGCTGCGCTCGGCGCTCGAAGACGACACGCTGGCCCGGGTGCGCAGCCTGTTCGGCGCCGCGCTCGACGGCCAGCGGCTCGAGGAGGCCTCGTATGCGGTGGCCGAACTGGCCAACAACGCGCCGGCCGAACTGCAGGAGCCGATCCTGGAGATCGCGAGTGTGCTGGTGCAGACCCTCGTCGAACGCGACGAGGACCGGCTGGTGCTCGGCGGCACCTCCAACCTGGCCCGCTCGCTGAGCGATTTTCCCGCGGGCGGGGGAATGGACAACGTCCTCGAGGCGCTGGAAGAACAGGTGGTGATCCTCAAACTGCTCGCACATGCGCGGCAGAGTGATTCGGTCACCGTGCAGATCGGCGAGGAGACGCTCGCCGAGAACCTGCGCAGTACCGCCGTCGTCTCCACCGGGTACGGTGCTTCGGGCACCGTGTTCGGCGGACTGGGTGTGGTGGGCCCCACCCGGATGGACTATCCGGGGACCATCGCGTCGGTGGCGGCCGTGGCGCGGTATGTCGGCGAAGTGCTCGCCGACCGATAGAACATTTCGAGAAGGACGCATTGCACTGTGGCTCGTGACTATTACGGCATCCTGGGGATCTCCCGGGGTGCGACCGACCAGGAGATCAAGCGTGCCTACCGCAAGCTGGCGCGTGAACTGCATCCGGATGTGAATCCGGGCGAGGAGGAGCGCTTCAAAGAGGTCACCACGGCCTACGAGGTGCTCTCCGACCCGGACAAGCGCCGCATCGTCGACGCCGGCGGGGATCCGCTGGCCGGCGCCGGCGGGGCCGGGGGCTTCGGCGACTTCGGCGGCGGCCTGGGCGACATCTTCAACCAGTTCTTCGGTGGGGGCGGCGGTGGCGGTTTCGGCGGCGGCCGCGGCCCGCGCGGCCGGGTGCGTCCCGGTGAGCCCGCGCTGGTGGGCCTGAGCCTGACCCTCGAGGAGGCGGCGGCCGGGGCCAACAAGGAGATCACCGTCGACACCGCCATCCTGTGCGACAGCTGCCAGGGTTCGGGCACCCGCGACAACTCCAAACCGGTCACCTGTCCCACCTGTAAGGGGCAGGGCGAGATCCAGACCGTGCAGCGGTCCTTCCTCGGCCAGGTCATGTCGGTGCGCGAATGCCCCGAATGCCGCGGCGCCGGCGAAGTGATCCCCGATCCGTGCATCAAATGCGGCGGCGACGGCCGGGTCCGCTCGCGGCGCACCATGACCGTCAAGATCCCGGCCGGCGTCGAGGACGGCATGCGGGTGCGGCTGTCCGGGCAGGGCGAGGTGGGTCCGGGCGGCGGACCGGCCGGCGACCTGTACGTGGAGATCAGCGTCGCCGAGGACGAGGTCTTCGTCCGCGACCGCGACGACCTGCACTGCACGCTGAGGGTGCCGATGGTCGACGCGGCGCTCGGCACCGAGCTGGAGGTCCCGTCGGTGCTCGACACCGTCGCCACCGTGGTGATCGAGCCAGGTACGCAGCCGGGCACCGTCGTCAAGGTCAAGGGCCACGGCATGCCGCACCTGAACACCGGAATGCGCGGCGACCTGCTGGCGCACCTGGACGTGGTGGTGCCCGAGCGGGTCACCGGCGCCCAGCGCGACCTGCTCGATCAGCTGCGCGCCGCCGGCGACGATCAGGTCGAACTGGTCACCGCCTCCTCCAAGTCCGGTTCGGGCGGGCTGTTCTCCAAACTCCGCAACGCCTTCGCCGGTCGATGACGCCGCCGCTCTTCTGGGTCGACCAGGTTCCGCGTGCCGGTGAACAGGCGCAGCTGACCGGCCCGGAAGGACGGCACGCGGTCACCGTCACCCGCATCAAAGCCGGTGAACCGGTGATTCTCGGCGACGGCCGCGGCAACCGCGCCGAGTGCACGGTCACCGAGGTGACCGGCAAGGACCGGCTGTCGGTACGGGCCGGGCGCACCGAGTTCACTCCGCGGCCGGCCCCGCTGGCCACGGTGGTGCAGGCGCTGCCCAAGGCCGAGCGCGCCGATCTGGCGGTCGATCTGATGACCGAGGCCGGGGTGGATGTGATCGTGCCCTGGCAGGCCGCCCGCTCCATCGCGCGCTGGTCGGGCAGCAGGGCGGTCAAAGGCGTGGACAAGTGGCGGGCGACGGCGGCGACCGCCGCCAAGCAGGCGCGGCGCCCGTGGATCCCCGAGGTCACCGACCTGGCCACCACCATCGACGTGCGCGAACGCTGCGCCGCGGTGACCGCCGGCGGCGGGATCGTCGCGCTGCTGCACGAGGAGGCCGGCACCGCGTTCGGCTCACTGGCGCTGGCCGAGGCCACCGAGGTGATGCTGGTGATCGGTCCGGAGGGCGGGCTCACCGAGGAGGAGGTCGGCGACCTGACCGCGCTCGGCGGACAGTCGGTGGTGCTGGGGCCGGAGGTCCTGCGCACCGCGGCGGCCGGGGCGGTGGCCCTGGGTGCGCTGGGGGCGCTGACCCGCCGCTGGGGACGCCGGTGAGCGGCCCCACCCGGCGCAAGCTCGCCTACGGGTCCGCGCCGAGCCAGTACGGGCACCTGTACCTGCCTGCCGTCACACCCGGTGCCGGCCGCGCACCGCTGGTGGTGCTCATCCACGGCGGCTCCTGGTCCACCGAGTTCGCGCTGGTCGTCTACAGCGCCGTCGCCCGCGACCTGGCCGCCCGCGGCGCCGTGGTCTGGAACATCGAGTACCGGCGCGTCGAGGAGGACGGCGGCGGCTGGCCGGGCACCGGCCGCGACGTGCTGGCCGCCCTGGCGGCGCTCGACGGTCCGGTGGCCCAGCAGCTGGCCGTGGCCGGGATCGCCGTCGACCGCCGCGCGGTGGCAGTGGTGGGCCATTCGGCCGGCGGTCAGCTGGCGGCGTGGGCGGTGGCCGAACTCGGCGCGCAGACCCGTGAGCACACCGTCTCCCTGGTGATCCCGCAGTCCGCCGTGCTCGACTTCACCGTGCCGGAGGTGCGGACGAAGGACTCGGTGGTGGCCCTGATGGGCGCCCCGTACGAGCAGATCCCCGAACGCTATGCACAGGCGTCCCCGGCGCACGCCCCGGTCACCGCCGCCACGGTGGCGGTGGTGCACACCGTCGACGATCAGGCCGTGCCGATCGAGCTGAGCCGGCACTACGTGGCGCAGCAGTCGGCGCGCGGGCAGGCGACGGCGCTCTACGAGGTGCCCGGCGGCCACCCCGACTTCGTCGACCCGGCCTCGCCCGGCCACCGCCAGACCCTGCGCCTTCTCGGTCTGTAGCGCGATACACTGGGGTTTCACCCGCACTCGAGATCCAGGAGTTGAACAACGTAGTGAGTGACAACGACCCCGCCGGCCGCGCGGTGACCTCCAGCATGGAGATCCCCCAGGAGCTGGTGGTCGGGCTGCTGGGAGCGGCCGACGTCAATCTGCGAACCCTGGAGTCTCAACTCCCCGCCGACATCCACGTGCGCGGCAACCGGCTCACCCTCACCGGCCGGCCCGCCGACGTCGCCGCCTCCGAGCGGGTCATCGCCGAACTGGTGGCGCTGGTGCGCACCGGTACCCCGCTCAGCCCCGACCTGGTGCGCGAATCGATGTCCATCCTGGCCGACGACGAGCAGCGGGAGAGTCCGGCCGCCGTGCTGAGCCTGGACATCCTGTCCCGGCGCGGCAAGGTGATCCGGCCCAAGACGCTGGGGCAGAAGCACTACGTCGACGCGATCGACCAGAACACCATCGTCTTCGGACTCGGCCCGGCCGGCACCGGCAAGACCTATCTGGCGATGGCCAAGGCGGTGCAGGCGCTGCACCGCAAGGAGATCAGCCGCATCATCTTGACCCGGCCCGCCGTGGAGGCGGGGGAGCGGCTCGGCTTTCTGCCCGGCTCGCTCAGCGACAAGATCGACCCGTATTTGCGGCCGCTGTACGACGCCCTGCACGACATGATGGATCCCGAGACCATCCCCAAGCTGATGGAGTCCGGGGTCATCGAGGTGGCGCCGCTGGCGTACATGCGTGGGCGCACGCTCAATGATGCATTCGTGGTGCTCGACGAGGCGCAGAACACCACCGGCGAGCAGATGAAGATGTTCCTCACCCGGCTCGGCTTCGGCGCCAAGATGGTGGTCACCGGGGACACCACCCAGGTGGACCTGCCCGGCGGAGCGCAGAGCGGATTGCGTTCGGCGGCAAGGATTCTGCAGGGCATCGACGACATCCACTTCGCCGAGCTGACCAGTGCGGACGTGGTGCGGCACAAGCTGGTCGCCGACATCGTCGACGCCTACGGGCGGGCCGAGGCCACCGGCACTTCCGGCGGAAACCGGGCGCAGCGCCGATCGCAGCTGCCGGGACGGACACAAGCACACGGGAGCGGGCGCCGCCGATGAGTATCGAGCTGTTCAACGAGTCGGGGGCCGAGGCTCCCGAGGATCTGATCATCGAGATCGCACGGTTCGCGATGGGCCGGATGGACGTGCATCCGGCCGCCGAACTGTCCATCCAGCTCGTCGACCTGGACACCATGGCCGAACTGCACATGCAGTGGATGGATCTGCCGGGACCCACCGATGTGATGAGCTTCCCGATGGACGAGCTCACCCCGGGCGGGCGGCCGGACGCCGACGAGCCGGGTCCGTCGATGCTCGGCGACATCGTGATCTGCCCGCAGTTCGCCGCCGATCAGGCCGCGCAGCAGCGGCACAGCTATCAGCACGAGCTGGCGGTGCTCACCACGCACGGCGTGCTGCATCTGCTGGGCTTCGACCACGCCGAACCCGAGGAGGAGCGGGAGATGTTCGGCCTGCAGAACCAGATCATCGCCGACTGGTACGACGCCCGCGACCAGCGCTCCCGGGCCCAGCGGCAGGACGCGAAGGACGCGCGGCTGCTGCGGAACCTGGGCTTCGACTCCGGCCCGTCGTCGACCTCACGGGAGAGCTGATCGATGGTGCGCGACATCGTCTTTCTGGGTGTCGCGGTGGTGTTCACGGTGATCGCCGGAATGTTCACCGCCGCCGACACGGCCCTGACCACGGTCTCCCCGGCCCGGGTGGACGACCTGGTCAAGGATGAGCGGCTCGGCGCCAAACGTCTGGCCGCGGCCATCGAGCGCCGCGCCACCTATGTGGGGCTGACGGTGCTGCTGCGGGCCGTCTTCGAAACCGCGGCAATCGCTTTCGTGGCGGTGGTGGCCGTCGACGAGCTCGGCAGCGGGTGGGGTCTGACGGTGACGATCGCGGCCATGGCGGTCATCTCGTTCATCGCGATCGCCGTCGGCCCGCGCACTCTGGGCCAGCAGCACGCCTATTCGATCGCGCTGGTCGCGGCGCCGGTGCTGACCGCGTTCGGCGTCCTGCTGCGGCCGGTCACGCGTGCGCTGATCGTGCTGGGCAATGCGCTCACCCCCGGCCGCGGCTACCGCAACGGGCCGTTCGCCACCGAGGTGGAGGTGCGTGAGGTGGTGGACCTGGCGCGGGCGCAGGGCGTGGTCGACGACGACGAGAGCCGGATGATCCAGTCGGTGTTCGACCTGGACCAGACCAACGCCCGCGAGGTGATGGTGCCGCGTCCGGAGATGGTGTGGATCGAGGCCGACAAGTCCGCCACCCAGGCGCTGAGCCTGTCGGTCAAGTCCGGGCATTCGCGGATCCCGGTGATCGGCGAGAACCCCGACGATGTGATCGGCGTGGTGTACGTCAAGGACCTCGTCGAACGCATGCTGCCGGCGCTGGCCGCGTCGCATTCGAGCGGCGACGAGTCGCGGCGCGAGCTGTCGGATCTGCCGGTGGCCGAGGTGATGCGCGAGGCGGTGTTCGTGCCGGACTCGAAGCCGCTCGACGACGTGCTCTCGGACATGCAGGCGCGGCGCAACCACATGGCGCTGCTGGTGGACGAATACGGCGGCATCGCGGGCCTGGTGACCATCGAGGACGTGCTCGAGGAGATCGTCGGCGAGATCACCGACGAATACGACACCGACGAGGTGGCGCCCGTCGAAGAGCTCTCGGAGGGGCACTACCGGGTGTCCTCGCGACTGCCGGTCGAAGACCTCGGCGAGCTGTACGACGACGTCGAGATCGACGACGACGAGGTGGAGACGGTCGGCGGACTGCTGGCACTGCGGCTGGGCCGGGTGCCGCTGCCCGGGACGCGGGTGCGCACCCACGGTCTGCTGCTCACCGCCGAGGGCGGCGCCGACCGGTCGGGTCGGCAGCGCATCACCTCGGTGCTGGTGCGCCGCGACCACGAACACGACGCGGGCCGCGAGCACGACAAGAACCGCGAGCACGACACGAACCGCAAGAACGAGACGAACCGCAAGAACGAGACGAGCAGCGGCGCCGAGAAGGCGTCGAAGCCGGGCCGGGAACATCCGATCGGAGAGAATGCGTGAACACCCCCGAGACCGGATTCCGCTCCGGCTTCATCTGTTTCGTCGGCCGGCCCAACACCGGTAAGTCGACTCTCACCAACGCCCTGGTGGGGGACAAGATCGCGATCACCTCCAACCGGCCGCAGACCACCCGGCACGCCATCCGCGGCATCGTGAACCGGCCCGACGCGCAGCTGGTGCTGGTGGACACCCCCGGCCTGCATCGGCCGCGCACCCTGCTCGGCAAGCGGCTCAACGATCTGGTCCGCGACACCTACTCCGAGGTCGACATCGTCTGCATCTGCGTTCCGGCCGACGAGGCCATCGGCCCCGGCGACCGGTGGATCATCGAGCAGATCAGTGAGCTGCCGGCGAGCACCCGGCTGGTCGGGATCGTCACCAAGATCGACAAGGTGAACCCGGACAAGGTCGGCGAGCAGTTGATCACCCTCTCGCAGCTGCTCGGCGACCGTGCCGAAGTGGTGCCCTGTTCGGCGCAGTCCGGGCAGCAGCTCGACGTGCTCGTCGACGTGCTGGTCTCGCTGTGCGAGGAGGGGCCGGCGTTCTATCCCGACGGTGAGCTCACCGACGAACCCGAGCAGGTGCTGATGGCCGAGTTCATCCGCGAGGCCGCGCTCGAGGGGGTGCGCGACGAGCTGCCGCATTCGCTGGCGGTGACCATCGAGGAGGTGATCCCGCGGGAGGACTCCGATCCGCCGATGGTGGACGTGCACGCCCTGCTGTACGTCGAGCGCGACTCCCAGAAGGGCATCATCATCGGCCGCAAGGGTGCTCGCCTCAAGGAGGTCGGCACCGTGGCCCGCGGCCAGATCGAACGCCTCCTGGGCTGCCGCGTCTACCTCGACCTGCACGTCAAGGTGGCCAAGGACTGGCAGCGCGACCCCAAACAGCTCGGCCGCCTCGGCTTCTGACCCCGCCGGACCTCCCTTCGTCGGCCGGCCTATCGAGCTCCCGCCCCGTGTGGGACACCCACCCTGTCACCCCGGAGTGAGATAATGCCCCAGTGAGGAATTACCAGGACGAGGGTGTGGTCCTTCGCCAGCACAAGCTGGGCGAGGCCGACCGCATCATCACCCTCCTCACCGCCGAGCACGGTCTGGTGCGCGCGGTCGCCAAGGGCATCCGGCGCACCCGCTCCAAGTTCGGCGCCCGCCTCGAACCGTTCGCGCATGTGCACGTGAACTTCTATCCGGGCCGCAATCTGGACATCGTCACCCAGGTGCACACCCTCGACGCCTTCAGTGAGGCGATGGCCGGCGACTACGGCCGCTACACCACCGCCTGTGCGGTCCTCGAGACCGCCGAACGTCTCGCCGGTGAGGAACGCGCCCCGGCCCGCCAGCTCTACCGGCTCACCGTGGGGGCGTTGTCGGCGATCGCGCAGGACCGCCGGGACCGCCAGCTGATCCTCGACGCCTTCCTGCTGCGTGCCATGGGCGCGGCCGGCTGGGCGCCGGCACTGGACGTGTGCGCCCGCTGCGCCGGCCCCGGACCGCACAAGGCCTTCCACGTCGCCGCCGGCGGTGCGGTGTGCGTGTACTGCCGTCCGGCCGGTGCGGCGACCCCGTCGGTGGGTGTGCTGGACTTGATGGACGCTCTGGTGCACGGGCAGTGGGAGCACGTGGCCGCGGCCACCGATTCGCAGCGCCGGCAGGCCACCGGACTGACCGCCGCGCACCTGCAGTGGCATCTGGAACGACAGCTGCGGACGTTGCCGCTGATCGAACGGCAGGCGCCGCACCGGATCGCCGACGAGATCGCCGCCGGGCGACGGCCCGCGGTGCAGGCGCCCACCGCATGACCGACCGCCCCGACCCGAGGAGTGACGCATGGCCCGCATGAGCCGCCGCCGGCCCGTCCAGGCCGTCGACCGGGCGATCCGGCCGCCCGACCCGCACCCGTCCGGGGCCGTTCCGCCGGAGATTCCGCCGGAGTTCGTGCCCGATCACGTGGCGCTGGTGATGGACGGCAACGGTCGGTGGGCGCAGGAGCGCGGTCTGCCGCGCACCGAGGGCCACAAGCGCGGGGAGGCCGTGCTGATGGACGCGGTCTGCGGGTCCATCGAGATCGGCGTCAAGTGGTTGTCGGCGTACGCGTTCTCCACCGAGAACTGGTCGCGCAGCCCCGAAGAGGTGAAGTTCCTGATGGGCTTCAACCGGGACGTGATCCGCCGGCGGCGTGACGAGATGAACGAGATGGGGGTGCGGGTGCGCTGGGCGGGCCGCCGGCCGCGGCTGTGGCGCAGCGTCATCACCGAGCTCGAGACCGCCGAGGAACTGACCAAGAACAACGACGTCCTGACCCTGGTGATGTGCGTCAACTACGGCGGCCGCGCCGAGATCGCCGACGCCGCACGGGAGATCGCGCGCCGGGCCGCGCGCGGCGAGATCGACCCGGAGCGCATCACCGAATCGAGTTTCGGCAAGTACCTCGACGAGCCCGACATGCCCGACGTCGACCTGTTCCTGCGCCCCTCGGGGGAGCAGCGCCTGTCCAACTTCCTGCTCTGGCAGAGCGCCTACGCCGAGATGGTCTACCAGGAGAAGCTCTTCCCCGACTTCGACCGCCGCGACCTGTGGAATGCGTGCCTGGAGTACGCCCGCCGCGACCGCCGCTTCGGCGGCGCCACCTAGATGTACTTCCCCGACACGTTGTGAACATCTGAGGTAGGACGAAGACCTCCGGGCAGGATGTGGGTTACCACACTCACGATCTAGCCACGGAGGTCTTCGTGACTCA
>Ga0164243_10000229_pt1 | contig 123556 bp, 107 predicted proteins | sample OricompcompostOP_FD_108781 | JGI IMG/M metagenome (GOLD analysis project Ga0164243, IMG submission 108781) | Organic Plus compost microbial communities from Emeryville, California, USA - Original compost - Organic plus compost (OP) | ecosystem: Engineered > Solid waste > Mixed feedstock >...
CCGAGCGACGTGGCGAACCGCCGTCGCCCAGGCCGAGAAGATCCTGGAAGCGGCCGGCGGAAACGATCGCGGATCGCAGATGCGCGTCGCGCTCAGCCAGGGCGCGAGCGGCGCGCGCGGAAAGTTCAGCGACACCCTCGACGCACTGACCTTCCTGCTGCACGACCGGGCTCGCGCCGCGTCGAGAAAGGGCGACGCCGCGGCGGCCGCCCGGGCTTCACGGGCCATTCAGGCCGTCGAGGACGCGAAGGATCTCGCCTACCACAACGTGAACCCGCAGCTCCTCACCGCCTCTCTCGTGCGGAAGATGGCGGGCGTTCGATGAGCGATCGCCTCACGCACGTCGACGCCGCCGGCGAGGCGCGAATGGTCGACGTTTCCGCGAAACCTGAAACGCACCGCCTCGCCCGGGCCACCGGGTCGATCCGCATGACGCCCGCGACGCTCGCGGCAATCGTGAACGCCGAGGTCAAAAAGGGCGACGTACTGGGCGTCGCGCGAATCGCTGGCGTGATGGCTGCGAAGAGAACCGCCGACCTGATCCCGCTCTGTCATCCGATCGCGCTGACGGACGTTCAGGTCGTCCTGACGGCCGATGCGGCACTGCCGGGAATCCGTTGTGAGGCCGTCGCACGAACGACCGGAAGGACCGGTGTGGAGATGGAAGCGCTGACCGCGGTCTCGGTCGCGCTGCTCACCGTGTACGACATGGCGAAGGCGCTCGACCGCGAAATGGAGATCTCCGATATATCGCTCGCCGAGAAGTCGGGTGGACAGCGCGGCGATTTTTCAAGAGTTGATGGCAGCCGTCCCTCGCCATAACGTGGGGGGTGCGCTGCCGGACTGTTCGGTGGCGTGTTTGGTTCAACCTGTTGCCCTATAACAACTTATGCGCAACCTGCGTGGAACGTACGTCCACCGGGGTGACGCGGCGCGGCGGCGAAGACGCATCAAGCAGGTCCTCTTCGCCACCGGTTCGATCGCACTGACCACGCTGGTCATCGCGAGCCGCAAGACCACCACGGCGAACGCCGAACCTGCGACCGGTGCCCGAGCCTCGATCTTCTCGCTCGGTGAATCCCGGAAGCTGCGCGACGAGCTGCAATCGGCGAGAGGAGAATTGAGTCTTGTACGCGCCCAGTTCGAGCGGGCCGACAAGATCATGCAGTACTCGACGAAGTATGCGATCCCGGCCGACATGGCGGGCATGGTGTTCGATGCATCTCTCCGGGAAGGGATCGACCCCGAGCTGGCGTTTCGCCTGGTTCGCCTGGAGAGCGAGTTCAATCAGCGGGCCGTCAGCAAAGTCGGAGCACTCGGCCTCACGCAGTTGATGCCCAGCACCGCGGTGCTGTTCGAGAAGGGAGTCGACCGGGAGAAGCTCTTTCAACCGGAGACCAATCTGCGCATCGGGTTCCGCTATCTCCGAACCCTGTTGGACATGTACAAGGGCAACGTCCGCCTCGCGCTGCTCGCCTACAACCGTGGCGAGGATGCGGTGTGGCGCGACGTGAAGAATGGCGTGAACCCCGGCAACGGCTACGATCGCTGGGTGATGAAGGACTACAAGGGACCGGGTCTTCTCGACGCGCAGTAACCCGGCTCGCCTACCTATAGAAGAGAAAGACCGGCGGAGCTCAGCTCCCGCCGGTCTTTCTCTTTTCACGAAACCCGCCCGTCCGTCAGTGCGATTCGTTGTGCTTCGACGGCGACTTCGACGCGGTTTTGGCGGCCGATTTCGCGGAGCTCGCCTTGGTCGACGCCGGCTTCGATGCCGGCTTGGCTGTCTTCGCCGTCGACGCTTTCGCGGTCGTCGACTTCGATGCCGTCGGCTTGGCTGGAGCCTTCTTCGCAACGCTCGTCTTGCCGCTCGACTTCGGCGCCGCCTTGCTCGCGGTCGAACGCTTGGGCGCGGACTTGGTCGACGATGCCTTGCCCTTCACGATGAGCGACTGCCCCGCGAAGATGAGCGGCTTCCGCAAGCCGTTCGCGGTCATCAGGGCGGCGGTCGTCGTGTGATACTTCAGCGCGATGCCACCGAGCGTCTCGCCGCGGCGCACTACATGGGTGACGGTCGAGCCGCTGCTGCTCGAGCCATAGCGTTCGATCTCGGGATCCGGAACGGAGATCGATACGCGGGCCACCTCGGTCGTCGGCACGTAGACGAGCTGTCCGGCGGCGAGATTGCCGCTCTTCAACCGCGTGAGCTTCTGGTTGTAGAGGTTCACGGCGCGCGTCGTGACGCCGTGCTTCTTCGCGATGGAGGCTACGCTCTCCCCCTTCTTCGACTCGACGACGATCAGTCCGCGGACGTCTTCCCTGGGCATCGCGGCGAGAGCCGCCGCGGCACTGTCCGCGGTCCCCGTCGGCACGCGGACGAAGAACGAATCGCGCGGCGGCGTGACGGCGCGGAGCACATGCGGATTGAGGTTTCGAATGGAATCCGTCGGCACGTTCGCCGCCCGCGCCACCGCGGTGAGCGCCGTCGCCGGCCCAACCCGCACCGAGTCGTACGTTACCGGCGGAAGGGAGTCGATCTTCATCCCGTAGCGGGCCGGCTCCTTCGCGATGAGCGCGGCGGCAATCAGCTGCGGCACGTACTCACGCGTCTCATTCCGGAGATAGTCCTTCTCGGCCAGCGCGAAAAAGAGGTCGTCGCCCGTCGTGCCCTCGAGGTCGTCCGCGTACCGCGACAGGCCGCGCGAGATCCGGCCCGGGCCACCGTTGTACGCCGCCGCCGCCAGATAGAGCGACCCGAATTGGTCGCGAAGTCCCTTCAGAAATCGAACGGCTGCCGTCGTGGACTTGAACGGATCGCGCCGTTCGTCGATCCACCAGTCGACCCGAAGCCCCATGTCGCGCGCGGTCGACGTCATGAACTGCCACATCCCCACAGCCGCCGCGCGCGAGTACGCGTTCTGATCGAACCCGCTCTCGACGAGGGCGAGATAGTACATGTCTTCCGGTATGCCGCCTTCGCGCATGCGCGACCGGATCATCCCCTCGTACCGGGTGCCGCGTCCGAGCCAGGCCTGAACCTGCTCCTTCGCACGCCCCGAGAAGAGCTGGACGTAGTGCTCGACGCGATCCGTGGACTCATAGTCGTGCACTTCGATGTCCCAGGACGGTTCCGCCGCCGTCGCGTCGGCGGCGGCAGCGCTCGCGAACAGCGCGCTCTCGCTCCGCGCGACCTCCCGCTCACTCGACGCCGAATCGGGAACGACCGCCCCGACGGCGATGGGCGAAATCGCGAGCCCCGCCGGAGCGCCGGCCGCCTGTTGCTCGACCCTCGCCACCGCTGTCGTCGGAGCGGGCGCCGGTTCGGGCGATGGCTCTGGCGCGCGGCCGGGATGAACACATGCCGCCGCGCAAACGACGGCCGTGAGAGCGATTGTGCGGTTGATCACTCGGCTCCCTCCGGAAAACGACAACGCCGCCCTGCCTGGCGGCGTGAGAATGACGACCTAAGAAAGGCGAGGGTACGGCGAAATGACAACCCGCGACGTTCACTTCGTCGCGATGAAATTCCCCAACATGCGATTCGTTGCGTTGAGCACCGCCATCGCCGCGCCGCGGCGAGTATCGGTGTCGGCGAGATAGCACCCCACGACCCGCGTGGTCTCGGCGCCCTCGCGCACGGCGACCGAGACGATCAGGAGATTCGAATCGAACGCCCGAACGTGCTTGATGCCCAGGAGCTCGAAGTGGAGCTCTCCCTTCGCGAAGTCGTCCAGCGCGCGCAGCGCCGCCTCGGCGGACAGGCGGAAATCGCCGAGGGGGCTGGACTGCCCCGATGAGCGCCCGGTGTAGATCGCGCTCTCCCACTCGAGCGCCACCTCGGCCGTACACTGGCCTGACGGCGTTCGCGTGAAGCTGAAATCGGAAAATTTCAGCCGTTCGCGCCGCGACGAGATGGGAATCACGGTTGGTGAATCGGAGGGACGAAGCTGTCGAGTGGGCGGCGACATGCAGGCCTCGAGGAAATCGAAGCAATGGGAGCCCCATCGCCCCGCCTGCTGAAACGACCGACTCCCCCATAAGGCAACAGCTGTGCTTGTAACCGGGGCTTCAGGCGGGCATTTTAGGCGCCCATGCTCCGATCCGTAGCCTTCGCGGCGCTGGCCGCCGCCTTCACCCTCCTCCGCCCGGCGCCTCTGCGATCGCAATCCGATCTGACCGCGCGGGTCGAACGACGGATCGAGGAAGTGCCAGGCGCCAGGGTGGGAATCGCCTTCCACGACCTCCAGACCGGCGCGACCTTCTACCGCGACGCCGACGAGTCCTTCCACGCCGCGAGCACGATGAAAGTGCCCGTGATGATCGAGCTCTTTCGACGGATCGACGGCGGCGAACTGTCGCTGGACCAGGGCATCCCGCTTACCAATCGGTTCTCGTCGATCGTGGATGGATCGCCCTACCAGCTCGATCCCGGCGAGGACTCGGACAGCTCGGCCTACTCACTGGTCGGGGCCAAGGTCCCGGTCCGCGAGCTGATCGAGCGCATGATCACGCGCTCCAGCAACCTGGCGACGAACGCGCTGATCGAGCTGGCCGACGCCAGGCGCGCGAACGCGACGGCCCACCAGCTCGGGGCGCGAGACATTCGAGTGCTCCGCGGAGTCGAGGACATCAAGGCCTTTCAGGCTGGCCTCAACAACACGACCACCGCGCGCGATCTCGCGACGCTGCTCGAGGCAATCGAAACGGGTCGGGCGGCATCGCGGGCGAGTTGCGACACCATGCGTGCGATCCTGCTCCGCCAGGAGTTCAACGACGAGATTCCCGCTGGCCTTCCCGCCGGCACCCCTGTTGCGCACAAGACCGGGTCGATCACCGGCGTCCGCCACGACGCGGCGATCGTGTATCCCAAGGGTCGCAAGCCATACATCCTCGTCGTGCTCACGCGCGACATTCCGGACGAGAAGGCCGCGAAGTCGCTGATCGCCGACATCTCTCGTCTCGTCTACGAATCGCTGCCTCGCAAATGATCGTCGCCCTGGGATCCGACCACGCCGGACTGCTTCTCAAACCGGCGGTGATCGACGCCATTCGCCGTGCCGGCCACGAGTTCCTCGACTGTGGCGCGTTCGAGCTCGACCCTGGCGACGACTATCCCGACTTTGCCGAAGCCGTGTCGATGGCCATAACGGAGGGCCGAGCGGAGCGTGGGATCGTGCTGTGCGGCAGCGGCGTGGGGGCGTCCGTCGCGGCGAACAAGTTCGTCGGGATTCGGTCGGCGCTCTGTCACGACACGTTTTCGGCGCGTCAGGGCGTCGAGGACGACGCGATGAACGTGCTGTCGCTGGGCGCCAGGGTGATCGGTCCCGCACTCGCCGAGGAGATCGTCGCCGCGTTTCTGGGCGCGACTTTTTCAGGCGCCGAGCGGCACCGCCGGCGCCTGGAGAAGGTGATCCGGTTCGAGGGACGCTAGTCGTCCGTCGGCATCGCGCCGAGGGCGATCCAGCCGCTGAGGCGGTCGGTGAGGTCGGCCCACCGTGGCTGGCCCGACACGATGGACGTTGTGTCGAGCGAGCGGGTTCGGGCGACGTCCTCGATCAACCGGGCGAAGAGCGCATGAATGCGATCGTCATCGAATTCATGGCGACGGAGCTCCGTCGTGGTGGCGATGACGGCGCGCCGCAGCGTGGGGAGCGATCGCGTGGGGTTGAGCATGGCCTGCGTGACGGCGCGCTCGAGCCTCGCCTTGAAGCGAGGGGTGAGCGGGGCCGCGATTTCGAGGTCGTACCTGCGCGTGCCCATGGGCACGACGTTCCGTGACATTGGTTCAGCGACGGAGTTGAGCGGATCGCTCCCAGCGTTCCGCGGGTCGATCGGAGTGAACGGCGACGGCGCCTTCCTCATACGCACGAGCGGCGAGCGCCTGTCCGCGCAGGGTGAAGGCGGCGCGCATCAGCGTGGGCGCGAGACGCGCGCTGGCCTCGGAGAGCCGGAGTTGCTCGGAGAGTGTGAGGCGCAGGGCGCCGATTGAAGCGGCGTCAGCGCGGCCCGCGTCGATTCCTGCGGCGTCGATGACCGCGTCGCGGGTGGCGGTCGAGACTTTCGCGAGCTCGTTGAGCAGGCGCCCCGCGGTCGAGATTTGAGTCATCCGGCACGACCTCCAAGGACGAGAGAGTGCCCCAAGGTGGGGAGGAAGAGCGCTCGCAAGACGCGCGCCGGACTGGAGCGATTGGTCGCGCATATTCCGTTTCGGGAAAGCAACCGTCATTTTGGGCGATCGACCGTCACCGGAGTTTAGCAATGTGTGACAACGGCCATTCCCATGCGCATGACGCCCACGGCAAACCCGTCGTCGGCTATCTCGTCGACGTCCCCGAAGTGCGCGCCGTCATCGCCGAGGCGGAGCGGCAGGTGAAGAGCGATGCGCCCGTCGAGGCGCGAATCGCCGCGCTGGAGCCGGCGTTCGCGCGTCTGCTGGCGACCGATGGATGGCTCCCCGAACGGATGGCGTCGCCGGATTCCGAGAGTCGTATGGGCGACGGCATCGGCCAGTACGCTCTCTACCGCGCCGCGGACGGCTCGCTGTGCCTCTTCACGCTCGTGATTCCCGCCGGCGCGGCGACGCCGGTACACGATCATCTGGCGTGGGGGCTCGTCGGTGTCTATCGCGGCGAGCAGGAGGAGACGGTCTATCGGCGTCTGGACGACGCGGCGCACGAGGATCGCGCGGAGTTGGAGGTCGCGAAGACGCAGGCGTTGGTGCGCGGGGACTGCTATCCGCTGATTCCACCGACCGACGACATCCATTATGTGCGCACGACGTCGGAGAGCGCGTCGGTCTCCGTTCATCTGCTCGCGAACGACACGGCGTGCGTGTGGCGGCACAAGTTCGATCCGGGGTCGGGTGTCGTGACGCCGTTCAGGTCGGGCTATGCGAATGCGCCGTGTGCGGAGGATGAGGCGGCGGGTGCATCTGTCGCGCGTTGAGGGGACCGAGGGGGCGGGCAGACTCAGCGACCAGAGCGGTGCGAGCGAGATGCCGCGCGGGTCGGGTGCGGCGAGGCGCGCGAGGCGCGCGAGGCCAAGAGAACGATGTCGTTTTTGGCCCGCGAGTTGTTTAACTCATTCGGCCAGGCGAAGTTTGAGAACGTCGAGGCGCTGCGGCGGTTCGACGTGAGAGGGTGAAGGGACCCGGTAGCTCAGTTGGTAGAGCAACGGACTTTTAATCCGTAGGTCGCGGGTTCGAGACCCGCCCGGGTCATAACGAGTTAGCGGTTCATCGAAGGTCGAAATACTCGCAGAAACGACGAAAATACTCGCACGCGGCTAATTCGCCCTTCATGACGTGCGCATGACGCACCCGTTGTATCGTGCGATCAACCCTCTTTTGGAGGTGCAATTGGCTCGCTGGTCGCAAGGGACCGCTGTTGACGATCGCGTCACGTTCGATGAAGCCCCGTGGGCGCTCCCCCGCCCCGTATCGCGCGTTCAGGTTCCTCCGATCAAGACGCAAGGAATCAAAACGAAGCTCGTTCCGTTCATTCTCGCGAACGTGCGGTGGAGCGGGAAAGGTCGATGGATCGAGCCTTTCATGGGCTCGGGCGTCGTCCTATTCAATTCAGGGGCGAAGCGAATGTTCGGCGCCGACACCAACCGGCACATCGTGGCGCTCTACATCGCGATCCGAAATGACGAAGTAAACCCCGACCGTGTGCGTCGGTTTCTCCAGTCCGAAGGAGAGACGCTACGAGCTGAAGGCGAACGGCACTACTACCGCATACGTGAGCGGTTCAATGCTGAAGGGAGCCCGCTCGACTTTCTATTCCTGAACCGATCGTGCTTCAACGGTGTGATGCGGTTCAATAAGAAAGGCGGGTTCAACGTTCCGTTTTGCAAGAAGCCGGAACGATTTGCGCCCGCACTGATTACCAAGATCGCGAATCAAGTCGCCGGGTTGCAGCGACTTCTGCGATCGAGCCGGGAAGTCGAGTTCGTGGCGCAAGACTGGCGAGCGACCTTGGCCGCGGCCGAACCCGACGACTTCGTGTACCTGGACCCACCGTACATTGGGCGGCATGCGGACTATTTCAATCAGTGGACGGACGCGGACGCGCTCGATCTCGCCACGGCGACCGCGAGCCTACCGTGCGGCTTTGCGCTCTCGATGTGGCTAGAGAATCGGTACCGACGCAACGATCACATCGCGCAAAGCTGGTCGGGGACAGAGGTCCGCACGTGGAACCATTTCTATCACGTGGGATCGTCCGAGTCTCTCCGCAACGAGGTTGTGGAAGCGCTCGTCATCCGCAAGGGATTCGAAGCGACACCGCCCCTCCCGCTTCGCTCGACGGCGGTCGAAGATGATGGCTCTGAGTTGGAAGACCTAACGCTCTTCGCGTAGCTTTCTCCCGCGCCCGCCTGTTCGGCGGCCTGAACTGCCAATAACGCGAGAAAGCCCTACATGAAAACCGATGAGTTTCGTGAGCTCTTCTTGAAGCATATGGACGTCTTCAAGAAGACCCTCGCGGACGACGATGGACAGTGGACGATCAAAGGCTTCATCGACATCTATAAGAACATTTACACGATCTCGGGTGATACGAAGATAGTGTCGAAGGTGATCGAACTGGTCTTGTTTCCCGTCATCGCGAAGTTTGCTGCGGAGCACAAATTCCAGATGGTGCTCAGCGAGCATCAGAACCACTACCCCGACATCACATTCGTCGCCGAGGACGGCTCGAAGTTCGCGGTCGACATCAAGAGCACTTATCGTGAAACGCCTGCAAAGTGCAACGGCTTCACGCTCGGTTGTTTCACCGGATACTTTCGCGAACGGACTTCCAAGAAGAACATCACCTTCCCTTACAGCTCATACGAAGGACACTTTGTCCTCGGCGTCATCTACAGTCGTGCCGAGGAAGCGGCAGATGAACGTGAGCGCTATCCGCTCGACAAACTACTTGAGATCACGTCGGTCGCCCACAACTTCGAATTTCTCTTTCAGGAAAAGTGGCGTATCGCGAGCACGCGACCCGGCAGTGGCAATACCAAAAACATCGGCTCGGTCGATTCGATCGACGCACTCATCAACGGCAAAGGTCCATTTGCCGAACTTGGAGTCGGCACGTTTGACGATTTCTGGATGAATTACCTCACCAACGACATGGCGCGGCAAATTGATTCGCCTGTCCCGTTCAAGAACTTGGCCGAGTACAAGGAGTGGAAGAAGAAATAGAGCCCGACGCACGCCCGCCGCTGGCCCTGAAAGGGGGGGTTGAGTTCGCTCGATCAATGGCATTAGGTTCCACGCCCCCCAATCGAACCGGAGTCGCTTGCCATGTCGCGCACTAGCTCTGACGTAGAGGACGCGCTGTTCCGCCTGACGGAAATGATGTCGGTGGTCTTGGACAACGATTGGGAGATGACTCGCGACTCGATCGGAGCGATTGCCCCTGACGCGACCTTCATCCGTCCCAACGTTGACGACGAGTTCAATAACTGGGGCAACCGCGGTTCACTGTTGGCCGCCTACCGCCAGGCGCTGGCCGTGTTGCGGGCGAATGGTCGCGACCCCGAGGCGCACGATGTGGATGACACTGCGACGGAGCAGCCGACGACGCACATCTCCGACGTGCCGGATGGCACGTGCGCGTTCTGCCAAAGCGAGGACGTGTTCATCCCCAGGGTCGGCATCGCCTTCGGCATGGGCGGGTACGACTACAGCTTCTGCCAGCGGTGCATCGCCAGCATGACGGCGGACGAGTTCTGGCGGCGCCTGTTCGCGATGAACGACTACACGTATCCGCCGAAGTTGGTCTCCGACCGGTCGTGATCTACTTCATCCAATTCGGGACGGACGGACCAATCAAGATCGGTACGGCGGTCGATCCGATCGTTCGATTGCGGACGCTGCAAACGGGGACCCCGGAGCCGTTGACGCTCCTTGCTGTCGTGCCCGGAGGTCGAACGCGAGAGGCGGAAGTGCATCGGGCGCTCGCCCATCATCGACGTTCCGGCGAGTGGTTCGAACCGGATGATGAAGTGTTCGAGTTCGTGCGCACGTTGCAGTCACCGGAGTACGTGGTGGATGGGGCGAAGGCGTACGCCGTGTTGCGTCGTCTCGACGAGCACACCCCAACATTGGCTTGTCCGTTCTGCGGGCGGAATCATTCGCATGGATTGGGAGACGGGCATCGCGTGGCTCATTGCGTCGAGCCGTCCCATCCCGAGATGCACGTGGGTGCTCACGTCTTGCGCGCCCGTGACGGATATTTCTTGAAGACGGGACTCGCTCCATAGCACATCCTGTCGCGCTGCCGCGTTCGCCACGGAACGCGATTTGCATCTTGCTAATTCCGCGCGAGTGTTGTACTGTTGCGCCTAAGCTATCGCATCGCGTTGCGATGGCCCGATGCCGCCGACCGCGAACGGGTCGGCTAACAACCAGCTAGCTGCTCGGCGCCGAGCCTTGGACGTCCCAAGGCCGAGAAGATCCGAAGCTCCCATTTGCCAACTACGGGTGGTTGGCGTGTGGGGGCTTTTTGCGTTTGTACCCATCACCACCAACGTCCGATGACCGACACGCATCTGTCCCCGCGCACTCCTGGCACTGCCCTCGTCAAGTGGATGCCGCCCGTCTCGGCATCGACGGTCGTCCCGTTCGCCTTGCCCGACCTGACGATCTCCGACGAAGAGCTCACGGCGGCGATTCATCGTGAGCACGCGGTGATCATGAAGCACGTGCGCGCGACGATCGCCCACGCCTACCGCACCGGCGTGTTGTTGCTCGAAGTCAAACGTCGAGTTGGGCACGGGGCATACGGGCCGTGGATCAGCGCGAATTGCCCGTTCGACCGACGCACGGCGCAACGTTACACGCGGTTGGTGCGGCACTGGCACGTGTTCGCCGCAAAAGCGACAGACCTGTCGCGTTTGACGTTCGAGCAGGCGATGGACATGCTCACCATCCCCGACCGTGACGAGTTCGCGTGCGAGCGCCTATTCCACGAATCGCCCCTATCGGTGACGCGACACGGAGACGAACGGCCGGCGCGTGAGTTCACTGAGGCCATCATTGCATCATGGGCCGCCGACGCACGTCGATTCCAGCGGCAGTGTGATCAATTGATCCGCGGGGCGCATGGGATGCTCGGCTACTACCTCGACCCGAACGAGTACACGCGGCGGTGGACGTTCGTGATGACGAGTCGCGTGCGCCGGACCCTCGACCACGCGCGACAGGCCCTCGACCAACTCGATGCCGACGTAAAAGCCTTACCACCACACGATCCCGATGCCGTGTTGCGCGCCTTCCTCCCGTGTGAGGATGCGGTTAGCAGCGTCCCGCCTACTGATGAAACGCAGCAGCACGAGACCCTTGTGGACTGACACGTGACGGGAGGCAATGCACCATGAGTACGACGTTGACGACGGACCCGAAGGACGACGATCCCTTGCGCACTATCGGTGTGCGCGAACTGTGCGAGAGGACCGGATTGAAACGGCACACGGTGTACATGATGGTCCGAGCGGGCACGATCCCGCACCGCCGGTTCGGCAAAGTGGTGCGGTTCACGCCGCGCGTGATCGCCAAATGGCTGGAAGAGCGGCAATGAGTAGCGCACGACAAACCCGACGAGCATCGAGGTGGCGGCGGAGGCGTCGGTGAAGGCGATGGACGAGGCGAAGGCGGGCGAACGTGCGCGCGACCTCGCCCGTGAGGTCGGGTGGACCGTGCGCAAACGCGAAGAGTTCAAGGTCCTCGATGCGGTCGGGAAAGTGATCGTCCGCGGGACCGGCATCACCTGCTATCGTCGCGTCCACGAAGAATGCGAGCGGCGTGGCGTGCGATTGCAACCGTGGCCACGACGTGGCGCCGCACTGACGACCATACCGCCTTCGTGACCGGGCTGCATGTCGATAGCGCCGTTCCGCACTTCCACGCCGTGATCTACGTGCCGCGTCGGTGGCAGACCGACCACCCCGAACTCTTCGAGCGCTACTATCGCGCACTCCTCGCGTGGCGTCACGGGCCGGTGGACATGCAACCGTACCGCCCCGAGAGGTTCGGGCGCACCGCGGCCCTGGGCTACTTGGCTCGATGCGGCATGGAATACGTGCGCCCGTTCGGCACCGCGCCTTCGGTCAGTCGATGGGACAAGACGCGGTAAGCGCATGCGCCGCTACTGAACATGCACAACGTGCGATGACATCGCCAACACAAGGAGAACCCACTCGTGGCCCAAGGACAACGCCCCCCTCGACAGCACCTGCGCAAGCCGTTCAACGAACGCAACGTGATCCAACTGCACTGCGTGGTGACGCCGGACACGTACACCCACGTGCTGGCCCTCGCGGACGAGCACGGGGTGCCGATCGGCACCATGCTCCGTGACATCATCACCGCGCACTTGCGCCGGCTCTCGAAGGCGGAGACGACGCAGTGATGGCCCTCATCCGTCCTGATGATCCGCGCCTCCCGGAGATCGTCGCACGCCTGCGGGCGGGCACCACGTCCCTCCTCGAGGAAAGTCGGCGACTCGGCTACTCCCACAACGGTCCGCTCCGCAACGTGTTGCGGAAACGACTGGGCACCGCAGAATACGCGGGATGCATGCGCGCCAACGCGGCACGGCGCGCACCGCGCCTCCAACGTCTCGTGCACCCCAAACAGCTTCCCGGTCCCGTGTTTCCGGTCGAGACGTGGCCGCGAGGGACCATGTCGCGCATCGCGACCGCCTTCGGGTATTCGCGGTGGGGCGCCCGATCCGGTGACTCGTTCACGGTCGCCGTCGCGCATCTGGAGCGCGGCAAGGCCGTCCTCGACGCCATCCGGGAAGTCGTCCCTCCATTCGATCCCAACGCCGCGTTGACGTCGGTGGTGGCCCCGCTGTGCGCGCGGTACGGGGTGACGACGGTCCGCGGCGATCAAGTCAGCCGTGGCTTTGTCGAAAGCAATCTGCGCAGCTTAGGTCTGACGTTCGACACGGCCACGTTGACGACCTCCGACTTGTATTTGCAACTGCTCGCGTTGGTGAACGCGGGCCAAGTCGAGTTGTTGGACGACGCGACCCTCCGCTTGCAATTCCTCTCCTTGCAACGGTCGCAAGGCCAGGGCGGCAAGGACCGGGTGTCGCATCCTTCGGGCGGGCATGATGACGTGGCGACTGCCGCGGCGGGGGCCGTGGCCTTGGCCGTCGGTTTGACGGCCGGGAAAGGCGACGGGCAGACGTTCCAACTCATCTTCGGTGGCAGTTCCGAGAAGCTGGGGAAGTTCGGGGCCGGGGCCAATGTACCGACGCCACTGCCCGAAGTCCGCAACGCGGAAACGATGCAAGCGTGGCGTGATGCGGAACGGATGCGCATGCAAATCCGCGCCCGCGATTCGCTCGCGACGTATGCACAACGGTTTATCAAACGACTCTAAGCATTCACACAGGAGCGGTGCACGATGAGCAACTACTTTCGACATGAAGACCCCTCGACACAGTATCTCACGCCGCGCACGGTCGCGACGATGAACACGGAACGCGTCACGCGTGACGAACTCCTCGCGCAGTTGACCGACGCACTCAAGGCGTTCGATCAGGCCCTCAATCCCGGCCAACGCGCACTCGCCCGGCACGACGTCAACCTCGCGTTGTCGGGGATCGCCACCGCGGTCGGGCTCGAATCGGATCCACTCAACACCGATGCGCGCGACGTCACACGCGAGATCGAGGCGGGCACGACTCCGCCCGTCGCGCAGCAGATGGCGGCGGTCCACCGCTCCGTCGAGTTCTTGTCGAAGGAACTCGGACTGAACGCCAAACCGCCGTGCAAGAAGTGCGGCAAAGTGCACGCGTAGCAGAGCCTGTCACCGAGGGCAGGATGACAGCCGTCAGGCGGGTGCCGCGTTCGGGGAGGCTCGCTCTTGAACGTTCCCCGTTCGAGTCGGGGAGGGCGGCGTGGTTTCACATTCACGTATGAGGCAACGATGACGAAGCAAGAACAGCTTGATGATGTGCGCCGCCAGTTGCGTGAAGCGCGACAGGCGCAAGAGGCGGCGGATGCCGCGTTCGACACCGCCGCGTCGGTCGTGGCCGCGACCACGATCGCGACGTTGGAGCGGTATGAGAGTACACTCATCCCGGAAGTCGAGCGCGAGACATTCGAAGAAGCGAAGGCATTGGCGCGCGGGCGGTTGCAGTCGCTGCACTCGGCGGTCGGCTCGCACGCGGCGTCGTACGAAAAGGACATTGCACGGCTGGCCGAGGCGCACGCCGCGTTGGTCGATGCGGCGCAGCGGTTGAACGAACGGTTTAGCAAACTCGAAACGTGCGAACTAGAGTTCCGCGCGCTGACGGATCGGTTCGGGACGCACGACATGGCGGATCTCCCACCACTCCCGGCGCCGCCGTCGGCGCTCTATCGCCGATTCGACTTCCCTCGGCTGAACGAGCATTGGTCGAAACTGCCGGAGTGGGAGAAGCATCCGGACACGCTGAAGAAGCGGCGGACCTACCGGGAAGTGGAAGGGACCAAGGCGGGCGAGATCATTGCTCTGGTCGGGCCGTTCCCGTTCGATCCGGGCCACCCGCTCGTCCTCAAAGCCGCGGAACGCCGGAAGGCGGAAGTCGAGCGGGCGATGGAACTGGGCGCGGCGTTGGCACCGTCCGAAGCGGCCGATCCCTCGGCGCTCTTGTCGCGCGATCTCACGTCACGCGGCGGGGTGCCGTCGCTGCATCTGGGCGAAGTGACGGAGGAAGAGTTGGAAGAGGAACGTGCACGCGAGAAGGCCGCAGCAGGGAAGTGACGGTGCAGGCACCGAGTCCGGCCGATCTGTTTCAACTCGACTGCATCCGCGCCGAAGCGTTGCAGAGCGACGGCACCCACCGCGTGTTGTGCCTCGACGTGGTGGGTAACATCGTCGCGCCGGACGATCCCACGCGCACGTCGCTGCGCATCCTGCAAGCACTCGGGTCGGAGCTCACGGTGCACCGCAAGGCGATTCGGTTGATGTTCCGCTTGGTGACGTTGCGCGAGGCGTTCGCGGATGGCCGCATCGACCTTGTGTTCTACCTCGCGCAAACCGACCAGACGGTCATCGAACTTTGGAGATTCCTCAAGTAGGCAAAACTGTCGACAATTGTCGACAAACGCACATTCCGGGACGTGTTCCCGCCGTGTAGGGGATCGACATATCCCCGGATTTCGTCGCCTATTGCGACCTAATTCGCGTCCCTCGTGACGCCCTCGACGTCCAGCGGGGCCATTTGACCCCGTTTTCGCCGAAAAACCCACGCCTGAGGTCAGGCAGGCCGGGAAAAACGGCCCTGTGAGCGTCCTCCGTCGAACACGTCCCGGCGTGCGGTTTGGCCTCGTGTTGAATGTCGGGCAAATTACGACATGTAGCATCTGTGTTTCATCATTCACTTTCTCAGATGGAGGCCAGCATGACGAAACGAACGCGCAGGGAGCCGGATGTGATCGAGCGGTACGCGTCGAAGCACGGGGTGCGCGCGGCGCGCACGCGGTGGACGGAGCGTACGGACGGTCGGTGACGTTCGGCTATCGGGACGATGGGTACACGCTGGTGGTGTTCATCAATCGCCCGTATTCGGCGCGCGAGCTGTCGGACGTGCGCGGGACCAACTAACCGCCACGCCGTTTCACGAACTCTCAACACGAGGAAAGACGATTATGCCACGGTTCAACAGCACGACGGTCGGCGAGCTCAGAGAGATGTTGGAAGGACTCGACGAGGACAAACTCATCACCTTCGCCTCGGACTATGGCGATTACTCGCGCACGCAGCAGGTGCACGTGATTCGGGGCGACGTCGAGGAGTTGCCCATTCGCGAATCGGCCTACTCCGTCAGCGGATGGGCCCTGGGCTACGACGACGAGGACGAAGAGGACGAGGAGGCCATGAACAACGCGCCGATGGTGTACGTGATTCACACGTACTCCCGGAGGTGATCATGAATTGCACGAAGCAGATCGTCGGGAGCGTGCTCGGCGCCGCGCTGATCATCGGTGGAAATGGATGTCTGTTCCCACTGTTCATGATCCTCGTAGTGGCGTTGGCGGCATGGTGTTCAGGCGTCACCCATGCCCCGCCGCCGGATCGACTGACCACGACGACACAAACGACCACCACCACGACAACGGGACCGCTGACAGGCGGTCCCGTTTCGCCTTCTAGGAGATAGGCATATGAAACTACTGATACTCGACCCGGGCCTCCCGGCACGCGTCGAAGATCGGACGGGCGATCTCGCGGACTTGCAGCAGATCGTCGGAGGACTCATCGAAGCGCTGGTCACGGTGCCAAGTCGTGAGGGCCGCGGACGGAGCGTCACGGCGTACGCCAACGAGGAAGGTCTGATCAACGACCTCCCGTGGTGTGCCGTCGTTCCGCCCCACCGGCATGTCATCCGGGGTTCGATCGTGGTCACAGCGTTGACGCGGCTCGGGGACACGGTGGGCCTGACCGACAAGGAACTCGAACAAGTCGGCGTGCTGCTGCCGGAAGGCTGGGCGGTCCCGGTGCTGCTCATCGTGGACGACGAGGAGGCATCGAATGAAATGCACTGACCCGATCGCAAAGCTGGTGCGCGCGCTTCCACAGGCGCGCACCGCGGCCGTCACCGGCCGAACACGCGCCGCGGTCGCCAGTTGGAGCGAAGGCCGACGTCGGCCCAGTGCGGAAGCACAGGCTAAGTTGGCGCGCGCGGTCCGCGAGTACGCTCGCGAACTCCTCGACGCGGCCGACTCCATCGACCCGCCTGCGTTGCCCAAACGGGTAAGGCAGTCGGCAGCCACTGTTGTTTATGACGGAGACCAGTGATCATGGCCCAATACACAGTGCAGTGGGATCAGAACGGCATCGGCAAACGCGTCAACGTCACGACGGGTGCCGTGGCGTGGATCGCCCGACTCGACGGAGGGCGCGGTGGGCAATCGACGCACGAAACGAAAGCCGACGCCAAGGCGTGGCTGTCGCGCCAGACCACGAAGCGCCGCACCGGGAAGCGGCCGACGAAAGAGGACCGAACGCAGACGTTCGCGCAGTACATCGCGTGGTGGCTGGACCAGAAGGCCAGCGGCGCGGTCCGTGACCGGAACAACGCACAGCGCAAGATCGGCCGGCGCACTCTCCACGATTACCGCGCTCTCATGGGAGACTGGATCACCGATGCTCGACGCCTGCCGAAAGGATCCAGTGGCCGGATCGGACACGTCCGTGTCGGCCGGTTGACGTTCCACGACCTGAACGCGTTGTACGATGCGATGCACGAAGTGACCACGGTCGGCACGGTGCGCGCGCTGCATCGGCTCTTGGGGCAGGTGTTCGTGGACGCGGTCGCGAAGGGCGTCCTCGATCTCAACCCGTGCGACATCGCGAACGTGCCCGCCGCCGACGAGAAGAAGAAGCGGCCGGGGATGACGGTCGCGCAAGCACAGACGTTCCTCCGGATGGCACGCGAGAACGCAGACACGCAAGGCGCGGACGTGCCGATGCACCAGGTCCCGGAACGGTGTTGGTCGGCACGGTGGTTCGTCGCGATCTGGTCCGGCTTGCGTCCGGGCGAAGTGCGAGCGCTGCGGTGGGATGATGTCGAAGGACTCGACTCGGCCGCGCCCGTCCTGCATGTTCGCGAAGCGCTCGAGTACGTGCCGGGCAAGGACGACGAAGCGAAAGCCCCGAAGACGGAGGCGGGCGTACGAGACGTGCCGCTAGCCCTCGACGTCGCCCGCGAACTCAAGCAGTGGAAACGCGTGCAAGCGATGCAACGATTGCATGCGGGACCAGAGTGGGAAGACGATCGAACGCGCGGAGGGCTGGTGTTCACGATGCCGACCGGCGCGCATCTGACGTTGGCGGCCCAGCGGCGGGCGTTCGAGCGCGTGTCGGCCAAGGCGGAACTCGGAACGTGGACGGAGGCGGAACCGATCCGCGAACACAAGACGGGCCCGGTGCGGAAGCGAGCGTTCAAGCCGTCGTTTCGCGTCTACGACTGCCGCCACACGTGCGTCACGCTGTTGCGGTCGCACGGCGTGCCGGATCACGTGGTGGCCGCGTGGATCGGGCATGGTGATGAACAGACGCTGCCGACGTACTCCCACGTGCACGCGGAGGACTTGCAGCGCGCGCTGGCGACGCTGGGCAAGGCGTTGACGGCCTGACGTCGCGCTCGACGATCACGCACAACGAAACGGCCCCGGATGATCGGGGCCGTTTTCGCATCGAAAATACTCGCAGAAATACTCGCAAGGCGCTGACACAGGGCGCGACAGCCCAGGACACAGCAGGACACGTCGTTAACCCAACAGAACGTGCCGCAACAAGTTAGGAGGAGACCCGACTACGCGGCACGCGACCTGTTCAGCCTTTTAATCCGTAGGTCGCGGGTTCGAGACCCGCCCGGGTCATCGAGAGACAAACGACGATTCCCCCGCCCGGCCTCTGGACCGGGTGCGCAGTGGGTGGCCTGAACGACTACAGACTAGCGAAGACCCCGACGCGGCCATGCCGCATCGGGGTCTTTTTTCGCCCGGCACTGCCGCGATCGGGCACACTGCCGCCGATCCGCCCCGCACGATCTGCCAAGGCGAAGCCTCTACCACGAAAGTGGTGGCCCAAGACTCCCCTCGCGCCGGACGCGGACGTCCCGCCGTGAGTCGTACCGTGACAGGTCACGAGCCACGACGGCTCTTCACTTTCACGGGAGGTTGGGATGTCGCGCTTTCAGTTGTCGTTACTTGGTCTCTGCATCGCACTGGGCGTCGGGCCTGGATGCGACGCGCAATCCTCCGTTCGACCCGGCACCGCGGTGAAACCCGCGATCGTGCTCGTTCACGGCGCCTTCGCCGACGCGTCGGGATGGGATGCCGTCATCCGAACGCTGCTGGCCAAGGGATACCGCGTGAGCGCCGTGCAGAATCCACTCAGCTCGTACGACGCGGATATCGCCGTGACCAGGCGCATGATCGACGCGCAAACCGGTCCGATGGTCGTCGTCGCACACTCCTACGGCGGTGCTGTCATGACCGCCGCCGCGGCGGGGAATCCCAACGTGCGTGCGCTGGTTTACCTCGCCGCATTCGCGAATGACGCGGGCGAGCCGCTCGGCGGCTTCTTCGACAGGTACCCGTCGCCTGCACTCACATCCTTCAATCCTCCTGATGCGGCCGGCTTTCTCACGATCGACCGCGCGAAATTTCACGATGTCTTCGCCCAGGACCTGCCGCTGTCGCAGACCACCGTGATGGCCGTGACGCAGAAGCCCCTGACCGCCGACGTGTTCAAGGCATCGGCATCCGCCGCGGCCTGGCGCACGGTGCCCTCCTGGTTCGTCGTCGCGCAGCAGGACAACGTGATCAACCCCGACCTCGAGCGCTTCTTCGCGAAGCGAATGGGCGCAAGGACGGTCGAAATCAATTCGAGCCATGTGGTGTTCATGTCCCACCCGAAGGAGGTGGTCGACGTGATCGAGTCCGCGGCGCGTTCGGTGTCCACGACCGTCGCGGGAGGCCGGCCATGACCATTCTCGCCGCCGGTCGCATTGCCCCCGCGTTCTCTCTTGCCGCCTCGGACTCACAGGCCGGTGAACAACAGGTAGTTCTCACGGACCAGGCATTTCGGGGGAGGCCGCTCGTCATCGCCTTCTATCCTGCGGACTGGAGCCCCGTCTGCGGAGATCAGATGGCTCTGTACAACGCAATTCTGCCCGAGTTCGAGCGACGCGGCGCGGCGCTGGTCGGCGTATCGGTCGATGGGGCGTTCTGTCACCAGGCCTTCGCAAGCGACCGGAAGCTCGGCTTTCCGCTCCTCGCGGACTTCGAGCCGAAAGGCAGAATGGCCAGAGACTACGGCGTGTATCGAGAGCTCGACGGCACGACCGAACGGGCGCTGTTCGTCGTCGACGGCCAGGGCGTGATTCGCTGGAGCTACCTGTCGCCGATCGACGTGAATCCGGGCGCCGACGCAATTCTCCGCGCGCTCGACGCACTCGACCCGACCAACCCAACCGATCGTCCCTCGGCGCATGATTCAGGAGCGGCTACCGACGGGGTGGAGCTCGTTGAGTTCGGCGACTACGAGTGCCCGCACTGCCGGAAGGCGCACGCCATCGTCGCAGACGTGAAGCGTCGCTTCGGCGATCGAATTCGCTTTCGGTTTCGCAACTTTCCACTCTCGCAAATCCACCAGCACGCGAAGCACGCGGCCGAAGCGGCGCTGAGCGTGCGCTCGCAAGTCGGAGAAGACGGATTCTGGGCTATGCACGATGCGATCTTCGCCCATCAGCGTGACGGCGCCGACGCCCTCGACGATGTTCATCTTGCGCGCTACGCCGAGGGAGCGGGCGCCGACGGCGCGCAGGTGCGCTCCGACCTCGACACCGGGAAATTCGAGGAGTCGGTGGAGGTCGATTTCATCGAAGGTGTCGAGATGGGCGTGAACGGCACGCCGACGTTCTTCATCAATGGCGTGCGGTTCGACGGCGATTGGCGTGACATCGACCAATTCGCGCTGGCGATCGAGCACGCAGCAATGGACACGCAACTCGCCGCGATGCGGTGAGGGCGGGTGGGACGAATGCCGCCGCCGTGATGAGTCGACGACGGCGGCATTCTCCGTTCAGAATTCCCCGCTCTCCGCGCGGCTTCGCGGAAGCGTGAGCGCGAAGATACTCCCGACGCCGACCTTGCTCTCGAGCAGGACCCGGCCGCCATGCGCCTCGACGATACCTCGTACGATTGCGAGGCCGAGGCCCACGCCCTTCGGGTCGGATTTGCGCGCTTGCCAGAATCGGTCCCACACACGCGACGCGTCGGAGTCGGCGATCCCCGGCCCCGTGTCGGACACGCTGAGGGCCACCGCCGTGGAAGTGGCGCTTGCCTCGAGTACGACGGTGCCCCCGGCCGGGGTGAACTTCACCGCGTTGTCGAGGAGGTTGCCGAGCGCTTGCAGGATGCGCAGCTCATCGCCGCGAATTCGGATCGGTCCTTCGAGCGGACCGATACGCAACTCGACTCCCCGCTTCTCGGCGATGGGCCGATAGCGCTCTTCCGCCGTCCGCAGAAGCGCGCCGACGTCGACAACTCCGAACTCGATCACGAGGCGCCCTGCCTCGATCCGCGCGTCGTCGACCAGATCGCCGATGAGCCGATTCATCTGCGCGGCAGCTCGGCGCGTCGTGCTGAGCATCGCGCGGCGCCGATCGGCGGGCGGGTCCACATCCAACAGGAACTGCGCCGTCATGTCGATGAGAGAGAGCGGATTGCGAAGGTCATGCGCGACCACGCCGAGCACGTCGGCGCGGGCGCGGACGGCGTGCTCGGCGTCGACGCGGCGTTCCGCCTCGGCGTCGGAAGCCCGTGCGCGATGAAGAGCGGCAGCCGCGAGTTCGCTCATGCACCCCGTGAATGCGCGATCCACCGCCCGCAGGGCGGTCGCTCCGGCAAACCCGAACCCCACGCACCCGATGAGCGAACCACCGTGAAACAGCGGGAGCTCGAAATCGAAGGTTGCCACGCGGACCGCTTCGTCCGTCACGGCGTCGCGCGCCGTGACCGCGCCGGCTTCGACAGAAGCGATTACCTCACGACGACCGTCGACGATGCAGGCGAAGAACCCTCGCGCCGCACCGAGCGCCGAGAGTCCTCGTGCGAGTACCGCATCCGCGACTGCCTGAGTCGTCCCGGCACCCGCGAGTGCGGTGGCCAGTGACAGGAGGCGCGCGGTTCGCCTGGCCGCGCGCTCATCCTCCGAGACGAGCCGTCGGTTCGGGACCGGTGCGAGCGCGGCGTCGTGATAGGAGCCGCGCAAGAGACAACGAGAGTCGGCGTCGGGGATCGTCTTTCGCTCCATGAAACGCTCCATCTGAGTGCGGCAATGACGGGATCCTGCTGAGCGTTCGGAGAGTAGGTCGACCGACCCGGCGAAACCATCATCGCATTTAGTAATTCCGAAACTGCTCGTTCGAGGTAGTCGCGGCGGCATACCTCGAAAGAGAGGGACGAAGGTCGCCTGAAAGACGCGATCGAAGACTCGTCGATCGGGCGACGCCCGCCGATGAACGAAAGGCGAGACTGATGCACGCGCCGATTGGCGCTACGGCCTTCACGTCAGTTCACGGACAACCAGAGAGGATGCGACAATGAGAATCGTCGTCATTGGCGGAACGGGGCTCATCGGCTCCAAGCTCGTCACGAAGCTTCGCGATCACGGACATGTGGCGATGGCAGCATCGCCGGACACGGGCGTCAACACCCTCACTGGCGAGGGACTCGCGGAGGCGCTGCGGGGCGCCGAAGTCGTCGTCGACGTATCGAATTCGCCGAGCTTCGAAGAGTCGGCGGTCATGAACTTCTTCACGACGTCGACGCGCAATCTTCTGGCGGCCGAAGCCGCCGCCGGCGTCCGTCACCACGTCGCGCTCTCCGTCGTCGGCACGGAGCGCCTGCCCGACAGCCCGTATTTCCGCGCGAAGATCGCGCAGGAAGAACTGATTCGAACTGGACCGATCCCCTACTCGATCGTCCATGCGACTCAGTTCTTCGAGTTCATGAAAAGCATCGCGGATTCGGCGACGACCGGCAACTCGGTCACGCTGCCCTCGGCGTTCGTGCAACCGATGTCCGCGGACGACGTGGCGGCCGCGGTGGGACGCGTGGCGGTCGGCGCGCCGGTGAACGGCGTGGTGGAGGTTGCGGGTCCGGAGCAATTCCGGCTCGACGGGCTCGTTCGCATGGGTCTCACGGCACGGGGCGATCGGCGTGAGGTCATCGGCGATCCGTCGGCTCGCTACTTCGGCGCGCTGCTGCAGGAGCGGTCACTGCTCCCCGGCCCGGACGCGCAGCTGGCCACGACCCGCTTCCAGGACTGGATCACACAGTCGGCGGTGCGATAGTCGTGGAACTGGACGCATCGCGGCACGAGCGCGGCATCGCCACGGACGTCCTCGTCATCGGCGCGGGAGGCTCCGGCCTCCGCGCCGCCATCGAGGCGACGGAGCAGGGCATGAGCGTGATGATCGTGAGCAAACGCGGTCGGTCCGACGCACACACCATTCTTGCGGCGGGCGGAATCAACGCCGCCCTGGCGACGTTGGATGTCGCCGACACCTGGCAGCAGCACGCGGCCGACACACTCGCCGAGGGATACTTCCTCGGCGATCCGCGATATGTCCAGATCATCACCCAGGGTGCTGCGCGCGGCATCGACGATCTCGTTCGGTATGGCATGCGCTTCGCGCGCGAGCACGACGGCCGCATCTCGCAGCGCTTTTTCGGCGCGCATACCTACCGTCGCACGGCGTTCGCGGGGGACTACACCGGGCTCGAGATCCAGCGCGCGCTTCTGCGTCGAGTGGACGAGCTTCGCATTGCGATTCTCGATCGGATCCACATCACGCGCCTGCTGGTTTCCGACGGTGTGGTGTTCGGCGCCTACGGCTTCGACCTGGAGGACGGCACGGGCTATCGCATCCACGCTGACGCCGTCATTCTCGCCGCCGGAGGACATACGAGGATCTGGCGTCGGTCGTCGTCCCGGCGTGACGAGAACCTCGGCGACGCGTGGCGTCTCGCGGTCGACGCCGGCGCGCGGATTCGCGATCCGGAGCTCGTGCAGTTCCACCCGTCCGGACTCATCGAACCCGAGGATGCGGCGGGGACGCTGGTGTCCGAGGCTGCGCGCGGCGAGGGCGGCATTCTGCGCAATGCCCTCGGCGAACGGTTCATGGAGCGGTACGACCCCGAGCGACTCGAGCTCTCGACGCGCGATCGCGTGGCGCTCGCCTGCTATGCCGAAATCCAGCAGGGACGTGGCACTCCGCACGGCGGCGTGTGGCTCGACGTCTCTCACCTTCCGCGCGAGCAGATCATGCGCCGGCTGCCGCGCGTGTATCATCAGCTCCTCGACCTGCAGTTGCTCGACATCACCACGACGCCGATGGAGATCGCGCCTACGGCGCACTATTCGATGGGCGGCATCTGGGTGCGCCCCGACGATCTCAGCACGGATGTACAGGGTCTGTACGCAGTTGGTGAGGCGTCGAGTGGACTGCACGGCGCGAATCGGCTCGGAGGCAACTCCCTCATCGAGTTGATCGTCGGCGGCCGGATCGCCGGAGCAGCCGCCGCTCGCTACGCCGCCGGCGTCACCGCGCAACCGCGCTCTGCGGCGGCGCTCGCGTGCGCGCGCGACGATCTGAATGCGGTGGTGGCCCTCAATGGACCGGAGTCGCCGCGTCCGTTGCAGCGGGCCATCCGCGATACGATGACCGCCTGCGCCGGCGTCGTGCGCGACGCCAATGGGCTCACTCGTGGACTCGCGGAACTGGCGGAAACCGAGGCTCGACTCCCCGCCCTCGGCGTCAACCCCGACCTCGCCGGCTTTCAGGACGTAGCCCACGTCTTCGACCTGCGGGCCGCCGTACTGGCCGCGCGCGCCACGCTCGAGGCCGCGCTCGAGCGTCGCGAGACCCGTGGCTGTCACAACAGGTCGGACTACCCGATTCGCGACGAGCGGCTCCGGGTGAACCTCGTGTGGTCCGGCCCAGGGCATCTGACGCGCGAGTCGATCGCCGCGATCCCGCCTGAGATCCGGCGGCTAGTACACGACGTGACGGCCGCGGGCAAGCTGCTCGAGTGAACGACGGCAAGCACGAAGGAGCACGATTCACAATTACTTATTTACGTTCCATCAACATGGAGAACTGCCATGCACACGAAGGATGAGGCGGGCACGACCCGGCGCGACGTCCCCGTCACCGGCCGGCGGCCTACCACCGAGCCCTCGACGCCCACGGTGCTCGAGCCGGACACGCAGGCGTTCATCGACGGCCTTGCCGGTCTGCCGCCGCTCTCGACCATGAGTCCCGACGCCGCCCATGCGGTGTTGACGGATCTCCAGGCCAAACCCGTCGCCATGCCGCCGGCGGAAGTCGAAGATACCTCCTGGCCGGTCGGCCCGACGGGCACGACGAAGATTCGCATCGTGCGCCCGGTTGGCGCGGATGAGACGCTCCCGTTGCTCTTCTACTGCCACGGCGGCGGCTGGGTGCTCGGAGACACGATCACGCACGAACGCCTCGTCCGCGAGCTCGCCGTCGGCGTGAATGCGATCGTGGTCTTCGTCGACTACATCAACTCCCCGCGCGCGCAATTTCCGACGCAGAACGAGCAGGCCTACGCGTCGCTGGTGTACGCGGCGGAGCATGCCCGCGAGCTGGGGGCCGATCCCAGACGGTTGGCAATCGTCGGGGACAGCGTCGGCGGCAACATGGCGGCCGTGCTCACGCTACTGGCGAAGCAGCGCCAGGGGCCGAGCATCCGATTCCAGGTCCTCCTCTATCCCGTCACCAACTATCGAACCGACAACGCGTCGTACCGCAAGTTCGCGAACGGCCCATGGCTGACCGCGCGCTCGATGCAATGGATGTTCGATCTGCAGGGCTTTACCGGTAACGAAGGACCGGAAGCATTTCCGCTCCGCGCCACCCTCGAACAGCTGCGCGGGCTTCCCGACGCGCTGATCATCACCGACGACGACATTCTGCAGGATGAAGGAGAGGCCTACGCGGCGAAGCTCGGACAGGCCGGTGTCCGCGTCACAGCTGTCCGCTACAACCAGACCATCCACGATTTCGCGATGCTGAATCCGCTCGCGGAAACCCCCGCGACTCGCGGGGCGGTGTCACAGATCGTCTCCACGCTCGTCGCCGTGCTGCACGACTAGTTGGGGAAGCCGTGACAGAGCAGCGCCTGCGGTCGTTGATCGACCGCGGCGCCGCTCCACAAATCAAGTGATCGGATAACGTGCAGCGCGAGCCTGGCGTCGATGACGCGTCGTTGCGACCTTCGAATCATGCTCGCGCTTGCTGTCACACTGGCCGCCGGACTCGCGGCGACCGACTCCGTGGCCGGCCGCTCGATCGATCAGTGGGCCCACCGGACGTGGACGGCACAGGAAGGCGCGCCGACCGAGATTCGATCGCTCGCGCAAACGCGCGACGGCTACCTGTGGCTGGGAACTGCGTCAGGCCTCGTCCGATTCGACGGTGTTCGCTTCGTGCCTTTCGCGCCGCGCGGAACCGATGCCGTTCCAGCAATCGGTGTCTCGTCCCTGCTCGCGGCGAACGACGGAACGCTCTGGATCGTGTGGGAAACGGGCGCGGCGAGTCACCTCGTGGCGGGGCGACTCACGAACTACGGCGCCGCCGATGGGCTCGGACGCGTGTACCAACTGGCGGAATCGAGCCGGGGCGACCTGGTTGCCGGAACGTCGTCGGGCGTCGTCCAGTTCGTTCGGGGCGGCTGGTCGGATGTTCGATCCGCGTGGGGATTCACCGGCGCTCAGGCCCGGGCGGTCTGGTTCGATCGCGAGGACGCACTCTGGGTCGAAACGGAAAGCCGCATGCTCTATCGTCCCGCTCGCGAAACACGATTCGTCGATCCCGGTCTGCCGCTGATCCGGATCGCGACGCAGGCCGATTTTGCGCAGTCGAAGGACGGAACCATTTGGATGGCCGAGTTGGCCCGTTCGGCCCACGTGCTTCGCCGAGTCGGCGACAACAGGCCCGAAACGGAGGTCGCCGTCGGCGCCTGGGCGCTGCTCGTTGACCGAAAGGGATCGCTATGGATCGGATCACGGGGCGACGGCCTGCGAAGAGTTCGAGATCCGTCGCGGATCGCGGGGCGACGGATCGCGCAGTTTGGCCCCGAAGCCGAGCAATACACCGAACGGGACGGCCTTCTCTCCAACGTAATCACGGATCTGCTCGAGGATCGCGAAGGGAGTATCTGGGTCGCAAGCAGCCGAGGCCTCGAGCGATTTCGCGAGGGAAGCCTCATTCCCTACAGCACACGCGGCGGGCTTCGGGCTCGCGCGGTCTTCGCCAGTCGCGACAGCTCGGTGTGGATCTCGGCCTACGCGGTTCAGCAGCTCACGCGGATCGGCCCGCGAGGGCGGGATGACCTGTACGAACCGCCGTGCTGGTGTTCTCGCATGGTGGAGGACTCTGCCGGGGCGATCTGGGGCTTCGGCGACACCGCGCTCGTCCGTTTCGATGGTCTGAAGCCGACACGGTTCCCCCTTCGGGGCGGACCGCTGCGCGCGATCACCGCGATCGCGATCGATCGATCGGGCACAGTGTGGCTCGCAGATCAGGCGCTGGGCTTGACTCGCGTGATTGGCAATCGCCTCGATCCGGTCATTTCGGCAAAGGAGATCGGGCACACCAACGCCCTGTTCGCCGACGAGCGCGATCGAATCTGGATGGCGGGTGAAGGCAAGGTAACGCGCTACGATCACGGCAAGGTGACCTCGTTCGGCTCGGCGGAAGGTGTCGAGCCGGGCCAGATCAGCGACTTCTATGTGGATCGAGCGGACCACCTGCTCGCGGTGGGCGCGGGCGGAATTCACAGGTTCGAGAACGGCCGATTCCGCACTCTGACGCGCCGGCAAGCGCTCCCCGGCACCGCGGCACTGGGCATCACCGAAGACGACAGCGGCGCCTGGTGGGTGGCAACCCGGGTCGGCCTGCTCCGCCTCGCCAAAGGTGAGCTCGACAGCGCGTTCGCCGACAGCACTCACACCCTGTCATATAGAATCTTTGATCGACTCGATGGGCTGCCCGGCGCCCTGGCCATGTCGGGTGTGCCAATGTTGACCCGCAGCGCCGACGGCAAGATCTGGGTCGCGGCGGACGAAGGCGCCGCGTCCGTCGACCCGCGAGAAATTTCTGACGACGACGTTCCGCTGCACGTGCTCGTCGAGACCGTACGGATCGACGGGACCGAGCTCGCCCCGGCGGACGTGGCTGAGGTTCCGGCGGGCACCAACAACCTGGAGATCGACTACACGGCCACGACCCTCGCCATGGCCGAGCGTGTTCGCTTTCGCTACCGGCTCGAGGGCGTCGATCGAGCGTGGCAGAACGTCGGCAATCGCCGGCGCGCGTACTACACCGATCTCGGACCGGGCTCCTACCGATTCCGAGTCGCCGTCAGCACCGGTGACGGACGCTGGGTCGACTCGCCCGACGTTTGGTCGTTTCGAATCCTCCCGGCGTGGTACCAGTCCGGCTGGTTCATCGCGCTGGCGATTGTCCTCATCGGCGGTATTGGCGGAGCGCTCGCCGCTTTCGTTCAGCGTCGACGGTATCGGCGTTCCCAGGCGGAGCTCGAGCACCAGTACGAAGCGGTCATGGCGGAGCGCGCGCGGATCGCGGACGACCTGCACGACACGCTCTTGCAGGGCTTCACCGGCGTCAACCTGCAACTCATCGCCGCCGAGCTCTCGATTCGAAGTCAGTCGGACGATGCCGGGGTGGCTCTCGCACGCGTCCAACGTCTCACCGAAGACTCGCTCCGCGAAGCCAGGGAGCGCGTCTGGGAAATGCGCGATGCAGCGCTGACGAGCGGCGACCTCGCGACCGCCCTGGAGACCATCGCACGTGACCGCACGGCTTCCATGGCGATCGAGGTGGTCGTGACGAGCGCGGGCAGCCGGCGCCGATTACCCCCGACGCTCGAGGATGCGGCATTCAGGATTGGCCGCGAAGCGATCGTCAACGCCATTCGGCACGCGCAGGCCGGGCGGATCGAGATCCATCTGGAGTTCCGCCCCACGAGTCTGTCTCTCGAAGTGCGAGACGACGGACGCGGATTGAACCCACAGGAGGTCGCCGACGCCCGCAATCGCGGGCATTTCGGCCTGACTGGCATTCAAAACCGCGCATCCCTCCTCGGAGGCCGCTGCGACGTTCGGCCTCGGCCCGGACGCGGAACGGTGGTGTCACTCGAGCTGCCGATCACGCAAGTGCAGAGCGTACCTCTATCGAGGGATGCCGCCAGGAGGTCCGCGACCTAGACTTCCCGACGTGAGCCAGCCTTCCCTCCCAACGGCGCCGATCACGATCCTCACGGCCGACGACCATCCCCTCATCCGCGACGGGCTCGCCGCCGTACTGCGCGGACAGAACGGCTTCGAGGTGGTCGCCGACGCGGCAAATGGCGAGGAAGCAATTGAAGCCTACGCACGCCTGCGTCCGGACATCGTTCTGATGGATCTGAGGATGCCGATCATGGACGGCCTCGCCGCCACTCGCGCGATCCTCGCGGACGATCCCAACGCCCGCATCATCGTCCTCACCACATATGACGGTGACGAGGACATTCACCGCGCGCTGTCGGCTGGCGCACGCGGCTATCTCCTCAAGGACATGATGCGTACCGATCTACTCGGCGTCATCCACGCGGTGTACCGGGGGCAGCGCGGCATTCCCGGACCCGTGGCAGCCCGCCTCGCCGAGTTCACGCCGCGTATCGGCCTCACGCCGCGTGAGCTCGAGGTGCTCCGCCTCGTGGCTGACGGACTCAGTAATGCCCAGGTTGCCGAAAAGATCGGTCGCACGGAAGGCACGGTCAAAGTCCATCTGAAGAACATCCTGCAGAAGCTCGACGCGAGCGACCGCACCGAGGCAGTGACGACCGCGCTCCGCCGGGGCTTCATCCGGCTGGACTGACGCCCACAGTCTTGGCTGGGACGGCGCTGACGGCCTGACGTCGCGCTCGATCACCCCGCGCTGCGAGGTCTCTGGTTCGAGACCCGCCCGCGTCATCGACCGCCTATCTCTTCTTCGCCGTGAACCGAAACGGCAGCGTCACCCACGCCGCAACCGGCTTCGCGTCCGACGTGAGCGCGCGGCCCGGCTCGAACCGAAGACGCGGCAGGACCTCGCGCACGGCAGTCGTGAAGAGCTCATCGTCCGATTGCTCCACGATGATGCTCGACACATCCACCCGGCCCACCTCGTTCACCATGAAGCGCACGAGGACCTGGCCCTCGCGTCGGCCCGAGCGCAGCAGTTCCTCCGGGAATCCGGGATCGGGTACGCGCCCGACGATCCTGGGCGATGTATGGGCGCGATCGACCTCCGCCGGTCGGGAAGGCGCGACCATATCCCGCGTGCTCGTCCGATCGGTGTCCGACGCGCGCGGGCGCTCCGGCGCCGAACGCTCCATCGCCGAACGCAGGATCGCGTCGACGCTCACCGAGGCGGGCAGACTCGGGACCGCGAGCGAATCCAGGTGAACCTCGACGTTGGGCGCCCGAAGCTCAGGGGGCGCACTCTCCGACGGCTCCGATTCTCGCTTCGGCGGCAGCACTTCGCGCCCGGGCGACACGTTCGCGGGCGTCGCGCTTGCGACGCGGAGCGAATCGGTGCGCGCGGCGGTCACCACGGACGCGGCACCGGCGGCAAACTCCGTCGACGTCGGTGCCGCCGCGGCCGGAGCCGCCGTGTCGGTCGGGGTCTTCACAACGCGTTTCTCCGCGGCGACCGGCGCGGCGTCGCGGTCGGGACGCGGGCGCGACATCAGCAATCCGGCAAGCGCGATGGCCACCACGGCCACCGCGGCGGAGGCGTACGTGGCCGTTCGTCTCCTTCGCGTCGGCCGAGGCGCGTCGGTCTGAGCGGATGCGACGGCCGATCGCCAATCGTCGGGCGTCGCGTCGCGGCTCGCGACACTGGCGAGCACGATGTCCGTGAAACCGAGATCGCGATGCGCGACGCCGGATTCGTGGCCGGCGACGCTCTCCGACGGACGAGCGCTCTCGGTCGGTGAGATCGCGACCTGGGAGGCGCTGGGCGTCGGTATCGACGAAGCGATCAAAGAAGCAGCCACCGCGGCTGCGACGGCCGGCGTTTTCGCGCGTTCGCGGAGCGGGCGGTTGGCACGAGGCGCCCGCTGTGCAGACACGTCCGAAGCCTCCGGCCCCGACGAATCGCGCGGCGACGACGCGACATCGATGGCCGTGTCGACGGGCGGCTCCGGCACGGCCTTCAACCAGACGGGCGTAGGCGTCGCATCCCTGGCGGATCTCGCCGCTTCCGCCGCGGCATTGTCGTCCGCGATCGCGATCTGCAGCTCGAGTTCGGCGATGCGCGACCGCGCGGCACGCACCCGCTCATGGCCGGCGCCCAGTACCGCCTCGCGCGCCGGAAGCGCGCGGCGAAGTAACGCGAGCGCTTCGGCCAGGTTGCCGCGGGCAGCGCACGTCTCCGAGAGTTTCTCCATGGTGCCGATCGTGGCCGTGTCGTTCGGCTCGAGCACCTTCTCTCGAATGCGCAACGCGTCCCGGTACAGCGCTTCGGCGGAAGCGTCATCCCCGAGCTTGCGCTTCACGAAGGCGAGCCCCGAGAGCGCGGCGGCGACATCCGCGTGTTCCTCGCCCTTCGTTCGCGCGATCGCAAGCAATCGCCCGAGGGTATCCTCGGCACGCGAATGCTGCGACTGCGTGAGGTACAGGCGACTCAACTCGTGCAGCACCGGCGCGAGTGCGGCATGTTCGCGGCCGAAGAGCTCTTCGCTGATCGCCAGAGCTTCGGTCAGGAGCGGCCCCGCCTCTCTTTCCCCGGCTCGGCCCAGCTTCCGCGAGAGCGTCCCGAGGCTGAAGAGCGCGGACGCAAGCTCACGCCGGAGACCGGGATCGCTGCGCGCCGCAACGACCGCCCAGTGAAGAGATTCGGCGGCGGCGGGCTCGTCTCCCTTGGCCAATGCGACGCGCGCCGCATCGAACCGTTCGGCAAACAACGCTTTCGTGTCGGCCATGTGCATACCATGCCGCGGTGCTATTGCCTCGACGCATCACGATCGGGCGGTGCGACGGCATCGTACGCACCATCGATGGTCAGCGAAAACGGCACGTTGCCATCTGACACCGTTACCCCGTAAAGCGATGCCCCGGTGTGAGGGCGGTACCCGTTACGATCGCGTCCCAATGACGACCGACGGCCGCGGGGCGAAACCGGCGCCCGACTCCAGGGGAATGCCCCGAGCCGCGGATCCGGAATCAGCCGGGCGCGAATCGGTGATCTGCCGCATTGATTCTCGGTGATCCCGCTCCTACCTTGCGCCAAGTGTTTGTGGACGGTCTCAACAAAGAGGACCATGGCTGTACGCTTTCTCAGGCGGGCAGCGGCCGCGGCGACGATGCTCGCGGCGCTCAGCTCGACTGCACACGCTCAATACCTGTTCCGCTACGCAATCTGGGGTGACTACACGCGCTACACCGACGGCTACCCGTTCGGTGATCTGCTGTGCACCGGAACCACCCCGTTCATCCATTACGACAGCGACCCCGGAACCTCCACCGCGAAGATCGCCACCGATCTCTGCCCCGCGGTCGGTCCCTCCGGCGACGACTTCGGCGCGCAGTTCGGCGCGATCGTCTACGCCTCGAATGCCGGCAGCTACACCTTCTACACCGGCTCGGACGACGGCAGCTCGCTCTTCATCGACGGCCAGCGCGTCATGTTCATCGACGGCGAGCAGCCCTTCCACGGCGGCACGGTCACGCTCGACTTCGAGGCCGGCACGAGCCACACGCTGCTCTGGAATTACTACGCGAACGATTTCGGCGGCAGCGCCATGGCGGTTTCGGTCGACAACCGGCTCGACGTCGCCGCGGCGCCGGAGGACTTCTACGCCACCGGCTGGGGCATGACAGCCACGCCGGACGTGCCGCCGGCCATCCTCGTGGGAACCGCCTTCAGCCTGTTCGGCGCCTTCGGCTCCGTTCGACGACGGCTCACCCGCCGCGTCGCGCGCGAGGTCGACTCGCCGGCCGACGTCTGAGCTAGCGAGTTCTCGAATAGTGAAATGCACAATCGCCGGCCGGCGCGAACCGGGCGGCGATTTTCATTCGACGCGCACTGGCAGCGAGACGTCGCGACGCTACTCGGCCATCCGCTGATTCAGCGCCGCCGCCGCGCGACGCACGCTGTCCACCGTCGCTCGCAGCACCGGATCCGGGTTGCGGCGCAGCGCGAGATATCGCCCGTAGCTGTTGCGCGCGATCCCCTGCTCGCCCAGGCTCACCGCGAGGTCGGCCTCCTCGCGCCGCATCGTGGCGAGATAGCGCAGCCAGCTCGTCATGTATGACCGACGGCGATACGCGATGAGCGCCGCCCGCGGGTTGCCCAGCTGCCGATAGAGCCGGCCGACGACGATGTTGGCATAGCTGCTCGCATCGCTCGCCGCGGGGCCCGAGAGCATCAATGAATCGAGCGCCGCGACCCGGCTCGCCGCGTCACGGCTCCGCGTCGCTCCGGCGAGCAGCGCGTCGAGAATCAGCGCGCAGGCGCGCTGATTCGCAGTGACCGGGAGCGCCTGGCGCGGCAGCGGCTCGGTCCTGAGCAGGTTGATGGCGCGACGCGCGCTGGTCGTCACGCCGCGCGACAGGCGCCACTGCTCGACCACGCATAGATCGCTCACCTGCAACGCGCGAACGTGCGGGTCGGTCGAGAGCGGGGCATCGGCGAATGCGGTCAGCGTGTCGACGGCGAATTGCGCCGCCACGGGATTGCCGTCGCCATAGAGCGCGTCGAGAACGCGCAACCGCAGATGCGCACGCGTGCCAGGCAGCCGTGCCTCGATCTGCGAGGTGATCTCCAGCGCGCGGCTGGCCTGCCCTTCGTTCAGCGCGAAGCTGTGCTGCTCCATCAGCGCATCGAGCCACTCCCCGTCTTGCGCGGCGCGCTGCAGTGCCATCCGAGCTGCGCGCTCGCCATCCGCCAGCCCGACCGCGTCGTGCAGACTCGACATCGCGATCGCGCGCATGCTCTGCGCATCGAGCGATTGAAGGGTGCCGCGAATCCGGCGCACCGTCGCCGAGTCGCCCGTCGCCAACGCGACCCGCCAGCGAAGGAAGTTGGATAGGTCGCCCACCGAATCGCGGAGCGCCGCGGGCGACGCGAGACGCGCCAGCAGCGCCGTGTCGGCGCTGCGCGCCGCGAGCATGATCAGCAGTCGCCGAGCGCGCACGTGCCCCGGTTCCAGCTCGAGCGCGCGAGTGAGGACGGCCTTCGCCCGCACGTGCGCGTTCAGCAGCCCCGCGACGCCGCCGACGCGAAAGAGGCGTTCGCCCAGCTCGTACCATACGTCCGCCCGGTCAGGCGCCGTGATGAGCGCCCGCTCCCACGCCGCCACCTGCTCCGACTCGAGCGACGGCGCGGGATAGCGCGGACCGGCGAACGCGACGAGGTGCGCCGCGTCGCGCGCGCTCAGATCGCTGCGATTCGCCCACGCCAGCGCCAGCGCCCGATCGTGCTGCTCGGCGTCGTTGACGCCGTCGGCGGCCAGCGCGAGATGCATCGCCGCGAGGGCGAAGCTCGAGTCGCGGGCGAGCGCTCGCTCGTACGCGGGAATGGCCCGCCCATAATCGCCGCCGCGGTAAGCCGCCTGCCCCTCGAGAAAGTCGTGCAGCGCCGCGAGCGATGGTGTGAAGCGACCGCTGAACCGATCGCCCTCCCCTTCGCTCGACGCGACGAGTCGCGCCGCCAACCGATCCACGAGCACCGTAATGCTGTCGATCGGTCCCTCGACCGTCGCCTGCGCACGGGTCTCCCCGGTTGCGACGGCGATGAGCGACGCGTTGACGACGAGCTTCGACGCGCTGCCGACGATTCCTCCGACGATCACTCGCGCACCGCCAAGGCTCTTCGCGATGCGAAGGGCGTCGGGAGTGCGGGTGTCGGCCGGGCCGGAGAGCCGCGCCTGACGCCACGCCATGATCACGCGACCTGGATCGATGGCGCGCGCGGCACTGTCATCGTCGAGCCGCGTGGCCAGCAGTTCCACCATTCCTTCACGCAGATACGCGAGCGACGGATCGGTCCCCGCCACCCGGAACGGCGCGACGAGCACCGACGCATTCGCGAGGCTCGCGCTGGTATCAGCGATGCGCGCCGCTCGCGAGGTTCGCACCGCGGCGGCCGTGAGAACGAGGGCAGTTGCGCCGGCGATACTTGCCAGTAGCGCGCCGCGCTCCCCCATGCGCCACCTGCGCCGGCGCTGGGGCGTGGGCGATTCGTGCGAAGGCGCCTCCGGCAACTCCTCGATCGCCGCGGGGGCTGTCTCGACGCGCTGTTCTTCCGGCGCGCTTGCGGCGACGGACGTCGCCAGCGACACGGGCGCCGGCGCCTCACGGGCCGCCGACAGCTCGGCGATCAGGCGGACGACCCCCGCGTCCGGCTCGATCTCCAACTGCTCGGCGAGCAGCGTGGAATGCAGCCTTCCCTGCTGGATCGCGCCGGCGCGGTCGCCCGCCGCCCACATCGCGCGCATCAGGCGCATCGTCGCGGACCCGCTAAGAGGGTCGAGCGCGACGAGGCGCTTGTAGGCGTCGGCGGCCGCCGAGGCCTCGCCCCGACGCTCGGCGTCCGATGCCAGGCGTTCGATCGCTCGGGTCGCGACGTGATGGAAGCGCGACCGCTCGACCGTCATCCACTGGTCGAACTCGAGCGAGGCCGGAAGGACGAATCCCTCGAGGAACGCGCCACGATAGGTGTCGGCCACCGCCCGATGGTCGCCCGTCTGCTCGAAGCGGAGTAGCCGGTCGACGTCGGCGTCGATGCGTTCCGGATTGAGCGAAAGCGACGAGCCCGCCACGACGAAGAGGTCGTCGCAGTTCAGGGCCCGCCGAATATGGTAGAGCGACTGCGTGAGGGCGTGGCGAACCCTGTCCGGATCGCCATCCGGCCAGAGCAGGGCGAGAAGCCGGTCTCGGCTGACCCCGCTTACGCCATGCGCGGCGAGCACCGACAGCAACGCCAATGAACGGCGCTGCGCCGCCGCACCGCCGACGCGCGTGCCGTCAGCCTGCGAGACGTAAACTCCGCCAAGCGTGTGAAGCTGAAGCATGATACGACGTCGGGGCTCTACGAAAAACGTGGCGGAACGGGCGGCGCGCTGTCGCCGATCTTCATGCTACACGTTCCCATCGGGAGATGAAAGTATGGCCGCCACACGTTTTTTTCGGGATTTGGGGCATCGGCGACAGCATCTGAGGTTCATCTGAGGGCCGACTGATCCCCCGTCGTTAGGGATACCTCGCATCGGATTTCGACGTTCCGTCGAATCGCGACTCCTCAATGCCGAGGTGACACGTTGTCTGAAGCACTGACGATTCAGGATGAACCGACCACGTCTCCCGCACCGTCGCCGGTCAGGGTGATCAACGCCATTCGAGCGATCGTGCGGGCCGCCCGTACATCGACCCGGACATTGGAGATGCGCTTCGGCACGAGCGCCGCGCAGCTCTTCATGCTGCGGGCGCTGTGCGACGGCGAGGTCGGCTCCGTCAAGGAACTCGCCCGCCGAACCAATACGCACAACAGCTCGGCATCGGTTGTGGTTCGCCGGCTGTCGGACCGCGGCTTCGTCCGCAGGGCGGTCTCGGCCGATGATCGTCGCCGGGTGGGCTACTCGATCACGCCGGAGGGGTTGGCGTTTCTGGCATCGGCGCCGCGGGCGGTGGACGACCAGCTGCTCGAGGGACTGGCAGCGATGCCTGCCGCCGACCAGCAACGCCTGGCCGACCTGCTGCGGACGCTCATTCAGGGCGCGCGCATCCCGATGTGTGACCTGCGGGTGGGCGAGGACGCGCTCGTTCAGCAGCCCGAGGCGGCCGACTGACTCTCGGCCGACCCGAACCGCGTGCTCGCCTCAGCGGGCGAGGGCGCGGTTCGTGTAGCCCTTCTCGAAGGTGACTTCCCGCACGACGGAGTCCGCCAGCCAGCCGGGGATGGGAACCATGTGGTCCACGTGCTCGAGCTCGACCTCGGCCAGCCAGAGGCCTGAGCGATCGAGGAACTCGTCGATCTCCCAGACCACCTCGCGTTCAGGAACCAGATAGCGCCGCTTGCGGACCCGCGCGCCCGCGGTGAGCGGCCAGACCGCGTCGAAGAACGTCTGGTCAGTCTCCTCCTCGATCTCCATGCGGTCGAGTCCACTGCCCGACTTGATCGTGCGGTAGTACTTCACGCCGTCGGCGCCGCGCGCCCGGCGAATGCGCTCGTTGATTCGCTTGCCGGGGAGGTAGCCCTGGTCGATCTCGAGGGACGGTGCCGAGGCCACGCCCGCGGGCAGGTCGCGAAGCAGGTACTTTCGCTCGATTTCACGGTTTTCATCCGCGCGTTCTGTGGCCATTCCAGATAGTACTCGCGGGAACAACCAGGGTCGACCGTAAGGACCGGCATTCCCGTTGCGTGGGCTGAGCACGGAATGCCCGCACCGACCACTCATCGAACGATTTTCACGCCTCCGCCCAGGCCAGAGGCGCTGGACGCGCTGCACCTTCGCTTCGACGCGCTCGAGCGCTCGTCGGGGGCGCGGGCGATCGCCGTGGCTGTCTACGACACGGAGACCGAGGTCTCATTTCGCCGGCACGCCGAGCGGTGGTTTCACGCGGCCAGCACGATCAAGGTCGCCATCCTTCTCGGCGTCTACGCATCGATTCATCACGGATGGCTCGTGCCGCATTCGCGTCTGCATGTCCGCAATCGGTTCCGCAGCGCCGTCGACGGCCATCCGTTCCGTGTGGCCGCCGATCGCGACGCGAACTCCGCCGTGCACGACGCCGTCGGCAAGATGATGCGCGTCAGCGATCTCGCGCTCCACATGATCGCGACGAGCAGCAACCTCCCGACGAACCTGCTGCTCGACCTCGTGGGGCTCGACACCGTGCAGCGCGCGCTCGACGAATTCCGCATCGACGGCATCGACATCCGGCGCGGCGTGGAAGACGAGCGCGCTTTCGAGCGCAACATCAACAATCGCGTGACGGCGGACGGGCTCGTGCAACTTCTGCGGCTGATCGCCGAGGAGCGAAGCTACTCGCCCGACCTGTCGCGTCAGATGCTGGACCTGCTGCACGCTCAGGAGTTCCGGAACGGCATTCCGGCGCGGCTGCCGGCCGCGGTTCGCGTGGCGCACAAGACGGGGGAGATCTCGACGATCGCGCACGACGCCGGCGTCGTCTATCCGCCGGATCGGAAGCCGTACGTGGTGGCCATCCTGACGGAATGGTCGCCGGACGCGTCCGCGCGCAAGGCCACCATCGCCGAGGCGTCGCGGGCGATCTACGAGGTGCTGACGGCGGAGAACGCGAATGCGTGATCCTCGTTTTCCGCTCGAGATCGTCGACGGCCTGCGCCTCGAGAAGCAGTTGCGCGACACGCTCATGCCGGGGCGAATCGTGTTCGACGACGAGGGGCACCGGCGTCGGCTGCCGCGGTACTTCTACGAGATCCCCACGTGGGAGCACGCGATGGCGATCCAGCTCTCGCCGAACTTCGCGCTCTGGGAGTTCATCCAGACCGACGTGCGCGAAGCCGCTCCGCTGCGCGAGTTCCCGCGGTACGTCCCGTGCGCAATCACCATGACGGCGCTCTGCCTGGAGCGCTTCCGCGAGGCGGCGGACACGTACGTGCACATCGCGGCCAACGGCGGCTACCGGTCGCCGCGGCATTCGCTCAACGGCAACGCGACGCCGCACAGTTGGGGCACCGCGGTGAACATCTATCGCATCGGCGACGTGTATCTGGACAACCGTGAGGCCATCGAACGCTACGGCGCGCTGGCACGCCATACGCTGCCATCGGCCTGGGCACGCCCGTACGGCACCGACCGCGGCCAGACGGACGATCACCTCCACATCGACTTCGGGTTCGTCCTCGCCATGCCGCGCGGCGCTCCGGACGACCACCTCGGCTTCGACGCCGAACGCAGGGTATCGTGACGGCACTTCGGGTTGGCAAATCGGCGAAAGGCGTCGAGCGCGCGGCACGGCCGACAGGTCTGGCGGCCGTGGGGCTCGAGGCGGAGTTCGCCGTCGTGGTCGACGGCCAGGCTGTCCGGCCCGAGGACGTTTTCGGCAGCCCGACCCGCATCGTCCGCCAGACGATGATGCATCGCACCGGCCGGTCCTATCATCTGCCGACCGGCGGGGCCATCTACTTCGACACCGGCGTGATCGAGCTGGCGACGCCGGTGATCGAGATCGCGCCGGGCTGCGCGGCGCGGGCCGGCCGGTCGCTGTGGGAGAGCATCAGGTTCCTGCGAACCGAGCTCGACGCGTGGGAGGATCGCGAGGGGCGCACCGTGCACCTCGCGGGCTTCAGCACCCACTACAATGTCTCATTCGAGCTTCCTGATCACGCGCGCGACGACGCTCGCACGGTCGACAAGCTCGCACTCCTGCTCACGCACGTACTGCCCTTCCCCGTCATGCTGCTCGGGGCCAATCGTCGGTCGACCGGCGTCGGCGTGCGTCCGCGCGGCAACCGCATCGAGGTCACGGCGGACTTCACCCCTGACGCCGCGTTGATGATCGCGGTCGCGACGGTCATCATCGGGGTCGCGCGCGAGGTGATGACCTGGCCGACCTTCGATCTTTCGGTGCTGGAGGGGCGCGACATTCCAATTCCGCGCACCTTCGTGCCCGAGCCGCACTCGACCCGGCGCGGGTGGGTGGCGCGGCACTCGTCGTTCGTGGCGAACCCATTCGCGGCGGACGTCGACGATCCGATGTGGCTCACCCGCGACGGCGAGACGCTCAGCCTGCGCACGATCGCCCGGCGCATCACGCGCCACTTCTGGCCGTCGATTCTTCGTGTAGGCGACCCGCGATCCGTTCGACTGGTCGACGCGATCATGGACGGACGGATGGCGTCGCTCCTCCAGGCAGACGATCGTCCGGCGGCGTACGAGGCCGTGGGCCAGCTCTGCACCTGGGCCAACCTGTTCCCGGTGCGCGCGCTTCCGCGCTCGCGCTATGAGCAGGTGTTCATTCGCGCGATCTCCGGGAAGAAGCTGCGGGTCGATCGCGACTGCTACACACCGACGGGGATGCGCGGCTGGTCGCACGTGGTCTTCCGCCGGGAGCGCGATCGCTCGCGACACGTCTTCTCATTGGATTTTCTACTTCGTCATCTCGACGATTGGGAGGTCGGCGCGCGCGAGGCGTCGAGTGTCCGCCGCACGCTGCGCCAGCGCCTGGAGCGCCGCGCATAAAGACGTCCGGTGACAGGATGCGCGAGGCGTGACCGGCGCATAGAATGCTCCTATGCCAGAGTGGTCATTTTCCACTCGCCCGCCCGCCCCGTCCGTCCCCGTTTCGGAGGCACCATGGTCCGTTCCTGCACCTCGACGCTGCCCGTCGCGGCGCTCCTGTTCGCCACGACGGCCGGCGCTCAGGGCCCACCCCCGGCCATCGCGGAGGCCGCGGCCCCGGCGACGCACTGCGTCATGGGCTCGACTGCCGTTCGTGCCTTCACTGGCGGTGCGGTCGGCGCATGGCTCGGTTTCGTGGCGGCGAAGATCAAGATGAGCGACTGGAATGCGGAGTCGCGCGCGGCGTCTGCCGCACGCACGCGCAACGTCGCGACCATCAGCGGGGCCGTGATTGGCGCGCTCGCGGGCTCGCTGGTTCACGTCAAGAAGCCGTGCGGCGCGACCGCGCTTGCGGGGAGCGGAACGGCGGCGCCAGCCGGCCGTCAACCGATCACCGCCGCCGAGATCACGCGGTCGGGCATCAGCGGGAGTGTCTATGACGTCGTCTATTCGCTGAGGCGACAGTGGCTCAATACCCGCGGCATCAACTCCATGACCGAGGGCCCGATCGCAGTCCCCGACGGCGACACTGAGAAGATCGTCCCTGCCGAAGCGCAACTGGTCGTCTACCTCGACAACATGAAGCTCGGAACCCTGAGCGAGTTGAAGCGCCTTCCCGTTGGGGGAGTGACCACCATTCGCTACTTCAACCCCAGTGAAGCGAACTACCTCTGGGGACCGGGGCACATTCACGGCGCGATTCAGGTGATGACCATAGAGCGCTCGGAGCCCTGAGCGCGGCGTCATCAGCAAGAGAGGCCGGCGAACGATTGTTCGCCGGCCTCTCCTTTTTCCCTTCACTGCCGTCTGACTACTGCTTGTCGATCCACAGACGCTTGTCCAGTGCGTCGCTGCCGCCCTGGCTCGCGATGGCAGCCTTGAGGTGAGCGTTGTTGAATGACTGCTCGGTCTGTGGGTAGATCACGCGACGGGGGATCTGGCCGTCGGCCGTCTTGGCGTTGAGTGCCGGCGTGAGGTTCGGGTAGCCCGTGCGACGCCACTCGTCCCACGCCTCGAAGCCCTGCGTGAACAGCGCGATCCACTTCTGAACGCCGATCTGTGCGAGCCCCGCCGCCCCGCCGGCGTACACGATCCGCGACTGCGCGAGATACGTCGTGATGTCGGCATCGTCGACACCCCACTGCTTCATCGACGCCCGAATGCCATCCTGGTAGAACTGCGCGGCGCTGCCCGAGATCCATCCGCGCTCGGCGGCTTCGGCCTTGATGAATGAGTACTCGGCGTAGGTCATGATGTACGACGGCTGCGACGCGTCGAACACCTGCGGGCCGAGACGCGACGACCGCGTGCCCCACGACCCAGCGTCGCCCGCCAGCAAGCCATTGGGCATGCCGCGATAGTCGCCGGCCGACACGGGCGAGCACGAAACCGCCGTGCCGCAGGCGGGATCCTGCACGGGACGCGCGAAGATCGGAAGGCGCGGATCGTTGAGATGCTTGAGCGTGTCGATGAACGTGACGCTGAAGCGAGCGTCATCGCGCGTGCCGATGCCCTCCTTCTGATTGTCGTACCACGGATTGTCGTTGATGCCATCGCCCGGCCAGTCGATCTGGGCGTTGTCGTCGATCGACGTCATCCCGCCCGCGGCCACCGCGGCCGCGATCTCACTCTTCGCACGATCGGGGTCGACCTTGGAGAGGTTCATCCCGAGCCGGGCGCGCAGGGAGTTGGCGAGCTTCTTCCATTTCGCCGGATCGCCGCCGTAGATCGGATCATGCGAGCCGAACGTGGTGCCGCCGGACGGACCCATCATCGCGTCCGCGTCGGCGAGATTGGTGAGAAGCGAATCGTAGATCGACTGCTGGGAATCGTAGACCGGCGTGATGTTGCCGCCGTCGGCGCCGTTGGCTTCGCCGAACGGGACGTCACCCCACATGTCGGTCATGACGGAGTACAGGAACGCCCGCATGACGAGTACAGGCCCCGTCTGATTCGCGCGGTTCGCCGCGGTCGTCTGGCGCAGCGCCTGTTGTAGATCCTCGAGCGGACCGGTGTAGAAGCTGGACCACCAGCCGTCGGCGGTCGTGGGCCGGAACTGATAGTAGCTGATCTCCGGATACTGGTACTCCGCGAGATACTGCGGCCAGTGCGCGAACGTGCTCGGCGTGATCTCGATCGTCGAGCGCACCGCGCGAACCGAGGAGACGGCCGCCGTGGGGAACAGCAGGTCGGCCGAGACCTGCTCCGGCGCATTGGGATTCTTGTTGACCTCCGTGAGCTTGCCGTTGTCGCAGGCAGTGACGCCCACGAAGGCAAGTCCCAACGCGGCGGTCGACCAGGTGAGTTTCGTCATCTTGGATTTATCCTCGCGTCGCCGGATCACGGCGTGACCGACAGTTGGAAGCCGATGCTGCGGGCGGTCGGCATCTGGCCCATCTCGATGCCCTGCAGGTTCGTCGAACTGAACGCGGTTTCCGGATCGATGTTCGGCACGTCGCTCCAGAGGATGAGGTTGCGGCCGACGATCGACAGGTGCGCGGCGCGGACGTTCGCGGTGCGCAGGAACCGCTGCGGGATGTTGAAGCCGAGGCGCGCTTCACGAAGCTTTACGAAGCTCGCGTCGTAGATCCACGCTTCCTGGATCGGATACAGCGAGTGCCAGTAATCCTCGGCGCGCACGTGCACCGTGTTCTGCTGGCCGGTCTCGGCGTCGATGCCGCGGATCAGCAGCCCGGTGTCGGGGCGGAACTCGGTCGACTTGAGAACGCCGGCGTACGAGCCCCACATGTTGCCGGTGCTGTAGATGCTCCCGCCGCGCTGCGTATCGATCAGGAAGCCGAAGTCGAAGCCGCGGAAGTGGAACGTGTTGTCGACGCCGCCGGTCCAATCGGGCGTGTAGACGCCGAGCACGCGCTTTTTGCTCGAGGCTTCCGGCTGCGGCAGGCCGTCGCTCAGCAGCAGCTCGTGCGTCGCCGAATCACGCTGGTAGCCGACGCCGAACATCGCGCCGTACGGGTAGTCCTTGCGCGCTTCGACCGACAGGCTCCAGTGCGTGGGGCCGAGTGCGACCGTCTGCAGGTTGCCGTAGAGTTCATCGACGCGGTTCCTGTTCCGACCGTAGTTCACCGTCATGTCCCACTCGAATCCGCCCGCACGCGCCGACCGGATCGGAGTGAGGTTCAACTGCGCTTCGATGCCGCGATTCGAGATCACGCCGGCGTTGACCAGCGCTGACGAGAAGCCGGACGCGCGGGACACGTCGGCCGACAGGATCTGATTGGACGTCTTCTTGGTGTAATACGTCAGATCGAGGCCGGCCCGATTGTCGAACCACTGCATCTCGGCGCCGACTTCCCAGGCGTCGGTGTTCTCCGGCTTGAGGGTCGGATTGAGCAGCGCATCGGGCGTGGTGAAGCGCGCGATGTCGCCGAACTGCGAGAGCGCCGAGTACGTGACGGCGAGCTGATACGGATCAGCGTCGTTGCCCACGCGTGACCAGCCGCCGCGAATCTTTCCGTAGTTCAGCAGGCCGCCGAAGTTGAGCGAGGGGAAGGCCTGCGTGAACACGTAGCTCGCCGACACGGACGGATAGAAGTACGAGTTCTCTCCGCGCGGGAGCGAGGAGCTCCAGTCGTTGCGGCCGGTGACCGTGACGTACGCGTAGTCGTTGTACGCGAACTCGGCCTGGCCGTACATGGAGTTGATCTCCTTCTGCGTCGCGGTCTCCGACGGGAGCACCTGCTTGGCGGAGTTCGCGATGTTGTACACGCCCGGAATCACCAGCTCGTCGGTGCCGAAGCTGTTGGAGCGATAGTGATTCACGCGGCGGTTGCCGCCGACGTTCGCCGTGACGGTGAGGTTCGGCAGCAGCGTGCGGTTGCGCGCGGTGAGCAGGAAGTCGCTGTTGGTCTCCTGGGTGAAGCGCGTGGCCTCCTGGAAGCCGCCGGCGGAATAGTTGCCGCCGTCGAACAGGCCGCCGATCCAGCCCGCCGCCACGTCGTAGTTGCGGAAATCGCGGTAGAAGTCAGTGCCGCTGCGCACCGCGAGGTCGAGCCACGGCGTGAACTTGTAGTCGAGCGATGCGACACCCATGACGCGATCGCGCTGGTCGCGATTCGAGTTCATGGTCTGCGTCCACCACGGGCTGTTGTGATAGCTGTAGTTCCAGCTGATCTGATTGCCGTCCGGATCCATCAGGTGGCTCTTGAAGCCGGCGATGTCGACCTGACGGCCGAACCAGACGAAGTCCATCATCGGGTTCGCTTCGTCGTAGCCGGTGCCCGGGCGGTTGTTGCCCTGATTCTGGATGTACTGGATGGTGCCGTTGGCGCTCAACTTGGTCGTGATGTCGGCGCCGGCACTCAGGGCGCTGGTCGTGCGGGCGAGCGTGTTGTTCGGCACGAGCCCCGACACGTCCTGTCGCGTGACCGAGAGACGGAAGTTGGCGCGGTCGTTGGCGCCCTGGGCCGCCGCGTTCGTCGTGATCGTGTTACCCGTGCGGAAGAAGCCCGACACGTTGTTGGGGTGCGCGACCCACGGCCGGACCTCGGCGGCGCCGGCGGTCGTCAGGCTGTACTGGGAGCGTGGCGTGCCGTCGAGCATCGGGCCCCAGCTCTCGTCGACGCCGTCGTTCTCACCGCCGTAGTTGCCGTCGACGAACGAGAAGCCGCACGTGGCGTAGTTGAATCCCGCCGGTGCCGCCCCCGCGGAGAAGTGCGTGCCGCCGTTCTTCCAGACGTTGCAGATGTCGCCCTGGTAGCCCTGGCCCCAGGTGTTCTGGTATTCCGGGAGCTTCAAGGGCGAATCGATCGACATGTTCGTCGTGCCGTTCACGCTGAAACCGCGCGAGCCGCGCCCCGACTTGGTCGTGACGATGATCGCGCCGTTCGCGGCGCGGGCGCCGTACAGCGCCGCCGCGTTGGGACCCTTGAGGACCGAGATCGACGCGACGTCGTCGGGGTTGATGTCCTGCGCAGTGTTGCCGTAGTCGAAACCGCCGTAGCCGCGCTGCAGCGTGCCGCTCGCGTAGCTGGAGTTGTCGATGGGAATGCCGTCGACGATGAAGAGCGGCTGGTTGTTGCCGCCGATCGACGTGGCGCCGCGAATGACGACTCGGGCGGAACCGCCCTGCGTCGACGCGCTGGTGACACTGATGCCGGCGATCTTGCCGGAGAGCGTCGACACCACGTTGGTCGTGCGCGCGCCGTCGGTGAGCGCGGTGGAGTCGAGCGTCTGCTGCGCGACACCGAGAGCCTTCTTCTCCTTCTCGATACCGAGGGCCGTGACGACGATCTCCTCGAGCTGCGCGGCCGAGGCGACGAGGGTGAAGTTCACGGTGATGCTCGCGCGGTCAGCCACGACCGTCGTCGTTTTCGGCGCGTAGCCGATGCGGCGCGCCGTGATGGGGATCGACGCCCCTGCGGTCAAGCGTTCCGCCGGAATCGTGAACGAGTAGTTGCCCTCGGCATCCGTGAGCGCGCCCGATCGGATGGTGGGGACGCTGACACTCACGCCGGCGAGGGGCGATCCCCCCTCGGTAGTGACTCGACCGTTGATCGTGGTCGCTTGCTGTGCCGCCAGCCCGCCCGGCGCCAAGCCGAGCGCCGCGGCGACCACGAGCAGCCTTGCTCTCACCGATTCTTTCATACCTGTTCCGCCCTCGTGTGATTTGGCCAGAACCAACGTCCGCCGCCGGTGCGAGGGCGGATCGCAAGTGCGCGCCATGCGCGGCGCCCGCCGCGCATCGTCGCGCGGCGTCTCGAATCCGATCGACGCCGCGTCGCTTCGACGCCATCGATCAGAACACCGTGAACGCATTCGCATGTATCGAATGCGTCCGACTTTTGTATATGCGACAACTCAAGTCGCCACAGGCACCGCGCGGCGCTCGAGACGTTCGGAGTGACCCGCGTAACGTCGAAGACTGTTCGTCGGCCTTATTTACGAGCTTGCATGAGCGACGTCAACTACGCCGATAACTATTCTGTGACGACAACTCGTCACATGCACTTACATTTCTCAATCACAATGCTGTCATTTCCGGACAGCAAAGATTATCCAATTGTCAGCAGACTCAACCGGCAGCGACAGGCATTAAGACGTTCTTTGTTCCGAAACAGCCGACCCCGCTTCAGTCGGCAGAAGCCCTCTTGACGCCCGGTGGGACGGGCGCGCTGCGTCGAGGGCGCGCTGCCCGCTGCGCCGGGCCGAAGCGGCGCGGGCCCGGCGCCGACCGTACCGGACGGACAAAAAGAATCGGCGGACGCAGGAGTGCGCGCCGCCGTTCTCTTACGGCAGTTCTTTAATCAGATCGTCAGCTGCGCAGCCAGACGAGAATGGTCCCGCAGCGCGCGGCCCGGTCGAAGTACCGCGCGGGGATCCCCGCAAACGAGTTGTAGATCTCGATCGCCGCCACGTCCTCCGGCGCCGCGACCTCGTCCAGTTGAGCCCCAGGCATTCGCACCCCGTCCACCCAGACGAGCGGCGTGCAACCGCGGATCTGCACGACGTTGCCCATGCGCCCCTCGGCGATCAGCGAAACTCCGCCGATGCCGCGCAGCATCTCGCTCACGAACGGCGGTTTGCGGCGCAGGATCTCATCGCCGTCAATGAAGCGCGCAAAGCTGTTCGTCGCCTTTCGTTCGCGATAGTCGGCGAGCTTGCTGTCCGAGTCGGGAGCGGCCGCGGTGACCGCCATGTTCGACAATTGCGCGGCCGCGCGCTCGAGCGTCACCGCCATCGACACGCGGTGGGATTCGCCCGGCTCCGGAACCTGTACCGTGCGCGCAATGAAGCCGAACGCCCGCACACGGACCGCCGAGGGAATGTCCGCCAGGTGCGCCGCCGCGAAGTGACCGAGCGAATCCGACTGCACCTGCCGCAGCTCGCGGTCGCCGCGCGACCGGATGGTCACCTCGGCGCCGGCAACTGGTTCCGCGTCAGCCGATGTGATCGTTCCAATCAGAGAGTACTCGCCGGCCCCCTGCGCAGCCGACGGCGCGGGCAAGCATGCCGCGAGGACCACAAACAGAATCGGCGCAATGGACGCCGTCGACCAGGCCGGCGATTTCATCGAGGAACACGCTGCGGCCAAACTCGGCCGCTGTCAACAAGTCGATGGATGCGGCGCGCCGGCGCCGCGGATTCACCGCGCCAGTGCGGGACAGACGCCGTCGTCGGAAACGAATGCCGCGGGGACGGCCGGAACGACCGCACGATCCCCGATCGTATTCCGCAATTCGGCGACCAGCGAGGCGCTGAGCGACGCGACCAGTCGGTCAGCCGGCACGGGATTCCACGGCGCGACGCCCAGCATGCCGTTCGTCCAATCGGCGCTCGCTCCCGGGAAGCGATAGCGCGCGCGCCGCGCCGCGATTCCCTGCGCCCGCGCCTCGACGGCGAGCGCCGCAAGCCGGGCTCGCGCGGCCGCTTCCGTCGAGCTCTCGTCCATGCAGAGCGATGCCCGCAGGGGAGGCAGCAGCGCGCCCAGCCCCGTCGCCGCATGGGTCGTTCTCGGTATCGGCGTGCCCAGCACGCGGCGCACGAGCAGCACCGGATCGAGCGTCGCGATGTCCGACCAGGTGTTCTCGAAGCCGGCCTGCACGGAATCAGAGATGTAGGTCATCTGGTCGAGCGCCGACACGAGCGAGCCCGTGGCCGTGGAACCGACGGCCGCGGGCGCTCCGGCGGCGTAGCCGGGAAGCGCAACATCCTGAACCGCCGTGAGAAAGCCGTTCATTCGGCCTCGCAAGGCGAGCGACGAGGCCGTGAACCAGTCAACTCCACGCGCGAACACCTCCGCCGGACGATCGGGCAGCGACGCGATCGGCGCGCCGCCTGGGGCGGACGGCGAAGGGCGAGCATCGGCCAGCGCGCGGACCGACGCGGCAAGCGCCCCGCGCTGCTCGCGCATCGCGCGGTCGGTGCTGTAGCCGCCGGCGCGCGCGAACATCCGGCGCGACGTCTGCCAGTCGAGGTCGTGCGCGAGCTCGTGCGCCACCGTGCCGGCCGACGTCGCGACGGTGAGCTCGAGGGTGCGCGACCGCGGATCGTGCATGGCCAACGCCGAATCGGGAAGGCCGGCGTTGCCGAACGAAACGTTCAACCCCACGACGGACAGCGCGGGAAAGACCTCCTGCATGTCACGGATGCCGTCGCGCAGTTCGCGGAGGTAGAACGGACGCCAGGCCGTCGGCACCGACCGCGCGAAGGTGACGGAGGCGATGCCGAACTCCGCGGCCAGCTCCGACACGTCCGCGCCGCGATCACCGACGAACCAGGGCATGGCCTGGTTGTAGGGGCGAAGTGCCACCGCGCTTGCGAGCGTGGCGAGCGCGTTGTCACGGGTCCGGGTGCCGTGCGCAAGCGCAACGGCATGAGCCGCGACCAGCGTTTCACCGTTCGTCGCCTCGAGCGACGCTCTCGGGTGCGAGCGCAGCGTGACCACGACCTGCGCGATCGAGGGCTGTCGCTCGCCGAGCGTCGAGAGCCGATCGGCGAAGTGCTCGCCGATCAGCGAACGTGTCGCGCCGGGCTCGGGAAGCGCGGTCACGCGGTCCAGCGTGTCGATCGCGGCAAGCGTGGCGGGAACGGCGTCGATCGCCTCGACGCGCAGAGCCGACGTGAGCGGAAGCATGGACGGCTGCTCGACGCGGAATTCCCGATTCGCGCGGCGCTGCACGAGCAGCCGCAACAGATTCTCGCGCCGCGCGGCAGCATCCGCCATGAGGTCGCGCAGGTCCCGAGTCGCCACGAGGCGGTCGCGCACGAGCGCCGCCACTTCGGCGGCGATGTCCGGCGCTGCCGGCGCGATCTTACCCTTGCTCGCGGCCAGGGTATATGCGAGACGTACGGTCAGCTCGCCGGCACGCGGGTCGGTGGCTTTCGCGATCGTCCGCTCGATCAACGCGACGTGCGCTGCGCCAGTGGCGCCGTGTCCGTCGCGCGACCACGGTCCCGCTCCGTCGAGCACGGCGGGCTCGATCACGTACGCTTCGCCGCGACGCAGCCGGCCGAGCACGGCCCACGCGATGCGCGCATTGCTCGCAGAGTCCACCCGCGGGTCGTGGAGCGCCTCGTCGGCGAGACGGAAGGGGCTGGCCATGCCGACGCGCAGCCGCTCGAGGTACCCGAGCCCGATGGTGAGGACGTCGCCCCGGGTTCCCGTCGGGCGCGCCTGGCGAGCGAGCACGATCGTCGAGTCGTAGTACGCCGTCGCGCGGACGAGCTCATCGGCCGACGTGGCGCTGATCGACGGGCGCGCGCTCACCGTCCCCAGCATCACCGCGATGCCGAGCGACCCAGCCGTGGCAAGCAGCGAGAAGCGACGAACGGCGTCCATATCGATATGCTACACTCAGGCGGGAGTCCGGTTGCGGGAGCGCGTGGTCGAGCGCTTATCTTCGGCATGCGAACCCGCGGACTGATCGGCGCACCCATTCTCGGCGCGGCCCTCTCTTTCATTACGCCCAACCTGGGCGAAACGCAACAGCCCCGGCTTTCGGTTGCACCAGCGAAGCCGAATGCCGGCGCGCTCGTGCGACTGACGCTCGATCGGCTCGCGGGCGCGAGCGACTCGGTGGTCGACGTCGGCGGAATCATGGCCGGCGAGCCGCTGCGCTTTCGCCCCGCGGGTGCGGGCAAGCTCCAGGCACTCGGCGCCATCCCGATCGATGTCTCGGATTCGCTGGTCGCGCGAGTGACGCTGCGCAGGCAGTCGGGCGTGGTCGACACACTGTCGCTCACGCTGGAATATCCGCACCAGGCCACGCCGGCCGTGGCGGCAAGTCGTGGGGGGGCAACCACCGCGAGTCGCCTTCAGGTCGACCCGAAGTTCACGCGCGCGAGCGCCGCGAACGATGCACGTGTCGCGCGTGAGAACGAGCAGGCACGAGGCGTGGGCCGCCGGGCGCAGGATACGCCGCAGCTCTGGACGCTGCCCTTCCTCCGGCCTCGTGAAACGCCGGTCACGAGCCGTTTCGGAACCGGGCGCGTGTTCAACGGGCGAGTATCGAGCCGCCATCTCGGCATCGACTATCGGGGCAAGACGGGCGAGCCGGTCGTCGCGGCCAACCGGGGCGTCGTCGCGCTCGTCGGCGAGTTCTTCCTCGCGGGTAACGTGGTGTACATCGACCACGGCAACGGCATCGTGACCTCGTACTTCCACCTCAGCCGGCAAGAGGTCGCGGTCGGCGACACCGTCGAGCGCGGCCAGCAGATCGGTCTCGTAGGCTCGACCGGCCGAGTGACGGGGCCGCACCTCCATTGGAGTGCGCGGTTCGGAGGGCTCACGATCGACCCGGGCGATCTGCTATCGCTCACCGCACCGTTCGTGGGCGGCAGCGTTCAGCGCACTCATGGAGACGCCGGACACGAGCCGCGGGACTAGGGCGACGCGGCGGCCGGCGAATCGCAGGCCGATTCGGGGATGGCTGCTGGAGATCTTCAGTCGCCGACGAACTCGGAGTCGTCCGTATCGAGCGGCGCGGAGAGAAGCTCGAGCGAAAGCTGGCTGACGGGCATGAACGACCGGCGATGGTGGGCGGTCGGACCATGGGTGGCGAGCAGCTGCAGGTGCGCGGGCGTCGAGTAGCCGACATTCCGCTCCCACAGGTAGTTCGGGTGGCGTCCGGCGAGGGCGTGCATGATCCGGTCGCGCGTGACCTTCGCGAGAATGGACGCGCAGGCGATCGTGTAGCACTTGTCGTCGCCGCCGATGATCGCGGTGTGCGCGACCGGCAGGGTGCGGAAGGGTTTGCCGTCGACGACCACGTGGTTGGGCTCGACCGTCAGGCGCGCGAGCGCGCGGCGCATCGCGATGACCGTCGCCTGATAGATGTTGTGGCGATCGATCTCGCGAACGGAGGCCGCTCCGATGCCGAAGGTGACCGCCCGCTCGCGGATCCTGGCCGCCAGGCGGACCCGCGCTTCCGCGGTGAGCCGCTTGGAGTCGTCGACGCCCGGAATCGCTCGCTGTTCTGGCGGCATGATGACCGCGCATGCGACAACGGGGCCCGCGAGGGGGCCCCGTCCGACTTCGTCGATACCTGCGATGAACGGCCCCGCGGTTTTTCTGAGCTCACGCTCGATCGGTTTCCACCGATCCCGCGCCATGGCCGTCCGACTTACTCGGCGGCGGGAGCGTTGCCCGACTCCGGCACCGCGACGCGCGTCTTGCGTTCCTTGATGCGCGTGGCCTTGCCGGTGAGGTTGCGGAGGTAGTAGAGCTTCGCGCGACGCACGCGGCCACGGCGGGCCACGATGATCTCGGCGAGCATCGGGCTGTGCACCGGGAAGATGCGCTCGACGCCGATGCCGTTCGAGATCTTGCGAACGGTGAAGGTCTCGCTGACGCCCGAGCCACGACGCGCGATGCACACGCCCTCGAACGCCTGAATGCGCTCCTTTTCACCTTCCTTGACGCGGACGTTCACGCGGAGCGTGTCGCCCGGGCGGAAGGCGGGGACGTTACGGAGCCACTCTTTCTGGGTTTCGATGAAAGCATGCATATGACACTCTGCGCCGAACGGCGCGGGAGGTGGATCAGGTTGTCGGATAGAGACTTACAATCTTAGAGAGGTACTACTGGGAAAGCTAGTGCGAGTCTGGCTCCCCGCGGGAGGCCGGGGGGCCGGAATTCTCTGGGTCGCGCCGAAGGCGAGAGAGACGCTCGCCTTCGGCCTTCCGCCAGGCGTCGATCTTCTTGTGGTCGCCCGAAAGGAGGACCTCCGGGACGGTAAAGCCGCGGTATTCGGGTGGGCGGGTGTAGCTCGGCGCGCTGAGCTCGCGGTCGTAGAACGAGTCCGTCCGTGCGCTCTCGTGGTCGGACATGGCACCGGCCAGGAGCCGAACGGTGGCGTCGACGATCGCCAGGGCCGCGGGTTCCCCGCCACTGAGGACGAAGTCGCCGAGCGACAGCTCCTCGGTCGCGAGGTGGTCGGCGACGCGCTGGTCGACGTCCTTGTAGTGCCCGCAGAGCAGCGTGAGCTCGGTGCCGGCCGCGAAACGGACGGCGTCGGCATGGCTGAACCGCCGGCCGCGCGCGGACATCAGAACGATGGGTGCCTGAGCGCCGAGCGCATCCACCGCCTCGAAGAACGGTCCGGGCTTCATGACCATCCCTGCCCCGCCGCCATACGGGTAGTCGTCGACGGTGCGATGCCGGTCGTGGGTGAAGTCGCGGAGGTCGACGACGTTGTACTGCACGCTGCCGGCGTCGCGCGCCCTGGCCGGGATGCTGATCGACAGCGGTCCGCTGAAGAACTCCGGAAAGATCGTGACGACGTTGATGCGAAGCGGATCAGTCATCGAGCAGGCCGAGCGGCGGATCGATGGTGATGCGCCTTGCCGCCCGGTCAACCTGCTGGACGATGCGGTCGAACGGGACGAGCACGGTGCCGGGCTTGCCCGGGCGTTTCACGTCGAGCGTGAGGCCCTGCGGAAGCTCGTAGGTGGCGTCCACGACACCGACCGGGTCGCCGTTGGTGAGAACGACGTCCATGCCGAGCAGTTCGTGGACGTAGACCTCATCCTCGCCGAGCGGGTCGAGCTCGTTCGCCGGCAGCAGGAGGTAGCGGTCGCGCCAGGTCTCAGCGACGCTGCGGTCGTCGATCTCGTTGAAGTGCACGATGTAGCCGCCCTTGAAGGGGCTGGCGGTCGCGATCGTGAGGGTCTTGCCGTCCTTGGCGGGATCTCCGGCGGTGTTGCCCGCAAAGACACGACGGCCGGACGCGAAGATCGCGTCCGGCTCGTCGGAGATGGATTCCACGACGAGATCGCCGCGGATGCCGTGTGCTTTGCGGACCCGCCCGACAATGACGAGCTCGGGAGAGACTGAGTCCATCGTATTTCTTGGGTGATGGCTCCGCCCTTGCGGCGCTGCGCGCCTCCGGACGGAGCTCCGACTTCCTTACTCCGCCGTCGTCTCGGAGACCGGAACGGCGCTGGCGTTGAGCTTCTTCGCGAGACGCGCTTCGTGACGCGCCTTGAGGATGCCCGCCTTGCGGAGCAGCGAGCGGACGGTATCGGTCGGCTGGGCGCCGTTGTCGAGCCAGTAGTTCACGCGCTCGCTCTTGAGGTTCAGCGCCTGCTCGCCGGTACGCGGAGCGTACTGGCCGAGGATCTCGATGAACTTGCCGTCGCGCGGGCTGCGCGAATCAGCGACGACGACGCGATACGTGGGCTGCTTCTTCCGGCCTGCGCGACGCAGGCGAATCTTGACTGCCATGGACTGAACCTCATTGAGTGTCGTGAACTGCTCCGAGCTCCTCGCGTGCCAATCACTCGACTGGCCGCACTCGGTCCTACCGGGTCACAGGCCTCGGGTCTGAGGTCACAGGGGCCGACCTCACGACTCGAGTCCTGCTACCGCATCCCAAACATATTCGGGCGCATCTTCCCGCCCGACCCCGCGGCTTTCTTCATCATCTTCTGCATCTCGCGGAACTGCTCGAGCAGGCGATTGACCTCGCTGATCGGGCGCCCGGCGCCCTTGGCGACGCGGGCGCGGCGCGAGCCGTTCATGATTTCCGGCTTCTTGCGCTCCTCGAGCGTCATCGAGAGCACGATGGCCTCGACGTGCTTCATGCGCTTCGGGTCGGCCGCCTTCACCTGCTTGAGCATCTTCGAATTGACGCCCGGCAGCATCTTCAGCAGCCCCTCGAGCGGTCCGAGACGCTCGATCTGTTTCATGGCGGTGAGGAAGTCGCCGAGGTCCATGCCTTCCTTGCGGACCTTCTTCTCGAGCTTCTTCGCCTCGTCGGCGTCGAACGCGGTCTGAGCCTTCTCGACGAGGGAGACGATGTCGCCCTGCTGGAGAATGCGGCCCGCCATGCGGTCGGGATGGAACTCCTCGAGCGCATCGGGCTTTTCACCGACGCCGATGTACTTGATCGGCTTCTTGGTGACGCCGTAGATGGACAGGGCGGCACCGCCGCGGGCGTCGCCGTCCATCTTGGTGAGCACGACACCGGTGACCCCGAGACGGTTGTCGAAGCCCTGGGCGATCTTGACCGCGTCCTGGCCGGTCATGCCATCGGCGACGAACAGGATCTCGTCGGGGTGGATCGCGTTCTTCAGGCGATCGAGCTCGGCCATCATGTCGTCGTCGATCTGCAGGCGGCCGGCCGTGTCGACGATGACGACGCGGTCGCGCGCCTTCTTCGCGTCTTCGATACCGGCCCGTGCGATCTTGACGACATCCTTGGTCGAGCGGTCGGCATAGACCGGCACGCCGAGCTGGGCGCCCAGGGTCTCGAGCTGATCGATGGCGGCGGGACGGTAGACGTCGGCCGCCACGAGGCGGGTCGCACGCGATTCGCCCTTGAGTCGAAGCGCGAGTTTGGCCGCCGTGGTGGTCTTACCAGAACCCTGCAGACCGACCATCATGACGACCGTCGGCGGGACCGAGCTGAGCTTCAGTCCCTCTCGGCGCTCGCCAAGCATGGCGGTGAGCTCGTCGTAGACGATCTTGACGAGCTGCTGTCCGGGCGAGACCGTGCGGAGTTGGGTGACGCCGACGGCCTTCTTCTCGACGCGCTCGAGGAATTCGCGGGTGAGCTGGAAGTTGACGTCCGCCTCGAGCAGCACCCGGCGGACTTCACGAAGTCCTTCCTTGATGTCTGCTTCGGTGAGAACGCCGCGCCCACGGAGGCGCGCGAAGGTCGCCTCGAGTTTCTCTGACAGCTCATCGAACATAGTCGGTGAAAGCTAGTGGGCGGCCACGGTGGATTCAAGTTTGCGATAGTGGCTAATTCACTATCGGTGTTATAGTTACGAGCTTGAGGTCTCGGGTCACGGGTCAGAGGTCACGGACGGACCCACGAGCGCGAGACCTGCGACTTCAGACCTGCGACCAGAGACCCGCTCTTCATGGCTAAGGCGCAACGCAAAGACGACATCCTCAAGTCGGAACTGCCGCCCACTCTCCCGCTCATGGCGCTGCGGTCCACCATCGTCTACCCACTCGGCACCATCGCGGTGCAGATGGGCGCGCCCGAAAACCTGTCGTTATTGCGCGCGCACGAAGAACCAGGGCTGATCGTCGCGCTCGTCGTTGCAAACGGCGATCACGAGGAGCCGATCGACTCGACGCGGTTTCTCGGGCGGGTCGGCGTCGCGGCCCGGGTGCACGAGCGGATCAACCTGCCTGGCGATACCGTCCAGATCACGCTGCAGGGGCTGCGGCGCATCGTCGTGGACGAGATGGCGCAGAACGAGCCGTATCCGGTCGCGAATGTGCGGCCCGCGCGCGAGATCCCCGCGGATCCGGCAGAGCTCGACGATCTGGTCGCGCGGGTCGTGGCCGCCGCGGAGACGCTCGCCGAGCTGGTGGATCGGATTCCGGACGAAGTGCCGGCCATACTGAAGATGAACGTCTCCGATCCGGGGCGGTTCGCCGATCTCGCCGCGACGAACATGAACTTCCGCATCGCCGACAAGGACGAGGTGCTCCAGCGCCTCGACGTCGGGCAGCGGCTGCGCTTCATCCTGACGCGGCTCGAGCGCGAGGTCGCGCGGGCGCGCGTGATGGAGGACGTGAAGCGGCAGACGGAGATCAAGATCGAGCAGCACCAGCGCGAGTTCTATCTCCGCCAGCAGCTGCGCGCGATTCAGGCGGAGCTGGGCGAGGCCGACCCGGGCGAGAAGGAAGCGATCGATCTCCTGCGCCGCATCGACGATGCGAAGCTGCCGGAGAAGGTCGCCGCCGAAGCGAAGCGCGAGACGGAGCGGATGCGCATGCTGTCGCCGGCGTCGAGCGAATATCAGGTCGTGCGCACGTACCTCGACTGGGTGCTCTCGCTGCCATGGAACAAGCGCTCGGGCGAGGAGGAGAAGGAGATCGACCTGAAGAAGGTCGAATCGGCGCTCGACGTGGGCCACTATGGGCTCGACGAAGCGAAGGAGCGCATCATCGAGTACCTCGCGGTGCGCAAGCTGCGCGGCGGCGATCCGCACGGTCCGATTCTCTGCTTCGTGGGACCGCCGGGAACGGGCAAGACGTCGCTCGGCGCGGCGATCGGAAAGGCGATCGGGCGCGAGTTCTACCGCATCTCGGTCGGCGGCGTGCGCGACGAAGCCGAGATTCGCGGGCATCGGCGCACGTACGTCGGCGCGATGCCGGGGCTGCTGATCCAGGCGCTCCGCCGCGTCGCGGTGCGCGACCCCGTGCTGATGATCGACGAGATCGACAAGATGTCGGGCGGCGGCCCGTCGGGCGACCCGACCGCGGCCATGCTCGAGGTGCTCGACCCGAACCAGAACAATTCGTTCGTCGACCACTACCTGAATCTGCCGTTCGATCTCTCGCGGTGTCTGTTCATCTGCACGGCGAACAACCTGTTCGACATCCCGGCGCCGCTGCGCGACCGCATGGAGATCATCAAGATCGCCGGCTACACGGTCGAGGAGAAAGTCGAGATCGCGTGGCGGTATCTCATTCCGCGCCTGCTCGAGGAGCATGGGATCACCGACAAGGACATCCAGTTCACGGACGAGTCGTTGTCGTTCATCTCGAACCGCTACTCGCGCGAGGCGGGGCTGAGAAACTTCGAGCGCAATCTCGCGGCGATCATGCGCCGGCGCGCGCGCAAGAAGGCGGACGGCGAAGAAGGCGCATGGGTGGTGGACGTCGACAAGGTCGAGGAGATCCTCGGCATTCCCCGCTACCAGGTCGAGGAAGCGGAGGAGGTGCCGGAGGTCGGTGTGGTGACGGGTCTCGCGTGGACGTCGACGGGCGGCGACATCATGCTGATCGAAGCGCTGCGCATGCCGGGCACCGGGCGCCTCACCGTGACCGGCCAGCTCGGCGACGTGATGCGCGAATCGGTGGACGCGGCGTATTCGTACGTGCGATCGCGCGCGAAGCAGCTCGACGTTCCGGACGGGACGTTCAAGGAGAACGATCTGCACATCCACCTGCCGGCTGGCGCGATCCCCAAGGACGGACCGAGCGCGGGCATCACGCTCACGCTGGCGATCGCGAGCGCATTGAGCGGGCGTCCGGTGCGTCGCGACATCGCGATGACGGGCGAGGTGACACTGCGCGGGAAGGTGCTCGAGATCGGCGGCGTGAAGGAAAAGGTGCTCGCCGCGTACCGGTCCGGGCTGCGTGAAGTCATCATGCCGAAGTCCAACGAGAAGGACCTGCGCGACGTGCCCGAGGAAGTGAAGAAGAACATGGCGTTCACTTTCGTCGAACGCATGGATGAGGTGCTCCACCTCGCGCTGCTGCCACCGGTGTCGCCCGAACTGGCCGACCGCGTGCAGCCCGAGGAATCGCCGGGACTGGCGGGGGTCACGACGCCGGCCGATCGGGACGCCGACGCGCCGCTCTAGCAGCTCGGCATTCGACAGGCGAGAAGACGTGGCGCATCGTTTGCGCGCCACGTCTTCGTCGTTTCAGGAGCTCTAATGGCGGACAATGATGAAGCTGGTGATCGCAAGGACGCGCGGGCCAAGGACGATCGGGTCGAGAGCGGTCAACCGGGCGGCGGCGCTGGCAGGCGGGACGAGGTTGGACCGACCGGAGTCTATCCGATGTCCGGCGGCATTCCCGAAGGCAAGCATCTGGAGGTGCGCACGCCGGCCGCGTGGGGCCAGGGCGATCGCGGCGCGGAAGGCTACGAAGACTCGGGCGGCTCGGAGCTCGTGATGCGCGACGGCCAGCTACTCGGTGGACTCACCGCTGGTCCGAACGGCGAGCCGACCATCGACATTCACGGTGGCGACCGCCCTCCGGAGATGCGCGACCCGGATGAGACCGAAGCGGAACGCCGCAAGCGTCGCGCGCGGGACGACGAGCGCCGCTGATACCAAATCGCTCATGCGCGTTCAACGCGCATGAGCGACTCCCACTTACGGCTTTTCCGGCCCCGGCTCGTACTCGGCGCCGCCGCTGCCCGCCGACCCGAAGCGCAGGCGCGAGAGCGGGTTCCTGGGATGACGGGCTTTCGCCTCGTCGGGGTTGGCGCGATTCTCGTCCTCGCGCTGCGACCGGTCACGTTCGTCCGCGTTCTCGTCGGATCTCTTTCGGTCGTCCGAGCGACGATTCGGCATGTCTGGCTCCTGCTGAGGTCTCCATGGGAGGTGCGAGCGTTCGACGAACGATAGGCTTCGCAAAGGCCATGCTGTGTCGCGCGCCTGAGGCTGGCGCGAAAGAGATCATGGATCTGTAAGAAGAGTTCCGAACGTCTGGACGGCCGGCGATTCGGCCGCATCATCCAAAGATGCGAAACGCCATGCTCGCTTCATCACGGCTCGCGTCGACGTTGCTCGCCTCTGTCGTCGCGATCGCGCTCGCCGGCTGCGACAACCCCGGTTCGGCGACCGCCGGCCTCGCCGACGGCAACCACGGCAAGACCCGCACGCTGCTGACGGATGCGCCCTTCCCGTTCGACCGCATCGCGCGCGTCGATGTCTACATCGTGAGCATCTCAGGGTCGGTCGCCGCGGACACGAGCGCCGGCAACACCGATTTCGCGACAATGGCGACGCCGAACCGGCGCATCAACCTGCTCGCGCTGCAGGGCGGCGTGACCGAGGAGCTGGGAGCCATGACGCTCCCGACCGGCGTGATCACGGCGATCAAGATGGTGATCGACACCGACTCATCGAGTATCACGCTTCGGGACGGGCGCGTCCTGACGGGCAAGACGACTCCTGGCATCCAATGGCAGTCGAGCGCAGGGCGGCCGACGCTCAACGCCCTGATCCACGAGCAGATCGACGTGCCCTCGACCGGCGGGGTCGCCGTCATCGACTTCGACGTGGGCAAGGCGTTCATTCCGGTCCAGGAACTGGCGCCCGAAAGCACCGACAGCAGCTTCGTTTTCTCGCCGGTCCTTCGTGCAGCCGACGCCAATCGCACGGGGGCGATCTCCGGGACGGTGCACGCGAAAACGTCGGGCGGAGCGGCGGTCGCGAACGCATCCCTGCGCCTCTACTTCGGCATTCCGTCGCAGCCTGAAAACACCTGGTCCGTCATGGGAACGGCGACCACCGACGCGACCGGCGCATTCAAGTTCGCTTACGCGACGCGCAGCGCATGGCTCGCCTCTCGCGGGGCGCTGCTCGGCGGCTCCTACATCGTGGCGGTCGATCCGCCGAGCACCTCCACGCTCGGCCGAACGCTCGTGAAGGAAGTGACCGTGACCGCCGGACAGGAGACGAAGATCGGCGCCGTCGTTCTGCCGTGATCTCGAAGGCAGCCCGCGCGGCAGACGGTCAGCGCCGTCCTCGCATCGATGCCTCGGAGCTGAACCCGACGACGAGCGTGTGATTCCGCTCGACGTCCCGGCCGTTGGGACGAATCGTGATCTGATTCATGTACCCCAGCTCGACACTCAGCGCCGGCCCGAAGCGGTAACCCGCGCCGAGTGAGAGTCGGTTCTGGTCGAGCAGGTTGTACTGCACGTTGTTGCCGAAGCTCAGGAAGACCTCGTCGTAGCCGAAGACGTAGGGCTTGCCGTCCTTCGGCGCGCCGCCGCCTTCGGCGATGGTAGCCCTGAGTTGATAACGCATGCGGTTGGTATAGGTCCAGCCCAGATGCTCGCCGGCCTCGTCGCCCGTCCCCACCTTCTCGTTCCACCGCTGCTCGAGGCGATAGCGATTGTCGATCACGACCGGGCCGTTGAGCAGCTTCAGATCCAGTTGCTCATAGCTCCGATGCTCCCACGCCGGCTGTGGGTCGTCGACGAACTCGGCGGGAGGATACGTGTGCACGAGTCCGTAGCCGACGCCGACGCGGGTGATCGAGTTGAGCGATCGAAGAATGGCCGTGCGAAAGAGGCGCTGCTGCGGCTTCCGGCCGCCGTCGGTCTGGCGAAGCTGTCCCTCGAGCTGCCACCGCCATCCTTCGGCGATGGGATGGACCCCGGTGTAGGCGACCCAGGTCGCGAATCGGTCGGCGGTGGTCCGAGGACTCTGTGCCGCGACAGGCGCGGCGGCGAGCAAGAAGAGCAGTGCGACCTTTCGCATTTTCTGAATCAGGGAAAGAGTTTCGATACCAGGTAGATGACCATGCCGGCGAGCCCGCCCACGATCGTGCCGTTGATGCGAATGAACTGCAGATCGCGGCCGATGGCGAGCTCGACTCGCCGGGAGGTGAGCTCGGGGTCCCACTGCGACACCGTGGTGGCGATCAGCTCGCCGACTTCGTCCTGATAGCGGCCGACGAGATAGACCGCGACGTCGACGACGAATCCGTCGAGACGCGCGAGCAGTTCCGGGTCGTCGAGCGCCTTCGCGCCGAACGACGTGAGGGCGTGCTCGATGGCATTGGGCGCCTCCGACCGCGGATTCGTCGCATAGCGCGCGAGAGCGGCCTTCCCTTCCTGCCAGAGGGACGCCGAGAACTTTCGCGCGGCCTCGTTGTCGAGGAAGTCTTCCTTCCAGGCGTCGACCTTCGCGGCGAGCTCCGGCGACGTATTGAGCCGCTCGATGAACTCGTCGAGCGACGCGTCGAACCGTTGACGCAGCGGATGCTGCTTGTCGCCCGCCAGCTCACCCAGCAGCCGCTGAATTCCGCCGAGCACCTTCTTGAAGATCTTGTTGTCGAAGCTCGACGGAATCCACCACGGCGTCTCCTTCTCGATGCGCTCGCGAATGAGGTCGGCGTTCTCGTTGACCGTGTTGGCGGCGAGCTTGATGACCTCGTCCATCACTTCCTGATGGCGATCGTCCTCGGTCATGACCTTCAGTACCTTGCCGATGAGCGGTGCGAGCCGCATGTCTCGCACGCGTTCCGCGAGGCTGCGGTCGATCACGGCCTGGACGTCGGCGTCGTTCATCATCTCCGCGGCGGAGCTCATGGCGACGGCCGCGTTGCGCGAGATCGTTCGCGCGTTGGCTGGGTCCGCGAGCCACTCGGCGAGCCGCCGGCCGACCTGCAGCCCGCGCAGGCGATACTCGATCACCTCGCGCGAGAGGAAATTCCGCTGAACGAACGCGCCGAGCGTCCGGCCGACGCGATCCTTTCGCGCCGGCACGATGGCCGTGTGCGGAATGGGAATGCCGAGCGGGTGCCGGAAGAGCGCGGTGACGGCGAACCAGTCGGCGAGGCCGCCGACCATCGCGGCCTCCATCGTGGCGCGGAAGGTCCCGATGGCGAGTCCGGCGCCGCCGGTCCATTGGAAGTGTCCCTCGACGAAGCGCGCGATGACGAACAGCACCATCGCGGCGACCAGCAGCAGCGTGGCGCGGCGCTTCATGCTGTCCAACTGCTGCTGGCGAACCGCCTCGTCGTGCACGCTCACGGGAGCGAGCACGGCGTTGTGCGCGGCACGAACCGGCGAGGCGTCGGTGCGGCGCTCGCCCTCGCCTGGCGGCGGCTGGTGCCCGCCCGGCGCGACCGTCACCGGGGAACGACCTTCACCTTCGAGAAGTCGATCAGATTGGTGCTCTGCCCGGCCGGCACGTCGACGTAGAGGACGACCGGCCGGCCCTCGATCTCGCGCACGTTCATCTCGATCGTGCGCTTCTCCGACTCGTAGTGGCGCAGCTCCCCCTCGACGCGCGCCTGACGGCCGAAGCGCGCGCGCAGCGCCTGGTCCATCGCGTCGATGAATTCGATGCCGTCCTGCCGCTCGTCCCAGACGGAGACCCAGACCATCGCGTTGCCGCCCGGCGTCTTGACCAGCACGTAGCGGTCGCCGTCCCAGCCGTTCGACGCGCGAATCGAGAGATCTTCGATGCGTGTGTGTGTGTAGAGCACGACGCGGGTGCCGAACTCGCCCATGGTGTTCGACTCGAACGTGCCCGGGATCGCCGGCAGCGTGATGTCGCTCGGCACGTCGCGCGGGTGGTTGAAGAACGCGGCGTCGTGCATCAGCTGCTTGGTGCTGACCGGCAGCGTGTCGAACGGCATGCGCTTGCCGTAGTGCGCCTTGAACCGACGAATGAAATCGGAGCCGTTGATGTACGGGAACAGCATCGTCTCCTGCAACGCTCGCGGCGCCGAGGAGAACACCGGCTGCGACTTGAGGTTGTCGCGAATGGCCTGGCGCATCGTATCCCAGCCGCCGGGGAACTGCGCCGCGATGTTGCTGCCGCCGCCGGCCATGATGTACATCTGCTCGTAGGTCGCCTGCCCCTCGATCACCGCCTGCACGGCGAGCGCGCGATCGTCGTCGCCGACGATGCGCTGGAGGGAGTCGAGGTTGGCATATTGATCCTGCAGAGCGTGAATGAGCTCGTGCATGATCGTGATGCCCACGTAGTCCGGCGCCGAGCCTTCGACCACGTACAACACCTTGGTCCTGGGGTCGTAGTAGCCGATGATCTGTTCGGTGAGCAGCTTCACCATCAGATCGGCGAAGTGCAGCGTATCCGGGGCGAGGCCGAGCAGCTTGTAGGTCGCTTCCTGATTCGCGATCTGCCGTTTGACCTCCGGCTCCTCCATGCGCTGCAACAGGAACTCGCGGACCTGATCGCGCGTGCGCACCTCGAGCTTGGGCGGCGTCTTGAACTTCACGCCGAGCGCGTTCTCGATCTGCGGAACGAAGGTGGCGACCTTGTCGGCGTAGTTTCCGCCTTCGCCGGTTCCCTTCTCTCCACGGCAGCCGGCGAGGAGCAGCGCGGAGAGCGCTGCCCAGAGTACCCGACGGGTCATTCGGCGCTCGCCTCCTGCCAGGTGACCTCGGTGCCGGCCATCAGTCCGACGACCCGCGCGATGTCGTAGCCGCGAATCACGACGCCCTCCTCCATCAGCCGCTGTGCGAGGTCCGCCTCGAGCGGCGCCAATGCGGGCTTGGGACGGCCGTTCGCGGGGGGCGCCTTGACCGGCTCGGCGACGGTCGCCGTGGCGACGGGCTCCGGCGCGCCCACGAACAGCGCCTCGAGCTCCGCGCCGAAGCGCTCGAGGGCGCTGGGCGGCGCGTCGCGATGTTCGGCCGCGCGCTGTTCTTCCTTGCGCTTTTCCTGGCGGTCGCGCTCCCGTTCGCGCTCGGTCCGCGCGGCGTCGCGCAGCAACTCCACGCGCTGCTGAATGAGGGCCTCCGTCGGCTTGCTGTATTCGACCGTTGCCTGGAGGTGCGCGCAGGCTTCGTCGATGGCGTCGATGGCTTTGTCGGGGCGCATGCGGTCCTTCACGAACTGGTCCGTGAGCTTGACGGCCGCGCGCAATGCTTCGTCGGAAATGAGCACGTTGTGATGTCGTTCGAGTCGTTCTTTTCGGGCGACGAGGATCTCCATCGTCTCCAGCTCACCGAGCTCGCGGACGACGACCTTCTGGAAGCGGCGCTCGAGGGCCGGGTCGCCCTCGACCCACCGCTCGTACTCGGCGCTGGTGGTGGCGCCGATGACCCGAAAGTCGCCGCGAACGAGCGCCGGCTTGAGCATGTTGGCCGCGTCCATCGCGGTTCCGATCGCGGTCCCCTGCCCGATGAGGTTGTGCAGTTCGTCGATGAAGAGGATCACGTCGGCGGCGGACGTCGTCTCCGCGACGATGGCGTGGACGCGCTCCTCGTACTGGCCGCGGTAGGTCGTGCCGGCGAGGAGCGAGACGTGATCGAGTGAGAGAAGACGCACCTGGCGAAGCACGAGCGGCACGGCACCAGCCGCAATCCGCTGCGCGAGCCCCTCGGCGATGGCCGTCTTTCCGACGCCGGCCGGCCCGACGAGCGTCGGGTTGTTCTTGCCGTGGCGGAGGAGGATGTCGATGACGCGCGAGACTTCGCTCTCGCGGCAGCGGACGGGCTCCAGACGCCCGGCACGCGCGTCGGCCGTGAGGTCGCGCGTGAATCGCGCGAGCGCGCCGCCGCCCGTTTCGTTCCGCAGATATTCACCAATCATCCGAGCGCCCTCGCTGCCTGACGGCGTCTACGCGACGCCGCACCGTTTCGCCTGGCGCCGCATGAGCGCCATGCTGACCAAAAGGGCCCTCCAGTCCGGGACACGCATCCCCCGGCACCGAGGGGCCCACCTTCCAGTCGGTACGGGCCGAAACGACGCCGGGTTCCGACCGAGGCTAAACTCGCCCGCTAGACGCGGGTGATCCAGGCGAGCAGCGCGTCGCCCCAGAACAATGTTAGCAGCGCGGCAGGCGCAAGGAATACGCCGAACGGCACGAGCGGCGTCTCGAACGAGGGGGAACCGAGCGCCAATTCCGTCTGCTCGCGCGACGAGCCGCGGCGGATCATCGCCACGGGGATGACGATGCCGGCGAAGGCGACGGCGCCGAGCGTCGCGCCGACGAAGACGGTGATGAGCGCCTTGGTCGGGCCGAGCGCCGCGCCGACGAACGCCATCAGCGTCACGTCGCCCAGACCCATCGCCTCTCGCTTCGTGGCGACCTCGCCGAGCCAGCCGACGATCGCGATCATCCCCGCCCCGGCACACGCGCCGATCAGCGCGTCGTACGGCAGCGCGAACAGCGGAACCTCGGGCGGCAGGAAGAACGCGATGATCGACGTCACGAACGCGAACGCCAGCCCGAAGAGCGTGAAGCCGTCGGGGATGAGGTAGTGCTTCGCGTCGGTCAGCGCGACGCCGAGCAAGGTCGTGCCGAAGATGGAGACGCGGAGCGCGGTGAGCGTCGGACCATAGTGATTCAGCGCGAGCAGCCAGCCGATCGCGACGACCAGCTCGATGAGCGGATATTCGGGAGAGATCGGCTCGTCGCAGCAACGGCAGCGGCCGCGCAGCGCGACCCAGCTCAGAATCGGGATGTTCTCGAACCACGCGAGCTGGTTGCCACAGCTCGGACAGCGCGACCGCGGCCTGACCACCGACCGCTCGCGCGGCCAGCGGTGGACACACACGTTGAGGAAGGAGCCGGCGCACGCGCCGACGATGAAGGCGTAGATCTGGGCGAGCAGGTGCGGAACAGGGATCACCGATCGAGCTCGTAGAGAAGAATGCCCGCGGCGACGGCGACGTTCAGCGACTCGACGGCCGGGGCGATCGGCAGCGCAACGAGGCGGCTTGCCCGCTCCCGCGTCTGCGAGGAGAGCCCGCTTCCCTCATTCCCGACGATCAATCCGAGACGCGGCGGGGGCAGCATGGCGGCAACGGCTTCGCCGGACGCGTCCGCCGCCCACAGCTCGAGCCCGTGACGGTCGCGGAACTCCGCGAGCTCGTCCCAGGTACCGGTCAGTACGGGGGTGTGGAAGTGTGATCCCATCCCGCTACGGACGACTTTGGCATTCCAGAGGTCAACGGTTCCAGGGAGCGCGACCGTAGCGGTGGCGCCGAGGGCAGCGGCGGTGCGGATCATGGTGCCCACGTTGCCGGGATCCTGGACCGCGTCGAGGATCAGCAGGCGCATGCGGTCGGCGAGGGGCAGATCGGCGAGTCGCCGGTGGGGCACCTCCACCACCGCCAGCACACCCTGCGGTGCGTCGGTCTCGGCCGCGCTGGCAAAATCCTTGTCATCGACCTGCTCGATCCGGACGCCGCGGTCGGCAAGCGCTTGCTCCAACGCGGCGCCACGGTCGGTTTCGCGGACGCGCGGACTGGTCAGTGCGCCCTCGATCACCAGATTCGACCGTAGCAGTTCTTCCACGCCTCGGACTCCTTCTACGACGAAGAGCCCATGGCGCTCGCGCGCTTTTCGGCGCCGGAGATCGCGGATCAGCGTCAGAATTTTCATTGGTGGGAATATGTTTTGCTTTCCGCGTGGCAGATTCTTTCAGACCCAGGACGATACGATGAGACGATTCGCTGCGGGCGCGGCAATGGCCGCAATGGTGATGACGATGGCGGGATGCGGAATCTCGCAGCAGCAAGAAGTGGAAATCGGACAGACGCAGGCCCAACAGATCAATGCCCAGCTGCCGATCGTCCAGGATCCGACGATCAACCGGTACCTGAACACACTGGGTGATTCACTGGCGCGACTGACGTCGCGGTCGGATCTGGACTGGCATTTCTACATGGTGAACACGAACGAGTTCAATGCGTTCGCGCTGCCGGGCGGCTACATCTACGTGAACCGCGGTGTGGCGGAGCGGTCGGACCGGCTCGATCAGTTCGCGTCGGTGATCGGGCACGAGATCGGCCACGTGGTGCTGCGGCACTCGGTGAAGCAGATGGAGCAGATGCAGGGCGCGAACCTGGGCGTGAACGTGGCGTGCGCGCTGACAGGCATCTGCAACTCGGGGCTCAGCCAGGCGGGCATTCAGGTCGCGGGATCGGCGATCTTCGCGAAGTTCAGCCGTGACGACGAGGCTGCGGCCGATGCGGCCGGCGTCGAGGAGTTGGTGCGGGCCGGCATCAATCCGAACGGCATGCCGGAGATGTTCGAGAAGCTGCTGTCGGAGCGTCAGACGCAGCCGGGCGCGCTGGATTCGTGGTTCGCGGATCACCCGCTCGAGGAGAGCCGCATCGCTGACACGCGGGCGCAGATCGCGAAGTACAACCCGGCGGTGCTGAAGACGCTGTCGAGCGATACGAAGGCGTTCCAGGATTTCAAGGCTCGGGTCCGTTCGCTGCCGCCGGCGCCGCAGGCTCGGTAGGGCGTAGGAAGACGAACGCGGAGGACGCGGAGGACGCAGAGGTCAGCGTGCTCCGCGTTTTCCGTTCTACAGCCAACAAGAAGACGAACACAGAGGACGCAAAGGCCGCGAAGGAAAGCGTGCACCCACACTGTTGGATTCAATAGGGCGGGAGGCGTCGTCGCCACGGCATTTTCTTCTGCCTGTCCCTTTGCCGATCGTCTGGCCCGGAGCGGCTCCGCTTTCCTCTGCGACCCTCTGCGACCTCCGCGTTCGTCGCTCGTCAGCGGGCCGAGTGAGAAATCAGAGGCGCTCGACTACTCCGATCACCAAAGACTGAAAGAGCCCCGCCACTCGCTCCGTGGTCTCCAGCACCTCGGCGTGCGTGATCGGTTGGTTCGACAGGCCGCACGCGAGATTCGTGATACAGCTGAAACCCAGCACCCGCACGGCCAGCGCGCGCGCGACGATCACCTCGGGAACCGTGGACATTCCCGTGGCGTCGGCGCCCAGGAGCGCGAGCATCCGAACCTCGGCGCGCGTCTCGTAGGCCGGGCCGGAAAGACCGGCGTACACGCCCTCGCGCAGCGGAATCCCCAGCTCGCGTGCGACCGTTCGGGCCGCGTCTGACAGCTCCTCATCGTACGGCTCGGACATGTCCGGGAAGCGGATGTCGCCCGGCTCCAGCGCGCCGATGAGCGGATTCTGAAAGGTCAGATTGATGTGGTCGCGAATCAGCATCAGATCGCCGGGGTGCCACATTCGATTCACGCCGCCCGCGGCATTCGACACGATCAGCCGGCGCGCGCCGAGCGCGTGCACCACGCGCACCGGAAAGGCAGCAAGTCGCGCCGAGTGGCCCTCGTACATGTGAAAGCGGCCGGCGAGCGCCACGACATTCCTGCCGGCGAGCGTCCCGGCGATCAACTCGCCGGCATGCCCGGGAACCGTGGATGGCGGAAAGCCAGGGATGGTCGCGTACGGCACTCGCCTGGCGTTCTCGATGCGTCCAGCCAGCCCGCCAAGCCCGGATCCGAGGATGATGGCCAGGTCCGGCACCGCATCGCCGATGGCGGCTCGAACCACCTCGGCGGCGTGCTTCGCTTCCGCGGCGCCGCAGCTCACGCGGCCGCTCCGACCCTGGCGCCGAGCTTCGCGAGCTCGGCACGCGTGGCGGCGATCAGCACCTCGCGCTGTTCCCACGGGAGGAACGCGCTCTCGAAGCCGTTCAAGGCGATCCGCGCGAGATCGTCGAGACCGAGATCGAAGTGGCGCGCGGCGAGCGCGTACTCGTCGGTGAGCGTCGTTCCGCTCATGAGACGGTTGTCGGTGTTGAGCACGATGTTCATCCCGCGATCGTAGTACGCGCGGAGAGGGTGCTGCTCGTATGATTCGACGGCGTGGGTCTGCACGTTGCTCGTGAGACAGAGCTCGAGCGGGATGCGGCGATCGTTCACGTACTGCGTGAGCGATTCGTCCTCGATCAACCGAGTGGCGTGCCCGAGGCGATGCGCGCCGCACTGATGAACCGCGTCGCGCACGTAGGTGGCGTCCGCGCCCTCGCCCGCGTGACAGGTGCACGGCAGGTCATGCTCGCGCGCGTACGCGAAGGCCGCGGCATGCGCCGACGCGGGGAAGCCGAGCTCACCGCCGGCGAGATCGAACGCGACGACGCCGTGGCTCTTGTATGCGACGGCCAGCCTCGCCAGCTCGAGCGAGACCTGCGGGTCGAGGTGCCGAAGCCCGCAAACGATCACCCGCGCGAGCGCGCCGCCGTCCGCCTCCGCGCGCGCGAGACCGCGGAGCGGCGCCTCGACCGCCTCGCCGAGTGACAGCCCTTCGCGAACGTTGAGAACGGGACTGTAGCGGATCTCGATGTAGCGAACGCCGTCCTTCGCGGCGTCGATCGAGAGCTCGTACGCGATCCGCTCGAGGGCCTCGGCGGTCTGCATGACGGAGAGCGTCACGTCGAAGCGCGCGAGGTAATCCTCGAGGCTGCGTGCGTCATCGACACGCATGTAGTCGCGGAGCGATTCGACGTCGTCGCGCGGCATGGCCTTGCGGTATTCACGGCCCAGGTCGATGAGCGTTTCCGGACGCACGGATCCGTCCAGGTGACAGTGCAGTTCGGCCTTGGGCAGCCGGCGCAGCAACTCAGACGACAACACCGGCATCGCTAGACGTCGGCCTCGGCGTCGGCGGTATCGCGCGCGGCGGCGCGGTTGGCGACCAGCCGGAGGATGGAACCGGCGCTCATCGGGGTGGCGGGATCGATCGGCAGACCGCGGCTATCGGTGATGAGGCGCCTGCCCGCTTCGACCTCGCGGGCCAGCTCGTCGCTCGACGCGCGGACGGCGTCCAGTGCGGTGCCGCCGGCGGGAATGTCCACGCCGCCGGCGTTCACAAAAACTCGAATGGGAGATGTCGACATCAGGGGATTCGTAAGAGCGGCGCAATGGCCGCGGCGGGCTCCAAAACCCAGGTCCGTTGAAAATAATCGTTCGGTTGGATGGTGCCCCGCGCCCGCACCTCGTCGATCAGCAACTGCCGGATCTCTTGCTGATGGTCGTAGACGACCGGTGCGTCGCGGAGCATGGCGAAGCCGCCACCGCCCGTCTGCCGATAGTTGTTGAGCGCCATCGTGAAGGTGTCGGCGGGCGTCACGTCGCGCCCCTGAAAGCGAAGGCGCGTGATGCGCTCGCCGACCGGACGGTCGATGTCGATGGCGTAATCGACGCCCGACACCACGTCGTAGTTGTAGCCGGGAATCTGCGGATCGGCCCCGTAGGTGCCGTCCGCCTGCTTGCGGAAATACCGGGCACTCTGCTCGAGGTACGCGCGCAACTGCGCGCCGGTGATCCGCACGGCGCGCAGCGTGTTGTCGTACGGGTAGAGCGCTGCGAGTTGGGCGACGGTGATCGGCCCGGGCCCGAGTCTGGCGGTACGATCGAAGACCGCCGTCGATGCGAGCTGGGCTCCTGTCGCCTTGCGTTCGACCTCGAGGATGAAATCGGCGAGCGGCGTATCCATCACTCGCCCGGAGTCGGCGCGCCACGCGGCGGGCGTCGACCCGATCGCCGTCGTCGCGTAAGCAACCGCCGCGCGATGTCCCTCGGCGGTCGCCGCGAGCACCTGCGCGTTCTCGGCATGTCCCCTCACCTGCACCAGCCCACTGCGTTTGCCGAGAACCGTCCAGCGGCCGCTTCGCCGCTCGAGCCGCAGGTGGGCAACCCCGACGCTCTGCGCCCAGTTCTTGGGCTGCATGAGCAGAGTCGAGCCGATCACGGTGTCGGGCATCTCGCGGTGCGAGTGGCCGTAGACGAGGAGGTCGATGCCCGACACTTCGCGCGCAACGCGGGCGGCGACGTTCTCGCTGCCGATGTTCGTGCCGACGGTGTCATAGCTCGAGGGCTCGTCGAGTCCGGAGTGGACGACGACGATGATCACGTCCGCGCCGGCACCGCGCGCGTCGCGTACGGCGGCCCGGACTTCGGGGACGATGTCGCGGATGACGACCCTGCCCGCGAGGTTGTCGCGGTCCCAGACCATGGAGCCCGGCGTCGTGGCCCCGACGATCGCGATGCGAATGCCGTGGCGAACGGAGAGCGCCCAGGCGGTGAACTTCCGCGATCCGTCGGGGCGATACGCATTCGCGGCGAGCAGTGGGAAGCCGGCCTCTCGCGCGGCTCGGTCGAGATAGGGGACGCCGTAGTTGAACTCGTGGTTCCCGATGGCGGCCGCGTCGTAGTCGATGACGTTCATCGCGGCGATGATCGGATTCCGCATCGCGGTGTCGACACGGGCGGCGACGAAAGCGAGCGGATTCCCCTGGATGATGTCCCCGGCGTCGACCACGACGGGCAGGAGCGGCGACACGCGTCGGATCGAGTCGACGATCGTCTTGACGCGGCTCAGGCCGCGCAGGGTGTCCGGTTCGTCGAGGTAGTAGTCCCAGCCGCGGGCGCGGCCGTGGATGTCGGTCGTAGCGACCACGACCAGGTCGGCCGGGGCGTTACTTTGCAACACTGGCCCGTGCGTGCAGGCCGCCCCGGCCAGGGCGGCCAGGGCGCCGCCGATGAGCACCTTCTGGATTCGCATCACCAAAGCTATTCAGTGGCCAGGTCTCGATACCATTTCGTGACATTGTCACGCCTATTCTTCGTGACAATCGGTTGTGACAATTCCGGCGCGGTCCCGGAGCAGCCGGTCTGACGCATGACTCCATTCATCATCGGCATCGCCGGCGGGTCGGGATCGGGCAAGTCGACAGTCGCGCGCAACGTCGCGCAGGCGCTCGAGGCCGAGTCCGTCGCGTTCATCGACATGGACGCGTACTACCTCAACTTCGCGCACCTGCCGATGGAGGAACGCCGGAAGGTCAACTGGGACCATCCCGACGCGTTCGACTGGGAGCTGCTCGTCCAACAGCTGACGACGCTGTCGGCCGGGCAGCCGATCGCCAAGCCCGTGTATGACTTCACCACGCACACGCGGAGCGATCAGACCGTCGTCGTTCCGCCGGCGCGCGTGGTGGTGATCGATGGAATTCTGCTGTTCAGCGATCCGCGCGTGCGCGATCTCTGCGACGTCAAGGTGTTCGTGGACGCCGACGCCGACATCCGGCTCATTCGCCGGCTGCGGCGCGACATCCGCAAGCGAGGACGCTCGCTCGACGACGTGCTCGACCAGTATCTGACCACTGTCCAACCGATGCATCTCCAGTTCGTCGAACCGTCGAAACGCTACGCCGACATCATCGTTCCCCGGGGTGGCCACAATGCCGTCGCGGTGGAGATGCTCGTCGCCAAGATTCATCGGCGGCTCGCCGCTGCGTCCGCGACAGCCGCGGTCGCCGAGTCGCGGCCGGTGTCCCGATGAGCCTTCCGATTACCGCCCCGCTGAATGCGACCGGCGAACGAATTCTCGTGGTGGACGACGAATCGGACATCGTGGCCCTGGTTGCCTACCACCTCGTAAAGGCAGGCTACCGGGTGTCGACGGCGTCGACGGGCCCCGACGCGTTGATCGCCGCGCGGCAGGAGCGGCCGGCACTCGTCGTTCTCGATCTCATGCTCCCTGGCGCATCCGGATACGACGTGCTCGAGCAGCTTCGCGGGCAGCCAGGCACGCGTGACATCGCGGTGTTGATGCTCACCGCGCGTCGCGAAGAGCAGGACCGGATTCGCGGCCTGTCGCTCGGCGCCGACGACTATCTCACCAAGCCGTTCAGCCCGCAGGAACTCGTACTGCGAGTGGGCGCGATTCTTCGTCGCGTGAGTGCGGCGGGCGTCGGGCCAGGTGACGTCCTCACGATCGGGCCCATCACGATCGATCGCGCGGAGCATCGGGTCTCGAGCGACGGACACGCGGTCGACCTCACGCCGACGGAATACAAGCTCCTGCTGATCCTCGCGGAACGTCGCGGGCGGGTGCAGAGCCGAGCGCACCTGCTCGAAACAGTGTGGGACGCCGCGCCGGACATCCAGACGCGGACAGTCGACATGCACGTGCAGCGCCTGCGGACGAAGCTGGGCGAGGCCGGCGATCTGATCGAGACGGTGCGCGGCTTCGGCTATCGACTCAAGAGCGGCCAGTCACGAAGCGCGTGACGCCCCGACGACCGTGACGCTCGTCAAGCGACTGCTCGCGGGCGGGCTCGTGCTCGTCCTGGTACTTCTCATCGGAATCGTCGCGATCGCGGGAACGCGGCTGCGTTCGCGCCTCGCGGATGAGACCCGGCAGGAGCTCGAGCGGGAGACGCGGCTCGTCGCTGCGACCTGGACGCCGGGCGCCAACGCGGATTCCATCGCGAACGCGGCCGGCAGGGCGCTGGGCCGACGCGTGACGCTCATCGATACCGCGGGACGTGTGGTGGGCGATTCCGAGTTCGACGGCGAGCCACTCGCGCATCTCGAGAATCACAACGAACGGCCGGAAGTAATCGCGGCGCGACGCGACGGCGTGGGCACGTCGATGCGCGCGAGCTCGTCGGCGGGCGATGACGAGATCTACGTCGCCGTGCGCACACCTCTGGGCTTTGCCCGGGTGTCCGTCGGCACGACCAAGTTTCGGCAGATCGTGACCGGCGCGCGGAAGGATGTGCTCGTGGCCGGATTGATCGCGCTGGTCGGCGCCGCGGTGATCGCGTTCTGGTTCTCGCGAAGCGTATCGCGCCCGATCGTCGAGCTGCGCGACGTTGCGCAGGCGATCGCCGCCGGCGAACTCGATCGCCGGCCGAGCCTCTCGGCGCCTGGCGAGGTGGGCGATCTGGCGGCGGCGCTGCATCGAATGACCGAGCAGCTCGCGGCGCGTCTCTCGGCGCTCGAGTCGGAGGACGCGCTGTTGAACGCGGTGATCGAGTCGCTCGACGAAGGGATCATCGCGGTGAGCCCGCGCGGCGAGATCGTTCGCGTGAATCGGAGCGCGCGACGCATGCTCGATCTGACCGCGGAGGTTCCGTTCTCGGCGGATCTTCTGCCGAACGAGCGGCTCGTGCGCGATTCGCTGCGCGGAGCGATGCACGGCACGCCGGCGGAGGCCGCGGAGCTCGTGCTGGGCGGGCGGACGCTCGCGCTCACCGCGCGCCCCCTCGCCGATGGCGGCGCGGTGATCGCGTTGATGGATCTCACGACGAGGCGGCGGCTGGAGACGATTCGCCGCGATTTCGTCGCGAACGTGTCGCACGAGCTGAAGACGCCGCTCACGGTCATCGGAGGCTTCGCGGAGACGCTGCGGGACCAGGATCTCCCGGCGGCCGATCGTGAGCGATTCGTCGAGACGATCGAAGCGAACGCCCGGCGGATGCATCGCATCGTCGACGACTTGCTGGATCTCTCACGCTACGAGTCCGGAAGCTGGGTCCCGAACGTGGTGCCGAATGATCTCGGCGCCGTCGTGGCCGACGTCTTCACGAGCGTGCATCGTAAAGCCGACGCGAAAGGGCTGGCGCTGTCATTCGAGGCAGCGCCGGAGGCGCGCAAGGTCGAGGCCGATCCGACCGCGTTGCGACAGATCGTCGCCAATCTCGTGGAGAACGCCGTGCGGCATACGACGTCGGGGGGTGTCACCGTACGCGGCGAGGTGCTCGACGGCATGAGCGCCGTCGTGGTGACCGACACGGGGAGCGGAATTCCCGCCGAGCATCTCGGGCGGATCTTCGAGCGTTTCTATCGGGTCGATCCGGGGCGGAGCCGGAACGAGGGCGGCACCGGACTCGGGCTTGCGATCGTGCGCCACCTCGCCGAAGCGCATGGAGGCACGGTGCGCGCCGAGAGCGTGGTCGGCCGGGGAACCACCATCACAGTGACCTTCCCGGCCCGGAACGCGGCGTAGGCCCCGTTCGGCGCACGCGCTTTGCTTCTCGGCGTATGCCGTCTGGTATATTCGAGAACGACGCGGCGCGCGGCGCGCCGTTCGGCGCCACCTCAACGGGAGTCGCGCGCGTGACATCAGTGATTCCCTTCGTTCGCGACGACCGGCACGCGGGCCGCGCGATCGCGCCGGGTCATCGGCGGGTCGCCGCGATCGACATCGGGTCGAACTCGGTGCGTCAGATCGTGGCGGACGTCTCGCCCGAAGGGACGATCACGGTGATCGACGAGATGAAGGCGGCGCCGCGATTGGCTTCGGGGCTTGCCGCGACCGGAGAGCTGTCGCCGTCGTCGATGGCCGCGGCGATCGAGGCGGTCGACCGCATGGCGACGCTCGCGCGCACTCTGGGCGCGGAGCGGCTCGAGGCCGTGGCCACGAGCGCGGTGCGCGATGCGTCCAACGCGAACGAATTCCTCGGCGCGGTCCGGCGCGCGACCGGTCTCACGGTGCGAGTGCTGGACGGCGAGGAGGAGGCGCTGTTGAGCTTCCGCAGCGCCATCGCGCATTTCGACATGGCGGTTGGTCGATCGGTGGTCGTGGACATCGGCGGCGGATCGCTCGAGCTCGCGCTCGCGGCCGAAGGCGTGATCGAACGACTCCGCTCGCTCCCGTACGGCGCGATCCGCCTGACCGAAGAATTCTTCGACAAGGGGATCACGCCGAAAGCGGTGCACAGACTGCGCGACGAAGTCGCGGCCGGGATCGGGAGCGAGCTGCCACGACGGGCGTGGCGCGGAGCGCAGTTGATCGGATCGGGCGGCACGTTCACGAACCTCGCGGGAATTTTCCTCGCGCGACAGGGCGTGCTCACGGCGAGATCGGTGCATGCGTCGCGGATTCCGCGCTCGGATCTCGAGCACATTCTCGACGCGCTCACGGGCATGTCTCCCGAAGAGCGGCGGGCGCTTCCGGGCCTGAATCCCGAGCGCGCCGACATCATCGTCGCGGGTGTCGCCGTCGCCGCGGAGGTTCTGCGCCGGCTCGATGCGCGCGAGATCGTCGTTTCGCGCTATGGGATCCGCGAGGGGCTGCTGCTCGAGGCGGCGCACGTCACGCCGACGATCGCCGATCCCGGCGAGGCGCGCGCGCGCTCGGTGGCCGAACTGGCGATGCGCTGTCACGCGGAACAGCCGCATTCGTCGCACGTGCAGCGGCTCGCGCTCGTGCTCTTCGATGCGATCGGCGAGCGCATCGGATTGACGAAGGCCGATCGGCAGACGCTCGCCGACGCCGCGCTGCTGCACGACTGCGGCTACCACATCAGCTACGAGCGCCACCACAAGCACTCGTATCATCTCATCGTCCACGCCGACCTGCTCGGCATGCCGCCGTCGGAGCAGGTGGTGATCGCGAACGTCGCGCGGTATCACCGCGGCGCGCCGCCGAGGAAGAAGCAGCGGAACTTCGGGAGGCTCGACAAGGCGCTGCGGTCACGCATCGAGCGGCTGGCGGCGCTGCTCCGCGTGGCGGATGGGTTCGACCGGGGGCATGTGAGCGCCGTGTCCGATCTCAAGGTGCGCCGTCTCAAGCGGGCGCTGCGAATCACGCCGGTGGCGGCGAATCAGCGCGCGACGATGCGTCTCGAGATGTGGGGCGCGAGCCGAAAGGCGGGGCTGCTCGCGGAGCTGATCGGCGCCCCGGTCGAGATCATCGCGCCCGACGGGACGATCTTCTCGTCGGACGACGACGACGACGGCGAGCTCGAATAGCGACTCCCGTCCGGGGTGTGCCTGGCTATCCGACGAGCACGGTCGGACAGCCGAGCACGACGCTTCCACCGTGCGCCGTCATGCTGCCCATCTGCGCGGCGGGCATGTTGCCGATCAGGACGGTGAAAGAGCCCATCGCGATGACGTCCGGCGGACCGACGCAGACGCACATGTCACCGACGCGCGCGGCCGGCATGCCCTGAATGAGCACGGTGGGGCAGCCGGGGGGCAGCACGGGTCCGCCGACGTGCGGGATCGGCGGTACACCGGGGGTCACCATCGGGCAGACGTGCATGTCGCCGACACGCGCCGCGGGCTGTCCCATTAGCGTTTCCTCATGACGGCCAGAGCTTCGTGCGGTCCGCGACCTCGAGCGCGAGCCGCACGAATTCCTTGAATTTCGCGGGCGCGGTCTCGGGCTCGGTGGCGACGGCCGAGAGGGTCACCGCGCCGGCCACGGCCTTCGCGGTCATGAATTCGCCGGGCGGAACGGGCGGTGCTTCCGGCGGCGACAGGCTGCCGCTCGAGAGGAACGCGCCAAGGGCGGCCGCGCCGGCGGGCGTCGAGAACTCGGCCGCCTCGGCGAATTGCATCGCCTGGCGACGGTTGTCCTCCGTCGGCTGGACGATCCAGCGTTCGGTGGCGTCGAGGGCGGCCTGGACTTTCGGTTTGGGCGAAGCGCCGGCCGCCTTGCGCGCGCAGACCCACGCCCACCACACCGCTTCGCGGCGCGGGAGCGCGTGCGCCATGAAGGCGATCGCGTCGGGAAAGAGCTCGCGTTCGACGAGCGCGCCAACGAAGGCGCGCTGCGGCGGATCGGCGGCGGCGCCCTCGAGCAGCGCGCGCGCGTCCTCGCTCAGCTCGGCCGCCGCGCTGAGCTCCATCGTGCCTCGAACCGGCCAGGCAGCCACTGGATGGGTCATGAGCCGCCTCCCGTCAGTTGATCATGGTGATGCCGCCCTTCACGGTCAGCATTGCATCGCCCTTCACGGACGTCATCAGCCCCTTCACCTCGGTCTGCACCTGTCCTTCGATCTTCACCATCATGCCTTTGATCGTGATGCCCATCTGGTCGATCTTGATGCTGCTGCCGCCGACCTTGAGCTCGATGCCCTGCATCGCGTCGTAGGTGATGCTGCCGAGGGCGGCCTTCAAGGTCACGTTGCCCATGCTGACCTTGGTCTCGTGATTCCCCATCTTCACTTCGCTCTTCACGTTGCCCTTGTCGACGGACGTGGAGAGGTTGCCGGTCTGCACGGTCAGTGAGTCGTTGCCGGTCTTGATCGTGATCGAGCGATCCTTGTCGATCGTGACGGTCTGCTTGCCCTTGTCGATCGTGTAGGTCTCGTCGCCTTCGGCGACCATGATCTCCTGGTTGCCCTTGGAGACCTTCACCGATCGATTGCCCTTCTCGATCGTCGTCGACTCGTTGCCTTCCTTGACCGTCCTGGTGTCGTTGTTCTTGATGGTCGTCGTGCGGTCGTGCTGCACGTCGCGCGTCTCGTCGTTGAGGACGACGGTGGAGAGATCCTTCTCGGCGTGGAGAAAGATCTGCTCGCTCCCCTTCAGGTCTTCGAAGCGGAGCTCGTTGGCGTTCTCGGGCTCGCCTTTCTTTGAGCTGCGCGATTTGATGCCGCTCTGGGTGCCGTTGTCCGGCAGGCCGTACGGCGGCAGTTGCTCGGCGTTGTAGACGCGGCCGGTGATGATCGGACGATCCGGATCTCCCTCGAGGAAGTCGACGATCACTTCCTGGCCGATGCGCGGGATGTGAATCGCGCCCCAGTTCTTGCCGGCCCAGGCGCTCGACACGCGCACCCAGCAGGAACTCTTCTCGTTGTTCTCGCCGTTGCGGTCCCAGAAGAACTGCACCTTCACGCGGCTGTACTTGTCGACGTAGATCTCCTCGTTCGACGGACCGACCACGACGGCGGTCTGCGTGCCCTGTACGACAGCTTTCGGCGTGCGCTGGATCGGGCGATAGGGCACCTTGTGTGGAATCGCGGAGAAGCGCGACTCGTAGCGCGATCCCATTTCCGACGCACCAGCGGCGCCCGCGCGGTATCCGCCGACGAAGCCGGAGTGCGTGACCGAGAGAATGTGATACGACTGGTTCACGTCGCCGTTATAGTGACCGGTGACGTCGAGCTTCTGGCCGCTGCCGAGGCCGCGGTAGTTCGTCACGCCGGTGGCGACGCAGGCGAGCGCCTCCTCCGCCTCGAGGCGGAGGCGGGCGAACCGATCGCCCGAGGCCGCCGCGTCGAACTTGCCGGGATAGTCGTACAGCGCGAGCCCCTTGGAGCTCGCCTTGGCCGTCGCGCCGATGCTCGAGGCCTCGATCTTCTTCGGCATCGTGTCGTTGTAGTCGGCGAGCGTGACCTTGCCCGGCCGAACGAGATTCTCCACCTCGAACGACGCGATGTGCCCGCCGAGGATCAGCGTGTCGTTGTCGCCGAACGTCACCTCGAGCGACTCCACGGGCCCCGGCTTCACCGCCGACGTGGCGTCGGCGAGCACCATCGTATGCTTGTCCTCGGTGTGCTCGAAGAAGTAGAAGATCCCTTCCTCCTCGAGGAGCCGGGAGATGAACGCGAAGTTGCTCTCCCGGTACTGGACGCAGTATTCGCGCGGCGAATAGGTGCCGGTGAGCGCCACGCGCAGGTCGGTGATGCCCGCTTCCTTGAGCACCTGCTCGACGATGTCCGGAACCGACAGCTGCTGGAAAACGCGACAGTCGGTCGTCAGCGTGAGGAACCAGAGCGCGGGAACGACTTCGGCGCGATACGACACGAACGGGTCGACGCGGGGGCCTTGAGTGAAGCGCCGGACCACGCCATGGAAGAAGCGCGTGGTACCATCGTGCAGCTGGACGGTGACCGTGACCGGCTTTCGAAGCAGCTGATCCGGATTGACTCTGGCGTTGACCGAGATCATGTCGAGCGTGAGCTCGAACGGCTCCGAAACAGATTCATACGCGGACAGGCTCTCGAGCAGCAGCACGTCAGTGCCGGCCGGAGTCGTCACACGCATCATTTTTCCGTCCTGCGAATATACGGCGGCCATCGTGGCCCTCCGAAAGGTGAAACGAAGTACGATGCCACAGGATGGCGTACCACGGCGCATCCGCGCAGCGAGCTACGACACAGCGCGTCGACAACGCGACGAACGCCTCCGATGCCGAGGCCGTTCGTCGCGCCGCCCGAACCGTCAGACGCCTATGCCCTGCCCTTCGGCGAGCGAGGAACCGAGCACCGCGTCAGACGCCGAGACGCCGGACCTGGGCGCCGCGTCGGCGATGTCGTAGGTGAGATTGCCATCGGGAGCCACGCCGACGGTGACCGCGCCGATGCCGCCGCCATCGGCCATCTTCGCGAGCAGCGCGCGCGACAGCTCCGGCAGCATGGTGTTGCTGAGAATGTTGTCGACGTTGCGCGCCCCGCTCTCCACTTCCGTGCAACGCGCCGCGACGGCGTTCACGACGTCCTCGCCGTAGGTGAGCTTCACCTTGTGGGTCTCGGCGATACGGCGCTGGATCTTGTTGATCTTGAGTCGGACGATCTGCTTGAGGTTCTCGTCGCGCACCGGGAAGTACGGGATGATCACCATGCGGCCGAGGAAGGCCGGCTTGAACACCTTGTCGAGCTCCGGCTTGAGGGCCTTCACGAGTCCCTCGTGCGACGGCATCGTCTCCGGGTCAGCCGTCAACGTCATGATCGTCTCGGTGCCGGCGTTGGTCGTGAGAATGATGACCGTGTTCTTGAAGTCGATCTCACGCCCCTCGCCGTCCTCCATGCGGCCCTTGTCGAAGACCTGGAAGAAGAGCTCCAGCACGTCCGGATGCGCCTTCTCGACCTCATCGAGCAGCACCACCGAGTAGGGACGGCGACGCACCGCCTCGGTGAGCACGCCCCCTTCCCCGTAGCCGACGTAGCCCGGCGGCGAGCCCTTGAGCGTCGAGACCGTGTGCGCTTCCTGGAACTCCGACATGTTGATGGTGATGAGGTTCTGCTCACCGCCATAGAGCAGGTCCGACAGCGCGAGCGCCGTCTCCGTCTTGCCGACGCCCGACGGGCCGACGAGCATGAACACGCCCTTCGGCTTCTGCGGATCCTCGATACCGGCGCGGGAGGTGCGCACCCGGCGGCTGATCGACTCGAGCGCGACGTCCTGACCGATCACCCGCGCGCCGAGGTGCTTCTCCATCTCGAGCACCATGCCCATCTCGTCGCGCAGCATCTTCCCGACGGGAATGCCCGTCCAGCCGGAGATGACCTCGCCGACGATCCCCGCGTCGACCACGACGCGAATGAGCGGCTTCTGCCCCTGGAGCGTCTCGAGCTCCTGATCGAGCGAGGCGAGCTTCGCCTTGAGATCGGCCGCGTTCTCGGCCGCCTTCTCGCCGGAGTGGTGCAGTTCCAACTGCTGACGGATTTCACGAATCTCTGAAACGAGTCCGCTCTCCTTCTTCCAGCGGTCGGTGAGCTGCGTGAGCTCCTCCTCGCGCTGCCGGCGCTCGGCGGCGATCGCCTCGAGGCGCTCGGTGTGATTGGCGCCGACGGCGACCTCGCGCTCGAGCACCCGCTTCTGCACGTCGAGATCCTCGATGCGGCGCGTGACCGCCTCGAGCGCCGACGGGGTCGCGCTCTGGTCGAGCGCGAGGCGCGCGCAGGTGGTGTCGAGAACGCTTACCGCCTTGTCGGGCAGCTGGCGATCCGGGAGATAGCGGTGCGACAGCCGCACGGCGGCCTCGAGACCGCTGTCCACGATGCGAACGTTGTGGTGCTTCTCGAGCGACGGGAGGAGGCCGCGCAGCATCTGCATGCAGACGTCTTCCGTCGGCTCCTCGACCTTCACGAGCTGGAAGCGGCGCGAGAGCGCGGGATCCTTCTCGAAGTATTTCTTGTACTCGCTCCACGTGGTCGCGGCCATCGTGCGCAGCTCGCCGCGCGCGAGCGCCGGCTTGAGCAGGTTGGCCGCGTCGTTCTGCCCGGCCTGGCCGCCCGCGCCGATCATCGTGTGCGCTTCGTCGATGAAGAGAATGATCGGCGTCGGCGAGTTCTTCACCTCCTCGATCAGCCCCTTCAGACGATTCTCGAACTCGCCCTTCACGCCGGCTCCCGCCTGCAGCAGCGCGAGGTCGAGCGAATGCAGGGTGACATTCTGGAGCGGCGGCGGCACGTCGCCGTTCGCGATGCGAAGCGCGAAGCCCTCGACCACCGCGGTCTTGCCGACGCCCGCCTCGCCGACGAGGATCGGGTTGTTCTGCCGGCGACGGAGCAGGATGTCGATGACCTGACGAATTTCGAAGTCGCGGCCGAGCACGTTGTCGATTTTTCCCTGCTTGGCGCGGTCGGTGAGGTTCACCGTGTACGCATCGAGGTTCGGGGTCTTGCCGCCGCCCGGTCGCGGCGCGCCGCCCGCCGTCGCCCCACCGGCGCCGGCGCCCGTCCCCGCGGAGGCGTACTGCGCCGACGACTCCTCTTCGGAGTTTGCGACGATGCTCGCGAAGTCGCGCTTGAGCGTCTCGAGCGAGATCTTGCCGAGTTCCTTGGAGATGTCGCGCACGATACGCGAGAGCTCCTCGTCGGCGAGGAGCGCGATGATCGTGTGGCCGGTGCGGACCTGCGCCGCCCCGTAGTCGAGCGAGCCGATCGACCACGCCTCGTCGAGCATGCGCGCGACGTGCTGGCTGATGGCCGGCGTGCGGCCGTTGCCGGTCTTGAGGTGATCGAGGCTCCTGGCGAGCTCCGACGAGAGCCTGGACCGATCGAGTCCATACTGCTTGAAGATCGCGGCCGCGTCGCCGTCGGTCGTGTCGAGCAGCTTCACGAGATAGTGCTCGATCTCGACGTCGTAGTGCGTGCGCGACAGACAGAGTCCCGCGGCGCCCTCGACGGCGCTGCGCGTGGTGTGGTTCAGCTTTCCGATCAGGGCGCGAAGATTCACGGACATGGACAGCCTCGGCTACGCGTAAGAGGGCGGCTAGAGGGCAAACACGGCATCATCGGGGTCTCGCTCGAGCGGCGCGGTGCGGAGCCACGTCGTCCATCCCAGCGGAATCGTCGCGTCATCCGCGCCGAGTTGGAGCGGCGGCGCATCGTCGCGCGCCAGCACGAGCTGCACCTCGAAGTCGAACTGGTCGTTTCCAAAAAAGCGGGTCAATGCGCGGAGGGCGTCGTGCGACGCACCGCCCGGAAGAAACGCGTCATACTGCGCGCGCGCGAGGGGGCCGATGCGAATTCGCACGCGCGACTGCTGGTCCCAGACCTCGTCGCCCGCGACGGCACCGTCGCCGAGCGCCGCTCCCATCCCGCCGTCGCCGAGCGACGACTGCGTCGACGCGTCGAGGGGATACCACGCGCCGACGAACTGTTCGACCTCGACGTTCACGTCGAAGTAGTCGCGCAGCAACTGCTCGAGCGCCGCGGCGGGGCGCGACGGAAGCGCCAACAGCCCGACGTAATGCAGGAGCGTCGCATCGTCGAACGGGAGCCGGCCCTGCACCGCCGGCGTTCCGAGGCCGACCAGCTCCAGCAGGTGGCGCGTGAGCCAGTCGCGTCGTTCGGCCAGCGAGTCGCCGTGCTCGGTGCGCGGCGGCAGCAGCGACACATCCGCGCGCGACCGCGCCCAGGCGCGGTAGAACAACGAGACGATGCGGTGGTCGAAGATCGACAGGAAGTCCTTGAGCGCCCGGTCGCCGCTGCGCGCGCGCTGCGCGACGTACAGGCTGTACTCGAGCGGCAGGAGCCCCTGCGGTCCGGTGAGCCCGAGGAAATTGACCTCCATCACCGCGGGATCGCCGTCCTCGCCCTGCTCGAGCGAGTTGATCTCGCTCGCGGGGAAGCCGATGCCCATCGTCGTTCGAAAGCGGACCGGCTCGTCGCCCGGTTCGCCGAATTCACCGATCGGCGCGCGATCCGGACGCAGCTCCTCCAGGAGGCGCACGGCCTGGAAGAAGTCGAACGCGGTCGGTTCGGCGAAAAGGCTCCGACTGAGATCGCCGCGCGTATCGGTCATAGCAGCGGCTTCCATCCGGCGCGAGGCGCCCACTGGTGGACCGCGCGCTTGCGCTGCTTCGATCGCGCCGACAGCACCGAGAAGCTGTTCATCGAGGCATAGAGGCCGAAGAAGCGCTCGAGCACCGTGCCGAAGAGGAACACGCCGCCGCCGGTGAACTGCTCCTCGTCGAACTCGATCTCGATCTTCCGGCCGCGCGCGAACGTGAGTCCGTGATCGGTCACGATGCGGGCGAAGGTCGGCTCGCTCGCGACCTGGGTGATGCCGTCGATCTGCTTGCGGACCACCGCGGAATCCCCGAAGTCGTAGATGCGGAGGGTTTCCCGCAGCGCCTCGCCCCCGCGGTCGACGAGCGAGAGGTAGTTGAGCGAGAGCTGCGAGATGAGCCGCCACGCCTGCGCGTCGCCGAGCGGCGCCTGAATCACGCGGGTCGGCTTGATGAGCGAGACGATGCCGCGCACCGGCCCCGGCCCCTCGAGCTCGAAGTCGCCGGACGGATTGCCGAAGGGGAGGCGGCTGGGCAGATCGCTGTTGAAGCAGGTCACGCGCGCGGTCGCCGCGTCGTGCTCGGGGTGGGCGGGCCGGCCCGAGCGATCGACGAACGAGAGCAGCATGTCGGTTCCGTCGTCGCTGCGCCAGGCGCTGTCGCGGCGCTTGGCGAGCCAGTACAACGACTCCTCGCCCTGCCCCGCGCGGTCCTCGGCGCGCCGGCGCGGCAGCTCGGCGTCGAGCGCGGACACGCGCGACGGTCCGTAGAACGGCCGGAACACCACCGGACGGTCCGACTCGGGCGTGATCGCACGCACCTCGTCGACGGAATAGATCTCCGTCGTGAGGCGGCGACGCGCATCGGCGATGAGCAGATAGTCGGGCCGGCGTTGCGTGAGCGGGACCGGTTCCGACGCAAGCGGAAAGAGATTGATGATCGGCGTGCAACCGAGCCGGAACGTCGACGCCGACACGCCCGCCTCGAGCATCGGACGCCATTCCGCGCGCTCGTAGGCCGGGACCGGGATGAGAATCTCGATCGCCGGGCCGAAGCCCGCCGCCTTCAGCTCGCGAAAGCCGCCGAGGTCGAGGAAGAGATACTTCTCGGGAAAGACGAAGTATTCTTGAATCAGACGATACGCATCGAACGAACGCCCGGGATACGGGAGCATCGCCTCGTTCGGGCCGAGGCCGCCCGGGGACAGCGAGCCGGCCGGCAGCGTCAGCGTCTTCGGCGTCTGGCCAGCGGGCGTCCCGATCTCGCGGACGATGATCTCGCGGCCCGAGGTGTTGAGCAGCTCGTACAGCGCGGCGGTGAAGTTCCCGGCGCCGTCGAGATAGAAGCGCAGCGAGTCGAGATCCAGCTGCGCGAAGGTGATGCCGGGCTGGCAGCGGAGCTCGAGGCGCAGCACCGACAGTGCGTCGCCGAGGCGCGCCGGCGGCTTGAGGCGATCCGGAGACGTCCACTGCGCGCCGGCGACGTTGACCGGCCAGAGCGTGAGATCGTAGCTCGTCTGGAACTTGCACGGCACGCCGTCCACGGGGCGCGAGTAGAGCATCGTGCCGCGCTCGAGGGTGAACCCCGTCGTGAGCTTCCCCTGCTCCGGATCGAGCTTGACCTCGACGATCGACATCGCCGGGATCGGGCGGACGTAGTGCGGAAAGACGACGTTGAGGAGCGCTTCGGTGATCTCGGGAAACTCGTCGTCGATCTTGAGGTGGACGCGCGCGGCCAGGAACGCGAAGGCCTCGAGCATGCGCTCGACGTGCGGGTCCTCGCACTTGTTCGGCTCGAGCATGAGCCGGCCGGCGACCTTGGGGTAGCGCTGGGCGAACTCCGCCCCCATGCGCCGCAGGAACGTCAGCTCCCGCTCGTAGTAATGCAGCAGTTGCTCACGCATGACCGGCGGTCTCGATCGCGTACTGGCCGCTCGAGAACTGCAGCACCGTATCGAACATCACCTGCTCGGGGGTGGGATCGAGCCGCAGGGTTCCCTCCACCTGGAAGTGGAGCTCACGCTTGTTCTGTTCGCCGTCCGTCTCCACGATCGAGATCTGCACGTTCGTGAGCCGCGGCTCGAACAGCGTGAGCGCCTCCTCCACCTCGCGCAGGAGTTTCTTGCGCGCGGCGAGCGAGTCGCGGCTCATCGATGTGAGATCTGGAATGCCGTAATGGTAGACCGACCGCGCGACCTCCTCGAGGCCGTCCGGCGCGAGCTCCGGAGTGCGGCGCGTGTTCAGCAGCCACTCCAGGTCGCGCTGGACGGACAGCTTGAACGCGCGCAGCGACGCCTCGTACGTCGTGCGCGGATCGGCCGGCGTCCGAGGGTCGTCGTCGGTGAGCCGATCGAGCACCGACGGCTGGACCGTGCGTTCGAGCTCGCGCTTCGCCATCGCTTACGCCTGGCTGAAGCTGATCGCCTGAATCGGATCGAGCCGGCAGATGCGCAGATACAGGTTCTGACGCAGCGACGAGTCGCCGTCGAGCTTCTCCAGGCAGGTGTACATCAGCGCCATCGGCGCGGCGACGGTCTCGCCCGTCTCCCACTCCTCGAGCCGGTACGCTTCGATGTCGGCGATGAGCTGCTCGAGGATCGGCATCGCAACCGGGTAATGTCCGGCGTCGACCATGATCCGCGCGAGCTGCGCCTGCATGAGAAAGCGTCCGCGTTTGGTCTTCTCTCGTCCGGACTCCTTCATGAGCAGCGCGATCGCGCGATCGGCGCGACCGGCGCGGACCTCGGAGTTGGCGAGTGCGATGGGGTCGCGCGAGCGCGGCTCGTCGTCGTCGATCGGAAGGTCGAGGGCCGAGCCTTCGCCATCGGCCGGCGCCGCGCCCTTCATGAGGTCGCGGAGCCACGCACGCGTCTCGCTGTTCGCGGTCGGCGTGTCGTCCATCAACGTCATGTCGAGGAGCCGCGGCAGGTCGAGCAGGAGCGAGCGCAGCGCGCCGCGCATCGCCGACGCGACGGCGTCGTAGTCGCTCCCCAGCGCCTCGGCGGCGGTGACGGCGTAGCGCTGCAGATCGAGCCAGCCGCGTCCCTGCGGCGTGGCCATCACACCTTCGGCCGCCTCGAGGAGGTCACTCCAGCGCGAATCGAGGAGCAGCCCCTTGAGGGTCGTGCGTACGACCGTCGGCGGCGCCTCGAGCAGCTTGGGATCGAGCGTGCGGCTGGCGCGGAGCTCGCCCCACCGATAGCCGCGCACCATGAGATAGGGCGCGGGGTTGAACGGCGACGCGCGGCGCAGGTACTTCGCCGCGCTCATGACGCGCGCGGCCGCGTCGTCCGTGGAGGTCGGCTCGGCGGCGAGCGCGCGCGGCGCGCCGGTCGCGGAGCTCGCCGCGGCCGCGGACTCGCTCGCCCCCTCCGGTGCGGCCGGCTCTTCGGTCGCAACCTCGATCGGATCGGGATCGACCTCGAGCTTGCGCTTGAGCTGACCGTTCGCGGTGCGAAGGAACTCCTCGAGCGCCTCTTTGAGTTTGCTGAAGCTCGGCGCGACGTCGGCGAACTTGTCGGTCGCGACGCTGTCGAGCGCATCGAGCGCCTCGATCGACGCCTGGACGTCGGCGACGAGGGTCCGGTACCAGGCCTTGGGCGTCGCGCCGAATCCGGCGTCGATGTCCTCGGGCGTGGTCTTGCCGTCGGCGATCGCCGCTTCACGCGCGGGCAGCTTCTCGGGATTCTCGACCGTCTGCGCTTCGGTCGGGATGAGCCGCGACTCCTTGTACTGGAGCAGCGTGTGGCCGTTGCGATCGATGGCCGACAGGCGCACCGGCCCGTCGAGCTTGAGGGCGACCCACTCGAGCGGCGCGGCGCGCATCTCGGCGTCGCCGTCGTCGATCTCGGGATACAGATGATCCCAGAACCGCTCGAGCATCCCCGTCATCAGATCGAAGCCGTCGCGGAGCCCGGCGAAGCCCTCGGTCTTGAGCAGAGCTTCGGTCAGCCACGCCGCGATCTGGAGGTCTTTCGACTTCTTTGAAAGCGCCTCACGGGCGAGCTTGATGACGACCGGCCACTCGGCGGTCTTGCGCGTGGTGGCCCACTCGCCCTGCGGGATGTCGTCGTCCTCGCGACGGGCTTCCTTGATCTTGTCGAAGATCGGGTCGTAGCGGACGTCGGCGCCGCCGGGGTTGTCGCCGGCGATCGGTTCCAGCAGTTCGTCGCGCAGCGCCATCGCTCAGGTCGACTCGACCGGAGCGACAGCGATCTCGAGCTCGCGCAACTCCAGGATCGGGAATTCCTCGCCGTCGACGAGGAGGAGTTTCTGACCGACCGGCGCCTGTTCGCCGTCCTCGAGCTCGCGCCACTCCGTGATGCGGCCGAGCCGCACGTCGCCACTCGGCTCGCGCCAGGTGAGGGGAGCGATCGCGGGCAGCAGCGCCTCACCCATCTCCATCCCCTTGAATGTCTCCGACGGGCGGACGATGGTGGGGATCCAGAGCAGGTCGCGCAGCTTCTTCGGGGCTTCGGCGCGCACGGACTCGATGTGCTCGAAGGGGAGCCACATGTACTGTCCGCCGGCGAAGATCTCGAGGCGGGCGCCGATGCGGGGATCGGCGTCGGTGATCGTCTCGAACGGCGTGCCGTTCAGCGTGCCGCCGACGATCTTGACGGGCGTCTGGGGGAAGTTGCCGCTGGTGAACATCTCCTGGCGGAGATGCTCGCCGTGGAGCGCGGCGTGATACAACAGGGCACCCAGCTCGGCGTTCTTTCCGCCGCGGCCGAGTACGGAGAGCTGCTTCTCGGCGCGGTCGTACTTGCCGGCAAAGCAGAGCAGCTCGAACAGGAACGAACGGCGCTGGGTGTCGGTCGGGTTGTCCCGAACTTCGACTCCCAGCGCCTCGATCGCTTCGTCGAGCTTACCACTCTTGAACAACTCGCGGGCGTGCATCAGCGAAGCGATTCCTCCCCGTCAGACCTTCGAGTTGAGCTTCAGGTCGTAGCCGACCTTGATCGGCGTGCTGACCTTGCCGTCGACGCCCTGCTGGCTGTACGCGACTTCGACCTTGCTGAAGTTCAGCGAGATGGAGTCCATGGGAATCTCGCTCGACGCGCCGATCTGATACGACGACACGAAGACTTCCGTGAACGTCATCTTCAGATATTCCTGCTGCTCCTTGCCCGCCTTACGCGCGGTGAGGACGGCGCTCTTGATGTGCTGGCCGGTGGCGCAGGCCTGCATGAGGGCCGGGCTGGCCTTGCTGTACGGCATCGTGAAGGAGAAGTCCTGCATGTTCACCTTGCCGGCGCCGACGCCGCCGCCGAAGCCCGAGTGCGCGTTCGACGCGCCCCAGCTGAACGACAGCACGTCGATGGCATTCTTGAACTTGGCATCCGTGGCTTCGCCGTCGATGCCATCGATCTTGAGGAAATAGTCTACTGCCATGGGAGTCGATCTCCGTCTTGGGAAGGGTTGCTGCCGAAGGGCAGTTGCTGCGAGTCGCGCGACAACAGTACCAGGCCTATCACAACTGCGCAGTATCGTATGTCACGTTCCGCCCAAAAATTTTCATTGGCGGAACGCGACACGATACGATCGGGACTCAGCCAGCCGCGGCCGGCAGATCCGCCACCAGACGCATCGACATCGAGAGCTCGTCGAGCTGGAAGTGCGGGCGGAGGAACGCCACGGCGCGATACGCGCCCGGCTTGCCCGGCACCTCGACGACTTCCACGCGCGCTTCCTTCAGCGGATTCTTCGCCTTCATGGCAAAGCCCACGTCGTCGTTGGCGACGACGTAGTTGTTGATCCAGGTGTTGAGGAAACCCTGAACCTCGTCGCGCGACGCGAAGCCGCCGATCTTGTCGCGCATGATCGCCTTGAGGTAGTGCGCGAACCGCGACACCGCGAAGATGTACGGGAGCTGCGCCGAGATGCGCGCGTTCGCCGTCGCCGCGTCGGAGTCGTACGTCTTGGGCTTCTGCGCCGACTGCACGCTGAAGAACGCCGCCTTGTCCGTGCCCTTGCAGTGCACGAGCGGCACGAAGCCGAGATCCGCCAGCTCCTTCTCGCGACGATCGGAGATCGGCGTCTCCGTGGGGCACTTCATCGCGATGTCGCCGCCCTCGGTCTTGAAGTTGTGCACCGGCAGCCCCTCGACCAGACCGCCGCTCTCGACGCCGCGGATCGTCGCGCACCACCCGTAGTTCGCGAACGACTGCGTGATCCGTGCGCCCAGCGCCCACGCGGCGTTCGCCCACAGATACTTCGAGTGATCGGAGCCGTCGACGCCTTCCTCGTAGTCGAACGCCTCGACCGGCACGTTGTTCTTGCCATAGGGCTCGCGGATGAGCACGCGCGGCAGCGTGAGCGCCACGTAGCGCGAATCCTCGCTCTGGCGGAAGCTCTTCCACTTGGCGAACTCCGTCGTGTCCATGACCTTCGCCATGTCACGCGGCGCGTCGAGCTGCGTGTAGTTCTCCATGTTGAACATGTCGGCGCCCGCCGCCGCGACGAACGGAGCATGCGCCGCCGCCGCCACCTGCGAGACCTTCTCGAGCAGCTCGATGTCCTGGCCCGACTTGCCGAACTCGTAGTCGCCGAGCAGCGCGCCGAACGGCGTACCGCCGAAAACCCCGAACTCCTCCTCGTAGACCTTCTTGAACAGCGCGCTCTGATCGAACTCCGGCGCCTTCTGCAGATCCTTGAGGAGATCCTTCTTCGAGACGTTCAGCACCTTGATCTTGAGCTGCGTGCCCGTCTCGCTGTTGTTCAACAGATACTTGAGCCCACGCCACGACCCCTCGAGCCGCTGGAAGTCCGGGTGGTGCATGATCTCGTTCAGCTGCGCCGAGATGAGCTTGTCGATCTGCGCGATGCGCGCATTGATCATCGCCTCGGTGTCGGCATTCAGCGTCAGCTTTCCGGCGAGCACCTCGCCGACGAAGTTCTTGACGAGATCCTTGCCGCGCTCCTTGGTCGCCTGATCGCGACCCATGCGGCCCTCTTCGACGATCCGGTCGAGGAGCCCGAGCTCCGGCGTGAGCGACGTGGATTGCGCCTGATTCTGCGTCTGGGCTTCACCCATTGCTGCCGCCCTCCATCTCCGCCTGGAGCTTCTTCATCGCTTCGGCGTCGTTCAACGTCTGCTGGAGGATCTCCTCGAGCTTGTCGTTGCCCTGGAGGCTGCCGCGCAGGTCGGCGAGCTTGGTGCGCAGATCGAGCAACTCGCGCAGCGGCGCGACGTTGCGGGCCACCGCTTCCGGCGTGAAGTCGTCCATGCTCTGGAACGTGAGGTCGACGCCGATCTTGCCCGCGTCCTCGTTCCCCGGCTGGAGCTTGTTCTCCACCGCGAACGAGACGCGCGGCTTCATGCCCTTCAGCACCGAATCGAAGTTGTCGGGAGTCACCTCGACGAACTTCCGATCCTTGAGCCGGGGCAGCGCCTCGGCGGGAGTGCCACTCAGGTCGGACAGCACGCCCATCAAGAACGGCAGCTCCTTGGACTCGACGGCGCCGCCGGTTTCCACATCATAGCTGATGTTCACGCGCGGCGGCCGGACGCGCTCGAGTTTCTTTTGCGTTCCACCTGTTGCCATGATCAAACTCCTGAAAACCGTGTGAGTTCGGCGCTGAAACGACCGGGAATCATTGCCCGCCGTTCCCACGCCGTCAAGCGATTGCGCGTTCGAAAGCGCGCGGCGTCGAGGCAAAGTGATGCATCGGCGCAACAATTTGCCCAACCGCTACACCACGCTCGCCGCCCCGCTCGCACGCATCGCCGTCGCGTCGGGAAGAGGACACGACTCGATCTCGATGAACGGCGCATCGGCCAGTCGCCGAATGAGCGTCGCGAATTCCTGATCCGTTCCATCCTCGCCCACCAACCCCTCGGCGCGCAATCGGGTCAGTAGCTCCCGCACTGTCGTCGCACCATCGCACCACGCGAGGAGTGTCGGCATCCACGGCGGACAGTCTGCCTCGATGGCAAATGGCGAATACGTCACGAGTTGCGAGAACGTCGGGCGCCACGTTCCCCCCGATGGCATCAGCCTCGTGCGCCACTCGGTGCGCGGCAACAACCGCGGCCGGGCGTCGAACAACGCCTGCTCCGAATCCCCCTCCTCCGCCGCCCGCACCGAATACCGCATCATCCACTGAAAGTCCTCGGCGGTCGTCGCGCCCGTCACGATGCGGCGCTTCGTGATCACCGGCCGGCTCGTGGCTCGCCGCTGCACGAGCATGATCGTCGACACGAACGCCGAGATCTCCAGCCGCTTGAACGCTTCGGCGCGCTGGAGGAACAGCTCCGGGGTCGAGCGACCCTGCACGAGCGCGGGGACGTACTGCTCGATGGGATCGCCCACCGACGCCTGACCGATGAAGACGTCGAACTCACTCTCCGCCGCGCCGAGCATGTCGCGAACGCGATGCTCGAGTTTGCGGCCGGTACGGTCGGTCATCATGCAGTCGCAGTAGAACTGTCCGCCCGGACGCAGGTACTCGGGCAGGCCGGCGATCGCGGCGCGCGACACCTGCTCGCCGTCCTCGCCCGCGTCGCGGAACACCATCTCCGTGGTCGCCGACGCCACGTACGGCGGATGGGCGGTGATCAGATCGAAGGTCCGACCGCGCACCGGCTCGTACAGATTCCCCTCGAGCGCGACGAAGTTCGCCAGCCCGTTCAAGCGCCGATTGAAGTCCGCGAAGCGCGTCGACCGCTCGGTGATGTCGATCGCCCACGCGCGGTCGGCAAAGGTCTTCGCGGCGATCAACGCGGCCACGCCGGTGCCCGAGCACAGCTCGAGATAGTCGCTGCAGCGCCACCGGGGCATCAGCTCGATGAAGCGATGCGTCTGCGGCGTGAGCGCGGAGTAGACGAGATCGGCCGGCGGTGCTTCCCCGATCGTCTCGAGTCCACCGAGCCGGTCGGACGCGATGTACACGCCTTCGACCGGATAGAGCGCGATCGGCGCCACGCACAGGCCGGCGTCGTTGACCGCCGGCTGAAGGAGCCCGAACCGATCGAGCAGCGCATACTCCTCCGCGCCGAGCGTGCCGCGCACGACCTCCCAGGGGAGTCGCGCACCGTCGAGGAAGAGCTGGACGAGGAGCGTCTGCTTGTCGCTCGGATCGCGAAACGACTGCCGCTCGACGCCCGGCTGCGGAAACGCGTAGGTCGACTCCACACCGGCCGCCGCGACGATATCCGCCTCGGTGTAGCGCGACGCGATCAGCCACTGACGAAGGCGGGCGAACTCCTCGTCCGAGGCGAGGACGAACGGCTCGGTCGCCCACTGGGAACGTTCCATGGTCGCGGTCATCGGCCCGACACCCCGGCGCGAATCGGAAGCGCGCGCGGCGGCGCGGCGATCGACTGCACCCGCGGTGCGCGCACGGCGTCGCCGTCGCGCATGGACGCCAGCGGTGTGAGGCCGAGGTCGAGCAGCCGCCCGATCGCCCGCTCGCCGAGCCACGCTTCGGCACAGGGAATGGTGGTGACGTCGCCGTCGTCGTTGAACGAGACGAACGGCAAACCGCTCAGCGTGCCGTGCGTCGCGGGAGCGTCGCCTTCCGCGACCGGAGCGGCGGCGATCGCCGCGGCGACGACCGCGCCGCTGCCCCACAGCAACGATTCATGATGGCGATTGTCCGGCGGCAGTTCCTCGAAGGGCATGGAATCGACCGCGTCGGACTTGCGGCCATACGGCTGGCGAAGGATCACGCGCGGAGCCACGAGCGAGAGATGCGAAGCGACCGGCGACCGACGAAGCGCCGCCCACTCATCCGACGCGACGACGCTCCAGTCGTCGGGATCGGCGTTGTTCTCGAACGAGTCGACCCCCACGAACGACGGCGACGCTCCGCTCATGATCGGACAGTGGAGCGCCGCGCCGAGCGCCGCGAGTCGCGCGATGAAGGCGGGATCGTCGGCGTCGCAAATGAAATCCCCGACGATGAGGTTCGGCGCATTCCCTTCCGCGCCGACGCGGCTGGCGAGCAGCCGATACGCCGCCGACCGATCGACCGTCGCGGCAGTCTCCAGATCGGCCGCCAGCTCCTCGCGCGACAGATCGACGACGAACACCTGGAACGAGCCGCTCGTCTCGAGATGCCGCACGAGAAGATCGACGCCGCGCCAGAGCGCCTCGACCTCCTGCAGCCGGCGGTCGTGAAGAAGCACGCGAAGCGACGCATCGATGACCCTGTCGACCTTCGCCGCGACCGCGGTCTCCTCCGCGCTCGGCCCGCGCACGAGATGCCGCGACACCGCGCGATCGAGGAACTGTTCCAGATCGCTCTTCGGCACGGCGCGGCGAAGCGCTTCGATCGGCGTGTTCGGATCGCCGTCGACGATCATGTCGAGCAGGTTTCCGGCCGGCGCCGGCGGTTCGCCGAGCGCTTCGGCGGGAATAGACGCCGGCGCGCTGGACGCGCGGCTCCTTGCCGCCTGGGTCTTGAGCTCGCGCAATCCGGCGAAGAACGGCAGCCGCGCGAGAAGCCGGTCCGGATGGAAGTCCTCGAGCGATCCGAACGTGATCGGCGTCGGCGCCGCCGAGGGGTCGAGCACGACGTCAGCCGACGGTTTGAGCGCGGCGATCGCCGCATCGACGTCGTCGCGATCAACGCGCACCGCACGCCGGCCGAGGATGGTCGTTTCCAACGTCGCGCGGTCGACGTTCCGCGCGCCTGCGTACGCGCCGAGCAACACGAGTCGAAAGACGCCGTCGCCCGCGTGCGAGGCCGGCCTGGCCGGCGCCGTGAACGATCCGGCGACGTCGGTGGTGAGATGGAATTCGTTGCGTGCGTCGTGGGCCATCGGGGACACCAGGGCGGGAGAGAAAACGCGAACGACAGTCCGGATCAGCCGACGAGCAGGCCGAATGCGCACAACCGCTCGAGCGCACCGGCGACGAGTCCCTGCATCTGCTCGGGGTTGGGGCGGGTCTCGACCTTCATGCGCCCGTCGTCGAGCGCGCGAGCCAACTCCTCGGCGAGGCCCGAACGATCGCGCGCCCCGTCGAGAAACGGTAGCAGGAACTGCTCGAGCGGGAGCACCTGCATGGTGAGATGATACATCGTCGAGACGGATGGTCCACGGCGCGCCTGCCAGCGGGCCAGGCGGCTCGCGACCGGGCGGTCGCTCACGCGCGGCGCGAAGCCGTGGGGCAACGTGCGCAGCGTGAGGAGTCCCGCCGCGGCGACGCGCAGCACGAGCGACGGCAGCCGCTCCGTCGCCTCCACGGCCGACTCGGGCAAGGGCATCGCGGCGAGTCGCTCGCGGACCTCACCGGCAAGCCGTTCGAACGGCATCGAGGCCGGCGCCACCGTGAACAACGTGTCCATGCACGCCGCGAGCAGCGGATCGTCGCTCGTCACCGTCACGCCTTCGGGCACGCGGAACGCCCGCACGAACGGCCCGCGCGCCGCATCTTCCGCGGACGGTGCGGCCGCCTCGGCTCTCGATCCGATCTCGAGCTCGCGGACGGCGTCGACGCGCGGCGGGTCGGCGATCGTCCGCGCCGCATGACAGAGCACCGAGCGGCGGAACGTGCGCCCCGTCGCGAAGTCGTCGTCCTGTTCCGCCCGAATGCGCTCCGCCTGCGTGCGCGGTCGGGCGACGGTCGCCATCCGAACGACGTCCTCGATCCGCGCATCGGCGACGTGTTGCAGCCCGTGCAGCGCCGCGCGGCGCGCGAATTCGGTCACGAGCAGCGGCTCGTTGAACGGCTCGAGCTGCTCGTGCAACACCTGCGCATCCGGTTGGTGGGCGATCACCTTCGCCTCTTCGCGCAGCGCCGCGGCGTGGGTCGAGGACCTGTCTCCCATCTTCTCGACGATGCGCGCCACGTACGCCCGCGCGCGCGCGACGCGCTCCATGGGCGGCAGCGTGCGGTCGTCCTGCGCGAGCATCATGTCGCGCACCAGCATGCGCGCGTGCCAGCCGGGATAGGTGTTGTAGCTGACGTAGGCGATGCCGTCGGGCGCGAGCAGCGCGGAACACGCCCGCAGCGATGCGTCCTGCACTTCCGGCGGAACCCACGAGTAGACGCCGTGACAGACGATGTAGTCGAACTTGTCGCCGGTCAGGTCGAGGTCCGTGATGCTGAGCGCCTCGAGGCGAAGGTTGGTCACCCCGCATTCCGAGACGAGCCTCTGCCCCTCGGCGATCTGCGCCGGCGAGAGATCGATGCCGACGAACTCGGAGTCCGGGTAGGCGAGCGCCATCGGCAGCAGGTTGCCGCCCGAGGCGCAACCCAGCTCGAGGACACGACAGCGGTCGGGTCGAGCGGACGACAATCCGTAGAAGCGCGCGATCGTCGCGAGGTTGTCGATGTGCGACGCGGTGATCGGCCGGCTGTCGTACGGCGTCTGATCGTAGGCGAGACGTAGCGAGTCTGTCATGCGTCGAGGAGTTTACACTGGAGGTCTCGCCGCGGCGAATGGTTTTTTTCTTGTCGGCGCGTGATGGCGCGACGGCGCGGGCCTCTGGACTTGCCACGACCCATAACTAGCTTCGACACCCATGAGGCAAACGCAGCCGGTCCTGTGGACGAAGGGCGTTCTACTCAGCCCCCAGCATTTCCAGACGCAGGACCGGTATCTCCAGGATCTTCTCGAGTTCCACCTCTCGGCGCTGAACTACAGCCCGTGGGGTTTCTCGCGCCTCGTGATCGATCGCGAAGCGCTCGCCGGAGGATCGTTCGCCATCTCGTCGGCATCGGGACTTCTGCCCGACGGACTGGTGTTCGACATGCCCGCGTCGGAACCGGCGCCGCCCCCGAAGCCGCTCGAGGGGACATTCGCGCCCGACCAGACGCACCTCGATGTCTATCTCGGCATCCCGGAATTCCGTGCGGGGGCGCGCAACGTCTCGAGCCTGCAGAAGGAGCGCGACGCGCGCTTCCGCGCCGAGGAGCTTCTGCTGCGCGACGAGACCACCGGGCTCGCCGAGCGTCCGATTCAGGTCGCGCGGCGGAACTTCCGGATTCTCTTCGCGGGCGAATCGCTGGAGGGTACGACCGCGCTGCGCATCGCTCGAGTGCGTCGCTCGGCGACGGGCGCGTACGAGCTGGATCCCGCGTTCATCCCGCCGCTCATCGACATCGCGGCGAGCGACTACGTCATGTCGATCACGCGGCGGCTCGTCGAGATCGTGTCCGCGAAGAGCACGGCGCTCGCCGGCACGCGCCGGCAGAAGAATCAGAGTCTCGCGGAATTCGGCGTGGCCGACGTCGCGAGCTTCTGGCTGCTGTACACGATCAACAGCTACTTCCCCGAGCTGCGCCACATCTACGAGACGCGCCGGGGACATCCCGCGGAGCTGTTTCGCGTGATGCTCGGCCTGACCGGCGCGCTGACGACCTTCTCGGGCACGATTCACCCGCGCGACCTGCCGAGCTACGAGCACGACAACCTGTCGGCGTGTCTGACGAAGGTCGACGAACAGCTGCGCGAGCTGCTCGAGACGGTGGTGCCCGCGACGGCCGTCTCGATTCCGATGAAGCAGGTGCAGCCCGCGGTCTACGCGGCGGCGCTCGATCAGGACCGGTATCTCGCGGCGCCGCAGATCTATCTCGCGATCACGGTCGACCAGCACGCCGCTGAGGTGCCGGCGCGCGCGCCGCATCTGCTCAAGGTGAGCGCGGCGAGCCAGCTCGAGACTCTGATTCGCCAGGCGCTGCCAGGCGTGTCGCTCTCGTACGTCGCCCGTCCGCCCAGCGCGGTGCCGGTGAAGCTCAACCACCACTACTTCCTGCTCCAGCGTCCGAGCAACGAGTGGGAAGTGATCGCGCGCTCGCGGAACGTCGCGGCGTACGTTCCGGCGGAGTTCATCAATCCGCAGCTCGAGCTGGTGGTGGTACTGCCGAAGTCGTGAGGAGTCGGGAGCAGGGGGGTGGGAGTGACGAGCGTCCGAATGGCGCGCCGCCGTTACTCTCCGAGCCCTTCTCGCTCCATCGCCACGTCGGGCGCCCCGTTTCCGACCGTCCTCACTTCCGCTTCATCATCACGAACAGGATCACCAGACCGACGATCACGACGAGCAGCACGTTCGCCGCGATGATGATCGGCATCCATGACTTTTTCGGTTTGCCGTCGGGCTGCGGTTGCTGCGGCAGCGGCGACGGCGCACCGGGAATCGGCGCGGCGCCCGGAGCGCGCTGCGCGCCGAGCACCCGCGTGAACTCGCTCGGCCCGCCGGGCTGCGGCGCGGCGGGCATCCGGTAGTTGCCACCGCCGTACGGCACCGCGGGCTGCGACGCGGGCGGAGTGGGCGCCGCGGCAAAGCTCTGCGGCATCGACGGGAACGACGGGACCGCCGGTGAGGGCGGCGCGGGCGGCTGCCATGCCGGTATCGCGGGCGGTTGGACGACCGGCGGCATCGACGGCGCGGACGGAATTGCACCGCCCGGAGCAGGCGGCACCGACGGCATCGCCGGGATGGGGGCCGGCGGCATCTGCGGCTTCGGCGGCACCGGCGGCGAGAACGTCGGCGCGGGCGCCGGCGGCACCGGCGGCACAGGGGACCCGAACGACACCGGCGGCGTGGAAGCGACCGGCGTCGCTCCGTCGAGCCGCTCGAAGAGTTTCGTGAACTCGCCGCTCTTTCGCGCCGGTGGCGGCGGCGCGGCGGGTGCGGGCGGCGCCGGGGGTGCCTGCGACACCGGCGGAATGACCGATTCGTAGCGCGGCGCGGGCGCGCCGAAGGACGGCGCGACCGGCGGGGGCGGCGCCGGTGTCTGGCGCGGCGCGAACGGCGGAGGTCCGGCGAGTGGCGACGACGGTGGCGGCGGGGCAGCCGGAATCGGCGACGGGGGCGGCGCGAGCTTGCCGAATACCGACGTGAAGCTCTCGCCGGCCGGCGACGGCGCGGGCGACGGTGCCGGCGGCGACGGCGCGACGACCGCGGGCAGCGGAGGTGGCGCCGCGGGGGGCGGAGTTGGCACGGCAGCCGGCGGAGTTGGCGCCGCAGCCGGCGGCGTCACAGTCTCTGGCGCGACTGCCGGGGCTCCGAAAACGCTCGTGAACGACGGCGAGTCAGCCGGAGCGACCGGCGGTGCGCTGGCCGGCGGCGTCGCGGGCGGCGCGGGTGCCGCGGGTGTCGACACCGGCGTCGCCGGCGAAGCGACCGCCTTCGCCCCGAAGACCGCGGTGAACCCGCCCGTCTGCGGCGCGGTCGACGTCGTGGGTGCCGGCGGCGCGACAGGGGCGTCGGGCGCCGGCGTCGGTGACACCGGTCGCGGTGCGACCGGCGCGGCCATGATCACCGTGGCCGCGGTCTGGACGTCGTCGACGGGTGCACGCGCCGGCGCCGGTGCTGAACCGAACCCGTCGAGCCATGCAGCAAAGCTCGTGAAGTTCGGAATGAAGTGCGTCACGATCACCGGCGCGTCGTCGACGTCGAAGACGCCGAACACCTTCGACGCCGCGTCGTCGGGCAGCGCGCGCACACGGTCGAGCGTCGTCTGCCGCTCCGCGGGCGTGGCGGCGGCCAGCGAATGCACGATCACCATGCGGCCAAGCGCGATTTCCTGCGCGAGTTCGCTGCGTGCTCCGGCGTCGGACAGCGTCTTCAGGACGCGATACTTTGTCGCAAATTCAGCGCTTGTCATCGACCATGGCGAACGGATACGTTAACCGGCGAGATCGTTTCCAGACCCACGCCGACTGTGCCGGTATATAGTTGTCGGCACACCGACCCCGCAACGTCGGAACCGGGCGCACACGCCGCTCGTTCCGCTTCGCCTCTCCGCGGCACAACGGGCTACATGAAGCAGCTATCGCAGGTCGTGTGGAACGAGGGCATGCACCTGGCCCAGCATCACTTCCAGGCGCAGAGCCGGTTCTACGAGGACACGGTGCAGTTCGCGCTGTCCGCCCTGTTCTTCAGTCCCTACGGCGTGGTCGCCTGCGAGCTCGATCGCGACGCGCTTCAGAACGACACGGTCGCGCTGCTCCACGCACGCGGCGTGATGCCGGACGGACTCCCGTTCGACATCCCGTCGAGCGACCCCGCGCCGGCGCCGCTCGTCATCCGCGATCTCTTCTCGCCGACCGCCGACAGCCATCTCGTCCTGCTCGCGATCCCCGCATATCGCGCCGATCGCTCGAACGTGAGCACGAACGGCGGCGTGAACGGCGACTCCCCGTTCCGGTTCAGCGCCCTCGAGACGCCGGTGCGCGACGCGCTCAGCGGCCGCGACGAACGTCCCGTCACGCTCGGCAAGAAGAACTTCCGGCTCCTCCTCGACACCGACGCGACGCACGCGCAGCTCGATGGCATGGTCGTGCTGCCGATTGCGCGCGCGCGACGCGACGGCACCGGGCACTTCGCGTACGATCCCGACTACGTCCCGCCGACGCTCCAGATCGGCGCGAGCCCGCGGCTCATGGCGCTCGTGCACCGTCTCACGGAGATGCTCGAGGCGCGCGCCGATGCGCTCACGCGCGGCCGCCGCGGCTCGTCCGACGAATTCGCGCAGCAGGAGGTCGCGAGCTTCTGGTTGTTGCACACGATCCACGCCAGCCTGCCGGCACTCCGCCATCAGCTGCAGGCGCGGCACGTGCACCCGGAGCGGCTGTTCGTCGAGCTGTCGCGCCTCGCCGGCGCGCTCTGCACCTTCGCGCTCGACGCGCATCCACGCTCGCTGCCACGCTACGATCACGACGCCCCGCAGGCGAGCTTCGACGCGCTCGAGCGCCACATTCGCGAACACCTCGAGATCGTCGCGCCGAGCGGCCGGTCGGCCATCGCGCTGGCGTCGTCGGCGCCGTACCTCTACACCGCGACCATCCAGGACCAGGGCGCGTTCACGGCGCCGCAATGGATCCTCGGCGTGCGGTCGTCGATGCCGGCCTACGAGGCGCAGGTTCGCTTCCCCGAGCTCGCGAAGGTCTGCTCGGGCAAGTTCGTGATGGAGCTGGTGAGGCGCGCGTATCCGGGGCTGACGTTGACGCATCTGCCCTACCCGCCCACGTCGATCCAGCCGCGCGGCGACACGCAATACTTCGCGATCGAGCGCGCCGGCCCGTGCTGGGACACGATCGTTTCGTCGCAGGAGATCGGCGTGTATGTGCCCGACGCGATCTCGAATGTCCAACTCGACCTCTCGATCGTCTACGAGACGGCACGATGACCACACCTTCCATCAATCGCGTTTCGGCGCCCTCGGCGCCGGCGACCGACGGCACCCGTCGCGGGCGACTCGCGCTCGCCCTCCAGGAGCCGCTGACGACCGTCGCGCGGCTGCGCGCGAACAAGCAGGTCGCCACCGACGCCGAGTCGTTCCGCACGCGCATCACGCAAGTGCTCTCCGGCGCCGAGCAGAGCGCGCGCGAGATCGGCTACACCACGGACGACGTGCGCTTCGCGCTCTTCGCGGTGATCGCCTTCCTCGACGAGACGGTGCTCAACTCCGGCCAGCAGATGTTCGCCGAGTGGCCGCGCCGCACCTTGCAGCAGGAGGTGTTCGGCGTGCACATGGCGGGCGAGCTGTTCTTCCAGTACCTGCAGCAGCTGCTCGAGCGACAGGATTCGCCGGATCTCGCGGACGTGCTCGAGGTCTTCGAGCTGTGCATGCTGATGGGATTCAAGGGCCGGTACAGCGCCACGCAGGGCGGCGACGTTCCCGTCTTCATTCAGTCGGTCTCGCAGAAGATTCGGCGCATTCGCGGTGAGCGCGGCGAACTGTCGCCACGATGGCGCCCGCCGCCGGGCGACATCGGCCGCCGCCGCGATCGCTGGGTGCCGCGGCTTGCGATCCTCGCGGCCGTGCTCGTCGTTCTCGCCGGTGGACTGTACGGCTACTACGCGTTCTCGCTCCGATCCGGACTCGCCGATCTCCGCGCCGCTTCGGCGCGTCTGCGCTGAGTCGCGCGTCGGACCCAACGAATTGCATCGATGAAGCCAAAAACCAAGGCGTGGCTCGCCGCGATCGCAGCGTTCGTCCTCTACGTCGCGATCGCGATCGTCGTGAGCATCCTCTTCAAGCTTCACGGCGGGGTGCTGTGGGGCGTGGTGATCGCGCTCGTCGTGGCCGGCGCGATCAGCGCCTGGCTGCTCTACCGGTTCCTGCGTCCGGTCGACGAGACCAGGCCGGTCGGGCCGATCGCGGGATCCCCCGAGGCCATTCTCGCCGCGGCTAGGGCGCAGCTCACGGCGGCGCACAAGATCACCAACCCGAAGTTCGGCTCGCTGCCGGTGCTGCTCGTGCTGGGCCCCGAGAACAGCGCCAAGACGACCACCGTGGTGCGCTCGGGGCTCGAGCCCGAGCTGCTGGCGGGCGACGTCTTCCGCGGCGAGAGCGTCGCGCCGACGGCGGCGATCAACGCCTGGTACTCGCAGAAGACGGTGATCGTCGAAGCCGGCGGCGCGTACGTCGGCAACGCCCCGGCCTGGCAGAACCTCGTCAAGGCGCTTCGCCCCGGCAGCGTCGGCTCGGCGCTCACGGGCAAGGCGCAGCCGCCGCGACTCGCGCTCGTCTGCTTTCCCTGTGATGATTTTTATAAGCCGGGGAGCGGCGAGACGGTGCCCGCCGCCGCCCGCGCGATCCGCGCTCGACTCGGCGAGGCGGCGAAAGCGTTCGGCGTGCAGCTGCCGACCTACGTCGTGTTCACGAAGGCCGACGGCATCTCGTACTTCACCGACTACGTCCGCAACCTCTCCGCGGAGGAGGCCCGCGAACCGCTCGGCGCCGGCGTGCTGCCCGACGGTGGTGCCGCGGGCACGTACGCGGACCGCGTGACACCGCAGCTCGAGCGGTCGTTCGACGAGCTGTATGCCTCGCTCGCCGATCGCCGCGTCGAAGCGCTCGGGCGCGAACACGCGGCGGAGTTCAAGCCGGGCGCCTACGAGTTCCCGCGCGAGTTCGCGAAGCTCAAACCGCTCGTCGTCGACTTCGTCCGCGAGATCGGCCGGCCGAGCGAGCTGCAGGTGAGCCCCGTGGTGCGCGGGTTCTATTTCACCGGCGTGCAGGCGGTGTTCGTGAACACCCCCGCCGCCGACGAACAGCCGGCGGCCGCCGCGGCGCCCAAGCCCGCGGCAGCGTCCGCGCGTTCGGCCACGGCGGTCTTCACGCCGCCCGTGGCGGGAGTCGTCGCGTCGCCGATCGCCGCGCCGAAGAACGCCGGTGCGACGCGCAAGGTGCCACGGTGGGACTTCCTGCCACGTGTGCTGCGCGAGGCGGTGTTCGGCGACGAGCCCGCGGTGCGCCTCACCGCCGCCGGCGCGCGCGTCGGGTTCTGGCGCCGCGTCGGACTCGGCACGGCCGCGGCCGTGGCCGCGCTGTTCGCCGTCGCATTCACGATCTCTTATTCAGGAAACAAGGAACTCGAGTCGACGACGGTCGCCGCGGCCAGTGGGCTGGCGTCGCTCCCCGCGAACCCGGTCGACCTTCCGGCCCAGGCCGATCTCGAGAAGCTCGAGGCGCTGCGGACGAAGGTCGACACGCTGAGCCGCTATGCGCACGACGGACCGCCGCTGCACCTCCGCTGGGGGCTCTATGCCGGCGACCAGCTGTACGAGGCGACGCGCACGGCGTACTTCGCCGGCTTCGAGAAGCTGATGTACGCCAATCTCCGCACCAACATGCGGGAGACGCTGCGGGCGCTGCCTGAGAAGTCGTCGCCGAGCGACGACTACGGCGCCACGTACTCGCTGCTCAAGGCGTACGTCATCACCACGTCGCATCCGGAAAAGAGCACGATCGACTTCCTCCCGCCGGTGCTCATGGCACGATGGGTCGGCGCGCGCCCGATCGACGCCGCGCGGTCGCAGCTCGCCCAACGCCAGTTCGAGACGTTTGCCCGGGAGCTCGCGTACGCGAAGCCGTTCCCCGACACCGCGGACGTCGCCGCCGTCGAGACGGCCCGCACGTTCCTCCACAGCTTCGCGGGCTCGGAGCAGATCTATCAGTTCATCCTCGCCGAGGCGACGAAGACGAACAAGCCGGTGCAGTTCAATCGGGACGTGCCGGGCAGCGCGGCCTACGTGAACGCGCCATACGAGGTGCCGGCGGCCTACACCAAGGGCGGCGCCGAGTTCTTCACCAAGGCGCTCAAGACGGTCGACAAGTACCTGAAGGGCGAGAGCTGGGTGGTGGGCGATCAGGCCACCGAGGCGAATCAGGCGCAGATCGTCGCCGATCTCAAGGCGCGCTACACCACCGACTACGTCGAACACTGGCGCAAATTCCTCGCGAGCGCGTCGGTGTCGCGGTATGGTGGGCTCAAGGACGCCGCATCGAAGTTGACGATCCTCAGCGGGAACGCCTCGCCGTTGCTTGGCCTCATCGCCACCGCGTCGCGCAACACCGCGCCGGCCGACCTGCCGGACATCGCCGCGGCCTTCCAGTCGGTGCAGACCGTCACGCCGCCGGCCGTGACGGACAAGCTGATCGGACCGAGCAATCAGCCGTACGTCGGCGCGCTGCTCACGCTGCAGTCGGCCATCGACCAGGCGGCGAATGCATCCGGCGAGGCAGCCAAGCAGAAGGTGGCCGAAGCCGGCGCGAACGCGAGCCTCGCCAAGACGGCGGCGCTCCAGATCGCCTCGAATTTCACCCCGAACGCGACGACCCGCGTGCCGGAGATCGTTCAGAGTCTGCTCCAGCAGCCGATCACCAACGTGGAACCGATGCTGCGGAACTTCGGCGCGAACGAGATCAACGGCGGCGCGGGCGGCCTGTGCGCGGCGGTGATGCCGATCCTGCGGAAGTTCCCCTTCGCGCCCGACGCCCAGACGCAGGCGACGTTCGCGGAAGTCAACGAGATGTTCAAGCCGAACACCGGCCGTCTGTGGAAGTTCTATCAGGCGTCGTTGGCGAGCGCGGTGCCGCTCCAGGGCACGCAGTACGTCGCGTCCGCGGACAACGTGAAGATCGCGCCGGGGTTCGTGACGCTGCTCAACCGCGCGCGGGCCTTCGGCGAAGCGCTCTACGCGAACGATTCACCGGATCCCCAGCTCGTGATGGCGAAGGTGGAACCGATCCCGAGCGAATCGGTGAACGGCGTCGCGATCGACCTCGACGGGATGGTGATGCGCTCGACGTGGCGGGGGAACTCCGAGGCCGCGCGCGTCACCTGGCCCGGCACGACTCACCAGGCGAAGCTCTCGGCCAACCTCGGCCCGCAGGAGTTCACGATCGCGGGTCCGTACACCGGTCCGTGGGCGGTTTTCCAGCTCTTCTATCAGGCGGACGAGTGGAAACCCCAGGGTGACGGCTTCCGCGTCGGCTGGGAACTGCGGACGTCCGCGCAGCGCGCGCTTTCGCAGACGGGCACGGCGCCGAAGGCGACCGTGCAGGTCGATCTCCCCGCGGCGGCGGCGGCGGTTCTGCGCCGGAACTTCTTCGCCGGCGCGGAGTGTCCGCCGACGATCGCGCGTCAGCCGTGAACGACGGTCGGGAAGCGGCTCACGCTTCCCGACGAATCTTCGGCGTACTGGGGGGCGTGGCGGAGGGCTCGGTCGCGTCGCCCCAGGAGTTGCGAAGCAAGCGATCGTGGGACGCGAGCACCGCTCCGTCGGGCACGCGCTGCGTCCACGTGCCGTCGGCGGCGAGCTCCCACGCCTGGCGATTGTCCTCGAGGTACGTGGCCAGCAAGGTCCGGAGCCGCTCGTGTAACGCGGGGCTCTCCACCGGTGCCACCGCCTCCACGCGCCGGTCGAAGTTGCGCGGCATCCAGTCGGCCGAGCCGAGGTAGTATTCGCCGATCCCGCCGTTGGCGAAGTACCAGAGACGTGAGTGCTCGAGAAATCGGCCGACGATGCTGACCACGCGAATGCGGTCGCTGACCCCCCGCATCCCCGGCCGCAGACAGCAGATGCCGCGGACGATGAGGTCGATCTCCACGCCGGCCTGCGACGCCCGATAGAGCTCGTCGATCACCTCTGCGTCGACCAGCGCGTTCATCTTGCCGATGATCCGCGCCGGCCGGCCGGCTTCCGCATGCTGCGCCTCGCGGCGAATGAGCTCGATGAACCGTGCGCGGAGGTTGACCGGCGCCACCAGCAGCTTGCGATACGATCGCTGGCGCGAATAGCCCGTGAGAGAATTGAAAAGATCGCTCACGTCGGCGCCGATCGACGGGCTGGCGGTGATCAGTCCGACGTCGGTGTACAACCGCGCGGTCTTCGAGTTATAGTTGCCGCTCCCGAGGTGGACGTAGCGCCGGATGCCGTCGGCCTCGCGCCGGACCACGAGCGCGGTCTTCGCGTGCGTCTTGAGCGTCGCCGAACCGAACGCCACGTGGACTCCCGCGTCCTCGAGCTGCCGCGCCCAGGTGATGTTGTTCGCTTCATCGAAGCGCGCCTTGAGCTCCACGATCACCGCGACCTGCTTGCCGAGCTGCGCCGCGCGCACCAGCGCGTCGACGAGCGCCGTGTCGCCGGACGTCCGATAGAGCGTGAGCTTGATCGCCAGCACCAGCGGATCTTCCGCTGCCTCCTCGAGAAAGCGCTCGACGGACGTCGTGAAGGAGTCGAACGGGTGGTGCAGCAGCACGTCCGCCTCGCGCACGATCTCGAAAATGCTCGTCGTATCATCGCGCAGCTCGGTGGGTGTGGACGCGACGAACGGCGGATCCTTGAGGGCGGGCAGGTCCATCGAGCTGAACGCCATGAGATCGCTCAGATCGAGAAGACTCCCCGCGTTCACGACGTCGCGCTCCGACAGCCGCACCGCCTCTGGCATCGCGTCCTCCCGCAGTTCGTCGAGCAACAGCTCGCGCAGGTGGACGGGCATCTCGTCCTGCACCTCGATGCGGATCACCTCACCGAATCGGCGCCGGAACACCTGCTCCTCGATCATCTCGAGCAGGTCCTCCGGCTCCTCCACCGGGATCTCGAGATCGGAGTACCGCGTGATTCGGAAGGCATACCACGCCACGACATCCATGCCCGCGAAGAGCGCTCCGAGATTCGCGCCGATCACCTGCTCGAGCGGGACGAAGTGGTTCGCACGGCCGCTCACCCGGACCCACCGCGGCAGGCTGCGCGGCACCTTCACCCGCGCGAAGCGAATCGTGCCCGACTCGGGGTCGCGAATCTCCACGGCGAGCGAGAGCGAGAGATTCGAGATGTACGGGAATGGATGTCCCGGATCGACGGCCAGCGGCGTGAGCACCGGGAAGACCTGCGACTCGAAGTACTCGTCGATGTCACCCCACTCGGCCGGCGTCAGATCCTTCACCGCGACGAGCTCGACGCCGTGCGGCTCGAGCTCCGTGAAGAGGTCGCGCATGCACTGACGCTGCAGCGCGGTCAGCCGGGCGACCTCGGCGTAGATGGCGTCGAGCTGCTCCTGCGCGGTGAGGCCGTCGGGCGGCGTCTGCACGACGCCCGCCGCCGCCTGGCGCCGGAGCCCCGCGATTCGCACCATGAAGAACTCGTCGAGGTTCGCGCTGAAGATCGACAGGAACTTCACCCGCTCGAGCAGCGGCGTGCGCGGATCGAGGGCCTCGTGCAGCACGCGGCTGTTGAAGGCGAGCCAGCTCAGCTCACGATTGAGGTACGGCGAGACGCGTGGAATGTCCGACATGCCCGATGGGTGTGAGTGTCGCTCCAGTGGGACGGCGTGGCGCTTCTCGAAGTAATAGCCGGTAGTGGGCGCGCCCGGTGGGTACCGGGCTCGCCTGTGCCTCCCGCCTCCCTACCCCTCCCCGCCTGCTCCCCGGTGCTTGATCTGCTTGCCCTCCGCCAGGAACACCGCATCCTCGCCGATGTTCGTCGCGAGATCCGCGACGCGCTCGAGGTTTCGGCTCACGAGCAGCAGCTCGAGCGACGGCGTGATCGTCCGCGCGTCCTCCATCATGTGCGTCACGAGAATGCGGAACACGGAGTTGTGCATCGCGTCCACTTCGTCGTCCGCGCGACACACCTCGCGGCCGAGCCTGCCGTCGGCCCGGACGAAGGCCGTGATGCTGTCGTGGAGCATGCGGCGCGCGCGGCGCGCCATCTCGCCGATCTCCGGGTCGGGCGTGATGAGCGTATTCATACCGCCGATCCGCATGGCGCTCTGCGCGATGTTCACGGCGTGATCGCCCACCCGCTCGAGATCGTTCGTCACCTTGATCGACGCGACGATGAAGCGGAGATCGCGCGCCATCGGCTGCTGGGTCGCGAGCAGATTGATCGCCTGGTCCTCGAGCTCCAGCTCGAGCGCATCCACCTCGCGATCGCCGCTGATCACCGACTCCGCCATCGTCGGATCGCGGCTCAGCAGCGCGTCGACCGACAGGTCGAGCAGCGATGTCGCCAGGTCCGACATGTCGAGCAGCCGCTGCTTGAGCTGCGAGAGTTGATCGTGAAAGTGCCGGAACGGCATCGCCGTGCCGGCGGCATCGGTGGCCGAAGGAGAGATCATCCAAACCGCCCGGTGATGTACGCCTCGGTTCGCTCGTCGGCGGGACTGGTGAACATTCGGTCCGTCGGCCCGGTCTCGATGAGCTCTCCGAGGTAGAAGAACGCCGTCGCATCGGAGATGCGCGCGGCCTGCTGCAGGTTGTGCGTGACGATGACGATCGTCAGCTCGCCCTTCAGCTCATGGATCAGATCCTCGATCTTCTGCGTCGCGACCGGATCGAGCGCGCTCGCCGGTTCATCGAGCAACAGGACTTCAGGCTCGTTCGCCAGCGCGCGCGCGATGCACAGCCGTTGCTGCTGCCCGCCGGACAGCCCCAGCGCGCTCTGGCGAAGCCGGTCCTTCACTTCATTCCAGAGCGCGGAGCGCCGCAGCGCACTCTCGACGATCGCGTCCAGGTCCGCTGCTTTCCGCACGCCGTTGATCCGCGGACCGTACGCGACGTTGTCGTAGATCGACCTGGGGAACGGATTCCACCGCTGGAAGACCATCCCCACACGACGGCGCAGCGCCACCGGGTCCATGGAACGGTCGAAGATGTCGACGTCGTCGAGTCGAATCGAGCCGGTGTGGCGCGTTCCGGGGATGAGCGCGTTCATCCGATTGATCGAGCGGAGAAACGTCGACTTGCCGCAGCCGGACGGTCCGATCAGCGCCGTCACGCCGCGCGCTTGCGCGGCGAGCGTGACGCTCCGGAGCGCCTGCCTGGCTCCATACCAGAACGAGTAATCCTCGGCGGCGACGAGCCCGTGCGCCTCGATGACCGTCGCGTCGACCTCGGGGCGTGGGGCGAGCGCGGTCATCCGAATCGTCCCGTGACGTACGCTTCCGTGCGGGCATCGGCGGGTGCCGTGAACATCGTATTCGTCGGCGCGTACTCGATCAACTCGCCCCCGAGCATGAACGCGGTGCGATCGGAGATGCGAGCGGCCTGCTGCATGTTGTGCGTTACGATGATGATCGTCACCTGCGACCGGAGCTCGTAGACCAACTCCTCGATGCGCTGGGTGCTGATCGGATCGAGCGACGCGGTGGGTTCATCGAGCAGCAGCACCGACGGCGACGTCGCGAGCGCGCGCGCGATGCACAGCCGCTGCCGCTGGCCACCCGACAGCGCGACCGCGCTCGCGCCGAGCCGATCGCGCACCTCGCCCCAGAGCGCAGCGCGGCGGAGCGCCGCTTCGACGATCGCGTCGGTCTCCCGGCGCGTCGGCCGCTCGCGGCGCGGCAGGATCTGCAGGCCAGCCGCCACATTGTCCCGGATCGACATCGTCGGGAACGGCGTCGGCCGCTGAAACACCATCCCGATGTGTCTTCGCACGCCGGTGACGCTCACCCTGGGCGCGTAGATGTCGCGCCCGCCGAAGCGGACCTCGCCTTCCACCCGCGCGCCGGAAACAGTCTCGTGCATCCGGTTGAGGCACCGCAAGAGCGTTGACTTGCCGCAGCCGGACGGACCGATGATCGCCGTCACCTCACCGGGCGACACCGCGAACGATACGTCGCGCACGACCCGCGCGGCGCCGAAATAGGCGTCGAGCGACTCCGCGGCGATGGCCGGCTCGACGTGCTCCGCGCCGCGGACCGCTGTCACGATACTGGTATCATCGTACGCTAATCCAGGAACGGCGACCTCGCGTTCAGTCGCCCCCGACCCCGAATCGGGACCGGGTGGCCAGCCGAGCGGCAAGGCTGATGACGAGGACGAGACCGAGGAGGACGAGAGAGCCCGCCCAGGCTTGCGCGTGCCAGTCGTCATAGGGAGATGTGGCATAGGTGTAGATCTGCATGGGAAGCGCGGCGATCGGTTGCGTCGGCGACAGCGACCAGAAGGTGTTCCCGAACGCGGTGAAGATGAGCGGCGCCGTTTCGCCGGCGATCCGCGCCACCGCGACCAGCGCGCCCGTCACGATGCCAGGCAGCGCCGTCCGCAGCACGACGCTGATCGACGTGCGCCATTTCGTGTAGCCCAGGGCCAGCGCCGCTTCGCGCATCGAGACGGGCACCAGACGGATCATCTCCTCCGTCGCGCGCGAGACGAGCGGAATCATCATCGCGGCGAGCGCGATCCCGCCGGCGACCGCCGAGAAATGCCTGAACGGCCGGACGAGGAACCCCCACGCGAAGATCCCGAGCACGATCGACGGCAGCCCGTTCAGCACGTCGGAGAGAAAGCGCACCGCCGTGGCGAGCCGCGTCCCACGATTCTCCGCCAGAAACAGCCCCGCTCCGATTCCAACCGGCAGTCCGATCAGCGACGCGATCAGCACGAGCATGCCGGTGCCGGCGATCGCATTCGCCATCCCGACGCCCGTCGCCCCAGCCGGTCCAGGCATCCGCGTGAAGAAGTCCACGTTCACCGCGGCCGCGCCCCGCTTGACCAGATGCGCCGCGATCAGCGCCAGCGGCAGAATCGCCAGCACCGCGGCGACGTACGTCAGCACCACCATCGCTCGGCTCACGAGCCTGCGACGCGCCAGCGTGCGCGCGGTGCTCGCCGCGAGCAGCGCGCGATGCGAGCGACTCGCCGCCCGGCGCGACGTGCCGTGGAGCGACGCACTCATTCCGTGCCGCCCGGCCGTGCCGTGCGCCAGACGAGCCAGCGCGCGATCACATTCACGAACACGGTGACCAGAAACAGTCCCGCGCCGACCGCCATCAACGCGGAGACGTGCAGGTCGTTCGTCGCCTCCGCGAACTCGTTCGCGATGAGCGACGCCATGCTGTAGCCCGGCTGAAAGAGCGACGCGGAGATCGCGTGGCTGTTGCCGATCACCATCGTAACGGCCATCGTCTCGCCGAGCGCTCGCCCGAGGCCGAGTATCACGCCGCCGATGATGCCGGAGCGCGCATAGGGGAGCACGGCGTCCCGGATCATCTCCCACCGCGTCGCGCCAAGGCCGAGCGCGGCCTCACGCTGCGACCGCGGGACGGCCAGCAGCACCTCGCGCGTCACGGCCGAGATGAACGGCAGGATCATCACCGCCAGAATGCACCCCGCGGCGAACATGCTGGGCCCATACGCGACGCCGGAGAAGATCGGCAGCCCGCCCAGGCGCAGATCGTTCTTCACGAACGGCATGACGTGGTCGCGCAGGAACGGCACGAGCACGAGAAAGCCCCACAACCCGTAGACCACGCTCGGAATCGCCGCCAGCAGATCGATGAAGAACGCGACGGGCTGGCGCAGCCACGCGGGCGCGAACTCCGACAGGAAGATCGCGACGCCAACCGCCAGTGGCGTCGCGATGACGAGCGCGACGAACGACGAGACGATCGTGCCGTAGATCGCCGGCGCCGCGCCGAACCTGCCGTTCACGGCGTCCCAGTCGCTCGACGTGAAGAAGCTCCAGCCGAACCGGCGCAGCGCGGGCCACGCCGCCTGGAAGATCTCGAGCCCGATCAGCAGCAGCAGCACGGGGATGACCAGCGCGAAGCCCATCGTCACCCAGCGATACACTCGATCGCCGCGCGACGCACCTTCGATGGTCGCCACGCGCGCGTCGATCGCCGTCGAGGTCCGCGCGGACGCGGCCGGTGCCGCGGAGCCGGTCATTCCTTCGACGCGGCGGCAACCGTCGCTCCCGCGCCGGCAACCGAGTCGAGGCGAGCGGTGAGCCGCGGAATCAGCGTGGACGGCAGCGGCGCATAGTCGAGCGACGCGACCTCCGCCTGCCCGTCGGTGAGCGCCCAGCGGATGAAGTCCGCGAGCTTCTTCGCCTTGCCGCCGTCGGTCATGTGCCGATACACGAGCAGCCACGTGAACGACGCGATCGGATAGGCGGTCGCGCCGCCGGCGTTCACGATCGAGACGCGCAGATCGGAGCTCTCCGGCAGCTTCGCGATCGCCGCTTCAGCCGCGGCCGTCGCCGTCGCCGCACTCGGTGCGACGAACGCACCGTTCGCGTTCTGCAACGCCGCCGCCGAGAGCTTGTTCTGGGTGACGTAGGCCAGCTCGAGGTAGCCGAGCGCGCCGGGCGTCTGCTTGATCTGCCCCGCGACGCCGTCGTTGCCCTTCGCGCCGAGCCCCGTCGGCCACTGCAGCTCCTTCCCCGTGCCCGGCCCGGACTTCCACGCCGGACTCACGCTGGACAGATAATCAGAGAAGACGAAAGTCGTGCCGCTCCCCTCGGTGCGATGCACGACGAGAATGTCCTTCGCCGGCAGCGTCGCCCCGGGGTTGATCGCCGCGACGCGCGCGTCGTTCCACCTCGTGATCCTGCCGAGGAAGATGTCGGCGAGAACGGGGCCCGTGAGCCGAAGCGGTTGCGTGAGCTCCGGCAGGTTGTACCCGACCGCGACCACGCCCACGACCGTGGGGATGTGATAGACCGCGCCCCCCTTCGCCTTCGCCGCGTCGGCGTCGGTCATCGGAGCGTCGGTCGCGCCGAAATCGACGGTCTCCTCCGACAGTTGCTTGATGCCGCCGCCGGAGCCGATGTTCTGGTAGTTGACCTTCACGCCGGTCTTCGCGGCGTATTCGGCGATCCACTTGCTGTAGATCGGATAGGGGAAGGTCGCGCCGGCACCGGTGAGATCCGCGCCTGACGACGCGGTCGAGGCGGCGGCCGAGCCCGCGCGGTCGGTCGCCGTGCCGGCATCGGACGGGGTGCACGCCGACGCGGTCACGAGTGCCGCCGCCGCGACCAGAATCGGGCGATTCACGAATGCTCCAGTGCGAGTGATTGCGTTCATCGTGCGTTGAACGCTCACTCGCCTGTGCACCACCCACGTCAGGGTCGTGTAACGACGCCGTAACGGCCGGCGCGTGTTACCCCAGCGCCGTTCGTTACGGACGCACGCCGCGCCGCCAGCGGTCGTACCGGCGGCGCAGCTCGAGCAGCGGATTGTCACCGCCCCGATCGACCGTCACCGACAGCGCGAGCCACGGCGCCTTCGCGGTGCCCTGGTCGCTCATACCGATCTTCTCGGTGGCATACGGTGCGTCACCTCCGCGAGCGACGACGATCATGGCCGTTGCCGCCGTCTGCCGTGTGGAATCCGTGTTGCAGCGGACGTCGCCGCCGGCGGCCGACCCGGCTTCGACGGCGCGCATCAACCGGTCAGGCAGACGATTGAAGCCGGCCGGATCGTCCCACACGAACGCGGCCTTCGCGTTGGCCACGACAGCCTCGCTCGCCAGCGTGTTGCCCTGCGCGCTCACACCGTGGCTCGCGTCCGCGTGAATCCCCGCCCAGCGTTTCGCGTCTGGCCCCTTCGCGCCGTCGAGCATCGGCTGTCCGGTGAAGCCCGCCGTCTCCGCGCGCCCGTCCCTGATCGTCACGACGCCGTACTGGCGGCTGCCGAGCCGCGCATCGGTGGCCGAGTCGCTCACGAGTTTGATGATCTCGGACGCGCTGCGCCCTTCTTTGAGCGCGGCGAAGACCTTGTTGCGGTTGCCGACATCGAACGCAGCTTGAGTCGCCGCGGCGCCCTTCCCCGGAACGAGCGCGGCCAGTGCATCGGCGAGCGTGTTCGGCACGCAGGACGCCATGGCGACTCCCACGTCGCCCGTCGCCGGATCCACGCCAACGACCGACCACGTCGTCATGTCCAACGTGTCGCGCGGGCCATTCGTCACCGGCGGCGCGTGCGCGCACGACGCGGTCGACAGCACGAGGATCCAGCGAAACGCCTTGCTCGACGAACGCATCCGCAACTCCTTTCATGACAGGTCGGCGAGGAAGATCCCGATTGTCGGCGACGACCGCAATGGATCACAGGACATGCCCCTTCCACACCCCCTTCATACCGCTCGCCTGCTGCTCCGGCCGTGGACGCCGGACGATGCCGCATCGCTCCACCCGATTCTCGTCGCAAACTGGACGCACCTGTCACCGTGGATTCCGGCGCGCGTCGCCGACCCGGCTACGGTCCCGGAGCTCGTCGTGCGTCTCGCCGGCTGCGCCGAGGACTTCACGAGCGATTGCGCCTGGCGGTACGCGGTGATCGCCCTCGACGACCGCCGCATCCTCGGCGAGCTTGCGCTCTTTCCGCGCGATGCTGCCGCTCGCGTCGAGCTGGCGCGTGCGGATCGCGTCGAGGTGGGTTACTGGCTGCGGTCCGACGACACTGGTCGCGGCTTCGTGACCGAGGCCGTCGCCGCCGCTCTGGACGTCGCTCGCGGCGTCGACCGCTTCGAGCGCGCCGAGATTCACTGCGACCCGCGCAACGCGGCCAGCCGCGCGGTCCCTCGCCGGCTCGGGTTCGCCCTGGCCGGCGCCGCTGCGCCAGCGGCATCACCGCTCGAGGTGTGGACGTCAGCGCTGCGTCCCTAGCTCGGCCGCTTGCCGTCCTTCTTCAGCTTGGTCGCCGCCGACACCGCGCTCGTCTCAGCGGTGCGAGACATCTGCGTGTTACCGTCGTGGATGCCCGCGGGAAGCGTGAGCGTGAACGTCGCGCCATGCCCCGGACGGCTGTCCACGGTCAGATCGCCGCCCATGCCACGCGCGAGATCGCGGCTGATCGCGAGCCCCAGCCCGACCCCCTCGATGCCGCTCTTGAACGAACGGTCGAGTTGCACGAACGGCTCGAAGATCTGCTGCTGTCGCTCGGGGGGAATGCCCGGGCCCGAGTCGGCGACCTCGATCTGCACGAGCGACGGGTTCCTGCGGCGCGCCGCAATGGTGATCGAGCTCCCCGTCGGCGAATAACGAATCGCGTTAGACAACAGGTTGATCACGATCTGCCGCAGCTTCTCCCGATCGGCGATGACCACGAGGTTGGGCTCGTCCGGCTTGTACTCGAGGGTCTGCTGCTTTGCACTGGCTTGCGGCAGCACCAGGTCCTCGAGGCCGAGCAGCAGCGGATCCACCGCGATGTGGGAGTGTTCGTACGCCACCTCGCCGCGCTCGATGCGATTGAGGTCGAGCACTCGGCCGATGAGACCGAGAAGGTGTTGCTGGCTGTTGCGAATGCGGGCGAGATCCTTCTTCTGATCCTCGGTGATCGGCCCGCGCAGCCCCATCTCCATCAACTCGGCGTAGCCGCCGATCGCGTTCAGCGGCGTGCGAAGCTCGTGGCTCATCGCCGCGAGGAAATCGGACTTCGCGCGGTTCGCCGTCTCGGCGGCCTCCTGCGCCGCCCGCGACGTCGCGCGACTCTGGCCGACCTGCTCGGCCATCGTGTTGAAGGTCGTCGCCAGCCGCGCGATCTCTTCCGGACCGGCGACGTCCACCCGCGTTGCGTAGTCGCCGCGCGCTACCGATTCGGTTGCGTCGTTCAATCGAATGAGCGGACGGGCGATCCGCTGCCCTGCCCACCAGGCGATCGCCGCCGCGACGATCGCGAGCAGGATGCTGAAGAGCGCGAGCCGACGCACCGTGCCGAGCGCGCCCGAGACGACGTGCCGGCGCGGCACCTCCATCGTCAACACCAACTGCGTACCAGGAACGCGCGCCTCGGCGCGAATCAATTCGCCGAGTGGCTCGCGTTCGAACGTTGCCGGAGATTCGTCGACTTTCGTGGGCGGCTCCGCGGCGACGCCACCGAAGGTCGTCCAGGTCGACCCGTCGACGTTGTGGTAGTAGCCGACCGCCGAGTCGCCGCTCAGCTCCCGGATCGTCTCTTCGGTTTGCGGGTTCACGGCGATCCGCCGCTCGTGCGCGAGATAGCCGACAGGCTTGCCCTCGCGCACGATGGGCATCACGAGCCAGAAATAGACATGCTCGTTGCGCCGGTAGAGCGCTCCGACCTGCAGCGAGTCGATGGGCCGGATCGAGTCGAGTCCCGGACGCCGGAGCGGAGACGCACGCCCTTCGTCCGCCAGCGCGAGTTCGATCGAGTCCGACGGATCCTCACCGACGACCGCCACCCGCTGCCCCGACGCGTTCCACAGTTCGATCCGGAGACCGGAGTCGGACGGTGCCTGAAGGCGGCTGAGCACGGCGGGCACATCGCCAGCGGCCTGGCCGCGGTTGCCCGTCGCCGGTGCGGCGGGATTGAAGTTCGCGAGCGCGCGCCCGACGGCCGGGTCGCGCGCGATCTGCGCGTATCTCGCTTGCGCGTCGCGAAGCCCCGCGGCGGTGGTGGCCGCGAGCTGGGTGACCGCGCGATTGAGATGATCCTCGACCATCGCCACGGCGGAGTGCGTGAGGGTGTACCACACGACTCCCATCGCCGTGCCGAGGACGATGATGACGACGGTCAGCGTGACGAGCGAGAGCACCTGCGCCATCGACAGGCGCGAGCGTCGCATCGCGGTCACCGAACCGTCATCGTCATCGTCATCGCGCAGATCGGGCATGCGTTGCGATCAGGGGGTTGGCTTCGTGCCCTTCACCACCGTCACCTGCAGCGCCGACGGATATTCGGTCGAGTGGTGAATCGTATTGTGCGCCACGAGCCCCGTCGTTTCGTCGTAGTTGTTGCCACCCGTATTCAGGTTGCGGTCGAAGCGCGGGAAGTTCGAGCTCGACACTTCGATGCGCAGGCGATGGCCTGGCGCGAAGTAGTTGCTCGTCGTCATCGGTGAGAGCGCGACCTTGTACGTCCTGCCCGGCTCCATGAACACCGGCGGCTTGTCGTACCCCTCACGATACCGCACGCGCTGAATGGTCTCGTCGAGGTTGTAGGCGCGTCCGTCGGGATAGACGTCCATCACCTTCACGGTCACGTCGGTGTCCTTGCGATCGGACGAGAGATACACCGTGAACGTCATCGGCCCGGTGACCTCGATGCCCTCGGCGAAGGGTTCGGTCGTGTAGACGAGAACATCGGGGCGCTGTTCGACCTCGCGTTGGTCGAGTGAGCCGCCGCTGAGCGCATTCGCCTGGCAGCACACGTTCCCGCCGTGCGACATCACCGGCTTCATCGGATCGTACGTGAAGTTGTCGGGCGTGTCCTTCGCGGGCGGCTTGGTCGCGAGGACGCCGTCGCCGTTCAGGGTGTTCGCCTTCCCGCCGCTCGACAGATAGAACGTCATCGACTCCGCCCCGGCGGGCGGCCACTGATCGGCGGTCTTCCACTTGTTCTCGCCCATCACGTAGTAGCGAATCTTCGGGAGCGTGTCGAGCAGACCGTCGTTCTCTCCCTTGAGGAAATGGTCGAACCAGCCGTACATGAGCGCCGCGTAGTCCAGGCGCGCGTCGCCCACCGACCGCTCGCCGACGATCGTGTTCTCCGTCGCTCGGGTGTACGAGCAATGGAGCGTCGGCGCGATGATCGCGTACTGCTGGTCGGCCACCTTGGGATCCGCGGTCTTTCGCACGTGGTTGTACGTAGCGAGGTTCGGGCCAACCGACACGTCATACCACGACATGAACCACAGACCCGGCACATTGATCTTCATGTCGTCGTGGAACAGACCACCCTTGTACCACGCGGGGCTGTTCGGCGTGCGCTGAACCATGCGGCCGCCCGTCGGCACCGGCATGGAATCGGCAAAGATGCCGCGCGGTCCGTCGACGGCCTTCATCATGTCCTGCAGCGGGAGCGTCCAGAAGTTCCTGGCCCAGTCGACCGGCGGCGCGTGCTGCGCGAGGTCGAACGACTTCGCCGCGCGGATCAACTCTTCCTGCGTCGCATTCTTCGGCATCATCGGGCGCACCTGATTCTGCTCGCCCATCAGCCAGTCGACGAAGAGAAGCTGCACCGCCCCGCCGCGGTACCAGTTCCCCTGCTCGTAGTACGGAGCCACGCGGCCGACGCCCGCTCCGAACCCCTGCGGGTTGATCGCGCCGAGCCCCTTGGGCCCCTGCGCGGCGACGGCCATCTGCCACTCGGCGGTCGAGGAGCAGCCGGTGAACCCGACCTTCCCGTTCGACCACGGCCGGCTGCTGATCCAGTTCACCTCGTCCACGCCGTCGGTGAGCGGCGGGCCGAGGATGTCGTAGTTGCCTTCGGAGAAGAAGTGACCGCGCTCGTTGGCGCCGACCCACGCGTATCCGCGCTTGACGGCCTCGAGCTGCTGCGTCATGTCCGCCGGGGCGCCGAGGTTGACGTCCCAGAAGTTCATGTTGTAAGGCGTGCGGACGAAGATCGCCGGCGCCTTCGCCACGTTCTTCGGGCGATAGACGTCGAACTGCATGCGCGTTCCGTCGCGCATCGGGATCATGAGCTTTCGCTCGATGATGGCGATCTTCTCGAGCTCGCGCTCGAGCGAGTCGCGGCGCGCGACGAGCGCGGTGTCACGAGGCGGACGGGCCTGGGCCGCGACCCGCGAGGAGGGTGCGAGCGCCGCCATCGACAGCACGGCAATCCCGATCCCTCTCAGAGAACGGGTGGTTCGATCGAACATACGTCAGTCTCCAGCGGTGAAGTGTGGCGCATAGGCAGCCTACACCCCACTCCGGCTCGGCGCGAGTGGGCTCACGCCCTCGGACTCACGTGCAGGACTGACCGACGTCCTCGGGCGCCCCGATGGCACCCGAGGACGAGCTGAACCGCAGTGCAACGGTCAGATGGTGTTGCGCTTGATGAATTCGTGCATCCGGCCGACGCCCTCACGGATCGTCTCCCGCGACGCGGCGTAGCTGAATCGAACGTGCTCGCCGTCGCCCGGAACGCGGGGGCCGAAGTGCGCGTCGGAGAGCACCGCCACGCCCGCCTCGTTGAGCAAACGCTTACGCAGCTCCTCAGAATCCTTCGCGCCGACCATTCGGCAGGCTTCCGTGACGTTCGGCCACGCGTAGAACGCCCCGCCCGGCATGCGACACTTGACGCCCGGCACCTCGTTCAGCAGGCCGACGATCAGGTCGCGGCGCGCGTGAAATTCGTCGCGCATGGCGTACGTGGTGTCCTGCGCGCCGCCGATGGCTTCGACCGCCGCCCACTGGCTGATCTGCGAGGCGCACGACTCGGTGTTGATCACCCACCGCGTGAAGTGCTGCGACAGCACCGGGTTCGACGCGAAGCCGATGCGCCATCCGGTCATCGCCCACGCCTTCGACGCGCCGTCCGCGATGATCGTCCGCTCGTACATCCCCGGAATCGACGCGATCGACGTGTACGACTCGTCGTATGTGAGGCGCGAATAGATCTCGTCCGAGTAGATCCAGATCTGCGGATGCTTGCGCAGGATGGTGGCGATGTCCTCGAGGTTGGACCGCGTGAGCAGCCCACCGGTCGGATTCTGCGGGGAGTTGAGGATGAGAAGCTTCGTGCGCGGCGTGATGGCGCGCTCGAGATCTTCCGGATCGAAGGCGAAGTCGCGCGACTCGCGCATCGGAAGGAATACGGGCACCGCCCCACTCGCCTCGGCCTGCGACGAGTAGATCGGAAAGCCCGGGGTGGGACAGATCACTTCATCCCCGACGCCGGCATCCGTCGTCGACTGGATCGCGTAGGCGATGAGCGGCTTCGCCCCGGCGGCGATGACGACGTCCTCCGGCTTGATGTCGAGACCGCGGAACTCGCCCATCGACGTCGCGACCACCGATCGCAGCTCGGCGATGCCGGGAGCCGGCGTGTAGCCGTGGCGGCCGCCACGAATCGCCGCGATCGCGGCATCCTGGACGTGCGGTGGCGTCGGGAAATCCGGCTGCCCGACGGAGAACATGATGATGTCCTTCCCCTGGCGCTGAAGCGCTGTCACTTCGGCGAGAACGACGAACGCGTTCTCGGTGCCGAGTGTATTGGTGCGTTGGCTGATGGCAGGCATGCGCGGAAAGGTGGCGCTTGAATCGGGAGGGCGAAAGGACCTCGCGGCGCCGAAGTTCCCGCGTGAATGCCCTCGCCGCGTTCACACGTCCGTGACCACCCGTGTAACGCGCGCCCGTCGCCGTGACACGTTCGTTGCACGATCTTGGAGATCGAGAGACACGGAACGGACACCGTTGGAGGCGACCCCCAACCTCCGACCTGCTCATGTCTCTTCGTCCACTCCTGACGCGCGCCGCTGCGCTGTTCCTCTTCGCGCTCGCGCCCTCGACCCCGCTCGGCGCACAGGACCTGCCGACCGGCAGGATCGTCGGTCGCGTCGTCGACGCGACCACCGGCGCCGGGATCTCCGACGCCGGCGTCCAGGTCGTCGGCACGACCCTTGGCGTTCAGTCGGGCGTGGACGGACGCTTCACCTTTCCGCGCATCCCCGCGGGCACCGTCACCATCCAGGTCCGGCGCATCGGCTACACCCCGAAGAGCGTGACGGGCATTCTGCTGACCGCCGGGCAGACCGTCGAGCAGAACATCTCCCTCACGACGGCAGCGACACGCGTCGAGGCGCAGGTCGTGACCGCGGCCCGCGAGCGCGGCACCGTCGCCTCCGCCCTGAACGATCAGCGCACCGCGATCGGCGTCACCAACGCGATCACCGCCGATGCGATCGCGAAGAGCCCCGACAGCGACGCCGGACAGGCGATTCAGCGCGTGAGCGGTGTGACGGTGCAGGACGGCAAGTACGTGTTCGTTCGCGGCCTGGGCGAGCGCTACACCACGACCTCGCTCAACGGCGCGCGCGTCCCGAGCCCCGAGCCCGAAAAGAAGGTCGTTCCGCTCGATCTCTTTCCCTCGAACCTGCTCGAGGCGATCACCACCTCGAAGACCTTCACCCCCGATCAGCCGGGCGATTTCAGCGGGGCGCAGGTCAACATGAAGACGCGGTCGTTTCCCGCCGAGCGTCTCGTGAACTTCTCGTTCGCGAGCGGGGTCAATTCGCTGGCCACGGGGAAGAACGTCGTCGCCTCACCCACGGCGGGCGGCGAATGGCTGGCCATGGGCGCCGGAAACCGCGCGCTTCCCGCCCGGCTCACCGGCATCCGGGACTTCAGCACGATGTCCCCTTCGGATCTGAACACGCTGATCCGGTCGCTGCCCAGAGAATGGTCATTTCAGAACGCCAATGGCACGCCGAACGTCTCGGGTAATCTGTCGATCGGCGGCGAGGATCCGGTTTTCGGCCACTCGATCGGCTACATCGGCTCGTTGACCTATTCACGATCGCAGGAATTGCACAGCGGTGAGATCCGTGCGCGGGCCGTGCCGGGCGACTCCGTCGGCACGCCCGAACCGTACAACGAATTCTCGGGCAGAACCGGCTCGAGCAGCGTGCTGTGGGGCGGCATGGTCAATCTCAGCACGTACCTCGGCGCAGGCACCAGGCTCGAGTTGAACAACACTTACGACCGCACCGCCGACAACCAGGCGCACCTCGACTGGGGCACCCTCGAGGAGTTCCAGCAGGTGGACAGCGTGCGTCGAAGCCAGGTGAGCTACGTCGAGCGCACGGTGCGCTCCAATCAGCTCCGCGCGGAGCACCAGATCGGCACGAAACAGGTCGTGAACTGGTCCGTCACGTCCTCGGGTGTCACGCGTGACGAGCCCGATCGCTCGGATCTCGCCTACGGCTACGAGCGCGCCGCGACGGGCGAGCTCCTTCCTCTCGCGTGGCTTGGCTTCATCCCCGAGGCGGCAAAGAAGACGGCGTCCGCGCTGAACGAGAACGGCCTGTCCGGAAACCTGAGCTACTCGCTGTCGCTCGGCCCGGCTGAGCGGTCGACGATTCTCAAGTTCGGCGGCGACTACCGGCGCACGAATCGCGACGCCACGACCGCGTCCTACAACCTTCGCGCGAACGGCCTGACCGCCGCGCAGCGGAGCGGAACGCCCGAGCAGATCTTCTACGGCGTCTACACCGACGCTGACTCGAACCGCATCGTGCTCGAGCCGAACACCGCCGGCGGCGCCTATTCGGCGAAGGACCAGGTCACGTCCGGCTTCGGGATGATGGAGGTGCCGCTCGGCACGCGGATCCGCGTCGTCGGTGGCGCGCGCGTCGAGCAGTGGCACCTCGACATGGTCGCGCAGCCGGTCTCGGCCGGGCTCGTGCGCATCCGGCGGCGCAACACCGACATCCTGCCGTCGCTCGCGATCAACACCACGCTCACGCCGAATCAGACGCTGCGCCTCTCGGCGTCGCGGACGCTGGCGCGCCCCGAGTATCGCGAGCTCGCTCCCGTGAGCTACCGCGATATGCTCGGCGAACGGGAGGTGTTCGGCGACTCGAGTCTCGTGCGCACACTCGTGCAGAACTACGATCTGCGCTGGGAGTGGTACCCGAACTACACGGAAGTGCTGAGCATCGGCGTTTTCGCGAAGCACTTCGACAGGCCCGTCGAGCCGATCGATGTCGCGACGTCGGGCGCATCGCAGCTGAGCTTCATCAACGCGCAATCGGCGTTCAACTACGGGCTCGAGGTCGAGCTCCGCAAAGGCCTCGGTTTCATGACGCCGACGCTGTCGCCCTTCAGCATCTTCAGCAACGCCACGCTCATCAAGAGCGAGATCAACACCGCCAACAGCACGCTGTCGGCGCTCACCAACGACAGGCGGCCCATGGTCGGACAGGCGCCGTACGTCGTGAACGCCGGACTGTCGTACGGCGGCGAGAGCGGCCGGACGAATGCGACCCTGCTCTTCAACGTCGTCGGCAAGCGGATCTCCTCCGCCGCGGTGATGCCCGTGACGGTCGACACCTACGAGCAGCCGCGCCCGCAGCTGGACTTCTCGCTTCGCTTCCCGCTCCTCACGCGCGTCTCCGGCAGGTTCGACGCGACCAACCTGCTCGATTCGCCCTATGAGGAACGGCAGGGCGACGTGATCCGCACGCGCTATCGCACCGGCCGGTCGTTCACGCTCGGCGCGAACTGGCGCTTGTGAGCCCGTTCGGCGGCTTCCACCGGCGTTGCGGGACCGGCGCGTCACTCGTGACGCCGCCGTGACGGAAATGTTCCCTCTCGTGTAACACACCGTTCGCACTTTCAAGAACGCAAATAGCCGCTCCGGCAGACCGTCTTCGGCTCGCTCGGCGCAGACGACCTGCCTCGCGCCTCTCTACGACGAATCCGTCTCTTCAACGACTCTGGAGAAATCTCCCGAAATGCGAATCGCAATCCGTCCGCTCACCGCCGCCGCCTGCTTCGCCGTCGCGTCGCTGGCCGGCGCCTGCGGCAGTGACAGCACCGCCCCTTCCGCGGCGGTCACCGCGCCCACCGGCGTTACCGCGTCCGCCGTGGGCACCACGTCGATTCACCTCACCTGGAACCAGGTGGCGAACGCCAGCTCGTACGAAGTGGATCGGGCGGTCGGCACCGGCGCGTTCTCCAACCTCGCCACGGGACTCACCGGCACCTTCTACGACGACGCGAACCTGAACGCGACGACCCAGTACCGCTACATCGTGCGCGCCGTCGCCGGCAGCGCGAAGAGCGCGAACAGCAGCGAAGCCTCCGCGACGACCGGAACCCCGGGCGCCAGGGTCGCCACGCTGCTCGGCGTCACGCAGAACCGAACCCTCTTCGCCGACACCGTCTACACCTTGAGCGGCTACGTGAAAGTCACGAACGGCGCGACGCTGACGATTCAGCCCGGCACGAAGATCATCGGGGATACCACCGTCGCGGGCAGCTCGCTCTGGATCACGCGGGGGGCGAAGATCGTCGCCGTCGGCACCGCCTCCTCGCCAATCGTGTTCACCTCGGCGCGCTCGGCCGGCAACCGCAAGCCCGGCGACTGGGGCGGGCTGTTGATCGTCGGCAACGCGAAGATCAACCGCACGGCCAACCCGATCTTCACCGAGGGCCCGACCGGCGCGGCCGAGAACTACGCCGGTGGCACCAACGACGCCGACAGCTCGGGTGTGCTCAAGTACGTCCGCGTCGAGTTCGCCGGCTACGACGTGTCGAACGGCGGCGGCCAGGAGTTGAACAGCATCTCGAGCTATGCCGTGGGCAGCAAGACCACCTACGACTACGTCGAGTCGGTCACGGGTCTCGACGACGCCTTCGAGTTCTTCGGCGGCAAGGTCGACATCCGCCACATGCTCTCGTTCGAGTCGGGCGACGACCACTTCGACTGGACCGAAGGCTATCAGGGGCGCGGCCAGTATCTGATCGCCCTGCAGACGAGCGTCCAGCAGCCGCGCACGGGCACCGGCACGATCTCGAGCGACCCGCGTGGCTTCGAGGGCGACGGCTGCGAGAGCGACAAGGCGGGCTGCACGTTCGCGAATGCCCCGTACTCCATGCCCGTCTGGGCGAACTTCACTCTCATCGGACCGGGCACGGGCGTCTTCACCGCGACCGACGGCAACGGTGCGGTCATTCGCCGCGGCTCCGGCGGCTCGTTCGTCAACGGCATCATCGCCCGCTGGCCCGGCGTCGGCATCAGCGTCCGCGACGCAGAGACCAGGGCGCTGATGGACAGGGACTCGCTGTACTTCCGCAACATCGTCCTCGCCGAGAACGGCAGCAACTTCGAGGCGGCCGGCACGAACTTCGGGTCGGTGCTGAAGGACAACGCGACGGCGTGGAACATCTCGGAGGCGACGCTCGCCGGCACGTTCAGCGGCGCGCTCCCAACGGCCGGCACTACGGTCACCGCGGCGAACCTCAACCTCACACCGACCGGCGCCGCGGCGACGGCTGGACTCAGCACGTTCACGTCGCTGCTCACCGCTCGCACGAGCAACTACTTCGGCGCGGCGATGCCGGCCACGGCGTACGTCGGCGCGGTCGAACCGGGAAGCACCGCGAAGTGGTACGAGGGCTGGACCGTCTTCACCCGCAACTGATCACAGCTCGCTGGACGGTGTTCGGCGGCCGGAGCGCGAGGCTCGCTTCGGCCGTCCGTGCATCACCGGTGATCGACAGGACTCGCATCACAGCCAGGGGAGCGACATGCAGGGTTGGCGGAAATTCGGGGTTCTCGCGACACTCGGTCTCATGGCGGCGTGCGACGGGCGCGCCGACGCCGCCGCGGCGGACCGGTCGCGGGCGGCGACGCTCACGACCGCGGCTGTCATCGACAGCGCGCTGCCGATGGACGTGTTGCTCGACCGCTTCCGGCGCGACATCCCGAAAGTGGAAGCGCTGCGCAGCGGCGCGAACAGCCGCGACGAGCTGGTTCGGCGCATCGTGGCCGCGATCGCCGA